>Ga0307423_1000013_pt1 | contig 98433 bp, 94 predicted proteins | sample SalMarWE160310MG_FD_202154 | JGI IMG/M metagenome (GOLD analysis project Ga0307423, IMG submission 202154) | Salt marsh sediment microbial communities from the Plum Island Ecosystem LTER, Massachusetts, United States - WE1603-10 | ecosystem: Environmental > Aquatic > Marine > Intertidal zone >...
CCCCCAGAAATGAGAAACACAGAAAGAGACCTGACATAGAGAAACCCCCGGAAATCCGGGGGATTCTCTCCGTGGGCGCTACTGGGATCGAACCAGTGACCTCTGCCGTGTCGAGGCAGCGCTCTCCCGCTGAGCTAAGCGCCCAATCTGTCAGACTCGTTAGGCATTGTATCGCCCGAGGCGACGTCGGGAATCGAACCCGAGTACAAGGTTTTGCAGACCTTTGCCTAACCACTCGGCCACGTCGCCGAAAGTCAAGGGCGGCCATTGACCGCCCTCTTCCGAGCGGACGACCGGATTCGAACCGGCGACCTCAACCTTGGCAAGGTTGCGCTCTACCAGCTGAGCTACGTCCGCGAATAGCGGCGATGTTACCACTTCCCCGGGGCTGGAGAAGTACAGCTACCGGGGAGTGCGCGTCTCAGCTCCCCGTGGAACCGAAACCCCCATGCCCACGCTCCGAATCCGGCAGCTCGGGGACTTCCTCGAGTTCGGCGAGCACGATCGGAACCACTACGAGCTGGGCAACCCGGTCTCCGCGACCTAGCAGAACCGTCTCATCGCCGTGGTTGATGAGGATCACTTTGAGCTCGCCGCGGTAGCCGGCGTCGATCACTCCCGGTCCGTTGACGACGCTTATGCCGTGCCGGGCCGCAAGCCCGCTGCGCGGAGCTACCAGCCCGGCGTGCCCCTCCGGGATCGCTACGGCAATGCCCGTTGGCACCATGGCCCATTGACCGGGGGCCAAAGCGGTATCTTGTCGTGCGTACAGATCGATCCCGGCATCACCGTCATGGGCCGGCTCGGGCGTCGGGAGTTCGGGATCGAGCCTCAAGAAAGGTATCTTCATTCCGAGCAATTGTCGTCGGACGGTTGTAAAGCAGCAAGGGCGGGTTCTTGGACAAGGCGGAAACAGCGGAACTACCGGGCAATGACGCCTCGTGGTATCGGGCACTTCTCGAGGAAGACGGTACCAACAATGCCGCGGAGGATGTCGACAATCTCGACCCACCCCCGTCCGACCTCCCCGCATTCACCCCACCGACCATCGTCACGGTCGAGCCTCACAACGAACAGGTCGACACCGGCGAGGTCGATTCTGCCGGAATCGCAGACTCCGATGAATCGAGCACAAACGACGAGGTAGACGCCAATCTGGCCGCCGCCGCCGATGAGGCCCTTCGGACCGACCAGCACTCCACCGAAATCGCGACACCGCGCATCGACACGAACATCGAGCAGCCCGCTGCTGCCGGGACGCTGGAGCCGGAACCGACGACTGATCCATATCTCACACCTGTTGAGCGCAAGCTGTCGCCCGGCGAGAGAAGCTCCGAGATGGTCGGGCAATTGTGGACGGCAAGCGCCCATGAAGGCCCGATCGATGGTTGGGCTCCAGATGACATGGACCGTGCGATCTCCTCAAAACGAAGCTTCCGCTGGACCCCTGTGATCGCGTTCACAATCGTCGTCGCTCTTGTCGTTGTCGGCCTGGTCCTGCTCCCGACGATTACCCGGAACCGGGCAAACAACCACCGGAACATGATGACGGCCGCCCTCGACGCCTTGCGGGGCGAGCTTCCCGATACACAGACATCTCTCGAGATTGCAACCGAGCCCGATTCGACAACGACAAACCTCGGCGATCTCTCTACGCAGCTCACGGCCCTGAGCGCAAAGGCATCAGCCGTTGATGGGGCAGGACGAGCTTCGCTGCCGAGCACTCCTCCCCTCACGTCGTCACAGCCGATCGACGAGCTGGCGCCCATCCAGAAAAGGCTCGAGCCTCTGGCGGCCACGGCGCTGACAATCCAGCAGCGCATCGCCGGCCTCGTCGAATACCGGATGCTGATGAACAATTTCCTGGTGCTCCCCGATCTGCCGACCGAAGCCGACGCTGCGACCCAGTCCGACCTACGCGTTGCCATGGCATCGGCACAAGCAGAATCGGCATCGATCCTCGCCGATCTACCCGAAGATGTCTCACTGTCCGAACACACTGCACTCGCCCGGCAGATCAACGAGTCCTTCGCTACGTGGCAGGTCGATTACCTCGAAGCGCTCCGTACACAGGACACCGCTACTGCCGAAATGTTGGTCGCCGACCTGACCGCACAGCTCAACGAGTTGGATGCGCAACTGGTGACGCCACTGGCTCAGATTCGTCGCCAGACCGATACCGATCTCATCGATCTCGCCCGGTCGATCGACGAAGTAATCGGACTTGCGTTGGGACAGGTGCCTGCGCCGTAGCCTTTGAACTCAGCGGGTTCGGTCCTCGAGAGCGGCCATCTCCCTCTCGAAGTCGTCGGCACCCGTGAAGTCCTTGTACACAGACACAAACCGCAAGTATGCAACTTCGTCTGCTGCGCGAAGACCCTCGAGCACCATGTCACCAATCGCAGCGGCTGCCACGATGGCGTTCTTGGGGGAAAACAGGTTCTCGGTGCCGGCAACCAGCGCTTCTACCAGCCCGGGCGGCACAGGACGGTCGGCCAGAGCCTGCTCGATGCCAGAGCGCACCTTGTCCGCAGAGAAGGTTTCGAGTCTCCCATCACGCTTACGCACCATCTGCTGATACACAGCCCGTTCGAACGTTGTGAAGCGATGGCCGCACTCGATACACTCGCGGCGACGTCGAATCGACATGCCGTCCTCGGCGACGCGGCTGTCAATGACCTTGGTTTCGTCGGACCTACACATCGGGCAGCGCATTGACGGTGGAGAGTACCAGCAATCGTTTGGAGGAGTGATGGGTGAGAATGCACCTGTTCCCACCGCCTATCGGGCCAGCATTCAGGTTGCCCTATCTGAGATCGCCGTCATGGTGTCCGGAGTCACCGACTTCACTGCTCCCGGCTTGGGGTCCTGGGACCTCGGCGGCCTCGTCGGGCATTTCCTCCGTGCGGTCCGGACACCGCTCGACTACCTCGCAGGGTCCGAACCGGTAGGCCCACCGCTGCCCGGTGCGGCTCACTATGCAGCTGCCTATCTCGACCGGCGTGACCACGACAGCACCAGCATGGACCAGTCGGTTGCCACGCGGGGGGCTCAGGAGCTAGCCGATGACGATCGACATCCTGCCGAAACCCTTGAAGAGGAGTCGGGGCGGCTGGCGGCCGTGCTCGAGATCACCCCTGCCAGCAGGTTGATAGCTACGCCGTTTGGTGCTCTCCGGTTGGATGATTATCTACGCACACGGGTGATGGAGATCACAGTCCACGGCGTTGACATTGCCCAAGCGCTCGGGCAGGCCTGGACGCCACCAGAGGCGTTATTGGCGGACACGATCGGTTTGCTCGGCGAGATTGCGATTCTGCGGGGATCGGCGGTCGGGCTCCTTCGAGCATTGACCGGGCGCACCCCTCCTGACCCGAACGAGGTGCTACCCATCTTGCGCTAGCGAGCCGCAGCGTCCGCAGACGCCACGTCAAGACAACCTCACATAGTGTCGGACGCTGGCAACACCAGCACCTGGCCGGGAAGGATGACGCTCGAGTCGAGATCGTTCATGTGACGAATCTGGGCGACGGTATCGCGCACATCACCGTCGGCAACCACCTCTGAGGCGATATTCCAGAGAGTGTCCCCGGAACGCACCGTGTAGTCAGCAGTCGCGGGCTCCGGCCCCGCCGCCATGACCGAGGAGGCGAGAAGGAGCAGCAGCGCCACCACGAAGGTGGAGATGATGACCAAGAACCGAGTTGGAGCGGTCAAGTATCGTGGCATTGCAGCTGTCTCCTTCTCACTTCTGCCTCCTCGTCACAGCCCCAACCGGAGCCGTTGACCGTTGGTCCGGACTGAACCGGGCCAACAAACAGACCGTATCGCCCGGGTGTGACACGTTTCCGCGATGCCCGTTGGAACCGTTCATTCCGTTCCCCTTACCGACCAGGATCGAACGTCTGTTCGTTGGTTGTACCATAAACGAACGCCTGTTCGACTGTCAAGTCGAACATATGTTTGGATTGTCGCGAAAAAGAAACTAATCTCGACATAACGCGAGAAAGGCACACCGACATGGACCGCAAGCAACTTTCGGCCAGACAGCGAGAGATTCTCGATCTGATCCTCGAAACGGTGGCCGATAGGGGCTATCCACCGTCGGTTCGGGAAATTGGAGAAGCCGTCGGCCTCAGTTCACCATCGACGGTCCACAGCCATCTCTCGTCGTTGGTCAAGGGCGGCTATCTCCGGCGTGATCCCAGCAAACCGAGAGCAATCGAGGTGATCGACCCAGGTGAGGACACCCGCTCACTACACCGCGCACCCGTGCGTGACGTGCCCAAGGTCGGTCGGATCGCAGCCGGGTCACCCATACTCGCCGAAGAAGACATCGATGAGATCTACCCGCTACCGGTTGAGCTCGTGGGCGACGACCCGGTGTTCATGCTGGAGGTGAAGGGTGACTCGATGATCGACGCCGGGATCCTCGACGGCGACTACGTGGTCGTCAGAAGACAGAGCCACGCATCGGACGGCACCATCATCGCCGCTCTGATCGGCGGGGAAGAGGCAACGGTCAAGAGACTGCGACGTCTCGATGGGCGCGTTGTGCTTCGCGCAGAGAATCCTGCCTATCCCCCGATGGTCTTCAGCGAGGGTGTCGAGATCCTCGGTGTCGTGGTTGCGCTGCTGCGCCGGGTCCGGTGACGGTCTGCCTCAATCGGGCTAGATCGTCCCGGCAAAGACCGTCTCAGCAGGACCTTCTATCCAGGTTCCGTCTCCGTCGATAGTCACCCGCAGCTCGCCACCGAGAAGACGCATCGTGACCTCAGGACCGACCTTTCCCTGCCGGTGCGCTAGATAGGCGGTAGCCGCCGCACCCGTCCCGCAAGCGAGCGTCTCGCCCACTCCCCTCTCCCAGACCCTTAGATCGATGATGTCAGGGGCAGCGACACGTGCAAATTCGGCATTCGTCCCATGTGGAAACGCGGCGGCGGTCTCGACCCCGGGCCCGACCGTGGCTACCGGGGCGGATGCGGTATCTCCGACCCACTGAATCGCATGTGGATTGCCCAGATTCACTGTTTGCAGCGTCTGGCCGTCCACCTCGACATCGCCATCGAGACGAGCCTCTCCCAGGAATGCCTTCACCGAACCGTCGGATCTCAGTTGCACCGGCAGCGGCCCAACAGCGGTCTCGACGACGAACGAGTCTGCGCTCACCAGCCCCTTGTCGGCTGCGTAGCGAGCCACGCAGCGCAGCCCGTTGCCGCACATCTCAGCGACGCTCCCATCCGCGTTCCAGTAGCGCATCCGCACTGTCTCATCATCAATCGGGGATACTTCGAGCACCCCGTCCGCACCAATGCCGTGACGCCGATCGCACCAGACCGCGACCGACCCGGGCTCGATCTCTGCGGGGCCGGCCACAACGATAAAATCGTTGCCCAACCCCTGCATCTTCACAAAGTCCATTCGAGACGCCTGTTCAGTTCTTCGATTGCCATTTCGGCCCGTTTCCCCTGGTCGAGGATCCAGGGTAACCACACGATACGTGGGTCCCGGTGAAAGAATGTCCGCTGCCGCTTGGCAAGCGACCTCGTCGCCTGGATCGCTGCCTCCCGTCCCGCGGCGAGACCGACCTCACCCGCAACGACCGGGATCAGCTGTTTGTACCCAACTGCCTGCGCCGCGAGACGACCCAACCGGCCGCTGAGCTTCTCGACTTCATGGAGGAACCCGACGTCGAGCATGCAATTGAAGCGCTCTTCCACTCTCTCGGCGAGCGTCGGGCCCGGATCGAGCCCGATCGCCACGAACTTGCGTTGCGGCTCGTAATCACGGACGGCCTTGGCTTCTGGCGACTGCGCCCGCTCCGTCGGGGTCTTGCCCGTCAAGACGGCGATCTCTAGAGCACGCACCACCCTGCGCGGATTGTCCATGTCGATGGTGCTGGCGGCGGTCGGATCCATTCTCAGAAGGCGCTCTCTTGTCTCCTCGGGTGCCATCTCATCCAGGTCGGTCCGCACCCCGGGATCGCTCGGTGGAAAGCGGAGCGGGTCTACCAGCGACCGGAAATGCAGACCGGATCCGCCACAGATGATCGGGATGACGTTGCGCTGGTCGAGGTCGGCGAGCACTTCATGGCCCAACGCCTGGAACTGTGCGACCGCCATGTCCTGTTCCGGGTCGCAGACATCGATCAGATGGTGAGGTACCTCGGCACGCACCTCTGTGCTCGCCTTGGCCGTGCCGATGTCCATCTCGCGATAGACCTGCATCGAATCGGCAGAGACCACTTCACCGGCGCAGCGACGTGCAATCTCGATAGCGACATCCGACTTCCCCGCGGCGGTGGGGCCGAGAACGGCGATAGCGGTCAGGGCACCACCGTCCCCAATAGATGATGTGGAGCCGCCCGCGCTATCTCGACGTGCAGATAGGTGCCTGGCTCGAACACGCCCGGTGCGTGCACCAGCTTGTTCCCCCGGGTCCTGGCGGTCGTCACCTGCGGATCCTTCTTCGACGGGCCCTCGACGAGCACTTCCTCGACACGCCCCACCGCTTCCTGGTTCTTTTCGAGCGAGATCTGGTTCTGCAAACCTACGAGCCGATCAAATCGCTCCTGAACGACCGGCTTGTCGATATGGCCGTCCATCGTCGCGGCAGGGGTACCGGTACGCGGCGAGTACTGGAAGGTGAAGGCCTGGTCGAAACGAGATGCGGCAACTACCTCCAGCGTCGCCTGGAAGTCCTCTTCGGTCTCACCGGGGAAGCCGACGATGATGTCGGTGGACACCGCCAGATCCGGGATGATGCGGCGAGCCAACGCCACCCTGCTCAGGAACCGGTCTGCGTTGTAGCCACGGTGCATCGCCGCAAGCACCCGATCGCTACCCGATTGGAGCGGTAGGTGAAGCTGCTCGCACACCGCCGGGGTCTCAGCCATCGCCAGCGCTACGTCCTCACGGAAATCCTTCGGATGGGGGCTTGTGTAGCGAACCCTGCGGATCCCCGCCACGGCACCAACCTCCCGCAGCAACCCGGCGAACACCGGACGCCGCCCGTTGAGCTCGAGGTCGCGGCCGTAGGAGTTGACGTTCTGGCCCAGCAGGGTCACTTCGGTGACGCCCTCTGCTGCCAGTGTCTTCACCTCGCCGATGATGTCGCCAAAGCGTCTGCTGATCTCCCTGCCCCGGACCGTTGGGACGATGCAGAACGTGCACGAATTGTCACAACCAATGGCGATCGTCACCCATGCCGAATGGGGAGTCTGCCTTCGGGCGGGCAGGTATGAGGGGAAGTCATCGACAGAGGTGGCCTCTTTCCAGATCTCCGTCACCGGGCCCCATTCGTCGGCGTGGTCGAGTAGATCGACGACCCTATGAACGTTGTGGGTGCCGAAGACAACATCCACCCAGCCTGCCCGGTCCATTACGAAGTCACCGTCCTTCTGGGCAGTGCAACCCCCGACGAGGATCCTCATACCCGGCCGCTCGTTCTTGACGGCCCGCAGCGCCCCCAGGAAGCCGTACAGCTTGTTGTCGGCGTTCTCACGTATCGTGCACGTGTTCAGCACAACCACATCTGCGTCCTCGAGCCGCGCCGCCTCTGCCATGCCGTCGGCGGCGAGCAACCCGCTGATGCGTTCCGAGTCGTGCTCGTTCATCTGACAGCCGAAAGTGCGCACGTGATAAGTCAAACCCGTCCGCGTCGGCTTGCGGGGGCTACGAACGCTGGGCATCCCTAGCGTGGTCATCTCTGCCATTCGATACCAGTCCGATCAGCGTGCGAAGTCCGTGGCCCGATATTCGCGAATGACGGTTACCTCGATCTGTCCCGGGTAGCTGAGGTCCTCTTCGAGCCGACGAGCGATGCGCCGGGCGAGGTCTCCGGCCGCCAGATCGTCCACCACATTCGGGGAGACGGCGACACGCACTTCCCGACCCGCTTGCATGGCGAAGACACGCTCGACGCCCTCGAAGGACGATGCGATTTCCTCGAGACGCTCCAACCTGCGGACGTAGGACTCGAGTGCCTCACGTCTGGCACCGGGCCTCGCAGCCGAAACTGCGTCTGCGGCCTGTACCAGCACGGCAGTCAGTGTGCGCGGCTCGACCTCGTTGTGATGTGACTCGATGGCGTGCACGATGGCGGCATCCTCGCCAAAGCGGCGGGCAATCTGAGCGCCGATCATGGCGTGGGAGCCTCCCACTTCGTGAGAAACGGCCTTGCCGATGTCGTGGAGAAAGGCAGCGCGCTTGGCCTCGATGGCATCGACACCCAGCTCGGCGGCGAGCATCCCTGCGATATTGGCGGCCTCGACCAGGTGATTGAGGACGTTCTGACCGTAGGAGGTCCTGTACTTCAGCCTCCCCAGCAATGTCACCAACTCAGGGTGAAGGCGAGTGACGCCAACTTCTAGCATGGCCCACTCCCCGGCATCCCGCACCGATTGCTCGACTTCGGCCCGTGCCTTCTCATAGGACTCTTCGATGGAGGCAGGATGGATGCGCCCGTCTTCGACGAGACGTTGCAGCGTCAACCTGGCAGTCTCTCTTCGCACCGGGTCGAACGTCGAGAGTGACACCGCTTCCGGGGTGTCGTCGACAATAAGGTTCACCCCGGTGACAGCCTCGAACGTGCGGATGTTGCGGCCGTCCCGCCCGATAATGCGGCCCTTCATATCGTCCGATGGGAGGGCAACCACCGACACCGTGGACTCCGAAACAACCTCTGCGGCTAGTCGCTGCACGGCAGTCGCCAGGATCCGCCGGCTCCGCCGGTCGGCCTCCTCACGTGCCTTCATTTCGAGATCGCGTACCAGGACCATCGCCTCGCGCCGGGCTTCGTCCTCTACCTTGCGGAGCAGCTCATCCTTGGCAGCCCGCGAGTCAAAGCCGGCAATCCGCTCGAGATGGCCACGAGCTTCCTCGCGCAGGGCCTCGGTCTCACCACGGGCGTCACTCAACGACCGCTCTTTGTCGATCAACATCTCTTCACGATGGGCAAGATTGGTCGCCCTTTGCTCGAGGGTTGCTTCCCGCTGGGCAAGACGCTCTTCGAGCGCCTCTGCCTCGACTACCCGATGCGCCAGAGCGGCTTCCTCCCGCTCTCGATAGCTCTCTGCCAGTGCTCTCGATTCCTCCTCGGCACGCGACAAGATGCCCTGGGCATCGATCCGTGCCTGTCGAAGGGCCTCGACTGCTGATGCACCGGTACGTGACACGTTCCGGCGTTGCAGTTCTCGTCCTCCCAGGAATGCGAGCATGGCAACAGGAAGCGCCACCGCCAGAGCGATGAGCCACGTATCCATGCTGTCCTCGTTTCCCGGCCCCTGTACGCATGATGCCGAGCCTGACCGGCTCGGCACACGCAATGCCAAAGTTCCAAATCGAACCGCAGTCAGTTAATCAGCCGCAAATTGGCGGTGTTTTGGCCCGATCCATCTCATTGACTTCTCTGCTCAGGGTTTCCGTGTTATCAAGTGTGTTTGCGTGTGTCTAAACACGATCGTACAGCACGTGTCAACCAACCGGAACCGCGAAAAGCAAAAAGCAAATTTGTTGTGGGACGATATTCCAGCCGATCAACTTCGCCAGCCTCGAGGTCAGTCGGCCTCGCTCTCGCGAAGGATCTCGCCCGTCTCCTCATCGACTTCGAGCTCCTCTTCCTTGCCCCGAAGACCTACCGATCGCAGAACTCGATCCTGGAGTTGCACGGCAATCTCAGGGTTCTCACGCAGGAAGATCTTCGCCTTCTCGCGGCCCTGTCCGAGTTGATCGCCATCGTAGGTGTACCAGGCACCGGCCTTCTTGACGATGCCCTGCTCGGCGGCGACGTCGAGGAGGCTGCCCTCACGGGAAATCCCTTCGCCAAACATGATGTCGAACTCGGCGGTCCGGAACGGTGGGGCAACCTTGTTCTTGACGATCTTGGCACGTACCCGGTTACCGACGTTGTCGGTGCCCTGCTTGATCGCTTCGATACGTCTGACGTCGATCCGAACACTCGCATAGAACTTCAGTGCACGACCACCCGGGGTGGTCTCAGGTGAGCCGAACATCACACCTATCTTCTCGCGCAACTGGTTGATGAAGACCGCCGTGGTATCGGAACGGTTGATCGTCCCGGCTAGCTTGCGCAATGCCTGTGACATCAACCTCGCCTGGAGCCCGACGTGGGTATCTCCCATGTCGCCTTCCAACTCCGCACGCGGCACGAGTGCAGCCACCGAGTCGATGACAACGACGTCGAGGGCACCGGAGCGAATGAGCATGTCGGTGATCTCGAGAGCCTGCTCCCCCGTGTCCGGCTGGGAGATCAGCAGCTCATCAACGTCAACACCGAGAGCCTTGGCATATACCGGGTCGAGGGCGTGCTCGGCATCGATGAACGCGGCGACGCCACCGTTGCGTTGTGCTTCGGCAACGACGTGAAGCGCGAGGGTGGTTTTTCCCGACGATTCCGGGCCGTATATCTCGACGATCCGACCCCGAGGAACACCGCCGATCCCAAGCGCCAGGTCCAGCGCAAGGGCACCGGTCGGGATAGCAGAGACATCCCTTACCGCACTGTCACTGAGCTTCATGATGGCGCCCTTGCCAAACTGCCGCTCGATTTGCGACATCGCCATTTCGAGATTCTTATCCGACTCCACTGGGGCTCCCTTCGGTTGGTTATGAGCAGTCGTTTTCTTCAACTTCAGCCAACCTATACGCCAACTGGGACATAACTACAAGCATGTAATCATACTGCACGCCGCAGCCTAGGCGAACACGTGTTCGGTGTCCAGTGTTTCCGGTTTGCCGATCACCCTCAGGGCTTCGATACTCACCAGCGTGTTGACCCAACGCCGACGACCTACCAGGCAATCGGTGTTCCAGTTGCCTGGGTCATCACCGTTGCCGCGCTAAAGACACCGAGCCGGTATGCCTGGTGGGTTCGTTTCGGGCTGCTGGCTCTCATGACGCGAATCGCATCCGACGTAGCACGCCATGTGATCACAACCGACTCGCTGCTACTGCAATCGGCCACTGCGCTCTCGGCGATCTTGCCCTTCCTCATCGTGGCGGGAGATCGTCTCACCGTAGCCTGGCTCCGCCGGCGTTCTGGTGCAGAATCCGATTACAACTCCACCACGTCTACGACTTGATAGCGGGCGGGGGCTCTGCCGAGGATCGAGCGGTACAAAGTGACCTCACGCACCATCATCGCCACCCTGAGCGGCTCGACCTCGTCAATGAGTCCCCTGACGTCCAGGGGCGGTCGGATCCGGCTCAGCGTCAAGTGGGCGTGAAACGGTCTGCCCTCGGGCTCGAAGCCTGCTCGCTGCGACGCCTGCTCACATTCAACTGCGACCCTCTCTAGAGCATCGAGCTCGCCGTCACAACCCAGCCACAACACCGAGGCCTTCTGCTCCCGGGGGAATCCGCCGAGACCCGCGAAACGCAAACGGAACGGATGCACCGCGAGATGGTCATCGAGATGCGCCATGATCTGCTCGGCTTGAACCGTGGTCGTGGTGCCGAGGAACCGCAGGGTCAAGTGCCAGTTCTCAACCGGGGCGAGCTTGCCGGGGAGCCGCCGGCCGCCGAGGGCCACATCGAGCCGCGCCGCCAGCGCGTGCCGGGTCTCGTCGTCCAACGCCACCGCCAGGAACATTCGCTCCGGCATCAGATCCAGCGACCCGACTTCGGCTCGCCCTGCCACCACTCCCCCGTCATCGCACGACGGGCCAGCTGTAGAGCCCCGGTGGTGGTGTAGGTGCGGATCCGCTCCCGGTCTCCCGGCAATGAGACAGTTCGAGCCATGGTCCTCTCGGGGGTGCGAACCGCGATCACCATGGTCCCGACCGGGCGTTCTTGCGGATCAGGGCCGGCCGATCCGGTGACGGCAATCATCACGTCGGCGCCGAGCACCCGGGCTGCTCCTTCTGCCATGGCGACCGCCACCGGCTCACTGACCACACCGTGTCGGTCGATCAACTCTGCCGGCACTCCCAACACGTCACGCTTGACGTCGGTGCTGTAGGCAACCACGGAGCCACGGAAGAACGTCGATGCCCCCGGAATTGCGGTGATTCTCGCGGCAACCATCCCGCCGGTAGCCGACTCCGCGGTGCCGAGCGACCAACCCTTCTCAGCCGCGAGCTTCATCAATATCTTCTCGATGGTCTCGTCGTCGGTCCCGAAAATGAGGTCGCCGAGCCTCTCCCGAACCTGCTTTTCGAGCGGCGCCACCATCGCTGCGGCCTCCCCCTCCGTTGCCGCTTTGGCCGTCAGTCGGATCTTGATCTCGGCAGCCGACGCCAGGAACGCCATCGACGGGTTGCCATCCGAATAGATGTCGGCCAGCTTCTCTCCGATGAGCGACTCCGATTCACCATATGTCCGCAGCACCCGGTTGAACACGACGCGACTCTCGGATCGCTGGGACAGATCGGGTATGACGAACTCGTCGAGAAGCACCTCCACCTCGGCAGGAACCCCGGGGATCGCATAGATAATGGCTTCATCGGTGACCAGCCGGATACCGGGAGCAGTGCCCTTCGGATTCACGTGGAGGTCGGCGCCTTCGGGATACTCGGCCTGCTTCAGATTCGATTCCGGCATCTCCCTGCCCCGGCTCGCCCACCAGCGACGCAGCCGATCGGCGTAGTCATCGCTAAAGACCAGCTTGCGGTCTGTGGCCGCGGCAATGGCTTCCCGGGTGAGGTCGTCCTGCGTGGGCCCGAGCCCGCCGGTGATGATCACCGCATCGGAACGAGCCGCAGCGAGCCGGATGGCGTCCACCATGCGGCCCGGATGGTCCCCGACCACCGATGAGTGTTGATGCTCGATGCCCGCATCGGTGAGCCGGGCGCCGATCCTGGCTGCGTTCGTGTTGACGGTTTGCCCGTACAGCAACTCGGTGCCGATTGCGATCACTTCAACGATCATCGCACAACACTCGCTTCCAGATCAGTGCCGAACGCACCGTTGATCTCAGCGTGGAGCCAGTCACCCGGGTTCCCATCGTCGAGCAGGATCAGCCCATCGATCTCGGGTGCCTGCCGGTAGCTACGGCCGACGGCCTGCCCGTCCTCGACCTGGTCGACCAGGATCTCGACGGTGGTTCCGATCTGTGCGGCATTCTTGGCGTGAGTTATGTCGTCCTGGACGCTCTGAACGTACCGGAGTCGCTCCATGGTGACATCGTGGTCGACACGATCGGGTAGCAGGGCCGCAGGAGTTCCTTCCTCGGGCGAGAACGGGAACAGCCCGACCCAATCCAAACCGGCGGCCTGCAGAAAACCGACGAGCTCTTCGACGTCGTCGTCGGTCTCCCCGGGAAACCCGATGATGAAACTGGAGCGAAGCGCGGCGTGCGGGGCTCGCCGCCTGATCCCGTCGATCAGCTCGAGGTGCGCATCCCCACTGCCGGGTCTCCGCATCGCACGCAACAGACCGGGAGAGACGTGTTGGAGCGACAGGTCGAAGTAGTCCACCACGGAGGGCAGCTCGGTCATTGTGTCGATCAGCTCGGGCCGGATCTCCCGCGGGTACAGGTAGTAGAGACGCAGCCGGCGCAGCCCGGGGACGTCGGCGACTCCCCTGACCAGATCGACGATTCCAGTGTCAAAGGACGCATCCCGCCCATATGAGGCTAGATCCTGGGCGACCAACACCACCTCACCGACACCGGCGTCGGTCAGACCGACGATCTCGGCACGGATGTTGTCCGGCGTACGTGATCGCTGTTTGCCACGGAACTGGGGAATCGCACAGAAGGTACACAGCTTGTCGCAGCCCTCGGCGACCTTGACATAGGCGTATGGCGTCGAAGGGGTCGGCCTGCGGGTCTCGTAGAGAATGTCCATGGCGGTCATTTGCACCGGCCTGATCTCGATCGGCTGCCAGTTTGTCAGTCGATCCAGCTGGCCGACTATCTCGGCGTAGCGATCGAGGCCGATCACGGCGTCGGCTTCAGGGAGCGCATCGACCAGTTCCTGCTCGTAGCGCTGCGCCATACAGCCGAGGACGACGAGCTTGGCGTCGCTTCGCTTTGCGCCTGCCATCTCCAGGATCGTGTTTATCGACTCCTCGCGGGCGGGTTCGATGAACGCACACGTGTTGACCATCACCACATCGGCATCTTCCGGCGAATCGGCATCCAGATAACCGGAGTCATGGAGCACGGCCGTCACCTTGTCGGAATCGACCTGATTCTTGGAGCAGCCGAGCGTAGTCAGCCAGATCTTCGGGATTGCAGACATCCGGGTGAGTCTATCGGAACACCCTTACCGTTCGGGTCGGTCGCCGGTCAGTCCAGGTTGCGGTACCTTCCGCGGAAATAGACCAGTGGGTCCTCGATATCGGAGATCTCGATCTTGTCGACCTTGCCTTCGGCAACGATGAAATACGTCTCCTCGTCACCACCTTCGTACGTGCAATACGCCCGCGTCCGCACACCCTTGATGACCGGCCCCCACTCAGACTGCTCCACGTCCAGATCAGCGAACTTGCCACCAGGGCTCGGGCGGAGACCTGCAAACACGTCGGCGATCACCTGGTCACCGGATTCGAGGACGTGAACGACGAACTTGCCATACTGTTCGACTCCATAGAAGAGATCGGTTGTCGATCCAAGCAGGAAGTAGATGCGCGACGGGTCTCCTTCTGCAACGATAAGTGACGACACCGTCAAACCGGTGCGGCGCTCACCCTCACCCGCGGTGACCACCGTGACGGGGGCGGCCAATCGCCCGCGCAAGCGGCGCGCTGGATCCCGCTGGTCGCTCGGCGTGCCAAATGGGTTTTCGTCGTGCACTCCGCCCTGGTCGCTCATGTGATCCTCCGTTGCGTTCTGGGGATTGTACGGACTTGCCCCGTGCTGCGTCTACGCCGTGGGCAGAGGCCGGGATATTCGCTCCCGCTCGACGAACTCGAGGTACTCCGTGTATCCGGCCTCGCGGGCAGCGCCAATAACAACATCGGCGCCCCGTCCACAGTCTTCAGCTACATGCGCATCCGACGCGATGGTGATAGGAACGCCCGATCGCTGGAACATCTCGAGAAACGGCGGCGCCGGGTAGATCTCACAGATCGGCTTCCGAAGCCCTGCACTGGATACCTCGACGGCCGTTTTGGTCCTCACAGCGGCAGCGACAACGGGCGCGTAGAGGTCGGTGGGGACGATCTCGGGCACGTCACCAAAGAGCTTGACGACATCGACATGGGCGATCACATCAAACGCTCCCGAGGCGGCCAGCTGGGTCTCGACTTCGAAATAGTCCTCGTAGGCGCGGCGCACCCCGCGCCGGGCAAACTCGTATGAGGATGGACGGTAGTCAACGGCCCACCCTCCAACCCAGTGGACGGCGCCGATGAGGAAGTCCCACGGGTACGGCTCGAGAAACTCCATCACGGCCTCGATGGTATCCGGGAAGAAGTCGACCTCGAGACCCAGCTTCACAGGTAGCCCCCGGCTCTTGGCGGCCAGCACCGCATCCACATAGGCGTCGATCGACAGCGTGCGATCCTCCTCGACCATGGCAACAGTGTCGGCCACGAGGTCGTGCCTGGCCCCGTCCGCCCAGAATTCGCCGAGCACAGCAGCGGCCTCGACACAGCGGTACAGATGCTCAGTGAACCCGACCTCGCTGAGACCATTGCTCGCGGCGTGCTCCACGTAGGACTCGATGAGGCCTTCGGGATATTCGCCCGGTCGCGGGCCTTTACCCGCATATGCGCCGTGTTGATGGAGGTGAACGTGATAGTCGCCCATGATGGCGACAGGCTAATCAGGAGCTGAGGCTGCCCGACTCACGCTCGACCAGAATTCCGGTGAGCCGCTTGATACGGCTGGCAATCCGCACGGCCGTGGCGCCGCCTACGGCTTCCTCGCGCCGGGCAAGCGAAAGTGCGTCAATCTCATGACGTAGATCTTCGGCGGGACGATCTCGATCGGCGCCTGCCGCGTGCCGGGCCGCCCGCGCCTGTAGCTTGTCGCGTTCGGCCAGTAACGCCGCCCGCTCGGCGAACGCGTCATTCGGCAGGTCGCTCAGAAGATCCTGGACCTCCGACAACCGCATGACGAGCAGCTCGACCGGGGACATATTCTCAGTGGACGCTGATTCCACGATCAGCAAGCAGCAGATAGATCCGCTCTATTTGCACATCCACCCGAGACACTGCGCGGGACCCTTGTGGCGGTCGTTCCCGCCGGTGGGCCGAGCCATGCTGCCGATCGAGGAGTACCCGCCGCCGGCGCAAGCTGGCCAGACGGATCAACAGCTCCTGTGTCGAGCAAGCGGCATCGACACCGTCGGCAAGTTGAGCGGCCCGGGTGCGCAGCTCTTCGCGTCGAGCCATCAGCGCGTACTGCTCTGCCTCAGCATCGATGCTCAAGGACCAGAGTCGGTCTTGCACCTGTTCGAGCTCTCTGAGAACGGAACTGATTTCACCAACCATGACGCTTCCTTCCGGGGATCGAAGCACCAGCCCCAGTGTCAGGCCAATCAGGTTTCAAGTCAAGAGCATTCGTATGGCAGCCACGACTGCCACCACGACCAGGACCCAGCGGATCCAGGCCGCACCCTTGAGGATTGCCAGACGGGCCGCAATCCAGGCTCCGGTCATCTGGCCGATCGACAGCACCAAACCGACCTGCAGGTCCACCTGAGAAGCAGAGGCAAACAACAACAGTGCGACAGGCGTGTAACAGAGGATCAATGCCACCTTTGCTGCATTGCCACTCACGAGATCCATCCCCGACCCGAGGACGAGCGCACCAAGCATAAGAAACCCGACTCCCGCCTGCACGAAGCCTCCGTAGAAACCGACCCCGAAGAACAACAGGCCTCGCCACGGCTCACCGATGTCACGCTCACGTCCCTCGACCCAGCGCGAGGGGCGTGCCAGTACCGAACCGGCCACCAGCACGAGCACAAAGGCGAATATCTTCTTGAAGACGTCACCTGATGTCTGGGTGGCTACCCAGGCGCCAAACGCTGCTCCAACAACCGTTGGCGCGATCAGTTTGGTCAGACGGTGCCACGGGACTACGTCGCCCTTCTGGAACCGCGTCAATGCAGAGGCATTGGCAAGCAGGATGGCGATTCGATTGGTCCCGTTGGCCACGCTGACGCCGACGATCTCCGTCATGATCGGGATCGTGATCGCGGACCCACCGCCCGCCAGGGTGTTGATGAAGCCGGCTGCAAGCCCTCCGAAGAGGAGCAGGACTATCTGCAGGGTGGTCACGAACGGCAGACTAACCGCAAGCGAGCTGCCACCGGCTGTGTCAGCCCGTCAGCTCGACCAATCGCCACCCGGCAGTGTCGTTGACAACCGCAACACGTTCCGCCTGCCACAGATCCTCTGCGCTCAGGACATGCTCTTCCGCCGCACCGGTTGCCAGGAGCTCCCGACAGATCGCATAGACCGGGTTGCCACAGCGCCGGGGAGGAGTGCACCACTTGCCCTCGGTTTCCACAAAGACGTTTCCTTCGAGCGAACCGGCGACGTTGCCCTCGTCGTTGATCAGAATCGCTACCGCAGCGTCGGGATGTTGCCGGGCAAGCGCATCACGCAGACGCGGGTCCGTCGTCTTGTGGAACAAGAAGATGTTGTCGACCGATACTCGTTCTGTGGCAACGCGGCCGGAGATAACCGGGGCTTCTTGTGCGGACCCGGACCAACCCTGGATACTCCTGACGATCGTCTCGAGTGCGCCATCCCTGCTCACCCGCAACTCGATTTCGTTCGATTGTCCGTCGGGCTCGGCTTTCACCAGCGCCGCAATCGCGTCGCCCACGTTCAACCTGAAGCCAAAGTAGCGAGCCGAATCCTCCAGAATCCTGACCTTGGCCTCGAGACCTGCGATCTCACCATCGTCGTCACGGAACCGTTCTATCAGATCGAAACCGGGTCGACGGTCTACCAGCACTCGCGCCTTGAGCCGGGCTTCCTCATAGGCACTGGTTACGTCGGGGACCCGGGCGATGGCGGTGCCAACCCCATACTCTGCGACACCTTCCTCGTTGTCGATGACAACGGTGCGCACGGCCACGCTGAAGCTCGCCTCCGTCCCCTTCGTGCCATGAGGCGCCAGAAAACCGATAGCTCCGCAGTAGGCACCCCGTGGTGTGTCCTCGGTCGTTGCGATCACTCCCATTGCCTCGGGCTTCGGCACACCGGTCACCGCCAGCGGCGGGAACAACGCCTCGAAGATCCTCGTGAGGCTCACATCAGGTTTGATGTGCACGCCTATCCGTGCTGTCAGATGCCACGTCAACTCGAGTCTGTCTAGCGAGATGATCGGACTCTCTGCCGGTGACAGGAGTTCACCGAGCTCGGCAAGCTCCAACTCCGCCTCGGCGAGCAGGATCTTGTTTTCGTAGTCGAGTTCCCTATCGACGGCCAGTGTGGCTGCATACTTGGAGTCCTCCTCCATCCACCTCCCGCGACGCACCGATGCCAGCACCGGGCGAACCGTCAGCACCCCGTCGGAGATCTTGAAGAATCGTTCCGGTGACACGCTGACGAGCCCAAAACGGCCCGTCTCAATGCAAGCACCGTGCGGCCCTCGCTGAGACTGAAGGAGATCACGGTATAGGGCAACCTGGTCACCGCTGAATGCGGCGTGCAGCCGGAAGGTGTGCTTGCCGCGCTTGATCTCCCCCGACATGATCGCCCTGCCCGTCACCGCGAGGCTGTCCCGGTAGTCACGCCGCGTCGAGTCCGGGCTCCATCCTGAGACGTTGTACGCACCGGGTGGGTAGTGGGTAGCCTCGACGTCTGTGAGATCGACCCTGGTACTGAAGGCCTCAAAGCGTGCCAGTGGGAGATCCCGCATCGGGTCGTGTAGACCGGACGGCCGTACCGGCAGTTGCGGGTTCAAGCCCGCGGCAGCCTCGTAGGAGACGAACCCTGCCACCCAGTAGCCGGCCTTGGCAGCAGATTCTGCCGCTTCGATCACAGGTACGACGTCCTCGGGCCTGCGGGCGGTGAAAGCATCGACTTCACCGGTCAGGCCGAAGGAGCCGTAGCCCCCCGGGGAGAGATCATCGAATCTGACGCATTTGGTCTCCACCGGGTCAAACCTACCGGGTGCCCCTGAGCATTGGGCGGACTACGTCAACCAACCAGCATCTGGTCGAGCTCCTCGACAGTCATCAGTACTTCGCGGGCCTTCGAGCCCTCTGATGGGCCTACGATGCCTTTGGTTTCGAGGATATCCATGACTCTGCCGGCCCTGGCAAACCCGATGCGGAGCTTGCGCTGCAGCATCGACGTCGACCCGAGCTGGGATCTGACTATCAACTCGATTGCCTGTCGCATGAGCTCAGGATCCTCACCGTCGAACTCCTCTTCGACGGCCGCCGCGGCTTTGGCGACCTCGAACACCTCTGCTTCTGCATACTCGGTGTTGGTCTGATCCCGTATCCAATCGACAACGGCGTGGATCTCACCTTCGGTGACATACGCTCCCTGGATTCGCTCCGGCTTCGGGTCCCTGGCGGTTACGACCAGCATGTCCCCGAGCCCGACCAGCTTCTCCGCCCCGGACGAATCGAGGATGACTCGCGAGTCCGTCTGTGATGCGACTGCAAACGCAAGTCGCGACGGGACATTGGCTTTGATGACCCCGGTGATGACGTTGACAGACGGACGCTGCGTGGCAAGCACCAGGTGGATGCCGACGGCGCGGGCCATCTGTGCGATGCGGACGATCGAGTCCTCAACCGCCCGGCCGGCAACCATCATCAAGTCGTTGAGCTCATCGACGATCACCACGATGTAGGGGAAGCGGTCGAACATCTCTTCATCGAGGCCGCCTGCATCCCAGTGCTCGCGATAGCTGACGATGTCGCGCACGCCGGCGTCGGCAAGCAGGTCGTAGCGACGATCCATCTCAGCGACCGCCCATTGCAGTGCGTCCGCGGCCTTCTTCGGGTTCGTGATGACGCGAGTCAGCAGGTGTGGGACACCGTTGTACTGGCCAAGCTCGACCCGTTTCGGGTCCACGAGGATCAGCCGTACCTCTTCGGGCGTTGCCCTCATGAGCAGGGACATGACTATGGAGTTGATACACGATGACTTCCCGGCGCCGGTGGCGCCGGCGATCAGCACGTGGGGAAGCTCGTCGAGGTGCAACATCCGGCTCTTGCCGCTCACGTCCTTGCCCAGCCCGACGGCGAGAGGGTTGTTGGTATGCCCGGCGATGTCGCTATTGAGGATCTCGCCCAATGTGACCAGGTCGCGGTGCTTGTTTGGTACCTCGATGCCGATGGCGCTGCGGCCCGGTATTGGAGCGAGGATCCGAACGTCCGCAGATGCCATAGCGTATGCGATGTCGGTTGCCAGCCCGGTCACGCGGGAGACCTTCACCCCGGGTTCGAGCTCGACTTCGTAGCGGGTCACAGTCGGCCCCGGGACAATCCGTGTCAACCGTGCGTCTACCCCGTGCTGGGTGAGGGTCTGCTGCAACTCATACCCCGCCTGCTCGAGAGCACGACGGTTCTGGCCGTTGGTCTCCCCGATCTCGAGCAACTCGAGCGGCGGCAATCGATAGCCGCCGCTGACCGACGGCTGGGGCGAAGGCTTCTTCTTCGGCTGCTTTGGTTTCGCTTTCGGCGGCCCGGTCTGTTCGGCTTTGTTCGGCGGGGCCTGCTTCGCCATGACCGGGGCCGGAGGCAGTTGTACCGCCGGTGCGGGGACCTGCTGGTCCCCTTCGGAGGTCCGCAGGAGGCGCAGCCCATGGCGTACCTTGCGAAACCCATCAGCGATGCTGAGACCAACATCGCGGATGGTTGCCTTGGTGAGTATCAGCGACGAGACGGCGACAACGCCGAGAAGTACGACAAACGCCCCCCAGAACCCGATGAGTCGGCGCAGCGGGAAGGCAATGAGCGAGCCGACCGCACCACCTCGCTCGATGACCTTGTCGACTGAGGACGCAAGCGAGACCGTCCCGGTGAGTAGGTGGAACAGCGCCATCGAGCCCAGGAACAGAACGGTCATTCCGACGCTGAGCCGACCGTAGTCGGTGCGCGGCATCGTCGAGATCATGGCAATGCCGATCACTGCGAAGACGAACGGGACGAAGTAAGCCCAGACCCCAAACACAAACCGCAGCCCGGTCGCCACCAGCGCACCCGCGGGACCAGCGAGATCGAAGAACGAGAGCAATAGCAATGCGGCCAGGATCAGCAGCACCACACCCCATACGTCGTCTGTATGACGCCCTAGCCGTAACCGCATTCTCTCCTTCATCCCCTTCAGCGCGATGGAGATGGAGGGCCGTTGCCGCTGTTTAGCCTGTTTCTTGTTTGCCGTTTTCCGCCCGGCAGCCCCACGGTTCTTGGTCCGTGTTGCCATGGGAAGTCCAGCATACATGAGCCACGCTGTAGAACAAACAACCTAGCGCGCGCCTCTGCGCGCTCTCCGCGCGATAAGCGGTTCAGAACACACGGCCACGTGCCGATAGAACCTGGCAGACGAGCAGCGGCCCGCAAACGGCGGGTTCTGAAGGGAGACACCAGCCGTGAGTGTTCCACTCCAATCGGTGCCGGACAACGACAGATCGACTGAGGCCGACGAGGACGACCCCGTCGTACAGGCTGAGCATGAAGCAGCCGAGATCGTAGCGCGCGCCCGCCGTCAGGCCGAGGCCATCGTCGCCGAAGCGCACAGCTCTCCCACCCACGCCGTCCCCAACCCCCTTGCCGCTCTGGGCGACAACGCTGAAGAGATCATCGGGCAGGTCCGCAAGCTCATCGCCAAGCAGCGCCAACTCCAGGCTGAGAACGAGGAGATGACGGTCGAGATCGAAACGCTCAAGGCCGAGCGGGACGAACTCGTGCAGCGGCTCACCGACGCCGTCGAGCGTATGGAGGAGCTTGCCACAATCGCCGACGCGAGCCAGACGAGGACCCCTCCGCCGAAAGCGCAAACGCCACCACCCTCACCACCCTCGATCCCTCCCCCGAGCTACGATCCAACACAAGAAGATACCTCCCTCGCCGCCCGACTACGTCAGGCTGAGGCCGCTGAAGCCGCTGAAGCCGCCAAGGCCGCAGCCGACGAGTCACCACTCGCAGCCAGGCCCGAGAAAGACGAGCGGGAACGTGAGGATGACAGACGAGACATGGCCCGATCAGACGGATATTTCGACCATCCAGTCGCTCCCGAGCCAACCGCGATGATCATCAGCAACGACGGGCGCTCTTTCTACGACCGCCACTCTGCCAAACTCCCCCGGCTTGAAGGGGATGGAGGGCGATCTGTGCTGAGCTCCATGGGCGGCATGCGCCCGGAACTGGACACCAAGGGCCGCAAGGGCCGGAAACGCAACAAGAAGTAGCTAGAGGGCAAGCCCCTGCTCACACCTCGATGATCACCGGAATCACCACCGGACGACTGTTTATCTGGCTCTTGACGGATCTGCTGGCCGTATTGCGGACCCTGCGCCTCACCGTGTCAAGGTCAGCCGGCCAGTCCAGATTGCCGACAGAAGCCACCACCGCTTCCACGACACCCTTGTGCAATGACTCTGCCTCGTCTCTGACTCCGTGGCTGTCCACCTCGGGGCCGATCACGATCTCGCCGTTGCTCATGTCGACGCCGACGGTGACGATCACGACACCGTCGTCGGCCAGGTGACGCCGATCTCGCAGCACACCCTCGACGTCGCCGATGTCGATGCCGTCGAGATACACGTAGCCGGCCGGTACCGCTCCACGCTCGACACGGATCTCGCCATCCTCGAGCACAGCGACATCGCCGTCTGCGCAAACCTCCACCGTTTTGACACCAACTTCGCGGGCGATCCTGGCGTTGGCGTAGAGGTGGCGCCGCTCCCCGTGGACGGGGATGAACGCCTCCGGCTGAATGACGTTGATGAATGTCTTGATCTCATCCTGAGCGGCGTGCCCTGAGACGTGGACGTGGGCGTTATTACCGTGATAGACGGTCGTCCCGGATGCAATGAGCTTGTTGATCACCCGCGACACATTGGTCTCATTGCCAGGGATCGGAGTCGCAGAGATCACGACAGTATCCCCGGGGTCGAGCGATATGTTGCGGTGCTGACCGGATGCCATCAGTGACAGCGCCGCAAAGGGCTCACCCTGGCTACCCGTACAGATCACAGCCGTTTTCTCGGGAGACAGCTCGGCCAGCTTCTCGATACTGACCAGGTGGTCATCGGGATAGTCAAGAATGCCCAGGTCCCGCGCAATCTCGGTGTTGCGTACCATCGAACGGCCGAGGAACGTGAATTTGCGGCCGGACGCGACGACTGCGTCGACGATCTGCTGAACCCGATGGAGATGAGAGGCAAAGCAGGCCAGAATCACCCTGCCCTCGGCCTGCTCGACCAGATTCTTGATCTCCTTACCCACCGAGACCTCGGACTCGACGAAGCCGGGGCGTTCGGCATTTGTCGAGTCGGCAAGCAGCAGCCGCACACCCTGTCTGCCAAAACCGGCAAACGTCATCAGATCGGTCGGCTGACCGTCGATCGGAGTCGGATCGAGCTTGTAGTCCCCGGTGTGCACGATGATCCCCTCGGGAGTATCGAGCACCACACCGGTGGCATGAGGCACGCTATGAGCAACCCGCACGAATGTGAACTTGAACGGCCCGTGCTCAACCCATACGTTGGGTGAGATCACCCGCATGTCGGGCTCCAGCCCTGCCTCCTCCACTCTGTTTCTGGCGATGGCAAGACAGAGCTCGCTTCCATAAACCGGGACATTCGCCTCTCGAAGGAAGTACCCGAGAGCACCGACGTGGTCCTCGTGACCGTGGGTCAGGATGACACAGGCGATGTCCTCGGGTCGCGCCAGCACCGATGAGAAATCAGGAAGTACGAGATCAACCCCGAGCATGTCTTCTTCGGGGAACATGATCCCGCAGTCGAGGAGTGCGATCTTGCCATCGACCTCGATTGAGGCGCAGTTGCGGCCGATGTTGCCCAGACCCCCGAGAAAGCCGATCCTGACGCTCATGGCAACGCCACCAAGATGCGGCGATTCATACTTCTTGGGCGACCTCGTACGCCGCCTTCACCTTCTCGGTCGTCTCCTCAGACGCTGGCACGAGCGGAAGTCGAGGCTGGCCGACGTTGTCCCACAGAGCGGTCATCCCCGCTTTGAGTGGCATCGGGCTCGGCTCAACGAACAGAGCTTCGAACATCGGGCTCAGCTTGCCCTGGATACGGTTTGCCTCATCGTGATTTTCCCCGATAACGGCTGCGACGAGCTGCTGGATCTGTTTGCCTACAAAATGCGCCGCCACCGACACAACACCGACACCGTTTGCGGCCACGATGTCCTTGGTACGGCTGTCATCGCCCGAGTAGACCGCAAAGCCGTCTGGCAATTCGCCTATTGCCCGCCGGGTGAAGTTCAGGTCACCGACGGCGTCTTTGACGGCAACGATCCTGTCGTGTTGAGCTAGCTCGACCAGCGTCTCGACCTCGATCAACCGGGCCGTCCGGCCAGGGATGTTGTAGAGCATGAGAGGAAGATCGGTCGTGTCGGCAATGGCAGTGAAGTGCTTGACCAGTCCTGCTTGCGGAGGCTTCGAGTAGTACGGGGTCACTGCCATGATCGCGTCGACACCGACCGACGCGGCCTGCTCGGTGAGAGCCACGGACTCGGCAGTGTTATATGTCCCCGTCCCGGCAATCACCTTCATCTTGTCGCCTGCGGCCTCGACGGCCGCCTTGTATAGCGCGATCTTCTCCGGTTTCGACAGCGTCGGTGACTCTCCAGTCGTACCGGTGACGACAACGCCGTCGCTGCCGTTTTCGGCAAGGTAACGGATCAGCTTCCAAAACACGCCGTAGTCGACCGAGCCTTCGGCATCGAACGGGGTTAGCACAGCAGTGAGGACGGTTCCGAATGGTGCAGAGGGACGTGTATCCATAGCCCGCACGGTAGCAGTGGATCGGGGTAGCTCACTTTCTTTGGCAGCGATCAACGTTGCCATTCAGCACAGCTGCGCTAACTATCCTATGACGTTATGGAATCCACCAGCCCTTACATCCAGGAAGTAACCACATCGTCGTTCCAGCAAGCGGTGCTACAGAAGAGCCATGACGTTCCGGTCGTCGTCGACTTCTGGGCGACGTGGTGCGGCCCATGTAAAACCCTCGGGCCGATGCTCGAGAAGCTTGCAGCTGAGTCCGGTGGGAGCTTCATCCTCGCCAAGGTGGATGTCGACACCAACCAGGAACTCGCGGCTCAGTTCAATGTTCAGGGGATTCCCACTGTCATCGGGTTTCGTGACGGGGCGCCCGTCGACCAGTTCACCGGCGCTCTACCCGAGCGGGCCATTCGCGATTGGCTCGACCGGTTGCTGCCCTCCGAGCTCGACATGATTGTCGACCAGGCCCGCGACGCCGCCATCGCCGGCAACATCGACACCGCCGAGCGCCTCTTCCGGGGAGCCCTCGAGGTCCAGGCCGATCACCAGGAAGCAGGCACAGGCCTGGCATCACTGCTGATTGCCTCGGGCCGCCAGGACGAGGCACTCATCATCCTCGGCAAGCTTGCCGTCACCGACGAGGTGGAGCGTCTCCAGTCGGCCGCACGGCTCGCCACGTCACGTGGCAGCGACGTCAGCGAGATCGTCAAGCGGCTCGATTCCGACCCCGAAAACAGCGAAATCAAGATCGAGCTGGCAATGGCGCTCGCTGCCCGCGCCGAATACGAACCTGCGCTCGATCGCTTGCTCGAGGTAGTCCGCGCCCGGGGTGATGCCAGAGAGGAAGCCCGCAGGGCGATGCTCGATGTCTTTGAGGTCCTCGGCGACGGCCACCCGTTGACGACCACCTATCGCCGTCAACTGGCCAACGCGCTTTTCTGACCGGAGTCCTAGAGATCCAGCTCCATGGCCACATGGGTGGAACCGTCAATGTCCAGGGAGAATGACCCGACCATTCCCGGTATTCCCTCCATCTCCATCGTCATGACGGTGTTGCCGCTCGTCTCGACACCAATGGCCAGGCCCTGCTCGGGGTCCAGCCAGGTGTAGGTGGTGGTGACGCTGGGCGAGGACCGCATTGCCATCTGGAAGGAAGCAGGCATATCCTCCATCCCCTGCACCTGCCCGATACCGCCCATTGTCTCGAACATGGCAGTCATGTCTTCCCAGGTGATGGTGTAGGCATCGGTCTTTGCATCCGATTTGATCAGCCAGGTGTCAACTCCGCCGTGCTCTTCTCGACGCAGGATCTTGTGCGTCACCTCGGTGACCACGAGGTTGTCGCCAAACTCCTGCCGCGAGGCGGTCGTCCAGCTGTCCCCGACGTTGACTTCACCTTCGGGAAGCTCTGGACCGAACATTTGCCCGCCGTTCATCACGCCGGTCGAGGTGCCACCGAGCAGCCCCTGCACGTCGATGCCGATCCCATCGACCTCAACCGAGACGATTTCGCCCTTTTCGTCGATGACGTAGACGAACTCGGGCATTTGTGCTTGGAGCGCGGCATCGACCTCGCTCTGCGAGATATCCGAGAGGTCGACCCGCTCGCTGCCCATCTCTACCGAGCCCGAGCCCAGCTCCATATTGCCGACGGTCATGGCAACCCGATATGACCCGGGAGTTGGGCCGTCCCCGATGTGGTAGGTCAGATCCATCGCCATCCCCAGCTGGGTCATCATCGTCGATGGCATCGACGAATCGAGCGACGCGAGCGTATCGCCAAAGTCGGTGGTCATATTGGATTCGATGTCGGCGTGATAGGTCAGGACTTGATCACCGGTGAGACTGTATGCGAGCGCCCTGGCGGCGGTCGGCGATCCGGTGTCCGGGCTCGAGCCACACGCCCCGCCAACGAGTGCCAGCGCAGCGACTATCAACATCGACCGCATTTTCATGACAAATACACCTCGTGGAGACAACACCACTGCATCGGCGGGGGTGTTGAAGAACCTGAGGAGGGCGGCTCCCTATAGGGAGGACCGTCGCCTACAGGCCGAGGAGAGAATCCAGTCCGACCGTCACGGGCATCGGGAGCGAGCTGACCTTGCCCACTGCAAGCACGACTCCGGGCATGAACGCCTGACGGTCGGTCGTATCGTGGCGAATAGTCAGAGTCTCCCCCATCGCCCCCAGCATCACCGCCTGATGGGCAACCAGACCCGGCAGCCGGACCGCATGCACCGGGACTTCATCAACATCTGCACCGCGGGCGCCGGGTATCAGCTCCTTGCTCTGCACCTCGCGGCTCTGCGGGTTGCCGGCAGCCGCAATCCGGCGTGCCGTGGCGATGGCTGTCCCCGAGGGTGCGTCCACCTTTCGGTCGTGGTGCATCTCGATGATCTCGGCAGCGTCAAAGTGTGGTGCCGCAATCTCAGCCAGCCTCATCATGACGACGGCCCCGATGGAGAAGTTGGGGACAATGAGGCAGTTGCCGGCACCGGCGGTCCAGAGCGCGTCGAGCTCCTCGAGCCGCGCCTCGTCGAACCCCGAAGTACCGACGACGGCATGCCGGCCCATGGCGTGCCAGTTCCTCAGGTTGCCCATGACGACAGCCGGGTTGGTGAAGTCAACCACCACCTCGGCATCCATCATCACCTCGGGGGTCTTTGAGATGGGTATGTCGGCGATGGACGCGCCGTCGGCAGCGTTCGGGTCAAACAGAGCAGCGAGCTCATGGCCGGTCGCGTATGCGATCGTCTCGGCAACCAGCTTCCCCATCCGCCCGGCCGCACCCGAAACGCCGATTTTTGTCATTGAACCGTCTCCAGGAAATCCACTTCCTGGAACGGCCCGACCAAACCGAGCACGTACGGGCCGTCGTATACCTCGCGGGCAGCATCAATGATGTCCTGAAGGGTCAGAGCTTCGATCCTGGCGAGAATCTCGTCAACGCTCAGATGCTCGACACCGGTCAACTCCTGTCTGCCGATCTGGGTCATTCGACCATTGGTGTCTTCGAGCGACAAGGCAAGGCTCCCCTTGACGTTTCCCTTGGCTCGATCCATCTCCTCCTCGGTGATCCCGTCCGCCATGATCTTGTCCAGCTCCACCCGGATCAGCTTGAGGACCTCAAAGGTCTGAGTTGGGGTGGTGCCCACATATACGGCTGACGATCCGGTGTCGAGGAAGGGCATGCGGAAGGCGTGAACTGCATAGGCGAGACCGCGGTCCTCACGGATCTCGCGAAAGAGCCGCGATGACATGCCGCCGCCGAGGACGTGATTGGCAATAGTCACGGCAAACCGGCGATCGTCGCTACGAGTTAGCCCCTCGGCCCCAAAGACGATATGTGACTGCTCGGTGTCGCGATGACGCACCCTCACCCGCGGCGTGATGATGGGGACGATCTCAGCCCGCTCGACCCCGAGCCCCTCCCAATCGCCCATTTTGTCGACCACCATGTCGACGAGGTCCTGGTGGTCGAGGTCGCCCACTGCCGCGATCACAGTGGATCTTGGCGTGTAGCGACGATGCCAGTAGTTGTAGATCGTCTCACGAGTCATACTGGTGATGGATTCGGGGGTCCCGAGGATTGGTGGGGCCAACGGATGGCCTCCCCAAAGCGCAGTGACAAACTCCTCATGGGCGACATCGGTCGGGTCGTCCTCGTTCATGTTGATCTCTTCGAGGACGACATGACGCTCCGAGTCGATCTCGTGCTGGCGGAACGCCGGCCGTTGCACCATCTCAGCGAGGATGTCGACGCCCAGCACCAGATCTGCGCTCCGCAGCCGTGCCCAGAAGCACGTGTATTCCTTGCTGGTAAACGCGTTGTTGTGGGCGCCCACCGCGTCGAAAGCCTCGGAGATGGCCCTGGCTGACATCCGCTCCGAGCCTTTGAACAGCAGGTGTTCCAGGAAGTGACTGGCGCCGGCTTCTATCGGGTCCTCGTCACGGCTGCCCGTGTCGACCCAGGCGCCGATCGCCACCGAGCGGACCGATGGCATGTTCTGAGTGATTATCCGCAAACCGTTGGGGAGAGTTGTCAGGTCGTAATGCATTGGGCCGATGATAGGGGCCGACCCGGTCATTGCGCCCCGAAATGCGGACATCTGGTCTTCCTTTGCTTGCCTACTCGGGCCCGGGTCGACGACGCAGTCGTTTTGTCTCGGATCGTGTGCGCTTTGCGGCGAGACGGCGCTCCCGGGCGGCACGGCTCGGCCGGGTTCTCTTGCGCGGGGGCGACGGCGGGCGGAGGGCTTCGTTGAGTAGATCAGCGAGACGTCGTCGGGCGATCTGTCGGTTCCGCCACTGCGACCGCGACTCTGAAACCCTGACAGTGGCAACCCCATCCTCGATACCGGCGTGCTCGAGCACCCGGGCCTTCTTGACCTCATCGAGCAGGGACGAGGCTGCGATGTCAAAGGAGAGCTCGACCCTTGTGGAGCTGCGGTTGGCATGTTGACCGCCCGGGCCACCCGAGGTGTCGAAGCGCCAGTTCAGCTCCGATGCCGGGATCGTCAGCGACGGGGACACCTCTAGATCTTCCATGTCGACCACGTTAACGGCACCGCCAGCGTTGATTTGACTGATGTGAGACAATCATCAGTCATGCGCGGCCGGGATAAATCCGTACTGAATGAGGTGCTTCCACCCGAGGAGAGGGTGATCGAGGCGGTTGTGGCGCGCTATCAGCGTGTCGCTCCCGCGATCATGCGTTTTGCGAGGACGATCGCCGGCAACGACGAGTTGGTCGTGCGCCTCGGGTCCCAAGCCTCGGGGAGTAAGGACGAGATCGTTATAGACCCCGGTGTCTTCCAGGCAGCCTATGCCCGCAATGCTCCGGTCACCCCATCGGAGGTCGCGCTGACATCAGCGCTACACGAGGTAGTTCACCTGCTCGCCTCCGATTTCGACGAGAAACGCCCCATACCCCGCTCCTGGCTGGCCCACCGGGAAGACCGCACGACGAGCGAGGAACCCGAGGTTCTGGCGGTCGCGATGCCGGACAGGGCCCCGATGCTCTTCGAGGACGATCGAGACGGTGAACACCCGGCGGATATCCCCGCTGAGCAGGATGTGACGCTCGAGGACCAGCCCGTCGGTCTACTCGACGCGATCAGCAGCATCGGCGGACCTGCGGCAGAAGCCCTGTTCTTCTCGCTCGAAGATGCTCGACAGGAGCGAGTGTTGCTGGACGGGTTCGAAGGAGTGCGATCCGTGCTGTCCGATCTATATCTGGCGGCAACCCCGGGTGGCATGGAGCAAGCCCGACCGCTCGGTCAGTACGCGCTCGCCTGTTTTCTCATGGTCGGCGGCTACACCACCAAAGACAAGCTGCAACGCCGGCTTCCGGCACACGTTGCCATCGCTCTCGATGACGCACAGCCTTTCGTCGACGACGTCGCAAAAGCCGACGACCCGTGGACGGTTGGCGGTCTGGCACTCCAATTGCTCGAGGTTGCCCGCCTCCACGGGCTCGCCCACATCGTCGAGCGCGCCGACACCAGGAAGGTCGGCAACAGCAAGACCGAGGAAGACAGGACAGCAATCAGCGATTCGGTCGACGCGGTTCGGATCGTCACTCCACCGCTACTCGACGCCGACTCGTACGACCAGACACGGGCGGCCGCACAGGCTGTGTCTGCAGAGCATGGCAAAGCCGGTGACGCCGACCAGGCCGGGGACCCCGCCACCGAGCAGTTGGTGCGGGTCTCTCAGGCACCGTCGGTCTATCTGCCAACCGGGCAGACCGGAAAACTCGTGCTCGGGCCGTTCCCCGACTCCTTCCGCAAATTCGCCCCTGAGGGTCGCAAGCTCCTCGACAGCGCCGCCAGACAGTGGGGTGTCGTGCAGCGCCGGGTTGCCGGTGAGCTGTACCCGCTGTTTCTCGCCAATCAACGGCGCGGGCTCCGCTCCGGCTTCGATGCGGGTGACCTCTCCCCGCATGCGGCACTCCTGCTCGGGGCAGGGCTCTACGAGCGCATGTTTGAGCGCCGCGATCTGCCCACCAGGCGCAGTTATGCGGTCAGTTTGCTTGTCGATGGGTCGGCATCGATGCTCCAGCCGCTCCAGCTCGGGACCGCCCGTAAGACGCCGTGGGCGCTTGCCGCGGCAACCCTCGGCGCGTGGTCGCTGGCTGCACTCTGCCACGAACTCCAGATCGACTTCGAGGTAGCCGTCTTCAATCGCTCTTTCCCTGCATCAGTCGATGACACAGAACGAACCTTCACGGATCGCAGACACAAAGCGATCGGAGGCCTGCGGCGAACCCACAGCGGCTCCGCAGATCGTCTTTCTCGAACCGTCAACCACTACCTGGTCAAGCCGTTCGACAATCGATGGCGCCAGTACGAGGACGTGATGGCCGGGTTGTTCTATATGGCGGCCGCTCCACGGGAAGCCGGCCAGCAGGCCAGGCGCGACCCGGAGGGAACTCCCCCGGTGTCGATGTTCGACAAGGCGGCCAATGTCGACGAATTCAACGTCACATATGCCACCCAACGCCTGGCCGCCCGTCATGCGTCGACCCGGATCCTGGTGGTGCTGGCCGACGGCATGACCCGGGGCTCGGTCGAGGCACTTGCCCTGTCCGTCGAGGCTGCGGAGAGGAACGGCACAACAGTGCTCGGAATCGGCATCGGTGACGACACCGTCACCGCCGCCTATAGCCGCCATCAGGTTGTCGAGCGGCCAGAAGAGCTGACCAGGGCAATGATCGATGGCGTCCGATCGAGCTTGCTACGCACCATCGCCGCCGCCGGTGGCGAGACCTGGTGGGCGCAATCATCTTCCGAATATCTAAAGAAACAAAGGAGCATCGCCAATGCCTGAGATGGTGACATTCGACGACCCGACCGGAGAAGGCCCGCCGATCAAGCTCGACAAAACTCAGATCGCCGATGACGTCCCGGACCGTGAGCTGCGGATGGAGCACATCCCGACGCCCGATCCGTATTACGTGGATCTCGGCATGCTGTACCGGCTTGCCCAGATTGAAGAGGTGCGGCGCACCCACTTCGCCGACACGCCGCTGCATCTGGCGTTGCGAGGGCATATGGGGACGGGGAAGGATCACGACCTCGAGCAGTTTGCCGCCGTGCTCGGCATGCCGCACTATCGCATCCCCCTTACCGGCGAGGTACGCGACATCACGCTGATCGGCTCTGTGAAGCTCTACGGCGACGGCAAGGGCGGCACCGAGAGCCGCTGGGAGGATGGGGATATCACCAGGGCGCTACGAGGACCGGCGCTGATCAACCTCTCCGAGCTAAACGCGGCAGGTGCTGAGACTCTGTTTGCGCTGCATGGACTACTCGATCGGCACCAGGCGCTCGAGCTGCCTACCGGCGAGATGGTGCATCTCCGCCGCGATGTGCGGGTATTCGGGACGCTCAACCCGACCGATCTCAGGGACTACGCAGGGACCCAGACCCTCAACAAGGCCTTTGCCGACCGCTGGGTGATTTGGGAGAAGGATTTCCCGGAGGAGGAGGAGTTGGTGAGCATGCTCCACCGCCGCCACCCCGGGTTGAAGTCGACGTTCGCTGAACCGATCGCCAAGCTGGCAGTTGAGGTGAATGCCTCGTTCAGCTCAACCGACTCGCAGACACGGGTGGAGACCCCGATGAGCCTGCGCACCGTGCTCGACCGCATCCCGGCAGGCCTGCGCGTCTACGCCACCGCCACCGATCCGCTGCGCCGGACCTGGGAGGAGTTTGTGCTCCCCCACGTCGACAGGTTCGACCGGGATCACTATGAGACCGTCTGGTCTGCCGTGACACGACGGGGACCCGACCAGACACCGTACAAGTAGGAGCTCACCGGAGTCGGCTAAGGTCACGCCATGCCTACATTTGACGTTGTTTCACAGGTAGATATGCAAGAGGTCCGCAACGCGGTGGACCAGGCGGCGCGCGAAATCACCAACCGCTATGACTTCAAGGGCACCGACACCAAGGTCCGGCTGAGCGAGGACGGCATCGCACTCGAATCGAGCGCCGAGAGTCGGCTGGAGGCCGCCATCGACGTCCTCAAGGGCAGGCTCGTCAAGCGGAACGTCTCGCTCAAGTCCATCGCAGGTGGAGAGATCAAGCCGGCCGCGGGTGGCAGGTCACAGACACTATTCACCCTGAGCCAGGGTATTCCGCAGGAAGCCGGCAAGGAGATCTCCAAGATCATCCGCGATTCGAAGCTCAAAGTCCAGGTGCAGATCCAGGGTGACCAGCTGCGGGTGCAGGGCAAGAAGCGGGATGACCTCCAGGAAGTGATCCAGCTGTTGCGTGAGCTCGACTACCGGCTGCCGCTTCAATACATCAACTTCCGGGACTGACGCTCACCCGGTCTCGAATCGGTAGCCGAATTCGTCGATGATGGGCTTGGCGTGCTCATAGACCTGCTCGACGAGCGTGTCGGTGAAGCAAGTCGAGTAGTGCCGGTGCTTGCTGGGGTTGATCTTGCGGAAACCTCGATGTCCTCCAGGCACTCCCTGTCAAACCCGACCCGCTCGAGAAACCGGAAGAGATCGTCGTGGACGGTCTCAAAGAACTCATCTCGATCTCCGGGTTGCGAGGCGCCTGCGCGCTTGCCGCAAATATCAGGTAGTACTTGGCCGCATAGTTGTTGTAGATGTACGCCTCGGAGCCCACCGGGAGCGAGAAGATGGCATTCATGAAGCCGGCGAAGTCGAGTGTCTGGTCTTTTGACACCGTCATGAAGTGAGGCGGCTTGTAGGGGTAGGACGAAAAGAAGTGGTACCACGAGACGTACCAGTCCCATGGATTACGCACGAAACCGACCGCAGGCAATTGCCGGAACTCGGCCCGGACATCGTCTATCGAGTGATGCTGTGCCCACGGGCACTTGGATCCTCGAAGCTGTTCCCGGACGGGAGCATCACGGCATCGCCGCAGTGCTTTTCGAGAAGCATCCTGATGAAGACACCGCCAGTCTTGGGCATGTGGAGAATCAGGCACCTGTGGCGGACAATCATCTCGGGCTCCTGAGATCAGACGGCCCACCCAGGTACGCGGCAACCGGCCCGAAGTACCCGACGCGACTGTGGGTGTCTGGCCAGATGACACGGAACGCCGCTGGCCGGCCATCCAGGTACTCGACGGGGGTCTGCATCACCAGATCTCGTTCCTCCACGAAGGGTCGCCGTTTCATGTGGTCAGGCCAATGGCCGCAGCCTCGACGAGCGATCGAGCAACGGGAACGCCGAAGGACTTCAGCTCTTCCTTGTGATGGCTGCCGCCGTCGTAAAGGACGACTGCAATCCCCACTTCGATCGCGGCGCGAGCATCATCGGTGGCGTCGCCGATCATCACCGGAGTGCCGCGGTCACCCAGTTTCTCCAGATGAAGCTGGAGCAAACGTGTCTTGGTCTCGCCAGCGTCGAGAGTGTTCCCGTCGATCCGAACCATGGCTCCCTCCAGCCCGTGGCGGATGACCTCGGGCACGAGGTCATCGTGCCACCACATGGAGAGAATCGACTGGGTCGCCCCGGATGCGGCAACCATCTCGATGGCGGCTTCGGCACCGTCTGTGAGCGACACACGATGCAACGTCGCCGCATAGGTATCGTGGAATATCGTGTCGATCGTGGACCATTCATCATCCTCGATCACCCTGCCCAGGAGCCCGTCGTAGAACCTTCTCACCGGACGCGTGTAGTGGTCGCGATACTGATCGGCGGTGATCGGAGGCTGGCCGATTGCCGCAAGCGAAACGTTGACGGCATCGACTACAACGGACAAGTCGTCAACAAGTGTCCCGTTCCAATCCCAGATGACATGGCACATGTTTCGGGACGGTAGTAGCGTCGACGTTCCTGTCATATCCGATGGGCACACGGCCGCCGACTGATTGAGCGCAATGCGGAACTACCAGCTGGGCAACAAGGAACTCGATGGGCGTCTTGCTGCTCTCATCCGCGATTCCGTCGCCGAGCACGACGGCGATCACCATGACGAGGACTTGATCAAAGAGATGATCGTCTCGATCATCAAGATGTACCGCGACGACACCGGTCGGGGCGACCTCAAGATCGTCAACAGCGCGCTCAAGGAGCTTCGCTATTCGTTCCTGGTGTTCTCACGCTACCGGGAGACGCCAAAGGTCACGGTTTACGGGTCGGCGCGGACCGCTTCCGAAGATCCGAACTACCTGCTCGCAGGCGAGTTCGCCAATCTGATGGCGGACGGCTACCGGTGGATGGTGGTTACCGGAGCCGGGCCCGGGATCATGGAAGCCGGCAACCGCGGTGCCGGTAGCGACTACGGATTTGGTGTCAACATTCGTTTGCCATTCGAAGCCGATGCCAACCCATACGTACATGAGAGCCGGCTCATCAACTTCAAGTACTTCTTCACCAGAAAGCTGATGTTCGTCAAGGAATCGGACGCTTTTGCGGTGTTCCCCGGTGGCTTTGGGACCCAGGACGAGACATTCGAGCTACTCACCCTCATCCAAACCGGGAAGTCCGACATGCACCCGGTTGTGCTGATGGAGGCAGCGGGCACCGGGTATTGGGCAGAGTGGTTCGATTTCGTCGAGACGCTGCGCGAACAGGGCATGATCGCCCCAGACGATCTAAGCCTGTTCACCTACACCAACGATGCAAACGAAGCGGCCGATGAGATCCGCCGCTTCTACAACAACTACCACTCGCAACGTTATGTGGACGGAAAGCTGGTGCTGCGATTGAAGCACGAACCGTCGGAGAACCTCATCGAGCGGCTCAACGACGAATTCAGCGACATCGTCGTTTCGGGGACGATCGAGAAGATCGAAACAACGCCCGCAGAAATCCGCACCGACGACCACGTAGACCTTCCCCGGATCCGCCTCCACTTCGATCGACGCCACCTGGGAAGGCTGCGTCTGATGGTCGATGAGCTGAATGCGGCGGCGGAGGATTCCCCCACTTGATGATCACAGTAAAATGCCGTTCTAATGCGCGAAATACTCTCCGACCTCGTAGCCGAGCAACAAGCTCTCGACCAGTTCCTCCAGCGGATCAATGAACGCCAATGGGTCTTGCCGACTTCGGCACCCGGTTGGAGTATCAAAGACACGGTGAGCCACCTCGCCTACTCGGAGCGATTCGCTGCCCGGGTACTTGCGGAAGGCGCTTCGGTGCTCAGCGGCATCAAACTCGACGAGATCGACGAATGGACGGCGCTCGGGATCAAAGAGGGTCGCGAGATGCGCTACCAGCAGGTCATCGAGTGGTGGCGAAACAGTCGAGCCGACGTCGTCGACGCTCTTTCCCGGATGGATGGCACCGACCGTGTCCCCTGGCTTGCAGGTGACATGAGCGCCAGAGCTTTTGCAACTCTCCGCTTGATGGAGACCTGGGCCCACGGCCTGGATGTCAAGGATGCGATGGAGGGACTGCTCACCTACAACGAGGATGAGGAAGACCCAACCGCAGATTCACCGCGCATCCGCCACGTCGCCTGGTTGGCGCACCGCATGCTGCCTTTTGCTTTCGCTCAGGCCGGCGAGGAGTTCCCCGAGTCCGGGATTCGCCTCGAGCTGATGGGGCCGAGCTATTCACGATGGGTCTTTGGCCCCGAAGACGCAAAGGACATCATCAAGGGTGTCGCCGGGGACTGGTGCAGGATCGCCGTACATCGCATGGACTCGGGTGCCGGCACGCTCAAGACGGAGGGCGACAAGGCCGAGACCGCGATCAAGGTCGCAAGAACGTACTGATACCGAGCTCAGTCATGTGACCCGGCGATCTCAACTGTCATCGTTAGAACTCGCCCCCTGTGGTTTGAAGCAGAACCGGCACTCCCCCGAGCGCGCGAGGTCTCAGAAGCCTTGGTCGTCGAGCCAGTTGAGGGTGATCCCTTTGTGGAGCTGCGCCCCGATCGGGGAAGCGTCGAAGAGGTGATCCGCGGATGGGATACGGACAAGCTCGATGTCGGCTCCGGCGTCTCTTGCCCGGTCCACGAAGCCGTAGACGTTCCCAGCCTCGGCGAGGTCCCACACGGGATGGGTGCGTGTGGACAGTGTGTGCTCGACGCCGACCACCAGCCAGCCGTTTCGAGAACGCTCCTCGTAATGAGCGGGCACCTTGTGGCCGACTCGATCCAGCCCGGATCTCCTCACGTTCTACCCACACAACGGTTCTGCTGGCATGCCGGAAACACCCGACGACCCGACTGCTGCGTCATCCCCTCACTCCGCCCTCTCCCGCTTTATTGACGTCGAAGCCCGACTTCAGCAGCAGGCTGAGAAACGCAGGCGCCGGTTCTCGGAACTGGATAGGCCGGAACGCGTCCTCGTGCTTCTGGAAGAACTCGAGCAGTGTCGTCACGATGTGGCTGATGGAGACCGTGTTCAGGTTCGAGTACCGGCTGCGCCCGAACGCGACCAGACGGGTGCGCACGATGGCACCGCCCTTGCTGGGCGCTCTATGGACCCCCTGACGCTGCAGACCATCGATGACCTCGTTGATCCCAACGTCGTAGACCCACTCGATCCGGCGCAGCATCGTATGAAGCACCCCGTGGTCTTTGATCGCCGGGTTGAACTCCGCCTGACCTTGTTTGACCTCGCCGACGATCACATCGATCGTGTTCTCCGCATGCTCGAGAACCGGGTCGTCGATAAGCAACATCTCGTAATCGGCGGGTTGCTGCGGGTCGCCGAGGTAAATGTCACCGGGGAACCGGAGCCCCATGATGTCGATATCGGTCACCGTCTTGAAACGGCCGTCCTTGTCCCGCCGCTGCACCTCGAACTCGCTCAGTGTCATGTATCCGGTGAGCCGCAGATAGTTCTCCACGAGATTGACGGCGATATCCATATGTTCTTCCTTCGGGCGCTGTCCCCGGATTCAAGCCGAAAGCCGCGACGATTCCGAACACCCCCAAATCCCGCGGACGATCACATCACCTGCGCCAGAGCCGAATCGGCGGTTCTTACGCGCGGTGTGTGCATAAGTCGGTTTTGTGATTCGTGGCAAATCATGGCTGGTCTTACCCGCGACCGCGCGTGTAAGTCGGTTTTGTCATTTACACCAGGTGCTTCCAGTGACGACGCAGGGTCTATCACACCCAGGAGGTAGCCTGCCTGTGGATGGATTTGCAGCAGTTTTCGCCCGCAACGCGCGCCTGGTTCGAGGCTTCGTTCACTGCGCCCACCCGGGCACAGACCGAGGGCTGGTCGGCCATCGCCAGGGGTGACCACACCCTCATCCACGCCCCGACCGGGTCGGGCAAAACGCTGGCAGCGTTCCTCTGGGCAATCGACCGGCTCATCAGCGAGCCGACCCCACCGGAACGGGAGCGGTGCCGGATCCTCTACATCTCACCCATGAAAGCGCTCGCATACGACATCGACCGCAACCTGCGGGCCCCGCTGGCGGGAATCAGCCTCGCCGCACGGCAACTCGGTATCGAACCACCCGGAGTCACGACGGCGATGCGCACCGGAGACACTCCCCCTGCGGAGCGTGCCGCCATGCTGCGCCATCCCCCCGACATTCTGATCACCACCCCCGAATCGCTCTATCTGATGCTGACGTCCCAGGCACGGGAGATGCTGGCGACCATCCAGTATGTGATCGTCGACGAGATTCACTCTGTGGCAGCCACCAAACGGGGCACGCACCTGGCGTTGACTCTGGAGCGGCTGGGCGCCGCGACAAATCGACCACCACAACGAATCGGGTTATCCGCGACCCAGCGGCCGCTCCAGAGAATCGCTGAGTTCCTCGGCGGTGGTGAAAGGACCCGGCAGGAGGAGCCGTGGAAGCCGCGCCCGGTGACGATTGTCGACGCCCCGTGGGAGAAGCAGTTGGAGATTGAGATCGTCGTTCCGGTCGCCGACATGACGAGGCCGGAGGAAACGGTTCCCGCGGACGCCGAAGGCACAAACCACCCGGGGCGCAAATCCATCTGGCCGGCCGTATACCCCCAGTTGCTCGACCTTGTTCTCCGTCACACGTCGACGCTGCTGTTCGTCAACAGCCGTGGTCTCGCCGAACGACTGGCAGCCGAGATCAATCGGCTCGCCGGAGAAGAGCTCGTGCAATCACACCACGGCTCGGTCTCCCGGGAGCAACGTATCGAAATCGAGAGTCGCCTAAAGAGCGGCGAGCTGCGCGGGGTGGTAGCCACCTCGACCCTGGAGCTGGGCATCGACATGGCCGCCATCGACCTGGTGGTGATGGTCGAGTCCCCCGCCTCGGTGGCGCGAGGGCTGCAGCGTGCGGGTCGAGCCGGTCACCAGGTTGGGGCCCCGTCGAAGGCCAAAGTCTTCCCGAAACACCGCGGCGACCTTCTCGAGACCGCTGTGGTCGTCGAGCGCATGTACCGGGGCGCCATCGAGGAGACCACCATCCCGCAGAACCCTCTCGACGTCCTCGCACAGCAGTTGGTTGCCATGACCGCCGTTGAAGAGCTCGATGTCGACGACGCCTTCGACCTGGTCAGACAGTCTCTCCCCTACCGTGATCTGACGCGCGCCTCCTTCGAAGCGGTCCTCGATATGCTCGCCGGACGCTATCCATCGGACGAGTTCGCCGAACTGCGACCACGCATCGTCTGGGACCGGCTAGCCAACACCATTGCTCCCCGGGGCAACGCCAAGATGCTTGCCGTCACCAACCCCGGCACCATTCCCGACCGCGGCTTGTACACCGTCGTCCTTCCCGAAGGCGGCAAGATCGGGGAGCTCGACGAGGAAATGGTCTACGAGAGCAGGGTCGGCGACACATTCGTTCTCGGCTCCTCGGCGTGGAAAATCACCGAGGTCGACCATGACCGGGTGATCGTGGCACCGGCACCCGGCCAACCGGGCGCAAAGCTGCCGTTCTGGCACGGCGACGGGCCCGGCCGTCCCATCGAGCTGGGCCGTGCAATTGGCGCATTCGTCCGCGAGGTTGGCAGCCAGCCACAGGATCAGATGACCGCCACATTGCGCGACGTTTACCGGCTCGACGAGTGGGCGGCAAGCAACCTCGCAGCCTTCATCGAGGAGGAACGGCAGGAAACCGGGGTGCTTCCCTCGGACAGGAACATTGTCATCGAGCGGTTCCGGGACGAAATTGGCGACTGGCGCATGGTCCTGCTCACCCCCTTCGGCGCACGAGTCCATGCCCCATGGGCGCTCGCCGCCAGACGTCGCTACCGGGAGGTGCACGGTGTCGAGGCCGATGTCGTTTGGTCCGACGACGGGATCATCCTCCGCTTCCCGGACATCGACGAGCGTCCCGGTACCAGCGAACTGATCATCCCCCCCGACGAGATAGACGAGCTGGTTCTCGAAGAGACCGGCAACAGTGCGATGTTCGCTTCCCGCTTCCGCGAAGCCGCCGCCAGAGCTCTCCTGCTGCCACGCAGACGGCCGGGGAGCCGAACCCCTTTGTGGCTGCAACGACGCAAGGCATCCGACCTGATGGATATCGCCAGGCGTTTCCCGGCATTCCCCATCGTGTTGGAGACCTACCGGGAGATGCTCCAGGAGTACTTCGACTTGCCGGGTCTGCGTGACCTGCTGACCGACATCGAGAGGCGCCAGACACGTGTCAGTGAGGTCGACCTGGCCGGACCGAGCCCGTTTGCCACCTCGCTCATGTTCGACTTCATCGCCTCGTACATGTACGAATACGACGCCCCCCTCGCTGAGAAACGCGCCGCCGCGTTGACACTCGACCGCCGTCTGCTCCAGGAGCTCCTCGGCGACCCCCAATTCCGCGACCTCCTCGACACCGATGTCATCAGCGACGTAGAGCTGGAGCTACAGCACCTGGCCGAAGGCCGCGGACTTCGCAGCCCGGATGCCTGCAACGACGCCCTGCGGAACCTCGGTCCACTCTCGACAGAGGAGCTGGCCGCCCGCAGCGCCGATCCTGCCGCCATTGAGCAATGGATCCACGAGCTTTCCGAGAGCCGCCGTATCGTCGGTGTGCGCATCAAGGGGACCGACAAGTGGGCCGTGGTCGAGGACGTGGCCCGGTTGCGAGATGCACTCGGCGTCCAGCCTCCACCCGGCATCCCCGAGGCGCTCCTCGAGCCGGTTGCCGACCCACTCGGAGACGTCGTCGGTAGATACGCCCGCACCCATGCCCCGTTCACGTCTCATCAGATCGCTACCGATCTCGGCATGCCGGAAGCAAGCGCAGTCGAGGTATTGCGCCGGCTCGAACGGGAGAACCGGATCGCATCCGGTGCCTATCAGCCCGGCGGGCAGGGGCTCGAATGGGTCGATCTCGATGTCCTACGGCGTCTGCGTCGACGTTCCCTCGCCGTGCTCCGAAGCGAGATCGAGGCCGTCGAGGTGGATCGATTGGGAGCCTTCCTCCCTGCGTGGCACGGCATTGACGGCCGGGCGGCATCCCGGGCCCGCCTCCCCGAGGTCTTGCGCAGCCTGCAGGGACGCGCCCTCCCCGCATCGATCCTCGAGCGCGACGTCCTCGCAAAGCGTATGGACTACAACCCGGCCGAGCTCGATCTGATGCTCGCCTCGGGAGAGCTGGTCTGGATCGGGATGGGCCCGCTTGGGACCGGGGGCGGACGCGTCGCCCTCTACTTCCGCGAGCAGGCTCCACTGCTGTTCGAACCGCCTGCCGTTACAGCACCGTCCGACGAGACTCACGACGCTATCCGACAGCATCTGACCGCCCGGGGCGCCTCCTTCTTCACGGACATCTACGGTGCTTGCGGTGGCGGAGACATGCAGCCGGTGATCGACGCGTTGTGGGATCTGGTCTGGGCAGGTGAGGTGACAAACGACACTCTGGGGCCGCTCCGGGCGCTCATCGGTGCCGGCCACCGCACCAAGACGCCGAGAACCGGTATCCGGCTTTCGGTCCCCCCCGCTGCTGCCGGCCGCTGGTACCTCGTCGGTGATATCTGGAACGGCCTCGAAGTCCCGTCAACCGAGATGAAGGCAAAGGCGATAGCCGAGCAATTGCTCGAGCGTCACGGGATCGTGACCAGGCCTGCGGTACTCAACGAGGGCATACCGGGTGGTTTCTCCGGTCTCTACCCGGTGTTTGCCGCCATGGAGGACACCGGTCAGGCCAGACGCGGATACTTCATCGAAGGGCTGGGCGGGGCGCAGTTCGGCATGCCGGGGGCGATCGACCGACTCCGTGCCACGACTGCAAACGCCATCACCATCATGGCCGCCGCCGATCCGGCCAGTCCATACGGAGCGGCAGTGTCCTGGCCCGAGCACGTGTCCGGGACGCCAGGGCGACATGCCGGTGCCTACGTGATCCTCGGAAGCGGCAGGTTGCTTGCATTTGTAGACCGGGGTGCCCGGTCGGTGCTCACCTGGGACCCCGACCCCGAATCGCTTGCGACCGGTCTGGTCGAGGTAGGCCGATGGCGCAAACGAAGGACCACGATCAACAAGATCGACGGGGAGTCGGCGCACACGTCTCGTTATGCGGCGGCTCTCACCAATGCTGGTTTCTCCACCGGCTATAGGGGGCTCACCTACCGGGGGTGATTCATTGGCGCGAGAGCGCGATGCCGGGAGGATCGCATATAGACAGCACCCTGTACCGCCGGACCGCACCACGCAGACCCGAGGACGATCACATCCGCACTCCCTGCACTGTGGCTCCCCGGTATTGAGTCCGCATGTCAGTTTTGTCAGCGGAACCACGGTCGACACTCCCTGTATCCGGCCGTACGCCGCCGTGCTCCTCACAGATATTGCGAGCTCTAACTCGTTTTCGCTTGCCGAAGGCGACGACAGCAGCCGGGCAAGGCACGACAGGATTGCACGATCGGTCGTATCGGACCTCGCAGGTACGTTGGACAAGATGACCGGGCACGGCATACTGGCGATCCTCCAGAACCCGGCGCGTGCGGTGGAAGCTGCGATCGCGCTCCGGTCCGATCTTTCCTACCTGGGAATAGCGATCCGGGCATGGGTCCACGCCGGATTAATCGAGCTAAGGGCCGACCACATCAGCGGCTATGGGCGGCTCTTACGGCTCGATACGAGTCAGCGTGTATCGCACCGGGCCATAGGGTGGGCGGCGACCCCAGTCGTTCCAGAGTTCGAAACTGAGTTGATCACCTTCGGTCAACACGTTCTCAATACGGCCGTACTGCACACCGGTACTGAATACGACAGCGATCTGTCCCGAACCCGGGACGGGGCCCCAGAACTCATAGGTGTTGAGGGACGAATCGGGCTCGGTACCTCCCCAGTAGAGGGCAGGTGCTTCCCCGGTAGAGCTATCGGAGTATGTACCGTCAGCTCTGAACTCGAAGTACACATCGCCGATCTCAGCCCAGCCGAAGGGGACCGTTGCCTGTCCTTCCCAGGAGCCCACGACCCGCTGCAACGGGACAATAGGTGCGAGGTCGAGGGCGCGAGACAGGAATGAGGCCATTTGGTCGCGAAGCACCGGACTGCTTGGGCAGTACCTGTCGTTCGTCGGTGGGTTGCAGCCCTGCGTCACGCCTGCCGCGCCGAGTCTGTTTATGTCCTGCTCGAAGATCGAGCCGTCATCGTCGATGAATAGATCGTTGCCACCATTATCGGCGTATCCGAACGCTCGCACCAGGAAAGCCGCCATCTGACCCCGGGTTACTACCCCATCAGGGCAGTAGCGGTCGTTGACAGGCGGGTTGCAGCCTTTCGTGATCTCCGCCGCTGCAAGACGCTCGATATCGGCCTCGAAGATCGACTCGTCGTCATCGACGAAAGCATTGTCGAGGCGTTCCGAGAGGTTGAGCGCTCGGACCAGGAATGCTGCCATTTCACCGCGAGTTACCGTCGACGAAGGGCAATAAAACGTGTTCGCCGGTGGGTTACAGCCCCGCGTGATCCCCGCGGCAGCGATCGCTTCTATGTTGGGCTCATGGATATTCCGGTCGTCGTCGGTGAACGTTCCGCCGGGAGGCAGCCCGTTCGCAAGGACCCCATTGACCAACAAGAGCGACACTGCAGCTGCCGCGCCCAGCAGCCCGAATACCCGTGCCCACATGGCAAGCCTCCATACTCGCTATGGCGGCGGCGCCGCTCCGTCACCACCTCCATCATGCGTCGCCCCGCGGCCGGACGCAATCAGGAATACCACCAAGACACAAGTACCACCAATACCCTTGTCAGCACATATGGGCGGCATCATCAGTCGGTCTGGGAGGCGCATGCTGCCGGCTAGGGACGGTTGTGTCGGGCGGTGTAGGACTGGGAATCCCATGCTCATTCTTGGACACTGCGCGTAGTGTTGGTGGTGAGCTGTGCTCACCGAGCACAGGCCGATTGATGCTCCTGAGAGGAGTAGTCATGTATCGAACTATCGGGCGCGTTCTACTCATTGCGGCGGCACTCCTGGTGTTTGTCGTCCCTGTTGCAGCAATCGGAGCTGGAGGCTTCGATGACGTCTCAGACAACAATGTCTTCAAGGCTGACATTGAGTGGCTTGCTTCGGTTGGTGTGACCAAGGGATGCAATCCCCCGGCGAACACGAAGTACTGTCCTGACAGCTTCGTGACCCGCGGTCAGATGGCGGCGTTCATGCATCGCCTTTCGACCGATAGAGTCGTTGATGCAGGCACCGTGGGCGGCCTCACGGCCACCGACTTGACGGGTGGGTCGGGGACCCCGCAAATAGGCAAGGTCGTGATGAGCCAAGGTGGCGCTGGATGGCTTGCCAACGGTTTCGAAGCTCCGTCAGTCTTCAAGCGAGCCGGCAACGCCGTCATCGTGGGTGGCGGGTACGCGACAATGGGAATTGCCGGTCCGGCAGTCATGGGGGATACCGAGTACGGGTTGTCTTCGGTCACATACTGCATCGTCGGGGCATCTACGTCTGAGTACGTCTCTGTGGCAATCGTCAGCAACGGAACCGCCGAAGGGTCGCCAGCGGAAGATGTGTGGGACTGGACGAGACGTGACACGGACGGCTGCTACAGCATTCCGGTTGGTCAGAGCGGTGGTGCCTTCAACCTCGGCGTGCGGATCGAAGGATCGGGCCTCAGAATTGGGGAGGTCGAATCAGTGTGGGTCCCGGTAGCCGACCTCTAGAACTGTCCCGGGACCGCCCATGACGAAGCTTCTTTGTGACAAGGGCTTGTATTTGGGTGAAGGGGAAGCGACGGGTTGGCCTGACCTGGCTGGCGTTTCCAAAACCCAACTCCGGAGTGGGACCCAGCGTGGAAGTCGAGCATGCAGCTCTGGGAGACGAGCAACGACCGGCAACGGTGATCTGACTTTTGCATGAACAGGTTCGGTTCCTGTTTCGCTGCGACCTGGTTTGCGAATGCCCTGGACAAAGAGGCGGCCGGTGCTGCTGGGTCCATTACGTCGAACCGGACTACCTGATCGGCAACACCACCGACACATCTACGGGATCCGCTGCGTCACGATCGGCTGCGTCCGACACAACGGTCATTCCACAAGCGGCTTGCCCGAACCACGCAAGAACGCCGTCGGCTCATCTCCGGGTGGTACGGTTTCGACGGTGATCATGACACCGATTCGCCGCGCAGGCGCACTGACGGAGTAGCAATGTCAATACCAACGCTCTCGATACGACCAGGACATCCTGACTTTCTCGATTTGCCGTGGAAAGAGACGGTTGCCAAGTGGGACATGGACAGGGTCGTCGACTTGCCAACCGGCGTACATCGCCACCCGATTGTGTTCGTCTCATACGACGGTGGCCTGTATGCGATAAAGGAGCTACCTCGACACCTCGCGTACCACGAGTATGAATCGCTTCGTGTTCTGCGGGAACGCCTGCGCCCCATCGTCAATCCGGTAGGCGTCGTCGAACGAGGCTGGGTCGATCCCAGGGAGGAATGGTCTTCGGCCGTCATCACCGAATTCATCCCCTTCACCTTCACCTACCGGGAGCTCATCGGCGACGGAGATCTCGAGCTCAGACGCGGCCAGCTGCTCGATGCGTTCGCCAGCCTTCTCGTCGAGCTCCACCTCGCAGGCTGTCATTGGGGCGACTGCTCACTGTCGAATGTCCTCTACCGATACGACGCTGATTCCATCGAGGCGATGATGATCGACGCAGAAACCGTTGAGCTTCACGAGCACCTCTCCGACGGCCAGCGCTACCACGACCTCGACATCATGGAGGTCAATGTCGCCGGAGGCATGGCCGACATCGCAATTCAGATGGGCCAGGATATCGATGAAGCCGACCTCGACTTTGGCACAGACGTAATCGCCAGATACGAGGAGCTCTGGAACGAGCTCAAGGTAGACCCGATCATTGCCTCGGACGAGCGCCACCTCATCCGTGCCCGCATCAAACGGCTCAACGAACTTGGCTTTGAAGTCGGCGACGTCTCACTCATGCCCGACGATTCGGGCGGAAACCGGGTGCGCATGCTGGTCACTGTCGGCGGCCGCAATTTTCACTCGAACCGGCTGCGGCAACTGACCCGGATAGACGCATCGGAAAACCAGGCGAGGCAGATCCTCTCCGACCTCCATTACCACCGGGCACGCGACCCCTTCCGCAGTGCTCCCACCAAAGATCTGTCGGCGATGATGTGGCGGGTCCAGGTGTTTGAGCCGCTCATGGAACGTATCAAGCATGATGTCCCGCGCGTCGAGCCGGTTCAGGCCTACACGGACTTCCTACACCATCGCTTCAATCTCTCCTACTCACAGGGTCGCGATGTCCCAAGCGCCGAAGCGTATGTGAACTGGGCAGAGGCAGGGTTCCCGGGATACAGCCTGGAGGAGCTCGCCGAGCGTCACAACTGACGCCGCCGGAGATCCGATGCAACGTAGGCAGGCCGGATACGCAATAACGGTGTTAGCCACCGAGACCCGGCAGCGGGGCGGCACCCGTGACGCCGCCGTCGACCGGTAGCACGACACCGGTTATCCAGGACGCCGCATCCGAGGCGAGGAACGCGATCGCGTTGGCGACATCGGATGGCTCGCCGATCCTGCCGAGCGGATGAGCTCTGGCAGTCTGCTCCTCCATTCCATCCCACAACGCAGCGGATAGCCGGGTGCGCACCACCGATGGTGCTACTGCGTTCACCCGCACCCCGGGGGCCATCTCCATTGCAAGCTGGTATGTCAGGTGGACAACAGCGGCCTTCGAGATGTTGTATGCACCGAGAAATGGGCCGACCCGCAAACCACCGACCGAGGCGACGTTGACCACGGCGCCGCCATTCTCTCGGAGAGCCTGATTCCATGCCGCTCTCGCCCATAGCAAGGGGCCGAGCTGATTGACCTCCCAGGTCTTGCTCACGGCACCGAGGTCAACAGAAGCGAGGTTGCCGGCCGCCGGATTGGTGGCAGCGTTGTTGACGAGGATGTCGAGCCGTCCGAATCGCGCGACCGTCTCAGCCACGGCTCGCCCGGCATCATCTTCGCTGTCGGCCCGAGCTACCAGGGGCAAAACTCGATCGTCGGCGAGACGCTCAGCGGCAGCATCGATATTCTCCCGCTTGCGACTGGTGATCGTCACCCCGGCCGCACCCGACGCAAGCATCGCGGCCGCCGTCGCTTCCCCGATCCCCCGGCTCGCACCGGTGACCAGAGCTACCTTGCCGTCAAACCGTATGTCCATCGTCGCCTCCTCGGCCGCCCTCTGCACAGGCGGATGCCCTGACGCTACCGCAACCGCAGTCAGTGTTTCTTGTGCGCATCGCGCAGAACCCCGCCGTACTTCATCCTGGTGTCGCCCATAGACGCCACCGGAGTGCCTTCCCTGTCATCGTTGAAACCGGCATCGATGACCTCACCGATGAAGAGATCATGGCTCCCCAACTCGACGGTCTCGATGACCTGGCATTCGACGTAGGCCACGGCTTCGGTGAAGATCGGCACACCCGTCTTCCCCTCGCGAATGGGCCGACCGTTCAACGTGTCACCTTCCTTCGTCGCCGGCTTCGAGAACTTGACGAAGACCCGGGTGTCGTCCTTGTCCCACAGGTTCACCGAGAACGACCCACCTTCACGGATCAGACGATTGGTCACCGCATGGCTATCCACCGCCACGGCAATGAGCACGGGCTCCATCGCCACCTGCGACATCCAACTCTGAGTCATCCCATTCCACTCGTCCCCGGAACGAGCGCCGACCAGGCAAAGCGGATTCGGGATCTGCCACATCACCTTGTTGATGGTCTCGGCGTCCGGGGTTGCCTGGTCGGTCACGCGGTCTCCTTCGCAGCTTGTATATCCAGGGTAACGAGACCTCTCACAGGCCATTGACGTACCGCTGATCAGGCAACCCAGCCAGGATGCCGTCGGAAAGTCCTAAGATCCCGTCTATGCATGTGCTGATCGCCACTACAGGCGTGCTCAGCCCGGAACCTGCGGTCGAGTTCACCCGCCACCTAGCCGGCAACGACGGTCGGGTGACGGTGACCACCGTAATCGAAGTACCCCGGGGCTTCCTCGACACCCTTCGCTCTGAGGGCTGGCATCCGTTGACAGAGGAATACCCCGAGGATGAGAGCGACGAGGCCATCATGCAGCGCTACGTCGAGGAACGTGGCAAACGTCTGACCGAGCCGGTGTGCGCCGCACTCCGGTCGGCGGGGTTCGAGTCGACGACCTTGTTCCGTGAGGGAGCAGACCCGGCGCGGGCAATATCCCAACTGGCCGAGGAGGTCGGGGCCGATGTCGTCCTGCTCGGCGCCACTCGCCAGATATTTGACCAATCCGCATGGGAAAGTGTCTCTGCCAGGGTCATGATCGAGTCTGGCCGCCCCGTCCTGGTGCTTCCGCCGGGGTCCCACGACCCAACAGCTGAGGACCAGCAGGATCAGCCCTAGGAACGTGTTCCGCTCGACGTCGACGCAAAGTAGACCGTGAGCATTCCCCGTGCCTGGTCGACAAACTGACCGGGGTCGTCTTCAAGCAGCGCCCTGACCTCACCGATCGGCCACCAGCGGGGATCTGCTGTCTCCCCCGGCTGCGCCACCGGTTCGCCCTCGGCGACACATTCGAAGAGGACATGCAGGGAGGGATAGGTGCCTTCGAGCCCGTTGACCACCCCAATCGGCCTGACATACCCGCAAGCACGGTTGTGGTCGATGTCAACCTTCCCGGTCTCTGAAATGAGTTCGACTAGCTCTAGCCCGGTTTCCTCCCGAACCTCCCTCGCCACCGCAACCTCGGGGGCTTCACCGGCCCGCCATCTGCCCCCGGGAAGCTCCAGTTTGCCCCGAACCGGTTCCCCGACCTTGTCTCGACGCTGAAGCAGCATGGCATCACGATCCCGGGACAGGACGATCGCGTTTGCATTGGGGACGACGATCCCTTCACCGCTCATCTCGGGAATAGGAATCTCCAGCCACGAATCGCTGACCCACACCTGATATGTCATCGGCCCGGCACCTCCAATGTGAACACCTCGCCGCAGAATCCTGCCACAGAGTCACGGGCGGCAATGGTCACCTCGCTTAGCCCTTCCGGGATGCTGATACCGCTCTGGCTCCTGGTGAAAGGCTGCTCGCTCTCGTGCGGGTGGGTGAGCACCCGCTCGCCCAGCACGTTGCCGTCCCCATCGCGGACCTGCCATGCATCGGCGTATTTGTCCCAGCCAGTGTCGGCCGAGCTGACACTGGCGGCAACGGTGAAGGTGCCGCCGTCGTCGGTAATGGTGGCACCGACAACATCAGCACAGCCATCGCCCGATGCGGCTGTGGTCCCGGCAGGTGCCTGCGATGTGGTCACCGTCACACCGCCATCGGGAACCGTCGTCGTCGACACTCCTTCGTCTCCTCCACCGCAGGCGGTAGCCGCCAACAACACAATCGGCAGGAGGCGCCGAATCATGACAGCCCGTCAACAGGCAACCCGTTCGAGGCGAACTGGGTGCGATAGAGCGATGCATAGAGACCGTCGAGAGCGAGCAACTCGGCGTGACTTCCTTCCTCAACGAGCCGGCCGCCGTCGAGTACCAGGATGCGGTCGGCGGCGAGGATCGTGGACAGTCGGTGAGCGATCACGAGTGACGTTCTTCCCTCCATGACCCTCTCGAGCGCCTCTTGGATCAGTGCCTCGGCATGGGCATCGAGGTGTGAGGTCGCCTCATCGAGGATGAGGATGCGAGGATCCTTGAGGACGACACGGGCAATCGCCACCCGCTGCTTCTCCCCGCCGGACAGTCGATACCCCCGCTCCCCGACAACGGTGTCGAAACCCGCAGGCAAGCCGTCGATGAGCTCACGAATGTTGGCGGTGTCGGCCGCCATGCCAAGCTCCTCGTCTGTGGCTTGCGGGTTGGCGTAGCGGAGGTTCGCCGCAATTGTGTCGTGGAACAGGTACGTCTCCTGGGTCACGACTCCGATGGCCCTGGCGAGCGAGTCCAGGGTGACCGACTTGACGTCGTTGCCGTCGATGCGAACCGTGCCTCTATCGGCGTCGTAGATGCGGGGTACCAGATAGGTCGATGTGGTCTTGCCTGCGCCGCTCGGGCCGACCAGCGCGACCAACTCACCCGGCTCGACGCGGAACGACACACCCTGAAGCGCCCAGGTGGAGATTCCCGGCGGCCGCAACCCGTTGTCTCCATCGGTGACAGCACTATGGCCGTATCTCTTTACAGCCTGGAGCCCCTGCTGGCCGCCGTAGGTGAACCAGACGTCGTCGAACTCCACCTCGCCACGCACCGGCGTGATATCGATAGCGTCGTCACCCTCGAGTATGTCGTGCTCCAGATCGAGCACCTCAAAGACCCTCTCGAAGGACACCAGCGATGTCGCAAACTCAACCCGGGCGTTGGTGAGCCCCGACAGCGGCCCGTAGAGGTTGTTCAGATAGAACGAGAGGGTCACTATCACTCCGACGGTGATATCACCGTTGATGGCCATGACCGCACCAAACCAGAACACGACCGCCGTGCCCAATGCGCTCATCACGCCGAGCGCCATGAAGAACCAGCGCCCGATGGTGGCCTGTCTGATCCCGAGATCGGCCACCCGCCGCGCCCGTGTGGCAAAGCGCCCGCTCTCGTAATCGGTACGGCCGAACAGCTTGACCAGCAGCGCACCCGAGACGCCGAGCGTCTCTTGCATCTGGGCGTTCATCTCGGCGTTCTCTTCGAGTTGCTCGCGCCGCACCTTGCGTAACATCCTGCCCACCCGACGCGAGATACCGATGAATACCGGGAGGATGATGAGCGCCATCAGCGTAAGCCGCCATTCCAGCAGGAACATGACCACGAGCGTCGAGATAACCGACACGATGTTTGAGGCCAGCGACATGAATGTGCCGGTGACTGCCTGCTGGGCACCGACGACGTCGTTGTTGAGACGGCTCATCAGCTCGCCGGTGCGGGTGGCCGTGAAGAACCCGAGCGACATGCGCTGCAGATGCGAGAACAATTGGCACCGAAGGTCGAAGATGATTCCTTCACCGATCGATGCGGACGCCCATCGCTGCAAGACCCCGAAGCCTCCGTTGAGCAGCGGGACGAGGACCATGCCGACACCGAGCATGGAGACCCTGCCCAGGTTCTTTGAAGGAATGGCGTTATCGATGAGGTCGCCCACCAGCAGTGGCGGGACAAGTGAGGCAAGGGAGATGATCACGATGGTCACCAGGGCGATGACCATCTCCTTCTTGTACGCAAGCCCGTAGTGAAGGACGCGACGCAACAACTCCTTATTCAGTTGCGGTCGATCTTGATCCTCGTCGTAGCGGACGTAGGACCACCAGCCGTTGCCGTGCAACAGACATCCCTTCGCAGATCAAGCAACCTTAGGCGTCGCCCGGTAAACGATGGACGTGGGTGATAGGGGCCGACTACTGACCCGGCAGCATCTGAGCGAGCGGCATCACCGTCTCGGCCATCTGCCAGCAGTTCTCTTCAGGGAGATCCAGCGGACATTCGACGACATAGTGATACGACTCTGCAACCCACGACAGGTTGAGGCCGCTCGCCGAGTCTTCCGGTGCAATCGGGCCGATGACGTCGGAGCTCGTAGCACGCCGTACCCGTAGCAGAGCGGTGCGGCCCCCGTCACTGGTATAAGGCTCACGGTGCCACAGCCCGAACTGTGCGGCGGTGTCCTGGCCGAGCAGACCCGATGCGACGTCGTAGACCAACTGGCTGGTTACCCATCCAACGGTGTCGGGTACCAACTCGGGAAACTGGATGCCGGGGAGCGCCGCGGCGATCTCGTTCCGGGTCGCCTGGATCACCGACGTCACACCGTCGCCACGACGCCACACGGTCGAGATCACGAAGGTGGGTTGACCATCGGCGGCTTCCCCCTCGATGCCGTCGTTGAACCAGATGAGATCGGTCGCCCGCACGGTGCCCTGTGGCGATTCGGCCCTGATCGCTTCGGTGGTCGTCGTCGTGGAGGTTGTCTCACCATGTACATAGTCGACCGACCGATCGCCCAAACCGTCGAGCAAACCGGCGTCACCGCACGCGGCGACGAACACCGAGATTGCGAGCAGGAGGAAGATGTTTCGTTTCAAGAGGGTTTCCGGAGAGCGTCGGCCCAGGATAACCAGAGCAGTGGCATAGCCATCGTATCTCCCCGAGGGGGGCGGTCCGCTTCCGCCGGGCCGGCCGGCGCTACGCTGCGGTCGTGGCAACTCCCCTCCTCCTGCTCGGTGGCTCCTGGCCCGATGAACCCGGTCTTGACACGTCTCTCAGCAGGCTCATCCTGGACCGGGTGTCGGCTAGGGAGATGCCTGCGACGATGCGCCTCTACGTGCCGGGCCGGGAGGTCGCGTTCGGAAAGCGGGATACCGTCACCCCGCAGTACCCGGCGGCGGTCGCAGCTGCCCGCGAAGTCGGATTCAACGCGGTCGAGCGCCTTGCCGGTGGGCGAGCCGCTGTGTTCACGGAAGACACGATCGCCTTCTCACTCGCCGTCCCCGACCCGGACCCACGCAGCACCATCTATGACCGGTTCCGTCTAATCAGCGAAGTGGTGGTCGCCGCCTTCAAGAGCCTGGGCGTCTCATCAGAGGTGGGTGAGATCCCCGGCGAGTATTGCGCCGGCGAATTCAGCGTGCACCACGATCACCGTATCAAGCTGATGGGAGTCGGCCAGCGGCTTGCCAAGAACGCAGCCCATGTCGGTGGCGTGGTTGCGGTCAATCGCAGTGACCTGCTGTTGCAGGCGCTCATCCCCGTCTACCGGGCGCTCGAGTTGGAGTGGTGGCCCGCTACGGTCGGCTCGATCGGCGATGTCCGCTCTGGCATCTCCAACGACACCGTGCTCGCGGCACTGCGCGAGGCGCTGTCGTCCCACTATGTCATCTCGAAAGATCGAATCGACGATCAGATGGTGCGACAAGCACGAGAATCCGCGGCGCTGTATTTGCCCGAACCGGGTCCCACGACAGATTCCGTCGACATCTGAGACGACTGCAATGGCCGTTCCCATGCGAATGGTGACTGGCTCCCGGAGCGCTTATCCAATACGCTCTTGGCAATGAAACGTGTCCTGGTCATCAACGGGCCCAACCTCAACCTGCTCGGCACCCGTGAGCCGGAGATCTACGGCTCTACGAGCCTCAACGAGCTAGAGCGACTCATCACCGGATGGGGTGCCGACCTTGGCATGGCCATCTCGTGCTTCCAATCCAATCACGAAGGCGAGATCATCGACCGGCTTCACGACGGCCGGCACGCCCATGACGGGATCGTCATCAACGCCGGGGCACTCACCCACTACAGCTACTCACTGCACGATGCAATCGTTGCGGTGGGTCTGCCGACCGTCGAAGTGCACATCTCCAACATCAAAGAGCGGGAAGACTGGCGAAGACACTCGGTGATCTCGCCGGCATGCGACTACATGATCCGGGGCCGTGGCATCGACGGGTACCGCTACGCTCTCGAGTTCCTATTCAACCGTGGGCTCGCCACCCCGCTTATCTCCTCCTATGGCCCGGCCGAGGATCAAGTCGGCGACTTGTTGGTCCCGGAGGGCGCTGGACCTCACCCGGTCGTGGTCTTGATCCATGGCGGATTCTGGCGCGACCGCTGGACCCGGGACACGATGAGCGGGCTGGCCATCGATCTGCTGCGACGAGGTTGGGCAACCTGGAATCTCGAATACCACCGGGTAAGTACCGGCGGTGGCTGGCCGATGACGTTCGAAGACGTCTCCGCGGGCATCGATCACCTGTCCGTCCTAGCCGGGAGTCACCCTATCGACCTGGACCGGGTGGTTGCGGTCGGGCATTCTGCGGGCGGGCACCTGGCGCTCTGGTCCGCAGCACGTCCCCATCTCTCGAACCGCATCCCCGATCTCGAGCCGGAAGTCCCGGTCGGAGCTGTAGTTGCTCTGGCGCCCGTCTCAGACCTCGAGATGGCCTATGAACAACAACTCGGTGACGAAGCAGTACCCGCGTTCCTGCGGAGGACCCCCGCTGACGGTATCGAGCGCTACGAAGCAGCGTCACCGCTCCGGTTGCTACCGCTCGGGGTGCCCCAGATTCTGATCCACGGCAGTGACGACAGCCACGTCCCGATCGAGATGAGCCGGGGATACGCTGCTGCCGCCATCGCCGCAGGTGAGGCACTCACCTACCTGGAGCTGGACGGCGTCGACCATATGTCCCTGATCGACCCACACTCACCCGCATGGACCACGATCGTCGAACAACTGGGCACGGTTTTCTAGCCGGGGGCTATCCGACGAACTCCTGGATGCGACGCAGACCTTCTTCCATGTCATCGTCTGCGAGAGCGAACGAGAACCGGGCATAGCCCGCCAGCCCGAACGCCTCTCCGGGCACAAATGCCACCTGAATCTCATCGAGGATCAGCCCTGCGAGCTCGAGTGTCGTTGCTGCCGACTTCCCGCCGAGATCCCGGTTGAGCAGTCCCTGCATGTTGGGGAATGCATAGAAGGCGCCGTTCGGCTCGATGCAGGACACCCCGTCGATGGCGTTGAGCATGTTGAACATCTTGATCCGGCGTCGATCAAACGCTTCCCGCATTGCATACACAGAGTCGAGCGGGCCCTCCACCGCAGCGAGCGCGGCACGCTGGCTGACGTTGGCAACATTGGTGGTCATGTGGCCGACCAGCTTGCCAACCCCCTTGGCCACCGCTTGAGGCCCGATCAGCCATCCAACCCGCCAACCAGTCATCGCATAGGTCTTGGCGACACCGTTGACCACGACACAACGCTCGACGAGCTCCGGCACCTCGACCGGTAACGAGGCAAACTCGACGCCACCGTAGGTGAGGTGCTCGTAGATCTCATCGGTCATGACCCAGATGCCGGCGTCTACGGCCCAGCGACCGATCTCACGCAGCTCAGCCCTGGTGTACACCGCACCGGTCGGGTTCGACGGCGAACAGAAGATCAGCATCTTCGTCTTATCGGTGCGGGCTGATTCGAGCTGATCTACGGTGACTTTGTATCCGGTGGAATCATCCGCAACAACGGCGACCGGCACCGCATCCGCCAGCTTCACTGCCTCGGGGTATGTAACCCAGTACGGCGCGGGCAGCAGCACCTCGTCGCCCGGATCGAGCAATGCCTGGCATGTCAGGTAGACCGCCTGCTTGCCCCCGTTGGTGATAACGACCTGGTTGCCCTTGACCTCGTACCCGGAGTCACGCAGGGTCTTGACCGCAACGGCCTCGCGCAACTCCGGGAGACCAACGGCTGGAGTGTATTTGTGGTTCTTCGGATCGCGCGCAGCGACAACGGCTGCCTCAACGATGTGATCGGGAGTCGCAAAGTCCGGCTCACCTGCCCCGTATCCGATGACCGGGGCTCCGGCTGCCCGCAGCGCCTTGGCCTTCATCGTGATGGCCACCGTGGCAGACTCAGCGACGTTTGCTACCCGTTGCGATATCCCAAGTGGGCGGGAATCGGTCATTGCTCTACTCTCCTGTGGAAGATTTCGTGAACCATAACCGGCGGTGAACCATGTCCAATATCCCAGCGATCGATCTACCCGACGAACTGATGCCATCGGACGGCAGATTCGGGTCGGGCCCATCAAAAGTACGCACCGAATCCCTGCTCGAATTGGGTGTCACAGGCGCGAATCTCATGGGCACCAGCCACCGCCAACCCGGGATCAAGGCGATAGTTGGTGCGATCCGTGGTGGGATGAAGGATTTCTTCTCGCTGCCCGACGGCTACGAGGTCGTTCTCGGTGTCGGGGGGGCAACGTCCTTCTGGGCCAGCGCAACCTTCGGCCTGATCGAACGCAAGAGCCAGCATCTGGACTTTGGCGTCTTCTCCGGCAAGTTCGCCAAGGTGGTTGCCGGGGCGCCACATCTCGATGAGCCCGAAATAATCAAGTCCGACCTCGGCAGCCATCCACTACCGGTTCCCAACTCCGACGTCGACCTGTACGCCCTGACGCACAACGAGACCACGACGGGTGTCATGATGGACATCCGCCGACCCGACGCCCCCGGCATTGTCGCCGTTGACGCCACATCGGCTGCGGGCGGAATGGCCGTCGATCCGGAGCAGTACGATGCCTACTACTTCTCGCCTCAGAAGGTCTTCGGCGCCGATGGCGGGTTGTGGATCTCCATCATGTCCCCGGCCGCCATCGAACGGATCGAGAAGATCGCGGCGTCTAGCCGTTGGATTCCCGGTTTCCTCTCGCTGAAGCTCGCCGTCGACAACTCCCGGAAAGATCAGACGACGAATACACCGGCGCTGGCAACACTGTTCCTGATCCGCCGTCAGCTCGATACGATGCTCGAGATGGGCGGTCTCGAGTGGGCCATCTCCAGGTGTGCCCGCTCGGCAGAGACTATCTACGGATGGGCCGAGGCTTCCGAGTACGCATACCCATACGTGTCCGATCCGGCGCTGCGCAGTACCAACGTTGCCACGATCAACCTCGACGACAGTGTCGATGCGGGAACCGTTTCTGCGGTCCTGCGTGAGAACGGCATCCTCGACACCGGCGGCTACAGGGCGCTCGGGGAGAATCAGCTGCGTCTCGCGATGTTCCCCAACGTTGACCCGGCGGATCTGGAGATCCTCACCAGGGCAATCGACTACATCGTCGAGAGGCTGTAAACGAGCAACGCGATCTGACGACGTGTGAGTTCCAACAGCCCACCCACCGTCGGATTGAAACCGTAAGCATCGATGGAGAAGCGACGCTCGCTTCCTGTCAACCTATTCGTCGACCGGTGTGCCCTGGTGGAACTCCAGCAACCACTTGCCGTCACTCGTCTCTCGCCACAGCGAGGATCGGTTTGCTACCTCCAGATCTTCTCCGTGCCTCACCTCGCTCCGTTAGGTGACGAGCGCTAGCCCATCGACGACCATTCGAACCGCAAAGTCCGCCAGCGGCAGGACGATGTCGATCTCATCGTCGATGGGGACGGCCAGCGTGTCGGCCCTCGAGTACCGACGTCCCGAACGCCCGAACTCCGTGAAGCCATCAGCCAGCACCAATTCCATGTAGGCGCGGTCGCTCCGGCTCTCCGTGACCCAGAGCGAGACCTCCATCTGATACAGCTCGTCTTCAGCAGCGCTCATGTCCGCTCCAGATCATCGGCAATCAGGGACAGACCGACCATGTCGTGGTGCTTGCCTCCGGAATAGTATTCGCGTCGCAGAATCCCTTCTGTCACGAACCCGACTCTGTGCAGGGCGCGGAGCGATGGCTCGTTGACGGGCATCACCCTTGCTTCGACCCGCACCAACCCCGCCGTTTCGATCGCCCACCCGCAGATCAGCGCGATTGCTCTCGTAGCTCTCCCCTTTCGCCGCTCACCCGGAATGATCCAATAGCCGATTTCGGCGGTTGCCGGGCTCGATCTCCTCATCAGGACGATCAGTCCGACGGCTTCGCCGGTGGCCCCGTCGGCGATCGCAAGCGATAGCCCATCACCCGATGTCTGTCGTGACCACTGCCGGGAGATGAAGGCACGCCCTCCCTCCGGCGTATGTACAGCCGGCACCGTGGTCCCGGCAGGAATCCGCTTGTCGTGCGATGCCTGCTCGATACATGCAAGGTCGCTCATCGCCCAGCGGCGCAGACACACCAAACCGTCGATCAGCTCCGGATGTGGATAGTCGAGAAGTCCCTGCTCAGCCACCTCTGGCAGGCCGCTACTCCGCCGTGGGGACACGCGCCCCGAGCTCACGATCAAGCATCAAGAGCGCATGACCGTTGCCGTCGGTGCGTACCAGATCGTCGATGATCTGCTGCACAGTTGCCTCTTCCTCGATCTGCTCGTCGACAAACCAGTCGAGAAGCGGGTATGAGGCGAAGTCACGGACATCGGTGGCCATTGAGTAGAGGCTGTTTATGGCTGCAGTCACCCGCTGCTCGGCAGCAAGTGCCGCTCGGAACACATCGACGACGGTGGCGAACTCGGTCTTCGGCTCGGGGATGGATTTGAGCACAACCGCGGCGTTGCGATCGATGAGGAACCGATAAAACCTCATCGCATGCTCGTTCTCCTCCCCCACCTGAATCCTCATCCAGTTGGCCATCCCGGGGAGACCTTCCTTCTCCAACCACGCAGAGAGAGCGAGGTACTGGTGGGCAGAGGTCAACTCCAGAGCCACCTGATCATTGAACGCCGCTGCGAGCTCTTTATCGAGTGCCATGCTTTTCCTCCTAGATCGCTGACACTCTATCGAACTAACGTTGCCCCATGACCTGGGCTTTCACCATCGCCTGCCTCGCGTTGCTCGGCGTGTTGCTCTACTTCGAGGCACGTCGCCCCCGCCAGCGCCGCTACCCGAAACTGGCGGCGTCGATTTGCTTCGTCGCTGTGGGGTTTGCCGCCGGGGCCCTCGACACGACATTCGGCAAAATCATGCTGGTCGGGCTGCTGCTTTCCCTATTCGGCGACCTCTTCCTGGCTCTCGATGGCCGCGGCCCATTCGTGTCCGGCCTATTGGCGTTCCTGGCGGCACACATCGCATACGTCGTCGCATTCGCCGAGCGTGGACTGGGCGATGCCCTCTACTTGCCGCTGCTCGGAGTGACGGTTGCCGCGGTTGCCATCGGCAGCTGGCTGCTGCCGACGGTGCCGAAAGAGCTACGCACAGCTGTTCTGGCCTACATCGCCGCCATCTCGGTGATGGTCGCTTTTGCGGTTTCGACAAGCACGCATGCAGTCGATTGGCGTATCCCGATCGGGGCCGTCGCCTTCTACCTGTCAGACATCACCGTCGCCAGGGACCGCTTCGCCGCTCCGGACTTTGTCAACCGGGTCGTAGGGCTGCCTCTGTACTACGTCGGTCAGTTGCTGCTGGCATGGGCCGCCGGCAACTGAACCTCTAGACAAAGTACTCGACAAATCTGCCAACCGGCTGGTTCCGCGGGAACTCGAACTCTCGCCTGTCCGTCCCCTCGACGACATAGCCGAGCCTTTGTGGCACGAGCAGGCCCGCCCGCCCGTACCGGACCGTGCCGACATCATTGATTGAGGCGGCCTCGATCAGTTTTGGATCATCGGACCCCAACCCGCGGTCGAGCACAAGCACTCTCTGTCGGGTCAGCGCCACGACCAGATACGGAGATTCCATTGGGGGAACAGCGCGGTTGGCAAGCCGGCGACCTACCACGTAGTAGAGAATCAGGAACACTGCGGTGATCACGACGACAATGATGACCGCCCCCGCAACGAAGTTCAGCTTGAGCATGCGCGGAATCGAGAGGGCAAGCAGGATCCCGAGGATGCTGCCGAGACCGGACCAGCGTGTGTATCCGGTGACTACACCGTCCAGCTCCACAACGATCTCCTCGCCCGGCCGGAGAAACGCCGCCGACTTACTCACTACGGTCCCTGACGAAGTGGGTAACGGACAGGCCGGGTACCGGTGCGCTGGTACCGGCCGCAACGAACCCGTGCCTCGCATACAGGACGTGGGCAGGAGTGTTGTCGGTGCCTGTCGCAACAGTGATTGTCTCGTGCCCATCGAAGGTGGCCAGCAGGCCGCTGGCAAGGCCCCGCCGCATCCACCCGGGAGCAACCACGAGACGGTCGATATCGATGATGGCGCCGTCATCTGTGAACGCAATCGCGGCGACGACGCAACCGTCCATGCGAATACCTCGCCACTGCAGTGGTGCTTCCATGAGCTCATCAAGCGACTCATGGAGCGGCGGGATCTCGTTCGAGCCGATCAGCCCCGCCTCCACCGAGTATGAGGAGCGCTGCAACGCCAGCAACTCGGCAGCTGTCACAGGATCGGAGAGGTCGAGGTCTTCAACGAGCATCCAAGCATTATCGCGGTATGGTTCACAGCCATGAAGCGACTGATGATTCTGCGACATGCCAAGTCCGACTGGAACGCCGGTGCCAGCTCTGATCACGCCCGTCCGCTCAACCGCCGGGGCACGGATGCCGCGATGACGATGGGGCGGGTCCTCACCAGAATCGGCGAGGTCCCGGACCTCATCTACACATCGTCGGCGCTCCGGGCTCGCGAGACCGCAATGCTGGCAGCAGAAGCAGGAGATTGGGATGTCGAGACGGTGGAGCTCGACGACCTGTACGGGACCTCCGCAAGGGCCGCACTGGCGATAGCCGCAAAGGCCCCGGGCACTGTTAAGCGGCTCATGCTGGTCGGCCACCAGCCGACGTGGAGCAATCTGATCCAGAGTGTCACCGGGGCGTCCGTCACCATGAAAACCGCGACAGTTGCCGGCGTCGAGCTACACATGGACCTCTGGGAGCATGCTCCAGACGCGATGGGCAGTCTCACCTACCTTCTTCAGCCGAGCTTGTTCACCGACTGGGAGATGTGATGGACAAGATTCACGGAGGTCAGTTGCTGGCTCGGGCCCTCAAAGCTGAGGGCGTCGATACGATCTTCACGCTGACGGGCGGTCACATCGTCCCGATTCTCGACGGTTGCGTACTGGAGGGAATCCGCGTTGTCGATGTCCGCCATGAAGAGTCCGCAGGACATGCAGCTGAGGCGTATACCCGGCTCACCGGGAAACTCGGTGTCGTCGCGGTCACGGCCGGTCCAGGAGTCACCAACACCATGACTGCAGTGATGAACGCCCACTACTCCTCAACACCAATGCTGGTGCTTGGTGGGCGGCACCCTATCAAGCAGGAACACACCGGTGGCCTGCAAGAGATGGACCATCCACGGCTGTTCGAGTCAATCACCAAACTGGCCGACACCGTCTGGGAGACCTCCAGGATCGGCGAGTACATCACCATCGCCGCCCGTCACGCGTTCTCCGGGCGGGGTGGCCCCGTCTTTCTCGACATACCTCTGGACGTGCAGGCAGCCACGATCGCTGCAGGCACCGCGATACCGGAGCACTATCGGGCAGAGTCGGGCGGTGCTGCCACCACAAAGGAGATCGATGAAATCGCTGCGCTGATAGCCGGTGCCGAGTGCCCTGTCATCTTCGCCGGCAATGGCTTCCGCGGCGACGCCGCGAGTGCGCTGGTGGTTCTCGCTGAATCCGCAGGTGTCGTCGCATACGTCAACAGCGGTGCGCGGGGTGCGTTCCGCTACGGTCATCCATTGCTGGGTAACCGCACCCGGTCCATGGCGTTTACAGGCGCAGATCTCGTGCTCGCCCTCGGTGTCGACTGGGACTTCCGTACCGGGTTCGGCAAGAAGATCAACCCGGACGCAGTGGTCGTTCAGGTCGATGCCGAGCCTACGAAGATCGGCTGGAATCGTGCCGCCCACCGTGGCATCGTTGCCGATCCAGGGGTATTCGTGGCACAACTCAACTGTCACCCGGACATCCATCATGTCGACCGGGATTGGACCGCCCGGCTCCAGGCCGCTGAGGCGGAGCGTCTCCAAGCGGCCATTGTCGAAGCCGACGCCCCGTCGGACCTCGTCGGCTCCCAGTTCTTCGGCAAAACCGTCGCCGAGTTCTTTGGTACCGACTCGATCGTTGCCGTCGACGGCGGCGACATCGTGGCCACAACCGCAAAGTGGCTCCAGATTTCCACCCCCGGCCATGTGCTCGAACCCGGGCCTGCAGGAACACTCGGCACCGGGCCCGGGTTCGCCCTTGCGGCCAAAACGGTGTTCCCTGACAAGCGAGTAGGCATAGTTTTTGGAGACGGTGGGTTCGGTTTCAACGGAATGGAGTTCGACACTTTCGTCCGACTCGGCCTCCCGATCATCGGGGTGGTAGGCAATGACGGTGTCTGGAACAACATCAAGACGTTCCACAAAATGTTCTACCCGGATCGGCTCGTCGCCAGCGACCTGGGTCGGCGGCCATACCACGCCGTCGTCGAAGCGTTAGGCGGCCATGGGGAATTGGTCACCGAGGCCGACGAGCTCATGCCTGCGTTGCAGCGAGCCGCGGATTCGGGCCTGCCCGCTCTGGTGAACGTGCACATCGACGAGACCTTCCGCGCTTCGAGCAACTACTCCGCCTGAAATCGGGCTCAACGCCGGGGCTTTCGTGTCACGGCGGGTTGGTAGCATCGTCTGTCCGAAGGCGAGGTTCACCGATGACCACCCGGCAGACATCTCTCAGGTCGATGCTGCGCGAGGGCGTAGCGATTGCAGTGAGGTTTGCCCGCGCCCGCACCGGCTCGTTTACCCTCGCCGTGCTGGGCGCCGCGCTGTTCGTTTCCGCAATAGTGGCGTCTGCAATGGTCATAGGCCGGGTCACCGACGAGTTGATCGTCCCGGTGCTCGATCAGGGAGCCACCTACGAGTCTCTGATCTGGCCCGCAATGTGGGCGATCGTCGGCATCGCCGTGTGGAAAGCTGCAGCGATCGTCCTTCGCCGTGCGGCCGCCGGCTACCTCCAATTCCGGGTCCAGGCCGATGCTCGCCATGACCTGATCGAGCACCTCCTCAAGCTGGAACTCGCCTGGTACCAACGCCAATCCACAGGCACCCTGCTCGCGGTGAGCGACACCGACATCCGGCAGGGGACCTTCATTCTGGCGCCGCTCCCCTACGGCATCGGGTCATCGCTGCTGCTGGTTGGAACCGTGATCCTCATCCTGGTGATCGACCCGTGGCTGGCCATCACCGCGTTCGTGTGCCTGGGCACCATCGTTGCCGTCAACATGCAAGGCGCCTGGCACATGTTCAACGCCTTTCGGGAGGTCCAGGATCTGCGTGGTGAGGTGTCTTCGATCGCACACGAGAGCCTCGACGGTGCGCTGACCATCAAGGCCCTTGGTCGTATCGAGACAGAGACCGACCGCTTCCGCAGCGCCTCCGAGAGACTCCGCGACAAACTGATCTACACACTCCAGATGATGGCCACGTATCGGGTGGGTGTGGAAGGTCTCCTCTCCGCGGTGACAATCGTGATGCTGGTTGCCGGTGCGATCCGCATCAATAGTGGCGCCGTGACCCCCGGCGATATCGTGACGATCACCTACCTGCTTTCTCTCCTGTTCATCCCGATCCGCATCATCGGGTTCGTCCTGTGGTCGATTGCCTCATCACGAGCGGGGTGGGAGCGAGTCCAGAACGTATACGACGTGCGAGAGTTGGTCCCATACGGCGATTTGCTTCCGCAAGCCGGAGAGACTGGGGCTCATGTGTCGGGTGCTGCCGTGACATTCGCCTACGACGATGGCGAGAGTGTGCTCTCCGATTTGCACCTCGCCATCAACCCGGAGCGCGTCGTCGCCGTCGTCGGTCCGACCGGATCCGGCAAATCAACACTGACCGCACTCCTCGCCAGGCTCTGGGACCCGGGCTCGGGGTCCATCACGATTGATGGCCGCGATCTGCGCAGCTTCGCCAGGTCAGCGCTCTCCGAAGAGGTTGCGTACGTGTCCCAGGAAGCCTTCCTCTTCGATGACACGGTCAGTGGGAACATCGCTTTTGGAGTGACCGCAGACGAACAAGAGGTGATATCGGCTGCCCGGCTGGCAGGAGCCCACGAGTTCATCCTCGAGCTGCCCGATGGCTACGACACCGTGCTCGGCGAACGTGGTACAAGCCTTTCCGGCGGCCAGCGGCAGCGGATCGCATTAGCAAGGGCTTTGGTTCGGAAACCACGGCTGTTGATACTCGATGATGCCACCTCGGCGGTCGATCCTTCAGTCGAAGCGCGCATCCTCGAACGTCTGCGCGACTCTGAGTTGCCTTCAACCGTTGTCATCGTCGCCTACCGGACGTCGAGCATCGCGCTGGCCGATGAGGTGATCTTCATCGATGACGGCACGATCGTTGCCCACGGTGCCCACAGTGACCTGAGCCGGCGGATACCCGGCTATTCCCGGATCGTCGATGCATACGCCGATGATGCGGCAACGAAGGAACGCCCATGAGCGAGGAGACCGTAACTCGCAGCGGTGCAATCAGAGCCCTGCGGCGCGCCTTCGCCGAGACACCGGCGCTGCGCAAGGGCCTGGGAGTCACCGTCGTGTTCGCGACTCTCGGCACCCTTATCCAGATCGTCGTACCTGTTGCCGTGCAACAGATCATCGACCACGATCTCCTGGGCAGCGACCACGTCAACACCGGTGGGGTGATGCTCAAGGGGTTGGCTGCGCTGGTGGCAATGCTCCTGGCTTTTCTGGTACGCAGGCTTGCCCTGGTACGGCTGGCACACGCATCGGCGACCGGGCTGTCTCATCTTCGAGTGCGCACGTTCCATCATCTGCATCGACTCTCTATCCTCGTGACCGACTCTGAGAGGCGCGGCGTGCTCGTCGCCCGCGTGACGTCGGATATCGCATCCATCCAGGACTTCATGGACTGGGGTGGTGTCGGCCTGCTCATCGGCGTCGCACAGATCGTCGTGGCAATGGTGGCCATGATGGTCTATCGCTTCGACCTGGCAATGGTTGTTCTCGCCGCCGTCGTTGTATACGCAGTCATGCTGATCTGGATCCAACGAACCCTCGGCCGCGCTCACGATCGGGTGCGAAAACGCGTCGGAGAGAGCCTGGGTGCAATGGGTGAAGCAATCTCGGGCATGCCGGTCATCCGCGCCTACGGAGCGGAAGAGGAAACCCGGGTGAAGGTAGCCGACGCTCTCGATGCCCAGTTCCGCAGCGAATTCAGAACTGCCTTGCTCGGATCGAGCCTGTTCTCCAGCGCCGAGCTATTTGCCGGATTGATCACCGCAGCGGTCATCGGTATCGGCGTGGTCACAGGAGTCGGCGCTGGGATGAGCGCAGGCACTCTGCTGGCGTTCCTATTCCTCGTCAACCTTCTCGTCCAGCCGATTCAGACGCTTGTCGAGACCCTGAACCACGCCCAGTCCGCCGCCGCCGGGATACGGCGGATTCTGCGCATCCTCGACAGCAAGGTGGAGATCGACGACCCGGCGGAACCGGTGTTGCTTCCCGCCGGGTCGCTCGACATCGAGTTTGCCGATGTCTCCTTCTACTACAAGGAGGCCGCCCCGCTATTTGTCGACCTCAATGTCAAGATCGATGCTGGCAAGAGAGTGGCGGTGGTTGGTGCCACCGGCTCCGGAAAGTCGACATTCTCGAAACTGCTCACCAGGATTCACGACCCGAAGCATGGTGACGTTCGGGTCGGCGGAACACCGATTGCATCGGTGGCGATGGATGACCTGCGAAAGCGGGTGGCGTACGTGCCCCAGGAGGGGTTCCTTTTCGACTCATCCATTGCCGACAACATTCGGTACGGCAAGCCAGGAGCAACCGATGACGAGATCATGGAGTCGATCGCGGATCTCGAGCTCGAATCCTGGCTCGAGCAGCTCCCGGCTGGTCTGGCCACCAATGTCGGCGAACGAGGCAACCAGCTATCGGCCGGAGAACGTCAGCTGGTGGCGCTGGCAAGAGCGTGGATCGCCGCCCCCGATGTGCTCGTTCTCGATGAGGCGACGTCCGCGGTAGATCCGGCCCTGGAAGTCCAAACCCGACGAGCCATGGAAAGGCTCATCACGGGCAGAACCAGCGTCACCGTGGCTCACCGTCTTTCAACAGCCGAAGCTGCAGACGACGTCCTCGTCTTCGACAGAGGGCAATTGGTTGAGCGTGGCAGCCACAGCGACCTCCTGGACCATGGAGGGGTGTATACCGCGCTGTATACCGATTGGGTCAAGGGAACTCAGAAGGTCGACTAGCCCTGGGGGGTTGATCGCAAAGTCTGTGCTGCTACCCGTCCACGTGTCACACCCCATCTGTAAGCTGAAACAACATGTCAGGCGCATCGACAGAGACGGAGGAATGAAGGATGGCCTATCAACACGGGCTCTTCACCTGGGCAGACATTTCTGCATCTGACCCGGCAGGCGCAAGCGCGTTCTACACGACGCTCTTTGGCTGGCATGCCGAGGACCAACACGATGCGGATGGCAACTACCTATACACCATGTTCAGCAAGGACGGCAAGGTCGTCGCCGGCCTCGGCCCACAGCCACCCGAGATGCTGCAGCAAGGTATGCCGGCGATGTGGAACTCGTACATAGCAGTCGACAGCGTCAACGCCACAGTCGACAAGTGGTCGCTTGCCGGCGGTACCGTGATCATGCCTCCGATGGATGTCTTCACATCGGGCCGGATGGCAGTCGTCGCTGATCCCGAAGGAGCGATCGTCGCCCTTTGGCAGGCACAGGATCACCCAGGGGGCGGCATCTTCAATGTCCCCGGTGCCATGATCTGGAACGAGTTGAACACCCGCAACCCGGCCCCGGCCCGCGACTTTTACGGGAAGGCCCTCGGTTGGCAGTTCGAAGAGTTCCAGGGCGGCGACGGGTATTGGCTCATCACCGTCCCGGGCAAGATCCAGGGAACGCCGCTGAGCGACGACCAGTACAACGGCGGGATCATGATGGTCGGAGACGACTTCCCACCCGAGTTCCCCGCCTACTGGAGCGTGTACTTCGCCACCGCCGATGTCGACGCCGACGTTGCCACGATCACTGAGCTGGGAGGCTCGGTGGTGGCGGGGCCGATGGACTCAGCAGCGGGGCGGATCGCCGTCGTCGCCGACCCGTCGGGAGCCATGTTCGATCTCATCCAGTCACCCGCACAGAGCTAGATCCGGATGGTCGGATCGGCGTTGTGGCCGATCCGACGGGCGCGATGCTCAGTCTGATCCAGACTCCGCCCCGGCATAGGACCCTGCCTAGAATGAGCTTGCCGAACCGCCTCATTGTGCGGGCAGGCTGAACCTGTCGAGACAATCGTGGCTCTGACCGGATCGTGATGCTCGTCGGCGTGGTGGCCATCAGTCCGATAGGCAGACCGGAGATCCACCGGTTCATTGTCGGGATCGGTTGCCTTCGCGGTTCTGGCGTCGACATCGTGCCGGGACTACCCATGGGACTTGGAATGACTGAGAACTCCGACGCAAACCCGAACAACACCGAACCCTTACCCGGGTGGACACCCCCCAGAATCGATCTCGATTCCGTGAAGACCGGCGACATGCCGGGGGACAAGGTGCAGATCAACCAATCACATGTCGACAAGGCCAACACCATCTTCCCCTATCTCCTCCAGGAGTTGGACAAGCTCGACGGCAAGCGACTCGTTGTCTCTGTCTACGGTGGATCAGGAGTCGGCAAGTCCGAAATCGCTTCGCTGCTCGGCGAGTACTGCCGGAAGCAGGGCTTTGCCGCCTACGTTCTCTCTGGCGACAACTACCCGCATCGGATACCGCAACACAACGACCTCGAGCGCTTGTCGGTCTACAGGCGTGCGGCCCTGAGCGCATTCGCCAGAGACCCCGGGTTCACCAACGAGCGGATGATGCGCCTTCACCAGCAGTTGGCGGACATGGAAGACATGAGGCGCACTGTGCACTCCGATGAGGACGCGGCATCAAAGAGCGCCTACTACGACGCCGGACGGCAAGCACTGGCGCAATACCTCGGCACAGAACAAGAGAGCGACTTCTCGATGGTGAACACCATCATCAAGTCTTTCAAGGAAGGCCGGGACACGATCAATCTGAAGCGGATGGGGCGAACGGCCGACGATGTTCGCTACGAAGCCGTTGATCTCTCAGATGTTCGCGTGCTCATTATCGAGTGGACCCACGGCAACAACCCATTACTCGAGGGGGTTGATTTCCCGATATTCCTTTTCAGCACGCCGGCAGAGACTCTGGCCCATCGGCTCGCCCGGGGGCGCGACAAGAACGCCGACAGCCCGCTAATCAGTCTCGTGTTGGAGATCGAACAAGAGAAGCTTGTCGCCGAGGCCGATCGTGCTGCATTGATCATTTCGAAGAGCGGCGAGATTCTCTCCCCCGCAGAGTTTCGACAACGAGCTGAAGAGCAATAGGACGACTCTCGCCGGGTTCATGCACCCACCGTCACAGACCAGGATCAGGGCCGTGAATGACGGCCTCCGTTTGGGCGTGACGTATCCTTCTGGTGTCCATAAATGGAATCGCCGGTCTTGCTCGGGGTCGCCCTCGGGAGAGCAGCAACGAGAACGATGGAGTAGAGGATGAAGCCAAGCGGCGATCTGTTACCCGACGGAGTCATGTTCAACGCATACCCTGATAGCTGTGGTGGCACCCTGGCTGCGATCGTGGGGCTGCTCAGTCCGGGAGAGCCGCTTGACGATGCTTTCTCGCTCTTTTACATCCTGCCTTCGCTGTACAACTCAGATCTGGACCGTGGGTTCTCGATCGTCGACTACGAGATCAACGGTGTCATCGCTACCGAACAGGACCTCCGGAACCTGAGGGACCTGGGTCTCGGATTGAAGCTGGACTTCGTGTTGAATCACATATCCGTCCAGTCGCACCAATTCAGGGACATCCTGACCAACGGCAACGACTCCCGCTATGTCGATTTCTTCGTCGATTGGAATAAGTTCTGGGAGGGGAACGGGGAAATCGGCCGTGATGGCTTTGTCATCCCCGACAAGAAGCACCTCGACAAGCTTTTCATGAGAAAGCCCGGACTTCCGATCCTGAAGGTGCCTTTTCCCGACGGAACCAGCAGGTATTACTGGAACACCTTCTATCAGGAAATGACCGTGGTCCCGCCACAAGCCGCGGAGCTGCGAGTCGCGCTGGGCTTGTCAGAAGCTGATGCCGAGGCGGTGTCTTCGACCATTGAGGACTATGCAAGAGGCGGCGAACCTCTCGAAGAGATCGACCTCGGCACACACAACCACCTCCGGTCTGACGTCGTCGACTACATCCAACACAACTGCACCAGCTATCTGGGTCAAATGGATCTGAACGCTGAGTCGGAGGCTGTCTGGGACTACTACGACGAATCGCTGAAGCGGCTGAGCGACTACGGGGCAATGATCGTCCGACTCGACGCCTTTGCCTATCTGCACAAAGAGGTCGGCTTGAGCAATTTCTTCAACGAACCCGGCACCTGGCACTACCTCGAACGACTGAAGCGGATCGCCGACAAATACGGCGTCATGTTGTTGCCCGAGATCCATTCACGATACGACGAGGGGATACATGAGAAGCTGGACCACAACGGGTACGCGTTCTATGACTTCTTCTTCCCCGGCCTCGTGATCGACGCGCTAGAGACCGCCAGCAACCAACATTTGGTCGAGTGGATGCGGGAGGTCGTCGAAAAGGAGTACGTCACGGTCAACATGCTCGGTTGTCACGACGGAATCCCTCTCTTGGACATGAAGGGTCTGCTCGACGACCGATCAATCGACGACTTGATCGCCATCATCCTGGACCGTGGCGGCATGGTGAAAGACCTTTATGGGCCGGACGGCACAAAGATCGCCTACTACCAGGTGAACGCCACCTTCTATAGCGCTCTGGGAGAGAACGACGACAAGCTGATGCTGGCGAGGGCGATCCAGATGTTCATGCCGGGTGTACCGGAGATCTGGTACCTCGATCTTTTTGCAGGGACCAACGACCACGAGGCGGCCCGAGAAGGCGGCCACAAGGAGATCAACAGGACCAATCTCTCGATGTCAGAGATCCGATCGAGACTGCAGATGCCCATAGTCCAGCGTCAACTCGATCTCCTGAAATTCAGGAACACGTTCCCAGCATTCGGCTTCGATTCCCAGCTGGTCATTGAGGATTCGGATGAGGGCAAACTCGCTCTTGTATGGACCAAGGAGGAGCATCAAGCTTCACTCACTGCCGATTTGGCCACCTTCGAGTTCGAGATCTCATATGCGAGTGGCGATGAGGTGAACAAGCTCTCGCTCTGATGCCCGTGTGCAGCAGGACCGCGAGTCGACACCAGCATCCGCCCTCTCGGTCGCCAGGAACACCCAGCGGCCCCACCGAAGAGCTACGTCCAGTACCAGGCACGCGCACGCGGTCTCCTCAGCGTCGCCACCAGCGATGGGTCAGGAGGATGATCACCGGGTACACCTCGAGTCTGCCGATCACCATGAGCAGCGACAGCACCAGCTTGCTGTCGGCGCCGAGGCCGGCGTATGTTGCGTTCGGCCCGAGACCGCCAAGCGCCGGACCGACGTTGCCCATTGCCGACGCGGCGGCTGAGCCTACCGTAACCGGGTCGAGTGATGGCTCGAAGAACCCGATCAGCAGAGCGCCAGCGGCAAAGAAGCCCACATAGAGGACGAAGAACGCCATCACTCCTTGCACGATCCGCACCTCGACAGCGCGGCCCTCGAAGCGTTGCACACTCACTACCCGCGGGTAGACGATGCGTTGCAAGCTCGAGCGGATGGTCTTGTAGAGAATGCCGAGTCGGTATGTCTTGAGCCCGCCTGAAGTCGATCCCGCCATACCCCCGAGGAACATGAAAACGATAATGGCTATCGACAGGCCGGGACCCCACACCGACCAATCTGCCGTGGCATAACCCGTGCCGGTGACCATCGTCACCCCGGTGAATGCGGCCTCACGTATCCGCTCCTCGAAACCGCTAGCCAGCGACCAGGCTCCCAACGCCACGATCGCCGCCGCCACTCCCAGGATTGATACGTACCCGATGAATTCCTTGCTTTCGGCATAGACGCGGGGCCGCCGCCACGCACGAAAGTGCAACGCGAATGAGGTACCTGCGATGACCATGAAGACCAGGATGACCCATTGCGTATACGGGCTGAAGCTCGCCAGCGAATCCGGCTCGGTCCCGAACCCTCCCGTCGGCATCGTGGTCATTGCGTGCGCTACCGCCTGGAACAGGTTCATATCGCCAACTGCGAGCAACACGGCGAGGACAACGGTCAAGCCAACATACAGCCACCACAGCCGCTCGGCAGTGTCACGGAACCGTGGCGTCATGCGATCGGGTTCGGGGCCAGGCGCCTCGGCCCGTGCCAGCTCCACGCCGCCGGCGCCCAACATCGGTAGCACGGCAACGGAGAGCACGATGATCCCCATGCCACCCAGCCACTGGGTGGTTGCTCGCCACAACAGCATCGCATGCGAGAGGACACCGGGGTCGGCGAGCACAGTTGCCCCGGTTGTCGTGAACCCTGCCGCAGTTTCAAAGATGGGATCGATGAAGCCGGATAACGAGCCGCTCAACACATATGGCAAGGTGCCGAAGGCAGTCAGCAGGACCCAGGCAAGCGCCACGGCGGCGAAGCCCTCACTGGAGGTGAACGTTCCTTCCACCCCGGCCGAGCGTCTCCCCAACAGCCAGATGGTGAGGCCCAGAGCGGCGGTCACCACCAGAGCGAGCACATCGTTCCACTCCCGATACACCACTCCCGTCACAATGGCGGGGAGCGTGGCCACTCCCCCGGCGGCGATGACGGCTGTGACAATGACGATGAGACGACGACGAACGGCCGATTTGATCACGGAAGCAGGATTTTCTCGACAGCGTCAATGGCTTCGCTCTTTGCGAAGATCACTACATGATCGCCCGGAATCAGGGTGGTATCACCCCTGGGGAGAATGACCTCCTCGCCACGGGCGATGCCGCCGAGCACTGCATCCCTCGGCAGTCCTAACGCGACCAGGTCGACACCGGCCGAGGGCGAATCCGCTGCAATCTCGATCTCGAGGGCCTCGGCGTCTGTGTCTTTCACTGTCGCCACGGACAGGATCCGATCGCGACGCACAAACTGGAGAATCATGTTCGCGACTGCAATCCGCGATGAAAGCGTGGCATCGATGCCGACATTTCGAAGCAACCCGGCGACATATCGATGACCAAAGCGGGCGATCGTCTTCGGGGCACCTACTGCACTCGCAACCAGACACCCCATCAAGTTCTTCTCATCATGACCCGAGAGCCCGACGACCACATCGCCACGGCCCAGACGCAGAGAAGTGAGGAAATCGGCGTCGGTGGGATCCGCGTGAAGAATCCAGGCCCGACAACGACGGGCCATCAGGGATGCGCGCTCCGCCTCTGCTTCGACAATCAGCACCTCGTACCCGGCGTCTAGCAGCAACTCAGCAGTCATCTCGGCGATCTGGGTGCCACCCAGGATGATCACACGAGAGACGGGCTCGACGTCGATGCCGAACAAGGCGATGACATCCCGAACGCGACCTGCTTCCACCATGACCACGACATGGTCGCCTGCCTCGATGAGGGTGTCCCCTCTCCCGATCTCGGTCTCGTCACCGCGTACGACGGCAGCCAGGATGAAATGCCAGTCTCCTGACACACCCTGGCGGAGGTCGAGAACTGTATGGCCGTCTGCGGGCGAGCCGGCGGTCACCACGCCCGCGACAAGGCTCAGCCTGCCCCCTGCAAAATCGGCGTACTCGGTGACGCCTGCGTGCTCGGCGAGTTTGGCCGCCTGTCGTGCGGTCGAGATGCGGGCATCAACCACAACATCGACGCCGAGGCCCGGTGACACCTCGCGCAAGTCGTGATCTTCCACCCGGGCCACAGTGCGACGGACCCCCAGGGCTTTAGCCCCGCGGCATGCCAGAACATTGGCGCCATCGTTGTTGGTGACGGCGAGAAAGAGGCCGGCCTCACCGACACCGGCGCGGCGCAGCACAGTGGGACTGGCACCGTTGCCATGCACCGTCAACACGTCGAGACGTTCCTGGATCCTGGCGGCCTTATCCTCGTCGGCCTCGATGATGACCACTTCCTGGCCCTCCGCAACGAGTCTCTCCGCAAGGTATGAACCGTCATGACCGGCACCGACGATCACAACACGCACTCTGGCTCTCTCCTCCGACTGCTTAGGGGAAGAGTAGCCATCGCATCAGCGGAAATCGCGGGACTTCACCCCATCGACCGGCCAGTGCTCAAAATGGTGAGCAACAAAGTTGGTCACCCCATCTTGGAACTCGACCACACCGTCCAGGACGACCCCGATGGCCTTCCTGGCAACTTCATAATTCGCGTCCCACACCTGGGGTAGAACAACCACATTCAGCAATCCGGTTTCGTCTTCGAGATTGAGAAAGCGAACCCCACGTGCGGTACCGGGACGCTGGCGGTGGGTGATCAAGCCCCCCACCCGGGTTCGTTTGCCGTGTGTGTGCAGCGCCAGGACATCGGCAATCTCCATACACCCCGCTCGTTCCAGCTCGCGACGAAGGAAGCGTACCGGGTGAGTCGACGAGATCGACGTCGACCACAGCTCGGCCTGCATCGCCTCCGGTGGCGACATCTCTCCTACATCCGGCGGTCGGGTCCCATCCGGCAACGCCAGCTTGCCGGGCCCCAATTGGGAGAGGGCTCCCGCTGCCCAGATGCCTTCGCGCCTTCCCAACCCGAGCGGGACCAGCGCACCCGATGCCGACAACGCCTCGAGAGCCCCGACGTCGAGCCCGGTCCGCTGTGCCAGATCCTCAGGGCTGTCGAACGGGCCACCAATCTGCCGCGCAGCTTCGACCCTGGTGATCTCCTTGTCCCCCAGATTCCGCACGTAACGCAGCCCGATACGAAGCGCCACCGGCATCCTGATCGGATCATCCACCGGGCCCTGGCCGCGCCGCCACCTGGCACCGAGATATTCACTCAGCTCATCGCGTGGTGCCGGATATGGGACCACAGTGCAGTCGTACCAGGATTGGTTGATGTCGGGAGCCAGCACCACCACACCATGGTGCTGGGCGTCCTGGACGAGCGAGTTCGGGGTGTAGAAGCCCATGGGCTGGGCATTGAGCAGACCCGCGAAGAACTCCGCCGGCCAGTGATACTTGAGCCAGGAAGCTGCGTACACAATGTAGGCAAAGGACACCGAGTGACTCTCGGGAAAACCGAACGAGGCAAATCCCTGGAGCTTCTCCCAGATCTCATCGGCTGCGCCGTCGACAACTCCTTTGCCGGCCATACCGGTGTATACCTCGTCACGTAGCTTCGCCATCTCATCGTCCGAGCGCTTGTGGGTCATTGCCTGGCGGAGCCGATCCGACTGACCGGCAGTGAATCCGGCGCAGACACGAGCCAGCTCCATCAATTGCTCCTGGAACACCGGCACACCAAGGGTCTTCTTCAGAATCGGCTCTGCGGACGGATGTGGATAGCGAATCGCTTCGAGCCCGTTGCGACGGCGTAAGAAGGGATGCACCGAATGCCCCTGAATCGGGCCGGGGCGGATCAATGCGACCTCGATGGCCAGATCGTAGAAGGTGCGAGGCTTCATCTTCGGCAGCGTCGCCATCTGTGCCCTCGATTCCACCTGGAACACTCCAACGGTGTCGGCCCTGGTGAGCATGTCGTAGATGATCGGCTCCTGCGGGATGGTGGCGAGGTCCACGTCGATGCCGTGGACCTCCTTGATCATGTCAACCGATAGGTGCATCCCGTTGAGCGCCCCAAGCGCCAGCAGGTCGAACTTGACCACACCCATCGCGGCGCAGTCGTCCTTGTCCCACTGGAGCACTGAGCGGTCCTCCATCCGTCCCCATTCCATCGGGACAACGTTCCACAGCGGATGTTGGGAGACGACCATTCCCCCGGAATGGATGCCCAGATGTCGGGGGAAGCCGTCGAGCCGGTTACACACGTCATAGATGAGCTCGGCGGTCAAACCAGCAGGCAACTCGACTTCGCTGCGAATCGCCTGAGGGTTGCGAGTGTCGAGATATTTGGTGAGACCGTTGACCTGTGCCTGAGTCAGCCCGAAAGCCTTGCCAACATCCTGGAGGACGGACCGTGCCCGGTATGTGATGACGTTGGCGACCATGGCTGCCCGCTCCCGCCCATATCGCTGATAGCAATACTGGATGACTTCTTCCCTACGCTCAGCTTCGAAGTCGATATCGATGTCGGGGGGACGGCCTCGCTCCGAGGACAGAAATCGCTCGAATGGCAAGTTGAGCCGGATCGGATCGACCCTGGTGAGGCCAATACAGCGGCAAACCGCCGAGTCCGCCCCCGAACCACGGATCTGGCAGTAGATGCCCTGAGAGCGGGCAAACTGCACTATGTCCCAGGCAACGAGGAAGAACCCGGCGAAACCCAGCTCGCCGATGACCCCGAGCTCGTGTTCGAGCCTCGCCCTGGCCCTCTCGTCGATACGACCGTCTTCTCCCGGATAGACACTGCGTGCACCCTCGTGAGCGAGATGTGTCAGATACTCGACCTCAGTGGTGAAGGCGCCGGGCATCGGGAAATCCGGTAATGCCGGGGCCACCAGGTCGAGGTCGAAAGCAAGGCTCTCCCCCAGCTCGGCGGCCAGTTCGACCGCGCCCCGATACCGACCCAACCGCTGCTGCATCTCGGCTGCGGAGCGCAGGTATCTCTCGTCTGTTGCGGGTCGGAAGCCGTCGGCCATGTCGAGGTCACGTCTACCGCCGATCGCCGCCAGCACCTCAGCCAGGTCGGCGTCACCACGTGCCGCGTAGTGAACGTTGTTGGTCGCTACCAGCGGCACTCTGGTGATACGGGAAACCTCGGCTATGACGTCGTTGCGTAGATCATCTTCGGGCATCCCGTGATGCCACACCTCCAGATAGAACCGACCCGGGAAGAGGTCCTTGAGCCGCTCTGCCTCACCCAGCGCCTTGTTGAGGTCTCCGACGAGTGCGGCACGGTTGATCGCCCCGTTGCGACACCCCGACAACGCCACCAGGTTGCCGTGTTGGGATGCTTCCCTCAGATCGCGGTAGCTATAGACCGGCAGGTCCTTCTCGCCGCTGAACTGCCCTCTGGTGACCAGCCGGGAGATAGCGGCATACCCTTTGGGATCGGGGGCGAGCAGCACTACATGGTCGGTCTGCGGTTTGTTTGTCGGCTTCGATCCGTGCATCCTCCGAATCCGCCCCCGCCGGTGGGGCACCTCTCCCGGTTCCAATGCCCTCATCGCCATCGCTTCGCTCGGCACTTCTCCCAAAGGGAGAAGGAATTCACCCTCCCTTTGGGAGGGTCGGCGGCCCCGAAGGGGATCGCCGGAGAGGGCATCATCGTTGCTACGCCGCGTTGCACCTCTCGGCATACCGATCTCTGTGCCGTAGACGACGGGCATGCCCAGCTCGCGGGCAGCCTGATGGACCTTGGCTGCACCACGAAAGCCGTCGTGGTCGGTCACCCCGAGCGCGGTGTAGCCCAACCCGGCGGCGACGGCCACCAGCTCGGCGGGGTGTGATGCCCCATCGAGGAAACTCAGGTTGGTATGACAATGCAGCTCGGCGTAGCGGACCATGGACAAAACACTGTATCGAACATACGTTCGGTACGCTAGTGCCACCCGGCAATACGCCCCTTGCCGTGACGCCCTCCAAAAAACCGGGCATTTCTCCGCGATCGCGTCTCGATACGCTTAGGCTGTCAACTATGACAGAGTTCATGGTCCACATGGCCAACCGCCCCGGACAGCTTGCCGCACTTACCGACAAATTGGCGGCAGCCGGAGTTCACATCGAGGCTCTCGCCGCCTTCTCGACCGGTGAGGAGAGCATCGTCCGGTTGATGGCCACCGACGTCGAATGCGCTCGCAGGGTGCTACACGAGGCGGGCGTCCGCTTCGAAGAGCAGCGGGTCATCGAGACGGTCATCGGCAACGATCCGCACGCCCTTGCCGAAATGACCAGAAAGCTCGCCGATTCCGGCGTCAACATCGAGGCAATGTACCTGTTGCACACCAACGGGGAGAGCCTTCACTTTGCAGTCGCGGTTGATGACCATGAGTCTGCAGTGCCCCATCTCCAGCGCTGACTGTTGTTTCGTAGCGACAGTATGAACCCATATTGTCTTGTTCTGACAATATGATATAGTATTGCCTTCTACGAACAAGAGAGGAGGAGCGTGCATCTGGCCGCAGTGATCGGTGACATCGTTGCTTCCAAGCAGGTGACCGAGCGTGACCGTCTCCAACGTCTATTCCTCGATGTACTCGAGATCGCCAACCGGACCACCTCGCCTACCACCGAGTTGCGCATTACCAGGGGTGACGAGTTCGAGGGCTCATACGGGTCACTCGCAGACGCCTGGAGTGCCACTCTCCGCCTCCGCCTTCTCATGAAAGCACGCAATCACGATCTCTGGATGAGCGTCGCCTGGGGAGAAGTGACCGCTCTACCGGAGGCCGAGAATGCGGCGACACAGGATGGCCCTGCCTGGTGGGCGGCACGATCAGCGTTGACCGGGATGAAGCAGTCATCACGTCAGAAAACGCCCGACAATCGTCGGATCGTCTTCACCGCCGATGTTCCCGCCCACGCCTTGCTCGAAGCGGCGACGAGCCTACGGGACGAAGTAATCGCCGGCCTCGACGAATCCGATGCCACGATTGTGCTCGGCCTCATCGACGGCGACACACAAGCGGCCATCGCCGGGAGGCTCGGCGTAACACCGGGGGTGGTCTCGAGACGTGCCCACCGCAACGGGCTGCTCAGCCTCGCCGAGTCTGCGAATATCGACCTATGAGCGACACTGCCATTCACTGGACCGGCTTCACCATCATCATCCTGGCCGCGCTCGCCCTGTCGTGGTGGCCCGCATCCGGTGTCGTCCGGCGCCTGCTCGACTCGGTGGACCTGAGCGACAACAAAGCTATCCCGCCCCCGGGGCTGGGCCGGTGGATCGGGCGCTTTGAGCGCACCCTCATCGTCCTGCTCATGATCGCCAACGCCCCCACCGCGGTTGGTCTGGTGGTGACGGCCAAGAGCATCCTCCGCTTCCCAGAGATCACCGGCGATGATCCGGCCATGAAGCCGGAATACGTCCTCGTCGGCTCGCTCTTGAGCTGGGCAATCGGCGTCGCCATCGGCTATCTCGCCACCGTAGTGATCGGCGAGCTACCCCCGGCCTGAAACGACCACCCCTGCGGTATCCCGCCACAGCGCACCTTCAGAAATTCTATAGTTGCTATAATTTTGTAGTCCCTATAACATTGAGACATGCCCGGGTTGAGAGATCGCAAGAAACGAGAGGCACGCCACCGCATCATCATGGTCGCAGCCAGTCTCGTCGCCGAGAACGGGCTGGACGAGACAACGATGGAGGACATAGCCAGCGCCGCTGATGTCTCGGTTGGCACCGTCTACAACTACTTCGGGACCAAGAGCGCCCTCCTACTCGCCGGCGTGGAAGAGGACACGGACCGTATGATCGCCGCCGGGCAAGCGGTCCTCGATGACCCGGGCCCGGATCCAGCGGAGGCCGCCAAGCGTCTCAGCCACGCCTACCTCGACGATCTCGTGTCATGGGACAAGCGACTGCTTCGCGAGGTCATGGTCGCCGCATTCGAGCGGATCGACGGCCAGGATCTGACTGCGGGATTGGCCCGTCAGGACGAGCGGCTCATCGAGCAGATGGCCTTGCTCCTCCATCACTTCCATCAAGAACGGATGTTGGGCCCCGGGGTCGAGGTCACGGAGTCTGTCATGGTCTTGTTCTCCGTATTTGCGCTTCAGTTGTTCTCCTTCATGAACCTGGAGGGCGCCGAGGTTTCCCATCTGTATACGCAAGTCGATCGTCAGATAGAGCTGGTTTTTGCCGGCATTGGTAGAGAAAGCAGATAGCACATGGATATCGAGATGGCCGGAGTCTGGAAGACTTTCGGCGAGGGACACACTGCCGTCAATGCCCTCAAGAACGTAGATGTCAAGGGCCCACAGGGCGAGTTCGTCGTGATCCTCGGACCCTCGGGATCGGGAAAGACCACCTTGTTGAATCTAGTGGGAGCAATCGACGAGCCAACACAGGGTCGTATCCAGGTGGGACCCTACGATCTGACTTCGCTCAACCAGGATGATCAGGTCAAGTACCGGCGCGAGAACGTAGGCTTCGTCTTTCAGTTCTTCAACCTGATCCCGACGCTCACCGCAGCCGAGAATGTCGAGCTCGTCGCCGATCTCACCGGTGACGATGGCGCGACGCGTGCACACGACGTTCTCGCCAAAGTCGGTCTCGGCGATAGAGCGGACCACTTCCCCTCCCAGCTCTCCGGCGGCGAGCAGCAGCGGGTCGCCATCGCCAGGGCACTGGTCAAACAACCCCCCATCCTGCTGTGCGACGAGCCCACCGGGGAGCTGGACTATGAGACCGGCCGCATAATTCTGCAACTGCTTCAGGACGTGAGCAAGGAACAGAATCGAACCGTCCTGCTCGTCACCCACAACGCCGCTATCGGAGCCATGGCCGACCGTGTGCTCAGACTCCGCTCGGGCGAGATCGTTGACGATTCGCACAATGACTCACCCGTGGCCGCCGGGGCGCTGACATGGTGACACCGTTACTGCGCAAGCTGTGGCGGGACATCGGAAGACAGAAGCCGCAGTTCATCGCCATCACTATCACGATCTTCCTCGGTGTCACCATCTTCGGCGCCACGTATGACTCCTTCCAGAACCTGACGTCGTCGTATGACTCGACGGCGACCGCCTATCACTTCGCCAACCTCACAATGTCGGGTGGCGATACCACTGCCATCGCCACCGGGGCGGAAGCCCAGGCCGGCGTCGTTGACACAGAGACGAGAATGGTGGCCGACATCCCGTTCCGCGTCGACGGAACCAAACTGCTCGGCAGGGTCGTCGGTATGCCGACCGACATGCAGCCGACGGTCAACGAGGTAGATGTGCAGCAAGGCTCCTATCTGGCCTCGTCCGCGCCTGATGCAGTCCTGGTGGAAAAGCACATGGCCGACCACTTCAGCCTCTCGGCCGGCGACAGCTTCGAGGTACTGCAAGGCGACAAGTGGACAACGGTAACGGTGGCCGGGATCGCGGCATCCCCGGAGTACATTTGGCCGGCGAGGGACCGCCAGGAAGTCATCACAACACCGGACAACTTCGGAGTCATTTTTGCACCCGAAAGGCTCGCAGAAGAGCTGGCGGGCTCGGGCCCCAATGAAGTGACGGTCTACTACACAGCAGGCGACCCGAACCAGACAACGAGCGACGCGCTATCACAGCAAGCTCGCAACGCCGGGGCCACCAACGTATACACCCGGGCCGATCAGCCGTCGAACTCCGCACTATCGGAGGATCTGAGCGGGTTCGAGGAGATGGCGGTGTTCTTCCCTGTGATGTTCCTCCTGGCTGCGGCGATGGCGGCATATGTGATGATCAGCCGTCTCGTCCATTCGCAACGCCCCCATATCGGGGTCATGGTCGCCAACGGCTTCACCCGTGGCCAGGTGCTCCGACACTACCTGGGATATGGCCTGATCCCGGGCTTGATCGGGTCGGTACCAGGCGCCGTTGCCGGCGTGCTCCTCGCACGTCTCATCACTCACATGTACACCGGAATGCTGTCGATCCCAATCACAGTCATCGGGTTCTATCCCATCACATTGATTGGCGCAATGCTGTTCGGTGTCGTCGCCAGCCTGTTGGCGGCACTCGCCCCTGCGCTCGTCGCCTCGCGGGTTGTCCCGGCCGAGGCAATGCGTGGCGAGACACCCGTTGGCGGCGGCCGACGCAGCCTGCTGGAGCGTCTGATCCCGCCGCTGCGACGGCTCCCTGCGGCATGGAAAATGACATTCCGCGGTGTTGGCCGCAACCCCAGGCGCACCATCTACACAATGATCGGCGTGATGCTCTCGTTGATGCTGGTGCTGGTGTCGTGGGGCATGATCGACACGATCCAACATCTCATGAACCGTCAGTTCGTCGAGATCCAGCAGGAAGATGCCACCGTCTACTTCACCGGCCCCACCTCGATCGGCGAAGTGGCATCGCTGACCGACATCAACGGCGTCTCGATGGCAGAGCCGGCGCTGACGCTGCCGGTAACTCTCTCGGCGAATGGTCAACAGTACGAGACCGCGTTGCTAGTGCTCGAAGACAACACGACGATGCATCGCTTCCTAACAGCCGACAAGGGCTGGATTGCTCTTCCCAAGAGTGGCGTCGTCCTGGGGCAGGCCACCCGCAGCCTCCTCGACATCAACACCGGAGACACCGTTGACCTGACCATCAGCGGTGTCACAGTCACGGCACCAGTCGCCGACTTCGTCGACGAGCCATTTGGCACGATGGCCTATGTGTCGAGAAGCCAGGCGGAGGGTCTGACCGGGAGCGCCCTGCCTGCAACATCGGCGCTGATCTCCTACACGGACGGCACGGATGCGACGACTATCCGCAATGCCGTCACCGATCGACCCAATGTGGCGGCATTCGAAGACGCCAATGTGCTCTACGACATGATGCAGAAGTACATGATCCTCTTCTACGCCTTCGTCGGGGTCATGCTCGTCTTCGGCGGGGCGATGGCGTTTGCACTGATCTTCAATTCGATGAGCGTGAATATCGCGGAGCGCAATCGCGAAGTGGCAACCCTGCTGGCGGTCGGCACCGACCGGCGTAGCATCTCCCGCTACATCACTGCGGAGAATTTGCTGATCGCCGCAATGGGTATACCGCTCGGGCTGGTCGTTGGCTATCTCGCTGCCCGGGAGGCAATGGCGACTTTCTCGAGCGATCTGTTTGCGTTCGATCTGTACATCTACCCACGCACGTACGTGTACGCCGCGCTTGCGATCCTCGTCGTGGCCCTCATCTCGCAATGGCCGGGGCTGCGGGCGATCAGGCGGATCAGCATCCCCAAGATCGTCAAAGAACGATCTGCGTGAGCGTGCCGGCGCACGGCAACACATCGAGCCCGAAGTCCGGCTACGCGACCTTCGGTACGGCAGCATCTAGAGAATGTGACCTGCTCGATATCCTCGAGCAGGTCACGGTTGATCGGCGAAACTTCCGCCGGGTGCCGGAGAGGGCACCGCCATCAGACCAGAGTGGCCTCGGCGGTTATCTCGACATTGCCCTTGAGGGCATTCGAAACGGGGCAACCATCCTTGGCGGCTGCCGCGGCTCCGGCGAACTGCTCGGCGCTCATGCCGGGAACAGAACCGGTGACGGAGAGCAGCATTTCAGTGAGACGCCATCCGGCTTCGACCTTCACAAACGTGGCGACGGCCTCGACGTCGAGCTTCTCAGGAGCGTGGCCGGCCTGGGCCAACGTGTTGGACAGGGCCATCGAGTAGCAGGCGGCGTGGGCCGACGCGATCAGCTCCTCGGGGCTGGTTTTGCCCGCGGCTTCCTCGGTACGACTTGCCCACGAAACAGGGAGTGGCCCTGCTGCGCCGCTGCCTGCCAAAGTGGTGGTACCGGAGCCCGAGAACAAGTCCCCACTCCAATTTGCCGTTGCACGACTCTTCACAGATCCTCCTATTGGATTCTGCTCCGAGCCTAGATGCTGTTGACACCAGCAGGTGACGGCCGAATCACCACCGCCAGGCGTACCAGATCGTCACGCCATTGAAGATGAAGCTGACAACGATAAGGAAGTTGTCATATACGCCCTTGTAGGGCAGGCCGACGAGATTGAACAACACCAGGAAAGCAGCGGCTGAGATAGTGATCCATCGAATCGCCGGATACCCGACCGTCAACGAGAGCACCACCATGACTATCGGGACGAGCATCACAACGGCAGCCAACAACCACATCCAGGATGACGCTTGCTTGCCATCCATCTCCCCGGGTGTCACGTCGCCCGCCATCAGCCGGATCACGTCTCCGAGGAGATAGGTCAACATCAACGCGACCCATGCACCCGACAGGACGATTCTCGTTTTCTCCATTGCCCGCCCTCCTCAGTCAGACTGCGTCGGCACAACTGACCGCCCACGCCAGGCCGTCCTCCGGGTCTTCAACCGCCAGGTGAAAGGCCCAGCCACCGATCTGATCACCCGGATCCCACAACACCCAGCGCAATGACGCTGCCTCGTCCCCGAGCTCCCCGGCGTCGTCCACGTCATCAAAGCCCAGTAGCGCCGCCAGCACCCACCACGTGAGCATCCGACCGACCGGCGCCCCCCTCCTTCTCCCGTACGCACCTCCTGAGGCGCCGGCCCACGCCATCACCCCGAGCGCAGAAGCGAGATCGATCTCCGCGGCTCGGGCCCGGTGTGGTCCGAGAGTCCGGATCGCGTCGTAGGCGCTACCGGCGACCGCCACACCGACGAAGCTGCCATTTGATTGCTCCGTCCACGGGCGGGTCAACTCGCTCAACGCCTCGAGCGCATCATCTTCGGGAAGCGCTTCCACCCGATCGCCGAGATCCACCCATCCCAAACCGGGGCGCTCACACTCCGGGAAGTCAGCACGATCAGATCGGTAGACGGCCAGCGGGTAGCCGGGCTCCCAAGGCAACAGCTCTAGTGGCACCTCGAGCACGTGGGCGTCAATCTGGGCAGGGTCGATCGATTCACCCCGGAGCACACGCTCATGGGCGATGAGGGTCCGCAGTCGTCGGTCGGCGACTTCGCCTTCGAGCTCATCCCAATCATGAGTCGATGCAGCCACCTCCCAAAGCGGCCCGAGCGCAAACCGACCGGCCCCCTCTTTGACGACAGCGCCTGCGAATTCGCCTGGTGCATCCAGGGCAAGCCGGTATTCGGCGAACTGAGCAACGCCCCAGAGTTGCTTTCCCCGATCGACGGCCTCGAGACAGCCGTTGCGTAGCTCGACGATGCCCGCCCAGTCGCGCGACGATACGAGACCGTCGATACGTCTGATGAGACCATCGAGGTCGCTCGCTTCAATGAGACTGCGGGAGTCTTCCACTACGGCAACCTATCCGATCTGGTCAGCGGCCACCAATACCGATCTGAGGAATCACCGGTTGTAGCCATGACCGTGAGCCTACCGGCGACCCGGTGGCGATTCCCGGGACACCCGACAGACCGCGACCTCGCACCGCGGACGCATCACCCGACACGCCCCGCTGGAGCTAAGCTTGCCTACTTCTACGACCCCGGAGACCGGACATGGCGTTGCAGTGCGGCATCGTGGGACTTCCCAACGTTGGCAAATCGACTCTCTTCAACGCGCTCACTCGCGCCGAGATCGCTGCCGAGAACTATCCGTTCTGCACCATCGACCCCAACGTCGGCGTGGTGCCCGTGCCCGACACCAGACTCTACGAGATCGCCGAAATAGTCCAGCCGCGTGAGATCGTGCCCACCGTGATGGAGTTCGTCGACATCGCCGGGCTGGTGGCAGGAGCATCAAGAGGTGAGGGTCTCGGCAACCAGTTCCTCGGCCACATCCGGGACACGGACGCTCTGGTCCACATCGTCCGTTGTTTCGAGGACGCCGACATCGCACACGTGTCCGGCAAGATCGACCCTATCGACGATATCGAGACAATCAATCTGGAGCTTGCGCTTGCCGACGAGAGCAGGATCGAACGAGCAATCGAGCGGACCGAGCGCAAAGGCAAGGCGGGTGACAAGACCGCAGCCAGGCTGCTCGCCACACTGACCAGGATCAGAGACCACCTTGATGCCGGCAAGCCGGTACGAACCCTGGGCCTGACCGCCGATGAGCTCAAGTCGGTACGTGAGTACCAGCTGCTCACACTCAAGCCGATGATGTATGTGGCAAACATCGAAGAGGCATCTGAGCATGACAACGAGTACGTCAAGCTGGTGCAAGAGCACGCCGCCGAAGAAAACGCCGACGCCGTGGTCATCTGTGCCGCCATCGAATCCGAGATCGCTCAGCTAGATGACGAAGACAAGGTTGAATTCCTCTCAGACATCGGCGAAACGGAACCGGGCCTGAACCGGGTGATCCGATCCGCCTATCACCTCCTCGACCTCGGCACGTTCTTTACCCAGGGCGAGAATCAGGCGAGGGCGTGGACTTTCCGCCACGGTATGACCGCCCCCCAGGTCGCGGGCAGAATCCACACCGACTTCGAGCACGGATTCATCCGCGCTGAGGTCATCTCCTACGACGAATTCATCGCCAACAACGGAGAGCACGGAGCCAAGGAGGCCGGCAAGTGGCGTCTCGAAGGCAAGGAATACGTCGTTCAGGAAGGCGACGTCATCCTGTTCCGTTTCAACGTCTAGTGGCATTTCGCCGCAAAATGCGCAAGAGTTCGAGGTAATGGTCTACGACGTCATCATCGTCGGATCCGGTTTTGGGGGCAGCGTCAGCGCGCTCCGTCTCGTCGAGAAAGGGTATCGAGTCGCCGTCCTCGAATCGGGCAAGCGATTCGGCCCGGAGGACTACCCGAAAACAAACTGGAACCTGCGCAAGTTCCTCTGGTTTCCCCGGTTCGGTATGCGGGGCATTCAGCGTCTCACTCTGCTCGACGACGTTCTCGTGCTCTCAGGAGCCGGCGTCGGTGGGGGGTCGCTCGTTTACGCCAATACGCTCTACGAGCCACACGATGCCTTCTACTCGGACCAATCCTGGGGCGACATCACGGATTGGAAAACGGAACTGAGCCCGTTCTTCGACCAGGCGCAGCGCATGCTCGGCTCGACACCGAATCCAACAACGACACCCGCCGACCGGGTAATGCAGGATGTGGCGGCGCATTTCGGAGTCGAGCACACCTATCAGTCGGCGCCGGTGGGTGTCTACTTCGGCGAGCCAGGCGAAACGGCATCCGACCCGTTCTTCGGCGGGGTCGGGCCGGAGCGCGCCGGTTGCGTCACCTGTGGCGGCTGCATGGTCGGCTGTCGGTTCAACGCCAAGAACACACTCGATCGCAACTATCTGTATCTGGCCGAGCAGGCAGGCGCCATCGTCTATCCGGAGACCGAGGTAGTAGGCGTTCTGCCTCGTCCAGGAGGCGGCTATACGGTAGTTACCGAGCGCCCTGGAGCCTGGCGAAAAAAGAGAAGCCGCTCGTTCTCCGCCGGACAGGTCATCTTCTCGGCGGGAGCTCTCGGCACCACCCGCCTGTTGTTGAAACTCCGGTCCGAAACGCTGCCGCGGCTTTCAGACCGAATCGGCCATTCGGTCCGTACCAACTCCGAGGCCCTTCTCGGCGCGACAGCGACCAGTCTCGATGTGGATTACTCGGAGGGTGTCGCGATCACGTCGTCAATCCACCCTGAGCCACAGACCCATATCGAGCCGGTCCGGTACCCACCGGGGAGCAATGCGATGGGTCTCCTGGCCACCGTCCTCGTTGATGGTGGCGGACGCATCCCTCGTCAACTCCGTTTCCTCGGCCAGGTGTTTCGGCATCCGATGAACTTCCTCCGTAGCTTGTCGGTCCACCGCTGGTCGGAACGCTCGGTGATCCTTCTCGTAATGCAGAGTCTCGACAACCGGATCCACGTCAGGTTGCACAAGGGCCGGCTCGGCACTCGTCTTCGGTCGCGCCAGGACGACGCCACCCCGAACCCCAGCTACATCCCCATCGCAAACGAGGCTGCCCGGGTTGCAGCCAAATCGATCGGAGGATTACCCGGCAGTTCGATCAACGAGGTTCTCCTCGATGTGCCGACCACCGCGCACATCATCGGCGGCTCCTCCATTGGTCGCACCGAGATGGAAGGCGCGATCGATCCGTACCACCGGGTCTTCGGCTATAAAGGCCTCCACGTCGCAGATGGATCGGCACTTCCTGCGAACCTCGGCGTCAACCCGGCACTCACAATCACGGCGATGGCTGAACGCGCCATGGCCTATTGGCCGAACAAGGGCGAACCCGACCCGCGCCCACCGGTCGGTGCTGCGTATCGTGACGTGGCGGTCATCTCACCAAACACGCCGGCGGTTCCCGCGGGAGCGCCGGGCGACCTCCGCTTGTCGTGACGCGACGACCTAATCCGCATAGCTGTAGATATACGTTCCCGTGCCGACCGCAAGCAGTTCCCCGGCCTCGTCGTGCATCTCCATCCGGGTCACTGCCACCCGGGATCCGGCTCGTAGGGTGAAACCTCGGGCGGTGAACCGGCTTCCCGAGCCGGGACGCAGGTAGTCGACACGAAGGTCGATCGTGCTGGTCGGCCGAAGCCGCTGTATCGATTCCTCGATCGACTCCTCCCTGAGCACGGCTGTCACCATCGCGGCCATCCCTCCAACCACATCGAGGCTCGCCGAAATCACCCCTCCGTGCAAGATCCCCTGCTGGAAGTTGCCAACCAGCTCATCTCGCATATCGAGATGGATGACGACCCCATCGGCGTCGATCGAATCGGCGTGAATGCCGAGATACCGATTGAACGGGATCAACTCCTCGACGCCGTGGAACAGCTCGCGAAGCTGTTTCATCCTCTCAGAGTCTGCCATGCGCCGAGTGTAATTCCACCCACGGACATCCGATACAATCTGTGGCCTGGCTATGTCACAACTTCACCGCCTCCGTAAGCCGCTGCTAGGGATCTGTGTCCTGGCCGTACAGCTGCTGCACGCCGGTCATCGTAAGGATCTGCCGTCATTGGAGAACCAGGACCCGTCCGGGATCTTCGGTAATGATTCCTTGCCGAGGTTGCGGATTGTCGTCCTGGGAGACAGCTCGGTCACCGCACCGGGTGTCGAACCGCTCGACGACTGCTGGCCCCGTCGTATTGCCCGTCACCTGGCCGATCGATATCGGGTTGAGCTCCTCTCAGTTGCAGTTGGCGGAGCAAAGACACGCGATGTGATTGCGGACCAGATCCAGCCTGCCATCGCAGCAAACGCTGACATCGCCTTCCTCTCGGTCGGGGCCAACGATGCCCTGCGGGGAACACCCCTGTCTCGCTTCGAGCGCGAATACCGCGAAATCGTCGCTCGGCTCCGCCAGCACATTCCAGGCATTGCCGTATCGGGTATCGGTGATCTGGGCTCGATTCCCCGCCTACCTGCCCCCGCTCGTTCCATCGTCAGGATCAGGGGACGTTCTTTCGACAAGGCGGTTCGCCGCGTTACTGCCGGTTTTCCCGACGTCGTCAAGACCGACACCTGGTCACCGGGATGGGGAGAATTCCTCACCAATCCCCAGCAGGTATTCGCAGGTGATCTGTTCCACGCCTCCGCATACGGCCACGGCATATACACCCACGCAGCGATACCGGCGGTCGAAGTGCTCGTCGCGCGACAGGAGCGGCCGGACGGGTCCTGGGAGCGATCTCCGATCGAGAACGCCAACTAGATCCGGGCACACCTAGCCGGAACGGGTACGGGCTCCCGACAAGACGTCACGAATCATCGAAGTGATCGTGCCAACAGCACCGAGGTTGTAGCCCCCGTTGGGAACAATGATGTCGGCGTATCGTTTCGAAGGCTCGACAAACTGGAGATGCATGGGGCGGACAGTTTGCTGGTATTGGGCGATGACCGAATCGAGGGTCCGCTTTCTCTCCACGATGTCACGCTGCAGCCTGCGCATAAATCGGAGATCCGCATCCGCGTCTACGTAGATGCGGAGATCCATGACATCACGCAGGGCTCGCTCGCTGAGCACGAGTATCCCCTCGATGACGACAACCGGTTCGGGACGCACGGTGACGGTCTCGGCGGTGCGTCTGTGAATAGTGAAGTCGTAAACAGGGCGCTCGATCGCCTCGCCTGCCCGTAGCCGGTTGATGTGCTCGATCAGCAGCTCAGTCTCGAGCGAGTCGGGATGGTCGTAGTTGACGATGGCACGCTCTTCGAGGTCGAGATGCGGCAGGTCGCGGTAATACGCGTCGTGCTGAATCAGCGAGACGGTCTCGGCACCAACGGCGGACACGACGGACTCCGCGATCGTGGTCTTCCCTGAGCCAGAGCCACCGGCAATGCCAATGATCACCGGACGGTCTTCACCACCTGTAGGCCAGCCGGCTTGTTCCCGGTACCAGGTCTCTGCATCATGGAAGGGTTCGAAGTGAGGCGCCACGATTGCCGAGGATAGCGCTCGAGTGGCACTGCCCGGGGCCCGACGTGCACGCGAACTCTGGTCAGGCCGTCACAGTGGCCCACGGTGCAGCCACCAGAAAACGGCACCAGCCTTCACCACGGCCATCGAATACCCTGCTAGTTCGCATCCTGCAGGATGAGATCACCCGAGACGGCATTGACCGAGATCACGAGCAACTTCTCACTGGGCTGACCATCGCCTTTGGAGACATGGCTACGAACACGCCCCGACAAACTCGTGAAATCGAGCTCCACTGTTCGCCGGCGCGGGATGCCCACGTACAGGTCCCCCGACATCGCCTTGTGCCGAACCTCCGTGCCGAGGAACGCTCCGATACGCACGGTGCTGCTGGCGACTTTTGATGTCACGGTGTCACCGATCTGGTCGATGTAGACGTTGCCGCTGGCTGAGTTGATGCGCAGGTCGTGTTCAACCCTGTCGAGGCGGACGGTCCCCGAAGCGGTGTTGATCTCGGCCTCGCCCATCGACCCGACCGTGATGTCGCCTGAAGCAGAATTGACGTGACAGATCGACCGAACCGATTCTGCTCGGACGTCGCCGCTGGCTACTGAGGCCCGCAGCTCTTCAACCTCACCCTGCACGTCTATGTCACCCGATGTACAGGAAAGCTCGAGCTTCGCCCTCTCGGGCACAGTCAGCACGATATCCGCCGAAGAGGCAAAGAGCCCCTTCTTCCGGGAATCGACGGTGATGACATCGCCAACCTGTGAGATCTGGAAGCCGGCAGCCGCGGAACCATCGATGGCAACCTGGACGGCTCCAGCATCACCGACCACGACGGTTATGTCACCGCTGCGGGTGCCTGCGACGACCCTTACCGATTCGCCCACCTGGAAGTTCTCGACGCGGTCACTCATGTCTCGAATGTCTCTCTGATCCTGCGTCCCCGCCGACCCCGAGTCGTCCCGGTCGCCAGCGTCTTCAGCACAAGACTGTTGACAGAATCCCCTGCGTATTCCGCCGCTTCTTCCAGTGCTGCTTTGAGTTCGCTCGGCAGTCGCACCGTCATCCGTGCTTCGAGCTCGTCCGTGCTGAACGTTGGCTGGGCGTCGTCGTCGCTCCGGTAGACGAGCGACGGCTCACCTTCGCTGAGGACGACCTCGACCCGGCCGGTTGGAAGCTGGGCGCCGATCTCCGTCGCTGCCTGCTCGACCAACTCCATGGCTGCCTGACGGATCGCGGGCCCGAGTGAGATCACCAGTGCTTCGATGACCGGCTCGACCGCCGGATCCCCGCCGCTGATCTGGCCTGCCGCCAACAGCTGGTCTTCCAATTTGGATGCGATTGCTTCTGTGTTCATGTTGTCTCCGACTGTAGACTCGCCCGCCGTGGCTACCCAGCCACTTTCACTAAGTCAGCTCCCAGCCGCCGCCTCATTCTCCATTGCGACCAGCTTGAGCCGCGGTTTGCGTGTGGTCTTGTCACTTTTCATCTGGCGGATCCGTTGGTCGTGCAACTCTCTGACGATCTCCGGGTTATTCATCCAAAGCATTTTGTTCCCTCCGCATCTTCTGCGCCGTCTTTCCGTACGACACTGTGGTGATGTCATAATGATGTCATATTACTGTCTACTTGTCAATAGGTATCTCGAGATGATGATCTCGCCCATCGCCGCAGCTGTTATGGTTGAGGTCATTCCCACCCCGGGGAGTTCGGGAACGCCGAACTGAGAGGGTGGCCGGTAGAGCTTGCTCTGGACGCCACCGACCCGCGGAACCTGATCTGGGTCATGCCAGCGGAGGAAGCGCGTGGACGACGCAAAGCCAGAATCGGTGCTGATCATTGCCGGAGGAAACCGGGTCGAACCCGACCTGGTGACGCAGCTGGCTGATTTCTCCTGGGTAGTGGCAGCCGATTCGGGCCTCGACCAGGCATATCGCCTCGGCATCTCGCCTGATCTCGTGGTTGGTGACATGGACTCGGTGACGGCCGGATCGCTGGCAAGGGCTACCGCGGCGGGCGTTGCGATCGAGAGATACCCGGTGGACAAGAACGCCACAGACCTCGAGCTTGCGATCCGCGCTGCGGCCCGTGCCGGGTACGACCGTGCAACGATCATCGGAGGTACCGGAGGGCGAATTGCGCACACCCTCGCAAATGCCATGGTGTTGCTCGCGGATCACTCGATCTCGCTCGAATGGCGGACCGCCCGGGCGACCATCCTGGCGCTTCATGTCGATGAGTCCCATGTTTACCAGCGCAGCCGCGGCACCCTGCTGTCGGTGATCGCCGTGGGTGGCGAAGCACGATGCAGCTCTGAGGGACTGCGCTGGCCGCTGGACGGTATCTCGCTGGCGTCCGGCTCGACCCGCGGTGTCAGCAATGAAATCGTTGTGGACCGGGCAAGGGTTCTGATTACGGGTGGACAGGTATTGACCGTCCAGGAAAGCGAATGACCATGCCCATCCGACGCTTCTTCACTCTGACACTGATCTTGGCTCTCCTCGCCACCGCTTGTGGTGGCTCGGACGACTCGAATGCCGCCGCCGCAACATCCGGGGCCGTCAACGAGACCACAGCCATCGATGGAGCACCGACTACGGGTGTCGACACCGGCAACACAGTCGACGAGATCACGTTGCTCACTCACGAGTCCTTTGCGCTATCGGACGGAATGCTCGAGCAATTCACTGAGCAGACCGGGATCAAAGTGAACGTGCTCGATTCGGGTGACGCTGGTGCAGTGCTTAGTCAAGCGATCCTCACCAAGGACTCACCAATTGCCGATGTGCTGTACGGCGTTGACAACACATTCCTTTCCCGGGCTCTGAGCGAGGGGATCTTCCTCGAGTATCAGTCCGACCTGCTGGCCGACGTGCCCGCCAACTTGATCGCGGATCCTCACGTGACCCCCATCGACTTTGGTGATGTGTGCATCAACTACGACAAGGCCGCTTTCGCCGGAACCCCGCCCCCGCGGACATTGACCGATCTGACTGAGCCGCAGTTTCGGGACATGCTGGTCGTCGAGGATCCGGCCAGCTCTTCGCCGGGGCTTGCTTTCCTGCTTGCCACAATCGGCACGTTCGGTGAGGACGGCGACTACACCTGGCGCGATTACTGGTCGGACCTCAAAGACAACGGTGTCAGCGTCACCTCCGGCTGGTCGGATGCCTACTACGGCGAGTTCAGCGGGGGTGGTGAAGGCGGCGAACGACCGATTGTGGTCTCCTATGCCTCGTCGCCCGCGGTCGGCGTCTATTTCACCGACCCGCCACCCACCGAGGCACCCACCGCATCGTTGCTCGACGGCTGTTTCCGGCAGGTCGAGTACGCCGGGATTCTGGCAGGCACCGACGCCCCCGAGGCGGCGGGCCAACTGATCGACTTCCTACTCTCAGTGCCCGTCCAGGAGGACATCCCGCTCAACATGTTTGTCTTTCCGGCCAATACTGAGGCGCAAATACCCCGGGTCTTCACCGATTTCTCGCCAGTGCCGGTTGCTCCCGTCACCGTTCCCGGGGAGACTATCGAGCAGAATCGGGAGGAGTGGATCAACGAGTGGACGGACACTCTGCGTTGAGGAAGGCCGGGAGGGTCGCCGTGGTGGCGATTCCCCTGTTGTTCCTCGTGTACTTCTTTGTCTATCCACTCATGTCGGTACTGGTGACCGGCTTCACCTCCGACGGCCGCCTGGACTTCGGCCCGATCAGGACGGTGCTGGGTCGGCGTGCCCTGCTCAACGTGGCCTGGTTCACGTTGTGGCAGGCGGTCGCCTCGACGGTGCTCACCTTGCTGATTGCCCTGCCCGCTGCTCATGTCATGGCCCGGTACCAGTTCCCGGGCAAGCAGCTCGTGCGGGCGGCAATCGTCGTCCCGTTCGTGCTGCCGACCGTGGTGGTCGGTAGCGCATTCCTGGCTCTACTCCGACCGACCGGTCCACTGGGCGTCGATCTGCGGCAGACCATCTGGGCCATTCTGCTCGCCCACGTGTTCTTCAACTACTCGATCGTGGTGCGCACGGTATCGACCTACTGGGAGCGAATAGACCCCGCACTCGAAGAGGCCGCCGCGATGCTGGGTGCCGGCCGCATCCGGGCTTTCTGGAAGGTGACGCTGCCGATGCTGCGACCTGCGATTGCTTCTGCAGCGTCGCTGGTGTTCCTCTTCACATTTACCTCGTTCGGGATCATCCTCATCCTCGGCGGGCTCGCGCATTCCACCATTGAGGTCGAGATCTGGCGCCAGGCAACTGGTTTGATCAACTTCGAGGTTGCCGCCGCCCTCGCACTCCTCCAGATAATCGGCATTACGGTCACCCTTTTCCTCTACTCCCGCTATCAGGAACGCCGGGCCGTCGAGTTCGAGCACCATGGTGTTGCGGACGCACGGCCGCTGGTGACACGGGGCCAGCGACTCGGCGTACTCGCAAACCTGCTGGTCATGCTGTTGTTGCTCGGCACCCCGCTGTTTGTTCTCGTTGACAGGTCGTTGCGAACGGCGAACGGCTACTCGCTCGCGGCCTATCAGGGTCTGGGAGAGCGCCTCGCCGGAATGTCGGCGCCGGCAACAACCGCCATATGGAACTCTGCTCGATTCGCTGTGATCGCCACATTGCTCGCCGTCACCATCGGGCTCGCCGCAGCCACCGTCGTTGCCTACCGACGCGGCTGGCTATCCCGGTCTTTTGATGCGTTGCTCATGCTGCCGCTTGGTACCTCGGCGGTGACGCTGGGATTTGGCTTCCTGCTGGCACTCGACGCACCAATCGATCTGCGCACCTCGATCTGGATCATCCCGATTGCCCATGCGATGGTCGCCATCCCATTCGTGGTTCGTACGGCAGTGCCGGTCATGCGGTCGGTGCGACACCGACTCCGCGAAGCCGCAGCCATGCTGGGGGCGCCGCCCGACCGGGTATGGCGGGAGATCGATCTCCCACTTGTGATCAAAGCCGCATTGATCGGAGCCGGGTTTGCCTTCGCCGTCTCGCTCGGCGAGTTCGGAGCTACCTCGTTCCTGGCTCTACCGACCAACCCGACGCTGCCGACCGCTATCTTCCGGCTTCTCGGAAGACCAGGAACAGAGAGCTTCAGCAACGCCATGGCACTAAGCACCATTCTGATGATTGGGACGACGGTGACGATCCTGCTCATAGAGCGGCTTCGCACCGATGGGCTCGGTGATTTCTGATGCTTCAGGCGCTCAGGCTCACCGTAACCTTTGGCGACACCTACGCCCTCGATGCCGTCAATCTCACGGTCCACGATTCCGAGATCGTGGCGGTGATGGGCCCATCCGGCTCAGGCAAGACCACGCTTCTCAGGGCGATAGCCGGGCTCCAGAGCCTCGACATAGGCACAGTTACCTGGAACGGCCGCAATCTGCACGATGTACGACCGCACGAACGTGGCTTTGGCTTCATGTTCCAGGATTACGCCCTCTTCCCCCATCTCCCGGTTGGAGGAAACGTCGAGTTCGGGCTACGCATGCAGGGCCTCGACCGGGCCACCAGAGAGCGGCGGATTGCCAACGTACTCGAGACGGTCGGGCTCGACGGGTATCAGGATCGCCTCATCCACGAGCTCTCTGGTGGCGAGCAGCAACGCGTTGCGCTCGCCAGGACCCTGGCGCCTTCACCCAGGTTGATCCTGCTCGACGAGCCGATCGGCGCGCTAGATAGGACATTGCGCGAACACCTGATCTCAGAGATGAAGGCCATCTTCTCCAAGCTCTCGGTAACGGCTCTTTATGTGACCCACGACCGCGACGAGGCGTTCGCCATCGCAGACACCGTCGCTGTGATGAACCATGGACGGATGCTACGCAAAGGCACGCCACAAGAGCTCTGGAGCGACCCGCAGAACGACTTTGTCGCACGAATGCTCGGGTTCAATGCCATCATCGACGCCAAGGTCGTCGATGGCGTTGCCGACCTCGGCTGGGTGCAGCTCGAATCCAGTCTCCCGGCCGGTGAGCACACGCTTGTCATCCCCCCACATGCGATCAAGGTCGCCTCCGACGGGCCGGGCACCGGCACCGTCACCGGTTCCGTATTCCGCAGCGGCGAGTACTGGGTTGAGTTCACCGTCGGCAATGTCGAGCTGTCGGCCTCCAGTCCCCGTCACTTCGACATCGAAGACGAGATCTCGTTCCACATCGACCCCGACGCCATCCTCACCGTCGAGCCCTGAGCCTCAAGCCGTCTCGATGACGCCCTCCTCGGTGGCGAGGTAACGCACGGGGATGTCGTGGGCCTCAACCGGCAACCGGTCCACGACCAGGGCAACAGGCACAACGCCGACGAGCTTCACGCCCGTCCTGGTAGCCAACAGGAGTCGATCGAAGTAGCCGGCGCCATGGCCGAGCCGGTTGCCATGAAGGTCGAACGCAAGGCCGGGGAGCAGGGCGACATCGATGGCGTCGGGGCCAACCATGGGGGCACTGGCGTGGGGTTGCAGAAACCCGAACCGGTGCACCTCGAGCGGGCCACCGAGCTCATGGACACTCAGCTGACCGCCTCGTTCGGGAGTCCGGGTTGCCACAAACCGGGTCTTCGGGTCGGCCTCCATGAGTCGGCTCAGGGAGACCTCATCGGCGAGCGGGAAGTACACAAGGACCGTCTGGTACGTGTCGGGGGTCATCCACTGCAGGAGCGCATCAACGATCTCGTCCGAAACCGTCGCCCAGTCCATCGTTGCCCGGCGTTGCCGGGCCCATTCACGCCAGTCGGCTTTGCTAGAGCCCGGTTCCGGGGTGTCCACTAGACCAGTCTCGGGCCGAGCTTGCTGAACTCGTCCTGCGATGAGAAAGGCACGATGTAACTGGACTCGTCGCGGATCGCGTCGACATTCCTGGCGATGTCTTCAACGGTGAGTAGGCCCTTCCGCCGCGGCTTGACATACCCGTCGGTGAGCCCGACGAAGAATCGACTCACCGATCCTCCACCCACGGACCAAACCTCACCCGTCAGATCACACTCCTCCGACACCAGGTACGCAACAGCCGGAGAGACATCCTCCGGCGCAAAGGTATCGGCCATCCCACTGAACAGATCGGTAGTCATCCTGGTCAAAGCAATCGGGGCAACGGCGTTGACCTTGATGTTGTAGCGGGCACCTTCGAGCTTGAGCACATTCATCAGCCCGATCAAACCCATCTTGGCGGCGCCATAGTTGGCTTGCCCGAAGTTCCCCATCAGCCCCGAGCCGCTGCTCGTGAACACAATCCGGCCGTAGCCTCGCTCCTTCATGTGGGCAAAGGCGGGTCGGGTGACGTGGAATGCGCCTCTGAGATGGACATCGAGAACCGGATCCACCAACTCCGGGGTGAGGTTGGCAAAGCTCTTGTCCCGTAGGATGCCGGCGTTGTTGATGACGATGTCGACCCGTCCGAACTCGTCCAGTGCCCTCGCTACGATCGCTTCCCCACCCGCAGGATCGGCCACCGACGAGTGCTCCGCCACTGCAATCCCGCCTGCAGCTGTGATCTCCACGACTACTCGATCGGCAGCCGACTCGTCCGAGCCCTCTCCCGACACCGAGCCGCCCAGATCGTTCACCACGATCGACGCTCCCAAAGATGCCAGCGAGATGGCGTGCTGCCGCCCCAATCCACCGCCTGCGCCCGTGATGATCGCTACTCGCCCGTCGAAACCCACCATCGCAACCTCGCATTCGCTTCCTGACAAGACGATAGCCGGAGGAGGTTTCCGTGGACGGAGCGGCTGGGGGCAGGTACTGTTGGCTCTCAATGGAGGCAAGGGATTCCGGGTCGAAGATTCGGCCCCTCCCGATCGATGATCTCGACGCGGCCACCCCTGAGCGGGGACCGGTCGGGCAAACGCGGCGCTGGACGCCGCTTGCGGTCATCGCCGCGGGAGCAATAGCATTTGGCATTATCGCCACCGGTCTCGGCTCAGGTGAGCCGGTCGTTGTTGCGAGCGGTGACAGGCAATCACCAACAACGCTTTCGAAAGAAGCGACCAGCACATCGAGCGAAGCACCTGTGGTGACAACCGCGCCGCCGACACTGGGCGACATGCTCCCGATCACCGATGGGCCGCTGCGTCTGGTTTCCCTGGCGGCAACGGCCACCAAGGTGGTGACCTGGAACCGGGCCGCAACCGAGCCAACATCGAGGTATCTACTCACCCAGCCCATTACCGTCTCGTACAACTCGGATGGCTCGCGACTGGCCGTGCTGGCCGTGGTCGGGGGTTCCAGACTCGTCATCGACGATACCGACCCGGGCGACCCGTTCTACATCCGTGGTGCAACGAGTGGAGTGTGGCATCCGACCAACCTCGATCTGCTCGCCTGGACCGCGGTCGATGACGCCGGCACAGATACCACCATCACCGTTGCCGATTTCTCCGACCCCACGTCCGGAGATCCCGCCGTCGACTTCGAGGCGTCGATCCCCGGCAAGCATGACCTGCTGGCCTGGGGCGATTGGGGGTTCGTAACGGCCAGCGGCGACACCACATTCGGCTGGAGCGCCGACGGTACGCCAACGCGTTCGGCCGCGGGCTCATTCTTCGACGCCGCCGATGACGGGACCGTGCTGATGGCCGACTCCGCCGCAGGGGGGATGCCGTTCCTGCTCAGCCCCAATGGCTCGATAACCGAGATTCCCAGCCTGGACCTGCACACCACCGACCTGCGGCTCACCAACGACGGTCAATGGGTGCTCGCGACAACCTTCCAGGAGGATGGCCACACATCGATCATCGCACGAGCGGTGATGTCCCGATCGACCCGGCTCACGTCGATAGAGGAAGCTGCCTACGTGCTCGGAACTGCTCAGATGGATCGCTTCCTGGTCCTCCAGGAGATCGGCTCCAAGGACCTTGTGCTGAAAGACTGGAGCAACGGCGCCGAATACCGGCTACCCCTCAACGATGTGATCTCGGCGTTCCATCTCGGCGCTCAGGTGCGCTGAGCCGTTCGCTGCAGCGCCGATGCCAGATCACCGTTGTTGTGGACTGCGACACCACCCAGGCCCAGCCAATCGCTCATTGCGGCGAGCTCGGAGGCCAACCGCACCGCGACCTCTCCGGCATCGACGCCCGACTCCGTGAACGCTCCCTTCACCAACAACACGCCGCTCTTGCGATCCGCCTTCAGATCAACCCGGGCGACAACCCGTTCGTCCATCAGGAAGGGCATGACGTAGTAGCCGTAGACCCGCTGCGGTTTCGGGACGTAGATCTCGATCCGGTAGAAGAAATCGAACAAGCGCTCGGCCCGGTCTCGCTCCCAGACCACAGGGTCAAACGGGGTCAGCAAGGCGCTCGTCGAGATCCTGCGTGGCAACGTGGCGCCGGGATATAGGTACGCCGGGCGCGACCATCCCTCCACGCTCACCTCTTCGAGCTCACCGGCGGCGACCATCTCGGCGATGATGGTCCGAACCGCTGGCACACGGAGCCGGTAGTAGTCGGCAAGATCAGTGGCGGTACCGACGCCATGGTGTCTTGCACTGAGCAGCAACAATTCCCGCAAGGCCTCTTCCTTGGTGGGCGTCGGGACAGCGAGATGTTCAGCGGGGATGACCCGATACGGGAGGTCATAGACCCGGACGAAATTGTCCGTTCGATAGGCGGTGATCTCACCTCTGGCAAACAGCCAATCCAATGCGACCCGGCCCTTTCCGTGGCCCCACCACGGACCGGTACGAGTTCCCGGATCGGCCAGATCAGAGACCGAGAGCGGCCCATGCTCGGTTATCTCTGCAAGCACCGACTCTACGTAACCAGGATGGTTCGCAAGCATCGCCCTGGTGCGGGGCCCCGGGGTCACGGCATCCATCCGCCATCGCAGCAAGCGGTGAAGCTCCACCGGCAGCAACGAGGCCACAT
>Ga0307423_1000014_pt1 | contig 97874 bp, 94 predicted proteins | sample SalMarWE160310MG_FD_202154 | JGI IMG/M metagenome (GOLD analysis project Ga0307423, IMG submission 202154) | Salt marsh sediment microbial communities from the Plum Island Ecosystem LTER, Massachusetts, United States - WE1603-10 | ecosystem: Environmental > Aquatic > Marine > Intertidal zone >...
ATGTGGCCCTACTCCAATGAAGGTGTGTATCTCCCTATTCACATCGGCAAATCCCCACCTCGCTGAATGACTATTTGCGAGGTAGTCATTCGGAGTGGCCCCACCTCCTAGGATCGCCCACCCACCTGATATCGGCCCAAAATCGCGCTGCGAAGCTCCGCTGCTCTTGTGGCAACTTCCTCGCCTTCCATCAACTCAGCGGACACACCGAGACGGATCAGCAAACGGGCGATCACCGATGCATCCGATGCCGAGAATCGCACGTCCAGGCCGGCCGTGGTGTCGGCCACCACTTCGACCGGGTAGTAGGCCGCGACCCACCGAGCTTCCTGCCGCAGCCTGATCACCGCCCGCACGTCTTCCTCATTGGGAACGTAACCGATCTCGGTAGAGGCCTTCTCGAGAGGTGGCTCGAAGTGCTCGTCCTTGCTGTCGAGCGTCTGGATCCGGTCGACGCGGAACACCCGCTCCGCCCCGGCGGACCGGCAGAATGCCCGCAGATACCAGTTGCCAATGGCGGCAAAGACGATCCAGGGCTCAACCTGGCGGGTTGTCGTTTTCCCCGAAGCCAGGGCCGTGTAGACGATCTCGACGACCGTCGCGGTCCGGGCGGCCGCCCTGAGCTCGGCAACAAGCGGTGGTTCCGCCAGGTCGACGACGAGGTTCTCGTCATCGCCGCCCAGTATCGCCTTCTGGAGCTTGTCGACCGCACCGGTGAGAGCAGCGGGCGCTTGACCGGTCGATAGCAGCGCCATACCTGCCGCCAGCAGCGATAACGCCTCTGGAGGGGTGAGCCTGATCGGGCTGGCGAAGTAGTCGGCGAGCTCCACCACGACCTCGTCTTCATCGATGTACGCAACCATGAGATCACCGGGACCGTATCCCGGCAACCCGCACACGAACACCAGGTTGAGATCCGCAGCGAGCTCGGAGCTGGTGTAGCCAAAACGCTCGCATACCTCGTCGACGGTGCTCCCGGGGTTGGCTATTACCCATGGGAGCATGGCCAGGAGACGGTTGAGACGTTTTGCGGTCTTCGGGCTGGTCATGTGCCCTCCGCAACCCGGTCGATGAGGCGTCTCCGCAGCTCAGGTGGCCCGATCAATTCCGCTTTGTCGTCGAATGACAGCAACCAGCCGATGAAAGCCTCCGGATTGGCAACGGGAAGCTCGGCCTCGATACCCCCATCTGCATCCTCCACAATGGTGCCCCGGGTGCCGATCTGACGCCGCGCCCACCATGCCATGTCCTTGTCGACCTTCACTGTGGCGGTGAGATCCTCTCCCCCGGCCTCCCATGGCGTCTCCGGGATGAATTCTGAAGCGCGGAACTCTGCGGGCCGCTCGAAGGCTCCCGGCTTGTCGCCAACGGACACTTGCCCGGCCCGGTCCATCCGGAACACCTTCACGACCCCATCGTCCTGCCCGACCAGATACCAGTGGCCGCGGCGATGCACCAGCCCGAAGGGGGCGACCCTCCGACGCCTTTCCCTATAGGTCAGCTGCAAATGGCGCCGCTCGGCTATGGCCCTGAAAGCCTCACCCAGGTCCTCCGACCCCTCGGTGAGCGAGGCAGCCATCGGCTCCCCCGACGCGCTGGCAGGTGCTCCGCCCAGTTTGAACAGGGCTTCGGGAACGGCGGCAACACCACCGATACGCACCACCTCGGCGGCAAGCCAGAGCGCGGCCCGCTCCTCGTCGGTCAGCCCCGGGTCTGGCAACGCATATGCCTCGGGGTCCACCACATACCCATGCTCAACCTGCCACCCGTCCGTCGGAGCCAGTTCCAGTGGGATGCCAAGCCGGCGCAACAAATCCTTATCGCGCTCGAACATACGATGGAACGCCTCGTCGGTGCTCTGATCATATCCACCAACCGTCGTCCGGATCTCGTCTGCCGTCACGGGGCGACCGGCGGTCAGTAAGAAGGCAAGCAGATTGAGTATGCGTTCGATGACCTTGTGCATAACGACGACATTAGACCCCAGCCCCCATCCCCAGTGCAATAACCCTGCATGGAGGATCTCGGTCGTGTCGTTGCCCGCTACAGCCCGGCGATGAGCTTCTCTACACGGTCGTCCACAGACTTGAACGGATCCTTGCAAAGCACCGTCCGTTGCGCCTGATCGTTCAGCTTGAGATGGACCCAGTCGACCGTGAAGTCACGCTTGCGGGCCTTCGCCGCTTTGATGAATTCACCCCGGAGCCTTGCTCTCGTTGTCTGCGGCGGCTCCGTCATCGCCCGCTGGACGCTCTCGTCGGTAACCACCTTCTCCATCTCCCCCCGCCGTTCGAGCAGGTAGTAGAGGCCGCGTTCACGATTGACGTCGTGGTACGAAAGATCGAGCAGGCCAAGCTTTGCGTCCGAGAGCGCCAACCCGTGTCTGTCCCGGTATCGCTCGATCAAGCGGTACTTGGCTACCCAATCGACTTCGCGGTGAAGAGTCATCGGATCTTTCTCGAGACCGGTCAGAAGGCGCTCCCACATCATGATGGCGTTCTCGATCTCTGCCGGGAACCCGGTGGTACGGGCGTATCGCATTGCCCTATCGAGATACTCCCACTGGATGTCCAGCGCCGACAACTCACGACCGTTGACAAGTCTCACGCGACGCCGGCATGTCATGTCGTGTGAGATCTCCCTTATGGCACGAATCGGGTTCTCGAGACTCAAATCACGAAAGACGATGTCGTCTTCGAGCATCTGCAGCAAGGCCATAGTGGTGCCGAGCTTGGCGTATGCCACGTACTCGGACATGTTCGAGTCACCTGCGATGACGTGCAGCCTCCGATACTTCTCGGCGTCTGCGTGCGGCTCGTCACGGGTGTTGATGATGGGACGGCTTCGTGTCGTCGCTGAGGAGATGCCCTCCCATATGTGCTCGGCGCGCTGAGCGAGACTGAAGATCGTGCCACGGGCGGTGTGCAGCAGCTTTCCGGCACCGGCATAGATCTGCCGTGTGACAAAGAACGGGATAAGGGTGTCGATGACCTTCTGGAAGTCCCCCTGGCGACCGACCAGGTAATTCTCGTGACAACCGTAGGAGTTGCCCGCCGAGTCGGTGTTGTTCTTGAACAGATAGATCTGCCCGCGAATGCCCTCGTCCTCGAGCCGGCGTTCGGCACTCTCGACCAGACCCTCGAGTATCCGCTCTCCCGCCCGGTCGTGAGCGACGACGTCGTACAGGCTGTCACATTCGGGGGTTGCATACTCGGGGTGGCTGCCAACGTCGAGATAGAGCCTTGCCCCATTCTCGAGGAAGACGTTGGAGGAACGTCCCCAACTCACAACGCGGCGGAACAAGTACCGGGCAACCTCGTCTGGTGAAAGCCTGCGCTGCCCTCGCAGAGCACAAGTCACCCCGTACTCATTCTCGATCCCGATGATCCTGCGCCTCATGACAGGCACAGTAGTGCAGTATCGAGTTCCAGGGACCCGTGCCGTGCTCCCGGGATGCGATTGCGGTGCGGGTCAATTGAGAGCCGGCGCAACCAAACGTGCTGTTCCCCGCCCGCGGCAGGGAACAGCACGTTCGCACATATGGTGTTCAGCGCTGTGGCCTTACCCGGCGGCCAGCCCGACGGCGCTTGCCGGTAGACCGGTGACGGTCTCGACGACGGCCAGGGAGCCATCACCACCCGACGAAAGGACACTGATCGAATCATCGGCTCCATTGAGCACGTACAGGTATTGGTCTCCGCTAGAGAAGTCGACGTCGATCGGCGCGTCACCGACGGCCGTCTGCCCGAGCAGCGTCAACGAACCGTCGTGGTTCAACCTGAACGACGTCACGGAGTCACTCCCGGTATTGGTCGTGTATGCGTAGCGTCCGTCTTCGCTGATCGCGATCCAGCATGCTGCAGTCTGTGTAGTCGCCTCTGTGTCGATGTTGCTCACGTGGCCGGCACCGAGCCGGTATGTCGAGACAACCCCTTCACCAGGTGCTCCCCCGAAGGCTTCCGACACAACGACACGTCCTCGCGGATCGAACTCAAAGCCGAATGGTGTCTGCCCGGAAGACGGGCTGGCCACACCCTCGCTGACCCAGCCGTACCGTCCGACTCTGTACGCAACGATCTGATTGACCGCTTTCTCGGTGACCACGAGGTTACGGCCATCAGGTGAGAATTCGATCTGGGCCGGCCCGACACCGGACCCCGACAGCGCACGCTCCGAGTTCGACAGGCTGGTCAAGCCTGAGTTTGCGACGCGAAAGCCCTCGATTGTCTCCGACCCGGCGTTCACTACGAAGGCAAGATTGCCATGCACATCAACACTGATCGGCGTGTCTCCCTGAGTGTCTGCGACTCCTCGCAGCTGAAGATGGGTGCCGTTGGCCCGAAACAGGGAAAGCGAGTTGCTGCCTGCGTTGACGGCAAGCAGCCAGCGTCCGTCGTCGCTGAGAGTCAGCGCTCCCTGTGATCCGAGCCCCGCCCCACTACCGAGGCCACCGGTGTCGACCTCGTCGACCGCGCTCAAAGTGCCATCGTTGGCCCTTGCGTAGACAAGCACAGTGTTGCCTTCTGCCCGGTTGGACAATGCGAAGACCGCTCCACCTCTTGGTGCAGCCAGCGCAGGCGTGGCACTTACCGCCAGCGACGCCGTCAGTAGTGCCACTACCGCCAGCAGCGATCGCAAGCGTCTTCCGCTCCTTTTGGATTGCTCCATGCCAATTCCTTCCATTTCGCCCGTCGGGGACCGGCGGGGTGACGCAAATGCGCCGACTCCCGGAAGATATGGCGAGTATCTGAACTGGAACGGAACGGCTCCTTAACAATCACAAAACAGGCTGAGTGGTGCTCCAGGCGCGCAGGGTGTGGCCTTGCTAGAGAACGGAAGGCTTGTCTAGGAGCTGCGAAGTTGCCCGATCTCGTCGGACTCCAGCCTGCGAAATTTCCGTCGCTTCGACAGCAATCGATCGAGAACCGCGGCTTCCCAGTCTTCGGGCGGAATCGAGGTCTCCATGATCCCTTCGATCGTGGAGGTGGCGGCGCGAACCGCTCCCCCGAGGTCGGGAACGCCGTCCAGGGTTGAGGCCAATCGCTCGGTGAGCTCGTCCTCCATCCCACCCATGACGGCAAAGCCGGCGGCGTCGCGCAGTGTGCCATCGAATTGGATGCGGTAGATCTCGGTATCGCCGGTGCTCGTGCCGATCTCGGCAATCATCACCTCGATCTCGTACGGCTTCATCTCGTGTGTGAAGATCTGACCGAGCGTCTGGGCGTAGGCGTTGGCAAGCCCTCTTGCTGTGACGTCGGCGCGCTCGTACGAATAGCCCTTGAGGTCTGCATAGCGTATGCCCGCAACGCGCAGCATCTCGAATTCGTTGAACCGGCCAACACCGGCGAAGGCGATCCTGTCATAGATCTCGCTGGTCTTATGAAGCGACCCACCCGGGTTCTCACCGATGAGGAGCACGCCATCGTTGTACTCGATGACCACCATCGGACGACCGCGGGCGATCCCCTTCCTGGCAAAGTCCGCCCGATCCTTTGTCATTTGCTCCGGTGGCACATAGAACGGCATGCTCATGGCCGACCTCCCATCACCCGGGCTGCCACTCCGGCGAGACGGTCATCGTCCATTTCGCCGATGCCACCTTCGTTGATCCTCACGACGTTCGGATAGATGCCACGACGCGGATCCGGCCCGCCGGTAGCCGCGTCTTCTTCGGCGGCCGCGACCAGCGCTTCGACCGCGATCTCAATGGCGCGTTCCTCGCCGAGGTCGTCCTCGTATACACCCTTGATGAACGACTTCGCTTCGCCACCTCCCGATCCGGTGGCCGCATAATCCTGTTCCTCGTAGCGACCGCCGACGACATCGAAGGTGTAGAGACGACCAACTCCGCTGAACTCGTCGTATCCGCAGAAAAGGGGCACGACGACGAGTCCCTGAAACGCCAGAGGCAGGTTCCCACGCACCATACGCGCCAGGTAGTTGGCCTTCCCCTCGAGGCTGAGCCGGGTGCCCTCGATCTTCTCGTAGTGCTCCAATTCGGTCTGGAACAGCTTGGTGAGCTCGATCGCCATCCCGGCGGTCCCGGAGATGGCTACCGCAGAGAACTCGTCGGCCGGGTAGACCTTCCTGACGCGACGATGAGCGATGACGTTCCCGGCCGTGGCCCTGCGGTCGCCCGCCATGATCACGCCATCTACATACCGAATTGCCAGCACAGTGGTGGCCTCAGGGACCTCGATCCGGCCGGTACCGGGCGTTACCCACTCCGGAGCCATGCCACGTGACTCGAGGAGCGACAGGAAGCTGGCTCCGGCACTGACGGTGTCGATGGGCAGGTGATCGCCCCGCCACATTTGAGAGTCGCTCACTCTCCGCCCTTCTGGACGTAGTTCTTGACAAACTCCTCGGCGTTTTCCTCGAGAACTGTGTCGATCTCGTCAAGGATATCGTCGATACGATCGGTGATCTCTTCGCCTTGTTCGCCGCCGGAAACCTTGTCGGCACCTTCAGCGCTTCCCGATTCGCGCGAATCGGATTTCTTGTGTTCTCTCTCAGTCATTGTCGCCTCCTAGCGCCTGCATCAACTCGGCGGGCGTAGTAACTCTGTCGAGTAGATCGCCGACTCGATCCTTTCCCCCACGAAGCGGCTCCATCATAGGCACCCGTCGTAGAGCGGCCTCGCCGATGTCGAACACGAGGGAGTCCCAATTCGCCGCTACCAGAGCACTCCCGAACCGGGTGACACACTCGCCCCGGAAGTAGGCGCGGGTCTCCTGTGGAGGGCGGTGTGCCGCCGCAGTGATAGCCGAGTCTTCAAACAGACGTCGGAACTGCCCGGCGGCGGCCAGCCGGTAGTAGATGCCCCGCTGGGGATCCACATCGTGGTACTGGAGATCGAGCAGGCGGAGCTTGGGATTGTCCCAGTCCAGACCGTCCCGGTCCCGGTAGCCCTGGAGCACGCGTAGCTTCGCTGTCCAATCGAGGCGGTTGGATGTTGTCATCACATCCTTTTCGAGATCCGTGAGAATCTCTTCCCATGTGGATACAACATCGGTGAATTGCTCACCCACATCGGCATTGCTGAGGTACTTACGCACCCATTCGAGGTACTGCCATTGCGCTTCCAGCGCGGTGATGGTCCTGCCGTTCGTCAGCTCGAGCGGAGACGTCAACGACACGTCATGGCTTACCTGCCACACGGCTTCCACGGGTCGGGCCAGGCGCAACAAATCGGGAAGGGCACCTGCCTCGACGGCATGTAGCATCGCTGCGGTGGTGCCGAGCTTCAGGAAGATCTGGACCTCGGAGAGATTGGCGTCGCCGATGATCACGTGAAGACGACGGTACTTGGATGCATCGGCGTGCGGCTCGTCCCTCGTGTTGATGATCGGCCGCTTCAGAGTCGTCTCGAGGCCCACTTCCTCTTCGAAGAAGTCGGCGCGCTGAGTTATCTGATAGTCAACGTGGGGCCGCCCATTCTCTGCACCAACTTTCCCCGAGCCGGTGAAGATTTGCCGGGTGACGAAGAACCCGGTCATATGGTCGACGATCTGCCCAAACGGCAGCGAACGGGCCAGCAGATAGTTCTCGTGCGCCCCGTAGGAGTTGCCCTTGCCATCGCTGTTGTTCTTGTGGATGATCAGCCGCTGCCCGTGCTCCAGAAGCTGCTGAGCACCGACCACAGCATCGGCAAGTACCACCTCACCGGCCTTGTCGTAGAGGGCGGCCTGAAGGGGGTTGATGCACTCGGGACCCGAATACTCCGGGTGGGCATGGTCGACATAGAAGCGCGCCCCGTTGCCGAGCACGATGTTCACAAGACCCGACTCGAGATCGTATGACGCGTTCAGGTCGTAGCCGAGACCACGAGCGTCCCTGCCCGGGGATTCCTCATCGAAGGACCACTTGATCCGGGCGCGATTACCCGCATACGAATTGACCAGAGCCGAGGCTGCAGCGACAGGATTGAAGTCCGGCTTGTTGAGGATGGTGATCCCGAACTCCGTCTCGGTGCCCAGGACCTTCTCTATCACCGTCTCGGTCACAGATACTGTCCTGGCGTGACCGCTTCGATGGAGCGGTTCTCGCCGTTGCCTTCGATGAGCGTACGGACATACACGATCCGCTCGCCCTTCTTCCCGGAGATCCGCGCCCAGTCGTCGGGATTGGTGGTATTGGGAAGGTCTTCGTGCTCCCGGAACTCCTGGACGATGGCGTCGATCAGGTACTCCTCGCGGAGGCCCGGAGGCCCTCCTGCGATCTCGTTCTTGATCGCGTCCTTCTTGGCGCGGCGGACGATGTTCTCCACCATGGCACCGCTTGCGAAGTCCTTGAAATAGAGGAGCTCACGATCACCGTTGGCGTACGTCACCTCGAGGAACTGGTTCTCCTCCGACTCCGAGTACATACGTTCCACGACCCGATCGACCATCGTCTTGATGAGCGCCTGCACATCTCCGTTGTGCTCGGCAAGCGACTCCTCCGCAAATGGCAGGTCTGGATCGAGATAGATCTCAAAAATGCGCCTGGCAGCAGCCGGCCCGGGCCGGTCGATCTTCACTTTCACGTCCAGCCGCCCGGGACGGAGGATGGCGGGGTCAATGAGATCCTCACGATTGGACGCACCGATGACTATCACGTTCTTCAACGACTCGACGCCGTCGAGCTCCGAAAGCAGCTGCGGGACGATGGTCGATTCAACGTCCGATGACACTCCTGTGCCCCTCGTTCGGAACAGGGAGTCCATCTCGTCGAAGAACACGATCACGGGCACGCCCTCGTCGGATTTCTCCTTCGCCCGCTGGAAGATCAGACGGATCTGACGCTCGGTCTCACCAACGTACTTGTTGAGTAGCTCCGGGCCCTTGATGTTGAGGAAGTACGAGCGGACGTCGGCGTCCCCCTCCTTCTCGCCCACCGCCCGCGCCAGACTATTAGCAACCGCTTTTGCGATGAGGGTCTTGCCACAACCGGGAGGGCCGTAGAGCAGCACGCCTTTTGGCGGCGGCAAGCTGTAATCCTGGAACCGCTCCTTGTATAGGTAAGGAAGCTCAACCGCATCCCGGATGACCTCGATCTGTGATTCGAGCCCACCTATCTCGTCATAGGTCACATCCGGAACTTCTTCCAGCACGAGCTCTTCTACCTCGGGACGTTCGAGCTTCTCGAGAGCAAGGCCTGTCTTTGGCTCGATGCGGACATGATCGCCGGCACGCAGCGGCTCGGTGCGCAGCGGAGCGCCCAACTCGACGACCCTCTCCTCGTCTGCACGACCGAGCACCAGCAGCCGCCCTTCTCCGAGAGACTCCTTGATGGCGACGACCTCGCCGCCGCCGTCGAAGGTGCGCACGTCGACAATGTTGTACGACTCGTTGAGCAGAACCTCCTGGCCGACCTCGAGTGCCTTTATCTCCAGATTGGGCTCAACATTGACACGCAGCTTGCGGTTTGAGGTAAAGACGTCCGCAGTGCCGTCGTCGTTGACTCCAAGCACCACACCGAACGGGTTGGGCGGCGCCGTCAGCTTTTCGACTTCATCGCGAAGCAGCGCCAGCTGCTCGCGGGTTTCCTCCAGCGCCGCGGCCAGTTTTTGGTTCTGTCCCGCAGCCTGAGCGAGCTTGTTCCTGCTCTCGAGAAGACGCTCTTCGAGCACTCGCACCCGTCGTGGCGCATCCTGGAGACGTCTGCGTAGAACGGCGATCTCCTCCTCGAGCATCCGTACCGTTGTCTGCAGGTTCTCGCTTTCCCTACTGGAGTCGTCCATGTTTGGCTCCCAACATGTTCTCTCGTTCAGTGTAGGCCCGCTAAAGCCGTAGCGACTGCGTCCCGATTCAGTAGTGGTCACTGCGCCGATACCCTCCGGACGGCCGGGGTTTGGGACAAATGAGCATCCATACCCAACCCGGATCAGTGTTCTACAGTGATTGATGTGGAAACACACTTTGGATGGGTAGAATCGCCCGCCTAACAACAACCTGCGAAAGGGAACTCATGAAAGTCTGGATCGATCAGGATCTGTGCACCGGGGATGGCCTCTGCGAGGAGATCGCACCCGATGTCTTCGTCCTGCTCGACGATGGTCTCGCCTATGTGCGCGAGGGTGAAAAGATCTTCGCCGCATCCGAGGGGAACTCCGAGGGCGCTGAAGGCCTCGCGGAGATTCCTGAGGGTCAGGTAGATCTCGTTGTGGAATCCGCCGAGGAATGCCCCGGCGAATGCATTTTCGTCGAGCCATAAGTAAAGAAGTACATCCTCAGCTCAGTCGCTCGCAGGCTCCCGCTTGCGGGCGACTGTTATAAATCCGGTGTGACCGATCATCCGGTGGCTGGGTCGCACCGAGCGCCCGTCGACTGCCCATTCCCGCATCATCACCTCGAAGGTCATTATGTCGAGGAAGCTCCCGGAATCATCGATGGCTTCCCTGACGATCTGGACTTGAGGCACAGTCGGGAGATAGCAGCAGAAGATGCCACCCGGTGCCAGGTTGCGTGCAGCCATCGGCACCACGTGCCACGGTTCGGGGAGGTCGAGAACGACGCGATCGGGGTGTAAGCCTTCGAGGCCCTCCTCAATAGATCCGACCCTCAGGTCGATGTTGGGTGGTGTGGTCCCGAAGAATCCCCTGATTCTCTTCGAAGCCAATGCGGCATGGTCTTCGCGGAGCTCGAACGAGATCACCTTGCCCCTATCGCCGACCGCTCGGGAAAGCGCCATGGTGAGGGCACCGGATCCGGTGCCCGCCTCGACAACCACATTGCCCGGGCGGATGTCGGCCCAAACGAGGATCGCGCCCGTGTCCTTGGGGTAGACAACGGCGGCACCTCTCGGCATCTTCAGAGCAAAGTCGGCAAGCCGGGGGCGCAGCACGACGAGGTTACGACCGAGTGAGGATTTCAACGTAACGCCTTCCTCCGAGCCGATGATCTGGTCGTGAGGAAGCGCTCCGTGGTGATGGTGAAACTCGGCCCCGGGAATGAGCTCAATCAAGTATCGGCGCCCTTTTCGGTCAAACAGGAGGCAGGCATCACCCGCCTGGAAGCGCGTCACAGACTGGACGGGTACTGGATCGTCACCGTGACGGCCCGGCCGACGGTGAACGATCCGGCTCGGGACGATGCTATCGAGTCCAAACTGGAGCTATGCAAGGGACTCCTAGGCGAGCACAGAAACAAGCGAGGCCGCGATTGTAAACAACATCGCGATAACAACAGCCCACACGACGATCTTGATAAACCTCTCACGATTCCTGAACACTGGTCACGCCTCCTCTTCGACGGCCGTTGTTGCACCCCGCAGTTGGGTTATCCGTAGCGTCTCGCCATCCTTGAGTTTCCGCTTGTACACCAATTCGTCACTCTTGGAGAAGCGTCGGAACAAACCCCATATCGAAATGGCTGCACCGATCGCGGCAATGACGGGCTGCCCGCGGCGGGATCCGCCGAACAACGACCTAACACCCAGAGATACGAACCGCTGGAACATCAGACCCGGTATATCTCTACTCGCGCCCCGCCCCGCTTGCGACCCCGTCTTCTCCCGAACAGGAAGATGAGGACTATGGCAACTACAGCGATGACGGCGATGGCGGTACCAGTTGTCTGAGCCTGGCTCTTGGTTTCTTCGACAATGTCTTCGATCTCGCGCAGCTTCGCCTCGAGATCGCCTCGTTCAATGGCCATTCTCAGGCCTCCCTACTTGCAGACTTTCCATCCCGACTGGTCACGGCGACTATCAACCCGATAACCACACCGATCGCCAATGCACCCAGCACATATCCGAGCGCAGACCACTTGGGGCCGTCGGGAAGCAGATAGATGATCCCACGCGTAGCGGCTATGGCAAGCAACAGGCCACCGATCGCAAACATGAGAGACGCCCCGATCGTAAATCCGGCGAAGCGTCCCAGGCGTTTGGCGGGTTCGAGCGTCTCCTGTCGGAGATATTCCTTCGACATGTCGATGAACTCGGTTACCAGCTGGGGCAACTCTGAAGGTCCGGCCATTGACAATCCTCTAGTTCGACTCGTGTGCATCCCAACTTGGGGATCTCTTTGAGGCTACCCGATTCTGCGTCGACCTTGACAATCAGCGTGACACTGCCACCCCATCCGGGCAAACCCGACACCCTGTCGAGTCGATCTACTTCGGGCCCCCGAACACAGTTATCATGCCTGGGCAATGCCCTTCGTCGAGCCCCCGGATTTGAGCACCCTGCGGATTCTCAGCGGGAGCCGTCATCGCTCCCGGCCGATCGTATGGGGTCAGGCGGTATCTCTCCTCGGTGATTATGTGGCTTACGTCACCGTCCCCCTATTCATGGTCCACCTCACCGGGCGTGCCTTTGATCTCGGCCTCACCTCAGCCGCCGAAACCATCCCCACCCTGCTCTTCGGGTTCACCGCCGGAGTGTTCCTCGATCGCTTCGCCATCAAGCCAATCCTGATCGGCGCCGATCTGCTGCGGGCCGCGGCTTTCTTTCTACTGTCCGCTGGGGCGGCGACAAACGCGGCGTCTCCGTGGATGGTGTTCCTCGCTGCGTTCATAGTCGGGTCCCTGGCGACCTTCTTCAACAGCGGACTCGAGACCCTCCTGCCGTCGGTAGTCCCCGAAGAGCACCTGGTCACAGTGAATTCTCACCTCGCCCTCGCCAGGACCACAGCATTTGCGCTGGGGCCCGCTCTGGGTGGTGTGCTCATATCTGTCGGCGGCGGCTATCCCGTCGCCTTTGCCGCAAACGGCGCCACGTTCCTCGTCTCGGTCTTCTATCTGGCGGGGGTACGAGTACGAGATCGCGTCAACGTCGACTCAGCCGAGCGCTTCTTTGCGGCGATGCGATCCGGCGTCGGCTTCTTGTTGCGCCACTCGCAATTGCGGTGGGTCACCCTCGGAGCCGCCATCGTCAACCTCGTTTTTGCCCCACTCGAGGCGCTGTTGCCGCTCTTCATCGCCCGCTACCTGGACAACGGGATCAACCCTCCCTCGTTCCTCGAGTTCTTGTTCACCGACGAGGCTTTGGTCGGAATCTTCATCGCGTTGCAGGCTGCCGTGGGAAGCGGTCTCATATTTCTCGGTCCCCGTATCGCAAAGCGGGTGCACCTGGGAAAGATGTTCACTTTTGGTCTCTTCCTGTTCGGTGCCGGGTTCATCACCATGGCGTTGTCCAACAGCTTCTGGGGTTTCATTCCCGCCGGCCTCGGCATTGGCGGCGTTGGCTTCGCCAATATCGCGATAGTCACCATGCGGCAACGCCTGTCGCCGCCAGAAAAGCTGGGTCGAATCGCCGCAGCGTCCCGAACTATCAGCTGGTCCCTCATCCCCATCGGAGCCGCAGTGGGTGGCGCCATCGCGGAGTGGATAGGTCTCAAGACCGTCTACGTAATTGGAGGAATCGGCGTCATTGCGACCGCGCTGCTGGTGACTCGCACCGATGTCTGGTCCGGCGCGATCAAACGCGAGGAATCCGCAGACTGACGCTGCAGCCTCCAGAGTACGACGACCATCTGAATATGCGGATGCTGCTCAGCGCAAGCCGCGGCGCTTTGGCTGGCTCTTGCCCCGACCACGCGCTAGCCAGCCGATCAGAAATCCGAAGAGCACCGCAACGATGATCCAGACGATGATCTCCCCGGCGACAAACAACATCTCTGCTATTCCTCCAGCGCCTTGAACTCGATGCGGCGATTGCGTGCCCGCCCCTCGGCGGTGTCATTCGATGCCACCGGGGCCTCTTCGCCATAACCTTGTACCACGAACCGAGCCGGATCCTGGCCGCTTGCGACGAAATAGTCAAAGGCCGCCTGTGCTCTACGCTTGCTCAGATCGAGGTTGGCGGCGGCATCGCCCTGATTGTCGGTATGGCCTGCGATCTCGATGGGCACGTTCGGGAACTGCTCCAACGCGGCCAGAATCTCATCCAGAAGATCCGTCCCGACCGGGGTCAGCTGGTCGCTGTTGAGCTCAAACTCGACAACCTTGCCTGCGATTAGATCATCGATGCTTTCCTGGAGTTGCTCAACCTCCTGATGGGTGAACGCGGGCGGCTCCGGGATGGAGAGACCGCTGATGAAGTCGAATGTCGTTGCGTTGATCAGCGCCTGAATGTCTTGTTCCGCGTCACGCCGGTCCTGACGTGTCGCATATTCCCCGCTCATCTGAATCAGACGCTCCGCCGCGTTGATCAGCACTCTCCCCTCAGGGAGCGTGCTGCCGCCCACGTCGATGATCCCGATCGCAGAAGAGATCCAATCGCGCTCAGCAGGTAGGCCCTCGACCACCACCAGCCCATCGGCGTTCACGTGGCCGGGAAAAAGCTCCTCCAGCGTCGATACGAACAGATTGCGGTTTGCCTCAGTCGAGACCTCGCCCACGATCTCCACGCTACCGTCGGCCCACGTCAGGTTGAGGGGGGGCGCAACAATATCAGGCGGCTTGAAGTTGACCGGGGCGACGTATTGGAGCTCAGCGGTGACACCGGTCACACCCTCGAGATGCCCCACCAACTCCGGAAGCAACAAGACGTAGTCCTCTACGCCGACGGTGCCACGGAGATTCAGAGTGGTCGCATTGGCATCGACTGAGATTTCGGTACGGGAGGTAATGGTCGGATCATCCTCTGCTGCAACCATCACCTGATGATTGATCAGATTCGTGGCTTCGACTTCGAGCCGGCTCTCGATGGCCTTGACCCCGAAAATAACGGCAAACACCGCGATGATCAGAGTGCCGAACAGGGTTGTGGAAACAAACATCCCGAGCTCAACGAGCTGGGTATCGGTATCGCGCCCCGGCATCGGCGGCGGCGTGCTTCTCGACCCGGCGCTGCTGATTTGCTGAAGCCGATTTGTTACCTTTTTCTTCTTGGCCATTGATCACAGGGGGAACTTGACCCGACCTCCGGGCGCACCGGTGACGCATAGTAACGGATACCCCGAGATTCGGGTCTGATTGCTCCTACGCTCACGCGATGGCAGCGTCGTGTCTGGGCAGGGCATCGGGGATGTGTTTGTCAAGCACGACCTTGATGATCTCGTGCTGCTCGGCACCGGTGGAGAGCATCTCGCTGACCGCATCCTGCAACAAGCGCAGCGCCGCTGCCAGTCGATCATGCTGCTGTTCCGCCACGGCAACAATCCCGGCTGCCTCAGCCTCAGCCGCAGCAAGCATTCGCTCGGCCTCAGCCTTGATCACGGTTACGGCGCGCTCGCCTTCGGCTGCGGCCTTGGAACGAATCATCGCGGATTCCCGTTCAGCGTCGGCAAGCATCGTTGATGCCTGATCCAGCATGAACTTGGCCTGCTCCCGGAGGGCCTCGGCTTCGGCTGCACCGGAGCCGTTCGCAGCGTGGCTCTCCGCATTGGCAAGGATCTCGTGCGCACGCCGCTCGGCGTCGGCCAGCATCAGTTGCTTTTTCTCGACAGCTTCAAGGAATGCGTGCTCGATGCTCTCAGAGGTCTCCCGACGCGACGCCAACTCGGTCTCGAGCGATTTCACCTTGCCGTGGAGGGCAGAATTCTTGTCTTCGAGCTCGCGTACCGCTGCCACAGCTGCATCGATGAATACATCGACCTCGCCACGGTCATATCCCCGCACAGCCAGCGAAAACTGTGCTCCTTCGATCTCGGTCCATACGCTCACGGCCGTTCTCCATATTTCTCGCACAGCCCTACCGCTACTCACAGTGTATCGGTCGCTACTCTCCGCGGTCAAGGTTTTTTACCAACCTCGCGAGAAACGGTCTTTGCGCAGGATTGAGCCGACTACGGGCTTCGGTAATTGGGCACCACAGCAGCCGGTCGATCTCCGGGAATGTGATCGACCGCCCACTCCCCCGCGGCCACTCGACGGTCACCGTGTTCGAGGTCGCCCCGGCCGGATCAACGACACCGGAAACCGCCCATACAACGACTTCCTTCCCTGACTTGAGAACGACCGAGCCGAGCGGGATCATTCCGCCGCTACCGAGCTCGAATCCCGTTTCCTCCTGGAATTCGCGGCGAGCAGCCTGCTGTGTATCCTCCCCGGGCTCGACCAGGCCCTTGGGGACACTCCAGGCACCCTCGTCCTTGCTTGCCCAGAATGGACCGCCCGGATGACCGATCAGAACCTCGATCTCGCCTCGATCCTGCCGGAACATGAGGACACCTGCGCTCAGTGGGCCGGGCACGGTAACTAGAGGGGATTCGGGGTAGGGGGATCCGGAGGAGTTGGATCCGGGGGCGGCTCGACCGAAAGCGGATTGTAGGAGTGTGACCAGCTCTCGAACGTTGAAGTCCCATCCTGGTAGACGATGGTACGGGTGACTGTTGCATACCCTCCCCCCGATGTCGTCGCCGATCCGGTCGTTGTCGTTCGCACCGACCGGCGCCCGTTGGCGCCGATCAACTGCACCGTGATACTCGTACTGGAGTAGCTCGTGTCGATGGTGACCGGATAGTCGGTGTCGTTACGGAATACCACGTCGGGAAGGCTCCATCCCAACGTCGCCTCCCTGCCAAGCGGGTAGCGAGCAAAGTAGATCGAATGAGGCTGGTGAAAAACATCCTCGAGTCCACCGAAGAAGATGGCGTTGTACAAAGTGGTTGCGAACTGGCTGGTCCCACCGCCTACCTCAGAGACCATCTCCCCACCGAAAATGGCGCCTGCGGGAACGTAGCCCTTCTCCACGGTCCGCTGCCCCACATACTCGTTCAACGACCAGGTCTCACCGGGCGCGACTTCGGCCCCGTCTACCGCATCGGCAATCAGATGGATGTTGGTCACCCGCGACTCGCAGCAAGCGTGATAGGTGGTGAACTCCCCAATCAGATAAGGCCGCACCGGCGGCACGTCTGGTACCAGCCCGAGCGATCTGACGAGGAACACTGCGAAATTCTTCCTCTTGATTGCTCGCTCGGGGCAATAAACACCAGAGCCACATCCGGAGGTAATCCCTGCCGCGGCCAGGGCTTCGATCTGAGACTCGAATATCGAGTAGTCGTCATCTGTGAACGTATCGGTGCCCTCCGGGACCGGATAGCCGAAACCGCGGGTCAAGAACGCAGCCATCTCCCCCCTAGTCACTGCCCGATCGGGGCAGAACATGGTGTTGTCGGGAGGATTGCAGCCGTTGGTTATCCCGGCGGACGCGAGAGCGTCGATATTTGCCTCATGCGGCGAATCATCGTCATCGATGAACCGATCGGTCTCCGCTGCTGGTGGGAGGTTGAGAGCACGTACGAGGAACGAGGCCATCTGGCCTCTCGTCACCGAAGCGTTCGGGCAGAAAAGGTCGTTGTCGGGCGGATTACATCCCCTGGTAGCACCGGACGCAAACAGCGCCTCGATGTAGCCCTCTTGTCGGTAGTCGTCATCATCACGAAACGTGCCCCCGGGAGGGAGGCTGCCGGTGTCGGCAGCGCTTGCAGCGCTGACCCCAAAGAAGGACGCGGCAAAGACCACGAAGGCCACAAGTCGAGCGACATTGAGTTTGGGGAACGAGCGCATTCCACTCTTGACGACGAAGCCCGGAGGTTATCGCGACCGGCCCACAAATAAAACCCGCTCCACATCCGTTGGCCGATGGCTAGGGTTTCGCTCGGAGAGAACGGCGTCTGCGACGTCGCCGAATCGAGGGAGAATGAATGAGAACTCGTACTAGATTCGCTCGCCTCCTATTGGTGGTAGCGATGATCTTCAGCACGATTGCGGCCGGCGCCGCGGCGTCTGCGGCAACCCGCAGGAACCCGGATATCCGCCTGCGGGATCGTACCGTCCAGCTACCGGACAATGTCGATCAAGCTCAGAGGCTCGACACGCGCGGACGTGGCAGCTACATCGTCCAGTTCGACGGCCCGATCACCCAGGCAGAATCGGACTCCATTCGTGCTCTCGGAGCCGAGCTCGTCGGCTACGTCCCCGATTTTGCCTACAAGGTGTCGATGACTGCCGGCCAGGCGCACCGGGCCGCCGAACTCCAGGGTGTCACTACCGTCGGTGTCTATGCGCCCGAATACAAGCTGAGCCCAAATCTCGCTGCGAGCGGTCTGTATTCGATTCGTCTCGACGCCGGAGCCGACGTTGCTGCGGTCAGCGCCGACATAGCAGCCGCCGGTGGCGAGGTCGTTGCCGGCTCGGGAAGGGTCCTGGTCGTGAGCGCGGACAGCGCTGAGCTCACGGATGTCGCTGCGTTGCAGTCGGTCGCCTGGGTTGAGAACCTGGTCATGCGCGAAAAGCACAATGAGTACGGGGCGGGCGTCATTCTCGGCGCCAACGTCGCCAACGCCAGCGGGTACGACGGATCCACCCAGATCGTTGCCGTGGCCGATACTGGACTCGGCGGGGGAACCGCGGCAACGGCGCACCCGGACATACCGGCCAGCCGAATCGTTGATATCTACGATTGGCCGGGCGCCACCGTGCGCGGCTGCTACCGGGTGTACCCGGATGGGTCGGTCGATGTCGACTCAGGGCACGGCACCCATACGTCCGTCTCGGTCCTCGGTGACGGCACCTCGACAGGCATCGGTACGGGCACTGCACCTGCCGCCGGGCTGGTCTTCCAGTCCACTGAGGATTATGCGCAGTTCGGCGGCCAGTGCTCGACCTACGAGAATGGGTATTACCTGCTCGGTTTGCCCGACGATCTCAACGACCTGCTCCAGCAGGCATACGACGCCGGGGCCAGGATCCACTCCGACTCGTGGGGCAGTAGCGTCGCCGGTCAATACACGATCGACGCCGCACAGGTCGACCAGTTCATATGGAACAACCAGGACTTCCTGATGACCACCTCGGCAGGTAACGAAGGTGTCGACGCCGATGCCAACGGGTATGTCGACACCGACTCGATAGGCTCGCCCGCTACCGCCAAGAACGTGTTGAGCGTTGGCGCCAGCGAGAACGATCGCCAGGGAAACTGGGGTTGTGACACCGGCATCGGTAACGGCTGCACCGGCCAGAACAACCTGTTCACCTACGGTGAGGCTTGGCCGGCCGACTACCCGGCCGCTCCCATCGCGACCGATATCTCGGCGGGCAACGCCGAGCAGTTGGCCGCATTCTCCAGCAGGGGCCCGACCGACGACGGGCGTATCAAGCCAGATGTCGTCGCTCCGGGAACGTGGGTTCTATCCGGATACTCCGACCTGTACCAGGAGGGATATGACACTGCGGCGAACCCGCAGAACGGTGCTTTCCAATATGACGGTTGGGGTTTCCCCGTCAGCGACGAGTACAAGTACATGGGCGGCACATCCATGAGCAACCCTCTCGTTGCCGGAGCCGCCGCCGTTGTACGCGATTACTACGTCAAGGCCCACAGCCACGACGCCAGCGGTGCGCTCACCAAGGCGACGCTGATCAACTCTGCCGTCGATCTGCTCGATGAGAACAATGACGGAGCCAATGACAACGACTTCCCGATTCCCAACGCCCACGAGGGCTGGGGACGGGTGGATCTGGCCGGTGCCGTCGATGGCACTGCCGAGTTCGTCGACGACATGACCGGCATCACTACCGGGGCGACTGCCTCATACGACGTAGCAGCAGACGGCTCGGGAAGCCTGAAGGTCACGCTGGTGTGGGCGGATTACCCGTCGACGGAATCGGCTGCGATCAACCTCGTCAACGACCTCGACCTGGTGGTAACCGACCCGAATGGGACGGTCTACCAGGGCAACGTCTTCAGCGGCGGATGGTCCCAGACCGGTGGTGCTGCCGACCGGCTGAACAACGTCGAGAACGTCTATGTGCAGGCGGCAGGCGCCGGCACCTGGACCGTCGCGGTCACCGGCTACAACGTGCCATTCGGCCCGCAGCCCTTCGCCCTCGTCATTGACGGAGGTGGCACCAGCAGCGCCAACAATCCGCCGACGGCGGCGTTCAGCTCGTCGTGCACGGATCTGTCCTGTGACTTCACAGACACCTCCAGCGACAGCGACGGCACCGTGGTCGGCTGGGACTGGGACTTTGGTGACGGCACCACCTCCACAGCACAGAACCCGTCACATGCCTACACAACCGGCGGCACCTACACCGTCATGCTCACCGTCACCGACAACGACAACGACACCAACGCCACCAGCAACCCGGTCACCGTGACCGAGCCAAGCGGTTCCACAACGATGCATGTGTCCGACATCGACGCCGTATCGGTGAAGCAGGGGCGCCAATGGATGGCGATCGTCTCGATAACCGTTGTCGACGATCAGGCCAGTCCGGTTTCCGGCGCCGTGGTCAGCGTCACATGGCAGGATGGCACGACTGACTCGTGCACCACTGGGGGGGACGGCGCGTGCTCGGTGGAGGACGGGGCGTTGAGAAAGCGACAGTGGACAATGACGGTCTCCGATGTCACGCACAACTCGTTGAGCTACGCACCGGGTTCCAACTCCGACCCGGACGGCGATAGCGACGGAACAGTGATCATCATCCCCAAGCCGTGATAGCCGGGGTGTGAAGTCAGCTAGATGGCCGGTGCCGGCGGGCACCGGCCATCTGCTTTCCTGACCCCGCTTCTCGTCGGAACATGCGGCAGGACTTCAGATCCCACCAAGCTCATCGCACCGCATATACTCGACCACCATGAAGGCAGCGTCGCGCACCCGCTACGGACCACCGGACGTGGTCAGGCTCGAGAAAGCCGACAAGCCGACGCCCGCCGACGACGAACTCCTGATCCGGGTTCGTGCGACCACGATCAACCGTACGGACTGTGGTTACCGGGCCGGCAAGCCATTCCTCATCAGGTTCATGAGCGGCTTTCCCCGGCCGAAGGTGCCAGTTCTGGGGACCGAGTTCGCTGGGGAGGTCGAGGCGATCGGCCGCACGGTCACCACCTTCGCCGTCGGCGACCGGGTGTGCGGCTACTGCGAAGGCAGCTTCGGCGCCCACGCCGAGTACATGGTCATCGGGCAGGACGGTTTGATAGCGTCGATACCAGAGAACCTGACATTTGCGCAGGCCGCTCCGAGTATGGAGGGTTCACACTACGCGCTCGGCTTCTTGCGGAGGGCGAGGTTGAAGGCCGGCCAGGACATCCTGATCTACGGCGCGACCGGAGCCATCGGATCGGCGGCGGTTCAGATTGCCAAGAGCCTTGGGCTCACCGTGACCGCGGTGTGCGCCACCGAGCACGTCGATCTCGTTCGTGGCCTCGGAGCCGACCGGGTAGTCGACTACGTCGTCGAGGACTTCACCAAGGATCGGCAGCGCTACGACGCCGTGTTCGACGCCGTCGGGAAGAGCTCGTTCCGGAGGTGCCGGCGGTTGCTCAAGCTACGCGGAATCTATGGGTCATCGGACGTTGGCTTCCTCTGGCACGGCCCTGTGCTTGCCCTGATTACACCCGTCTTCCGCCGCCGGAGAGTGCTCTTTGTCATCCCCCGCGAGGATCCTGAGGAGATCAAATACCTCAAGAACCTGGTGGAAACGGGAGAGTTCACGCCGGTAATCGATCGAACGTACCCGCTCGACGAGATCGTCGCGGCATACCGCTATGTCGAGACCGGCCAGAAGGTCGGCAATGTCGTCATAACGGTTTGACCACAGTCAACGGAGCCGCCTCAGCCCTTCCGCGACCCAAGCAGCAGTATGGCGGAGCCATACTGCAACGGACCGGCCAAAGGCCGGTCCGTTGTGTCGGAGACAAGACTCCGGCCCGAAGCGGTGGGAGGTGTCCCACTCGATGCGATGTTTGCTCATGCTGACAGCTCCCAAATCCTTCACTGCAACCGTACGAGCACCATCGGACACAGCGGCTCGCCACTCCGTTGCGACTCATCGACATAGAGACCGCGTACTGTGGCAACCCGGCAGATATGGATGTGTCCGGGATTGTGCCGGTTCGAGGGCGCGGGAGCGCGCTCGATAATGTGCGGGGTGGTGGGTGTTATGGGCGGTCGGGGCTGTCGGACTGGGACTATGCGGAGCACCCGGCGCTTCGCCGAATGCCGTGTCGGGTGGCACTGGGTGTGTCAGCACATGGTGCCGTTGGCGGCGAGCAGCCAACGGCTGGGGGAACCTGTCAGGGCAGCGGCGATGTGGGGTTGGCCCGTGGAGACGTCTATTGCCCGCACAGTTGTCCCAACACCGGTTCCGACAACAAATACGAACTGGTCGGGGTCGGTCCATCCGATCGCGTGGGGGAACTGCAAGTCGGTCAACCGGTGGAGGACAACACCGGTGTTGACTTCCATGATGTAAGCGTCTCCGGTTACACCAACTACCGCGAGGTGCTGCTGGTTCGGTGATAGGCAGGCCTCGATGTTGAGCCGGTCGCCTCCGACGACTACACCCGGGCGGCCTAGATAGTCGCCTGTGGTGATGTCTAGGACTCTGACCAGGTCTTGTTCGACAATCACCGCCAGATTCCCGGACGCTGCGATCAGGTGGCTCTTGTCGGGATTGTCAAGAACAATCGGCTCGAGTCCTCCGCCCGGCGTCCAGTATGCGATCGGACCGTAAATGGTTTCGTCGACGGGTCTCACGATGAGACCGTCGGCTGCCCCTGCGAGCGGCCAATCGAAGACATCGGCCACGTCAATCCTGTCGCCGGTCTCTTCTGCTACGACGTCGACTGGTGCTACCCATTCCGCACCGCGACCAACGAACCAAACCTGGCCCGGAGCTGCTGCCGCAACGATAAAACTCGTATCCGACAACTGTCTAGGGCTATCTGTGAGCTCCGTATCAATCAGATATCCCGATTGCCCACCGGTGAAGGCAATGTGCCCGCCGGTCATCAGCAATGGGTATGGGTAATCGCCAGGTGTGAGCGGCATGTCGTCGCGGCGTACCACACTCCCACCCGGGCGCAACACGTACAACGTGCCACTACCGCTGAGGCCCGGCGACGGTGTCAAAGCAACCTCTCCCAACAGGTCCGCTGCACCAGCTTCCGGCACCACGCTCGGTTCGGACAACATGATCCGCTGAGATGTGGTCGTGACGACAGTTGAGGTTGTCGCCGTCGTTGCTGAGGTAGCCACGGCGGGGACACTCGTCCTTGTGGCCGCCACGGGCACAGAGGTGGACGGGACCTCACCGCCCGAGGTAGCCACGCTCGAAAGAACCAGACTTCCAACGGCGCCAATCACAATCCCCACAGCAACCAGAAGCAACGGGCCTCGATGTGTCGGGCCAGACGCGCGGCCATCCCGGTTGCCATCCAAGAGACGAACGTTGCCCTCACCCATATGCAGATCCTAAAGACACCGCGGCAGGCGCCATGACAGTCCGGCGATCCGACGCGACAAACCATGAGCAAGAACAACCGATTTGTGTCAACCGTACCGATCAACAAATCCAGCGCACGAACGAGCAGTTCGCAGACCGCCCTGGATCGGCGCCTCGTCGTGCGGGTGGTGGCCTGACCAAAACGCGTGACCCGCTAGATTCGGGATCGTGGCGGCATACGATCCTGATGACCTAATCGGTCGACACCTGCATTGGACCTGCGATCCCGAGAAATTCCCAATGCTTACGACGGATCTTGACGGCGCTCCAGTTCGCATGAGGTTGAACGTGGAGTTCCCCGACTTGCCTCTCCATACAGTGCACCTTGGACACGACAAATATCTTGATCTGGAAGAGTTGCCAGCGGCATGGTCTCGCGGCGAGCTGGGTTGGCTCAGCCGATCCGTCCGGCCAGTTCGGGAAGTCCACCGCCGAGTTGCCAACCGTGGCCTCCACGTCGAAGGTGTCGACCAGTTCGTCGACGAGGGCAGTGTGCGCGTCCGCAACGGCCTGAAAGCGCTCCGGATTGGTGACACGCCCGTAGGCGTCTTCGTCGGGTGGGTCGGTTCTCACTACGCCAGCTTGCCTTCCTGGCAGAGCCACTGCAACAGAGCTTGGACGTGCACCGCCCCGATCAACCGATCCCGAGTAGGAACGAGCATTTCGCCGACCGCTCGGAAACGGCACTTCGAGGAGCGGTTGCCATCGTGCTCCTTCACTCGGTTCGGTGGGCCGTTCCTGTCTGAGTGCCGGTTGTGTGCAAGGTTCCTGGACGCTGGGTACCGTGGATGCCAATGACACCTACGGCCCAGCTCGTTTGCTTTCTCGGTTGTGTGCGCGCTGTGGTCTGCTGCGGGCATCAGATGAGGCGGCTGGACCCGTACATCATCGTCTACGAATCATCGGTGCGGGGTTCGCGGATTGACATTTCTGTGGAGGAGTGAGACGGCCTTGGGGCGTGTGTATGAAACTGTCATCATCGGTGGTGGGATTGCCGGTCTGGCTTGCGCCCGTCAACTCCACGACCGTCGGCATCCGTTTCTGATCATCACCGAGGATGTCGGTGGCCGTATCCGTAGGTCGGCAGACGGCGCGGTCAACCTTGGTGCCTATTACGTGAGAAGCGACTACAGGCACGTCAACCGGTTTGTCGCGCGAGGCCGCCGAATCAAGCGGCACCGCATTCAGCGCGGCGACCGGGACGGTTCGTTCACGCGGGGGGATCTACCATTGTTGATGCACCCCGGGCAAGCCATCCGGTTTCTTCGTCTCATGCGCGAGTTCCGTCGCCACTATGAGACCTTCAAACAGGATTGTCTCCTGATGTCACAAGCCCAGGCTATCAAGGCTGACCCACTGCTGTGGAGGCTCTACCAGGAACCGGCCACCCACTTCATTCATCGGCATCGGATAGAGGGTCTTGCCCGGTCCTACATCGGTCCTGTTGTACAGGGGACCGCCTTCACATCGCTGGACAGGCTTACCGCCTTTACCCTGTTGGTCGGGGTCCTACCCGCAATAACCCCAATATTCGAATACGAGTTCCGTTTTGACCTTCTGATGGCCGGTTTCGAAGATGCTCTGCTCTTCGATTCGGTGACGGGGGTCACATCCAGCGACGGCTACCACATGATTCAGACCCGCAACGGCGGCGCCTTCTCTACCAAGAACGTCGTTGTTGCCGCCCCCGTCGATGTCTCCGCAAGGTTGCTCGATCTAGGCGACGTGAAAAGCCCCATTGCTGCCCACATGTACCTGGTGAGAGGCAATCTGCGCCGTCCGTGGGCGCGGGCAACCTACAGCCTGTTTCCTGAAGGCGACCACATCCTCGCTATCGCGCAGCAGACGGGGGGATCAACTCTGTTGTGCTCGGTCTCTGAAGATCCCAACTTCGGGCGCTATTTCAGCACGTGGGAGGCTGTCGAACATCATCACTGGAATCCTGCCTTTCACCTCGAGGGAGACATCCTTCTGGAATGCGAGCAAGGACCGGGCCTATACCTAATCGGCGACCACAACGTGTGCGATCTCGAAGATGCGTATATCACCGGCGTGTACGCCGCCAACAGAATCCTTGCCGGTCCCGGGAGTGCGACGGCGACGTCTCCGCCTTTCTGAGCGAACAGCGTCAACGTCCGGCATCCATTGAATCGATCCGGCTCGAAACCCAGAAGGAGCCGACGGGCGCGTTGGCTCTGGTTGATCGCTAACCGGGGCAACCACACCGACTCCCTGCCCAGGCCTCACATCAGATTTCGGCACGGTCATAGGAGAGTCGGCGCCGTTGACCTCTCCGTCCGGGATCATCAAACCGGGCGCAAGAACGCCCACTTCCCCAACCGCCCCCGAACGGCACGTAACTGAGCAGGCTGTCGAACACGAACGGTGACGATCGTCATCCTCGAGATGCACCTATCTGCCGGTTCGAGGGTGCAGAAGGGTGCACGATAGAGCGCGGGGCGGGTGGTGATCTGTGCGGGTCGCATAGGTCCGGAGTCAGGCTTGCCGGACGCTCCCTGGCACCCGAAAGTCATCTAGCTTCGCTCAGCCATCGCCAGGTATGACCACAATCGAAGTTGCCGGCACCGTCCCATCCCGACACGGCCCACTCTGAACACTGATTGAGCCAACACCATTGCTTCCGGTTCTGAACCCGATCACTGCCCCGTCGGCGTTACCAAGGACCGTGTCAGAACCCGCGTCGATGTTGGTGGTGTCGTCGCGCCCCTCCCAATACGCAGCGACCGCAGCCGCAGCGTCGCCGGGCTCAATGGACACACCGAACTCTGCCTGTATGGACACGTAATTCTTGCCATTCGTGAACTCACAAATCACCGAACCCGTTCGCACCACATACTCGGTTCCCGGGAACACAGCCTCCATGGTGCCGTCAATCAGGTCTCGCCCCTCAGAGATCGTCTCCTCCCGAGATCCACAACCAGATAGCGTGAACACCACGACAACCACAACCGACAGAGCGATTGCAGCCTTCTGGCTCACAGTTCGGTCCTTCGCATCGATGACTCGGGAGACAGACGCTCGGGCGTAGAGTCGCCGGATGTGGCGCGATACTTCTCCTACCGTGTGGACGCGGATCGCCAAGCCGGTCTGGACAAGCAAAAGCCGGTGGTAGATCTACCACCGGCTGGTGTCGGAGAGAAGACTCGAACTTCCACGAGCTATTAGCTCACTAGGCCCTCAACCTAGCGCGTCTACCAATTCCGCCACTCCGACGTGGCAAACCCGCAGGACAGCGGGTTCGAAGCCGAGATTATAGCGACCACCACCACGCTTCGGATCTCCCGTCACCAAGTGGTGCTCACACGAGCTGCATGATCTCGGGGAAGTGACACGCGACCCAGTGGCCATCCTCGAGCTCCGCAAGCGGCGGTTCCTCGACATCGCACTTGCCTGCCTCCGCCTTGGGGCACCGGGTGTTGAACCGGCAGCCCGGTGGCGGGTTCGCAGGCGAAGGGATGTCGCCTTCGAGGATGATCCGTTTCCGGCTCACCTCGACAACGGGATCCGGAATCGGCACAGCCGACAGCAACGCATGCGTGTACGGATGCATCGGACGGTCGTAGAGAGTGTCCCGATCGGTCATCTCGACGATCTTGCCGAGGTACATGACCGCGACACGATTCGAGATGTGCCTGACGACAGATAGGTCGTGTGCGATGAACAGATAGGTGAGGCCGAACTCATCCTGGAGATCCTGCATCAGGTTGAGTACCTGGGCCTGGATCGACACATCGAGTGCTGAGACCGGTTCATCGAGAATCATGAACTGCGGATTGAGCGCCAGCGCCCTCGCAACGCCGATACGCTGCCGCTGGCCACCCGAGAACTCATGCGGGTACCTGTTCGTGTGCTCGGGGCTCAACCCGACGACTTCGAGAAGATGTTTCACCTTTTCGACTCGCTCCGCGGCATCTCCGATTCCGTGAACGGTCATTGGCTCGGCGATGATGCTCGCCACCGTCATGCGGGGATTCAACGACGCATACGGGTCCTGGAACACGATCTGAAGCTCGCGGCGAAGCCCACGCAGTACCTGCCGGTCGGCTGCGGCCACGTCGACGGGAGCGTCGATCGACCCGTCCGCCGACTGTCCCTGGAACCACACCTCGCCGGATGTGGGCTCCAACAGGCGTAACACCGATCGTGCCGCCGTTGACTTCCCGCAACCCGACTCTCCGACGAGCCCCAGGGTTTCACCGCGCTTGACCTGGAACGAAATGTCCGACACAGCCTGTACGGCGCCCACCTTCTTCTTGATGAAGACACCCCGGTTGATAGGGAATTCCTTGACCAGGTGGTTGACGCGAAGGATCACATCCTCAGGCATGCTCTGGCTGCCGCTTGTGACGCCCTGGTGTATCGTGTCACTCATAGCGTTGGCTCCATCTCCAAGTTCTTGAGATCGAGCTCATCGGCCCGGTGACAGGCCACGCGCTGGCCCTCGGGGCTCTGTCGCAGTATCGGAAGCGCTTCGACGCAGATCTGCTTGGTGAAATCGCACCTCGGGGCGAAACGGCATCCCTTGGGCGGATTGATCAGCGATGGCGGCGCCCCTCGAACCGAATTGAGTCGTTTTCTGTGCACTTCGTCGAGCCGTGTCATCGAGCCGAGGAGCCCCCACGTATACGGGTGTTGAGGGTTATTGAAGATCTCAACGGCGCTGCCTCGCTCCACGATCGACCCGGCGTACATGACCTGGATGGTGTCGCAGAAGCCGGCAACAACGCCCAGATCGTGTGTGATCAACAGTACGGCGGTGTTTCTCTGCTCTGCTAGTTCGAGCATCAGAGACATTATCTGAGCCTGTGTGGTCACATCGAGGGCTGTTGTCGGCTCGTCGGCGATGAGCAGCTTCGGATCGCACGAGAGGCCCATCGCAATCATCACACGTTGCCGCATGCCCCCGGAGAACTGGTGCGGATAGTCCTCCATCCGGTTCTTGGCGTGAGGGATATGTACGTCGCCCAGGATGTCGATGGCGATATCACGTGCTTCAGATTTCGACACATCCTGATGGAGCAGAATCGTCTCGATGAGCTGGTCGCCGATGGTGTAGACCGGGTTCAAAGCAGTCATCGGGTCCTGGAAGATCATCGCGATCTCGCCACCTCGCACTCGCTGCATCTGCGCCTCAGGAAGCTTTAGCAGGTCTCTGCCGTCGAACGTGATGGTTCCGGTGACGATCTCGCCCGCAGGTGGCTCGATGAGTCGCATGATCGACATCGCGGTCACGGATTTGCCACAACCAGACTCGCCAACCACGCCGCGTCGCTCGCCTGCGTTGACTTTGAACGAGACTCCGTCGACTGCCTTGACGACACCTTCCTCAGTCGAAAAGTACGTCCTGAGATCTTCTACATCTAGCAACGGTTCTGGCACGTCTTACTTCCGTTCAATCGTCTGTGTCGGGTCGAGCGCGTCACGGAGGCCGTCTCCCATGAAATTGATGGCGAGGACCGTCGAGATCAATGCGCCCGCAGAGAACACCAGTTCCCACCAGTAACCCCGAGGCGCGATGGCGGCACCGGCGGCCGACATGCCTCCCCAGGTCGGGATCGGAGGTCGAACACCAAAACCAAGGAACGATAGCGCTGCCTCGACAATGATGGCCGTACCTACCACCAAAGTGGTCTGCACGATGATCGGGCTTATGGCGTTGGGCAGGATATGCCGGAAGATGATCCTGCGGTCGTTGGCACCTGCGGCTCTCGCGGCCTCGACAAACTCCTTTTCGCGCAAAGAGAGGAACTCCGCCCGCACGATACGGGCGAGGCCGCCCCAAATCAGTGCCCCGAGCAAGACGGCGATACCCCAAGCTCCCTGTTTCAAGAATCCGGGGAGTATCCGCAACTCAGGAAGAACCCGGCCCACCACGATCGCAACGGGAAGAAGCGGCAGACCAAGCACCAGGTCCGTGAACCTCATCAGGGACTGGTCGACGACACCCGGATAGTACCCGGCAAGGGCACCGACGACGGTACCCAGTAGCGCAACCAACGCTCCGACGACGATTCCAACAGCAAGGCTGGCACGCCCACCGTGGATGACACGGGAGAGGACGTCCCGGCCGATATCGTCCGTGCCCATCGGCAATGACGATCTCGGAGCGATGTTCACCAGGATGCGGCCGTCCTCGTCCGGCAGTTGATCTGCGTAGTGGTTGATGTGCGGAAGGTCGATGATGCCCCAGCTCGAGATGAGGAACAGCACCGAGACCACCGCCACGATTGCCAGAGCAGTGCCTGCGCCCCGCAGCTGTCCCTTGAACGAACGGTAAGCCAGGTAGCCCGAGCCGACCGCCACGACGACCATGATGAGGGTCGTGAGAAAGCTCATTTGGATCGGCCCCGACCCGCAGAACGTGACATTCTTCTCGCAGGTAAACAGGGGCGCCATCAGCGCCACATACGTCACAAATGCCATGAAGAAGAACGCCACCATCGCCAGTCGGTGCCGTCGCAACCGGGTGACAAAGAGGTCCCATTGTGTGATTGGCTCAGCAGAGATGCCCTCTGCGGCCTCTAAAACGAGCTGATCGCTCGATTCGCGCTCAGTCATACCTGACTCTCGGGTCCAGGACGCCGTAGAGGATGTCAGCGACGATGTTCATGATTACGACACCGGTTCCAATCGCAAGCACCACCGCCATGATGGTCGGATAATCAACTGCGTTGATGGCACCGATGTAGAGCCGCCCCACACCGGGCCAGCCGAAGATGGACTCGGTGATGATGGCGCCACCAATCATGCTGGCGATGTCGAGTGAGACGAGGGTCACGATCGGGATCATCGCATTCCGTAGGGCATGCTTGACGATAATCGTACGCCGTGGCAGTCCCTTGGCCTTGGCGGTGCGCAGATAATCCGAATGCATCACCTCGAGCATCGATGCACGCTGGAATCGCGAATATCCGGCCAGTGAGATTGCTGCAATCGAGACCGCAGGAAGCGTCAGGTGCTGCACGATGTCGCCGAGTTGTGCCAGCGACGGCAAGCCGAGCAAGCCCCTGCCGAGCGACTCGTAGCCCGAGCTCGTCATCCCGACCACGTAGAACACCTTCATTCCCAGCCAGCGCTCTAGCTGGTAGGCCAGGATCAGCTGGAGCATCACGCCGATGATGAAGATCGGCGTCGAGAACGTGATGAAAGAAAGCGTCGTGCCCAGCTGGTCAAAGAACGAGTATTGCTTGATCGCCTGATATACACCGAGCGGTATCCCGATGATCAAGGCGATGGCAAGCGCCGTCAGACCCAACCTGAAGGTGTTTCCGGCAGCACCAAAGACGTTGTCCCATACGGCGCCGTCACCGCGGAACGATTCACCCCAGTTGAGCGAGAAGACAATCCGGCTCTTGATAATCCAGAAGGCGATGAAGGCGACTACGAGGATCGAAAACGCCCGATACGTCCGCCACCAATTGGTCTCTATCTTGACGAAGAATGCCCCGATCGAATAGGCAATTACACCAAAGAATGCTGCGAATGCCACCCAGCTGCGGATCCCGATCCTGCCGAGAACCATCAGCCCCTCCTGCGGCTGCACCGCCACCGGCGTCACGAAATTCTTGAGCCAGATGAAGTACTGCTGGTACCACGGTTTGTCCAGCCCCCACTGCTCGGTCAGCTGCGCAATCACCGGTTGCATTCGCGGATTGAGTTTGAGCCGGTCGAGCGGCGATCCTCCAGAGAACTGGATGAGCACGAACACGACCAGGCTCAGTGCAAACAAAGTGACTATGCCATAAACCAAGCGTCGGATGATGTATGCGAACACCCTTCGATGCCTCCCGCTCGGGTCCAGCGACTATACCAGGGAACATACCCCGGGCGTGCAAGCCCGCCCCAAACCCTGTCTATTCCTGGGGTAGAAACGAGTCGTTCCAATAAGCGAGAGGGGCCCGATAGGGCCCCTCTCCATCGATTGATTCTCGTGTTGACCTTAGAGGTCGATGCGATACCACTCCTCCATGTTCCACAGGTCCGAAGCCTGGGTCGGGTTGTGCTTGTAGCCACCAACCTTGTCGCCCCAAGCAGCTGCCGTCACGAGACGGGCATACAGCGGGATGATCACGACCTGATCGGCCAGGATCGCCTCGCCTTCCTGCATGAGCGGGATGAGGACATTTTCGTCGACCGATGTGTTGAGCTCATCACGGATCTCGGCGAACCGCTGTGTGCTCACATCAATCACCGACGAGTCGGGGGTACCCCAACGGTAGTAGTTGGCTCCGTCCGGGGGTGGTGCCTCTGGATCGAACAGGTCGAAGAGACTGATAGCACCGGAGAGACCCGGCGAACCAACCCATGCCCACTCGCCCAGGTCAAACAGACCGTTGTCGAGGGTCTCGCCAAAGAAGATCTGCGAGTCCTCGAGTTTGTTCTCGTAGTTGACACCGACGTCCTGGAACATGTTCACGAACAGCTCGGAGAGCTTGACGCGGGCATCATTGTTGGACGTGGTCCCGAAGACGGTATAGAGCTCGTCTACGCCGAGCTCTGCCCTGGCAGCATCGAAATACTCCTTGGCCTTGTCGACGTTGTAGTCATACTGAGCCCACGCCGAATTCGAGATCGCCGGGGTCACCGGCTCCAGGAATGACGTCAGGGGCTCAACCTGACCCGCGAGGATCTCATCGACGATGAGATTCTTGTTGATCGTATGAGCAACACCCTTGCGGTAGTTCAGGTTGTCGTTGGCCGAGTTCTCGTTCTTGTCGAGACGACCCGGGCCGAACTGGAAGGCCAGGTGCTCCCAAACCGGACCGCTGAGAACCTCGACTTGGGCGCCTTCTGGCTCGAGAGCCTGAAGGGCTTCAATGGTCTCGGTTGCCGGCGGAGGCTGGATGACATCGACCTCACGGCCCTTGAAGGCGGTGATGATCGACTCGGTCTCCGGGATGAACCGCATGACGACGCTATCGAGGTACGGCAGTTGCTGGCCGGTCTCGGCATCGGTCTTCCAGTAGTTGTCGTTGCGAACAACCTTGATGTACTCGCCCTTCTGCCAGCTTTCGAAGACGAACGGGCCGGCGGACGGCCACATGGTCTCGTTCCAGTCGGTCTCGAAGTCCGAGTTCTCAACTGCATGCTTCGGGATGATGGTTCCGAAGATGAGCTCGTACTGAATTGTCGGCTGTGACAAGGTGTATGAGAACGTCTTCGCACCGATCGTGGTGTCGATGATGTCCTGATACGTGGTCTTGTCGACGGCGAGATCCGGATTCATGATGGTATCCAGCGTGAACTGGAAGTCGTCACCCGAGATCGGCGTTCCGTCTGACCACATGGCCTCGTCACGGATCTGGTAGTTCACCGTCATGGTGCCGTCGTCGTTGAGCACGACGCCGCCGTTGTCGACGGTCGGCAGCTCTGTCACCAGCTCCGGGATGAGCGTCAGCGTGTAGCCGTCGATCTCCTGGACACCGGCGAAGTACGCCTGGCCGATACGTGACACGACAGCGTTGTCGCCACCCGGGACGAACGGGTTCAATGTCGGGGGCTCCTGATCGTCAGCAACGATGACCTCTCCACCGTACTGCTTGCCAGGGGCCTCAGTAGTGGTGGTGGTGGTCTCCGGTGCTGCGGTTGTTGCAGGAGCAGCTGTGGTAGTGGTGTCTTCTGTTGCTTGAGTGGTTGTAGTAGTGGTATCGCCGCTTCCGCCAGAATCGCCACAAGCAGTGACAATCATTGCGAAAGCGAGAAGTACCGCCAACCACAACACCTTGCGGCTACGCCACAATCGATTCAAGGTGTTGCCTCCTTGGTAGTCCGTGTCGGGAAACTGATGGAATCAGAAATCAGCGAGCCCAGAGCCACGTAAGCGTGACTGTGGTCACCGTAAATACGGCAGATACAGCAACCGTGATCCGGTCGAGGTTCCTCTCCACGACATTGGATCCCGAAAAGCCTCCACTCATGCCACCACCGAACATGTCGGACACACCTCCACCTCGACCCGCATGGAGCAGGATGAGGAAGATGAGGGCGAGCGACACGAGCGCATGTAACGCCGCAACGACTGATGCCAAGAGTCTCCCTTTCTCACACGGGACCCGCACACACGGGCCCATCAGTCGCGAAGTATGGAACCTTCCGGCCAGAAGAGCAAGTCACGCCACCAGCATCTGGGAACCGACGCAACCCGGAACGGGGTCACCCAGCCTGTTTCGCTACGGCCTCAGCAGCGGCTTTTGCCGCTTCTGCATCACCGAGATACCGGCTGCTGATCGGCTGAAGATTCTCATCGAGATCGTACAGCAGCGGGATGCCCGTCGGAATATTCAGATCCGTGATCTCCTCATCGGAGACCCCGTCGAGGTGCTTGACCAGTGCCCGCAGGCTGTTGCCGTGAGCCGCGACGATCACCTGCTTGCCTGCGCGCAGGTCAGGGACGATGCCGTCGTACCAGTACGGCAGCATTCTGTCGACGACGTCCTCGAGACACTCTGTCGCAGGCAGCAAATCGGGCGGCATCCAGGAGTAGCGGGGGTCGTGGCCGGGGTGACGCTCGTCCATCGGATCAAGCGCTGGTGGTGGCGTCGAGTAGGAGCGTCGCCAGATCTGCACCTGCTCTATGCCGTGTTGGTCTGCCGTCTGTTTCTTGTTGAGACCCTGGAGCGCGCCGTAGTGGCGTTCATTCAGCCGCCAATGCTTGACGACCGGTATCCAGACCTGGCCCATCTCGAGAAGGGCAAGATGGAGCGTGTTGATCGCACGCTCGAGCACCGAGGTGTGCGCCACATCAAAGTGCAGGCCCTCTTCCTTCATTATCTCGCCGGCCGCTTTCGCCTCAGCGATGCCCTTTTCCGATAGAGGGACGTCGGTCCAGCCGGTGAACACATTCTCCAGATTCCACGTCGATTGTCCGTGACGGAGTAGGACGAGTGTTGCCATCAGATGACTCCTATAGCTGTATGACGACAAAGCTAGTCGCCCGTCGAGAAAAGGTCAGGTTCGCCCTGCTGGGTACTGCGGCAACGGTGCCTCATCCGGCAAATCTGTGCCAGAGCTCGATGTTCCAGGTGTAGCCCGCCATCGAGGTATTGAGCTCGAAGCCACCGATCTCATCGGCCCAAACCACTCCGACCATGGGCCGGGCCGCGATCGGGATGAGTACCGCGCTGTCGGCGAGAACCTCCTCGCCGACACGGGCAAGTGAGATGGCCTGCTCCGGATCGACGGTTTCTCTCGCAGTGGTGAGAATGCCACGAAACTGGACAACGGTGTCATTGTTCACCGACGAGTCCGGTGTGCCCCACCGGTAGTAGTTCCTACCTTCGGGTGGTGCGGAATCAGGGTTGAAGAATTCGAGAGTTGACACGAACCCCGCCGCATCCGGACTGGCCACCCACGCCCACAACCCGACATCCCAGGTGCCGTCATCGAGGGTCTCGCCGAAGAAGAGCTGCGAATCCTCCAGCTGCAGCTGGACGTTGATTCCTACCCTCCTAAGCTCATCCACCAGCTCATCGGCGATTGCCGGGCGCTCCCACGCGTTCGAGGTAGTCGAAAAGATCAATCGCGGTGGATCGGCGGCACAGTCCCGGCCGGCTTCGGAACATGCCTCCGCGAGCAGCTGGACCGCCTTGTCGGGATCGTAGCCGTATTGCTGCCAGGGTCCTTCGCCCTCACCAGGGCTCAGTATCGACGTGATCGGCTCCCAGCCCACGAGAGCGGCCAGACGATCTGTGTCGACAGCGTATGCGATCGCCTGTCGATATGAGCGGTACTGGTTCAACGATTCGTCATTCCGGTTGGCCGGACCGAACTGGAAGTTGAGATGCTCCCAAAGCGGGCCCGGCTTGACCTGCACAACAACACCGTCGGGTTCGAGGTTGCGTAGCCGGGATACTGCTTCCGGGTCCGGTGAAGGAACGAGCACATCCAATTCCTTAGCGACGAACGCCGAGAGGAGTGCCTCGTCCTCCTGGCTGAACTTGAAGACCACCTCGTCGAGATACGGCAGTTGCGCCCCCGAGGAGGGATCGGTCTTCCAGTAGTCCGGATTGCGGACCAGACGGAGGTAATCGCCTTGCTCCCATTCGGCAACGATGAACGGCCCCGCTGATGGCCACATCTTGTCGGTCCAGGCCGTTGCCACATTCGTGCCTTCCACGGCGTGCTTAGGGATCACGACAGGGAACATCGTCTCGTACGCCACGGTGGGCTCCGCCAGGACCATCTCGAATGACTTCGCTTCCGCCTTCGTGCTGACCACATTGTGGACGAGATCGCCCTCATCGGTGCTCTGCTCGAGCATGACGCCCAGCGTGAAATCGAGGTCGTACCCCGTGATCGGCGCCCCATCGCTCCAAACCGCCTCGTCACGTATCTGGTAGCGGACGGTCAATGTGCCGTCGTCGTTGATCACCACTCCCCCGTTGCCGACCGAAGGCAGTTCTGTGACCAACTCCGGGGTCAGCTCGAGCGTCTCTCCATCGATGTCGTAGACCCCTGCCAGATACGCCTGACCAACAACAGACATGACCGAGTCGTCGCCACCCTCTGCGAACGGGTTGAGAGTGACCGGTTCCTGGATTTCGCCGATGGTGACAGACCCACCGTATGCCGGAGGTGGTGCTTGCGTGGTCGACGTCGTCTCGTCTCCCGTCGTGACGGGTGGCACGGCCGTGGTTGGAGGCAGGGCGGTGGAAGGTGACCCGGTGTCGCCACCGGCGCAAGCTGCCGCGAGGAGCGCAGCTCCCACCAGCACAGCAAAGACGCGTCGCATAGGCCTCCATTCGACGCGTCACACCTTAACCCCGCGCTCGCACTGGTGGTGATCGCCGCCGGTCCGCTGAGCACCAGGATCGGCGTTCCAACGTGGACTCTCGTCGCTCTGGGGATCGTGCTGATCCCCTGGGGTCGAGTTGTTGTACCTGACCACCCGCCGGGCGCCGCTGCGTGCGGCTCAAGTCACCGTGGTGGTCGTCGGGAACCTTGCCTGGGCAGTAGCCGCGGCGGTGATCGTCTGGGGCTTTCCAAATGCTCTATCGGCCGGCGGCAAATGGGCCGTCGGTTTGTTCTCTCTGGCTGTGCTGGCGATTGGCCTGATGGAACTGCGCCGTTTGATCGAGCTGAAGTCGGCGCTCGAGGAGACCCGGGTCAGGCAGCGAGGCCGATGACGACGCGGCGCTTCTGCCAGATCGGAGTGTCCAGACCCGGCCCGGCGCCGCCGCCGACAAGCATCCTGCCCCCGGCGGTGTCCATTCCAAAATGGCGACCACCCGCGGCCTCGATAGCCTCGCGGACAACGGCAAGCGCCCCGGGGATCACCTCGTTGTGACCGCTTGCTTCTTGTGCAAAATCGACCGTCAGCAACGACTCCGACCGATCTGAGATGACACGCACGTCGGAGACGAATTCGTGTGATCCGATCTTCTCGGCGACCGCGGTGGCGTGATCGTAAAAGTCGATCCCGTCTGCCGCCCAGATCGTCCGACGCGTAAGACGAAACTCAAAAGAAACTCTGTATTTCATTGCCCACCGCCCCAGAGATTGGGGCCCCATTAGGATGCCTACCTATCCACGGCAACTACCCCACGTAGCGCCGCTTGCACTAATAGTGCACGAGAGTGCCAGCGCAGGCAATGCCCATTGCGCCCGGCACTCGATGCACTAGTTCCACCAGCAACTGCAAAAGGAGGGTTCAGGCCGCACGGCCTGAACCCTCCTCGATCCTCCTCCGACGACCCTGCGGTTACAGCCAGTATCTGACGATGGAGGCGAAGCTATCAGGATCGAGCGAGGCGCCGCCAACGAGCGCCCCGTCGATGTCGCGTTTCGCCATCAGCCCGGCGATATTGCCCGCCTTGACAGACCCCCCGTAGAGGATGCGCACCGAATCTGCCGCCTCCCCGAACATCTCGGCGACTGTGTTGCGCACGAAGGTGCACATGTCGGCAGCATCATCCGAGCTCGCCGTTTTGCCGGTCCCAATCGCCCAGATCGGCTCGTACGCGATCACCATCCCGGCCACCTGCTCTGCTGTGAGGCCCTGGAGCCCGAGCCTGACCTGGGACCCGACCTTCTTCTCGGTCCTGCCCTGCTCGCGCTCGTCCTCGGTCTCGCCACAGCACATGATCGGAATCATGTCCGCGTCGAGAATGGCCTTCACCTTCTTGTTGACGTCCTCGTCGGTCTCTCCAAAGATCTGGCGACGCTCGGAATGCCCTGCGATCACATAGGAGACAGACAGCTTGGACAGCATCTGCGGTGACACCTCTCCGGTGAATGCACCCTTCTCCTCGTAGAAACAATGCTGGGCACCGAGACCAATCTCGAGATGATCCGTCTCGATGACGGTCTGCACCGAACGGAGTGCGGTCAACGGTGGGCATATGACCACATCCACACGGTCATAATCCGACGACTCCAAACGGTAGCTGAGCTTCTGTACCATTTGAATCGCCTCGAGATGCGTCGCATGCATCTTCCAGTTGCCCGCGATCATGTCCTTACGCATCGTTCCACCTCTCCAGGGCAGCTATGCCCGGTAGCAGTTTTCCTTCAAGAAGCTCGAGGCCGGCACCGCCTCCACTCGAGACGTGCGAGATCTGGTCTTCGCGGCCGAGGAGCCGGATCGCAGCAACGCTGTCACCACCACCGATGACGGTAAAGCCGTCGGTCTCGGCAAGCGCTGCGGCAACACCTGCGGTGCCCGCCCGGAATGCCTCCCATTCGAAGACACCCATCGGGCCGTTCCAGAACACGCTGGCAGCACCGTCGATCACGGTCTTGAAGGCGGCGATCGACGCAGGCCCGATGTCCAGGCCCATCATGTCGGCGGGGATTGCGTCGATCGACACAACCCGGTGATCCGCGTCTTCGGCAAATGCCGCGGCGACGACCACGTCACTAGGCAACGAGATCTTGTGACCGTGCACGCCGGCGAGAAGGTCGCCGACAGCTCCGAGCATCGACTCCTCGACGAGAGAGTTGCCCACCTCGTTGCCTTGTGCCCGCAACAGTGTGAAGCACATACCGCCACCGACGATCATCTCGTCGACACGAGGCAGCAGATGCTCCATCACCGCGAGCTTGTCTGAGATCTTGGCGCCACCGAGGATCACCAGATACGGACGTTCCGGGTCCCCGAGGAGTGCCGAAAGTGACTCGACCTCCTTGGCGAGCAACAGTCCGGCAGCAGAGCGGAGCCGCTCCGCGACGCCGACCGTCGAGGCATGAGCACGATGGGCAGATCCGAACGCATCGAGCACGAAGAAATCGGCGAGCCTCGCCAGCCTGTCTGCCAGCTCCGAATCGTTCTTGGTCTCTCCCGGCTCGAATCTCGTGTTCTCGAGCAGAGTGACCGTTGCGACATCGGTGGCCGCAACCGCGGCCTCCGCTTCGGGGCCCGCCACCACGTCCAGCTTGTTCACCGGGAAACCACCGAGCTCCGACATGCGCCTACCCACCGGATCCATCCGGAGGGCTTCGTCTATGCCCTTGGGGCGACCAAGATGGCTGCAGACAACCACCCTGGCGCCCCGGTCGAGCAGGGCCCGGATGGTGGGGAGGCTGGCGCCGATCCGGAAATCGTCGGCCACCTCCCCCTCATCCAATGGCACGTTCAGATCGGAACGGACCAGGACCGTCTTCCCTTCGACTCTAAGGGAGTCGAGACTTGGGAGCTTTGTCATGATTCTGTCGATTCAACCAAGCAGCTTGACGAGGTCAACGAGACGACTCGAGTAGCCCCACTCGTTGTCGTACCAGCCCAGCACCTTGATCATGTTGTCACCCGGCACAATGGCGGCAGATGCGTCGTAAATGCACGAGTGCGGGTCACCAACGATGTCGCTGGAGACGATCTCGTCCTCGGTGTAGCGCAGGATGCCCTTGAGCGGCCCATCGGCGGCGGCCTTGAACGCCCCATTCACCTCTTCGAGGGTGACGTCCCTGTCGAGGGTGACAACCAGGTCGGTCGCTGATCCGTCCGCGACGGGGACACGCATTGCCATGGCTTGCATCTTGCCATCGAGGCTGGGGAGAACCGAACCGATGGCCTTGGCGGCACCGGTCGCGGTAGGGATGATGTTCGTGGCAGCGTTGCGAGCCCGCCGCAAGTCCTTGTGTGGCATGTCCAGGATCGCCTGGTCGTTGGTGTAGGCGTGGACGGTGGTGAACATGCCCCGCTTGATCCCGAATGCGTCGTCGAGCACCTTGGCCATCGGCGCGACACAGTTCGTGGTGCACGATGCGTTCGAGATCACCTTGTGGACCGCCGGGTCGAGCTTGTCATCGTTGACACCAAGAACCACCGAGATGTCGGCATCACCGGACGGTGCGGAGATCAGCACATATTCGGCACCGGCCGTGATGTGCTTGGATGCCGCCGCGTGGGAGCGGAAGATACCGGTGGATTCGATGACGACGTCGACGCCGAGCTCGGCCCATGGCAGGTTCTCGGGGTCACGCTCGGAGTAGACCTTGAAGCGATCGCCGTCGACGAGAAGGTCGCCGTCGACAACCTCGATGGTACCGGGGTATACGCCGTGGACACTGTCGTACTTGAGAAGATGGGCGAGCGTCTTGGCATCCGTGAGGTCGTTCACGGCCACCATGTCAAAATCTGCGCCGTTCTTCTTCGCTGAACGGAAGAAGTTGCGTCCGATTCGGCCAAAGCCGTTTATAGCTACCTTCATGAGGTTCCTTCGTGTAGTGGATTTCAGATGAGACGGGCCAACACGCCACCGAGGCGCACCGGATCGTGTCGCGGGACCGTGAAAGCAGTGTCAACAAAGTGCCCGGAGACAACGTCTACACCATAGGTTGCCAGCACCTCCGCGTCGACGGCAAGCGCTTCCAACGGAGGCTGAAACGTCATTGACGCCTCATTCGCGACGATAGCAGCAGGGGGCCTGACTCCGCTCATTCCAATCAGTGCATCTAAGTGATCGGCGCAATCCATACCGAGCGTTTCCCCATCCTGCGTGCTGATATTGGCCACGTAGACAAGACGAGCCTCGGAGCTGTTCACCGCCTCGACTATGCCCGGCACGAGCAGCGAGGCGAGCACCGATGTGTACAGGCTCCCCGGGCCGACGACGATCTGATCGGCTTCATTGATGGCGGCAATCGCCTCGTCACTTGCGGTGATATCTCCTGGCAGGAGCCGCATCGTCTCAACCCGGCCCCGGCTCAAAGCAAGGGCGACCTGCCCGAAGACCTTCTCCCCATCGACCACGGCTTCTATCCGCAGCCTGCGGGGCGAAGCGGGGATGACCGACCCGACGGTGCCTAGCAAGGTCTCTGCTGCACGCAAGGCGGAGCGGAAATCACCAGTCAGATCCGCAAGCGACGCAATGATCAGGTTTCCGAGCGAATGACCACTCACATCGGATGCATCAAACCGATATTCGAAGAGATCCTTCCAGACGGAATCCTCCGGCGACAATGCCAACAGACACTTCCTGATATCGCCGGGTGGCGGGATCTCGAGATCGGGGGCGAGCCTTCCCGAAGAGCCACCGTCATCGGACACCGACACGACCGCATCAATCCGGCCCGCATAGCGTTGGATGGCCTGCAGCGCCGCGGAAAGGCCTTTGCCCCCACCGATGGCCACCACGTGAGGGCCCCCCCTCCCGGTGGCGAGCGCCTGTTCCAGCTCACGCGTCATCGGCGTGCCCATGCGGCTATGACGCGGCATTGGGTGTGTCCCGGTGGCTCACATTCGCCGAGAACCCAGCCTGCTCGAGCCGCTTCGTGATCTCGTTGGCCAGTGCCACCGAGCGATGGCGACCTCCGGTGCAGCCTATCCCGATGGTGAGATACGCCTTCCCTTCGGCCTCGTATCGGGGCAGTAGGAACCGAAGGAGGTCCATGGCCTTGTCGAGAAATTGCCTGGCATCCTCGCTGGCGAGCACATGGTCACGTACCTCTTGGTCGTGGCCGGTGAGCGGCCGGAGCTCTGCGATCCAGTGCGGATTGGGCAGGAAGCGGACATCGAGCAGTAGATCTACAACGCGCGGCGTCCCCTTCTTGAACCCGAAAGAGATTACGTCGACGCGTAGCTGCCGCATCGCTTCGGGCCCCTTGAATGCTTCCACCACCCGGTCGCGAAGCTCGTGGACATTCAAAGAGGTGGTATCGATGATGACGTCTGCAAGGCCCCGAATCTCCTCGAACGTCACTCGCTCGGCGGCGATCCGCTCGGCAAGGGTGCCCTCGCTGATGGGATGCCTCCGCCTCGTCTCCTGAAACCTCCGTTCCAGCGTTGCGTCATCCGCGTCCATAAAGAGCACGGTTGTCGAGACGCTCCGTTGCAGCAGACTGTGCAATGCCGCCTCGAGCGCACCGTAGGTGACGCCACCTCTGGTGTCGACGACCACAGCGACCTTCTCCCGCTTGCCTTCGGGAACACCGATCTGATCGATCAGGAATTTGATCATCTCAGCAGGGAGGTTGTCGACCACGAAGTAGCCGAGATCCTCCATCACATTGGCCGCCTGGGAGCGCCCCGCCCCGGACATACCTGTGATGATCACCGCTCTCGACTGGCTCACTGTCAACTCCCTCTGCCTTGCAGGGCGGCCACCAACTCTTCGGCTACCGCGCCCGGCACGATCTCGGCGATCTCTTCCACTGAAGCCCGCCGCAACCTCTTCAGCGATCCGAAGTGGCGGAGCAGGTCCTTCTTCCGTTTCGACCCGATACCCGGAACCGAATCCAGCACAGAGTCAACCATACGTTTGCTCCGCAGCTGGCGATGGTACGTAATGGCGAATCGATGCGCCTCGTCACGGACGCTCTGCAGCAGATAGAGCGCCTCTTCGCCACGCGGGATGAGCATAGGGCCGTCGGCGTCCGGCAGGTAAACCTCCTCGAGCCGCTTGGCCAGCCCGGCAACGGGGATGTCGAGACCAAACTCGTCAAGCACCTTGACCGCCCGACCCAGCTGCCCCGCACCACCGTCGATGATCACCAGCGATGGCGGGTATGCGAACTTGCCACGCTCCTCTAGCGGGCGATCGAGATCGGCGAGGTAGGCACCAAACCGCCTCCGCATTACCTCCTCCATCGCGGCGAAGTCATCCTGACCGCTCAGCGTCTTGATCTTGAATTTCCGATATTCGGACTTCTTGGGGAGCCCGTCTTCAAAGACAACCATCGACGCCACAGTGCTTGTTCCCTGGATGGTGGAGATGTCGTAGCACTCGATCCTGAGCGGTGCCTTCTCCATTCCAAGGTGCACCTGCAGGCTGCGCAGCGCCTTGGCCCTGGCGTTGTGATCCGATGCCCTCCTCATGCGGTGGCGGGCAAACTCCTCTCTGGCGTTCGCATACGCAGTCTCGAGGAGCCGGCGCTTTGCCCCTCGCTGCGGGATACGGAGCTCAACTTGCGAGCCGCGCCGCATACTCAGCCATTCGGTCCACAACTCAGAGTCCTCAGGCACGTGGGGCACCACGACCAACTTCGGCGGCGCCTCGCCGCCGTATGTCTGTCTCAGCACGATCTCAATCAGCTCGGAGGTGGTCACATCCTCGACCTTGTCTAGGACACTCGTCCTCCTGCCGGTTAGCCGGCCTCTCGTGACGTTGAAGACAACGACCGCCGCCTCCAGGCCGTCCTCCTCCACGGCAACCAGGTCAAAGGTCTCCGGGCGTCTCGACACGAGCTCCTGGCGTTGTAGCGCCTTCTCGACAGACGCGATCTGATCCCGAAGCCGGGCGGCATGCTCGTACTCGAGACGTGCGGCGGCATCTTGCATATCCCTCGTCAGCTGACTGAGTAGATCTGCCCGGTCACCATCGAGGAATGCCGACATCCCGTCCAGGTACTCCTGGTATTGGTCATGACCGACCTCTCCGACGCAAGGCCCCGAGCACCGTTCGATGTGAAAGAGAAGACAGGGACGACCGAGCGACTGATGGCTTTTGAATTTGGTGTCGGTACAGGAACGGATGGGAAAGGTGCGTAGCAGCAGATCTCGAGTCTGCCGGATGGCGTATGCGTGGGCATACGGGCCGAAGTACTGAACACCCTTGCGACGCTTCCCCCTCATCACCATCACCCGCGGCCAGTCCTGGTAACGGGTCAGGGCAAGATAAGGGAAGCTCTTGTCATCCCGAAGCTTGATGTTGAAACGGGGCTGATGCTTCTGGACGAGCGTGTATTCGAGCATCAGCGCATCGACTTCGCTGTCGGTGACGATCCACTCGATGGAGTCGGCTTCGGAGACCATGCGCTCGGTGCGCACCAGGAGGTCAGACCCGAAGTAATTGGCGAGGCGCTTGCGAAGCGACTTTGCCTTGCCTATGTAGAGAACACGCCCATCGGGTCCCTTGAAGAGATATACCCCGGGCCCGTCAGGGATGGACGATGCGGGAGGTCGTTGCATGCCATGATGCTACGACGTATCTATGACGTAAACGTGGAGGGGCCTAGAAAGCCACCGCAGCTGAAAGACGACGGCTGGCTTCGAGGATCTCATCCATGCCTGAAGCAGTCTCGATATCGACAGAGGCGTGCAGCCGCACCTGATGCAGGTCTTCGACCGTCATCCAATCGGGAGGAGTCTCATATACCTCGAGCTCCGGCCACTCGGCAACAACATCCTCAGCCGATGCCGCATTGACGAAGGCCCAGGCGGCACCACTTCCATATTCGTAGGCAACGTAGAAACCGTCCATATGTGTCATGTGTGTCCTCCTTGGTCAACACGTCTATCGGTGAGAACGCCGACTACCTTGAGTGTTCATCCAGCGCGCTCCGAGTAGTCGTGGCATCCGCTCTTGACCAACATATCCAGGTTCGGCTGCTAACGCGGTCTCACTGAAACCTGTCTCCACAAACTCCTCCAGGTTCCAGCCGGCAGCCGCCGCCTCATTGAGGATGGTGGCGAGAGGTCGATGGTGGAACAAGACATCGCCTTCACCTGCCGGCATCAGTGTGCTGCCGTTGTGGAAATAGTCCCCCCACCGCCACAGGAACTCGCCGTCGGTCGCATCGATGATCGGGCCCGAACCGGCGGCGGTGAAGGCCGGGTGATTCATTACCAGCGTCAGCGCCCCACCCGGGCGAACCACACGGGCAACCGTCTCGAACACCTCGAGACCGGCCAGATGTTCGAGAACCAGCACCAGAAAGGCCCCATCGACCGATCCCGGACGGAGCCAACCCAGATCCGGGAGCTCAGCGCGCACCACCGGGCCGCGCCGCGCTGCGAGACGCAGCAGTCCTTGAGATATGTCGCAACCGAGCACGCGCCCCGGGTACAGGGCCATAACCTGTCCCTCACCGCATCCAAGATCGAGCAGGCGTCCGGGAACATCAGCGAGCAGCCGCTCCAGCAGCGGTATCACATCTGACCGGTAGATGGGGTCGTCGTCGATCTCGGCAAGCCACCACTCGGTGTGGTCGCTCCATTCATTGCCGGACTTCTGCGTCAAACGAGCCCCTATCCGGGTAACAGTTCTCTGAGGAACTTGCCGGTGTACGACTCGGGAACCTCCCCCACGTCTTCGGGTGTGCCCTCGGCGACGATCCGGCCACCATCCTCGCCACCCTCGGGGCCGAGATCGATGATCCAGTCCGCCGTCTTGATCACATCGAGGTTGTGTTCGATAACCACCACCGTGTTCCCGGCATCGACCAACCGGTGCAGGACATTGAGCAACTTGCGAACATCCTCGAAGTGCAGACCGGTGGTCGGCTCATCGAGCACATACAAGGTCTGCCCGGTGGATCGCTTCCCTAGCTCTGATGCCAGTTTTACCCGCTGCGCCTCCCCCCCCGACAGGGTCGGTGCCGGCTGGCCGAGTGTGACGTAGCCGAGACCAACATCGAACAGGGTCTGTAGCACTCTGGCGATCCGCGGCTGGTTTTCGAAGAAATGCACCGCGGCCTCCACCGACATGTCGAGCACGTCAGCGATCGAGTGGCCCTTGAACGTTATCTGCAACGTCTCGCGGTTGTATCTCCGCCCCTTACACACCTCACATGGGATGTAGATGTCAGGCAGAAAGTGCATTTCGATCCGGATTGTCCCGTCGCCCTTGCATGTCTCACAGCGACCTCCCGAAACGTTGAACGAGAACCGGCCGGGCTTGTAGCCGCGCATTCTGGCGTCTGAGGTCGCCGCAAACAGCTCGCGAATCCGGTCGAACACCTTGGTGTAGGTGGCTGCGTTCGACCGTGGTGTCCTACCAATCGGGCTCTGGTCGATATTGATGATCTTGTCGACCAGAGCAGTGCCCGTGATCCGTCGGTGCTTGCCGGGGAGCTGATGCGAGCCATGCAATTGGTGATGGAGGGCCTTGGAAAGGACCTCCTGGACCAGTGATGATTTCCCGCTTCCCGAAACCCCCGTGACCACATTCAACTTGCCGAGCGGAAAGTCGACTGTGATGGAATCGAGGTTGTTCGCCGCAGCCCCCTCGACGGTAATCGATTCCCCGGTGCCGATCCTTCTCACCTGGGGCACCGTGATCTCTCTCCTGCCTGCGAGATAGTCACCGGTGATCGACTCAGGACTGTCCATGATCGTCTTCAGGTCTCCCTGAGCGACGATCCGCCCGCCGTGAGCGCCCGCACCCGGCCCGATGTCGACAATGTGGTCGGCAACCCGGATTGTCTCTTCATCGTGCTCCACCACGATGAGCGTGTTGCCCAGATCACGCAAGCGCAGCAGCGTCTCAATGAGCCGCTGGTTGTCACGCTGGTGGAGGCCGATAGACGGCTCATCGAGGATGTACAGGACACCCACCAGACCCGAGCCGATCTGTGTCGCCAGTCGGATCCGTTGCGCCTCTCCCCCGGCGAGGGTGGCGGCGCCGCGCATCAGCGTGAGGTAGTCGAGGCCGACGTCGACAAGAAACGTGAGCCGCGCTCTGATCTCTTTGACCACCAGACGCGCGATCTTCAAATCTCGATCGCTCAGCTCCATCTGGTCGATCCATTCCACGGCGTGCCGCAGCGGCATTGCGGACACCTCGAATATCGACTTGCCTGCGACCGTCACCGCCAGCGAGACATCATTCAGCCTCCCCCCGCCACAAGCCCGGCACGGTACCTCGCGCATGAACTGCTCGTACTGCTGGCGAGCGCCTTCAGAGTCGGTCTCGCGGTAACGACGATCCAGCCAGGGGATGACACCCTCATAGACAGTCTCGTACTGACGTCTCCTGCCAAATCGGTTCTGATACACGACCGGATACGGCTTCTCGTCTCCCCCATTGAGCAGTAGATCCCGGTGGTGCTTGCTCAGCCCTTCGAACGGGCAGTCCATGTCGATACCCTCATGCGACGCTACGGACGCCACAAGCCGCTGCATATAGCCCATGCGGTGCCTACCCACCCACGGAGCCAGCACTCCCTCATTGAGACTCCGGTCCGGGTGGGGAACAATCAGCTCCTCATCGACCTGATAGCGCGTCCCTATGCCACTGCATACAGGACAGGCACCGTATGGGCTGTTGAATGAGAAGTTGCGCGGCTGGAGCTCTTCAAACGACAGCCCGCACCTGGGACAGGCGAAAGCCTGGCTGAAGGTCAACGTCGGCCCGTCAATGATATCTATGAGGGCGACTCCCTCGGCAAGACCCAACGCGGTTTCGAGAGATTCTGTGAGACGTTGCTCAATGCCGTCCTTGCGCACCAGCCGGTCGACGACGACCTCGATAGTGTGCTGGTAGTAGCGGTCGAGCTTGATTTCCTCCGCCAGCTCGTGGACATCTCCGTCGATGCGAACACGGCTATAACCGTCCTTGCGCAGGTCGGCGAGCAGGTTCTCATACTCCCCTTTGCGCCCCTGCACCACAGGAGCGAGCACCTGGAACCTGGTTCCGTCGTCCAGGTCCAGAATCTGATCGACGATCTGCTGGGGTGTCTGTCTGGCGACCACCGAGCCATCACGCGGGCAATGGGGCACACCGATGCGGGCATACAGCAATCGCATGTAGTCGTGCACTTCGGTGACGGTGCCGACTGTCGACCTGGGATTGCGACTTGCCGTCTTCTGATCGATGGAGATCGCCGGAGACAACCCTTCGATGAAGTCGACGTCTGGCTTGTCCATCTGCCCGAGAAACTGCCTGGCATAGGCAGAAAGGCTCTCGACATAGCGGCGTTGACCCTCGGCATAGATCGTGTCGAATGCCAGCGAAGATTTCCCGGAGCCTGAGAGCCCGGTGAACACGATCATCTTGTCGCGCGGCAACACCAGGTCCACATTGGCGAGGTTATGCTCGCGGGCACCCTTCACGATGATTTGGTCGATTCCCACCGGTGTGCCGTCCTCTGGCGTCGAATTGCCGATAGGTCGGCGATTGTAGCGAGGGGGTGTGACAAGAAACGGCGGGCAGTGTCGGCTTCATGTGGCCGAGTCCACCCCTTCAGCCGGCCAGCGCAGCACAACCGCGGCTACCAGAGCGCCCAGCGATATTGGCCCGAGCGGCGACCAACCGAGGACGGGTTTCACCACCTGTAGCCAGGAGACGGCGGCCAGTGCCGCAACGACCAACACCGGTCGTCTCCAACGTGGCAGTAGAGCTACCAGGAGCAACAGCAGCAAACCGACGTCGTAGAAGAGCGTCTGTGGGGCCACCGCCATCGCCGCACCCGCCGCCAGAGCCCAACGCCACAGCGCCCCCGTGTCGGGCTCTCGCCACCAGAGCCAGGCCACACGTGCTCCGAGCAGAGCCGCCGATCCGTAGCCGAGGAGAACCGCTGTCTGCGAGCCAACTCCCAGGAGGTTCTCCAGAAAGCCGGGCATCGAAACAAAATTGGCGCCGTTTGCCACAGCGTTCGTGTCACGGAACAGGCTCGCCTGACTCCACCAATCGGTCAGCCAGTTGCCTCCCATGAGCAGCGTCGAGATAGCAAACAGGGCGACCGCGCCCATCGCCCACCCGGCCAGAATTCGCCAGCGTCTCGCCACCATCACAAGAGGGACGATCACCACGCCATACTGTGGCTTGAAGAGAAGCAGCGCCGCCACCAATCCGGCCGACACCGGCCGATCGTCGCAATCGAGTCGTGCGACAACAGCAAACAGCAGGATGCTGAGTGCCGTGTTCTGCCCACCGGCCACAGCAGTGAGGACAGGAAAGAACGCCAATGCGACGACCACGAGCGCCGTGGCAGGCAGACCGGTATTTCGCAACCACGGCGACAAGGCCCACACCGCACCGGCGAGCGCCAGCATCATGAGAATCGTATGGAACAGGAAAGACCATTGATATCCGGGCAGCGCCAGCAACCCGTATAGCGCAGCGGCAAACGGAGGATACGAGAAGTAGAGGAAGCCGCCTTCGTCGTCGATCAGCCCTGCCTGTTGGGCCTGCTGTCGCTCAGGGCTGTAGAGCTCTCCCCACTCACCGCTGTTGACTATCGACCCGGCGGCGTAGAACGACGGGTAGTCACCTCCAAGACGGCTCGCCGGGTCGTCCACGTCGTAACTCACCGCGGCAAACACCAGCGCGCCGAGCAGTGTGGCGATGATGATCAGGGGGTACACCCGCAGCCGCCAGCTGAAACTCTCTTTTGTGTCGGCCGTCACCCGTCAGACGATACCCCCTGGAAGCTCGGTACCCCGGGATGCGCAGCAGGACTTGCTGGCAGGCGGGCCGCTACCTGGCTGCTTCCACGACCTCTCGGAGCTCGCGTTTCAACTCGCTCACTTCATCACGGAGCCGGGCAGCGTATTCGAAGCGAAGCTCCGTCGCTGCGTTGTGCATCTCTTCTTCCAGGCTCTGGATGAGTCTGCGCAGATCCGAGCTGTCCATTTCGAGAGGCTCACGGTTCCTGGAATCGCGCATCCTGCGATCCGCCGACGGCGCATTAGAGCTCTGGAGGAGCGAGAGAATGTCACTGACCTTCTTCCGGATCGTTTGCGGGTCGATACCGTTCTCTTCGTTGAACTGCATCTGGAGACGGCGCCGGCGATTTGTCTCACTGATAGCCCACTGCATCGAATCGGTTACCGAGTCGGCATACATGATGACCTGGCCATCGACGTTCCTGGCGGCGCGGCCGATGGTCTGGACCAGTGAGGTCTGGGAGCGGAGGAAGCCCTCCTTGTCGGCGTCGAGGATCGCCACAAGGGCTACTTCAGGAAGATCGAGACCCTCACGCAGCAGGTTGACGCCGACGAGAACGTCATACTCACCGAGCCGCAACTCGCTGAGAATCTGGACCCGCTCCAGCGTGTCGATGTCTGAATGGAGATAGCGCGCTTTGACCCCCAACTCGAGGAGATAGTCGGTCAGATCCTCAGACATCTTCTTGGTAAGAGTCGTCACCAAGACCCTCTGGTCCTTCTCGGCGCGTTGTTGGATTTCTTCGATGAGGTCATCGATCTGGCCTTTGGTCGGCCTCACAATGACTTCAGGATCGACAAGACCGGTAGGTCGGATGACCTGCTCGACAACCTGTGACGCATTCTCCATCTCCCACCGGGCCGGTGTCGCAGAGAGCAGTACACACTGGTTGGTTCGCTCGTACCACTCTTCAAAAGTGATCGGGCGGTTGTCCATGGCCGACGGCAAGCGGAAGCCGTGTTCCACAAGCACGTCTTTCCGGCTCCGGTCTCCGGCATATTGCCCATGGATCTGTGGGATGGTCACGTGGCTCTCGTCGATGATCGTCATGTATCCATCAGGGAAGTAGTCAAGGAGCGTATAGGGAGGGCTACCGGGCTCTCGCCCATCGAGATGACGCGAGTAATTCTCGATACCCGCACATGTCCCGATCTCCCGCATCATCTCCATGTCATAGGCCGTTCGCATCCTCAACCGTTGCGCCTCGAGGAGCTTCCCGTGCCTCTCCAGCTCCTGGAGCCGCTGGTGCAGCTCGACTTCGATGTCGGCAACTGCGCGGAGCATCCTTTCCTCACCGGCGACGTAGTGTGTTGCCGGGTACACCATCACCTCACGCATCTCTTCGAGAATCTCACCTGTGAGCGGGTTCATCCGGAGGATCCGGTCGACCTCGTCACCGAAATACTCGATGCGGTAGATGGTCTCCTCGTATGCCGGGAAGACTTCGAGCGTGTCGCCTTTGAGCCGGAACTTGCCCCGTACCAGGTTGACCTCGTTCCGCTCGTACTGGATGTCGACCAACCGACGTACCGCGTCGTGCAGTGGGTACTCGACACCACGGATTATCCGCAATAGCCGTCCCTCGTACTCCTCGGGTGACCCGAGCCCATAGATCGCCGAAACCGAGGCGACAATGATCACATCCTCGCGGGTGAGCAACGCTGCCGTGGCCGAGTGTCGGAGCCGGTCGATCTCATCATTCATCGTCGACTCTTTTTCGATGTACGTGTCCGTCTGGGCGATGTAGGCCTCTGGCTGGTAGTAGTCGTAGTAGCTGACGAAGTATTCGACCCGGTTCTCGGGGAAGAACTCGCGGAACTCATTGGCCAGCTGTGCGGCGAGCGCCTTGTTGGGAGCGAGAATCAACGTTGGCCGCTGTACCTTCTCGATCAACCAGGCGATGGTTGCGGATTTGCCTGACCCGGTGATACCGAGAAGGGTCTGGAAGCGATCCCCGCGGGCGATGCCGTCCGCCAGCTTGGCTATCGCCGACGGCTGATCTCCTGCGGGTGAGAAGTCACTGTGAACCTTGAAAGGGCGCATTTGCGCCAGCGTACCCGGCGCCTGGGACAAGAAACTACGCCGCGCTCCCGGGCGCTCCGGTCTCATGGAGGCGCACCCACAAATCCCGCACCTGTTGCTGTAGATCGGCGACGCTGCCACGATTGTCGATGACGGCGTCGGCAATCTCGAGCCATTCCCCACCCTCGGCCTGGGAATCCATCCGCCTGGCAACATCGACGCTGTCCATTCCACGCGCGATTGCCCGTTCCATACGCAGCCGACTCGGAGCATCAACAACCACCCGGAACCAGCCGGGTCCGGCGAGGTTACCCGTCAACGGGAGCTCGAGGACCACGTCACGGTCTTCCAGCTCCGCAACGCGCTCGGCGATCGCGGTCGCGATCAGCGGGTGAGAGATCGCCTCCAATGCCTCCAGCTGCTCCGGATCGGAAAACGCTATCGCGGCCAGGCGGCTGCGGTCGATGCGTCCCTCGATCACGACCTCCGGCCAGGTCTCCGCCACGTCTGCGTATGCGCTGCCCCCGGGTTCGAGGATCTCGTGGCCGATCCGGTCGGCTTCGATCACCACCGCACCGAGTTCCCCGAAAACACGCAACACCGTAGATTTGCCGCTTCCGATACCACCACTGACGATCACCCTTAGCGGTACCTGATCATTGCCATCGACAGCCACGGTCTGGACTGTACCCTGTGCCGATGCTCACCGCGCGCGACCCGTGGGAACAGAGGCTCGATTGGCTGCTGAGCACGGTCATGTGGGCTTCACTCACCCTTTCGGTAATCATCACCACCGTCGTATATGGCGCAACGGCCAGCGTGGGGATCTCCGCATTGCTCGCAGGCGCCTGGGTTATTGCGATGCAGGTAGTGCCCAACCGCCATCGCAACTCGGAGCAGTGGGGTGAATTGCTGGCGGTTGTCGGTGTCGTCGTCTCACTGGTTGCTATGTCGCTCACGGGCGGTGGTGACTCGATCTATGTGCTCTACCTGGCGAGCGTCCCGCTGTTTGCCGCGAGCTTTCTGAGCACCAGGATTGCCCTCGAAACCGGGGCCCTCGCCATTGCCGGCCTATTTGTCATCGCACGAGCGCTCGGGCAACCCCTCCTCGACCAGTCCACGCTGCGCTCCGGGTTCCTGTACGCGCTCATCGTCATCTCATTCACCCAGGTGCGACGCCTGCTCATCGAGACCCAGGAACGAAATGTCGAGTTGTTGGCAGCAACTGCAAGGGTCGAGAGGATCCAGAGCGCACACACCCTCCTCACCAGCCTCTCCGAACTGGCCAATACCCAGGAACTCAACCCGGTGACCATCGGCACAGTCGCTTTGCGAGACCTGGCGACGGCAATCCCGTTCCTCGCAGGCCGGGTGAGCCTGATTCGGGAAGGCGGGGACAACCTCGTCGTCGCTACCCTTGGCGAGCCAGACAGCGAGCAACAGCCACACCGCTTCGACATCGAGGTGCGCGGTGCACTGCTCGGAGCAATGGAGCTGTGGCCCGATTCCGAACATGATCTACGTCGCCACCTTCCGGCGATTCAACCGATCGTCATCCAACTCGGTTTGGCATTCGACAACGTCGCCATTGTGCAGCGCATCGCCCATCGCACCGTCTATGAGGAGCGCGTGCGGCTGGCCCGTGAACTACACGACAACATCGGCCCCGGCCTCGCCTCCCTTGGCCTGCGCCTCGACATGTTGATCTATCAGGCCACAGACGACCCTGAGTTGGTGCGACATCTCGAAGGCACGCGGGCAGCAGTCACGTCGCTAGTCGAGGAGGTGCGAATCACCGTCCAGGACCTCCGTCATGACAATGTCGCCTCCATCGTCGAGCAGGCTCACGAGATCGTCGCCTCGGAAGCAGGCTCCGGTACCGAAATCGAGATCTCGATTCGAGAAAACCGACCACCCCGCCCGGCAGTCGCCGTTGAGCTGCGCGCCATCCTCACCGAAGCAGTCCGCAATGCCATCGAGCATTCAGGCGCTACCCGGCTCTCAATAGAAGGTGAAGTCGACCGTGACCGTGGCACCATCTCGATCATCGACAACGGTTCGGGATTCGATCCGAACGACCTGCCGACAGGCCACTACGGGGTCCTAGGTATGCGTGAACGCGCCGGCGAGATCGGCGGGACGCTTGTCGTCGAATCGAGCCCATCCCGGGGCAGCACAGTTACTATCACATGGGAGGCCGATTGAGTTGATTATCAAGATCGTGATTGCCGATGACCACACGATGATGCGTGAGGGGCTGTCACAGGCTCTCAACAGCATTCCGGACATCGAGGTGATCGCAAGCGCCGCCGACGGTAGGGAACTCCTCGAGAAGCTCGAGGTATTAACTCCCGACGTGATCCTCGTCGACATTGAAATGCCCCGATTGAGCGGTATCGGCGCGCTGCGCAAACTCGAAGGTGGCCCGCCGGCGATTGTGGTCACAATGCACGCCGACGATTCACAACGAAAGAAGGCTGAAGCTGCCGGAGCACGAGGGTTCCTCTCCAAATCGGCCCCGCTCCCCGACCTGGCAGCAGCGATCCGGGCGGTTGCCGCAGGTGCCACACTCATTGATCAGGACCGGACGGCCGAGATTCTCGATCAACATCGCCAACCGGTTCTCGATGAGGGTGCTGCTGCCCTGACTGCCCGGGAGCGCGAGCTGCTGAAGCTGCTCGCTTCCGGCGTCAGCAGCACCGAAGATCTGGCCGATCAGCTATTCATCTCTCAGAAGACGGTGAAGAACCATCTCGCCAGCATCTACGAGAAGCTGGCCATCACCGATCGGGCGCAAGCCGTCGTGGAAGCGATCCGGCTCGGCATTCACCGCTAGATCTGTTGCCCATTTGGGTCGATCGACCTATAAAGCTCTGTCAGGGTGCGCCGATAAAGCGAGTGGATCACCCTGCCAAGAAGGAAAGAAAGCCATGCTACAAATGTGGACTGCACTCAAGACCCGTTTCGAGTCCGAAGAGGGCGCCTCGCTCGTCGAGTACGCACTGCTCGTAGCGCTCATCGCCATCGTTGCGCTGATCGCCATCACCGCAGTCGGCAGCGCCGTCTCGGAGAACTTCAGCGAGATCGCAGCAACCCTGTAAACCAACCGACATCTACGAGAAAGGGGCCCCAACCGGGGCCCCTTTCTTTGTCGTCTTGATTCGGCGACGCCACCAAGACGACCACTCTGGGTATTGGCATCCGCCACTTGCAGTGGCGGAATGAGTCGCTCGACCCATTGAGCATTTGGCGAGAGACGATAGATTCATCATTAGCCAGTGGATCACCCCGCCAAGGAGAAAGAAAGCCATGCTACAAATGTGGACTGCACTCAAGACCCGTTTCGAGTCCGAAGAGGGCGCCTCGCTCGTCGAGTACGCACTGCTCGTAGCGCTCATCGCCATCGTTGCGCTGATCGCCATCACCGCAGTCGGCACCGCCGTCTCGGAGAACTTCAGCGAGATCGCAGCAACCCTGTAAACCAACCGACATCTACGAGAAAGGGGCCCCAACCGGGGCCCCTTTCTTTGTCGTCTTGATTCGGCGTGCATCCGGAGCTACCGCTATTCGCCCATGACAACGAAGTTCTCATCCTGATACCGATACCCCCAACCCAGGAGCTCCAGGTATGCGACCACGGGCCAGTCGGCGTTCACCAGCACTTGGCGGATGTCGAGATCCGCAAATGTCTCCTCAACACCGAGACCCGACTTCACATCTTGGAACCTCTGGAAGCCTTCAGCACCGTACAGCTCCGCACGGTCGTCTATGAATACAAGATGCTCCGGCCAATCGGTATAGATCAGATATCCTCCAACGGCGCTCCCGTTGTACAGAGGGCCCGGTTCCAGTGCCGCAACAGCTGCAGCTGAAGGGAACCTTTCCTCGCTCAGTTCGAGTGGGTGGGCAACACCCATGCCCGCCACAACCAGCAAGACAATGGCGATTGCCCAATTGATGACATATGATTCGCCGCGTCCTGCCCGCACCGGGCCCCGCGAGGGCACAGCCGCCACAGCAAACGGCACCAGAACGATGAACGCCGGCCACACATTACGCTCGGCAATCAGCCCGAACAGCATGAACGGCACCACGATCCACAAATCGGCCGACTTCAGCCGCCCCGCCACCGCCGCGAACAGCACACCGACCATCACGATCACCAGCGGTATCAGGAAGGGATTGGTGAAATCAGGCGGCTGCCATTCGCTGATCAGGTCGAGCGCACCGCGATTCTTGAAGAACTGCAACACGATCCACCAGACACCGATGCCGTGAGCCGTAAACGCCGTCGCCAACGCTGCAGCCGCTACTGCAACTCCCTGCCGTCGGGATCGACGCCGTATGGCGTCCAACAAGAGCAGAGCGAGCCCGACAGGGAAGGTCCCATGGATTGATGCCCAAAGCCAGAACAGCGGCGGCAGCAGCCATAGGGGACGCTTGCCCATGAAGACGAAGGCAACGGAGAGGGCCAGCAGCAGATACCCGATGAGTGCCGGTCGGGCGATCCCGAACGGGGCCGCCTGCCACACGATCAGAAGCAAAGCGACAAGCGTGAACCCGTTGTGACCGCCCAGCACGCGGTAGACGACAATCCCGAGCACCGCAACAGTCAGGGTCATCAGCACTAGCTTCATCACCAGCACCCACTCGATCCCGCCGGTGGTGCGCTCCAGCCAACCGTAAGCCAGATCGGCGAGCCACGACTGGGTACGCCACGGCCGACCCAAAGCCGTAAAGGAGAAGGGGTCGGTGGTCAGCACCCTGCCGAGCTTCAACTGCTCGGTCCCGGCGCGTACATGCCATAGGAATGAGTTGTCACCCAATGGCAACCCGGCGCGCCAGGCTATGACAACAAAAGGAATCAGCAACCGCAGATGGGCGATCCGCAGCTTGCGCACGTCGCTAGAGGATCGACTGGGTGATCTGAATGGCGGCCGGTCCGAGAAGTACCACGAAGATCCCGGGGAAGATGCAAAGCACCAGCGGGAATGTCATCTTCACCGGAGCGGCGAAGGCACGCTCCTGTGCCCGGAGCCTACGACGAACCCGCATCTCATCGGCTTGAACCCGCAGCATGCGCGAGATCGAGACACCAAAGGCGTCCGCCTGAGTGAGGGCCATGATGAACGTGTTGAGATCATCGACGTCGGTGCGAGCCGCCAGCGCCTTGAGCGCCTGGTTACGGCTGACGCCAACCCTTGTCTCCTGGAGCATACGAGAGAACTCGTCACTCAGCTCACCCGGCACGTTCTGAACAACGCGCCCCAATGCACCCTCAAAACCGAGGCCGGCCTCCACGCTGATGACGAGCAGGTCGATGATGTCGGGCAGGTCCCGCTCCATATTGGCTTTGCGCTCGTCCACGCGTCTGGTCAGGATCGCCTCAGGGCCAAGCAGCCCGATCGCCAACGATCCAACAACACCTGCGAGCCGTGACGAGCCCTGGAGCTGACCGTTGACAAGGACGGCGAGCAATATGCCGAAGACCATCGCCAGCACCCGGATCGCGGCCCATGAACTGCCATCGAGACGAGGGCCCCATCCGGCAATGAGCAGACGCTTTTCGACCCGCGCACCCCAGCCTTGTGGAGTCCAGCGCATGAAGAAATGACCGATGCCCTGGAACATCGGAGCAACCGCCCGCTCCGAGAAGCCTCGCTCAAGTACCTCTGAGCGGGTTTCTCGCAAACCGGCAAGACGCCGCGACGCACTAGCTCTTGCCTTGAGGACACCTCCGCCGACGAAGATCGCTGCAGCTCCTATGGTGACGCCAACGGCAATTGCGGTGAATAGAGCTTGATCCATCAGACATCCACCTTCACGATCTTGGCCAACCAGAAAATCCCCGCAAGCAGCAGCAAGACTGCCCCGCCAAGCGCCATCAGGCCCCTCGTCGAGTCCAGCATCGGTTGCAGATAGGAGCGGCGAGACGTGAACAAGAACAAGAACAGCAGTACCGGCAGCGAACCCAGGACATACGCAGAGACGCGGCCTTCAGCGGTCAGGGCCTTCATCTCGCGGCGGAGCCGGTTTCGCTGGAGCATCGTATCGGCTGCCGTCTGAAGGACTTCAGCCAGGTTGCCGCCAACCTCGCGCTGAATGCTGATCGCCAGTACCGCCCAATCGAAGTCGACCGATTCCATGCGGTCGGCAACCTGCTTGAGGGCTGCCACCGGTGACCGGCCAAGGCGGGTCTCGTTCATGGCACGACCGAATTCACGAGCGGTAGGTTCGGGTGCCTCCGCCCCAACAGCCTCGACGGCCTGGAGCAACGAGTAGCCGGAGCGTAGTGAGGTCGACAGCAGATTCAATGTGTCGGGAAGCTGGTTCTCGAATTTCGTTTTGTGCCTCGCTGCTACGCCTTGAATGAGGAACACTGCGAGACCGAGCACAAAGGCGGCAGTCACCGCACCCCAGATCAGGCTCTGCTGGAAGACCATCACCAACAGGCCACCGAGGATTGCTATAGCCAGAATGCCTGCGATGGCCTCACCCGGTCGCAACGGTACGTTTGCCTGATCGAGAGCCGTCTCAATCTGGTTGATGAACCCACGATCCCTTGCGATGTCCTCAGCACCCGCTACGAACCGGCGCAACAACGGGATGCGGGCTAACCGGCCCCGATCCTCGTTGTCGCCGGAAATTGCGCCGAGCCGGCCACGAAGATCTCTCTCCACCCCTGCATTCGAGCCAAAGAGGATCACGATCAACAGAAAGAATGCGATCCCGGCGCCAACGGCACCAGCCAGCAGTAACAGGCTCCGGGTGCCGCCGATGCCAGCGCTTTGCGCCAATGTCGGGGCCACGGTGCCCAGCGTCAATGTCAGGAAGCCACCCATGGTCTAGCGCCCTACAAACGGCTCGGGAGCGAATAGCTCGGCGGGAAGGTTGATTCCGAAATCGGCGAGTTGCTCACTGAACGACGGGCGAATACCTGTCGCTTTGAGCCGGCCCTTGTACATACCGTTCTCATCCATACCCATGCCGTAGTCGAACATGAAGAGGTCCTGTGTCGTAACCACGTCGCCCTCCATACCAACCACCTCGGTGACCTGCGTGACCTTTCGGGAGCCGTCGCGCATCCGGTTGAGGTGAACGATGAGGTCCACCGCCGAGGAGACCTGCTCGCGTATGGCCCGCATCGGCAGATCCATACCTGCCATCAACACCATGGTCTCGATACGAGCGAGAGTGTCACGTGGTGTATTCGAGTGAACCGTGGTCAACGAGCCGTCGTGACCGGTATTCATCGCCTGCAACATGTCCAGGGCTTCCCCGCCACGAACCTCACCAACGACGATGCGGTCAGGGCGCATACGCAGAGTGTTGCGCACCAGATCACGAATCGTGACGTGGCCCTTACCCTCGATGTTGGCAGGGCGGCCCTCGAGTGAGAGAACGTGCATTTGGTTGAGCCGGAGCTCGGCTGCATCCTCAACGGTGATGATGCGGTCCGTGTCCGGGATGAAGCTGGACAAGACGTTGAGCAGCGTTGTCTTACCAGAGCCGGTACCCCCGGAGACGATGATGTTCAGACGACCGTATACGCAGCGGCGCAAGAATCCTGAGACCTGCTCGCTCAGCGCCCCCATGGTCACCAGCTGATCCGCGGTGAACGGATCTGCAGAGAACTTACGAATTGTCAGGAAGGGGCCACCGATTGCAAGTGGGTGGATGACCGCGTTGACACGGGATCCATCGGGGAGACGGGCATCGACCATAGGCGTCGACTCGTCGATCCGCCTGCCGACCTGGCCGACGATCTTCTCGATGATGCGCTCGAGGTGAGTCGCGTCGACAAATCGGGTGTCTGACAGGCTGAGCCGACCAGCCCGCTCAATCCACACCTGGTGTGGTCCGTTGACCATGACCTCGGTGATATCGGGGTCGGATAGGAACGGGTCGATGGGGCCATATCCGAGAACATCGTCTGCGATCTCTTGTAGCAGGGCTACGCGATCGGCTCTCGCCAGAGGAACCGACTCCTCCTGATCGAGCGCCCACTCCAGCATCTCCATGACGCGGAGTTTGAGCTCGGCATCGCTCATCTGACGGTCGTAGAGCATCGGGCCGAGGCCCTCCACGACCTTATAGTGGAGTTTGCGTCGCAGCTCCTGGACAATCTCTTCGCGGTGACCTTCTACGGTCACTTCTGCGGCTTTTGCGGCCTTTACGCGATCGGCGAGACTCATAGTTCGTCCCCTCCTGGTCGGTGACTAATCATCTGAACCATCGGCGCTTCCCGGCTTCACCTTCACCGTCTTCTAGCTCACCCTCATCGAGGACGAGCTGAGCAACCCCGCGCAAATCTCTGGCAACGCGACTGCGGGGATACAGAGAGACGACCGGTTCTCCTTCATTGACCGCACGGGGGACGAGCTTGTCCGACGACACGGCCGCCTGAACCTCGAGGCCTAGGGAGCGTTCCAGTTCACCGATGTCGAGGCGGGCCTTGGAATTGACCCGGTTCAACACCAGTTTCATCTTCTCGAATGGGAACTTGATCAACCGCAGCGTGTCGAGAGCCAGTTTGGCGTTCTTGACGGCCGGCAGATCCATGTCGACGACCAGCAACACCACATCGGAGCGCTCGAGAATCGACAGGACGGGCTCGTCGAGGAACGGAGCGGTGTCAATGACTATGTAGTCGAACATTCTCTTGAGCATGCCGATCGATTTGACGACCACCTGGGTCGACACCTCATCGGCCAGCGATGGCTCCAGCGGAGCGGAGAGCACCCGCATCCCGGAGGAATGACGGGCCAGGAGACTATCAAGCAGGTCCTCGTCGAGCTTATCGACGTCACGAGCCACGTCCACGATGGTGTGCCTGGGATCTATCTGCAGCGAGATGCAGACATCACCAAACTGGAGGTCGGCATCGAGAATCACGACCCGGGACGGATCGCCCCAGCCTGCCAGTGTGAGCGCAACGTTGACGGTTGTCATCGTCTTACCGGCGCCACCCTTCGGCGACATAATGGTCACGACCTTGCCGATTTTGCGCTTGGCAGGTCCGTCTTCCTCACGACGGTGAATCTGCTCGATGAGGCCGAACGCGTCTTCCACCTTCGAAGTGGTCAGTGGCACTTCGATGACATCTTTGATGCCCGCCCGCAGGGCCGCACGGAGGACATTGGTATCAACGGAGTCGGCTACGAGAACCACCGGCAAATCCGCACGAACGTCGAAGAGCAGCGTCACCTCGACCACGCCGGACTCATGTGCATATGAGGGACCGGCGATGGCCAGGTCAATCGACTCTTCCACCAGGCGCCGCTGGGCATCGCTGACGTTGCGTGCCGTGTGGACCTTGTGGCCCTCGAGCAGCGTTCTGGTCGCTTCGACGAACTGGTCGTCGTTGTCGACTATCAACACTGAATAGGTGGCACTATCCGTTGCCAAGGAGGACTCCTGCCTCTTCGAATTGCAGGCGGATGCGATCGATCAGGCTGAACAGGTCATCGACGATGACACCATTGGAGGTGAACGGGTCGTAGACCTTGGCCTGACCGTTGTCGTTCTCACCACTCGGGATCAACGATAGAGCCACATCGGTGTATTGAGAAGCGAATTGAATCTCTTCAGCCTGCTCTGGTGTTACCTCGAGGACGACGACCTGGCCACCGGCGGGAGTAAGACCCGTGCCGAGTGGGCTCGGACGCGTATCCGGCCCCACAGCCAATACCTCGATGTCCTGGAGGACGGTCTGGGTGAAGTCGATTGATCCGGGGAAGGTCCGTGCGTATTGAGAGATGACATCGGTCGTCCCCGTGTCACCGGTGGCACCGGTATCACCTGTAGTCCCGGTGTTGACGGGAGTGAGTTTCTGGAGCACGTCTTCGCCGAGCAATAACGCACGCAGCTCCGGGTCCTGGAAGAGGGCTGTTGACTGCGTGAGATCGATCGACGTCGATGCGATCAAGTTCACCCGGTCGCCGGGGCGCACGAAACCGCCTACCGTCGCCTCTTCACTCGGGCGGAAGGAGATGGCGACCTTGCCCTCAGGGATCGACTCAGAGAGCTTGATGTTCGAGAGCAAGTTGGGTGCAATGAACATGTCGGCGGTGATGAGCTGCCCGGCGCTTATCGGGCCGGCTGCAACGTTAATCGGATCGAGGATAGATTCGAGACGCGGGTTGCTGACGCAAACGTCAAGCGCCGCTTCGCTCGTGTCCGTTGGCCCGGCACACGCGATCTGTGATCCCTCGAACACCACCGATTCCTTCAATGCTGAGGATTGCTGAATCAGGCCTTCAGCCTCGGCAACGCTGGTCCCGGTATCAATGAACTCCTTCGCTCGATACACCACCACTTCTTGCACGTTGGCCCGTGCGTCTGATTCCACCGTCGACAAGTACTGCCACACGGAAAAAGCAGACACCGCAGCCAGGGCAAGCGCAATTATCAGTACCAGGGATCGTCTACCCATTTCAGTTGGCCCTTCCGGTCTGTTCTGAAAGCATCACACGACAGAGATCAGCCAGAGACCCCACACGCCGCAGCAATAGCCAAGCACTGAAGTGCCGGCTGTCAAGTACCTTTGGGCTACTTGCGACCGATGCCTCGCTCTTTGAGTTCCTCGAGGATGGCTTCCAGGGACGCGTCGGCAGCGAAAGTCGGAACCTCTGTGGCTTCGTCTTCACGCTGGAACTCCCTGCGTCTCGGTCGGCTTGGTTGACGTCGCTGACTGAATGTCGAGCGCTCCTCCCACTCTGGGAGGGCCTGCTTGATTGACAGGCTTACCCGACGTCTGTCGGCATCGATCTCTGTGACCTTTACCCGTACTTGCTGACCGATGGAAAGTTCTAGCTCAGGGCTCTCTACGTGATGGAGGGCGATTTCTGAGACGTGGACTAGTCCCTCGACTCCTTCACCGACTGCGATGAAGGCGCCGAACGGAACCGTCTTGGTTACCTCGCCATCGAGAATCGCACCGAGCTCGGTGTCCCTGATGAACTCTTCCCACGGATCCTCACGGGTCTGGCGAATGGACAGTGAGATGCGCTCACGATCACGATCGACTTCGAGTACCCGAACCTTGACCTTGTCACCAACAGTGACAACCTCGCTTGGGTGGCTGACATGCTGCCACGACAGCTCGGAGACGTGTACAAGGCCGTCCATGCCGCCGAGATCGACAAATGCGCCGAAGTTGACGACCGAGGAGACAACACCGTCCCGGACGTCGCCTGGCTCGAGATCGGACAGGAATGCCTGACGCTGCTCGGCTTGAGCCTCTTCGAGGTGGGCACGACGTGACAGCACCACGTTGTTCCGGTTCTTGTCGAGCTCGATGACCTTGGCCTCGATGCTCTCCCCAATGAATGGAGCCAGATCGCGCACCCTACGAAGATCCACCAGAGATGCCGGCAAGAAACCACGTAGGCCAATGTCGACGATCAGACCGCCCTTGACCACCTCGATGACGGGACCGGAGACGGTGCCGCCCTCGTTCATGATCTTCTCGATACGGCCCCAGGCGCGCTCATACTGCGCACGCTTCTTGGACAGCACGAGACGGCCCTGGTCGTCTTCCATCTGGAGCACGAGAGCCTCGATGGGCTCGCCTTCCTTGACGACCTCACCGGGGTTCACCTGGTTCCGGATCGAGAGCTCATGTGCCGGGATGACGCCTTCGGCTTTGTAGCCGATATCGACAAGCACCTCGTCCGGGTCGACGCGAACAACGGTCCCGCCGACGATATCGCCTTCTTTGAACTCGAAGACGGTTCGCTCGATCACTGCGGCGAAATCTTCTGCGCTCAGATCATCAGCAACGTCGCCGATATCACGGGGTGCTGTGATTGCCGGACGCTCACCAACGCTGACGCGTGGCAACTCGCTCTCGGGATCTTCGGGTTCCACGACTGCTGCCACTTCAGCTGTCTCGGGTGATTCGACGCCGGGCGCCTCACTGAGAGATCCGGTTGGTGCTTCCTCAGGAGTTGCTGCAGCTTCAGCGGAATCCGCCTGGTCTGCTGGTGATTCCTCGACCTCGGCGGTGACGTCGGGGATGGTCTCTTCGGAAACCACGGGGGTGGCCTCCTCGATCGGGTTGGTAGGGGCTTCCGTTGCCTCAGCCTCGGGCTGGGTAGGCTCGGTTGCCGATTCGTCGGACATGTGTGTACATCTACTCCTTGGGAAACATGGGTTTGTCTCCGGTGCGCGCGAAGGCAAGGAGACGGCCGAGATGGTAGCACGCCCATGCCCCTCTCGGTCAAAGTCTTTTCCCCGTCCTACCAGCAAACGGAAAAGTATCGGTCAGTGCTCGACGTCGGCAAGCGTGTCGCCGCTTGCAGTCTCGACGATCAGCGGCACACGCAGCTCGACGATGCCCTCCATCACCGACTTGGTGAGGGCGGTCACGGTTTCCAGTTCGTCCCCGGGCACCTCCAGCACCAACTCGTCGTGGATCTGAAGGAGCATCTCTGCTCCGAGGCGACGGGTGCGAAGCTCCTCCTCGAGAACGACCATCGCCTTCTTGATGATGTCTGCGGCCGATCCCTGGATCGGAGCGTTCAGGGCCATGCGCTCCCCTGCCTGCCTCGTTCTGAAGTTGCCGCTCGATAACTCGGGAAGATATCGCCTGCGCCCGAGGATGGTGGTCGTGTACCCGCACTCCCGAGCCGCGGCAACGATTCCAGCCATGAAGTCCCGGACTTCCGGGAATCGATCGAAATAGACGTCGATGTGCTCCTGCGCTTCGGCGCGTCCTATCTCCAGGCGCTGCGCCAACCCGTATGCCTCCATCCCGTATAGGAGGCCGAAGTTGATCATCTTGGCCCGCCTGCGTTGTTCAGTAGTCACCGCATCAATGGGAATGCCGTTCACGTTGGCGGCCGTGGCCGCATGGATATCGAAATTCTGCCGGAAGGCCTCAACGAGGCCCGCGTCCCCGGACAGGTGCGCCAGGATGCGGAGTTCGATCTGGCTGTAGTCCGCGACGAGGAACTGCCAGCCGTCTGCGGATACGAAGGCCCGTCGAATGGCCCGGCCCTCGGCGGTCCGAACCGGGATATTCTGCAGATTCGGCTGCTCCTGGGACAGACGCCCCGTCGCAGCCGCCATTTGGTTGAAACGGCCCCGCACCCTCCCGTCCGGCTCGATCAGTGGTAACAGCGCATCCACGTATGTCGATCTCAGCTTCTCCAGCTCACGATAGGTGAGCAAGTCATCGACGATCGGATGCTCGTGTCTGAGCTTGCCGAGAACCGAGGCATCGGTCGAAGGCACACCCTTCGGCGTCTTCTTGAGGATCGGCAAACCGAGGTTGTCAAACAGGATCTCGCGCAATTGCAGCGTCGAATTGATGTTGAACGGACCTCCGGCGGCCGCGTGGATCGCCATCTCCAATTCTCCAAGCCGTCTCCGCAAATCGTCCCCGAACTTCTCGAGAAACTGCCGGTCGATCAGCACTCCCGCCGACTCCATCCGGGCCAGGATCCCCACCAGCGGGAGTTCGATGGCGACAAACAGATCAAGCTCACCCCTCGCCTCCAACTGAGATCGCAGTGGTGCTACGAGTTCCCGCACCGCAACGGCTCGCCTCCCCATCGCTTCGAGGTCGGGCCCGTGCGAGCCATCGAAGTCGAACGCGGCCTGTGCATCGTCGCCCTCTTGATCGGGGGCGACCACCGCCATGCTTAGCTCGCGGTATGCGAGATCCTCCAGATCGGGGACACGCTGGCCCGGATTGATGATGTATCCGGCCAGCGCCGTGTCAAAGCCGAGCGCCGGGGCCTCGACCCCTGCATCGACAAAGGCTCGCAAGAGCGGCTTTGCGTCGTGAACGGCAATGCCGCTCTCTTGCGGCACCGCGGCGACGAGATCTCCCAGGTATGCCTCGGGCACAAAGATCGCACGCTCGTTGCCGGTAGCAACGATGACGCCCTGGATACCATCCGCTTCCCAGACCGGCTCTATGGCGACGACTCCCTCCCCGATCTCTCCCCGAATCTGCTCGGCCGAGGAAGCGGTGATGACCTCGATGTCTCTGGCCTGAGCGTCCCCGGCATGGAACCCACCCAGCTCGCTGAGCCGCTCCCATACGTCGCGAAAAGCAAGCCCGTCGAAAACGGTCTGAACCTCATCACGATCCCATTCCACGAGCCGCAGCGTCTCGAGTTCGACGCCTTCGGGCTCTTCTCGAATTGGCACGTCGGGAAGCATCAGCATCAGCTCACGGTTGAGCAGCACCTGGTCGCGACTGTCGATGAGGTTCTCTCGCAGCCTCGGTGTCTGCTCGTCGAGGTGCTGATATATACCCTCAACGCTGCCATATTCGGAGATGAGGCGGGCGGCGGTCTTCTCCCCCACTCCCGGCACGCCGGGCAGATTGTCCGAAGAGTCACCACGCAGCGCTGCATAGTCCCGATACTGCGCCGGGGTCACCCCGTACTTGTGCACGATCCACTCCGGAGACGCGGTCACCACATCGGAAATCCCGCGCCGGGTGTACAGGACGGTCACGTCGTCGGTGATCAGCTGAAAGCTGTCCCGGTCCCCGGTAACGACAAGAACCGTCCAATCGGCGGCCCTGGCAGCCGTTGTCACGGTGGCAATGACGTCATCGGCCTCATACCCAGGCGAGGTCAGCTGTCGGATCCTGAGGACGTCGAGAACCTCACGGATCAGAGGTAGCTGGCTGGCAAAGAGGTCAGGTGGTGATTCACGCTGCGCCTTGTACTCGGGGTACCTCTCCTTGCGGAGATTGGGGCCGCGCACATCCCATGCAACGGCAATCGCATCGGGCTTCTCATCGCGGAGCAACCGGACCAGCATATTGGTAAACCCGAGGACTGCGTTAGTGACCTGTCCTGCCGGTGTGGCCAGGTCGGTAGGAAGCGCGTAGAAGGCCCGGTACGCGAGGCTGTGCCCGTCGAGAAGTGCAAGAGTCGGCATCCCGTGATCGTAACTGAACGGGAGTGCCCGCGATGGCTACTCTGACCAGGCCCCGCTGCTACTCAACGAGGGCTACCGGGTTCCCCTCGATGTGGGCAGACCACGTCGTGGTGTCGTTGGCATTGCCTGTGTAGTGCACCTCGATCTCCCACCAGCAATCGGCCGAGCACGTGTAGTCCTCGGGAATGTGGACGCGGATCTCGAGGGCATCGTTACCGAACGTATTCGTGGAGTAGTGGATATCGCATGGATCCACATCGGCGCCCTGAGTACCGGCGACATTGCTCCAAGTACATGCTGGGGATGTGCCGTCCGGCTTGATTATCTTGGTTGCGTCGTTGCCCGAATCCGGATCCCACAGCTCGATCACGAGGTCTTTGCCTGCGTGTACCGGCAGGACCTCGGCGAGGTTGAGCCTTGCGGTATGCGCGGAGAAATTCACGTAGACGGCCATATCGCCGAGGCCGTAGACCCGGGGCGTTCCACCGTCAGCCGACGCTCGCAACGAGTACCGATTCAGACCTCGCCCTTTGTCCGGGTCGGCGTCGGCGTTGCCGGTTACAACCCGTAGCGGGTAGACACCCGCCCCGTCGCTGAAGACTGTGCCGCACATCGTGTCCCAGAGTGCGGCGACCCCACCGGGATAGCCGATCTCCACGTCTTCCCAGTCCAGATCTCCGTCACCATCTTGGTCATCGCCCGCGTCTGCCCGCTGGTCTCCGTTGAAGTCTGCGAAGCTGGTCACAGGGTCGTACTTCACCGAGCAGAGGACGGTGTTGTCAGTCGTATTCAACGGCGTGGGGTCCGGTGCGTACAGAATGAACCACGTCACCGGACCGTCGCCTTGTGGATGCGTCGCGTCAGTGCCCCAGCCATGGTTCTCATCACCGACCAGGACGCTATCGCCGCCCCCTAGAAAGAAGGGCCCATCGAAGATTCCCACGCTGAGGTTGGTGGCCCCGGCGGGGACCTCGATCCCATACAGGTAGCCACCACTGGTGGGAGCAGCGTTGGTGTCGCCGCCTGGGTGAACGGTCTCTCGACGCTCAGGATTCAGGTGCGCAGCACAGCTGCCGGTGTAGTCGTCGTCGCATTGCGAGGAGTAACGGTCACCCATCGACTGTGGGGTGTAATAGCCGTGTATGTTGGCCCAGAAGTGCGGATCCCGTGACGGATCGCTCGGGTCCTCACCGAAGTACGGAAGGTTGCTACCCATCGGGAGGGGAAGCACATACTCGGCGACGGCACTACGGGACATAGAGATCGTTTCGATGCCAAAGAGCTTCATGAAGAAGGTGTTGACGTCGTCTTCAACAGTCACTCTCAGCTGGAATTGGTTCTCGACCGCACTCGCGTCGTCCGTATAGTCGACAGGTGTGACCGTGGTCCCGGCGGCCCCGTCGTTGTACCCATTCTCGGCTGCGGAGTTGCGCGCTTCCAAGTATGCCTTTGTCTGATTGCCCGGCTCGTAAACGACGCCGGCCAGAGCGGCAGCGTCTGCGCCATGCTGGATCCTGATGCCGTTGAGGTAGAGCCAACCAAAATCGACGGAGAACGCCGCAAAACCAAGCAACACGACCATGCTGGCGGCAACAATCACGATGGCGGCACCCTGCTGGGCGCGCTCATCAATCCCGGCTTTGGCGACCAGGCGGTTGGCAAGCCTCATCATGAGGTACCAAACACGTCGGGCTCCAGACGGACAAGTGCCCGTTCGACAAAGTCACGCTCGAGGTACGGCAAGATATTGGTCACAGGTGAATGGTGGTACGTGACCTCGACACCGAGGACATCCAAACCACCACCGCTCGGCTCGAGGGTCGTGTCACGACTCGACGGCACCCACGAGCCGCCGTACGAATAGCCGGGGATCGCCGGATCGGGGCATGGATTCCACTTGCACAGCGGGTCGGTGCCGTCGTATGTGTAGCTGTTGACGTCTGAGGTCTTGGCACCGGTCACGTCGTCGGCCTTGAAGATGTCCACCTTCACGATGATGCTGGGGTCGACCTGGTCGTAGAGCCCGACCTCGAGTGCCTCGAGGATCCGTATGTCGGCCTCAGCGCGGGTGCCCATGGTCGCTCCGGTTCGGGTCGCGGAATTGGCCGCAGAGGCCACCGTAAGACGCTCCTTGAACGCCAGGCCAAATTCGACCGATCCGAAGATAAGGAGCATGAGGACTGGAAGCACAAAAGCCATCTCGACCAGAGTGGCGCCGTCCTCGTTTTTGATGCGTTTCATGTCTCGTCCCCTACGCGGCCGATCCACACTGTAAGTAACACTGCAATAACCCTACCACCACTTGGCGCGGTTGTGCAACTACTTTAAGTGGGATAGGTGATACAGATTCAATTGCTAGCGCACGCATCATATGCGCGCCCGGTGGATAACCAAAGGGTTACTAGTGACTAATCGGCTATTGCCGTCGGAACTAGTGACACGGCCAAAGAAGTCAACGTACTCGACAACTCCGATACCACCGCTGGGGAGATTGGCGAGCGTCTGCTCGAGAGCCTCGAGCATCACCTGATCCGCTTCCGGGCCGTTGCCGATGGCCGTGCCGTCTTCGTCTCTCTCGAGACGACTACGTAACGTAAATCGTTGACTACGCATAGTGGGCATAGGTTACCTGGCCGTATCCTTGATTACTAGGCAAGTTCCTCGTCTCTTATCGGCGCCTACCTGCCGAACTTGTGGGTTATCTCCGCGGTCACACAGTGACTAGTGCCCGGCGCTGAAAAGCGGCCTCCGGGCGGCCGGATGCGGACTTAGTCGGCCAGTTTGGCGAGCAGCTTGTCTCGCTTCTCCTCGAGGCGGGCTCGTTTTACCCTCAGATTCTCGAGATATCGCTCGAATCTCGCGACATCGGATGCCGTCTCCCGTGCATCCGCCCGATCAATCGGGCTGCCGGACACGGCTGCATCCCGCTGCGTATCGTCGTCGAGGTGGTGGTGATAGTTCAGCTCCTCCGCCGCCAGGTGCTCGGCGCGCTGGAGAGCTCCGATCTCATCGATAATCTGAAACAGCCGTCGCTCAATTCGCTTCATGACGATGCAAGTCTACGATGCGCCGTCCCTAAACTGACACACAGGCCGGGATGGCGAAATTGGTAGACGCGACGGACTCAAAATCCGTTGGGCGAAAGCCCGTGGGGGTTCGAGTCCCCCTCCCGGTACCGGTGTGTCGCTATGCGACACAATTGAGAATCGCAAGGCCGATTCTCACGCGTGGGTTCGAAACTGCTACCCGCCGCCCTTCGGGCGGCGGGCGTCGACGACGCGGCGTGTGGTGCGAATACCGCGGATCGCCGACAGCCCTACCGCCGGTCAAGTCGAGCCGCGCTGGAAGGGTGCGAACCCGACTTTGACGCAATCTTGCCGTCCCGGGCGCTGAACCGCCAGAAGGAAAAACGACGCTGCCGTGCGAGCTAGTCAGCTCTTCTCATAGCGAAGGCGAGAGCCCGAACAGCATCCTCGAGCGATCTGGCCGCCCCGACGGCGTCGGGGGCGTCCATGACCCGCCGCACCAGCGCCGAGCCAACGATCACGCCGTCCGCCTCGAGCGCGGCGGAGTGGGCCTGCTCCGGTGTGGAGATTCCGACACCGGCGACGACGGGAACCTCGCCCCGGCTCCGCACCCTCGATACGAGAGCTCCGATGTGTCGCGACACCTCGGAGCGCTCCCCGGTAACGCCCACCTCCGCGATCCCGTATACAAACGGCGGGTCCGCGGCAATGACACGATCGAGTCGAACATCGGTGGTGGTCGGCGCCACAAAGAGCACCAACCCGAGATCACGCTCCCGGAATGCCCTGATGAAGGGATCAGCCTCATCGACCGGCAGATCAGCAACGATTGCCCCGGACCCCCCGGCCTGCCGCACGGCGTCGGCGAACTTCTCGATGCCCATCCTGAGGACAGGGTTCACATACGTCATCACAACAGCGGGCTTCCCCGTCTCAGCGACGACCTTGCCGAGGATCTCCAGTCCTACTTCCGCCCCGGACCCCGCGCGCAGCGCCCGCTCCCCTGCGGCCTGGATGATGGCGCCATCCATCAATGGGTCCGCATACGGGATACCAACCTCGAACGCCTCCGCCCCTGCCTCTGCCATGGCCACAAAGAGCGCTGTTGACTCCTTCGGGCTGGGCAGGCCGGCCGTCATGTATGGCATGAGAGCCGCCCTGTCCTCGGCCTTACAGGTGGCGAACAAATCGGCCAGTCGCTGCCTACTCATCGGCGTCTCCCCTGGCAATGATCTGCTGGACATCCTTGTCACCGCGTCCTGAGAGGTTGAGCACGACCGTCTTGCCCCGCAGCCTCTCCGCCTCCCGGACGATCCAGGCAAGCCCGTGGGCTGATTCCAACGCCGGGATGATCCCTTCGATCGACGCCAGCTGGTAGACGGCCGCAACCGCCTCGTCATCGGTGACCGAGGTGTACTCAACGAGGCCGGCGTCTTTGAAGTACGCGTGCTCCGGCCCGACTCCCGGATAATCGAGACCTGCCGAGATCGAGTGAGCCTCGAGGATCTGTCCCTGATCATCCTGGAGCAAATAGGTCATCGAGCCGTGGATGACTCCCGGGCTCCCGGCGACGAGGGACGCACCGTGCAGACCGCTGTCCAACCCGAAGCCGGCTGCTTCGACGCCGATCAGCTCGACGTCGGACCCAACGTAGGGGTAGAAGACGCCCATTGAGTTTGAACCTCCGCCGACGCAGGCGACGATCACGTCGGGCTCCGGCCGGTCGACGCCGTCCATTTGGTGCTGGAGCTCTTCCCCGATGACCTTCTGGAGCTCTCGCACAATCCAGGGAAACGGGTGCGGCCCGACCACCGAGCCGATGATGTAGTGGGTCTCATCGACGCTGGCCACCCAATCCCGCATCGCAGCAGACACTGCGTCCTTCAGGGTGCCCGCACCCGATGTCACCGGACGGACTTCGGTGCCCAGCATCCGCATTCTGTGCACGTTGAGGGCCTGCCGCTCGATGTCCTTCTCGCCCATGTAGACAACGCACTCCTGTCCGAAAAGGGCACAGGCCGTCGCCGTCGCTACACCGTGCTGGCCGGCACCGGTCTCGGCAATCACACGTGGCTTGCCCATCCGCTTGGTCAGCAGGGCCTGACCCATAGTGTTGTTGATCTTGTGGGCACCGGTATGTGCCAGGTCCTCGCGTTTCAAGTACAACTCGATACCGAGCTGTTCGGACAGGCGTCCGGCGCGATAGACGGGCGTCGGCCTGCCGACGTAGTCACGCAACAGGAGGTCCAACTCTGCATGGAAATCCGGGTCTGCCCACGCTCTGATGAACTCCGCCTCGAGCTCCTCGAGTGCCGGCATCAGCGTTTCGGGCGCAAACTGTCCGCCGTATGCGGCGAAACGGCCTTTGTCGTCTGGTCTGTCCAATCTCACGTGCTCTTCGCCTTCTCGATGAAGTCAGCAACCATACCGTGGTCCTTCATCCCCACCGCCTTCTCGAGGCCGCTCGAGGCATCGACGCCCCACGGCCGAACCCTCGTGATCGCGTCGACGATGTTGTCGGGGCCGAGGCCACCGGCGAGTACGAAGTCGCCCTCGAGCCCTTCGGTCAGCGCCCAATCGAAGGTCCGCCCGGTTCCGCCCAATCCCACAGTCGAAGGCGTGTCCAAGAGCGGGACTCCCGGGATAGACCCGAGATCGAGGCCGGGCGTCGCCCGGGTTGCATACAGCACCAGATGGCCCGCGGCTTCCGCCGCCGCAGCCGCCTCCAGTCGCTTGCGCCCATATGGCTGAATCCCTGTTATCGCCGTTGTCTCGAGAATCTCCAAGACCCGGTCCGGTTCCTCATCCATGGTCAGGAGCACCGTAGCCACCGAAGTGCACTCCGCAAGATCAAGCGCCTTTCGTAGCGGGATGAACCTGGGTGACGACGGCACGTTGACGAGCCCGACTGCATCTGCGCCGGCCCGTTCTGCAACAGCCACGTCCTCTCCCGTCGCCAATCCACAAACCTTGACCCAGGTCATGGCACGACCGAGATCAGCTCAGCGATGAGGGCTGCAGGGTCCGCCGCGGTCACGAGGGCTTCCCCGACCAGGATCGCGTCATACCCCGCTGCCGCCATCCGTCCGGCACCCTCCTGATTCGAAACTCCGCTCTCTGCGACGAGGACCCGGTCTGCGGCCAGCCCTGGTGCTACGCGCTCGGCTACCGCCAGATCCGTGTGGAAGGTGGTCAGGTCGCGATTGTTGACTCCGATGATCGAAGCCCCGACGTGCGCCGCTACCGCGGCCTCGGCCTCGCTATGTGCCTCAACCAGCGCCTGGATCCCGACGGTGGCACACTCGGCAAGCAGTTCCCGGAGTCGGGCTTCCCCGAGACCAGCGACAATCAGCAGAAGTGCATCGGCACCAGCGATGCGCGCCTCCTCGACCTGCCTGGGGTCGATGATGAAGTCCTTACGCAGGACAGGTACGCCTACCGAGGCACGAACCTGCACCAGATCAGCAAGCGACCCAGAGAAGTACTCGGGCTCGGTGAGTACCGAAATGGCAGATGCGCCACCCTGCTCGTAGGCAAGCGCCCTGGCGACGGGATCAAGGCCCATGTTCAGATCACCCCGGGACGGTGATCGGCGCTTGATCTCGGCGATCACCTGAAGCCCGGGACGCGCCAATGCCGCCGCAAAATCGCGGATGGCCGGTGCCGGCCCTTCCGTGACGACACCGTCGCGATCGAGCCTGGCTTGCGTAGCGCTGATTATCTCGTCGAGCATGAGCCCCCGCATAGTAAGGCCGACCGGCCTATTCTGACAGCGAGCGCACGTATCGCACCAGACTCTCCACCTGCTCGGCAGTGAGCCGGCTGAAGGCGGGCATATTCCCCGGTCCAACCTCAACAACGCCCGCAATCTGTTCATCGGTGAGATTGAGATCGGCGTTCGAACCGGGACCGATGTCGACGCCGATGCCGCCGCTGCCATCGAGACCATGACACATGGCACACGAGTGAACGTACAGGTCCTCACCGACCAGATTGGCTTCTGAGGTAGAGCAACCGGCGGCAACAAGCACAAGCAATACGCCGACGACCAGGGACTTCATTGCGCGAAATCTAGTGGCCGTGCGCCTTGTGCAACCGCACCATTACAACCGTCCCGTGCCCGACGTCGCTTTTCAACTCGATGCGCCCGTCGATCGCATCGACGAGTTCCTTAACGATGCTCAGGCCGAGCCCAGACCCCTCGGGCCGTACCGGGCGGTAGTGCTGGGCCACGTACAAACGTTCGAAGACGTGCTCGACATCCTCAGGATCTATCCCCGGACCGGTGTCGGATACGGACAAGATCACCCATTCACCTTCGTCGCGGAGACCAACGCCTATGGTGCCGCCCTCGGGCGTGTACCGCATCGCATTGTCGATCAGGTTCCCGATGATCTGGCCCACCCGATCAGGGTCGATGAGCACCGTACCCACGTCATCGATCTCGGTGACAACGCTGACGCGGTTCGCCGCGGCGCGTGCCTCGTGAGATTCAGCGATCTCCCGGAGATGGGCGGCAAGATCTACATCCTCCGGCCGCCAGGTGAATTCCCGCGCCTCGAGACGGGCAAGCAGCATCAGATCTTCAATCAACCTGCTGAGCCGGTCGGTTTGGTTACGGAGCACCCCCCCAATTCGCGGCACGTCCTCCACATCCACTTCTCCTGTGTCGAGTGCTTCGGCGTATCCCCGCAGCGTGGTCAACGGGGTGCGCAGATCGTGACCAACACTCATCAGGAAATCACGTTCCCGGCGACGCCCCTCTCCGAGCCGATCCGCCATCTCGTTGAATGCCTTGCCGAGCCTGGCAATGTCATCGTTGCCCTGGTCCGGTGCCCGGACAGAGAAGTCCCCGGTGGCGATCGACTGTGCCGCTTCGGAGACGCCGTCGAGACGCCGGCCGACGTGCTCGGATACCCAGGTAGCGAGGAGCAAGGCCAGCACAGCTCCGATTCCCAGAGACAGCAGCAGAGGACGAGCCAGGAGGTTGGTCCGTAGTAGAGGCTCCGTGCGCCCGATAGCAATCAGCAGTCGCACGCCATCGGCGCGCAGTGTCACCGGCACACTCCTGACATAGGCGAGCACAGGTTCGCCGTTCACCTCGGTTTCGATCACTGTGTTCACCTGTGGATCTGCCCCCAGGCTGTCAAAGAGCGGCCGCTTCACCGGCAGCAAGCCCTGCACGAGGCGCACGGCATCCGCACCTCCGGCCAGCTTCGCCTCCACGTAATCATGGCCACCCACCGCACGGGCGATCTCGAGCGTTCTAGCCACCAGAACGACGCCCCCATCCTCGCTGAGAGGTACGTTCTCGCGAAGCGACGCCACGATCAACGTTGCCGTTGCGTCGGCCTGGCGCGCCAGGTCCGCCTGTCTCTCGTCCACCAGCCTGCGGTTGATCACGGCGCCTGCGATCAGACCGGCGATCAGGGTCACCGCTGCTACCGCCAGCACGCTCCACAAGATCTGACGCCGCATCTAATCCTCAATCCGATAGCCGACACCCCAGACCGTCTCTATCGGGATTTCGGGCAGCTTCTTCCTCAGCTGTCTGATGTGGACATCAACAGTCCTGGTCTCCCCGACGTAGTCGTATCCCCAGACTGCCTCGAGCAGCTGTCGCCGGGAAAGCACCAGTCCTTGGTTCTCGGCCAGGTACCAGAGCAGATCGAACTCGCGTGCTGTCGGCCTCACCACCTCGCCCGACGGCAGTTCGACCTGTCGCCGCCCGCTGTCGATAGCGAACCTGCCAATGAGCAGCGTCTGGATCTGCACGGGACGTTCCTCACTGCGGCGGAGCACCGCCTTGACCCGCGCCACCAGCTCACGCGGGGAGAACGGCTTGGTCACATAGTCATCTGCCCCTATCTCCAGACCGACGATCTTGTCGACCTCCGAGTCGCGTGCGGTCAACATCAGAATCGGTATGTCCGACTTGGCCCGCAACCTGCGACAAACCTCTATGCCATCGATTCCGGGCAGACCGATATCGAGCAGAGCCACACGGACGTCGCCGTGTGCCGCTCGCTCGAGGCCCGCTTCGCCGGAGAGCGCGTGGGCAAAGCGAAATCCTTCGCGCTCGAAGTAGAGCCTGAGCAGATCAGCGATGTCTTCTTCATCCTCGATCAACAGGATCGTTCCGCTTGCGGTCAATGGAGCCTCCACCGTGGAGTATCGGCGCTAGTTGTTCGAGGTCTGTAAAGAAATCAAAGAGACATTGGGAGCGCCACCACTTGACCGCCTGCACCGCTCACCGCTACCGCGGTGCCCGGCCCGACTTCCGCTCTGAGCATGGCCAGGGCGATCACCGCTCCCCTACCAGGCACCCGTACCGACGAAGTCACGGTCCCAACAACCTTGTCGTCGACGAGCACTACGGTGCCCGGCTCTGGCGCATCCTCCCCTGTCAGTTCGACCCCGGAGAGGTGCCGGTTGACATGCCCTCGCGAGTCAATCCGCGCCACGAGCTCCTGGCCCAGGTAGCAACCCTTCGCAAAATCGACTTCGACGGTCACATCGACCGCCTCCTGAGGAATCGTCTTGTCATCCATGTCAATCCCCATCACCGGCTCGCCCGCTGCGATACGGAATGTCTCGAGCTCATCGCTCCCGGCTGCCTCTCCCGCCGGTCTGGCGCCAACGACCACAACCCGCTCGGTACCCACACGTCGAAACGGCATACGAAAGCAGATCATGTCATCGCTCTCGGCCCAGGTACCGACAGCCGGAACGTCGTCGACAAGCTCGACCGCACGGTTCCCCCATACCTCCCAGATGGTGCGTCTCTCGATCGACATCTCAACATCGACCCTGATCTTGAACCGCCGAAGATCACCAGCGACGACATCGCCAAGACCGTGGTCGCACACCAGCCCAACGCGCTCCTCACCACGGAGAACAAACAGAGTGGCTCGTAGCTTTCCGTTTGGGGCAAGCAACAACGATCTGGCCGTACCCCCAATGGGGATACCTGTGATGCTCTGGCTGAGCAACCCATCGAGGAAGGTCACGGCATCCGCCCCGGTCACCCAGATGAGCTCCGAGCGTTCTCTAGCGAGCAACGCGGGCTCAGACATCCCGGGCGGCTTCTACGGCCGCCAGCACCGCGGCCGCCTTGTTCATACATTCCTGGTACTCGGCGGTGGGGTCGCTGTCGGCAACTACACCTGCCCCTGCCTGTACCCAGGCCTTGCCTCCGGCAGCCACCATGGTACGAAGTGCAATCGCGGTGTCGAGGTTCCCGGAGAAATCCACATACCCGACCGCACCCGCATATGGGCCCCTTGCCGTCGGCTCCAGGTCGTCGATGATCTCCATTGCCCGTACTTTGGGCGCACCGGAAACGGTGCCGTGAGGAAACGTCGCCCGCAACACATCGACCGGGCCGACATCGGGGCGCAAGCGACCCGATACTCCCGAGACGATGTGCATGACGTGGGAATATCTCTCGATCACCATCAGGTCGTCCACCTGGATCGTGCCGAACTCGCAAACCCGGCCGAGATCGTTGCGCGCTAGATCGATGAGCATCACGTGCTCGGCACGCTCTTTGGGATCTGCGAGTAGTTCTTCTTCGAGTCGCTGATCCTCATCGCGAGTCTTGCCACGGGGCCTGGTCCCTGCGATCGGTCTGCTGGTGGCAACGCCGTCTCGTGCCCGCACCATGAGCTCGGGGGAAGAGCCCACGATGGCGACGTCAGCCGTACGAACGAAGAACATGAACGGTGACGGGTTGACCAGCCGCAGCGCCCGGTAGACGAGGAACGGGTCAACGTCGAGGTCGACTTCGAGACGAATCGACGGGACGATCTGAAAGGCATCGCCGTTCTTGATGTGCTCCTTGGCACGGAGCACCGCCTTCTCGAAGTCGTCCTGTGTCATGTTGGCTACCGCTTTCGGGGTGGCGGTGAACGACGGTCGTGGCTGTGCGGCATATCGGGACGACGAGGCGAGCCGCTCGGCAGCCTCCGCCAGGTCGGTGACGGCACGGTCGTAATCGGCGCCGGGATCGTCTCCCACAAAGACATTCCGGATCAGTAAGACAGTATCCCGGAAGCGGTCGACGGCGGCGAGCAGCCCGAAGAACTGCCACATCATCTCGGGCAACCCACGGTCGTCGGCGGGTCGGTTGGGCAGATGTTCGATATGCCGCACCGCGTCGTAGGCGAGATACCCGACGGCCCCGGTGTGCAATGGGGGGAAGTCGCCCGTGTGGCCAAGCTCCTCCGGGGACGGCACGGACAGTGACGCAATCGTCCGCTCGAGCACCGTGAGCGGATCACCGGAAGGAACCTCGAGCTCACGACCAGACACTTCGCTTCTGCCATCGCGGGCGGACAGAGTGAACTCGGGGCGGCCACCAACAAAGGACCAGCGCGCCCAACGCTCCCCACCTTCAACCGATTCGAGCAAGAACCCCGGCTCGTCGCCGATCAGCTTCTCGAACACTGAGATCGCCGTTTCCCGGTCGCCAAGCACCTCGACGGTGATGGGGACGACTTCGTAGTGAGATGCAAGCTCGATGAATCGGTCGCGCGATAGGTCCGGTGTCATGCGGCGAGGTTAGACGGCGTTGCTGCGCTCCTGTTCACACCGCGGTCAGGCTATCGAGACCAATCGAGCGAAGCAGTGAGTCAAAGAACGATGAGAGGGCGTTGACGTTGCCGGTGACCATCAGGAGGCCGAATCCGGCCAGCATCAATCCAGAGAAGATGCTGATGGGTGTCAGGAAGCGTTTGATCCCGTTGACCACGGAGAAAGTCTTCGCCAGCAGGAGCGACGAGAGGAGAAACGGCACTCCAAGGCCGAGCGAGTAGAAGGCGAGCACCAGCATCGCCTGACCGGTGTCACCCGAAGTCTCCGCGTTCAGACCAAGGGTGATCGCCGCCCCGAGAAACGGCCCGATGCACGGCGTCCAACCGAACGCAAAGGCCATTCCCATCACGGGAGGGGCGAAAGCGCCAAACCTGCTCGGGCGAACATCCTTTCTGCGATCCTTCATGACGGGAAGCAGAAAATCCGGCTGCCACACCGCGGTGGTTGCGATAAAGAGACCCATGACGATGATCACCCAACCGGCGACTGTCGTAAACACACTCTCCTGCAGGAGTCGGCCCAGGGAAGAGGCCGCACCGCCGAACAAGACAACGAACACGAGCGTGAAGCCAGCAACAAACAGCAGGGTCGCCCTCGTCACTTTCCACATGGATACGTTGCCTTCTGCAATCTCCCGGGTCGAGTATCCGGACATGAGGCTCAAGTACCCGGGCAGCAACGGCAGCACGCACGGGGAGAGAAACGATGCAGCGCCGGCGAGAACAGCGGCGACCAGGGAGGTGTTGACCTCGCCCAAAACGACTAGTTGGCTCACTGGTAACTCCTGCGCATGACCTCGCTGGACCACAACACGGTATAGCCCGGGTTTGTTCCCGGGGCGAGCGGTGTGGTCCATCGATGCTTGCGCAGGGTAACCTCTCCCCGCTGATGCATTATCGAGACAGGTTGAAAACGGCATGGCGGTGATATCGGAATTCACCATCCGTGACCGGCGAATACTCACACTGATGCTCTTTGTCGCGCTCGTTGCGGGCTATGGAGGCAGCCAACTGGCTCACACCCTCCCGTTCGCCCGTAATGCGCTCGACCTCAGTGAGGGCGGGATGAACTGGATATTCGCTGCCAGCCGGCTGGCATCTTTCCTCGGGCTGGCATTTATGGTCTATGCCGATCGCCATGGCAGACGGATGCCGTTCCTCATCGCTTTCCTATTGCTTCCCATCGGGAACATCCTCACTGCGATCTCGCCAGATCCGATCACTTTTGCCGTTTCCCAGAGCCTCACCCGGATCGCGGTCATCGCCGTCTCCGGCCTTGCGATCGTAATCCTCGCCGAGGAGTTGACCCCGCGAATCAGGGCCCTCGGAATCGGCCTGTATGCATTGGCAGGGGCGATGGGCTCCGGGATCGGATTGAGCTTGCTGCCGATCGCAGACGGCGGCGACTCTGCCTATCGCATCTTGTTTGCGATCACGGGAGTGGGTTTGCTCGCGGTGCCGATCCTCGTTCGCTTCCTCGGCGAGAGCCGGGCGTTTGTCGCATACGAGACCAAGGTGACCTTCCGCGCGGCGCTCCGCGCCGGTCTTGGTCGCCATTTCTGGCCTATCGCCGCCATCTCCTTCCTCATCGCCATGTTCTCATCACCGGCCACTTCGTTTGTAATGGAGCGCCTCGTCAATGACCTGGAATGGGAAACCGGACCGGCCCGGTTCCTGCTCATGGTCTTCAGCGGGCTTGGCACCGTCGGGGTGATCATCGGTGGCAGGCTCGCCGACCAGATCGGCCGCAAACAGACGACCATCCTTTCGATTCTCATCGGCATGGTCGGCGGAGTCGCCTTCTACACCCAGGACAGCGGTTGGATCCTCGCTCCCGGGGTCTTCTTGGCCACGCTCGGTCTCGGCATGCTCACCCCATCATTGGGGGCACATCGCTCCGAGCTATTCCCGACCAGGGTCCGCGCCACCGCAGCAGGCTGGATCACCAACGTTGCGATTGGAGGCAGCGTCGCCGGCTTTGTGTTCGGCGCACTCGTTGTCGACCGCATCGGCCTGCCGACAACGATCACCGCTCTGGCGGGGGGCCTTCTGATTGCCGCTCTGCTGGTCACCCGACTGCCGGAGACGCGTGGGATGGATCTCGTCCGGACGAGAGCGGGCCGGCAATCTCCCACCACGCCAGCGCCGCAAAACGCACAACCATCATCGCAGCCAACGCCCACCACACGCCGCGTAGACCCCAATCCCGCAGTTGCACCACGGCAAGCACCGCTGCAGTGACCACAGCGGCCACCACGGTCGAGCCTGCCAGGAACGTAAATCGGGATGCCCCGATGACGATCCCGTCCCACACAAAGACCACGGCGTTGAGCGGTTGCATGAGGACGATGAACGCGTAAACGCCGGAGACCTCGGCGACGACTGCTGGATCGTTGCTGAACCAACCGGGTAGCAGCGGCCATCCTGCTGCCATCACCACAGCCAGCAGCACTCCTCCGCCAAGCCCCCATCCCAGGAGACGTCTGGCATAGCGGCGAGCCAGGGTCCGGTCGTGGTCGAAGTGGAGACCGATCAGCGCCTGAGCCGCTATGGCCAGGGCATCGATGACGAGCGCCAGGAAGAGCCAGAGTTGCATCGCTACCTGGTGTGCCGCCACAACCTCGTCGCCCTGTCTGGTGGCCACCGCAGTTGCCAGGGTCAGCGCGCCGAGGAGAGCTCCACTGCGGATGACCAGCGCCCGGCCTGCACCGACTAGAGGCCGGAGTGCCTCCAGTCCCGGCCATGATGCGCGAAGCGAGAATTCGTCCCGCTTCTTTGAGAACAAGCGGATGAAGATGAGGGCGCCCATCCACTGTGCGATCGTGGTCGCCCATGCGGCGCCGGCGAGGCCCCAGCCCAGTCCGAACATCAGGATCGGATCGAGAATCAGGTTGAACAGCGAGATCGAGCCAACCACCCACATTGGCGTCTTTGTGTTCTGATGCCCCCGAAACACGCCGTGGGCCACAGTCGCCAGCAGCACGGCGGGGAGGCCCAATACCCTGATCCGTAGATACACCGCCGCGCCCGTGAGGAGATTGGCCTGTGCTCCCATCGCCCGCAGCACGGGCCCTGCGAGCAGCTCGAGCAGCCCGGCGGTGATGACACCGATGGCCACAGACACAAGCAGAGCCCCGCTGGTAAGGCGTCCCGCGCGGTCACAGTCGCCTGCCGCAACCGCTCCTGCGATCAGCGGTGTCGTCCCATATGCCAGGAAGTTGAACAAGAAGAAGGCGAGCGAGAACACGGCGACCGAGACGCCGAGCGCTCCAAGCGGGACCCTGCCGAGCCTGCCGACGAAGGCCGTATCGATCAACGACACCAGAGGATCGGCGGCGAGTGTCCCCAGCGCCGGTACCGCCAGGCGAAATATCTCCCTGTCGAGATCGTGACCGCTCACCGCTGCCGGCGGGGACGCCGCGCCTTGGGCTCATATGGACACCGATCACGCAGCGGGCACTCCCAACAGCGGGGCATCCTGGCGTCACAGACGTCGCGGCCAAACTGGATGAAGCGCATTGAGATACCGGACCAGGTCCTCTCGAGGTACAGATCCTTCAGATCTGCCTCGATCTTGTCCGGGTCGCTATTGGAGGTGAGCCCGAGACGCCGCGTGACCCGTTTGACGTGGGTATCAACGGCGATTGCGGGGTCACCCCAGACTTCGGCGAGGACGACACTTGCGGTCTTCCGGCCGACACCACGCAAGGTAACCATGGCATTCAGGTCGCGGGGCACCTCGCCACCGAATTTCTCCACTATGTCGGCAGCAAGAGCAATGATTGATTTGGTCTTCTGCCGGTAGAAGCCGGTGGAGTAGACGACCTGCTCGACCTCCTCGGGATTGGCCGCAGCCAGATCCTCACAGGTCGGCCATCGCTCGAACAGCTTCGGTGTCACCCGATTGACGTTCTCGTCGGTCGTCTGCGCCGACAGCACGGTGCTGACCAGCAGCTGCCACGGATCCTGAAAATCTAGCGCCGTCTTCATCACGGGATACCGCTCGTGGAGGCGTTTGAGAATGATCCGCGCCGAGCGGCGGCGCTGCGGGAGCGGCTGATCCAGAGGGTTGGTGGCTGCCATGGCGATGGAGTGTAGGAGGCGCAGGAGTCGGACCGACGTCGTTTCCCGATGGAGTCGCTCGCACGGCTACGATCACTCCCGTGAATCTGCGAACCGCTGTTCTACAGAGAGCTCGTGTGGAGGGAAGCCTCGTCCTGGTGGACGAGTTTCTCAACCATCGCGTCGAGCCCGAGGTGATCGCGTCTGTCGGCGAGGAGCTGGCAGCCGCGTTCAGCAGCCTCGAGCCCGACCTAATCGTCACCGCCGAAGCATCCGGCATACCGCCGGCGATGGCGTGCTCGCACGCCATGGGTATCCCGATGGTCTATGCCAAGAAGTACCTGGGCACGGGTGACCGCTACTCATTCGCCAGGGAGGTGACCTCCCCGACCAAGGGCGTCGAATACCGGGTCGAAGTGGCCAGACGGGTTCTTCCCCCCGGTCTGCGAGTGATCATCATCGACGACTTTCTAGCACGCGGCAGGACCGCAGAGGCGCTTGGCGAAATCGTGCTCGAGGCCGGATGCGAAGTCCTCGGCTTCGGTTTTGCTATCGAGAAGCAATGGCAGGGAGGCCGCGAGCGCCTCGAGCGCCATAACTGGAATGTCCATTCGGTAGTAGAGCTGGTCGGCATCGAGGGCTCCTCAGTCATCATCAAATGATCACCGCGGAGCGCATTGCCGCCATCAGGGCTCGCTACGACGATTGCTTCGGCTGTGGCACTGCCAACCAGAGCGGCCTCCAGCTCGATGGCTTCCGCAGGGACGGCGACCAGGTCAGCGTGACATTCGTGCCGCAGTCCCATCACACCGGCTTTGCCGACGTCCTTCACGGCGGCATTGTCGCCACCGCGCTCGATGAGATCATGGCCTGGACCGCAATGCTGGTTGAGGGAGTACTCGTTGTCACCGGGACAATGGAGCTCCGCTATCGCAAGCCTGCGCGTGCCGGGGCCACTTTCCACCTCGTCGGCAAACTCGTGCAACGGCGGGGGCGAAGACTGATGATCAACGGGACGCTGTACGACGGTGAGACGATGATCGCGGACGCCAATGCGATGTTCCTGGTGGTCGACGAGCTGACGGACGGTTCCTAGGAACTGAATGCCATCAACAACCCGAACGCCGCCACGAGATTGATCAAACCGGCGACAACCTGCCAGAACGCACGGGGGTTCGCTTCGGGTCTGAGACCCTTTCTGAGCCTTTCCCCGGCGTTGACCTTCTTCAACATACCCCGGCGAACATCAGGGTCATCAAAGTCATCATCTGGACGGTTCCGCGCCCCGAACAAAGCCCCCGCCGCTCCCAGTCCCATGTTGGTGTATCCCCCGCCGCTGGCCCCTCCCGCAAGAAGCAGGATCACCCCTGTGCCAAAGGCAACGTATGCGATGCCTTCCATCAAGGTAGCCGACGAGAGCAGTCCGATTGCAGCGCCTAAAGCGATGATGACGGCCCAGCTGACTCCAAAGGTGGCCAGATAGTCGGGCAACCTCTCCCGCAACGGGAGAACGATGTCTTCCGGTGGCGTTGCCTCAGTCACCCGACCGTCACCGAGTGGTCGTCGTCGGCGCGGGATTCGAGATAACGCAAGATGCGGACGAACATCGCGATCATTCCCAGGATGATGAACAAAGCTCCAAAGATCCACCCGATAAATTCGAGCCCTGCGAAATAGCTGGTGCGACAATCGGACAGCCCATCGGCGCACATTCCCCAGCCGGTACCGCCACGATGGAGATCCAACAGCACCATGAGGGGGATCAACGCCACCGCGATGGCGGCGCCGATCAGGGCAACAATGATGGCGCGAAGTGCGATCATGCGCGGAGCATAACGCGGATGGGGAGAAACGCTTGCGATCGGACGGGAGCGACACCGCGGCGCTAGGGTGCTGGCTGCTAGCGAGAGGTTGACAGTGGACTTCTACACCGAGGAATTCACCCAAGAGGAGCGGGCCGTTCTATCCCGCTTCTTTACCAATCTCGATAGCCCCGTGTTCGCCATCGTCAACCTTCCCGAGGTGGTGAAGGGGGCCCTGTTCGCCCGCTACAGCAGATCCTTCAAATCCGTGCGGAGGCTCTTTCTCGACGAGTTCTACAACGAGCCCGGGGTCGGAATGAGGAATATCGCAGAAGCGATCGAGGGTGATGACCCCATGGTCAAGCTGCAGCGCGCTCAGGCGCTGTACGACAGGGTGTTCTCGGAGTACGGCGATGACTCGGTCGCCCAGCTAGGAGGCGCTCACCTCGCATGCGAGCAGGCATCGAACGTTCTCACCAAGGTGCTCGAATGGGGGCGGCTTGCTGCCTATCTCGAGCAGAGCACCCGCTATATCTTCTACGACCAGAAGCTCGGCGAGCACTATCGCTATGCGATACCCCCTGAGATCGCCGACTCGCGACATCAAGATCGTTACGTCGAAACCATGGACTGGTTGTTCGACACATACGCCGAGTTGGTGCATCGTCTTGTGCCGTACTACGAGACCCTCTTTCCCAAGCAGGAGGGTGATTCCAACTTCGTCTGGCGGTCGACAATCCGCGCTAAGGCATGCGACGACGTCCGCGGGCTACTGCCGGCGGCTACCCGCTCGAGCGTCGGCATCTTCGCCTCGGGCCAGGCGTACGAGATGATGCTGATCAAGATGCGCGCCCACCCACTGGTTGAGGTGCGCGAATACGCAGACCTGATGCTTGCCGAGCTCCGCAAGGTGATTCCATCTTTCATGCGCAGGGTCGATGTTCCTGATCGTGGTGGCGCATGGAGCGAATACCTCAAGGGGATTGCCACCGACATGAACGAGATGGCGGCCCGGATCGAGATGAGCCCCGAGCCCCGCCCCGAAGTCACCCTGGTCGAGTGGGATGAGGACGCCGAACTAAAGACCGCCGCTGCCGCTCTCTACCCATACACCGACCTGCCGGACGATCAGATTCTCGATGTGGTGAGGAGAATGCCTGACACTGAGCGCAGCCGGCTGCTTCGCGCATACATTGGAGAGCGGACTAATCGGCGGCACAAGCCCGGCCGCAGCCTGGAACGCTGCGACTACCGCTTCGATATCTTGTGTGACTACGGGATTTTCCGTGATCTACAACGGCACCGGATGCTGTCAATAGATTGGCAGCGGCTCTCCCCGACCCACGGCTACATCACACCAGGGGCCATCGAAGACATCTCCGCAACCGGGGTGTGGGACGAAGCGATGGCAAGGACGAAGTCGCTCTACGACGATATCCACGCAGACATGGGGCCCCACGTGGCCCAGTATGTCGTCCCCTTCGCATATCGGATCCGCTTCTTTTTCCAACTGAACGTGCGCGAGGCGTTCCATCTGCTCGAACTGCGCACCGGCCCCGGCGGCCATCCCGGCTACCGGCGGGTGGCCCAGGAGATGCACCGGCTCATCGCCGAGCAGGCAGGGCACAGACAACTGGCCGAGGCAATGAGCTACGTCGATCACAACGACTACGACCTCGCCCGTCTCGAAGGTGAGCGGCGCTCCGCGGCCAAACGAGCCGCACTGGGAATCGACGAACCGGAATAGACCCGTCCCGGTGCCTCAGGTCTGCTGAGGCGTCAAAGGGATCCGGAGAACCAGATGACCATCCTCTATGGCCCATGATGCGCTGCCGACCAGCGTGTAGTCGAGAAAGTCCGTCTCCGCCTGCTTGACGAACCGCTGGCGTGCCTCGCCTTCGAGCGGTGGGATGCCCCGCTCCTGGACGGCCCTGGCGCGATCCCGGAACCGGGTCAGAAAATCTTCGACATTGAGTTGAGCCACTTACATCCTCCTGGCGATCCTGACGACAGGCTAGCGGGCGTCTCCGGGGCGGCTACGCTCGCGAGGGATGATCGACTGCAAGATGACGTTTGTCTCCGGCAAAGGTGGAGTCGGTAAATCGGCGATCACTGCCTCGCTTGCTCTACGTGACGCCCGTCGGGGCAAACGCGTGCTGGTCATCGCCATGTCGGAGAGCATCGGCGCCGCCACACACCTCGCAACCGAGCCGCTCAGCTATGAGCCACGCCGGATCCGGTCGGGCCTCGATGCGCTGGCCGTCAACAAGAGCGACGCGCTCGATGAGTACCTGCGGCTCCAGCTTCGAGTCCCCCGTGCGGCACCGACCAAAGTGCTGACGAGAGCCCTGAGTGTGCTCGCTGAGACCGCACCCGGTATCCGGGAGATCGTTACGATCGGCAAGCCCGTATACGAGCTGTGGCGTGGCGCGTACGACATCATCCTGGTTGATGCCCCGCCCCTCGGTCAGCTCTTCTCGTATCTGCGAGCGCCGTCGACTATCGCCGATCTAGTGCCTGCAGGAGCGATCCGGGCTCAGGCGGAACGGATGAGTGCGGCACTCGAGGACGAGGGCTCGGCTGCATTGATCCTGGTAACAACCCCCGAGGAGCTTCCGGTACGCGAGACACAGATGGCGCTGGAACAACTCGAAGACGAGCCGGTGATCAGACTGGCCGGGGTGATCACCAACCGGGTGCTCCCCGAACTCGGTTTGACGGGCGAACAGGTTGAGACGCTTCCCCATGGCCCCTACCGTGCCGCCGCCAGACATCACCATCTGGCGCAGTCACAGCAGCTGCGGTGGCTCGACGAGGTCCCCGCAGGCCCGCGGTTTCCCTACCTTTTCGGTATTCACACCGCAGGCGAGGTCGCTGAGAAGCTCGCCGATCTGTGGGGAGAGCGCCCATGAGCACCCGTGTATTGGTGATCACAGGAGCAGGTGGCGTCGGGAAGACGACACTTTCAGCGGCGCTTGCGGTCACCGCTGCCCGCAATGGATTGAGAACCTGTGTGATCACCGTCGACCCGGCCCGGCGCCTCGCCGACGCGCTCGGCATCGAATCGCTCACAAACCACCCGGGGCCGGTTGCCGCCCAGCCGGGGCTCTCCGCCGCCATGTTGGATGTGACCGCAGCGTGGGACGCAATGGTGTACCGCCACGCTGATCCCGAGGTGGCAGAGCGCCTGCTCACCAATCCGTTCTTTCGTGCCCTCGCCGATCGATTCCCGGCGGCACAGGCATATGCAGCCGGAGAGCAGATGGCCGAGCACATCGAGTCCCACCGTTGGGATCTCCTTGTCGTCGACACACCGCCCGCCGGTGGAGGCCTCGATTTCTACACCGCCCCCGGAAAGATGCGGGAAGTCATCGGGGGCAAGCTGCTCAAGTGGCTCACCGGTGCCAGTCTCCCGGGCAGGCGAACACTGTTCAGGATGACCGCCCGCCCGGCACTGAAACTGGCCGATGCCGTGCTCGGCGGACCGCTCCTCGAGGAGATCGCCGAGTTTCTGATGGATCTTCGCTCGCTCTACGACGGCCTCTCCAAACGCGCCAGAGCTATCGAGAACCACCTCAGACAGGCCGAGTCGATCGTCGTGACCACCGCAGAGCCAACTCCCCTGCGCGAGGCGAGACGATTCTTTGAGGAGTTGGAAAATGCCACCGGCCGACCGGGAACGGTCGTGTTCAACAAACAGCTACCGCAAGAGTGGACGGAAGTGAAGAATCTCCGCAGTCCCGGCATACCCGCCGGAGTGAGAAGCGCAGCCCGGGAGAACCTGATCCGATGGGCGAGCGAGGTCAGGTTGCAGCATGACATCAAGCAGGAGTTCTCCACCAGATATGGCCTCCAGTTGATCAATGTCCCATGGGCCAGCGAAGCGCCAACATCCGTCGACGCCCTGGCCGGGTTGCTGATTCACTCCCCCGATCTGGCGGCACGAGCAGGCTGATTCGATCACATCACCGCAGAGGGCCCGAGCAACTCCCGTAACTCCGCAAACAGAGCGGATCTCGGCTCCACCCGATGGTCCTCACCGAGACGGATCACCTTCTCACCCTTATCCGAAGTCATGTGCAGGTAGACCGCAGCACCACCGGGGTGATTCTGCAGCGCACCCCGCAAGCGGTCGACCATATTCCGCGACAATCGGGACGCCGGGATTCGCAGTCGCACCATCGCTTCTTCGCTCAGCTCAGGCTCCCTGAGCTGTTGGGCGATGAACTTCACGTCGTCACCACGATGATCGACACGCCCGGTCACCACCAGGATGGCGTCTTCTCGCACCAGCGGGCCGAACTCCGCTACCACCCTCGGGAAAGCGACCACCTCGGCGCCCCCCTGGAGATCCTCCAATGTGAAGAACAACATCGGGTCGCCGGCCTTTGTGTAGCGACGGGTGATCGACCCGACGATGCCACCGATTGTCACCTTGTCCTTATCTGCCCGATCCCACAGACCGGGGACGGTACATGTGCACATGGCCTGTAGTGACTTCTCAACACCAAACAGCGGATGGTCAGAGACATACAGCCCGAGCATCTCTTTCTCGAAGCCGAGCTGCACCTTCTTCGCCCAGTCATGCGAAGGCACAGTCACTTCAATCTGTTCGATCTCCATTTCGCCACCGCCGAACAGGCTGTACTGACCCATCTCCTCGGCCCGCCGCCGTGAGATGGTGCCGTCGAGGATGTCGGGGTAGATCTCAAACAGACCACGTCTACTGTGAGAAAGCGAGTCGAATGCCCCTGCCTTGATGAGAGACTCGACTGTCCGCTTGTTGAGCACCGACAGGTCGACCCTGTTGATGAAGTCGCCAAATGACGTGAAGGTGCCGTCGCGATTGCGTTCCTTGATGACGAGCTCGACTACGGCTTCGCCGACGTTGCGGATCGCCGACATCCCGAATGTGATGTCGCCATCGACGGCCGAGAAGTCGACATCGGACCGGTTGACGTCGGGAACAAGAACCTTGAGCCCCATCTGCCTGCATTCATCGAGGTACAGCGCCGTCCGGTCCTTGTCTCGCTTGACCGCGGTGAGCAGGGCGGCCATGTACTCGGCCGGGAAGTGAACCTTCAGCCACGCGGTCTGGTATGCGACCAATGCGTATGCGGCCGAGTGCGACTTGTTGAAGCCATATCCGGCGAAGTGAGCGATGAATCCGAACAGCTCCTTGGCGTGCGCCCCACCGGTGCCCTTGGCGACAGCACCCTCGATGAACTTCTGCTCCTCGGCTGCCATGACCGATGCGATCTTCTTACCCATCGCCTTTCGGAGTCGATCTGCCTCGGCCATCGTGTACCCGGCGACCTTCTGGGCCGTCTGCATCACCTGCTCCTGGAATACCATGATCCCGTAGGTATCGGCGAGGATCTCTTCGAGATCGGGGTGGGGGTAGCCGACCTCGGAACGGCCGTTCTTACGATCGGCGTATTCGGTGTGCATCCCTGCTCCGAGCGGTCCGGGCCGATACAGGGCGTTGAGCGCCGTGAGGTGCTCGAACCGATCGGGCTGGAGGTTGCGCATCAGCGCCCGCATCGGCCCACCTTCGAATTGGAAGACCCCCATTGAGTCGCCTGCCTGGAACATCGCGTACACCTCGGGGTCATCGAGGGGGATCAGGTCGATGTCGGGACGTGATCCGGTGTTCTTCTCGATGAGCTCGAGCGCCCGCTCGATCGTGGCCAGGTTGCGCAGACCGAGGAAGTCCATCTTGAGAAGCCCGAGCGCCTCGACCCCGTGCATCTCGTATTGGGTGACGATCTCGGCGCCTTCGCCCTTCTGCTGCAACGGCACGATCTCGGTTAGCGGAGTCGGTGCGATGACAACTGCGGCGGCATGGATCGAATCCTGGCGACGCAGACCTTCGAGCCCGCGAGCCGTGTCGATGACGCTCTTGACATCGGGATCCTGGTTGGACAGTTCACGGAGCCCATGGGCGCCGGTGTACCAGTCCTTGACGGTAGAAGGGGCATCGGGTGAAGGCTCCTCGAGACACTGAGCCAGCGTCGCTTCCTTGCCCAGGATCGCCGGCGGCATCAGCTTGGCGGCCCTGTCGCCAAGGCCATAGGGGAATCCGAGCACCCGAGCCGCGTCCCGGATAGCCTGACGACCCTTGATTGTCGAGAACGTGATGATCTGAGCGACGTGATCCGAGCCGTATCGGTCGGAGCAGTACTTGATCATGTCGCCGCGATATCGCTCGTCGAAATCCATGTCGATGTCGGGCATCTCTTTGCGACCCGGGTTCAGGAATCTCTCAAAGATCAGACCGTATTCGAGTGGATCGAGCTTGGTGATACCGAGGCAGTAGGCAACAATGGACCCCGCCGCGCTCCCCCGCCCGGGCCCGGTGCGGATCCCGTGCTCGTTTGCGTAGCGGATCAGATCCCACACGATGAGGAAGTACGCGGAAAAGCCCATGTCCTCGATGACACGTAGCTCGTATTCGATGCGTTCCCGGGCCTCAGTCGGTAGTGGATCTCCGTAGCGCTGCTTGGCGCCCTCCCTCACCAGATCGGCGAGGAAGCTCTTCTCCGTCTGACCTTCCGGTACCGGGAATTGTGGCAGCAGGATCTGACCAAACTCGATCTTGTGGTCCACCCGCTCCGCGACCAGCAGTGTATTGCTGCAGGCACCGGGAAACTCGTCGTCGGGGAAGAGCGCATTCATCTCGGCGGCGCTCTTGATGTAGAACTCACTGCCGTGGAATTTGAAACGGTCTTCGTCCGCCTGATTGGCTCCGGTCTGGATACAGAGCAGCACGTCGTGGGCGTTGGCCTCGTGGGCGTAGGTGTAGTGGCTGTCGTTGGCAGCGATGAGAGGGGCATTGATGTCCAGAGCTATCTGCTTCAGATCGCCGAGGACCTTCTTCTGCGCCGGGATGCCATGATCCTGGATCTCGATAAACCAGTTGTCCTTGCCGAAGATGTCCTGGTACATCCCCGCCGCAGCGACGGCTGCGGCGTAGTCGCGTACCTGGCCGACATTGCCCTCTTCGCTCGACGCATCCGGTGCCAGCAGCTGCGGCACGTGCCCTCCGAGGCAACCGGAAAGGGCAACAAGACCCTCATGGTGCTCGCTGAGCAGTTCGAGGTCCATCCTGGGCTTGTAGTAGAAGCCCTCGAGGTATGCCCGGGATGCCAGCTTCATCAGGTTGGCGTACCCGGTGTCATTCATCGCCAGCAGCGTCATGTGGTAGCGAATGTCATCCCGACGTGGTGGCCGATCAAAGCGTGATCCGGGGGTGACGTAAGCCTCGATGCCGATGATCGGCTTCACCCCGGCGCCGAGCGCAGCCTTAGTGAAGTCAATCACTCCGTAGAGCACGCCGTGGTCGGTGATGGCCACCGCCGGTTGGTTGTCGGCCGCGACGGCCTTGACCAGGTCGTTAACCCTGGCCGCTCCATCGAGCATGGAGAACTCGGTATGAACGTGCAGATGGGCAAACCGATCGGCGGGCAACTGTCCTCCAGTTAGTGAACTACACCCATGTAAGCACGGTCGCGGCCTGCTGGCTACACCGCGAAAAGCTGCAATTCAGCGCTTCGCACCACCCTGGCTACTATCACCATACCCAAAGGCATATCTGATTTATCGGAGGCAACAATGCGTATCGGCATTCTCACCGGCGGTGGCGACGTACCGGGTCTCAACCCGACCATCAAGGCTGTCGTCAACCGTGTCAGCGAGGCGGGGCACACGGTCGTCGGCATCCGACGCGGCTGGGGCGGGCTCCTCAATGCGAACCCCGATGATCCGGCGAGCTGGGACGAGCACATGCTCGAACTGACCCACCAAACGGTGCGAACGGTCGACCGCACCGGCGGCACCTTCCTCCACACCTCACGGACCAACCCGGGCAAGGTCAAGCCCGGTGACGTTCCCGACTTTCTCGCAGACCGCGCAGTAGGTGACGGTCCATACGATTTCACGGACCACGCCCTCAAGGTCGTCGAGAAGCTCGGCATCGATGTATTGATCCCTATTGGTGGTGACGACACTCTCAGCTACGGCCTGCGGCTGCATCAAGAAGGGGTTCCGGTCATCGGCATCCCGAAGACAATGGACAACGACGTTCACGGCACCGACTACTGCATCGGTTTCTCAACGGCCGTCAGCCGTGGCGTCCAATTCATCCACAATCTGCGCACAGCTACCGGCTCTCACGAGCGGATCGCAGTCGTGGAGCTATTCGGTCGCTATAGCGGTGAAACGGCGCTGATGACCGCATACCTGGCCGGAGTCAAGCGGGCAATCATCTCCGAAGTCCCATTCAACATCGATCACCTCGCCGACCTTCTCATAGAGGACAAATCGGACAACCCGTCCAATTACGCAATGGTCACCATCTCCGAGGGTGCCAGGCTCGAGGGCGGCGACATCGTGGTCTCGGGCCAAGCGGATGCGTTCGGCCACCGCAAGCTGGGCGGCATCGGGGCGCTAACCGGAGAGCTGCTCAAAGAGCGGACCGGCGAGGGCATCATCTTCCAGCAGGTCGCATACCTGATGCGGTCCGGTGCACCCGACTCGCTCGACCTGATGGTCGCACTCAACTACGCGGTCATGGCGGCCGACCTGGCCATGGAGGGCGCAAGCGGTCGAATGGTGGCTCTGCGCGGCGGCACATATACGAGCGTCCCCATCAGCGTCACCGGCGAGGGTGTCAAGCGCGTCGACGTCGACGAGTTGTACGACCTCGAGGGATACCGGCCCAAGGTTCGTCACGTCACCGGGAAGCCGATGTTCCTCTACTAGAGGCACCAACTAGAGCAGCCAATGGAATGGCCGCCCCTCGGGGGCGGCCATTCCTCGTTACCCCGGTCGTCGACTACGGGACAAGCATCACGGGACACGGAGCATCGTGGACGAGGCGATTCGCCACGGAGCCGAGCATGATTCTTTCGATCAGCCCTGCGCCCCGTCGGCCTATCACCATTACGTCTGCGTCGATCCGTTCCGAGTAATCGAGCAGCATGCGGGCCGGATCTCCTACATCCTCTATCTGGATGACCTCGAGTTCCGACAGATCGATCTCGGCGATTGCAGCGTCGAGGATCTCTCTCTGGGCCTCTGACAGCGAGTTGCTCAACGCCGACGGCGTGGGGGGTGACCCGACGATCCCCCACCACCCCTCCGGCGGTCTTACAATCGTCACCAGGTGCAGCACCGCACCATTCTTCCTGGCGATGTCGGCGCCGACTCTCGCCGCATGGCGCGACTGGTCTGAGCCATCGACACCGACAACCACGTTTCGCACATCCCAACCCGGCACATCCATTGACGCCTCCATATCTGGTACTCACAAAATACCGCGACACGGTTCTGACCACCAGGCAATTAGCCGCCGCAGACATGCCCGGGCCAAGACCGCCGGCAGGTCGGGACGCGACTAGGTTGAGTGGGTACTACCAGGAGTAACCCATGTCCGTTATCGGAGTCCTCACCGCCGGAGGTGATTGCCCCGGCCTCAATGCCGTCATCCGCGGAGTGACAGTCCGTGCGATCAAGCGGCACGGAGCCGAAGTAATCGGCTTCAAGAACGGGTGGGAGGGTCTGATGGAGGGCGACACCATCGCCCTCGACCGGGATGCGGTGCGTGGCATCCTCGTGCGTGGTGGCACCATCCTCGGCTCATCACGGATGGATCCGTACGTCCACGGCGACGGATACGCCAGCTGCGCCAAGACCATTGAGCAAAACGGCATCGACAGCCTGATAGTGATCGGCGGGGACGGGACGCTGCGCTCGGCACTACAGCTCTCGAAGGAAGGGCTTCCAATCATCGGGGTCCCGAAGACCATCGACAACGACATCAACGGCACGGACACCACGTTCGGGTTCAGCACCGCCGTTCAGGTAGCCACCGATGCGATCGATAGGCTGGTCAGCACCGCCGAGTCGCACAACCGGGTGATCGTCGTAGAGGTGATGGGACGGACCAAGGGCTGGATCGCAACCTACTCCGGCATCGCGGGCGGCGCCGATGCCATACTCATCCCAGAACTGCCGTACGATCTCGAAGAAGTGGCTGAGATCATTCGTCGCCGACATCGCCATGGGCAGCGATACACCATCGTGGTCGTCGGCGAGGGTATCGAGGCCCCTCCACATGCAGCCAAAACCAAGATCCGCAAGGATGCGTTCGGGTTCGAGCGCCTCGGCGGCGTGAGCTATCAGATTGCCGAGGCTCTGGAGGAGATGACCGGCTTTGAGACCCGTGTCACGGTGCTCGGGCATATCCAGCGCGGTGGCACACCATCGGCATTCGACCGCGTGCTCGCCACCCGATTTGGCGTCGCAGCCGCCGACCTCGCCGTGGCGGGTGAGACTGGTGTTATGGTCGCGGTACACGGTCTCGATATCGTCTCCGTTCCCATGGAGGAGGCGTGTGCCGAGATTCGCGGCGTGCCCGACGATGTCTTCGACACCGCAGCCACCTTCTTCGAATAGTCCTACCCGCCCCCGAGCGGTGGCCGCTTCCTCGGGCGTTTCTTGGGGACGGCTGCCGCTGATTGCACGGCGGAGTGCAATTCGTCAAACGCTGCCTCGATCGAAGCCGCAAATATGTCAACGTCGGGCACGATCTCGTAGTCGGCGTTGAAGCCCCAATACATCTGCCCGGCGTACGAGAAGAGCGCTACCCCGACACCGTGCCCGTGCCACAACGGGACGAGCGCATACGACTCCAGCATTTGAGATTCGAGCAGGTAGAGCGGGAACTGCGGCCCTGGTACGTTCGTGACGGTCATGTTGAAAGGCCGTACTCCTGTGGCGAGACGGCTTGCCATGGAAACCAGCGTCGCAGGAGCGCCCGCCGACAGCCGTACCAATGTCGCCGCTCCGAGAGCCTGATTCGTCTCCTTGAGGTGTCGGGTTGCCTGCTTTACTGCCTCCAATCGCGACAGAGGATCGGGATCAGCAACCGGAAGGCTCACCAGCCACATGGCTACCCGATTGCCGAGCGTCCCTCGCTCGTCGTGACTCCGAATCGACACGGGGGCCATTGCCCGGAAATCGATGTCATCGAACTCGTATCCGCGGTGCTCGACGAGGAAGTTGCGCACCCCACCCGCGACCGTTGCCAGCACTACATCGTTGACACTCCCGCCCGCCAGATTCTTGATCTCCTTGACCGCGCTGAGCGGAGTGGCCAGCGTGCCGAACAGGCGACTCGGCCCGACATCTCCATTGAGCGGTGTATCCGAGGCCTTAGTCAGCCAGCCCGAGGCGAGTGAGTAGCCGGCTGCCCTGACCCGGTACAGACCCTCTCCTGCCATCTGCGCTGCCTCATCGGTCAGCTGGCGAAACGATCTGGCTGCCCGGAGAGCCCTGCCGGTCCGGCGCGCTGTCTCTTTGATCAGCAGCTCGCTGCCCGATGGCACCGGCCGTGGGACGAATGGCTTCGGCTCGTTGATGTCCCCGCATGGGGCGAGGTTCAGCAACACCGCCATCAGATCAACTCCGGCGATGCCGTCGATCATGGCGTGGTGAATCTTCGAGATGAGGGCAAACCGATCTCCCTCGATGCCCTCAACGATGTTGAACTCCCAGAGAGGCTTGGAATGGTCCAGTTGCTGGGAGACGATTATCCCGACAAGATCCTTGAGCTGCTTCATTGAGCCCGGACGGGGAAGGCTGTAATGCCGGACGTGGTAGTCGAGGTTGAAATGCTCGTCGTCGACCCATACGGGATGATCCTCCAACGGCACTCGCGCCAACCGCTGCCGGTAACGGGGAATGAGCTCCAACTTGGACTCGATCAACCGCCGGATACGGTCTTTGTCGATTCCGCCGTCCGACGTCTGCAACGGTGTCGCCGCAAAGATTGCGATCCCACCGACATGCATATGGGCCGAACGCGACTCGAGCGCCAGAAAAGAGCTGTCGAGATACGACAACCGCTCGTAGTGTCCGGGCATCACAACCCCCAAGAAACGTCGCTGCGACATCAGCCTACCCAGCGGGTGACGGACGGTGCATTGTCGTTGCCGACCTTAGATCGCCTCGGGGTCACCAAGACGCGTCAGGGACGCCTCGAGATCATCGGGGAGCGGCAATTCGACCTCGCGCGTGGTGCCATCCGGCAGAGGAAAGCGAAGCCTGGTGGCATGCAACCAGACCCTCCCTGGATCTGCCACAGTCGTCTCTCCGGTGCCATAGGAGCGATCACCTATCAGACCGTGGCCGATTGATGCAAAGTGAACGCGGATCTGGTGAGTGCGGCCGGTGTCGAGCTCCACCTGCACCAGGGTGCACTCTTCCCACGTCTGCAGCCGTCTGTAATGGGTGCGCGCCGGCCGTCCCTCCGGCACAATGGCCATGCGGGTAGGCCGCAGCGGATCCCGACCGATCGGTGCCTCAATGGTCCCCGTTGCTGCGGCGAGCCGACCACTCACCATTGCTATATACGTACGTCCGACACGCCTGTGCTTCAGCTCGTTCTGCAAATACTCGTGCATCTCAGCCGTCCTGGCAACGAGAAGCAGGCCCGATGTATCCCGATCGAGCCGGTGCACAAGCCCCCAGCGATGATCGACACCGAGGTCGGCCAATTCCGGGAACCGAAAGGCCAGACCGTGAGCCAGAGTTCCCTCCTTGTTCCCGGACCCGGGGTGAACGACAAGGCCGGCAGGCTTGTCGACGACGAGCACATCATCGAGCTCCAGAGCCACAGAGAAGGGCACCGGCTCGGGAATGAACTCGTCCTCGTCGTGCAGAACCGGGTAATCGATGACATCGCCCGTGTGTGGAACGGTGCCCCTGCCTGCCGGTTGGCCACCGATAAGGACCGAGCCGGACTCAATAGCTATCCGGGAAGCGGCCCGGCTCATCCCGGCCAGCACTGCCAGTGTGCGATCGAGCCGGACACCGTCAAACTCCTCAGTCACGACGACGACGGCGCGCTCAGTCATGAGGAGCACCGGCAAACAGCAATGTCAGCAGCAGTACGGCAACACCGATATTCAGTGATGCATCGGCGACGTTGAACGTCGGGATGAACCACCAGTCAATCCAGTCGACTACAGCACCGTCGAGAAACCCGGGCCCCCTGAAGACACGGTCTGTGAGGTTTCCCAGTGCCCCACCCAGAATCAAGCCGAGCGCAAACACCTCGATCCGCCGGCTCGATTTGCCCAGAACATAGAGGAGGAACCCGATGATCGCGATCCCGATGATCGCGATCAGCTGTCCGGAATCGGTAAGGCTGGAGAACGCGGCGCCGGGGTTCCTGGCATAGGTGAAACGGAGCCAGTCTCCGATGATCTGAGTCGGGCCATCGGCAAACGACTGTTGTGCCCAGTTCTTGGTGATCTGATCAATGACAAGGACTACGCCCGCGGAAAGCAAAGCCACCCGGTGCGCCGAATCTCTCGACATTGATTCAGTGAGGTACATGACCGACCCGCCAGGCTCTACGCCTTGTCGGCATGCTCCACACATGTAGTCGCGTACGGGAGGGCTTCGAGACGCTCAACGGGGATCGCCTTGCCACCCACCAGGCACATGCCATAGGTTCCCTTTTCCATACGCTTCTTGGCGGCGCTCACCTTTTCGAGAAGTGCCTTGGCGTTCTCGAGCACCGACAGATCCATCTCCAACTCGAGCGCCAGAGAACCACCGTCGGCGCTCAGCGGATCGGCGCTGTGCTCGGCGCTCGTGGACCCCATGCTCGCCTCGGAGAAGACGTTGTCGTACTCGTCGATGATCTCGAGAAGACGCGCCTCTTCATCATCGAGTTTGGTTTGAAGTCGTTCCAGAGTGGACTTGGCCAGATCTCGAGACAAAAAGACCTCCTTTGCGAACCGGGACGATAACAGGAACCCGCAGGTCGTGGTCAATTCCAGGCTTCATCGAGCCGCGATATGAGGTCATCCGTGGAGAGATCGACCGCCACAACCCGTTTCCGGCGTGAACCGGCACCACCGACGAGCCGCAGCCGACAGCCAAGCGCCTTTTCGAGGAACGCCAGCAGCGCTTTGTTGGCGCGACCCTTCTCTGCGACGGCCGTGATCCGCACCCGTAGCGCACCGGCGTAGTAGCCGACGATCTCGTTTCGTCGGGCACCCGGCACGACCCATACGGTCATTAGCGACCCGTCGGGATGACTGCGAACGATCTCTCTTGCCGACATGCCAATAGGGTAGATACCGACATCTAATCGTGGATCGTCAGGTACACCAGGGTTTGGTTGAGCAGCTGGTATGCGACTTCGCCGAACGTAATCGGTCCCCCTACATCGCCGGTCTTCTTCCCCTCGAGCTCGGAGTAGACAAAGTTGAGAATGCAGTTGCATGAGAACGCCGGGCTGGTGGTACCGACGGGGAGACGCGACACAAACTCAGAGACATAGTCCCCGACCTGTGCTGCCAATCTGTACTCGACGCCCTCAAACACGGGGCCATACAACGAGACCGGGCCATCACCGTCGGGGACGGTCTGGAACGATACGTTTACCATGGCCCCGAAGTAGTCGGCCACCAGCGGCAGCCTCGTGTCGTGGCCGACCTCCGCCAGGTAGTCGGCAAACAGCCTCGGGACCCCGTCAACGTTGACTTTGCTCTGGGAAAACCCCGTCCCATCGAAGGTAAGCGCCGGGCCTTCTCCCTGGGTGAATAGGTTGACGATGTCTGCCGACGCAAGAACCCCCTCGGGTAGCTCGGCGTGGAGAGCAACGGCAATCGACCCCGAGCACCTGTTGCCGGCGCCGGCAAATACT
>Ga0307423_1000015_pt1 | contig 91193 bp, 81 predicted proteins | sample SalMarWE160310MG_FD_202154 | JGI IMG/M metagenome (GOLD analysis project Ga0307423, IMG submission 202154) | Salt marsh sediment microbial communities from the Plum Island Ecosystem LTER, Massachusetts, United States - WE1603-10 | ecosystem: Environmental > Aquatic > Marine > Intertidal zone >...
ATGCACCAGTTTGCTCGGGGTCTTGAGGTCTTGGGTTGCGCTAGCCTTCCATGCTTCAATGGCCCCGTTCCTCGCTCGGGCCAAAGGTCCTGCGCCCCTGTGAGGATCTCCATGGATGTTTCGCTCATCATTGATTATGGAAGAGATTTCATTCGCAAGCCAGCTTCTCCAATACACCATAACCGGCGTCACCATCGGCAGTATCTATGCCCTGGTGGCCATTGGGTTCAACATCATCTATAACGTCACCGAGGCCATCAACTTTGCCCAGGGGGAGTTTGTCATGCTCGGTGGCCTGGTGATGGTCTTTCTGCGAGTCGCCCTGAACATACCCGTGGTGTTTTCATTTCCCCTCACCATCCTGGTGGTCATGGTCATCGGCATCCTTCTGGACCGTCTGGCCATTAAGCCCCTCCGTGAACCCTCGGTTCTCGCCATGGTCATATCTACGATCGGCGCCTCCTTTTTGATCAGAGGGGCGGCCATGATGTTGTGGGGAAAGAATCCTTTTGATCTGCCCCCGTTTTCCGGCCGGAACCCGATCGCGTTGTGGGGCGCCGTCGTGATGCCTCAAAGCTTGTGGGTTGTGGGGTTGCTGGTGGGGGTGGTCATTCTTCTGACTCTTTTTTTTGACCGTACCATTATAGGAAAGGCCTTAAGAGCCTGTGCGGTCAACCCGAACGCTTCAAGCCTTGTGGGGATCAACGTCAACACCATGATCCTTTTGTCCTTTGCCCTGAGCGCGGCCATCGGTGCCGTAGGGGGCATCGTGATTACGCCTATCTCTCTCATGGAGTATGATCGCGGCCCCATGCTGGCGGTGAAAGGGTTCTCGGCCTGCGTGCTGGGCGGCATGGGGAGTTTCCCCGGTGCCATCATCGGCGGGCTGATTATCGGCCTCATAGAGTCCCTGGGAGCGGGGCTGGTTTCTTCCGGATACAAGGATGCTTTTGCCCTCGTGGCCCTGCTGCTCGTCTTATTTGTGAAACCAAGTGGGCTGCTTGGCAGTGTTGAGGTGAGCAAGATAAGGAAGTTTTAGAAGCCCTTTCAAAACCTCCTTCATCGCTGGCTTGCGGCTTTCGTAAAGCGCTAAACTCTCTACGCTAAATCTTGAGAACTCTCCGCCTGCGACGGATCAAACAGCTCAAGATTTTGATGCTCCGCTTCGTCAAGCGCTTTTAGACGAAAGACCGCAAAATAGGCTCAAATGAGGTTTTGAAATGGCTTCAATTGGCACGCGGTGGTCAAGTAGAAAGAGACTTTGCAGGTGTTAAAGAGTAAGAACACAGTCCATCTCACAGGATTCGCTTTGGGACTCCTGTTACTTCCCTGGCTCTCCAGCCGTGTGCCGTTTTTTGCCCATTACCTGGATGTCATGGTGTATGTGGGGATTTACAGTATCATCACCCTTGGACTCTGCCTCCTGACGGGCTATGCAGGCCAGATTTCTTTAGGGCATGCCGCCTTTTTCGGGATTGGGGCTTATGTTTCAGGGGTGATCACCACCAAGTACGGGCTCAATCCGTGGATTTGCATGCTCGTCGGGTTGGGACTTTCTGCTGCAGTTGCCGTTGTTGTAGGGGCTCCTTCGCTGAAACTGAGAGGCCACTATCTGGCCATGGGCACGCTCGGGTTTTGTATTATCATTACGATCATCTTCAATGAAAACGTCGCCGTGACCGGCGGCCCGGACGGGCTCCCATTCATCCCGGGTATTTCAATCATGGGCTACCCTGTTAATACAGTTGCCAAGTACTACGCCCTTGTTTGGGGCATTGTTTTTGTGACGTTGCTTCTCAGCCTGAACGTCATCAGCTCAAGGGTCGGCCGTGCTCTGAGATCCATACACAGCAGTGAACTGGCGGCGAACGCCATGGGAGTAAACGTATCCAAATACAAAATTAGTCTTTTTGTCTATTCGGCCGTGGTCGCCTCGATTGCCGGCAGCCTTTATGCTCATTATCTGAATTTCATTAATCCTGCCAGCTTCGATCTTTTTGTTTCGATAAAACTTCTGATTATGATCATTTTAGGGGGCATGCACAGCGTTTGGGGGGCCATCATAGGCGCCGCCCTGGTCACATTCTTGAGTTACGAATGGTTGCACTATTTTGAGGATGCCGAAGTGATGATTTACGGCGTGATCGTCATGACGATCATCATCTTTCTGCCGGACGGGTTGGTCAGCATTCCCGGGAAGATAAGAGGTCTGTGGACACGTTAAAGAGCCTGTTGTTCTAAAATGTCGGCCAGTAAAGCCTTTGAACCTGAATCACTTCATTGACAATGGGCGGTGCCGGAGCCTTTTCAAGGGCCTCCAGGTCACCGGTCGTCAAGATGCTCTCTCCTGACAATTCCTTCAGCACCGCCTTGACCCCTTCCCTGAGCCCCACGGGATGGTAACCGCCTTCCAACGTCAGGGCCAGCCGCCCCGATGCATGCTCTTCTGCCATGTCCATCAGCAAGCGGGTCATGGCTGCATACCCCTGCGGCGTGACGTTCATGCCTCCGAGGGGATCGCCTGCGCAAGTATCAAATCCGGCGGAAACCAAGATCAGTTCAGGCTCAAAGGCCTCCGCTATCGGAAAAAGAATCCGCTTAAAAATCTGATAGTACTCCCCGTCTCCATGGCCCGGCCATAGAGGCACGTTAACCGTAAACCCGATCCCCTTGCCGGCGCCGGCCTCCGTAATGTCGCCGGACCCGGGATAGTGCGGGTACTGGTGAGCAGAGAAGTAGAGCACCGTAGGGTCCTCATAGAAGCTGTTCTGCGTGGCATTGCCGTGATGGAGATCCCAATCTGCGATGAGTATTTTTTTTACATGGTGGTGCTTCATGGCATATCGGGCGCCAAGAGCCACATTATTAAAGAGACAAAACCCCAGGCCCCGGTTCTTTTCCGCATGATGTCCGGGAGGCCTGACCAAGGCAAAACCGTTCTTGACCGTGTCGTCAAAGATCTTGTCCATCAGGGCGAAGAGCCCCCCCACCGCCAGCTTCGCGGCTTTATAGGAGAGTGGTGTGGTATGGGTGTCCGGATCGAGTGCAGTGTGAAACTGACCCTCTGTTTGGGCCACCCTGGCGATATGGGCGTCGCTATGGATCCAGGCCAGTTCCTCATGAGTGGCAGGACGCGGGGAGACGTTCAGGAATTTACCGGCCATGCCGGGCTCATCAAGCATCTGGTAAATGACTCGCAGGCGTTGGGGGCTCTCCACGTGGGGGAGGTTGGCAAGATGCTCCATATAGAGGTCGTCTCGGACCACGCCCGTGTTTGAACGCATATTGGCCTCGTTTTATTAAATCTTAACACCCCGCTGTTTGCGGCGGGGTTAGTGTGTTTTTCAGTCCGTGCTTTTCGGGGAGGCAGTTTTAAAAAAATAATCACGAAAACACGAAAAAATGAAAGCACGAAAAAAATAAAGACTTTCGTGTTTTCGCAGTTTCGTGCCTTCGTGATAAAGTTCTTTTTTCTTTGGTCTTGGGCTTAGGTCTCTTGTTCACAAAGGGTAATTACTTTATGATACCCCGTCCGTTTCCGGCGGGGAGCTTCATTTTGATCGCTGGCGCGTCAGTGTCGAAACGCTTCAGTGCCGACCGGCACGGCTGGATTTAACCTTTCAAGCCGAGCAGATCTGGCCACCGCTTTCTTTGTTCGCTTTGGCGATGCGCTCCAAAAGCGTCTTAAACCAGCCCTTCTTGCCCTGCTTGCGTTGGGTGGAATCCTTCTTGATTGCCATCACATGATTCGCTTGGGTGACCGGGCCCTCGCAGCCCCGGAATAAGAAAACCGTTTCTGTGCCATGGAGAGTCCGGATGTCGTTTAGGAAACAGTATACAGATACCGCGGTCAGCCCTCAACTGTCAACACCCTTGAGAAGCCCGGTGGATTTGGAGGGGTTTCTTCTTGACAATAAAAGGCCTGCAACATAGATCGGAAACCAGCGGCATGTGAATAAAAGATTGAAGGAAGGACGGTTATGAGTTCAAAGGCCCATAAAGCCGGCGCCCCAGAGTCGCTGAAGCTTGCCATCGTCACGGTATCGACGACGAGAAGCCTTTCAGAGGACAAAAGCGGCCACTGGATGAAAAGGCAGGCGGAGAAAAGACATGAGATCGTCTTTCACGGTGTGGTTCCAGACGACAGGGACCTCGTTGCACAGACGATCCGCACGCTCATTCAGGAGCACGGCCCCCATGCAATCCTTGTGACCGGAGGCACTGGGATCAGTCCTTCCGATACGACGATTGAGGCGATTCGACCCATGTTTTCGAAGGAACTGACGGCTTTTGGCCCCCTTTTTGCCCTGCTGAGCTACGAGAGCATCGACTCCGCTGCGCTCCTTTCTCGAGCCACAGCCGGCGTCGTGGACCAGACCCTGGTCTTTTGCCTGCCCGGCAGCCTCAACGCCTGCAAGCTTGCCTGCAAGGCGTTGATCTTCCGGGAGTTGGGACATCTTGTGAAGCACATGCAAGAAACTTAGAATGGTTGTCAACACCACTACACAGTCAAATCTCGCTGCCACCTACGGCAGCTTCAGGAGAAGCAGGCAGGTTGATAAGATCTTTGAGACCTATCAAGTTCTGCCTGATTTTACTTACTACTACAGCGGTCCGGAGGCCGAGCCCACGGCTATTCTGGGCATCCGAAACGATTACTCTCTCCGTTCCCGCCTTTGGAAAAAAGTGGCGCTGACTCAGCCTCAACTCAGAGCATGGGTTGATCGGATGAGCGACCCTATCGATTTTGCGCCCATACCCTGCGGCTTTTTCCTCCTGGACAAGACAGGCAATACCGTAGGCATTTTCTATTCAATAAAGGGGACAACAATCAAAATCGAAAAGGACAACGAGATCGTCGTTCATGTTCCGGACCAAGCGCCTTTCATAGAACAAGGATAGGTTCGGCTTTGCGGCCTCTGCCTTGGGCAAAACATCACCGTCAAGACTCCATCCGTACAGCTGACTTCAACTTTTTCTACATCGATCGACGAGGCAAGCTGATGATCCGGCTGAAGCCGACACGCCTCGAATGGCGAAACATTATTTTCAGAATCGCTTCATGAGGTGTTACAAGCCGGAAGGCTCAGAGGTTGCCGGAGGCAGCCGGTCCGTTGTTCGACACGGCGGCTTCCCGGACACGGTCCCTGGAATGGTCGCGGGCCACAAGCATGTAGATCGACGGGACCACAAAGAGGGTGAAGAGGGTACCGACGGCCATGCCGCCGACAAGTACCAGACCGATCGAGTTACGGGCAGCGGCACCGGCACCGGTGACCAACGTCAGAGGAAAGTGACCGGCTATGGTGGCCCCACTGGTCATGAGAATCGGACGCAGGCGGGTCAGGGCCGCATCGTGCACGGCCTCGCGTTTGGATCGTCCGCCCTCCTGGAGCTTGTTGGCGAACTCAACGATGAGTATGCCGTTTTTGGACACCAGGCCGACGAGGGTCACCAGGCCCACCTGGGAATATATGTTTAGCGTGGTTGTCCAGCCGTGCGTCCAGAACGGCACATTCGGATCGGGCATCTTCAGGAAGGTGAAGATGAGCGCGCCGAACATGGCGAGCGGCACGGAGCCGCCCAGGATGACGAAAGGATCGCGGAAGCTGTTGAACTGGGCCGCAAGAACCAGGAAGATCAGAACTACGGCAAGGCCAAAGGCAGGGAGAAATTTGTTGCCCTCAGTGCGAAGCTGACGAGATTCGCCTGTATAATCAATAACATAACCTTTTGGCAGGATCTTGGCGGCTTCGTCTTCCAGATAGCGAAGCGCCTGATCAAGAGGACGGACAGGCACGGCGCTGATTGTTACGGCGTTGAGCTGTTGGAAGCGGTTCAGGGAGCGCGGTACCGTGGAATTACTGATTGTGGCGATGGTGCTGAGCGGCATAAGCTGCCCGTTCGGTCCGGTGACATAGATATTGCTGAGCTGATCCGGGTTGAGGCGGTCCACCCGACTGATCTGTGGGATGACCTTGTAGCTGCGCCCGGCGATGTTGAAACGATTAACAAAATTGCCGCCCACCATCCCCGCCACGTCAGCGCCGACCTGTTCAAGGTTGAGGTTAAGGTCAGCCACCCTGTCGCGATCAATCACAATCTCCGACTGCGGCTGATCGATCTTGACATCAATGATCGGCGGAAAAGCAAACAAACCGCTTTGCATTGCTTTGAGCTGAATCTGTTGGGCAAATTGCAGGATCTGGTCGGGCTCTGCCGTTGATGCGAGAACAAACTCCACCGGGAACTGGCCGCCACCCGGGAGCGCGGGAGGGGTAACCGGATACATCCGGATGCCTGGAATGGCATGCAGTTTTCTTTGCACTTCAGGCAGAATCTGGAAAATGGTACGTTTGCGCTCACCCCACGGTTTTACGACCATGCCTCCGAAACCGGAGGACGGAAACGTTATCTGGAAAGTGAAGTCCGTCTCCGGCACGCTCAGGAAGGCCTGGTTGGCCGCTGCGGCATAGAGGCTGTTCTGATCGAGGGTGGAATTGGCCGCCGCGTCGATAATGCCGAAGATTACGCCCTGGTCCTCGGTCGGTGCAAGTTCGACCGGTGACATGATGAACATGGGTACTGTGAGCACGCTCACCACGAGCCACACCGTGTAGACGGCAGGCCGGGAGTTGAGCGTGAGGTCAAGCCATCGGCCGTACACGGCCCTGAGGCGTTTAAAATCCCGGGCAATTTTACCTGCCAGCCCGCGTTCTTCTATTCCAGGTTTCAACAACTTCGCCGACATGACGGGTGATAGTGTGAGGGCCACGACCCCGGAGATGGTGACGGCACCAGCCAGGGTGAAGGCGAACTCGCGGAAGAGTGAACCGGTGAGCCCACCCTGAAGCCCGATAGGGGCGTAGACGGCCGCCAGCGTCACCGTCATGGCGATGATGGGACCGACCAGTTCGCGGGCCCCGAGCAATGCAGCCTCAAGGGGTGACTGTCCTTCACTCAGGTGCCGTTCGACGTTTTCAACGACCACGATGGCATCGTCCACCACAAGACCCACGGACAGCACAATGGCGAGCAGTGTAAGCAGGTTGATGGTGAAGCCGAACACTTGCATCAGGAACACCGCGCCAATAAGAGATAATGGAATGGCCACCACCGGAATGAGCACCGAACGGAGTGAGCCAAGGAAGAGAAAAATGATGACCATGACGATGAGCAGGGTGTCGCCGAGGGTCTTGGTCACCTCGCGAATGGCATCCTTGATATAGGCGGTGGCGTCGTAAGCGATGCGAGCCTGCATGCCGCTGGGGAGGTCCCTCTGGATGGCTTCCATTTGGGCACGCACGCGGCTGATCACATCCAGTGAGTTGGCGTTGGGCAGAGGCCAGATACCCATGAATACCGCGGTCTGGCCGGAGAAGTGCACCTCTGCGTCATAATCCTCCGCACCCAGCACGACGCTGCCGATGTCTTCAAGTCGTATGATGGCGCCGTCCTGCTCGCGGATGACGAGACGCTTGAATTCCTCCACCGAGCGCAGGTCGGTGTTGACGGTCAGGTTGACCTGGATGAAAGAGCCTTTGGTGCGGCCCGCAGCGGCGAGGTAATTATTGGCGGCCAGCGCCTGGCGGACCTGCGCCGGGCTGATGTTGTATGCCGCCATTCGCTCAGGTTTGAGCCAGATACGCATGGCAAAGGTGCGGGCCCCTAAAATGTCGGCGCGCTGCACGCCTTCAACGGCTGAAAGCCGCGGCTGAACAATGCGGACGAGGTAGTCGGTGATTTCATTCTGCTGGAGAACATCGGAGGTAAAACTGAGATAGGCCGATGCGAACCGGCTGTCCGCCGACTCGACGTTGATGATCGGCACCTCAGCCTCCGGCGGGAGGTCGCTGCGGACCTGGTCGACTTTGGAACTGATTTCCGACAGAGCCTTGATCGGATCATAGTTGAGCTTCAGGCGCACGCTGATGGTGGAGATGCCCTGAGCGCTCTGCGACTGGATGTACTCAATACCGTCGGCGGCCGCGATGGCGCGTTCAAGCTGTGTGGTGATGAATCCCCGCACAAGGTCAGCGCTCGCCCCGATATAGACGGTCGTGACGGTGACCACGGAGTTCTCGCTCCGGGGATACTGGCGGACGTTAAGGGAGCGGATCGCCTGTAACCCGGAAATGATAATCACGAGGTTGACCACGAGAGCGAGGACGGGACGGCGGATAAAGAGATCGGTGAATTTCATGGGAATACATTGGGCCCTGAACGGACACAAGACAGTGCCCCTTTGATTTCGTGGATGGGCACTAACTAACTCTCTTCAGGTTTAGGCGCCAGCTTGAATTGAGGGGCCAGGGTGTTGTCCACAATGGCCGCCTGGCCGTTGCGCAGCTTGAAAACCCCGGTGCTCACGACCGCTTCACCTTCTTTCAGCCCGGAGATGACAGAGACAAAATCGCCTCGCTTTTCGCCGAGCCGCACAAACTGCTGGCGCACAACTTTACCTGGTGGGCCCTTTTTCTCGCCTTTCTCCTCCTCCACGACAAACACCGAGTCGCTGTATGGGGCGTAAAGCACGGCCGTGGCCGGGATCGCAAGCACCTTTTCTTGCGCGGGCAGTATCACGGCAGCGTTAACGAACATGCCGGGGCGAAGGCGCTCCTGGGAATTTGTCAGCGTCGCCTGCACCTCAATATTCCGGGTGGTCGCATCGACGTGCGAATTTATGGCGGTGATTTTTCCCTCAATGACCTCGCCGGGAAGGGCATCGGTCGTCACGCGCACCGTGAGGCCCGGTTGCACCCGTATGAGGTCCTGCTGGGGCAGGGAAAAATTTACGAAAATCGGATCGAGCGACTGCAGCGAAACGATCGGGTCACCCTCATTGAGGACCTGGCCCAAGTTGATCAGGCGGATGCCAAGGCGGCCGGCAAAAGGCGCACGGATTGTTTTTTTCGCAATGATGGTACGGATGTTATCTGCCTGCGCCACAGCCTCCTTGAACTGCGCATCCGCGTTATCATATTGGGATTGTGAGACGCTCTTTCCGGCCAAAAGTTTGCTTATACGTTCCAGATTGAGTTTGCTCACCGCCACCGTCGCTTCGGCGGCACGGAGCTGAGCCGTCTCCGAGGAGGTGTCCTGCTGCACCAGAAGATCCCCGGCCCGCACCTTCGTGCCCGCCTCAAAAGCGATGTGAACCACTTTGCCGGTCAGCTCCGCGGTCGCCATGACACCCTGAACCGCTACGAGCGATCCCACAGAAGTCAGCAAAGACTCCCATGATTCTGCACGCACCACGGCAGTGGTCACAGTCTCGGGGGGCGGCGCAAACTGGCTCCCCCGGGCGGCCATCCGCCGGATCTGCAAGACTTTGATTCCGCCAAGGACGCCGATCAACAAAATCAATCCCGCGATCGCAAGGATTATCCGCTTCATCATATCCGTGGGTTGTCCATGAGGCGCCCTATTGTGTTACTCTTTCGCTTTCAGGGACTCGATATAGGCTACCACGTCCGCCATCTCAACAGAGTTCAGATCCAAGGCCTTGCCCTTGAGGGCACTCTCGATGCACATGTTGATGATGTTCTTAAGGTCCGCACGGCCGCCGGCCTTATCCAGCCCTTTGCCGTCCGGATGGCACGAGTTGCAGGATTTTCCCGCCGTGCCTCCGGCAAAATGCGCGTCATTAAAAAGGGCCTTTCCCTTTGCGGCATCGCCTGCCGCAGTGGCAAGAGAAAAAGCGAGCGCCACTGCCAGCATGCAAAGCAATCCCAACTTGAAACCCTTCATACTTTTTCACCTCCGTTCCTGGTTACCCTTATAACGTTCCCTTTGATGCGGGGTGTCGGGCCCAGCCTGTCACTGGATTGAACATCGGGCGACTTTTGCCAATCGCTACGTCTTGATGATCCCTACCACAGAACGGCAGGACAAACAAATACGGTAAACACCGTATTTGTCAAAAACAAAGGCAGTATTTTCGGCTAAGGCCGCCGGATGAAAATGCCGATTCTCAACCGCTATCCGCCCCTCACCACGATCTTGCGGGGAACGGCCTTTTCAGCTTTGGGCAGGACCAATCTTAAGACCCCGTTTTTGAGTTCCGCATTGATTCTGGATTGGTCAACCGCATCCGAAACCGTGAATTGCCGAAAGTATCGCCCCGTTCTGAATTCCCTTAATACGTATCTTTCTTGAGGACCTTCGGGGGCTTGCGCTTCGGCAGCCAGGGTGAGCACATCTTCCCGGAGATCAATGTCGAGGTCCTTTGCCTTCACACCGGGCATGTCCGCCAGAAGGGTAATTTCAGCACTGGTTTCAAAAATGTCTATGGCCGGGGTGAAGGTTGGTCCTGGCTTTGTCTGTTCAGCAGGGACCCTGACTTCTTGCTTGTTTCTTGCCTCAAGAGCTCTGGCTTCTTCTTTCTTAGTCATGACCAACGCCTCCCTTCCAAGATGATGAACTCGCAAAAAGTCGGAAAATCGACTTTTCCGTCATACCGGCCCCGCATCAAGGGCGGGATAAACTGCAGCCGGTATCCAGTAAAATCAATAAGTTAAAATCCCTCTGGACCCCGGTGCCTGCCCCGGACCTGATCCGGGGTTCACCGGGGTGACGACTTTTTGCGAGACCTTCAAAGATGATTCCTCTCGATATCATGCATTCTTTACGGAAACTTGTCTCGGCTTTGCGGCCTCTGCCTTGGGCAACATCACCGTCAAGACCCCATCCGTACAGCTCGCTTCAACTTTTGCGGCTTCGATCTGACGAGGCAAGCTGATGATCCGGCTGAACCTGCCCGCCTCCCGCTCCCTTCGGTGGTACTTGGCGTCTTTTTTTTCAGCGGGGATTTTCCGCTCCCCAGCGATGGAGAGTCCGTCACCGGTCACAGAGATATCAATTTCGTTCGCTGCCATGCCGGGAAGCTCTGCACGGACATAATAGTTGTCTTCGTCTTCGGTGACATTCGCCAGCGGGAAGACGCCTGCGGTGGGCTCTCTGAAGGGCTTTCCTGAAAGGCCTTCAAAGAGCTTGTCCAGGTCCCTGCGCATACGATCCACCTCGTCAAAACGACTCCATCCCCATGTGGGCCAGCTTGGTGGTCTGAAAATCGCCATGACTCATCCCTCCTTTTTGCTAAGATTTGGTGCAACCATCTGCGTGATTTCCTTTACGCATATGACTAAATCGTGTCTCGTTCGCTCGGGGGAGTTTGGGCGTTTCATTGAACAACGGAACCGGTGTCTGCCCATATCGATAATGCAGCTTCGTCGCTTGTCAAGGCCGTGGGTTCGGAAAGTCCATCGCCCGTGTCGACTGTGCCGCCGCTCAGGCGCCTGATTCTTTTTTGCAATACCATTCAGATTGTGGTAACGATTTTGACGATTGAGATGCCGCGGCGGCCGCAAAAGGGAGAAAATGGCTCATGGAGACGGCGTCAAGATTGCTAAGGGGGTTGAGATACGATGAGTTTCGACACCGCACTCAGAGGTTACACGGCAAAACGGATTGAGGAGATTGAGCGGGCAGATGTCCTCGTGGGAATTCCCTGTTATAACAATCATGGGACGATTGCGCATGTGATTCAGATGGTTAGCCATGGCCTTTACAAACACTACAAGGATCTTCGGTCCGTGATCATGGTGGCCGACGGAGGCTCGACGGATGACACGCGGGAAGTGGCCAAGGAGTTCCAGATCAAGCCGTGGCAGGAAAAGATCGTATCGATCTACCGGGGGCCCGGAGGCAAGGGTTCGGCCTTTCGGTCCATCTTCGAGGCGGCAAAGCGCCTTGACGTCAAAGCCTGCATGGTCGTCGACTCGGATCTTCGCTCCATAACGAGCGACTGGGTCGCCTATCTTCTGGAGCCTATTTTGGAAAAGGACTACCAGTTCGTGTCGCCGATCTACACGCGTTATAAGTATGATGGAACCATCACGAATAATATTGTCTACAATCTGACACGGGCTCTATACGGTTTGCGCATCCGGCAGCCCATCGGCGGAGACTTTGCCTTTGTGGGCGACCTGGCAGACTACTACATTGAACAGGACGTTTGGGAGACAGACGTCGCCCGCTACGGCATTGACATCTGGATGACGACCAATGCCATCACGAATAACTTCAGAATCTGTCAGTCGAACCTGGGCGTCAAGATTCATGACGCAAAGGACCCGGGTGAGTCATTGGGGCCCATGTTTCGGCAGGTGGTCCACACGCTTTTTGTCCTCATGGAGAAGTATGAAACGGCGTGGAGGGCTGTGAAGGGGAGTCGCCCCGTGCCCACGTTCGGACTTCAGGAGTTCATGGAGCCCGAGCCGATTCCGGTTAACCTCGGCCGATTGGTTGCAGAGTACAAGACCGGCTTCCGGCAATTCAAGGGTCTTTATAAGGACATATTCTGCCCCGACTGCTACGGAGAACTCAAGGAATGTGCGGCCAAGGCCAAGACAAAGTTCCTGATGCCTGAAAAGACGTGGGTAATGGTTCTCTATGAAACCGCGGCGACATTTCATCAGTGGACCGACAATCGGACTCAACTGGTCAACCTGGTGACTCCGCTGTATCTTGGACGTGTGGCTTCCTTTATCAACCAAACCAAAAAGATGAGTTCAAGCCAGGCTGAGGAAGTGGTGGAAAAGCAGGCACAGGTCTTTGAAGACTACAAGGACTATCTCATAGAGCTATGGGATAACAAAGGGGAAATGCCCGCGTAGGGGCAAAACTCCGCTACAAGTTGCGCTTTGTCGGAACCCGTCTCCATTCAAACCACTTCCTTTTTAGGCCTCACAACTAATATATGGGCTGGATGGTCCTGGCGAATGTCTGGGCGTTTGCTGACATGTTAAGCGGCCGTAAAAGATCCTTGGACAGGGTCGAGAAGAAACAGTAGCACGATCATGCGAAAACTGAGAGCGCAGCACCAGTTGATTGCAAGCTTCGCCGTACTGATCGTCATAGGGTCCATAGCCCTCATGCTGCCGGGCATGACCACGGCGGGCAGGATTTCCTTTGTGGACGCGCTGTTTACCTCCACATCGGCAGTCTGTGTCACGGGACTCGTGGTTAAGGACACGGGGACCGACTTCACCAGGCCGGGGCAATGGGTTATTTTGGCATTAATACAGCTGGGGGGGATCGGTATCATGACTTTTTCGACGATCCTGCTCCTTGTCCTTGGCAAACAACCTTCTTTCAGCCACGATGCCTTGCTTGAAAGTGCATTCGCCCATTCTCCGACGCGTAACCTGCACCATCTGGTCTTTTCCGTGGTGGTGTTCACCCTGGCAGTAGAGCTCGTGGGTTCGGGTTGTTACTTTCTGGCCTGGAAACAGGAGTTTCCTTGTGGCGAAGCGGTGTTCATCTCACTGTTTCACTCGGTTTCCGCCTTTTGTAATGCCGGGTTTTGTCTATTTCCAGATAGTTTTATGAGGTACGCGGGAAATGTGATCATTAATCTGAACACTATTTTTCTCATTGTCGTTGGGGGAATAGGTTTTTTGGTTTTACTGGAAGTCTTTCAGCGTGGGTGGCAGAGCCTGGAACGAGGGAAAAAAGTGCGAAAGGCGCTTTCCCTGCATACCAGGCTGACCCTCATAGCCACGGTCATCTTAATTGTATCAGGGGCGGTGACCTTTTTCTTGATTGAATATGGGGACATACTCAGGGGCATGAGTCTATCCCGGAAGGTTCTCATTGCGTTTTTTCAATCAGTGACCGCAAGAACAGCAGGATTTAACACGATTGATTTTGGCAAGCTTTCCAATGCCATGCTTTTCCTTTTTGTCATTCTCATGTTCATTGGCGCTGCGCCGGGTTCTTGCGGCGGCGGCATAAAAGTGACCACAGCGGCTGTTTTTTTGGCCTTGGTCAGGTCTAAACTGAAAGGTGAGGCCAATACCCGGACCATGAACAGATCGATCCCCAGTGAGTCGGTATCGAGAGCTGTGGCCGTGGTGATATCTTCCGTTCTGGTCATCGGTTTCGTGCTTGCACTGCTTCTCCTCACGCAGCTTGGCCATACGTCGCATGTGGAAAGCCGGGGAATGTTTCTCGAGTATCTTTTTGAGGCGGTCTCCGCCTTCGGCACAGTTGGGCTTTCCATGGGGGTGACGCCCAATCTGGATGTGACCGGGAAATGGCTTGTGATCCTGCTCATGTTTGTTGGCCGACTCGGCCCCTTGACACTAGCCTTCTCTATTCAGCCCAGGAGGGCGGGGGCCAAGTTTGAGTATAGTGAAGAAAATGTTATGATTGGTTGAAGCGCGGATTTGTCGGATAAGCCGCTCTATGACGAAATTGAGGTTATGAGATGAAAATCGCGGTGATGGGCCTTGGAAATTTTGGCATGAACGTTGTCAGAGAGCTTTATGCCAGGGGACATGATGTGCTGGCTATTGACAGACAAAGGGAACTTGTCCAAAGGGCCCAGGCGTTTTCCTCAAAGTCGGTCATTGCCGATTGCACCGACAGGGAGGTTCTCGGAGAATTGGGCCTTTCGACCGTCAACATGGGCATCATCAGCACCGGGACGAATCTGTCCGGCAGTATTTTGGCAACCCTATATCTCAAAGAGCTGGGTGTAAACAACGTGATCGTCAAGGCAATCAATGATGACCATAAAAAGGTCCTTGAAAAGGTCGGCGCCACCCAAATCATCTTTCCTGAAAAGGAGATGGCTGCAAAGCTTGCTCAAAACATCACGACACCCAATGTTCTTGATTATCTTCCATTGACCGACGCCTTTGCTATTATGGAAATTATTCCGCCTAAGGAGTTTATAGGAAAGTCATTACTGGACCTTGACTTGAGAAAAAAACATCAGATTCAGATACTGGCCATAAAAGATACATTGAAAGATAAAATCAGCATGGTCGTTTCTCCGGGCCGTCTCATTGAGGAAACCGACAGATTGATCATTTTGGGGTCACAAGACTCCTTGGAAAGAATAAAAGGGCTTAGGAGCGTACTCTAACGGTCTGCAGAGCCAGTCCGTGTGCTTATCCGCAGCAATTCAATCAGTCATCAGGGGGTGAACGCTCATGTCTATGTCCAGATACGTCAAAAAAAGATCCAGGAAGGCCGGACTTTCGCCGGGAACCCTCGTTCACGTGGGGGAAAGGAAAGTCGAAAAGGTCCGGATCACGCTCATTGACTATGACGAGCAAAAGATACAGGAGCGCGAAATAGAAAAGATTGAGGAGTGTTTTCCTTTCAAGGACGAGCCAACGGTGTCCTGGATCAACATTGACGGTCTCCATGACCTTCAGGCGATAGAGAAAATCGGGAGCTGTTTTTCGATTCACCCCTTGATTCTGGAAGATATCGTCAATACAGGGCAACGGCCTAAGGCAGAAGATTTTCAGGACTATGTCTATGTCGTTCTGAAAATGCTGTCCTATGATGAACAGCAGGGCCACATCAAAGCTGAGCAGGTCAGCTTAGCCCTGGGCTCCAACTTTCTCATTTCTTTTCAGGAACGCGAGGGGGACGTGTTCAGCGGTGTCCGGGAGAGACTCAGGAAGGGGAAAGGTCGCATCCGAAAGGCCGGATCGGATTATCTGGTGTATGCGTTGCTCGACGCCATTGTTGATCAATACTTTATCATCCTGGAAACATTCGGAGACCAGATAGAGTCTACCGAGGAAGAGCTGATTGGTGATTTCACCCAGCAAACCCTTGAGGCGATTCACAGCATGAAGCGAGAGATGATATTTTTCAGAAAGCAGGTGTGGCCCCTGAGGGAGGTGGTTGGTGGACTCGCGAGGGGTGAGATGTCGCTCATTTCTGAAGCTACGCACGTGTATTTGAGAGACGTTTACGATCACACCATTCAGATCATTGATACCATAGAATCATTGCGAGACGTGCTGTCCGGCTTGCTTGACATTTATCTTTCCACATTGAGCAACAAAATGAACGAGGTCATGAAAGTGCTGACCATCATCGCCACCATTTTCATTCCCCTGACCTTCGTCGCCGGGGTTTATGGCATGAATTTCAAGTACATGCCAGAGCTTGAGTGGCAGTGGGGCTATTTCGCGGTCTGGGGCGTTATGGTGCTTGTTTTTGTGATAATGCTCGCATATTTTAAAAGAAAGGCCTGGATTTAGGGCGTTTGCGTGGTAGATAACCCTAACGTTGCAAAAGTCGAGGACGCCGCAGCTTCAAGGCGTTCAAGGGTTTGGCTGTAGTCGTCTACGCCCAATCCTTGACAACGAAGAAGATGCGGTGTCATCGGCTTTCCCGGAGGGTAAACAACTTGGCTGTTTTTTTCGGTTATCTCGATGTCACTTGCCGTGAATTCCAAGAAACCGCTCAAAGAGACCGTAAATACAAGCTTTTCCTGCCATTGGCGGCATTTAGCCAAGTTGTTTATACAACATTAGGGATAAGCGTGAAGGAATAAACAGTGAGGCATTAAATGAAAAAAACAAAAGTAATCATCATATCTGTCTTGGCGTTCACCCTTCTTTGGGCAGTCTCAGCCGCTGCGGGGCCTGTTCTCGATCGGATTTTGAAGAAAGGAGAACTTGTGGTGGGGACATCCGGCGACCAGCCCCCGCTGACTGCAAAAACCAAGGCGGGAAACATCATCGGCCTGGATGCAGACTTGGCCCAACTCATGGCCGCTGCCATGGGTGTAAGGCTAAAATTTGAATTAATGCCCTTTCCCGACCTGCTTCCGGCATTGGAGCAAGGAAAGCTCGATATGGTTTTGTCCGGCATGACCATCACCCCGAAGCGTAATCTCAAGGTAGCCTTTGTCGGGCCATATTACATTTCCGGAAAAGGCATCCTTGCCAAGGCTGAAAAAATCGCGTCTTCAGAAGATGCTGCCGACATAAACAGGCCTGATGTTACCCTGGCCGCACTGCAAGCGTCTACGAGTCAGCTCTTTGCCGAAAGGGTGCTGCCTAAAGCAAGACTGGTCAAGACCAAGACATTGGATGAAGCCTTGAACTTGTTGTTTGAAAACAAGGTGGATGCCCTTGTCGCCGACTACCCGTTCTGCGTCGTAGCTGCTTTCCGTTACAGCGACAGAAAGCTGCTTGCGGGAGAAGCTCGCTTTACCTATGAACCTTTGGGGATTGCTTTACCTGCCAATGATCCACTGCTCGTCAACTGGGTGGAGAATCTTCTTAAAAGACTCGAGCAGGTGGGTGACCTGGATGTTCTCGCCGACCGATGGTTTAGGGATGGGGCATGGGTCAAAGACCTGCCCTAGATCAGCGCGGTGAGACCTTTGCATGAACCCCAACGTTGCAACATTATAGTGGTTCTCATGATGATGTTCCGTTATGAAAGAGGTGTTGGGCCAATGGTGGAAGAGCGCAAGGCAGCAAGGGAATCGCTTCACTTCAGCCCACAATGCCTTCAGCAGCCTTGCGGATAGTGCTGCAGGAAATGGCTGTGGGCCTGCGTTCACCGAATCCCTCTGCCGCCCCGCGGCTTGTGCCAATCGGAACGTATTTATGAGAACCAGTCTATGGCAAAGCGTTGTACGGGACCCAAGGAGTTCAAAGCGTGGTCGATTTGTTCAGTAGAAGACTGGGCGGTCTCCATCTGGCGGCAATGACCGTGGCTCTTCTTTTCATGATGTCGCCGGCCATATCGTGGGCATCCCCCGACGGTTTTTCCCCTCAAAGAGCGGGTTTTTCCGTCAAATTCAAGGGCGAGGTGTCGCCGTATCGGGTCACCGGGGTTTTTGTCCTCCCCAATGAGACTCTTACGTTGGAAGTAACAGACGGGACCGAAAAGGGGCCGTACATTTTAGAAGCCAACGCCGGCCGAGCAGAGCAGACTGCGCCCAATAGTTGGACCTGGCAGTCCCCAGAGGAACCAGGCCTCTGTTTTGTCAAAATAATATGTCCAACATCGGCGCAATGGATGGCCCTGAACATTTTTGTCATGGTTCCCTGTAGTCGACTGGAAGGCGAATGGCTCAACGGCTACCGCATCGGCAGATACCCGACTGTTCCGTTGAAGCAATTGTCAATCTACAGGCCCCCAAAAGGTTTTATTGAAGTCACCACCGATAATGAGAACGTTCTTGTCACTCCCCATCTTAAAATCAAGCAGTTCCTGTGCAAACAGGATGGGACCTATCCAAAATACCTGGTATTGAGGGAACGGCTTTTGTTCAAGCTGGAGTTCTTGCTCGAAAAGGTGAATGAAGAAGGGTATCGCTGCAGCACCTTTCATATCATGAGCGGATACCGGACACCTTATTACAACCAACTCATTGGCAACGTGCAACACAGCCGGCATCTGTGGGGAGGCGCTGCAGACATTTTCATAGATGAGGATCCTGAAGACGGGACCATGGATGACCTTAACCGCGATGGCAAGACAGATTCGAAGGATGCTGCCGTGCTTTACGACATTGTCGATAAGATGTATGGTGAGTCATTCTGGGCGTGTTTCGTTGGCGGTTTGGGAAGATACAAAGAAACAGAAAACCATGGGCCCTTCGTTCATGTGGATGTCAGAGGATTCTGCGCCAGGTGGGGAGACTGACGTCACGCGCCCCGGAAGCCCTGTGCAGGAGGAGAACGCCGCGGGGTCGGGTCGTTGGCGGTTCAATGGACAGGTTCCCTGGTTTGAAGAGAACTTTTCCCTCTGTTGATATCGAGAGAACCAGGAGGGAATAAAGGGCCTGACAACGTTGTTGTTGCTCAGGCGGAAAGGAGGTCACACATGTCGAAAGCCGAATCCAAGGAAAAAGTCAAGAGGCAGAGGGTGACGCTTTCACTGGAGGCCCCTGCAGCGGAAGAAGTGATCGTCGCGGGGGATTTCAACCAGTGGAACATCAAAATTCATTCTATGAAGAAGGACAAGAACGGCGTTTGGCAGAAGATCGTCATGGTTCCACCCGGGAGATACGAGTACAAGTTTGTGGTGGACGGACAATGGCAAAACGATCCGGGAAATGATCGGGCGTGCTACAACTGCTTCGGCACCCATAACAACGTTCTGATCATACCTCCCAAATAGAGTGGCGGATAGGCCTGTCCGAAAATGCCTGGGTCTCGACGCCCAGGAAACGCTGAAAACTGTGAAATGATCAAATAAGGAGGAATTATGGCTATCACATTACCAGAATTACCATACCCGAAGGACGCCCTGGCCCCTCACATCAGCGAAAAGACATTGGAGTTTCACTACGGGAAACATCACAACGCCTACGTGGTGAATGCCAACAAGCTCCTAGAAGGAACGGCGTTGGCAAAGGAGTCCCTGGAAACAATCATTAAGAAAGCTGCGGGAGATTCCTCGAAGCAGGCCATTTTTAACAATACGGCCCAAGTCTGGAACCATTCATTCTACTGGAAATGCATGAAGCCGGGTGGCGGGGGGCAGCCGACCGGCGCCATAGCAGAAAAGATCAGGGCTGATTTTGGGTCCTTTGAAAAGTTTGCAGAGGCGTTCAAGAACGCCGGTGCCACGCAATTTGGGAGTGGTTGGGCATGGTTGGTTTTGAAAGACCATAAGTTGCAGATCATGAAAACGGGCAACGCGGACACGCCCGTTGCTCACGGGCTGAAGCCGGTCCTGACGGTAGACGTTTGGGAACATGCTTACTACCTCGACTATCAAAACAGAAGACCGGACTATCTGAGCGTTTTTGTCGAAAAGCTGATTGATTGGGGCTTTGTTAATTCGTGTTTGGGTTGATCAGCGGCTTTCTTGAACGAGATGAGGTGTTCTGACTCGATGAAACCGGTCCATCGTGAGCCCGAATCAGAAGCGGGAGGTTGCCCGGACAGTGTCATTATGAATGAGGTCCAGCTCATTTTGGCAGAGAAAAGGACCACATTGGCAGCAATGCGCACCGGGATCGCCGTCTTTGCACTCCCGGTATCAGCTCTGAGTGTCCTGATAGCGACCTCCAGATACTATAATGTTCTTGAAGTCATTAACCTCATCATACCGCTCCTTGTGCTCTGCGCGGCCCTGGTTCTCCTCGGTTCATATTTGACCCTTCGATCTATGAGGCGGATCAGGCACTGCGATCACCTTATTTTGGAGCTGAAGCGAAAACACAGCCGGCTCGCCGAGTTTATTGACTAGAGCGCATTGAAGGGACCTGAGCATGGCCAGGCGTGCCACCCGGGGCTATGGGGGTTCTTCCATAACAAATCTCGGGAGTGTTTACGGCATGCTTGCCGCTCCATCGAGGCCACATGAGCAAAAGGAAGGAGGAACAATGAAGAGATTTTGTTTGGTTCTTCTGGTGGCGTCATTATGGTTGGCCGTAAATGTCAGGGCGGAAAATTCGGGGGGGAAGGTCTTTGAATCTCTGGGGTGCGGCGTTTGCCACAAGTCCGAGGCTTCCGAGACGTTCCCTTCTTTGAAGCAGATGGCCCAAGCCTATCAGGCAAAAGCAGACCAGTTGATCAAATACCTCAACGGCGAGGCCGAACCGATTGTGAAGCCGGACAAGGCGAGCAGAATGAAAAGATATATTGAAAAAACAAAGGCCCTTTCCGATGCAGACAGGCAGGCTTTGGTCGATTTCATTATGAGCCACACATGAATTTATTTCCAAACATTCCTCCCCGTCTCATTGGACTGGGGGCAATGGCTGAAAATCTCTGGTGGAGCTGGCATCCCGCGGCAAGAATGCTTTTTAAGAGGCTCAGTCGCCAGGCGTGGAAAGAGAGCGGTCATAATCCGGACAAGCTGCTCAAAGATGTCCCCAAGACTGTTTTGGAATGGGCGGCCAATGACCCTGATTATCTGCACCGGTACGACGAGGTGCTCCAGCAATTCCAAAAGGACTTCGGGGCGGAATGTTGTCTTCTGAACCATATGCCCGACCCGAACATCCACGCCGTCGCTTATTTTTCCGCGGAGTACGGCCTTCATCATTCGCTTCCCTTTTATGCAGGCGGATTAGGTTTTCTGGCCGGAGATTTTATCAAGGAGTGTAGCGACCTGAGTGTCCCTTTGGTCGCAGTCGGTTTTATGTATCCGGAAGGCTATGTGCAACAGCGCATTCGGGATGACGGCTGGCAGGAGAGCCTGGATCAAATCCTTGACCGGGATGCAGCATCGATCAACAGGGTAATCGTCGAAGATGGAAAGCAGCTTGTGGTCAAAGTCCCTTTTATCGAGCCTCCAATCCACGTGGCCGTGTGGAAGGTGGAAGTCGGGCGGATACCCCTTTACCTGATGGATACCTGCATTGAAATCAATGACCCCTGGAACCGATCCATATCGGCGCGTCTTTATAGCGGCGATGTCGAACAGCGGCTGCGGCAGGAAATTGTCCTCGGGATTGGGGGATCAGAGGTTTTGGAGGCCCTTGGCATCAAACACTCGGTGCTTCATCTGAACGAAGGACACGCCGCCTTTGCCATTCTGGAAAGGATCCGGGAGCGGGTCCGGGCAGGTATGCGTTACGAAGAGGCCGCTGCCCGGATTAGGCGTACCACCGTTTTTACGACCCACACCCCGGTGCCGGCCGGACATGATGTGTTTCCGTTTCCTTTGATCGAAAAATATTTTCATTCCTATTGGCCGGCCCTGGGACTGGATCGCGATCGATTCCTCCAATTGGGACTCCACCCAAAAGAGCCTGGTTCGGGCTTTAACATGACAGGTTTTGCCCTCAGGATGTCCGGCTTCTGCAATGGGGTCAGTCGAAGACATGGGGAAGTGGCTCGTCGCATGTGGCAGAGCCTCTGGCCAGAGTTGCCGGATGATAAAGTGCCCATTGACTATGTCACGAACGGCGTGCACGTTCCCACGTGGATCGAACCGAAGCTTGAACTTCTTCTTAACAAGTATCTCGGCCCCAACTGGTTGGCAGATCATGATAATCCGTCCGTTTGGGCGCTGATTGACAAGATCCCGGACGAAACGTTGTGGCAAGCCCATTATTGGCTGAAAATCAAATTGATTAATACGGTGCGGGAGCGGTCACGACGGCTGTGGGCCCAAGAACGCGTCAATCTTTCTATCGCGATGGCCGGCGGGGCATTTCTGGATCCTTCCGTATTGACCCTGGGGTTTGCCCGGCGCTTTGCGACTTATAAGAGGGCGGACCTCATCTTCCATGATATGAAACGGTTGAAACAGCTTCTGAATGATGGAGGGGGGCCCGTCCAGATCATATTCGCCGGCAAGGCTCACCCTGCAGACGACCCGGGGAAACGGATCCTGCAAAGAATATTTAACCTTGTCCGTGATCCTGAAATGGGTGGCCGGATTGCCTTTGTGGAGGATTACGGCGAACAATTCGCGCAATATATGGTCCATGGTGTGGACGTGTGGCTCAACAATCCGGTGCCACCCATGGAGGCTTGCGGAACGAGCGGTATGAAGGCTGCCCTAAACGGCGTACCTCAACTGAGTATCATGGATGGTTGGTGGGTGGAGGGATTCAACGGGGAAAATGGTTGGGCTTTTGGCCAACAGGAAGTGAAAGACAATCGTGACCAGGCAGACGCCGAGGCGATCTATCGCATTCTGGAAGAAGAGGTCATCCCCCTTTACTACAAGGTCTCGGACGATGGCATACCCCACGATTGGGTCAAAGTCATGAAAGAGTCTATGAGGAGCAATGCAGCGAGGTTTTCCAGTCGGCGGATGGTGAAGGAATATATTCAGAAGTTTTATACGAAAGCGTTAAAAGAGACATAGGACGCTCCATTGCTTGTCCCCAAATGCCTATTGCTCTTTGGCCTATAATAATCCTGTTCAGAAAGGAAGTGGAAAACTGAGCACATAACAAAGAACAATGTGATTCGGTTATTCCCCTTCTTGTGACCTTTGTGTCAGCAATGAAATAAAGGCGGGCCGAGGAAGACAGAAGTGACACTTGAGTCTCTTATTAACACTTACGGGTATGCAGCCATCCTGATTGGCACTTTTCTTGAGGGTGAGACCGTTTTGGTTCTCGGCGGCTTTGCGGCCCACCGCGGTTACCTTGAGCTGCCCGGGGTCATCCTGGCAGCCTTTGTCGGTAGTCTTTGCGGCGACCAGTTGTTTTTCTTCCTGGGCCGTCGTCATAGCGATTTCATCTTGGAACATCGACCTGCCTTCAAAGGGAAGATGGAGCGGGCCAATCGCCTGATAACCCGATTCCAGACGCCACTGATCCTCGGATTCCGTTTTTTGTATGGACTGAGAACGGTGATCCCCTTTGCCCTGGGCGCAAGCACTGTTGCCGTGGTGCGGTTTATGGTCCTCAACGCCATCGGTGCCCTGATCTGGGCCACAGGTGTGGCGGTGGGGGGATACGTCTTCGGAAGCGCCCTCGAACTGGCTATTGGTAATCTCAAGCACTATGAATTAAGAGTCTTTGGCGCGATTGCCATCACCGGAATTGTAATCTGGGCCTTATATTTTTACCGGGACCGTCAAAACCGGGGCTACCGTTCTCAAAAGGAGTAGGCCGCAGACTATTCGATGCCGGGCAAAAGCCTCGCTCGGAGAGCGTAAGGTCTTGCATATGCCAAGCATTACCCCCGGTTTGATTATAGTCCACTTTCTGCCGACCCTGGGTTTCATGTTGGCCATAGTGCTCCTGTCGCACATCTTGCGGCAGCGACGCTCGCCTGCCAGCACGTTAGCCTGGCTCCTGGCCATCATTCTCATCCCCTATGTTGGCGTGCCACTGTATTTGATGCTGGGCGGCCGCAAGATGGCCCGACAGTCAGAGGCTAAAGGACAACTGGCACTGTCTTGCAGCAACAACCCACCAGGCCCGCTCAAGCATACCGGCACGTCCGCCGGCCCTTTGGGCTCTTCCACGGCTCCACGGTTTGACGAGAACCGGATCGTGCTGTTGACTTCGGGAGAACAGGCCTTTACGGAAACGCTGCAGCTCATCAACGGCGCTGCCGATCATATCTGTGTTGCCACCTTCATTCTCGGCAAAGACGATACCGGCCGCGCTATCGTAGCAGCGCTGGCCGACCAAGCCGCCCAAGGCGTCTTGGTCCATCTATTGCTGGACGCGCTGGGTTCGTACCACGTCAAGGATCGCTTCCTGGCGCCGCTGACCAAAGCTGGTGGCCACGTGGCCTTCTTCATGCCCATGCTCCATTTGCCGTTCCGCGGTCGTGCTAATCTTCGCAACCACCGCAAGATGATCATGGCGGACGGCCGCGCGGCCCTCGTGGGTGGGATGAACCTCGCTGTGGAATACATGGGGCCAACGACTGATCCCGAACGATGGTGCGATCTTGCTGCACGAATCGAGGGGGCGGGAATCAGGTACCTTTACGATATTTTTCGCTCGGATTGGGAATTTGCCGCGCACCAATCTCTTCCGGCGTCAATTGCCGCTCCGGCATTGACTTCAGGCGAGTTACTTGGCGGGTTACGCGTGATGGCCAGTGGTCCGGACTGCCCGGTGGACACCATCCGGGAGGCCATTATTGCTGCGGTGTTTCAAGCGCAGGAACGGATATGGATCGTAACGCCATATTTCGTTCCCGATGAGGTCTTGATCGAGGCCCTGTGTATGGCGGCACGGCGGGGCATTGACCTTCGGGTGATCGTGCCCGAACAGTCGAACCATCGCCTGGCCGACCTAGCCCGGTCGAGCTACCTGAGTCTGCTGCAGGAAGCCGGGGCCTCAATCCGCCTGTTTCAAAGGACCATGCTGCACGCCAAGGCTGTTTTATTCGATCACAGCTTGGCTATCGTGGGATCGGCCAACATGGACATGCGCAGTCTGCTTCTCAACTACGAAGTGGCGTTGAGCATCTCCGATCCGGGAGTGGCTGCCGAGCTGGAAACGTGGATGCAGGCTTTGATGAGCGATTGCGTACCGCGCACGCCGCAGGGCCGACATCCACTGAGCATCTGGGAAGGCATCGGGCGTCTGTTTGCCCCATTGCTGTAGGCGATCTTTCGTGAAAATGATGGTGACAAGAGACACATCCTACGCGCCGGGCCCTGCCCTTCGGGAAATGAGTGATGAAGCGTTGCTCCCGCAGGTGAGGGCCGTCGACGTCTTCGCCGAAGTCGACCAAATCAAAAAAAGCGAATTATTCTCGCCTTGATAAAATCCGGAAACGTGGTTGGTTAATGACGAAAAGAGCCCTCCACAGTCTTGGACCCCTGTTCGGCCTTCTTCTTTTCGGGGCAGCCCTGTGGGTGCTGCATCTCGAACTCAGAGCCTACCATTTGCATGATATTCTCCGCCACCTGGAAGAACTTCCCACGTGGCGCCTTTTTTTGGCCCTGTCGCTTACTGTCTTTAGTTACGTCATCATGACCGGGTATGATGCCCTGGCTTTGCGGTACATCCAACATCCGCTGTCCTATGGCAAGATCGCTATGGCTTCCTTTATCGGCTATGCCTTTAGCAACAATATGGGATTCGGCATGATCGCCGGAGGCTCGGTGCGTTACCGGCTATACTCAGCCTGGGGGCTTTCGACCCTGGAAATCACCCAGGTGGTCGCCTTCTGCAGCCTGAGCCTCTGGCTTGGCTTCCTGAGTCTCGGCGGTGTCGTTTTCCTCATTCAACCCCCGGCGATTCCCGAAACACTTCATCTGCGCTTTGCTTCCCTTCACTTCGTCGGGGGGCTTTTTGTGGCGATTGTTGGAGCCTACTTTTTATTGAATGCCTTGCGGAAAAAGCCGTTCAAAATCCATGACTGGGCGTTCAACCTGCCATCCACCGGTTTATCCCTTGCTCAAATCGCCCTGGCTGTGTTCGATTGGCTCATCGCCGGAAGCGTTCTCTTCGCATTGTTTCCCGCATCCTTTAAGCTCTCCTATCCGGGATTTCTGGGCATATATTTACTCGCCCAAACAGCGAGCCTGTTGAGCCAGGTTCCCGGGGGACTGGGCGTTTTTGAGACAGTCGTCGTTCTCCTGCTGTCACCCGGCGTGCCCGCCTCTGCAACCCTTGGATCGCTATTGGCTTACAGGGGCATTTACTACATCCTTCCCCTTCTCACAGCGGCTGCCTTGCTTGGCGTTCAGGAGGTTCTTCGAAAGAAGGATGTCCTCCGGAGAGTCTCCCAAATTCTGGGATATCAGGCGTCGGTCTTTGCGCCGCAGGTTCTGGCCTTCACCACCTTTGTGGGCGGTGCGATTCTCCTTTTTTCCGCCGCAACGCCTGCTGTAAAGTTGCGACTAACCTGGCTAAGGACATTTCTTCCTCTGCCGGTTATCGAGATGTCCCACTTTCTCGGCAGCCTCGTGGGTGCGTGCCTTCTCTTCATTGCCAGGGGCCTGCAAAGGAGGATCGATGCCGCCTTCATTCTTGCGTCAGTGCTACTGGCATCAGGCATTGTTTTTTCCTTACTGAAGGGATTTGACTTCGAAGAGGCCATTGCCCTATCAATCATGCTCGCTGCTCTCCTACCGTGTCACCGATATTTCTACCGGAAAGGCTCACTCATCACCCAAAGGTTCAAGCCCGGCTGGATTGCCGCCATCATCACTGTTCTTCTTTGCACGCTCTGGCTTGGATTCTTCTCGCACAAGCACGTTGAATATTCGAACGATTTATGGTGGAGGTTCACGCTTTCGGGCGATGCGCCACGGTTTCTCCGCGCCACCGTAGGGGCCGTTGGGGTTCTGCTCTTCTTTGCTGTCTCCAGGTTGCTCAGCCCGGCCCGGCCAGATCCCATGACGACCCCACAAGAGAGTCTGGACAGGGCGAGTGTCATCATCCAAACCTCGCATGAGACCTATGCCAACCTTGCCTTGCTTGGCGATAAGGCCTTTCTTTTCAGCCGAAATGGAAACGCCTTCATCATGTACGGCGTGGAAGGCCGGAGCTGGGTGGGGATGCGAGACCCGGTCGGCAAGGAGGATGAATGGGCGGAGCTTGTTTGGCAGTTCAGGGAGATGTGTGACCGTTATGATGGGTGGACGGTCTTCTACGAGGTGGGCCCCGCAAGACTTGATTTGTACCTCGATCTCGGCCTGACGCTTCTCAAGCTGGGCGAGGAGGCCCGCGTGCCGTTGGAGACCTTCTCTCTGGAAGGGGGCGCTCGCAAGGGATTGCGTTATGCCTCTCACAGGTTAAAGAAGGAGGGGTGTCTGTTTGAGATGATTCCCCGGGAAGGTATCCCTTCCCTTCTCCTGGACTTGGGTCATATTTCCGATGCGTGGCTGACGGACAAAAACACCCGGGAGAAAGGATTTTCTCTCGGTTTTTTTAGCGAAGACTACCTCCGGCGATTCCCGGCAGGAATCATTCGAAAGAATGGCAAAGTTGTCGCCTTTGCCAACGTCTGGGCAGGTGGGGGAAAAGAAGAGTTGTCAATCGATCTTATGCGCTACCTGCCGGAGGCCCCCCGGGGCGTTATGGAGTTTCTCTTTATCGAGCTGATGCTATGGGGCAAGGAAGCAGGATACCAGTGGTTCAACCTGGGAATGGCGCCCCTGTCGGGCATCGAAGGTCACGCGCTCGCCCCTTTGTGGAGCCGACTCGGAGCCTTTGTTTTCCGTCACGGGGAACACTTTTACAACCTCCAGGGTCTGCGGCAGTATAAAGAAAAGTTCGACCCGGTATGGGAATCAAAATATCTGGCTTGCCCGGGGGGTCTGTCCCTGCCCCGTATTCTTGCCAACATCGCTTCGCTCATCTCCGGAGGCATGAAAGGCGTCATCGCCAAATGAGATGACCTGACCCGGAGACAGGTTCTTGGACCTTGGCCGCAAGTTATCAACAGACTCTTGGCATGAAGCTAAAACAGACAATAGGTTAGGCCGGTGACGGGGTGTGAAAACCTGAGTAAAAAAAGTTCAATGAACAGTCAAATGTGGCGTGAAAATTATCCTCTGGCCCCTCGCAGATAGGAACTGCGAGTTCTGATATCCGCCAATCCGGAACTTGGCGTTCCTCATCATAAATTCCTTTCTATTTCAACATGTTGAGCATTTTTCCTTGTCCCTGATCCCCCCGCATTGCACACCTTTCAAGAAGATTCGGAACCAGCTGTTCCGATTCAGATGGCCGACAAAAGACATAAAATGTTTAATATCAGTAGGTTAGCGATATGGCATGAGTGTTGCGGGCTAAAATGCCTTTTTGGAGCGGTTTTGAAGGCCCAACTCAGGCCGGAAGCCTCCGAGTGCGCCGTTCGGGGGACCATCGGGCCTGAGATGGAATTTTGAAACCGGTTTTGGGCATTATGACGGATTCTGCCCGGTATGACTGCCCCACGCTTTCTTGCTGTCGGCGTGCGGGGATTGGTAAGGAAGGGAAGACGGAAAAAACCAATGACCGGACAAGATGAAAAAGGAAAGCGACCATTTGTGACAGCGCTCAGGAGGATCCTTTTATGCAAACCAAGAAAACGTTTTTGCTTCTCACGTTAGTTGTTACACTCGCCTCAGCCACCCTCGCGTTTGCCGGTGGTCACGGTTCCGAGCACGAGGGTGCACAAAGTGAATTGAAAGACGGCGATACCGTGAATATCGCGGGTATTATATACGATAGCCACAAAGAGCCCGTGGGAGAGTGTCATGTCATCATTTATGAGAACGGAAGCGTGGTGGACCATCTGGAAACGGCACACAAAGGGAATTATATCACTCGATTCAAGGTTGAAAAAGGTTCTGTGCCCGGTTCCACTTTTGTTGTTGAGGCCAAAAAGGCCAGTTTCAAAACTCAGACGGTTTCATTTGCGGGCTCCGACTTTGCACAAAAAGGGGATGCGTTCTTTGTCACCGAAGATCTGACGTTGCTTCGAACACAGGGTGCTGCCTTTTGGATTGCCACGTTGGTTTTTGTTCTCGCCTATGTCCTCATCGCCTTTGAGTTGCTGCATAGAACCATCGCGGCCATGCTTGGCGCCGCGCTGATGCTGTGTCTATCCTATACGCTCGGTACCATCAATCCGGAGTTCCGGATTTTCTCCTTTGAACGGGCTATCGGTTCCATTGATATGAATGTCATTCTTCTCCTGATGGGCATGATGATTATTGTGGGCGTGTTGAAAAATACCGGTGTCTTTCAGTGGTGTGCCTATATGTCTTACAAGATAGCCAAGGGCCGGGTTTTCATTCTGACCGTCATTCTGATGAGTTTCACAGCGGTGACCTCCGCATTTCTGGACAACGTGACAACCATGCTTCTGCTCACGGGGGTGGCGATCGAGATATGCATTTCGGTGAAGCTCAACCCCCTGTCCATGCTCATTCCTCTGGTTCTCGCCTCCAATGTGGGGGGGACTGCCACCCTCATCGGTGATCCGCCCAACATCATGATCGGTTCCTATGCCGGTTTGACCTTCATGGACTTTGTTGTTGCCTTGACCCTGATCTGCGTGGTGGCCATGGTTGCCATGTTTCTTTACACAAAGGTGGTCTGGGGAAAGGATTACGCCGAGTCTCAAGCTTCAGTGACGGATGTGGGGGGATTTACGGCCCAGCTTAAAGAAAAGTATAAGATTTACGATTCGACCTTGCTCAGTTATGGCTTGGTGATTCTGGGATTTACCGTCTTCCTGTTCCTTTCCCATGGCTACTGGCACATGGAGGTCAGTATCGCCGCCCTGACGGGCGCCAGCGTCCTTTTCACGGTGGCCATTGTCACGAAGAAGGTGGACATGATTCACCTGATTGAAAAGGATATTGAGTGGCCGACCCTGATGTTCTTCATGTTCCTCTTTATCATTGTGGGTGCCGTGGACGAGGCCGGTCTGCTCGCGGTTATTGCCGACTGGATCCTGGAGATGTCCAAAGGCAATTTCATGCTCTCCATGACTTTAATCTTGTGGGTATCGGCCATCGCGTCAGCCTTTGTGGACAACATCCCGTTTACGGCGACTATGCTCCCCATTGTTGCCTATCTGTCCAAGGTGATTCTCCCGGGCGGCGAAAACACCCTGTGGTGGGCCCTGGCCCTGGGAGCCTGCCTGGGCGGTAACGGAACGATCATCGGCGCCTCGGCCAATGTGGTCACCATGGGTATTGCCGAGTCAAAGGGATACAAAATCTCCTTCGGCCGATTCATGAAGGTGGCGTTTCCCTACATGCTGCTCAGTATTGCCATCTGCCAGGCCTGGCTGATGATTTTCAGGCCCGCATAGCCGTGGGCCCTGTGTTCTCCTGAGATTGCTCCTGGGGCCAAAAAGCATGCTTGCCGCAGCGAAGCATGCGGCGTGTTCCAACGGGCAGCCATTTCACAGGACAGCGGGGAGGGACACGAGATGAGACATGCCGCAATTATTGTACGCTTTTTGTGTTGCACGCTTTTCACTGTTTTTCCGACCGTGGCCCATGCTGTCATTACCGGGGAGTACCCGATACTTCCTGCACAAACCATAAGCGGGGTCGATTCGGGTCTCGCTGCGGGGCCGGACGGCAGCATCTGGTTCACTGACACGGTTGGTCACAGTATTGGACGAATCACCCCCGCGGGGGTCGTGACTATCTTTCCGCTTCCGCCCGGCGGGCAGCTTACGGGTGGCATAACCGCCGGTCCGGACGGTAACCTCTGGTTTACCGAGGCATTTAGCGGAACGATTGGAACCATGACCCCGGACGGACTTGTAACTGAGTTCCCGGTTTCGATCGATAGCCCGAGACGCATCACGACCGGATCCGACGGCAACCTGTGGTTTACGGGGGGGAACATCATCGGCCGAATCACGCCGACCGGGGTTGTCACCGAATTTTCACTGCCCGGCCCCGGGACTTTCTCTGTCGGTATTACGGCGGGTCCGGACGGCAACCTCTGGTTTGTTGAAATTGGTGCGAACAAAATCGGACGCATCACCACGGCAGGCCACGTGACGGAGTTCCCTGTGCTTTCGTTGCAGCCCGAGCTTTTCAGCATCATTGCCGGGCCGGACGGCAATCTCTGGTTTACTGAAGGAAACAAAATCGGCAGGATCACACCGGCCGGCGTTGTCACCGAATTCCCCATCCCCACACCGGAAAGCTCTTCTTTGGGCATCACCGCCGGTCCGGACGGCAACCTCTGGTTCACGGACATGGCCAGGCATGAGATTGGCCGGATCACGCCATCCGGCACATTCCTGGCTGCAGTGGCGCCCCCGTCTCCGATCAGTGGACCTCAACATCTCACCACCAGTCCCGATGGGCTGATATGGTTTACGGAATCGAATACGAATAAGATCGGGCTTATCTTTCAGGCCAATATCTCAACCTATTTCCCTCTCGCCTCCGGAAATTCCTGGACGTATCAGGAAAATGGCGTCGATGGCTTCACGCGCACGGTCATGCCGGGTGTTTTCAAGATAAACACAATAGACACCAAGCGCACCGACTTCTCAAATGGCGAGCAAATATACTTCACCAACGACAGCAACGGAATCAGGGAACACCGCGAGTATGATCCAACGCCACCTGCAACGACCGTGACCTTGAACCCACCCTTCAAGTTTGGCGATGCGCAAACGAGCCTGGGTGTCCCTGTGATGACTTCTGGAACCGCCAAGGTCAGCGGATACACGGATCCGTTTCCATACACCGGCAGTTCAACCTTTCAGGCCCTGGACGTCATAACGGTACCGGCGGGGACCTTTCGCGCCGCCAGAATTGAGGCTTCCCTCAGCATCCTTGGCATGACAGCGACACAAACAATCTGGGTGGCCGACAACGTCGGGGTCGTCAAAGAAATTGTTGATGTGGACACCTATGTGTTAAGCAGTACCAATGTGACCAACACAACGCCGGGCATTTTCTGGTTCTTGCCCCAGACAGGGGCAGAGAGAAGTATGCTGGTCAGCTCCAATACGATCACGGTGACGGGCATCACCGCCCCAACGGGTATCAGCGTGTCCGGTGGTGAATACAGCATCGACGGGGGAGGCTATACCAGCGCTTCCGGGACCGTCACCAACGGTCACACCGTCACCGTCCGACTGGCCTCCAGCAGCGATTTTGCCACCAGAACCACGGCCACGCTCAATATTGGCGGGGTCACAGGCACCTTTAGCGTGACCACGGGTCCCAGGCCGCCCCAGGTGTCCTTGAGCCTGGTCGGCCAGTTTCCGGTTGACGCCGGGCCCATAGTTCGTGGAGACTGGAATCGTGACGGAAAGCAGGATTTAGCGGTGGCACACTGGGGCACCAACTCGGTTTCTATTCTCCTGGGGGACGGCACGGGTTCGTTCGGTTCGGCCACCAAGTTTCCGGTTGGGGAAGGACCGCGTGCCCTGACCGCCGGGGACTTCAATCAGGACGGGAACTTGGATTGCGCCGTAGCCAATGAAACCTTCAGGTTTCCGCTGCCTCCCGGCACAGTGTCCATTCTCCTGGGAACGGGCACAGGATCTTTTGCTCCGGCCACCAATGTTGAGGTGGGACTTCGCCCACTCTCTCTGGCTGCCGGGGACTTCAATCGAGACGGGAGCCCTGACCTGGTCACAGCGAATGACTTTGGCTCTGATGTTTCAGTGCTGCTTGGAACAGAAAGTGGAGATTTTTTGGCGGCCACTTCTTTTGCCGTGGGTTTTCATCCCAAACAGGTTGCGATCGGAGACCTCAATGACGATGACAACCTTGATTTGGCCGTGGTCAATAGTGATGACGGGACGGTTTCCATCTTGCTCGGCATGGGCTCGGGTGCCTTCTCCGGGGCGTCAGACTTTGGCGCGGGCACCTTGCCAATGTCTGTGGCAATCGGTGATGTGAACCAGGATGGCAGACTCGACCTTGCCGTGGCAAACGATGGAACCAATCACGTGACCGTTCTTTTGGGGGACGGCACCGGTTCGTTTGGATCGGGCACAACTTTTGTGGCCGGGGAATTTCCACGCTCGGTTTCGATGGGCGATCTCGACGGCGACGGGAACCTGGATCTCATCGTGACGAAAATATTCAATGGAGGTTCGGGGGACAATGCGGTATGTGTCCTTCTTGGGGATGGTACGGGCTCTTTCTGGCCACCCGTGACCGTCCTTTCAGCGCCCAATGCCGGGAGCTGGGACCTCTATGAAATAACCGGGGATCTCAATAGAGACGGGAAACCGGATCTGGCCGTGACCTACACAAGCAGCAACACGGTCGCGGTTTTCCTGAACAGGTGGATGATAGGCGATATCAATAGCGATGATGCGGTTGACCTGGCCGACGCCATTCTCGCCCTGCAGGTTTCAGCGAACCTAAATCCCAGTCAGACCGCCCATGTGGGCGCGGATGTGAACCACGATTCCAGGCTCGGCATAGAAGATGCAGCTTATATCCTTCAGGTCGTTTCCGGGCTGAAATAATAACCATAATATTTAACCTTCACACCTGTTTTTCAGCCGAAAGGGCTTCCGGTAAGGTTTTTCCGCCCCGGTCGTGACTGTAAGGCGACATCAGGAAGTCTTAGGAGGGAATACTTAAATGAGATCCCTCGAAAAAAGTCATGTGAAGGCCCGTCTCACGGCCATCAGTGCGTCCCTGCTGATCGGGGCCTCATTGATGGCCGTCAAGTTTTATGCGTACGAGCTGACCCATTCCTCGGCGATTCTATCCGATGCTCTGGAATCGATCATCAATGTGGTGGCCAGTGCTTTTGCCCTTATGAGCGTCTTGATTGCAGCTAAACCGCCTGATGCAAGCCATCCTTACGGACATGGAAAAATTGAATACTTTTCAGCAGGTTTTGAGGGCGCCCTGATTATCGTTGCAGCTGTCGGGATCTTCAGGACGGGATGGTCCCACATCATTGAGCCGCAGGTGCTTCCTCGTCTTGAACTCGGCCTGATCATTCTTCTTGGCGCCAGCCTGGTGAATCTCCTTTTGGGGATTGGCCTGATTCGAGTCGGTAAGCGCACGCATTCCTTTATTCTCGTCGCTGACGGTCAGCACGTGCTTACGGATGTCTATACCTCTGCAGGGGTGTTGGTAGGGCTATTCCTGGTCCGTTACACCCAGTGGTACTGGCTGGACGGAACCATCGCCTGTGTGGTGGGGCTAAATATTCTTGTTGCAGGGGGAAAGCTGGTCCGCCAGTCCTTTTCCGCACTGATGCACGCCTCGGACCCCGAGCTTCTTAAGGAAATTGCGGTTTTGCTCAATGAACATCGCAAAGACATCTGGATCGATATCCACCAGCTCCGGGCCTGGCGTTCAGGAAGTGTGGTTCATATTGATTTCCACCTGATTTTGCCTCGAGATTTTTCCTTGGAAGAATCCCATCGAGCGGGCAAAGAAGTCGAAGACATCATTGTGAAGCATTTTGAAGGAGCCGCCAGTGTTCTTATCCACCTGGACCCATGTATTGATCCCGACTGTCCCGTGTGTAAGCGGTACCAGTGTGGGTTTCGCGTCGAAGATGCCAAAGACCAGGTACCCTGGAACTGGCAAACTCTGATCCTGAAGGGGGGCATTGGTGAGCGCTCACTCGGCATAAATCAAGAATCGAAGAAAATTTCCCGCAGTAGTTAAGGCCGAACGGGAGCTCTGGCTTGCGGGAGTTCTTCGCGGCCGGAGAGCGGGCCGCTCAGAAGAACTGATCTCGTAGGCCCAACAAAAGACTGAGATGACAAGGAGGAGATGCAGAATGGAAAAGAAGAAAAGAATTGCCCTGGTGGCTCATGACCAGCGAAAAGAAGACCTGTTGAGTTGGGTGGAGTACAATGCCAAGATGTTATCCCGTCACGAATTGTACGCCACCGGAACAACGGGTCAGATCATCGCTGAGGCATGTTCACTCGATATCCATAGACTCAAGAGCGGTCCCTTAGGAGGTGACCAGCAACTGGGCGCCATGATCGCCAATGGCGAGCTTGATATGCTCATATTTCTTTGGGATCCGATGACGCCTCAACCCCATGATGTTGACATAAAAGCGCTGTTAAGAATGGCCGTGCTATATAACATCCCGGTGGCATGCAACCGATCCACCGCAGATTTTATCATATCGAGCAGCCTCTTCGATGAGGAGTACGAACCTGTCATTAAGGACTACAGTAAGTACATAGGAAGAACCCTCTAGTATTGCGTCCCGGAAATGACTTACAGAAGTCAAATTTAGTTTAACCGGTTACCCCGGGTTACGAGGATGTGAAATCCTAAGCCCCAAATTCTAAATTCTAAACAATAACAAAATAAAAATGATCGAATGTTTTAAACCTGTTTAGGATTTCGGTCATTTGATATTAGGATTTGTTTCGGGTTTAGGTACTTAGGATTTAGGATTTCTAACGCCAACACTTAATGGCTGTTTTGAGAGCCTCTGCGTGCTTTGGAAGAGCCGGGCATCAAATGCCGGCGCTCTTAAAGGCTTCGCTCACAATGGCCTGCGCCTCTTCCTGGATTTTTTTCAGGTGGTCCTTTCCTTTGAAGCTCTCAGCATAAATTTTGTAGATATCTTCGGTCCCCGATGGTCGGGCTGCAAACCAACCGTTATCGGTCACGACCTTGATCCCGCCAATGGGGGCTCCATTGCCCGGCGCATGCGTCAGTATCGCCTTAATTTTTTCTCCTGCCAGTATTTGGGCGGTGACCCTATCCGGTGAGAGTTTCTTCAGGGCCGCTTTCTGTTCAGGGGTTGCAGGCGCGTCGATCCGGTCGTAGACGGATTCTCCGAGTTCTTCTTCCAACTCACTGTACAGCTCGCTCGGGTCACGTCCTGTTTTGGCCGCAATTTCAGCCGCCAAGAGATTCATGATGATTCCATCCTTGTCTGTGGTCCAGACCGTGCCGTCTTTTCGCAGAAAGGACGCCCCGGCACTTTCTTCCCCGGCGAAGCCGTATGAGCCCTCAAGCAGGCCATTCACGAACCACTTGAAGCCCGCCGGCATGTCCACCACCTTACGTTTCAGGCGCGTCGCCACGCGGTCGATCATTGAACTGGTTACCAGGGTTTTGCCGACGGCCACATCCGGTCTCCAGTTCGGCCGATTCTGGAAAAGATACCAGACCGCCACGCTGAGATAGCGATTGGGGTTAAGAAGGCCGGAACGCCTGGTCACGATTCCGTGGCGATCCGCGTCCGTGTCGTTGCCAAAGGCAATATCAAAGTTGTCTTTTAGACCGATGAGCCTTGCCATGGCATAAGGCGATGAGCAATCCATGCGGATCTTGCCGTCCTTGTCCACGGTCATGAAGCTGAAGGTTGGATCGACGGTCTGGTTGACAACGTTAATGTCCAATCCGAATCGTTGTGCAATGGGATCCCAGAAGGCCACCGATGCCCCACCGAGGGGATCGACGCCCAATTTCAGACCCGCCCCGACTATGACCTCCATGTCGATAACGTTGGCCAGGTCATCGACGTAGGGTTCGACGTAGTCATATTCATGGGTCGTATCCGCGGACATCGCCTGCTGGAAGCCGACCCGGCGCACCTTCTTGTTGTCTTCGTGCAGAATCTGATTGGCCCTTTTTTCGATGACTCCCGTGGTTTCCGTGTCAGCCGCACCGCCGTGTGGGGGGTTATACTTGAATCCGCCGTCTTCCGGCGGATTGTGGGAAGGGGTGATCACAACCCCATCGGCAAAGCCACTTCTTTTGCCCTGGTTGTAAGTCAGGATGGCATGGGAGATAACGGGCGTCGGCGTATAGCCCAAACCCTTTTGAATCATGACCGTCACCCCATTGGCCGCAAAAACCTCCAGGGCGCTTGCCAGGGCGGGCTCAGACAGGGCATGGGTGTCCACGCCTATAAAAAGGGGGCCGGTGATATTCTTCGACGCCCTGTATTCGGAAACGGCTTGTGCAATGGCTAAAATATGATTTTCATTAAAGCTGTTCTTCAGAGATGAGCCCCGATGGCCAGAGGTACCGAAAGCCACTCGCTGCATGGGGTCTGAGGCATCCGGCTTGCGGGTGTAATAGGACGTTACGAGCCGTGGGATGTTCGCGAGAAGCCCACGTGGAGCTGGTTTGCCGGCCAATTCATGAAGCGCCATAAGACACATACCTCCAGAGCAGGAAAGTGTTACAAATGTAGCATATTGGCAATGAAATGCAAGAACCCGGAGGGGATCGGCCCGGATCCACCGAGTCCATGGTCCGGTTGACAACGAGCATCCTATATGCGAAGTTCAAACCTCAGCAGTTTCAATGGATGTATCGGCTGTTAAACCGGCGGGTTGAAACGTCCTGCCGTCCGCTTCAACGCGGAGAGAGAAAAAAGGAGAGACGCCCATGGCTGATTTTCATCAGGAAGGCACGATCACGACCCTCCATGGCCTTTACGAGGTGCTCGATCGAAAGAAATACCTGGAGGGGCTTGAAGGAAAGCTCGAAGAACATGCCAGGCATGTTAAGATCAGTCTTCTGCTCCCTTCTCTATACGCAGAACTCAAGAAGCCCAGGGTCCTGAACCGGATCATCGATGAGATCCGCAAGGTCCGATATCTGCACAACGTGGTGGTTGCTCTGGGCGGTGCTCCCAACGAGAAACAGTTTCTGGAGGCCAGGGAATACTTTGGAAGGCTCGGCACCCCCGAACGGGACGTTAGGGTCGTCTGGGTCGAAGGGCCCCGGGTTCAGAAGATCTTCGAGGCGATTAAGGCCCGCGAGATTCCGATTGGCGTCCAGGGAAAGGGGCAGTCGGTCTGGATGACCCTCGGGTATCTCTTTGCCCGAGACGAATGCGATGTGATAGGCCTCCATGATTGTGACATTGTAACCTATGACCGGAGCCTTTTGGGACGACTGTTAGAGCCCACAGCCAATCCCAACAATGACTTTGAATTCTGTAAAGGGTATTATGTTCGGATCTCTCCGACAGAAGCAGCCATGAAAGGCCGTGTCACAAGGCTTTTCGTAACCCCTTTTGTGGACGTCATGAAGGACCTGATGCGAGAGCGGGGGCATTACGAACTGGAACGCTTCTTCAACTATCACCGGACTTTCAACTACCCTCTGGCCGGGGAGTTCAGCTTCACAACGAAGCTGGCCCGCCAGATGAACATCGCCTACGATTGGGGACTTGAAGTGGCCACCTTGTCGGAGGTCTACCAGCGGCTGATCCCGCGGAAAATTGCCCAGACCGATCTCATTCCCAATTATGAGCATAAACATCAGGATCTTTCGGCGGATGATGCGAACAAGGGGCTTCACCGCATGGTGGTGGACATTGCCAAGTTCTATTTGACTTACATGCGGTCCCACGGCATTCCGTTGGATGATGCCTTTGTGGACATGATGTTGCACACATACTATCAGAACGTTCTCAGTTTCATAAGAAATTACAGCGACGACGCGGATGTGAATAACCTGGTCTACGACCGCCATCAGGAAGAACTCACAGCGCGACATTTCCGGGCCTTCCTCTGGACCGCCTGGGAACAGAGCAAAGGTCCGCACGAAAGCACCCTGATTCCATCCTGGAACCGGGTTGTCTATAGCCTGCCGAGCATCTACGACCAGCTTCTGGAAGCCGTGGAAGCCGACAATGCCTGAGTGCAAGTGGTTGGTGAAGTAGCAAACACTTTCCGGACATTGTTCTGTTTTGGAGATTCAATGGCAAAAAACCTGAAGGTTTTTTTTCTCGCATCCGAAGTGGTTCCCTTTGCAAAGACCGGCGGGTTGGCTGATGTCGCCGGTTCTTTACCCGGTGCCTTGCGAAAACTGGATGTGGACGTCAGAGTGGGGCTGCCTCGTTACCGCACCGTCAAGGACCAAGGATTTTCCGCCGAGACCGCCCTGGAGAACCTGGAAGTTCCTCTGGGGGACGTCAGCCTCATAGGAGATGTCCTGGAGACGGAAACCGTAGACGGGGTCCCTGTCTATTTCTTCGAGAGGGAGGATTTGTTTGATCGGCCCAATTTGTACGGCACCCCGGATGGGGACTACTATGACAACCTGGCTCGGTTCACGTATTTCTGCCGTGGGGCTCTTCTTTTTGCCAAAGAGGCCGGGTTTGACTTTGACGTCGTCCACTGCCACGATTGGCAGACGGGATTGGTCCCCGCGTATCTTAGAACGGTTCATCGCGCCGACCCGTTCTTCTCCGGCGCTGTATCAGTCTTTACCTTACACAACATTGGGTATCAGGGAATTTTCCCGCCGGACAGACTCCCTCTTTGCGGCCTTCCGGCAACGGTGTTTACACCGGACGGTGTTGAATACTGGGGCAACATAAGCCTCTTGAAAGCGGGGATTGTGTACGCCGATGCAATCACGACCGTGAGCCCCAAATACAGCCGGGAGATCCAGACGCCCGAGTACGGTATGGGGATGGAGGGCCTCCTTCGCCACCGAAGGGCCGCCCTGCACGGCATCCTGAATGGTGTGGACTACCGGTCGTGGAATCCGGCCACAGATGGACACGCGCCGGCTCATTACTCCCCCGAGAATATGGCCGGAAAGAGGCGTTCCAAAGAGTCTTTAATCAAGGAGATGGGTCTCGACGCGAGCCTGAAGCGGAAGCCTCTGTTGGCCATGATTTCTCGGCTCAATACCCAGAAGGGTCTCGATCTTCTGGTTGACACCCTGGAGCAGGTCCTGACGTTGGATGTCGGCCTTGTGATTCTGGGTTCAGGTGATGAAGAAATTCAGAAAGCCATTCAGGATGCGGCTGAGCGACATGCCGGACGGGTGGGGCTCAAAATCGGTTTTGATGAGCCCCTTGCCCATCGCATCATGGCCGGGGCAGATATTCTTCTCATCCCGTCCCGATATGAACCCTGCGGCCTGACGCAAATGTATGCATTGAAATACGGGACAGTGCCTCTGGTGCGAGCCACCGGGGGACTGGATGACACGGTTACACCCTTTGACCCGGAGACAGGCCGGGGGAATGGATTCAAGTTTGGACCCTATGAGGCTGGAGCCTTCCTGTCAACGGTTCGTCGCGCTGTTGAACTGTTTCAGGATGCCAGGGCATGGAAAACCATGATGGCCAACGGCATGAAGGTCGATTTTTCCTGGGACCGCTCGGCCAAGCGCTATTTGGAGCTTTATCGATCACTGATATAGAGGGGTAAAATGGAAAAAAATCACACAGTGCGTTACGACTTCAGCCTGCTGTCCGACGACGATTTGTACCTGTTTAACGAAGGGAGCCATTTTCATCTTTATGAGAAATTGGGGGCCCATCTTGTGATCCACGATGGTGTTAAAGGGGTCTGCTTTGCCGTATGGGCGCCGGATGCTGAACGGGTTTTTGTCGTGGGCGACTTCAACGGTTGGAACAAAAACAGCCACGCGCTGCGGCCGAGAGGGCAGTCCGGAGTTTGGGAGGGGTTTGTCCCCAATCTCGATAAAGGTGCAGCCTACAAGTATCACATTCATTCCCGCTTCGGCGGATACCGCGTGGACAAGAGCGATCCCTTTGCTTTTTTTTGCGAGGTGTCCCCGAAAACCGCTTCCATTGTCTGGGATGTCGATTACGGTTGGCAGGACCAGATCTGGATGACCAGCCGGGGTGAACATAACCGTGCAGAAGCGCCTATGACCATTTACGAAGTTCACCTGGGTTCCTGGATGCGTGCGTCTGAAGAAGGAAACCGGCCTCTCACATACAGGGAGCTCGCCTCCAAGTTGCCCCCATACGTGAAGGGCATGGGATTCACCCACGTGGAATTGCTGCCGGTCATGGAGCATCCTTTCTATGGTTCCTGGGGATATCAATCGCTGGGTTATTTTGCACCGACGAGCAGGTACGGCACGCCCCAGGATTTCATGTTCCTTGTCGACTGTCTGCATCAGCACGGCATCGCTGTCATTCTGGACTGGGTGCCTTCTCACTTTCCAAGTGACGAGCATGGGCTCGCTTTTTTTGACGGGACCCACCTGTATGAACACGCGGACCCCCAGCAAGGCATTCATCCGGACTGGAAAAGCTATATTTTCAATTACGGCCGCGACGAGGTGCGAAGCTTCTTGATCAGTAGTGGTCTTTTCTGGCTTGAGCGGTATCACGCTGACGGGCTGAGGGTGGACGCTGTTGCATCCATGCTCTACCTGGACTATGGGCGGGAAGAAGGCGAGTGGATTCCGAACAAGTATGGCGGAAATGAAAATATAGAAGCCATTCTTTTTCTGCGACGCCTCAACGAAGACGTGTACAAGCGTTATCCCCAGGTGCAGACCATGGCTGAGGAGTCCACGGCATGGCCCATGGTGTCGCGTCCAACGTATGTGGGTGGTCTTGGATTTGGCATGAAGTGGGACATGGGTTGGATGCATGACACCCTGGTCTACATGTCCAAGGACCCCCTCTACAGGACCTATCACCACGACAAACTGACCTTCCGAATGCTCTATGCCTTTCATGAGAATTTCATACTCCCCCTGTCTCACGACGAAGTGGTTCACGGAAAAGGATCCCTTTTGGGGAAGATGCCGGGAGATGACTGGCAAAAGTTTGCAAATCTTCGGCTTCTTTATGGCTATATGTATGCCCAGCCGGGGAAAAAACTGCTTTTCATGGGGGGCGAGTTCGGCCAGCGGAATGAATGGTACCATGAAACGAGTCTTGACTGGCATCTTCTTGAATATCCTCTCCATGCAGGGCTTCAGCGTTGGGTTGGAGATCTTAATCAAACCTATCGACGGGAACCGGCCCTTCATGAGCTGGACTTTGATCCCTCGGGTTTTGAGTGGATTGACTGTAATGACTCCATGCAAAGCACGGTGAGCCTTATGCGTAAGGGGCGGTCGTCAAGGGATTTGATCATCATGGTGTGCAATTATACACCCGTGCCCCGCTTTGACTATCGGGTCGGGGCTCCTGAAGGAGGGGTTTGGCGAGAGATATTGAATAGCGATGCAGAGAATTACGGAGGGAGCGGCATCGGCAACCTGGGACAAATCGAGGCAAGTCCTGTTGCCCATCACGGTCGTCCTTGCACCCTCACGATTACGTTGCCTCCCCTGGCCATTGTCTATTTTAAGTGGCAGGAAGGGTAGAAAAAAGGAAAAAGGAAAATGACCACGGGCTCTGCCCTTCGAAGAACCAAGATCGTATGTACCATTGGGCCGGCCACGTCGTCCGCTGACCAGATCAGGCGCCTCCTGGTTGCAGGCATGGATGTCGCCCGACTCAATTTTTCCCACGGAACGCATGACAGTCAGCGCGAGACGCTACATACCATCAGAGAAACGTCACGGGAATTGGGAAAGGAGGTCGGCATCCTGCAGGATCTCGCCGGACCCAAGATTCGCATTGGGGAGCTTTCCGTTCAAGAGCGCGAGTTGAAACCGGACGAGCGAATTGTGCTGAGCCCGACAGCATCACCCGATCCGGACGTCATCCCAGTCAATTACCCGTATATCGTTGAGGATGTTGATGTTGGCGAGCGTATTCTCATGGCAGACGGATTGATTGAACTGCAGGTGGAGGAAAAAGGCAAGCAGGGCATTGTCTGCCGCGTTATGGTTGGCGGTATTGTCCAGTCCCACAAAGGGATTAATCTCCCGACAACCAAACTCAGGGTGCCTACTTTCACCGAAAAGGATCGGGAAGACCTGGCCGTCGGATTGTCCGAAGGCGTCGATTTTGTCGCCCTCTCTTTTGTTCGCCATGAGAGTGACTTGGAGCCCGTGAAAGACATCTTGAACAAGCACCAACCCCGTCCGTTGTTCATTGCCAAGATAGAAAAAGCTCAGGCTGTCGAACGATTGGAAGCCATTTTATCTCAGGTCGATGGTGTCATGGTTGCACGGGGTGATCTGGGGGTTGAAACGCCCCTGGAGGAAGTCCCAATCGTCCAAAAGAAGATTATTCGAATTGCTCGCCGGTCCGCAAAACCGGTAATCACAGCCACCCAGATGCTGCGGTCCATGGTGGACAGCCCCCGTCCCACCCGGGCGGAAGCCACCGATGTGGCTAACGCGATTCTGGATGGCACGGACGCCCTCATGCTGTCTGAGGAAACGGCCATAGGCCATTACCCGGTTGAGGCCGTGAGGATTTTGGACAGGATAGCCAGAGCGACCGAAGCGCATCTGAGGGACAACCCGGCAACAGAGGCGCTGGCATCGGAACTTCTGTCGGTCACAGAGTCCGCCATCAGTCGGGCTGCATGCCAGATAGCGGATGACCTGGATGCGGCAGCGATCGTGGCCGGTACTTCGTCCGGAACCACGGCCCGTCTGGTTGCCCGTTTTCGTCCCGCGTGTCCGGTCATAGGCTTAACGCCCAACCCTGAAACGCAACGCCAGTTATCCCTCTCCTGGGGGGTCCTGCCGGCGATCGTGAAATCTTTTTCGGATACGGAGGAGATGTTTGCCTTGGCCAGCTCATGGGTGACGAATCAGGGCTTGGCCCGCCAGGGAGACCGTCTGGTTGTAACCGCAGGCATGCCCGTCGGTGTTCGCGGAAACACGAATCTCTTGAGGGTTATAGAAATAGGAAAAGGGTGAAACAGTTCGGAATTCTTGTGCACTTGACTTGATAGGAGGAACCCGCAGATGACACCGAAACGGATTGCTATTCTGGTTGCTGTGTTGCTCTTCGCTGTTTTTATTGTTCAGAACGCTCAGGTAGTAGAGGTCCGCTTCCTGTTCTGGAGCACGGAAGCATCCAGAGCACTGGTATTGCTTGGGACCTTCTTCCTCGGCCTTTTTGCAGGGTGGCTGTCCGGGAAGGTCTTCAAAAGAAACAAAGAGGCGGATAGTTCTGCTCCAAGAGATCTTTAGTGGCAAAATGAGAGATCCGCACGCCACCCTCTGACATAGGAGGACGCGGGGGCCATGCTTGGTTTTCTTGAGAAGAATGCCACAGCAAGAAGGGCTGACATGCAAGAGGTGGAACCGTATGACGGCACATAACAACGGGGACAAGAATGCTTTCCCCTGTGGGGCTTCTTTGATGTTCTGGGTGCTCTGCCTATGCACCGTCGCAGCCTGGGGTCTGCTCACAAAGCAAAAGACCGCCTATGCGTCTTCAGACCCGGCCGATATTATCCATGTGGGCCGATCTCTTGAGGATGAGCTCAAAACCCAGAGACGAGATACCGAACAACTCAGCGAACAGCTTTCTCGCGTGACAGGCCTTGAACAGACGGTCCATAGAGAGCTGAATGTCTATAAGACGCAAAACGCCGCCAATAGTCGTTTACTCCTCGCCCCGTCAACGGAAGTCAAAGACCTGGAAAAGGCGCTGGCGGACCATCAGGCGTCCCTTGACGAAATCAGTGCCCGCCTCAAAGAACTCAACCAGAGAAAGGACGAAACGGATCAGCTGGTCGTCCAAGTAGAGGAAGCGTCTGTTCTTAATGAAAAAAATATTGCCGATATCAAAGCCCGGGGCCCCAAGGGCGGTGAGGCCGGGCGCCTCTCTGACCCGCTTGATGCCCTGTCACAGGCGTTTGAGAGGAAGCGTAAGATTCTCTCACAACTTCAGGACATATTCGAAAAAAGGCTCGACGCGTTTCAGCAAATATACGAAGCCGGCAACGTGTTGTCGGAACAGTTTGATCAGGCAATCCGCAAAAAGAAGAGAGAGCAGTTTTTCAAAAGATCGACGATCCCTCTGTCTTCCTTGGCATGGAAGGGCATTCGCGGAGAGATAGATCGGTTGACTGCGCAAGTAGCCATGCTGTTCTCCCCTGATTTCTGGTTGAAAGACGCCAAAGCCATTGAGCAGTTCGGCGGGTTTTCCCTGATGACTTTCTTGATGCTCCTTGGGATCGTCCAGGTCCTGGTCTTTCGACTCCGTCGGTACAGTCTGGTTTTGCAACAACGTCCCTTTTGGCGCGACCACCCATGGCCGCTTCTTACCTTGGACGTTCTTAGAAAATCATTGTGGCTTTTTGGCACGACTTTGTTTGTCTATACTTATGTCCAGGTGCGGGCGTCTCACACGGGTGTTGCCGCGATCGAGGCGGGCGTGAACATCTTGCTCATTTGGCTGTTCTATCGTTGGCCCCTCGATTTTCTCAGGCTTTGCCGTAAGCGAAAGGGCGTCTTCATCTCCCGAAAGACCGACCTTCACCTCCGCATCCTTGTGAGAGTCACGGCCGTTTTTGCTGTTGGTTACGTCCTTGTCCAGCTGCTGCTTGACAGCCCCAGCGCGATTTTGTTGCTTTGGCGCGTGTTTCTCGAACTCGGTTTCCTCATCTGGAGTCTTTTCTTCTGGAAAACCTGCCGTCAGGAATTGGGGCACGGAGCGGGAGAACCCCGATGGCTTTCCGGGGTGAGCCCTTTGCTGATCGGATTGGGCTACGCCATTCCTTTGGTGGGCCTGATCCTCGAGTTATCAGGCTACGGGCAACTGGCCCTTTACTGGTACCTGTCATGGGGCCGGACTGCAATCGTCCTTTTATGGGCGAATCTTTCGTTCTTCCTGCTCCGTGATTGGCATTCGGACTTCTCTAAGCTTCCCGCGACAGATGAAGGCGACTTGAAGGAGCGGGCCAAACCCGTCCGCTGGCTTCTTATACGTCTCGGCTGGCTGGCCTGGATGGGAACGCTCATCATTAGTCTTCTGCTTGCCTGGGGCGCGAAACAAACGGTTCTGCTTGGTCTGGCTCGGGTGCTGACTCATCCAATACAGATAGGGGGCATGAGCCTGCGGCTGGCGGGTTTCATATACGCTCTCATTCTCCTGCTGTTCACGCATGCAGCTGCTCGCTTGTGGCGCCAATTTTTCAGAAAGCGGATCCTTTTTGACAGCGGCCTGGAAGTGGGCGTGCAGGAGTCCATCACAACCATCATGGTCTATCTTCTCTGGGGCTTGGGTATCCTGATCGCCCTGAATGCCCTGGGGCTCAGTACCACGTCCATGGCCGTCGCCTTTGGCGCCTTGAGCATCGGGCTCGGCTTCGGCCTCCAAAACATCTTCAACAACTTCGTCAGCGGTCTCATCCTCCTGTTTGAAAGGCCGGTTCAGGTGGGTGACATCATTGAAGTCAACGGGACCTGGGGAACCATTACGAAAATAAACGTCAGGGCGACCCAAGTGCAGACTTTTGACAACGCATCGCTCATCATCCCGAATTCCGAATTTATCAGTCAACAGGTGACCAACTGGAGCTTCAAAGACCTTCGTTTGCGACGCATCATCACAGTTGGTGTGGCTTATGGATCTGATGTGGAATTGGTCCGGAAAACACTCCTTGAAATCGCACACAGCCTTCCGAGAGTTCTCAAAAGGCCCAAGCCGGACGTTCTTTTTGACGACTTTGGCGATAGTACTCTTATTTTCAAATTGCGCGTGTGGAGTACGATTGAGGACTTTATCAAGGCGGAGACCGATATACGCTTTGAGATTGACCGGATATTTCGAGAAAGGAACATCGAGATCGCATTTCCACAGCGCGACATCCATATTCGGTCGGTGGTGGAGAAAGCTCAGCTCGAGATCAAGTCACCGGAGACATCCGTAAAAACAGAAGGGGAAACACCCCCACGGGAACCAGAATCGAAGGGATAGAGCCGTTCTCATAAAGGAAGGGAAAGCCCCTTGGGCAGCGTGAAATAGAACGTTGCCCCTTTGCCCTTCTCGGATTCAACCCATACTCGTCCTCCATGGTTTTTGACAATGCTTTCCACAATGGCAAGCCCTATGCCTGTCCCCTCTTGATCTTCTATGGCGCCCAGTCTATGGAACATTTCAAAAATTTTCTCGTGGTCTGCCGGGTCAATGCCTATGCCGTTGTCCCTGACATAAAACTGATATTGTCCCCTGCTTTCCTCGTACCCGACCTCTACTTCGGGATTTTCCGCATCGCCTGTAAACTTGATCGCATTCACAAGCAAATTCTCAAAAACCTGGCTGATTCTCTCCTCGTCTACATGGATCACCGGAAGGTTCGGGGTCACCTTGAGCACGGTTCCTCTCTCCTTGAGACGAGGTTCGAGGCGGGCCGCGACATGACTTACGATCTTGGCGGAAGAAACATGTGCAAATGTCGATGCAATTCGTCCGGCTCTGGCCAATGAGAGCAAATCAGAGACGAAAGCTTCCATTCGCCGGGCGCTGGCCTGTATCTGTTGCAGGTATCTTGTTTCCTTTTCGTCAATGCTCTCACGACAATGCTTGAACAGGCGGGAAGAGAAGCCCAGTACCGCGATGATGGGTGTTTTAAGTTCATGGGAAACCACGTTCACAAAGTTCTCCATATCCCGGTTCTTCTCCCGAAGACGCTCTTCGACTTCTTTTTGTACGGTTATGTCCAAGAAGCTTTCCAGCAGATGTTTTCGACCATCCAGAAAAACGGGAAAGACAGTCTTCAGGATAGGCACTTTCTCGCCATCGGCTGTCAGAAGGATCGTCTCGGACGTCCATTTCTGCCCGAAATCGTTGACAGGACAGCCCTGCTCATGCTCGGGGCACATGAATCTGTGACAGACTTGATCCACGATCTGATCTTTCGGGAGGCCGATCATTTCAGAGGCGCGTGGGTTAACGTCCACAATCTTCCGTAACTGTGCATCAATAATCAGAACGCCCACCTGCAAGTGGTCCAGAATGGTTCGGAGGCGGTTTTCGCTCTCCTTGACAGCCCCCTCTGCCTGCCTTCGCTCCTTGATCTCTTCCTTCAGAAGTTGATTTGACTTGGAAAGCTCTCCGGTTCGTTCGTTGACCTGTCTTTCCAGGTCATCCCGGGCCTTTAACAACGCCTCCTCTGACCGCTTTTGCTCGGCAATCCTCTCTTCCTGTATCTCAAAGACATCCCAGAAAAGCCGAGCGGCCACATGATCAATTAATCGAATGTGGTGAGGTTTGGTTCGGCAGAGTTCATCAACCATGTCTTCGCGACCGGTGAGTTCGATGATCAGGTTGAGATCTCTGAGCCCGTACAGGTCCCGGTAGTCCTCTGTGGTAAAAATACCCTTTTCCCGGGCATAGCGATAGCCCACGGCTTCCGGATTGGTGCAGGCAACCCCGATCAGTCTCATTTGAAGCTGGCTGAGCCTTTTGGCAAAGATCATCTCCATCACGGCTTTGCACCCCGGGCCGCCGCCCACAATCGCTACATTAAGTGCTTGCGTCTCTTCCATGTCAACACTCGCTAAGACAAGTTGATTAGAAACTCTTTATACAGGCGCTTCGCTGTTTTGGCCTTTTCAACGTACGGCACATGGCCGCAGTCATCAATGACCACGGACCGGCAGTTCGGGATGCCCCTCATGAACTTCTCGACACTCGACACGTCCATGATACGATCGTTTGCGCCCCAGACGACAAGCGTTTCGGCCGATATTCCGGACAACCGTTCGTCCAGGAGATTTATCCCTCCATCTACAATATCATTCAGGATCTTGGCCCGGAGCCTGTAGTTAAGAGCGCCCCGCAGGGCAAAATGACGTTTAAACAGCTCTGGAATCCAGGGTGGACGGTAGAACACCAGCGACAGCAGTTCGTCAAACTCTCGCGCAGTCTTGTAGAGAAAAACGTTTCTTCCCGCTTCTTCGTGGAGACGAAGGGCATCGCTGAGTTTTCTTGAGCTGACCCCTGCAGCATCCATGAGTGCCAGGCTCTTGACCTTGTCGGGATATTCAGCAGCATAGTAGCCGCATATGTAGCCTCCCATCGATATGCCGAACAAATGAAAGGAATGCAACCCAATTTTTTCAAGAAAAACGTTGAGTCGCTTTACTTGACTGGCAATATCATAACGTTCCGATAGATCCTTTGCGCTTTCACCGAAGCCGGGCAGATCCGGTACGATGACACGGTAGGACCGGCTGAAGGCGGACAAAAAAGTCCAAAAGCGATCTTTGTCGCAATCGAAACCGTGAACGAACACGATGGGTTCGCCTTTTCCTCCTGCAAGATAAACCCAGCGATCCTTGCCAACCTGAACCTCATATCGTCTCAGGCCTGACCATAGGCGGATGGTATGGTTCGCCCAACCCAGGATTAAAGATGGAAGCCGGTCATAAAGCATGATCTCCAGTGCAGACGATGACGCCGTAGGCATGAAGCCCCGATTTGGTATTTTTAACATGCATTTTTTCGTGACAGAGAGATGACGACGCGGCGCGACGCCTTTTTCAATAAAATAATTTTACCACGCTTATTGGGCTAAAGTCCAGGACCTGTCGGATCCGCGAGGGCTCGCAGCGTGGACCTGCTGAGAGCCTCCGGGAGTGGTTCTCATAATAATGTTCCGTTATGAAAGAGGTGTTGGGCCAATGGTGGAAGAGCGTAAGGCAGCAAGGGAATCGCTTCACTTCGGCCCACAATGCCTTCAGTAGGCTTGCGGATAGTGCTGCAGGAAATGGCTGTGGGCCTGCCTGCCCTCGCCCTCCGAGAAGTATCGACTGTGGCGGGGCGTTCACCGAATCCCTCTGCCGCCCCGCGGCTTGTGCCAATCGGAACGTATTTATGAGAACCACTCTATGCCAAGCGGATAGGGTATTCACCGAATGCTTGTGGCGGAAGATCAATCCAGGTGGTATTCAATTCTAAAGGAGGTGTATGGGATTTGAAGGTAGTCGAAAACCGAGGTGTTCAAGTATCTCTGTACGAATTTGCTCACATTGAATCCGATCCCAAGATACAGGGTGCGGCGGCGATTGTCCTGGCCATGGGAGGGGTAGTCTTCAAAATGCCTGGCGAAATATCCCAGATGTAATTCGGCATATTTTAAATAGGGGTTGGTCACGGCATCGAATCCGTCGGCCTTGATAGCCATCAGGTATCGCTGGTTGGCATAGTTTGTAAACAGGTCAAAATCATTACTGTTGAAATCAGGGGTGTACTCGACTCTAAAATCTATTTTTCGTTTCAGGTTGGGATATTTTCCCAAAAGGTAACCCACAGCACACCCGGCCGTGTTCATGACGATATCTTCATAAGCAAACCCGGATCCACTGAAGGCGTCCGCGACTTCCATAAAGGTCTGTATGCCCAGACTGGACAGGGCGCCGTAAAGGTTGGCCTCACTCTGCGTATAATCCCAGGTCCGGTACACGTAAGCAATCAAATGACTGGCGGCATAAGCGCTCCAGAAGTGTCCTAACTTATCCATGCCGCCGTGCTCGGTCGTACGCCCAAACCATCCCTCGCTTTTGAAATTGGGGTCTTCCTCACCATAGTCCCAATTTAGCAGGCCATAAGCCAGCACGCCGCCCATGGCGCCAACATTCAATAGAATGGTTTTTTGACGACGCGTCAGCAACGGATCCTTCCGGGCGTCATCTTCGCCCTGATCTACTGCCCATGCGGCATTCAGCGTCAAGGTCAAGACGGCAAAAGAGGCCAGTGCCAACACCGAGACCTTCCAGACGAGACTTCGCAATAGAAACAACCCTCCTAAACCATTCAGAAATCCGGATCGAATCTCCACGGCCCGGCATCATGAAAAACAAGGCATCCTGACATAATGTGTTGCAAAAGAAAAGGGGATTTCTTTGAGCCCTTACATGAAAGACGCAGGTGGCTGGTTTGAGACAACAGCCCGTTAAGATGCGACCCCTTTAGCTGAAAAACAGCAGGTTAAGACTATCAACGCCCCGGACGCCAAAGAAGCGCCGACAAGGAACGCCGGCTTGGGACCGAATCTGGCCCAGAAAACACCGAACATCAGGCTCGCCGGCAGGGTGGCAAAACCAACAGCGCCATGGTACCATCCGTATGCCAGACCTCGATCCTTGACCGCCACAAAATCAGCCACCAGGGCGCGTTCCGCCCCTTCCGTCATTCCATAATAGGCGCCATAGAAAAGCAGTAGTGCGCAGACCGCCCCAAAATGTGACGCAAAAGGCATTGCAATGTACACAGCCGCATAAATCACCCATCCGGCAATGATTGCCGCTCTACGGCCGACTCGGTCCGCGAGCCAGCCGCCGGGCAGGCTGAAAAGAATCTTTGAAAAATGCAGCAAAATCCAAAGGTTGATCAACCAGCCGGGGCCCAGGCCGAATCGGGTTTGGGCATAGAAAACCAGAAATAAATCGGAACTGTTTCCAAGGGTGAACAGGACCACAGCAAGCAGAAAAAAGAAAAACCTGGGGGAAGGTCTCGATTTCCGGTGGGACAGTCCCTCATCGGGCACATCCTGTGTTCTGAGAGGATGGGGCTTTTCCTGGACCAGTCTCCACAAAAAGATGGTTGCCGCAAGACCTGGAAGAGCAGTTAAGGCAAACAACCAGCGCAGTGCGGCCATCTCCCTGGGGCCGGCCGCACTATTTCCATGCTGCCATAACATGCCGTGGCCCAGCATCAGGTATAAAAAGGCTACTGCCACAAGCGGGCCGGTCACCGCACCGGCATGGTCCATCAATCGATGAAAGCTGAACGCCCGCCCCCAAACCTCTGTGGCTACCGATTCGCTGAGCAAAGCGTCCCTTGGCGCGGTGCGAATACCCTTTCCGATGCGGTCACACAGGCGAAAGGCCACAACCTGCCATCCGGCCGTGGCAATGCCAGTAAAAGGTCGAACGGCGCTGGAAATCGCATAGCCGACCAGGGCCAGTGGTTTGCGTCGGCTCAAGCGGTCACTGAGACGGCCGGCGTAAAATTTGAGCAGGCTGGCAGTGCTTTCCGCCAGACCTTCCATCAGCCCGATATATACAGCGACAGTTGCCGGCGGCACAATGCCGCTGAAAAAGACCGGCAAAAGCGGATAGATCATCTCGGTTGAAAGGTCGGTGAGAAAACTGACCAAGCCGAAGGCGAATACGTTGCCCTGAAGAATCTGTTTCCATTGCGATGATCGTTTGCCGGCATTTTTCATTATGAAGTCGTTTCCCGGCACCGAGGCAACGAAACCGTCACCCGGGTCCAAGCCCCTGGTTTGCTCTCAAGTTTCGTCTCCCCACCGTGAAGCTCGACAATTCTCTTCACGATGGCCAGTCCCAAGCCGGAGCCACCGTGCTGAAGCGACCGGGACTGTTCCACCCGGTAGAATTGGTCGAACACTTTCTCGATTTCAGCCTCGGCAACGCCCGGACCCGTATTGGTCACCGTTATTGTCAGATCGACACCGTATTGGTCGCCGACCACTTCGACCCGGCCGCCATCTACGTTATATTTTACGGCATTATCCAGTATATTTGAAAATGCGCGGGTCAACTTCTCAGCGTTTCCTGTCACGATAAGTTGCCGGGGAAGACGGGCCTGCATTTGAATATTGCGCAGATCTGCCAAATAACCATAATCGGTTATTAGAGACTCCAAAATTTTCACCACGTCCACCGGGTCTTTTGTTGTGGTGTCTTCGAGTTCAAGCGATGATAGATCCAAAAGATTTTTCACGAGTCGCTCCATGCGCAGCACCTGCTCGGTCGCCCGCGCCAGGCTTTCCACCTGTAGACCCGATGGATTTCCGTCGTAGGCTGAACGCATTTCATCCAGTGACAGCCGCATCACGGTCAGTGGCGTTTTCAATTCGTGGGACGCGTCGGCAAGTAGCCTCTTTTGCCGTAAGAAGGCATGCTGCAGTCGGTCAAAGACCTGGTTGAGCGTGTGCGCCAGCGCGTTGAATTCATCCCGGTCACCGCCTACCGGTATCCGCCGGTCCAGATGCTTTTCGGTGATATCCCGGGCCTGGTCGTTTATGATCCTGACAGGTTTCAGGATAAAACCGGCAACAAAATAGCTAATGGCCAGCAGCAACAGCACTGAGAATGCGAGCCCGCCGCCGACTCCAATGAAGATATCCCATAATTCTTCTTCGAGTTTTTCCATGGGGCGGCCCGCACAAACGAGAAACCTCCTCCCGCCAAGTGAGATTTTAGAGTTCCTCACCCGGAAGGTCACCTCGTTTTGCCGATCCTGCCCTAAATGGATTTTCCCCCGAGGAATGATGACACTGACGGTAGCGCTGGAACCTGGTGTCGGTTCCGGGATTTCTATCAGCGTGGCCAAATGAGACTGGTAAATCGACTTGCCGCTATCCCTATCGTAAATCTTCAGCCAATAGCGTTCATCGCCTATGAACAAAGGGGCATCCAGATTTCTATTTTTATCCCCTTCTAAAACAGTACGAACAGCCTGCCGGGCGGCGGTTTCCAGTTCAGAATCAATAATCTGAAATGGCTGTTCCATCATTTCCCACAGTATGATGCAGGAAAATACCAGACTGGCCAAGAAACCGGCTGCTGTAATCAACAGGGATATCTTTTGCCGAACGGTCATTCTGCTTCATCCTTGATAATGTACCCGACACCACGAATGGTCCGGATGATGGCCCCGTGGCCTGAATCACCGATCTTGCGCCGCAGGTTTTTAATGTGGACATCCATGAAATTGGACATGCTGAAGGGATCGAAGGCGTCTCCCCAAACGTGTTCGGCCAGGCTGAAACGCGACACGGCCCTGTTCTTGTTGTAGAGAAGAAATTCCAGGATGGAAAACTCCCTGGCGGTCAGTTCCACGGGCTTGCCCCCTTTGGTCACTTCTCTACTTATGGTATCCAGGGCAAGATCGTGGACCCCAAGCACTGAGCCTGCTTGGCCGCCGTATCGCCTTAAAAGGGCACGGACGCGTGCCAGCAGTTCGTCAAGCGAAAACGGTTTGGCCAGATAGTCGTCTGCACCCAGGTCAAGCCCCTTGATCTTATCGCCGATTTCCCCCCTGGCGGTGAGCATCAGAACGGGCGTGGTCATGCCGGCCTGTCGAACTTCACGCAGAACAGAGAGCCCGTCCCGTTTCGGCAACATGATATCCAGAATGATCAAATCGAAAGGGGCCTCAAAAAGCTTGTCCAGAGCCGCTTCTCCATCCAGAGCTGTTTCAACGATGTAGCGCTGGGCTTCAAGTGCGCGCCTGAGTTGATCTAATAAGGATTGCTCGTCGTCGACGATCAGTAACCTCATTGTTTCACCTTCATAGCGCCATCCAGTAAAATTCAGCGATTATTTGTCTCTTTCTTTTTGAAGGCCGCCCCGAGAAAATATCCCATCAGCACCAATATGGCCATTTCCACCCCATGGAAGCGAACCATCGCATACAGAAAACGCCATCCCATGGAGCCGATATGGTCCAGCCACTTTTGATCAGGCATCGCCACCGGCACCAGCGCGATATCAACACGTTCGCCGGTGACGCGGACCTTCAGGTAATGGAAGAAATCGTGATCTGGATCCTTGCCGACCAATGATGCCCCGCCGCCCCCTGAAATGGTAAACGGTATCCCATCCCACTTTCCCGTATAATAGGAATGAATATGAGAAGCAAAAATATGACTGACTTTGTATTTCCTGAATAAGTCAAGGAGGTCCTGTGCTGGTCCCGCCCCCATGCAATGATGATATGGAAAGCCCCGCGGGTCAAACAGCGGCACATGCATGAAAACGAATTTGTGTAAATATTGGGCGGCTTTTTGCAACTCACTTTCTAGCCATAGACGTTGCCATGGATCTAAACGTCTTTCGTCGGCATTATCAACAACGATAAAATAGTCCCGTCCGATTTTGAAAGAATAGTAAAACGGCCCCAGTAAATCATAGTATAAACCTCGTCCTTTTTCTGCTAAATCGTGGTTGCCGATGGCGGTCAGCATAGGAATGTTCAGATATTTCCGAACCTGAGTAAAAAAATAATGGTATTTTTCCATCGCGCCGCCAGGAACCAGGTCCCCGAGGTCCATCGCAAAGCGGACTTCTTGATCGCGGCCGACTTGTTGGAGCAGTATAGGAAACGCTGTATGACTGTTCTTATTATCCCCGAAAACGGCAAATGTATAATCGTCGGGGTCACTAATCTTAATGTTTTGGATGTTTTCGGCAAGCCAATTTTGTGCTGGTGGGGAGGCAAAATCGAGCCATATCTGGATACCTACAAGGAGTAAGAGACAAAGCAGGAAGAGGCTCATTGCGGCGGGATGCTGCTTGATGTGGGATTTGAAACGATTAAGTAACGCTCGTGACATTCGTACCATCTGCACTCTCCGTGTTTGCCATAGTCATGAAGTATGACTATGGCAAATCATCTCGAATTGATCTATAGTTTTTCGCAGCCGGCCACATGATGATCTGGTGAAATATATAAAAACCTTTTTTCTTCAGGGGTATTTTCGGAACATGCGGTGTTGAAATGATATCCGCATTGACCGCCGCAAAGTTTGACCTCATCAATATCCCGCTGATCTATCGGGAAAACCTTGCAGGCTTGCGGACGGCAAAAACCGTAGACAAAACATCTCCCTTGTTTTGTCAGCATCGGGCAGGTGAAAAGCAGGTTGCAGCAAGTGCCGCATTGATGACAGCCGCCTTGTCGAACAGAAAGTTGTCGCTGGACATACCCCATTCGGAAATGAACCAGCCAAAAACGCCTCAATTTGCCGCTGGTGTGAAGCACAAACCGGGAATCCCGAAACGCCTCGGTCATAGTGAAAATCAGACGATGGAAAAGAGTGGTTAAATCAGCAATTTGGTCAAACCATCTGTGTACGCTATGGCTAATCAGATGCATGTTCGCTCCTGTTGAAAAGCTCTCCGGTCATCTCCTCAGCATTAACCCTCACTTTTGTTGGTATCACCCAATTTTCCAAAAACGCATCCAGCACCCGGGTTGGACCAAAAGGCAAGTGGCCGTAACGAATGGACAAATGTTCTCTGGCCACCGCTTTCGGCGCTCCATCAATCACCACTTTCCAAAGCGCCGCAGCCAAACCCGAGCGGTCAGCTCCGCCCAGGCAGTGAATCAGAACAGGACGAGGGCCAATATCGAAGAGCCTCAACAGTTCCTGGATTTGGCGTGACGATGGCGCTTTGTCAGCGCTCAATCCAAGATCGTAATGCCTGACGCCCAATTTTCGGCAGGTTGCGATCTCCTCCCTATACAATGGCTTATCATCGTCTTTGCCCCCCAGATTGATGATTGAGCGTATTTCGAATTTACGGATGTAATATTCAAGTTCATCCTGATCCAGTTGCGCTGACCGGTAAGCCTCACCGGGAGTAATCGGGTGAAAATTTCCCTGCTCTTCCAGGTACCATAACCGCGCGGCAACGATGACCGCAAGAAAACATACAATGACCGTCGTCGCTTTTAGGCGCTTCTTTCCGACCGGGTTCACACTGGCTCCTTTTCATGACGCCTCCTGGCCTTATTAAAAATCATCAGGCCAACAATCAGCAAAGGAACACCGGCGGCCACCGGCAAAACCCGTTTCGTCTGCAGAACCGGTTTCTGCAGGACGTGAAATTGGATGGTTGGACTGGTGAACACCGTATGACTGCCGCGGTCGGTGACACTCACCACCACCCGGTAGTCGCCGCCCTTAATCAGCCGTACGGGCCAGTCGGTCCGCAGGGACTGGCCGGGTTTAAGGGATGCCCCGGTGATGGCCTTGAGGGCGCTCCAGTCTTCCAGATCCACCGGCTGTTCATTTCCCGGATCGATCTCTACAAGGCTGATCCAGGCGACCAGACCTTCGATGGGTTTTTCGCCCGCGTTCGTGATTGTGCTCCAGAATCGTAGGTGGTCCCCCATGGTAGGCGCCGCTGGGTTTTGGTCGTCTGGCCGCAGATCGAGAGTCAACGGCGCCTGGGCCGCAGATGCGACCGGGGCGAGCAGGGCCGCGACCATAAGAGCTGACAGAAGATGTTTCCATAGGTTCATGGTGGTTTCCTCTTATTGAAAGTTCGGATGGGCGGCGCTGCGTCGGGCCGCCAGCAGACAAACGCCCAACCACGCAGCCACCAGCAATAACCTGGCTGCCTGGGCGGAAAACGGCTCACTGTCGATAATGACGCTGTCGAAGGTATTGAGCGCCCCGGAGAACGGGTTGACCGCGTCCAGGGCGCGTCCTATGGCCGAACCGCGTAAGCCCGGACCGATCAGAAGCGGACTTGCCGCCAGCATCAGCAAGGTGACTGTGCTCAACAGCGACGCCAGCACGCTGCCCGTGCGGGCGGACAGCGCCATAGCCAGATAGCCGAATCCAAGTACGACGGGTGTGCCAAAAAGGGCCAGGTAGAGCATGGCTGCGCCGAGATTCTGGCCGCTTGCGCCGACCGCCCACAGGTAGGGCATCGCCACCGCAAACATGACGCCCCATGCACTCAGCAAGCCTAAAGCCTTGCCGGTAAGCAACGCGTTTGCGCCGACCGGCGCGCAGAGCAGCGGTACCAGCGTACCGCGCTCCTTTTCCCCGGCGTAGGCGTCGCTGCCCAGAATGGCCGCAAGCAGGGTTCCTGCCGCCAAGACCGTCCCGGTCATCATGTAGACCACCTGGGCGTTGTCGAGAAGGCTCAACTCGGTATTACTGACCAGGAGCAGACTGAAAGCAGACAGAAGGCCGCTATAAGCCATTAGCCACAACAGGCCGCGCTGGCTGCGCAGCATCTGCGCGCTTTCTTTGTAAGCGATTGTCCAATGTGTTTTCATATTGCCGCCTCCTGGTCGTGAGCGGAATCCGGCGCAGTGATGTTCAAGTAGAGCTCCTCAAGACTCGACGCCTCGGCGCGAATCTCCAGGATGCGCGCGCCGCGCCGCCACAGTTCTCCCCAAAGCGCGGAAGGTCCGCCAGGAGCTCCGGGCTGGAGTTGAACGCGCCACCAGCCGCCTTCGTTGGCCAGCAGCGAAAGCCCGGCCGGAAGATCGGAGGTATCCGGCGCACCTTCCATGCGCAGGCGGTAACGCTGCCCGGCCCCCTGTTCCGCCAGCAACTCGGCAAGGCCGCCCTCGAGCCGCGTATGTCCCTGATCGATAATTCCAATGCGGTTGCACAGACGATCCACATCGTCCAGCAAGTGCGTACACAAAAGCACCCCGGCCTTCCGGTCGGCCGCGAAATCCAGCAGCAGATCATGAATCTCGCGCCGCCCCTTGGGGTCGAGCCCATTGGTGGGTTCGTCCAGAATCAGGAGCTTGGGGTCCGGTGCTAAAGCTCTAGCCACGGCCAGGCGTTGCTTCATTCCTCTGGAATAAGTCACTATGGGATGATGGCGCACCGAACCGAGCCCCACCTTTTCCAACAACGCCCGTAAATCCCTGTCGCTTGGCGACTGCGCGTACAAACAGGCGTACCACCGCAGGTAGGCGAGTGCGGTCATCCAGTCGTAAAATCCGGCCTGTTCAGGCATCACCCCGACAGCGCGGCGAATTTCAACGGCAAGATCCTGGGGATCACGGCCCAACACGCTGATTTCACCGCTGCTGCGCGCGCGCAGGCCCAGCAGGGCAAAGATGGTGGTGGACTTGCCTGCGCCGTTTGGCCCCAGCAGGCCATAGATATCACCGGGCTGCAGGTGCAGATCGATGCCTTTGAGGATTTCCTTTCCGCCAATATCTAAATGCAGGTTTTCAATGCTGATCATGGCATAAGCCTCACATAATAAACTTGACGAGGCGCGCGGGCTGGTTAGTCCTCACGGTCCCGGTCGCCGTCGTGTTCGCCGGATTCGTGGTCCTCGTCATCCGCCTCATCCCGGTCCATGGCCAGGACTTTTCCGGAGCCGGCATCCACCTTTACATCCACGATGGCCTTGTCGGGGGTCACCACCTCGACGCCATACACCAGAAAGCCGTTTTTGTTTTCAAGCTCCGTTTTCAGCACCTTGCCCTGAACCGTGTCCAAGGCCTTCGCGACGGCCTGATCCAATGTCAGCTTGGCCAGGGCGGGAAAATCCGTTTCGACCTGTTTCTCGATGCGAATGGTTCCACCATGGACATCGCTATCATCCGATTTCACAAAACTTGCTCCGGCAGCAACAAGACCGATGGCCACAGCTCCGGTGCTGATCATGACAATCCATTTCTTGTTCATGACAATACCTCCTATCTTGAAATGGTTTTGACACCCTACCTGGAAAGGCGACCACCGCCTTTCCGGTACCTTTACATACGAAAATAACAGGTGTCCATGAAGGAAGCATGAAGCTGACGGTCGTAGATCGAAATATTTTTTCTGTTGGGTTGTGCAAACACGTGGAGGACCGCTAGGTGGAGGATAGAATTGTCGCTGGCTAGTTTGAAAGACAAGGAGACTACATCTGCGGATGCGATAAGATAGTGATGTGATGATAAATTCCACATGCCAGCCGATAAAGGGGTTGCATCTTAACGGGCTGTTGTCTCAAATCGGTCACCTGGGTCTTTCATGGGTTCTGGTCGAGGGACTTCTTTTGGTTCGGCTGTGGCGATATCTTGTTCGAGTTCGGTCTATGACCTTAAAATCTGAAAAGCAGGCCAACGCCTATGCTGTCCGGAGAAGAACCTGCCACCGGAATGAGGCTAATTGACCGCTTTTTTTCCTTATGCAGGTAGACCACGCTTTTGCCGACCACAATCCCGAGTATGGCCCCTGCGAAAACATCAGCTGCCCAATGCTTGTCGTCATAAAGGCGCTCCCATGCCGTTGAGGATGCGAGCGTGTAGGCTAGAATGTCTACCCAAGGGTTTTCGTACTGGGCAGCGAATACCGAGGCAATTGAGAAAGCGCAGGCTGTATGGCCCGACGGGAAGGCTGTGTCAGAGGTCTTAAATGAAAAGGGCCTATAGCTCTCGCTTCCCTTGTCTCTTTTCGGCCGTGCCCGGCCAGTGCAGTACTTGAAAAAAGCAGAAATGCTGTTGGCAACGAGGAATGATTCCAGAGAGGTGAGAGCAGTTTCCTGCATTTTTTCGTTTTTCATTAAGTAACCGCTCCCGCCATAGACGGCAAGAAACCCCAGGTCGGCAGGCCAGTATCCAAACTTTTCTGAAATGTGGGCTATTTTGTCAAGGTAGGACGTCTGGTGGTCTTGGATTCGATCTCTAATATTTTCATCCTGAGTGTACAGGACGCCCCCAACACCGATAAGCCCAAGGGTGATCAGGGTACTGCCCAAATCCAGCCTGGCGGGAGACGTAGCCAGATATTTGTAGTCCTTTAGCAGATCTTCTGGGAGAGAGTAGATGTCCTCAGCTCGGAGATTAGGTGTACAAATTGATGTTGATAGCACCAAGGCCAACGCCTGCAAAAAGAATTTCATGTTTTGCCTCTATTAGATATGAGAGTACATTCAGAACCTCGGACCAAGCGTTCGATCCAATTTATCCGCCTTCGCAGAAGACCACGGGTTTACCCGTGGGGCTCCATTTTCGAAGGTCACACCGGCAGAAACTAAAAATTGAAATAATATCCCATCATGAACGTATTGATGCTGTTCTTGCCGCTGTTCAACGTTTCGCTGCTGCCAATATTCTTCTCGCTGTTCACTCTTTCGTAGCCGATTTTGATATTGGAGTTGTTTCCGTCCAAGAAATAGCTCAGGCCGATTCTGAAAGCGTTCCATCTCCCAAACGCATCGGTGGCGTTCCATTGCTCATAATTCGCCCATGGCTGCACTTTCCAATCGCTGAAGTAGTAGCCGCCCTGTAGATAGAAGCCCTTGCCCTCGGTTGCGTTTATGGGATGGTCTATGATGCCGGACCGCACGGGGCCGGAAGCACCAACCATTCAGGTGTGCAGGTAAGCCGCATCGAAAGTCGCGCTACCGGAGCCCAAGGGGTACTCAATGAACAAGTCGATCTGATTCAAGGCATTGTAATTAGCGCCCTTGCCGTTGTTGGCGTCTGCAACCACATCATTTTGCAGATCGTTGCTGTAACCGATAGCGATGGTTTTCTTCGTACCCAGATACATGCCGCGATTTTCGTAGCCAGGCTCCGGATCAAACAGGTTGATTTGTACGCGACCGGCAAAGCGGGGGTTGTCTTTATCATCGGTGCTTTTATGAACACCCCGGTAAATGCCGGCGTAATACTTGAAATGGAACCTGTCGCTGGTCGAGAAGGCGCCGAAAAGTGTCGCCCCGAGATCGCGATCCTGGTAGGGCCCATGAATACCGCTGTTCGTGTTCCTCAGAGCGGCCGTGTCGAATTCGACTCTGCCTCTGAGCCCCCAGGTGAGATTGTAGCCGGTTATGCCCGGGCGATCGAAGGCCATCAGTGCGTCGTCGGAGGTTAGAATCGACCGGTTTACCGGGACTCGTTGCAGGCCCATGATAAGCTGGGCTATCTCGCGGTAGTGAACGTTGAGAGAGGCGTCGCTCACCCGCAGACTGGCATCGTCGTCGGTGGCGAGGGATGCTTCCGTCTGGAAAAAGAACCTGACAAAATCAGTGTAATTGCCGCCCAGGCGGAAAAGGCCCCGATGCAGGAAGAAATCCATGCCGCTGTCCGCTTCGTTGGAGTTGGGATTGCGGAAGTTGCTGAAACGACCCAACGTCTGCAGGCTGCCGCCAAGATCCAGCTCGCCGTCATCGCCGATTGTGAGCTTTACCCCAGCCAGGGTTGCCACGGGTAGCGCAACGACGAGCGCAATCACCAAGCCCATCGCACAAGTCTTCTTCATTTCCCATCCTCCTTTTAGGCTGAGGTTTCAGATAGAAAAATGGGTTTCAAGGATTTTTGTTCCGCTGTCTGCGCAAGCAGCAGGAGCGAAGAGGTTCAATGCGCAAAGTCTTTCAGCACTTCGATGAGCTGCAGGGCAAAGGCCATCCCAAAGAACCGCATGCTCTTCACGATTCCGAGCAAGTACCTGTGCGGAGCCATCTCTATCTTCTCACGCGTCCGGTAGTTCTTGAATCGCGGAATCAGCCGGGGTACATGTTCAGCGTAACTTTCATATTCCTCACCGAACAGGTTCAACAATCGCTTTTCCTCGAACTTGACGACGAATGCATAGGTCACGCAAAATACCACAAGAAAAGCGATCACCAAAATCAAACGGGTTGAGACCATCACGACCCCCAGCCCGCCCAGGCCGGAAAACAGGTACAAGGGATTTCTGCAAAGTGAATAGGGACCGTCCTGACAGATGTGCTTGCTCTTGCGGCCAAAGGTGTAACCGCCGCACCATAGCGTTCCCATCGTTGACACAGCAATGAGAATAAAACCGGCTATTTCCTCCAAGTCATAAAGCAGGGATTCTTGTTCAGCAGATCGGGTGAAAATGACCGTCAAGAAAATTGAGAACCACAGGGCCAGATTGACCCAGCCTCTGTGACGTTCCACGGCGCTTTTCATATGCTGCTCCTCATTAAAAAAGAAGTAATTTAAAACCGGCAGGTGCACACTGAAATGACCCTCTATGCAAAGTGGCTGTACACTTCACGTGGCAAGAGGGTGTGAAACTTGAGTTAATAAATCTTGAACACGACAGGAAGGGCTCCCATGTCGTGAAGCGCCTCTATGATTTCGAGAATGCCGACCAGCCAGACAAACCAGAGAGCGCTCAATACGTGTTTCCTGAAAATAGTCGGGTTGACGACATATTCTCGAGGTTCGACCAGTTTGGAGAATCTTGGAAAGAATCTTGGCACTCTGCGCCTGTACGCCCTGAATCGTTCTCCGTGTAACATTTGTAACTTGTTTTCCTCCTCTTTAATGACCCATGGATAATAGAGTCCAAAACAAAGGACCAAAATGGATGGAATCAACAATCTCTCAGACGCAAGCCCGACCCCGATCGCCCCGATCAAAGTAAAAAAGTACAGCGGGTTCCGACACATGGAATAGGGGCCCTTGGTAATCAAGACCCTTGTTTTCCATCCCGCAATATACAAAGAGCACCACAGTCGTCCTAAAGAGGCTATGGCCACAAAGAGAACGCCGACAAGAAAAAGGACCGAGGTGATCAAAGGGGACCTGGACTCCCAGGCGCTTTGCGAGATAGCAATAAAGAGCACCATCAGCACGCCGAGCATCTGGGAAAAAGGAAGACGCAATTTTTTGACCACCGATTCAGCCATGATTCGTTCCTTAAAGCTTCCTGGACGATGCAGGCAGCGTGACCGTGAAGGTGCTTCCCCTGCCGGGGTCGCTTGAAACACTGACCTGACCGCCGTGGGAAAGAGCGATGGCCTTGACCAGGCTTAGCCCCAGGCCGATACCAGGCTGAGATCGGCTCTGATCACACCGATAAAACCGTTTGAAGATATGCGGCAGCTCGTCTGCAGACATTCCGATTCCCGTGTCACTGACGGAAAGAACAGCCCGGTCGTTATCATTTTTTGCGGAGATTGTGACATGCCCTCCGGCCGGCGTATACTTCAACGCATTATCCACGAGATTGGCAACCAACCGTTGAAGCCTTCGGGGGTCCCCATAGACCACGCAGCCGTCGGGTAGGTGGATCGTCATCTTGATCTTGTGATCTTCAGCAACCGGCCGAAACAGTTCGAACGCGCCTTCGATCAGTTTGGACATATCAACCTTTTCCGATGCAAGCCGAACTCTTCCTGATTCCTCTTCTGCAATATCCAGCATTGCGTTGATCGTCCCCAGGAGGCCGTCGCATTCCTCGATCGTGCTGGCGGCCATGGCCCTGGTTTCCTCGTTTGATTCGCTGTTGGTCAGCGTCATTTCGGCTGCCCCGCGAATTCTGGCCAGAGGACTCTTCAGATCGTGGGCGATATTATCGGTCATCTCTTTCATTTCTTCAAACAGTGCATTAATCCGGTCCAGCATGTGGTTGAAACTTCTGGCCAGCCGCTCGATTTCATCTCCCCTGTTTTTAACAGGGACACGGCTGCCGAAGCCACCCTTCGAGATTTCTATCGCCGTGCGGGTGACTTCCTCGACGCCCTTCATAGCCCGCCTCGCTATAAACCAGCCGGACAGGGCGGCAAAGAGAGTGACAACAGCCATGATCGGGCCAAAGAGCTCTCGGGGCATCTCCAGGAATTCAGCCTTTTCCTTCATGGATTCTCCGATTTGCAGAATGATTCCGGGCCCGATCATCCCCGAGACGACCCGTATTTCATGTTCATGTCCCGGTGTGCGGTGTGTTTCAAAAACAGGGTCGGCGCCATTGGCCAAAAGTCTCAAAGCGCGACTCTCTGTGACCATGGCGCCCCACGACGACATGTCTGTTGCGGCCAGTACCACGCCATCCGGGGAGAGCAGACGAAAGAATATTTTGTCCACGCCATCAGACAAAGCTTCCCTATCGATCTCGGCCTTGGCTTTGTCAATGCCTTCTGAGGCTAAAAGCTGAGAGTATTCCTTGATGTCGCCTAAAAGGTCCTCGTCTTCCCGTTCCCGGATGAGGTCGGAGATCATAAGGTAAAAAGTGAGAAAAGCCAGAAGAGACGACACAACGAAGACCCCGGCGTACCAGAGGGTCAATCTCGATGCCAGCGTTCCCGGCAGCCTAATCAGCCTTTTTAAGAACATATCCCGCCCCGTACGCGGTGTGAATCAGCCCGGTTTCCGCCCCCTTGTCAATCTTTTCCCGCAGCCGGCAGATGCGCACTTCAACCACGTTTGTCTGGGGGTCAAAATTATAGTCCCACACATGTTCCATGATCATGGTTTTAGAGACGACATTCCCCGCGTTGCGCATAAGATATTCAAGCAGGGCGAACTCAAGAGGCTGTAAATCAATCTTCCTGCCTTCCCTTACGACCTCCCGGGTGAGAAGGTTTATGGAAAGATCGCCCACGACGAGACGGGTCGGCTCTGCGGCGCCGCTGGCCCTGCGAATCAGTGCCCGCACGCGGGCCAAGAGCTCGGCGAAGGCAAAAGGCTTGGTGAGGTAATCGTCTCCCCCGGTCTGAAGCCCTTTGATCCGATCGTCCAAGGAGCGTTTAGCGCTCAGAATAATGACCGGTGTGACGTTCTTTTGCCTTCGCAATTCATCGATCAGAGACAGGCCATCGAGTTTTGGCAACATGATGTCGACGATGGCTGCGTCATACGGTTCACTCACAGCCATATGAAGCCCATCCTCTCCGTCTGTGGCATGGTCTATGGAAAAACCGGCCTCCTTGAGCCCCTTTGAAATAAAAGAGGCAAGTTTCACATCATCTTCAACCAATAGAATGCGCATGAGGATTTGACCGTTCCGATCCCCAGGCTCCCCGCCCTGGCGGACGGGGAGCCCGGCTCCGGAGACAAACTGCATTTCGTTCTTAAATTGCTCTGTCACTCATGAGTCACGGTCACGAGCTGGACCGGCTCAGATCCGTCTTCGAGCGTTTCGAGAACAAGACCCACCCCGGGAGTATAATACTTGTATTCCATGACGTCCAGATCCAGAGCGCTCCAGTCCAGGGTCTGTAAGCAGTCGTCGAAGTCTCCATAGGGTACCGAGACGGACTGGTCCAAAGCGACCACGGCGCCCATGTCTTCGGCTTCGCCCGCATAATATTCCTGGCGGTAGGAATCACCGACCCGTGGCTCTGCTTTCATGATGATGCCGGGTTGGGCCCCATCCACACCCGCTTCCCAGGATCCTGCTGTGCTGACGATCTCACCGTCTTCGTACTCGGCGGAGTCTTCGCCCATATACCAGACATTGCCGTCCACGTCCTGGGCATACCAGTCGAAAGTTTCTTCAATCAGCTCGTCGTCGAGGTAGACACGGTCTTCTACGACGATGCAGGTGACACCGAGTATCTCTTTTGTGTCGTAAGAAACGAAAGTTTCAGTCGTTTCCGTGCCGTCCTCGGTTTCAGCTATGTACGTGTATCGGGTTCCAGGCGTCAGGGGGAAATAGGGATTGTCAACCGTGTCGACAAAATTTTCGGGGTCTATGTCGGGCGAGGTGTCTACCGTGACTGTTTGCAACTCGGTTCTTTCCGTACCCTCCTCATTTTCTCCGAGCACGAACCCTACACCGGCAGCGTAATATTTGTACTCCACAACCCCGGGCTCCAGAGGGGTCCACTCCTTGGTTTTCAGACAGGTATATTCCGCCCCGTCGGAAAGGGCCACGAGTTCGTCCAGTGCAATGATTTCCGCCATGTCTTCGGCCTCCCCGGCGTAGTACTCCTGTTGATAAGAGTCTCCGACCACAAGATCCGCCTTCATGACGATGCCCGCTTCGGCACCGTCCACGCCGGCTTCCCAGGATCCTGCCGTACTGACGACTTCGCCGTCTTCGTACTCTGCCGAGTCCTCGCCCATATACCAGACATTGCCGTCCACGTCCTGGGCATACCAGTCAAAGGTTTCCTCGATCAGCTCTCCATCCAGGTAAACCCGGTCCACGACCTCCGTACACTCGACCCCGAGCACTTCCCGAGTCAGATGTGAGACGAAGGTCTCGGTGGTTTCCGTGCCGTCTTCTGTTTCCCCCTCATAAATCCAGGTGGTGCCTGGCGTGAGTGTAAAATAAGGGTTGTCCACATTTGTGGAAAGGTTCGCCGGGTCAAACGCCGGCTCCGCGGGGTCGCCGCCCGCGTTTTTGGAAGAACCGTTTGATGAGCTGCCGCTGCATCCAAAAAACGTAAGCATAGCGGTTGCAACCAATAGCGGCAAGAAATCATTTTTTCTCATGTGACCCTCCTTTTTGTATAGACTTCACGACAGAGACCCCTCTGACCGAGCCTTACGGGGTGCCCTTAAAACCGTTCCTTGATTTCCTTAGAATGCCGTCCTTTCTCTTTTATAGTGATTCTCAAAATAACGTTCCGTTTGATGGCAGATATCGAGACGTCAGCGCATATGTGTGACAATGGCTATAGAAATCCCCGATCTCCGACCATTTTTTCGATCATACAACCAAGAAGCTGACCAAAAGATTGCCAAAAGATTACGATTGGGCAATTATTTCCAGGGGCCGAAGCGCTGGGATTGGGGGGTCTGTATCAGGTGGGAAATCAAAGACAATAGGGTCGGGATGGGTTTCGACCGGCTAGAATTCTAGGGTCACCTGGACATTGATCTCGTTTTGGTGATCGGCAGCGTCGCTGCCGGTCTCCCTTTTAAATCTGGAGTGCCGGTATTCAAAGGAAAAAGTGGCAAAGTCGAAAAAAGGGTAGTTCACTCCCGCCAGATAACGGTGGTCCAGAGTCTCGTCCTGCTCTCCGGCGCCATCATCATCAAACTTCTCATAGCGGAACGCCAGCTCCAGCGGCTCAAGAGGTCGAAACGCAAGGCCCAAAATCCAGGCACTTTCCTTGTTTTCGTCTCCGTCTTCGCCGGCTTCTCGCTTCAGGGCACGGATATATTCGGCGTTCAGAGCAAACCTCCAGACGTTCAACGTCACAGCGCCGCCTAAAGACTGGTTGCGCCTGCCGTCACCCGGTTCACTGTCATAGAAAGCGGTCAAGGCCAGCATCTCCTCCACAGGCTCGAGTGTGAGATTGGCGATAAAGGAATTCACCTTATTTTGTTCCTGGCGCTCAGCCCTGAACTCATGGGTTTCGAAATCCCGGAGATTCTTGATGACATCCTCGCCTTCATAGACAGTCATAGACAGATCCAGGCCGCAAAAGTCAAGGGCAAAGCCAAGGGTAGCACCCCATGTCTCTATTTCGTAGATTTCCTCGGTGAGCGTATCGCTGATCATATGGTTTTCAAAAACCCCGAAAGGCAGAACCGTTTTCCCACCGATGAAATACAGGGGAACCCGGGGACATTCTAAAATGATGATGGCCTCATCCAGGCGGGTGTCTTCGTCTTCGTCCGTCTTGCCAATGTCGTTGACGCTTGCCACCATTTCGATCTTCACCCATTCGCTGAAAACGACGCCGAAGGCAAGCTCCACTGTGCCAAGGTACAGATCAGAGATGTGGCCGCTATTCTTGTCTTCGGTGTCGCCGACCTCCATATACTCGTAATTGCATTCGACCAAAGCACTTACAGCGGCTTTATCAATCAAAGACCTGAAGAATCTTGAGCTTTCTTCCGTCTCCTTCTCTTTTTCCAGTTCTTCGAGCTTCCGGAGATCTTGTTTCTCGCCATGCTCGGTCTTGGCAAAGGTTTCTTCCTCAGTGACCAAAAGAGAAACGGGACAAAGCAGAAGCGCCGTCATGACAAAAAGCATCATCCGTTCGGGAATGTCTCTCAGACTCCCTCGGATGGGAGTTTTCCTGGTTGTATCAAGAAAAGCAAAAAGCCATTGACCCATGACCAGCATCCGTCGATGATGAGACGTGCCGGAGCTCACTTCGCAGTCACCGGGGGTTTTGGCGCGGCAAGATGATTTTCCAGCAAGGTGATGCCCGTCACGGCGAGGGCATCGAGACGACGCTGCAACGTTTTGGTTCTCTCCGGATTCTCCCCGGTCAAGTCTTCTGTGGCCGAGGGTGGGAACGAAAGATCAAAGCGATGACAAGTGGCCGGGAGACCGGGGCCGGCAGTCACGAGTTCATCGCCTTCGACATAGCCGATGACCGGGTCGCCCGATCTTTTGATCCAGGCATGGCCGGGATCGCCGGCCGGCAATCGCAGCAGATTGCGCCCAAAGGCCTGGTGCGGTTCATCGACTCCCAGAATCCCAAGAATTGTGGGCAAGATGTCGAGTTGACCGGCAACATCGTGCCGGAGTTCCGTGTGCCCGCCAAAGACGGCCGGCCCGTAGAAAAGGAGCGGGACGTGTTCGCCCAGTAAGTTGACGGCCGTGAGCACGGGTGGCACGGCAAATCCGTGATCCCCCGTGAAAACAAAGAGCGTCTCATCAAACCACGAACACTTGCGAGCGGCATCCATGAACCGCCCGAGTGCCCAATCAGCGTAATGGACGCCGTTGAGGCGCTCATTTTGTTGACCGCCGCCTGTGATGTTATCGAGGCCGTCGACGTGCGGGAGGTTGAACGGCGCGTGATTTGACAGCGTCAGAACGAGACCGAGGAATGGTTCGCCGTTTGCCGCCATATCACTGAATTCCTGGACGGCCCGCAAAAAGACGTCCAGGTCCGAAACCCCCCAGTCAGGATCTACGAAAGTCGGCTTGACATAATCATACCGTCCGATGAACCGCTGGACGCCTTGTCCCCGCAGGAAACCCTCCTTGTTGTCCCAAGAGAAAAGGCCGTTATAGAGGAACACATTCTGGAATCCCCGTTTGCCAAGGATGCCCGGCAACGTGAGGAACGGCTGCATCCCGAGGGGGTGTTTCATGATCCCGTCGTACTCGGGCATGTTGGGGAAGGAGCACAAAGTCCCAAACACCCCCTGGGCGGTGTGGCTGCTTACGGAAAAGGCATGGTCGAAAAGGATGCCGTTCCGGGCGAGTGCGTCGAATTGGGGTGTCGCCCCGAAGTTTGCGCCTGTGGCACCGCAAAAGCGCGCGCTGAAGCTTTCCATGATGACGACCACCACGTTCTTGGGCCGTTTCGCCACCGGGGCGCCGGTCGCCGGCGAGCGACGGAGAAGCGGGTATGTGGCTGGTTCCAGAAGCGTTTCACCAGGGAGCAAGGTGATTTCCCGCACAATGGCAAACGCTTCTTCGGGGGGCATCTTCTTCAGCCATTTCGATGAGTTCGTTCCCATGCTCATGGTGCGGATCGTATTGACGAGCAAGAAGACGCCGTTTCCGGCCATCTGGTTGGCATACGTACTTTGAGAAAAGAAGGCATCACCCCACCGTAGCGGGCTGGATCCGAGTCCACCCCTTGCCATCACGACACTCAGGAATGCCAGGATGACTGTGCCGCCGAGGCGCGGCATCCACCCGATACGCCCGGATGTCTTCCCAAGTATGCGACGACCGACCCAGACGAACGCCGCCCAGATAGCAACACAGGCAAGCATCCAGCGCACAACAGGATAACCGTGCCAGATCATACCGAAGATGATTTTGTTATGCTCCGGCTTACCAAAGAACTGGAAAGCCAGGGGCCCAAGCCGCATTTCGAACTCTTTATAGTACTCGATCTCTGCCGTCATCGCGAAGATGCTGACAAGGGCGAGAATAGCGAACGACACCAGGACGATCCCGTGCTCTCCTCTTCCCGCAGATGTTCGCCATATCGCCCAGAGGGCAAAGGGCGCCCCCAGTGTTGCTGCCATTGCGAGGTCGAATCGCAGCCCATGAACGAATGAGCCGACGATAAGGCCGGCGGTGACCTCGCCTCGCAGATACCACGTCGCCGCGATCAGAATGCCACGGAAGATCACAAAAAGGGCCGTCCACGCAAGCATGAGCATGAGGCCAGGAGCCAGCGAACGTAATAGGTCGGACAACCATTTGAGGGATCTGCTCACAGTGCCATCCTCATGGAAGTGGTTCTCATCATAATGTTCCATTACGAAAGAGGTAGTTGCCAAGAGTGGAGTAGCGTTAGGCGCCAGAGGGACTCGCTTCACTTCGGCCTACAATGCCTTTAGTAGCCTTGCGGGTCGTGCTGCAGGAAAAGGCTGTAGGCTTGCGTTCACCGAATCCCTCTGCCGCCCCTCGGCTCGTCTAATCGGAACGTATTTATGAGAACCACTTATCTATAGAGGTCGTGGGGCGGTCGGTGAATAGGAGGACAGCTAACTGAAATGAACGGCCCTGTCAATGCCCTGGCTGAATCCGGATCCACCATCTGTCGAGTTTGCCGGAGATTGAAGATCCCATGGATCTTCCTGGTAAGGAAGGGTGCTGTTTTGTATGGCCAGACGAGGCGGTGGATTTGGGTGAAACCCTGTCCGCTCGGGACTGATGCCGGGTTCATTCGCAGGGGTGAGCCCGGTGTTCAAAGGCAGGCAAAAGCACCTAAAACTGAATCTGAATCGTCTTCTTTTGTCTCTTTTCGCTCTTTACGGACAGGAAGATTTTTCCCAGCCTCCGGCACCAGGTTCGCATATCTTTCTCAAAGGCGGGATAGTCACCAAGAACTTCCATGATATCACCTGGTTGCATGTTGGGGGCTCGGGCTGTGAGCTTTAGGACCGGCTTGGGACATTTTTGCCCCATAGTGTCCAGAACGTGGACTGTCATCACGATCCCCCCTTCCTTGTTCTCTATGCCAAGAGGTCCCAGGGACAATATCTGGAATCAAGACACCTATTACGCCTTTGCCGGGCTGTGATTCCCCATGCAATGTTCCAACTGCGATAACTGTTCCGGCGTAAGGTGCAAAAACTCTACCCCACACCGCCTTATGGGTATGACGCCGAGCAGGAACTCGTTGGCGATCTGCAAATCAGAAACAGCTTTGATCCTCAGTCTGAGCAGAAAGATGTTCATGTGATCCCACAATATATCCAGTTCCAGTGGGCCATCGAGCGGTTTTTGGCCGTCCACGTAGCGAAAGGCAAGACCCCCTCTGCTAAGGTCCACTATTTGAACCCCTTTTGTGAAGTCCGGTCCGAACAGAACGGCATCCGTTCTACCGGATAGGGGGACCCGCCTGTATCTACGTCGCTCAATATCCTGCATGATGTGGATCGTTCAGCCCTTTCCCCTTTGTGACATCGAAGGTGGCATTGACGGGCGCTCGGTGTCCCAGCGTCTTCGGGACAAAGGCTGCGAAGCTCACCGGCATTTTTCGTGTCTCTTGGTTCGACATGGCCCTCTCTATTCTTTTTCGTCCGGGAGGGGAATCCGGGACCGGGGTCGGTGTCTCATCCTATATCCAAATTATAAATGCGGTGAGGTCACGTGTTGCCACCGGCCCCAGACTCGTCCACTCCATGATGGGCATTATAAGTTCTCGCCACGAGGCTGCGGTATCGGATTTTTCCTGATTTTTTTGTAGGATTCTGGCCGATGCCTTTGTAGGAATTTGTCCTACAGTGAGGGGGCCCCCCGCGCCCGGGAGACCGTTAGGATGATTCTGGGAAGAAAGCCCTTCCTGGGCGACCTCTCAGGGAATGACTAACAACGTACAAGAGTCTGAAATCTTTCTATTTTATTTTGTCACTCCTCCAGATGGTACTTAATCGCATAGTGCATGATTTCCGCATTGTTCTTCATGCGCATTTTCTCAAGAATGCGGGATCGATACGTGCTGATTGTCTTGATGCTCAGAAAGAGTTTGTCTGCAATGTCTTTAAGGGTTTCCCCCCTGGCGATCATGCACATAACCTGATACTCACGGTCTGACAGCGTCTCATGGACTGGTCTTTCGGCATCCGCTTCCAAATCGTACACCAGTTTTTCGGCCAGGGAAGAACTCACATATTTTCCCCCTGCGGACACCTTTCGTATAGCCGAGATCAATTCATCCGGAACACTCTCTTTCGTCAAATAGCCTGAAGCGCCGGCCTTCAAAGCCCTCACAGCGTATTGTTCTTCAGGATACATGCTCAGCATGAGAACCGGGAGCCTGGGTTTTTCAGCTTTCAATTCTTTGAGAATGTCTAGGCCGCTTCTTCCCGGCATGGCGATGTCCAACAGGACCACATCCCAGTCGTCCTCACGAATGAGTCTCAGGACTTCACGACCATCAGCCGCCTCTCCGGTGACTTCCATGTCGGATGTTTCCCTAACAATCTGTTTAAGACCTTCTCTTACGACGGCGTGATCATCGGCAACAAGGATCTTAATCATCAGATTCTCCCTGTCTTTACGATCCGGACGCCGCGATCGTCACGGATCGGACGAATCGTTTGGATCAAAGCCAGGTCCGATACGCCCGAATTGTTCAGGAGTCCAACTGTGGGCCTTCAAGATGGTGATGCGTGTTGACGGGAATGCTCACCTTCACGGTTGTGCCCTTATTAGGCGCCCCGGTAATGTCCACTTTACCTCCCCACACATAGGCACGCTCCCTCATTCCGACCAATCCGAAAGCTCTTGGATCGGACACCTCTTTTTCGGCAATCCCCGTACCATTATCCGTGACTCTTAGGATCAGTTTATTGTGTTTCAGCGTCAGGTTGACTTTCACCTTCGATGCGTTGGCGTGACGGGCGATATTGGTCAAGGTCTCCTGGAAGATTCGGAAGATCGTTGTGGCAAGGTTTCGATCCAGGACAATATCGTCCGGTTTGAAGCTGACGGCACATTGAATTCCCGAACGGTTCTGAAAGTCTTCTGCTTGCCATTCAATGGCTGCGGTGAGGCCGAGATCATCCAGCAAACCAGGCCTCAATTCAGAGGAAATCCTCTGCACGGATTGAATAGACGTATCGACCAGTTTCATCATGGCGGTGGTTTTTTCGGCCAGTGCTTCCTGGCCTTTCGGGAGCTTCTTATTCAACCAGGACAAATCCATCTTCAAAGCCGTCAAGGTCTGACCGAGGTCGTCGTGAACCTCTCGGGCGATACTCGTTCTTTCCTGCTCTCTCGCGGACTGAAGGTAGGCAGAGAGATTTCGCAACTGTTCTCTGGACTTTTTCAACTCATCTTCGGCCTTGACCCGCTCCGTGATGTCCCGAACCAGACAGCAGACCACCTCCCGGCCGGCCAGGACGAATGCACTGGCAGAGATCTCGGCAGGAAATGTCGTGCCGTCTTTTTTCTTGTGATGGAGGACAGGCCCTCTGGCAAATTCATTGACGAGCATCTGTCTGATCAAGGCATCGCACTTTTCCGGTTCCGCTGCAATCTTGTGGTAATTCAGCTGTAAAAATTCCTTCTTATTATAACCATACAGACGCAAAGCGCTATCATTGAGGTCGATGAACCTTCCTGTGGTCCTGTCTGAAATCATCACGGCATCGGGAACAGTCGCAAAGAGCCGTCTATATTTCCTTTCACTCTCCCGCACGGCTTCTTCAGCCAGCTTCCGCTCAGTAATATCTTTAGACACCACAGTGACGGCGATGACGGCGCCCGCTGGTTCTCTGACCGGGCTCAGAGTTCTCAGGTAGTGTCTTTCGTCCCTTGAGCTCATGTATTCATGCCAGAGGGATTTTCGGGCTCGGAATACCTCCGCCACCTTCTCTATAAATTCTCGGGTCTCTTCTTGGGAATGGCATTCACTGTATGTCTTTCCTATGATGTCAGTGATCGGTAGTTCCAGCTTTGACAGGTGCCGGTTGTTCATGAAAAGATATTTGCAGTCTCGATCCACCAGATAAATGGAGTCTTCGGTCGATTCGACAAGCGAGCGATACTTCTGTTCTGATTCCTGCAGTGCCTTTTCGATTTCCCTCCTCTTGGTGATATCCTGTCCAATACAGTACACAATCATTTCGTCTGATATGGTCAGGGGAACGACATTGAGCAAAAGCGTCTTTGTTTTGCCCTGGACAAAATAGTCCGTTTCAATCGTGCCGCGCCCCATAAGGGGGGTAAGCCCGTTTTGCGGCCGTTCCGCCTGCCCCGGGGGACTGAAATGCCAGGCCACGCTTCCGATAAGTTGTGTTCGATCGGACTCCAGAAAATCGAACGCTGCCTTGTTTGCATCCAGGTACCGTCCCCACTTATCCACGATCATGACGGGATTGAGGGCTTCTTCAAACAGCGTGCGGAGCCTTGCCTCGCTGGCCTGCAAAGCGGCTTCTGCCTGTCTCCGTTCGGTGATGTCTCGTGCCGTTCCAAATGTGCCGACGATCTTTCCGCCGCCGTCCTTAAGGGGTTGATTCTTGAAATGGCAGCTTTTGCCATTGCTGAAGGTGAGCTCACATTCCGGATTTTCCCCCCTGAGTGTTTGTTGATAGGCGTCGCGGGCCACTTGCTGGCTTTCTTTTGTGAGGAAAGGGAAAAAAGATGTTCCCAGGACCCTGTTCATCGAAACGCCGGTAACGGTTTCCACCATTTTGTTAACGTAGGTTATCTTACCAGAATCATCGGTTTCATAAGCGATGTCACCCAAGTTGTCCAAAAAGGTTCTGAACCGTTCCTCGCTTTCCCGGAGCGCGTCTTCCACACGTTTCCGTTCAGCAATCTCTTGTTTGAGCAGTTCGTTCGCTGCCTTAAGCTCGGCGGTTCGCTCTTGAACCCGAATTTCCAATTCATCGTGAGCCTTTTTCAAGGCATCCTCGGCCTCTTTCCGTTGGGTAAGATCGGTCAGCACACCCTGCAGGCCGACGCAACGATTCTCCATCATGACAGGCTGGCTGGACGTGCGAACCCAGCGGACCTCGCCCAACTTTGTCAATATCCGGTACTCGCTGGGTTCAATATCGCCGGCAAGCGCTTCCTGAAACCGTCTGTTTATGGCGGGCACATCTTTCTTGTGGACAAAATCGCTGAACGGACGGCCGACAATCTCTGACGGTCGATATCCGGTCACTGATTCTATGACAGGGCTGATATATGTGACGCTCCCGCGCTCGTCTGTGGCATAGATCACGTCATTGACATTTTCCACCAGGTGGCGATATTTCTCCTCGGATTCGCGCAGGGCTTTTTCGGCCCGCTCCCGCTGCGAAATCTCTCGGGCCACACTCTGAATCATCTCGTTGGTGACTTTTTTCAAAGATTCCAACAATTCCACTTGTGAAGACCCATAGATCCGTGCACTCAAGTCGCCTTCTGAGACCCTATGCAATGCATCAAAATGCTCAGCCAGGCCTATGGCAAACTCGTGCGAAAGATCAACAATTTCCCCCAGGTTGTTGGCGGTCAAATTGACCATGTGTTTCAACTTGGTAATCAGTTCAAGTTTCGAACTCTCCGGTATTCTGACCAGGGGGTCTCCCGAGGATATCCTGTTCAACGCCTGGAAGACTTCAGACAAGCCCAGCGCCAACTCCATGCTGGTCTCTTCCAGCTCGCGATCCCGTTCTTCGACCATCCGTCCGTATTCTTTGAACTGTTGATGGACGACTCGCAGCGTCTCCCCCAAGGAATCGAGATCAACGTTGGCCTGAAAGGGTTCGCATTCGAGACACATCTCTATCTTTTCCAAGAATTTTCCCTGAATCTCATTTCGACAATGGGTTCCGGAGACGAGCCAGCAAACAGTCTCCTTCATCTCGTAAACCGGACATGACGTCTCAGTACAATCGAAAAACTTCCAGCACTTCATTTTTTTGTTCATTTTTTGTTTCTTCTCCCCGACATGCTCAAGGATAGAAAGGGTCTTCCTCGCCCCTATGTGCTCAAAATAACAAAGCCAAGCTCAGATTGCAACTGTGGGTCCCCATCCTTCGTCAACTGCGGTCGATCTCGATGGAGGCTCTCAAGAATACCTTCCGACAGGCAAGGGCGAAAAACTGGACCGATCTCTTTTTTTGGCAACAGCCCGGGGGGAACGGAATGTCGTATGAAGGATACTGGACGCGGCGAAGGGGCAGGATCGGGGCTGGGTCTCTCGTTCAGCCCAAAAAAAAGAAACCCCCGACAGGCACCGGGGGTTTCTTATCAAAGTCACGAGGATGTCCGCTTATTCGCCACGGAGCGGCACCCCTGCGGTAATCTCTTTATAGATGTCGTCCTGCCAATCTTGTGACCAGACTTTCTTCCATTTGCCGTCTTCCATCACGAAAAGCTCATTGGCCTTGACAGAATTAAACTGGGCCGACATCATGCCGTCCACCTTGACCATTTGATTCAAATGCCTGGCTAGTATGGCTCGGTCGATATTAGGCAGGAAGTAGTATGTCCCAGCTTTTACATGGAGCACAAAGACCCTCTCGGCGGCGATCATCGGATCTTCTTTGCCGACAGGACAGACTTTGCCTTGGGTTACACAGCTAAAGCCCTGAATAGAGCCTTCATATGTAGCCCCTATTGCCAATGCTGGCATTAAAACCAACACACAAATCACGATCGGCATCCACTTTCTCATCGTTTTCCTCCCTTTTTTAAGTACCTTGATCAAAACAAAACGAAAAAATTCATCTGGCCCCCATTTCTCAAACGATCTGACCTCTCACCCCCTTTCAATAGATTCTCAGTAAGCTTTCCGTTTTTGTATGGACGGTCTGTCAGCTCATATAGGAATAACCAGCCTTATTTTTAGCAAAATAGCACCCATGCCGTACGAAGGCTATGGGGTGAATACTGTATTTCAAAAAAAAAAGCAATATATTTTTTTAATAAAAATCGCGCATTCCAACAAAGGGGTCAACAAAACCCTCCGGCCATTAGGATCAGAATCGGCCTTCCGCGGGTTCTTGTCTCTATAAGATGCCCCCTGGAGGATGGCTACCTGGCAACAAGGCCTCTTTCCAGGGCAAAAGCGGTCAATGCAGAGGCATTATGGAGGTCCAACTTCTGCATGAGATTGGCGCGATGCTTCTCCACGGTCTTGACACTGACGCAAAGGTACTCGGCAATTTCTTTGTTTTTGAACCCTTCAGCAATTAACTTGAGTACCTGTTTCTCCCGCGGCGTGAGCGTTTCCCGGGCCGGACTAGGCTTGGCGCTTTTCTTTCCTTCCAAATACCCCTGAATAACCTTTTCTGAAATCCCCGGGCTCAGATAAGACTTGCCACTCAATACGGTCGCGATGGCCATCATCAATTCGGCGTGGTCGGCATCCTTCAAGACATACCCGTCGGCGCCGGCTTCCAGAGCAGCCAGGATATACTCCTCCGCTTTGTGAACCGTCAGGGCTAAGACCTTTGTCTCGGGAACACGTCTCCTGACCTCATGGATGGCATCCAGTCCGTTCATTCTGGGCATGGACAGGTCCATCAAGACAAGGTCCGGAGTAAACCTCTCAACACACCGGATGGCATCCTGGCCGTCCGCCGCCTCCCCCACCACCTCGAAGTCCGGGTGGGAGGAGATCAGGGCCCGAAGTCCTTCTCTAAGGATCGTATAGTCTTCGGCAATGACGATGCGTTTTTTCTCCTTGGCTCTTCCCGTGGTCCGACCCCCTCGTCTCATACCACCCAGACCGAAAATAAGGTCTTATCATAACGTAAATACAGTCTATACCCCATTTACCACGCCAAAGAGCTCCGGTAAAGAATAAACCGCACAAATCATGTTAACCCCTGTAGGCTTTTGCTTGATGCTGGCAAGGAACCATCCGTATGTTCAAGATTCTGATCGTCGAAGACAACGTGACTTTCCGACAATCCCTGAAGGTGGTGTTAGGCTCGGAATTTCCGAGGACGGTTGTTGAAGAGGCAGGAGACGGCGAGGAGGCGTTGCATAAGGTTGAGTCATTTGAGCCCAACCTCATCTTTATGGACATCAAGCTGCCCGGGGAAAACGGGCTCGAGCTGACAAAAAAAATAAAAGGTAGGTATTTTGGCATCACCGTGGTGATTCTTACCAGTTATGACCTGCCGGAATATCGGCACGCTGCTGAGACATATGGGGCCGACTATTTTGTTTCAAAAGGCTCATCGTCTCGTGAAGAGATCCTGGCATTGGTCAGATCCGTGCAGGCCAGCGGGGGCGATTCAACGTGAAGATTCCCCGACCCGGAAGGCCGAGAGGCTTGACGTGTCCGGAGAAGGGACCGTTAGGCGAGATTGGAGAAAGCTACAACCATGATCGTGATGGGACAGCCCTGAAAGATGTCCGGCATGGGTCAGGCTATCCGAGAATGCCTGGCCCGGGCCGCGGACGTGACAACCGGGAGGATGGTATGGGAGCGAAGCGTAGACCAATTCACAGAGCAGGCGTCAGGAATGTCCGTTGTCCGGTGTACAAGAGCTGCCTGGATCACGCAGCAAAGCACTATTGGCAGTTTTGGGATTGTTCAGAGTGTGCTTACAAGTTGGCCCATCAGCCGATACGCGTCGACCCAACGAGCCACAGCTTTGATCCGCGCTGTGAGATGGCTTCGGGTATGAGGCCCTACTAGGTCGAAAAGTCATTACCCTGATACCATTGAGGTGATTTATTCCGGCCCCCTGCTTCATCAAATAGCAAAAAGTGAAGTCTGCCTGCCCTTTCGGGCAGCGACGGCCACCGAAGGCAGTTGACAACGGTCTTTGAGGTTCTATATTTGATAATAATTATCAGTATTGTTACTGTAAATTTATTGACATGTTAGTCCTTCGAAATGAAGTTTAGAATGACTCCCCAGCGGGAGGTAATCCTGCGAGAGATTGAGAGGGCGAATTCTCATCCAACGGCAGATGAGATCTATGGCATGGTTCGAAAGCGATTGCCCCGTATCAGCCTTGGAACCGTTTATCGAAACCTGGAAATTCTTTGCCGGCTTGGCATGATCAATAAAATCGAGGTCGGGGGGGGGCAAAGGCGATTCGATAAGAAGACGGAAAACCACTACCATGCCCGTTGCCTCAACTGCGGCCGCGTGGACGATTTGCCACTGGAACCGCAAACCTCTATGGAACAAACCATTGAAACCCTGACGGGTTATCATATCACAGGACATCGAACGGAGTTTATTGGTCTATGCCTGAAGTGTCGGAAAGGGCATGGAAAAGGGCTGCGAACACGGGCTGAAACAAAATCCCCCGAGAAAGAATAGGAGGTCTGTCAATGGCGGAAAGGCTGCAGGTATTTAAATGCGAAGTCTGTGGGCATATTGTGGAGGTCATCCATGCGGGTAAGGGTGAGCTGGTGTGTTGCAACAAACCGATGAAGCGGCTTGTGGAGGGGACGGTTGACGCCGCCCTGGAAAAACATGTGCCGGTGATGGAAAAGACCGAGGAAGGCATCAAAGTTAAAGTCGGCAGCATTCCTCATCCCATGCAAGAGACGCATTATATAGAGTGGATTGAGCTGATCGCAGACGGCCTGGCTTATCGCCGGTTTCTCAAACCGGGGGATGTGCCGGAAGCCACCTTCAATATTGACGCAAAAGAGATCGTCGCGCGTGAATACTGCAATTTGCATGGCCTGTGGAAAAGTTAGTGTCCATCCATAAATGGCCCTTTTTCCGATGAACAGCGTTCTCCGCGGGTTTATGTCTGCGGAGTACGACGTGTACACCTCGACGAAAACCCTTGTGCGGCCTTGTTCATCGAAAAAACTGCTCATTTCTGAATTGGACACAACGGGTGCCATTTTGGACATGTGGATGGGCACGAGTTAGTTTTTTGCATGCGACAACTTGAGGGCGCCGCAAGTGCTTAGGAAATGTGCAATTCAGGGAGGCGGACAGTACGGAGGACGATGAACCGCCTATGCGACTCTTGATACGCATATCCAGTCTGTTGATCGTGGTTATCTGTTCGCAAGGGGTCTTTGCAGCTGGTGGGCCAATCAGTGAGGAGACGGAGATATGTCTCGGATGTCATGTGAGGACTCACCCGGGCATTGTGGCGGACTGGAAGGCGGGCCGGATGGCCAAGATTACGCCGGTGGTTGCCCGGAGCATGGTTGCGGTGAAAAGGCGGGTTTCTTTTCAGGAGATGCCCGATGAGCGGGGTCGTGTTGTGGTCGGCTGTGCGGAATGTCACACCCTGAACGCTGATAAGCACCCTGATACCTTTGAGCACAACGGCTATCAGGTCCATGCGGTCGTCACCTCGAAGGATTGTGCAACTTGTCACCCCGTTGAAGTGGAACAGTACGGCAAGAACCTTATGTCTGAGGCCTTTGGGAATCTGGCGAACAATGTGGTTTATCATGGCCTGGAAAAAGCGGTGAATGGCTTTCAGATTTTCGGGGGAACAAAGACATCCCTCCAGGATCCGGACGCGGAAACCAGCGCTGATTCCTGCTACTTCTGTCACGGCACGGTGGTGGAGGCCAGGGGCAGTGAGGTGAGGAAAACAACGCTGGGAGAGATGACCTTCCCCGTGCTTTCCGGCTGGCCGAATCAGGGTGTCGGCCGGGTGAATCCTGATGGAAGTAAAGGGGCTTGTACAGCATGCCACACGCGGCATCGGTTTCCCATTGAAATGGCTCGGAAGCCTTACACGTGCTCGCAATGTCACAAGGGGCCGGATGTGCCGGCCTACAAAGTGTACGGCGTAAGTAAGCACGGCAACATTTTTGCCAGTCTGGCGACGGACAAGGGATGGGATTTCGACCGCGTGCCCTGGACCGTCGGAAAGGACTTCACCGCACCCACATGTGCCGCGTGCCACGTCAGTCTTGTTGTGGGAGAGGACGATTCGGTTATTGCCGAGAGGACCCATCAGATGAATGACCGTCTTTCGTGGAGGATATTCGGGCTGATTTACGCGCACCCCCATCCGCTCTCTCCGGATACGACGATGATCCAGAATAAGGCTGGGTTGCCGTTGCCCACGGAGTTGACCGGGGCGCCCGTAAAAAAATATCTGATCGACGCTCAAGAGCAGGAAAACAGACGGAAAACCATGAAAGCGGTCTGCTCTGCCTGTCACACTCAGGGCTGGGTGGAGGGACACTTCGCCCGGTTTGAGAACACGGTCAAGACAACCAACAGTATGACCCTGACCGCCACCCAGGTGCTCCTTTCCGCGTGGGACCAGGGGGCGGCGAGGGGACTTGCCCAGGGGCAGAGTATCTTCGATGAGGCGATTGAAAAGAAATGGGTCGAGCAGTGGCTTTTCTTTGCCAATTCGACCCGTTATGCCTCAGCCATGGGTGGGGCTGATTATGGGGTTTTTGCCAACGGTCGATGGTCCATGTCGAAGAACATCCAGGAGATGCTCGACTGGATGGCCTTCAAATCAAAGCAATAAGGGGGGAAGGGGCGGGTGCCCTGTCGGAGGGCGGTGTGGTTCACACTCAGGAGGCACGCCGGTCAAATCGCACATCATTATCATTACAGGAGGTCATCATGAAACGGACTCAGATTGATTGCCTGATCGTCATTGGGATCTTTCTTTTGATGTTAAGCCCCAGCCTGGTTTCGGCCGCCTCGCCGCCACAAAAAGGGGACTTGTTGCCGGAAATGAATCTTCCTATCCCCGAGGATCCTGCCTACAGAAGCTACCTCGGCCTGACCGGCCAGGGTCTTTTTAAGATACCGCAGATCAAGGCCCAGGTTGTTCTTGTAGAAATCTTCAGTATGTACTGTCCTGCCTGCCAGCGGGAGGCCCCCCGGGTCAACGCGTTGTACAAAAACATAGAAGCCAACCCCAAAAGCAAGGGAAAGATCAAGATCATCGGCATCGGCGCAGGCAATAGCCCCTTCGAGGTCAATGTGTTCAGAGAGAAATACGACGTTCCTTTTCCCCTGTTCGCTGACACAGATTTTGCCATCCATAAGTGCCTTGGGGAAGTCAGGACGCCTTATTTCATCGGGGTCAAGATAAAGGCGGACGGAAACCATGAGGTTTTTTATTCGGTGCTGGGCGGCTTTAAAAACGCCGAGGACTTTTTAGATCAACTCCTTGTTTTGTCGGGACTAAAGTAGGAGGTTTGAAATGAGAAAACATGCCTTTTTGATTGTTGTATGGGGTCTTATGCTGATTTTTGCCGTGGCCACAACAGCCAGTAGCCGTTCGGAGGCATTCAAGGAAAATATATTCAATCCGGGACACTTGAAGCCCATAGACAGCGTGTTAAAGGTTAAGGTGGGCGAGCGGGCCCCGGATTTCACCCTTCCAAGTATTTCAGGGGAAAAGATTTCACTCAGTCAGTATATGGGGAAAAAGAATGTGGTTCTCTCTTTTGTCCCTGCAGCATGGACGCCTGTTTGCTCGGACCAGTGGCCCGGCTATAACCTTATAAAGGATGTGTTCGATCAGCATGATGCGATTCTTCTTGGAATCACCGTAGACAATATCCCCACATTGTTCGCGTGGACCAGGCAGATGGTGCCGGAAGGTGAGGAGCTGTGGTTCTCGGTCCTTTCCGATTTCTTTCCTCACGGGGCTGTGGCCGACAGATACGGCATCCTACGCTCGGACGGGGTTGCTGAACGAGGCGTCTTTGTCATCGACAAGGCCGGCGTTATTCGCTACATCGACGTCCACGATATTAACGACAGGCCATCCCTTGAAAACCTCGTCAAGGAGCTGGAGAAGCTTAAATAGGGCCATTTATAGTCTTCAGGCCTCTCCGCCTGGGGAGAGGTCTTTCTTTGTCCTGTGGGAACGCGCGGCCGTGGATTCGCTGATCGCGGCCTCCAATGCCTTTAGCCGGTTTGCACAGATCGTTGCAGGACATGGCCGTAGGCCTGCGTTCAGCGAAGCCACTTGCCGCGATGAAATTTTGTTTCAAACCGTTTATAACATAGGCGCTCACACATAGAATCAAGCTTTAGACGCTGTGGCTACGAGTTCTTCGCGAGAAGAGGGGTGCGAAATGACCACGCCGCGACACTGTCCCGGTTTTCAACAGTTTAAGCATCTGCAGTCCTTTGTCTGCAAATGCCCCAACTGCGGAAGAGAAAAAGAGGTTTTCTCGGACGAGTTTGACCGAAAGCACACCTGCAAGGGGTGCGGTCAAGAGATTGATTTCACGCAGTGCAGCCTGGATGGCGAGGCATAACCACTTTGGATGTTGGACGGGTGGCCGCGTGAGTTCGGCGGACGAAAAACCCATGAGGGCTTCAAATCGTTTGGCTTCTGAAAAAAGCCCTTATCTTCTTCAACACGCACAGAATCCTGTGGACTGGTATCCGTGGGGAGAAGAAGCTTTTGAAAAAGCCAGGAAAGAGGACAAGCCGATCTTTCTTTCCATTGGGTATGCCACCTGTCACTGGTGCCATGTCATGGCACACGAGTCATTTGAAGACCAAGAGGTGGCCGGGCTCTTGAACCGGTATTTTGTCGCCATCAAGGTCGACCGTGAAGAGCGCCCGGATGTGGATAAGATTTACATGCACGTTTGCCAGGGCTTGACGGGGCATGGGGGATGGCCGTTATCCATTTTCATGACGCCCGAAGGCAAACCGTTCTTTGCGGGTACGTACTTTCCCAGGGACGGTCGTTTGGGGATGTCTGGTTTCCTGGATGTCTTGGGCCAGATCGCCCGCCTGTGGGAAAATGAGCGGGAAACCATTTTGAAGTCGGGCGAAGCGATCACAGACTCCATTCAGCCGGAATCGACGCCGCAAGGGGCGGTCAATGTGGCGGACGTGGAAACTTTGAGAAAAGCTTATGCCCAGCTTTCCCGGGCGTTTGATCCGACCTGGGGTGGATTTGGTCCCGCTCCGAAGTTTCCAACACCTCACCACCTCACTTTTCTTCTCGGATGGCATAAGCGAACCGGCGATTCACGGGCCCTGGAAATGGTTGAAAAGAGCCTCGATGCCATGCGAAATGGGGGCATCTTTGATCACATCGGTTTTGGATTTCACCGCTATTCCGTGGATGAGAAGTGGCTCGTCCCCCATTTTGAAAAGATGCTTTATGACCAAGCCTTGCTCGCAATGGCCTACACGGAGGCGTATCAGGCAACAGGGAAAGAGGCATTCGGCAGGGTTGCGCAGGAAGTTTTCACCTATGTGTTGCGAGACATGACCGCCCCGGACGGCGGATTCTATTCCGCCGAAGATGCCGACAGTGAAGGCAGGGAGGGCCTCTTCTATGTCTGGACACCTCAGGAGGTGAAAAAGCATTTGGGAGAGGAAACAGGGGATCTATTCTGTCGATTTTACGGGGTGACTGAGTCTGGGAACTTCGAGGAAGATTTAAGCATTCCTCACGTCCGTGTTCCCCTGGAAACCTTCGCAGTCAGAGAAGGTTCGGATGCGAAAGCCGTCAAGACCCTTTTCGAAGATGCCAGACTGCGGCTCCTGGAAATCCGCAACCGGCGGGTTCATCCCCTTAAAGATGATAAGATTCTGACCTCTTGGAACGGCCTTATGATCGCCGCCCTGGCCAAGGGCACCAAGGTTTTTCATAATCAAGATTATGCGGATGCAGCGCGAGGAGCCGTCGGCTTTATTTTGAAAAACATGAGGACGGCCGACGGGAGGCTCCTTCGCCGCTTCCGACAGGGAAGTGCGGCCTATCCCGGCTACCTAGACGACTATGCCTTTCTCGTCTGGGGCCTGATCGAGTTATACGAGGCGGAATTTGAACTGTCCTATCTTGAGGAAGCCCTTGCCCTGAATCAGGCGATGATTGATATCTATTGGGATCAACAGGAGGGAGGACTCTACTTCACGGGGAAAGGTAACGAGCCGCTCATCGCACGCAGCAAAGACGTCTACGACGGCGCGCTGCCTTCCGGCAATTCGGTTGCCGCCCTGAATTTCATGAGACTCGGTCGCATGACCGGAAAGGTGAGCCTGGAAGAGCGAGCAGAGATGTTGACCCGTGCATTTTCCACGCAGATTCAGGCGCAGCCGATCGCTTACACGCAGATGCTGCTTGCCCTCGATTTCATGGTCGGGCCAAGCCGGGAAATCGTGATTGCCGGTGATCCTGATCATGCGATGACCCGGGCCATGATCGAGGTGGTGCACGGGAAATTTCTGCCGAACAAAGTCGTTCTTTTCCTGCCGGATGGGGACCAAAATCACAGGCTCTTTGCTGTGTCTCCATTTCTTAAGGACATGACTGCCCAAGGGCAGACGCCTACAGCCTACGTGTGCGAGGATTATGCCTGCCAGGCCCCTATCAAGGATGCAAAAGAGCTGGCACCGGCCTTGCACTGATTGAAGAAAATAAGTGATGCTTGGCGGTTTTGTAGAAGTGGTTCTCCTAATAATGTTCCGTTACGAAAGAGGTGTTGGGCCAAGAGTGGAATAGCGCCCCGCGGCTCGTCCAGTCGGGACGTATTTATGAGAACCACTATGGAAGCACCATCACGAAAACACAAACCCTTTCGTGTTTTCGTGCGGTGAGTGAGAAAAAATAAAAGGGAGGTTTGGTCATGGACAAGAAAACACTGATCGACAGGTTGAACAAGGATCTTGCCGACGAGCATGCGGCGATTATCCGCTATCTTGTGCACGGTTGGATGGAAGGAGAAGATACGCCGTTAGGTTCCAGCCTGATTTCCATTTCCAGGGAAGAAATGTGGCATATGCACTGGCTCGGTATGATCATCGGCGAGTTGGGCGGGGAACCCAATTTCACGCCGGCCCCCTATCCCTATGACCCAACAAGCCGGGCAACCATGCTCAAGTCATACGTGGAATATGAAGAGAAGCTGATCCCTCATTACAACGGAGAAGCGGATCAGGTTGATGATCCCCATATCAAACGCGTGCTCCAGAGAGAGGCCTGGGAATCGGCGATCCACGCAAGAAAGTTCCAGAGAAAGCATGACAAGTTAAGCCCCGAGGATGCCGCCGGCGTCCCTGGGGGAGAAAGCAAGCTGCCGAAGGCACTGCTGGATAAGCTGCAGGCCGAGGTCACAAGCAAATATACGGAGATGTTGCAGCATATCCGTACTTCCTGGGTATTCCAGAGAGAGGATGGGCTGGGCTGGAAACTCATGGACCAGGCGATGGAAAAGATGAAACAGCTTGCGCACCTTGCAGAGCATATCGCAGAAGACGGTGGTGCGCCAAAATTCAAACCTGGAAAGATTGAGACAAGCAGCGCCATAGGGCATGCCTTGAAAAAAGCCCTGGAAGATGTCCGGGCCGCCCGCGGACGGCACCTGCCGTTCAGGGAAGATCCGGAGGTTAAGAAGCACTCGGGACTGGTGATCAACATGGATTTGACCGTCCAGCAGGAGGCATACCAGGCGGAAGCGTTGCAAGACTGGATCAAGAAATAGTCTACCCTACTTACCCGCCTTCGCCAAGAGGCGTCTTTTTTGAAGGGCATGCTTCCCGGGCGGAAGCGGAACGCTCAGACAGGAGATGAGCCATGTTACAGGTTGAAGATTTACAGGTGAAGCTCGGCGACAAACAGATCTTGAAACATATCGATCTGGAAATTAAGCCGGGTGAAACCCATATCTTGTTCGGCCCGAACGGATCCGGGAAGACGTCTTTGCTGATGACGCTCATGGGTTATCCCCAGTACCGGGTCACAGGGGGAAAGATCGTCTTCAAGGGGGAAGATATCACCCATATGCCGGTCAACGAGCGAGCAAGGTTAGGCATCGGCATATCTTACCAGAGGCCACCGACAATCAACGGCGTGAAGACAAGGCAGATGGTTCAGATTTGTGCCGGCAGGAAGCTTGACGCCGATGCTTTGGCGGCCAAGGTCAACTTTTCGGAATTCCTGGAGCGTGACATCAACGCCGGATTTTCCGGAGGTGAAATCAAACGCTCCGAGCTTCTCCAGTTAATGGCTCAGGACCCCGACCTGCTCTTATTTGATGAGCCCGAATCCGGTGTGGACCTTGAAAATATTTCCCTCATAGGGCACACGATCAGCTCCTTGCTTCAACGGGACTTCCAGGTGAACACCGAGAAGTCTTTGAGGGAGCTTCACGAAGAACGCACCAAGATGGGGCTGATCATCACCCATACCGGATTCATTTTGGATTACGTGACGGCAGACAAGGGACAGGTTCTATACCAGGGCGAACTGACCTGTACCAGTAACCCTCGCGAGATATTTAGGTGTATCAGTCAGGTCGGATATGAGGAGTGTGTGCGATGCGCGAGCTAGACGAAAAGGCCCAACAGGCCAGGGAGAAAAAAGCGGCTCTGGGGCAGGACATTGATCTTCAGGCCTACCAGACGGAACCGGTATCCCACGGCTATGTGGAGGATCTGCGGACTTTGTCCGAGGATGATAAGAAACGGATGATCCTGGCGGGGGTCGATGCGGATGAGAGAGGCCGATCGGGCACTTACATTCAAAAAGACAGCGCAGTGATCCATTCCCGGTCAAAGCAAGAAGGCCTGGAAGTATTGCCCATTAAGAAAGCCTTACAGGAGACTGACTGGATACAGGATTACTACTGGAAGCTGGTCGGCGTGGACACGGACAAATACACGGCAAGAGCCCAGCTGGCCTTGCATGACGGCTATGTCATCCGGGCTCTCCCGGGCAGTAAGGTCATTTATCCGGTGCAAGCGTGTCTCTATCTGGAAAAAGAGGGGCTGAGCCAGAACGTCCACAATATCATTATTGCCGAGGAAGGCTCAGAGCTGCATATCATCACGGGTTGTGCCACAGCGGCTCACTTGCGACGGGGCCTTCACGTAGGCATCTCTGAATTCTTTGTCAAAAAAGATGCAAAACTCAGCTTCACCATGATTCACAACTGGGCGGAGGAGATGATGGTGCGGCCCAGATCGGTGGGACAGGTTGAGGAGGGCGGTCTTTTCTTAAACAATTACATTTGCATGAAACCGGTGAAGTCTCTTCAAATGTATCCGACCACGCATTTGGTTGGGAAAGACGCGGTGGCGCGGTTCTACAGCCTGCTGGTGGGGAGCCCGGGCTCTGAAATGGATGTCGGGGGCCGCATCTTTTTGAAAGCACCGGGGACGAGAGCTGAGATCGTCGCGCGAGCGATCACCAACGGCGGGAACATCGTTGCCCGTGGGGATTTGATTGGTGAGGTCCCTGGGATTAAGGCCCACCTGGAGTGTCGGGGTCTCATCCTCAATGGCGGGTCGATCCATGCCATACCGGAACTGAACGGCAAGGTCGACGGCGTGGAGATGTCCCATGAAGCAGCCGTGGGAAAGATCGCTCAGGACGAAATTCTGTATCTGATGTCTCGCGGTCTGAGTGAGGATGAGGCAACCTCAGCCATCGTCCGTGGTTTTCTGAGCGTGGATATTCCGGGGCTTCCGCCCCAGCTCAAAGCTGAGATTGACCGGGCTGTGGATCAGAGCGATCAGGACATGATGTAGGGCTTTCTCGGAACCACTATGGTGATTGGCGCAGAAGCATCTTTTATTCGGGCCGTTTTGTTCTGGGGAGGACTGCTTTTTTTTCTCCTTTTGGAGTTCATCGTGCCTTACAGGCCGAGTTCGGTTTCAAAGCTTAAACGATGGTTGAACAATCTTGGGATCACGGCCTTTAACACCCTGGTTCTCCAACTGTTATTTGCGGGACCCATTGTTTCAACCGCAGCGTATGTGACCACCCATCAGCTGGGCGTGCTCAATATGGTCGCCGTACCGTCTTGGGCCAAGCTCGTGATTACGGTGAGCTTCATGGATTTCATGTTGTATATCTGGCATCTTTTGAACCATGAAGTGCCTTTTTTTTGGCGATTTCACCGGGTGCACCACAGTGATCTCAATTTGGATGTCTCTTCAGCGACACGATTTCACATCGGTGAATTGGCCATCTCCGCGATCATTAAGATAGCGCTCATCTTTCTACTCGGGGCGAGCCTCACCGGGGTCGTCATTTTTGAAAGTGCACTTGTCCTGTGTGCTCAGTTTCATCATAGCAGCCTGAAGGTGCCGGGGTGGTTTGAGAGGATATTCTGGATTCTCTTTGTGCCGCCATCGATGCATCGAATTCACCATTCGGTGATTATCAAAGAGCGGGATACGAACTACGGAACGATTTTTTCCATCTGGGATCGGTGGTTGGGCACCCTGTTGCGTGGCGTGGACCAGACAAGGATTCGGATCGGTGTGGGTGCCTACCGGAAGCCTGAAGAACTGAATTTTCATCACTTGCTCATCATGCCGTTAACGCGGCCTATCAAGTAGAGGCGCGTGAATGCCTTTTCGAGGAGGTTAATATGGAAGAGCACCTCAGGCCGGAAATGTCAGGAACTGTTCGACTACCGAGGATTGGCGAACCAGCGCCTGGATTCGAGGCCGAGACCACGCTCGGGACCATCCGGCTCGAGGATTTCCGGGGAAGCTGGCTGATACTCTTTTCTCACCCCGCGGATTTCACGCCCGTGTGCACCACGGAGTTTGTTGCTTTCGCGGAGATTCACGAAGAATTGCGAGAGCTTGGCGTTGAATTGATGGGGTTGAGCATCGACAGCGGCTACGCCCACATCGCGTGGATTCGGAATATCGAGGAGAAATTCGGTGTCAAAATCCGGTTTCCGGTCATAGCCGATCTGGACAGAAAGGTCGCCACCTTATACGGCATGATCATGCCCGGGGAAAGCAAGACCGAGGCGTCGAGATGTGTTTTTCTGATCGATCCGAACGGCGTGCTTCGTGCCATGATTTACTACCCCCTGACGACCGGGCGCAATATGCAGGAAATCTTGCGGGTCATCAGGGCCCTTCAGACGTCGGACAAACACCAGGTGGCGACGCCGGCCAACTGGCAGCCCGGGGATCCTGTTATCGTGCCGCCGCCAAAAACCCAGGAGGGTGCCGAAGAGCGTCTAACCGAAGGCTACGATTGCAAGGACTGGTACTTCTGCAAGAAAACTCTGTAGGGATGTTTGATGGCCTGTATTAAGCCTGACGGGACCCTCACCGGCTGTGGCGAGTATTTGCTTCTTGCCATGTGGAACCCGGCGACCCCTGAAGAAGTTGCCGGAGCGTGCAAGGTGCCCTTGTTCAGAGTCCGGAGCACCATCAGACAATTCCTGGAGGCCGGACTGGTTGAGAGGCAGGGCGAAAGTTATGTGATAACTCGTAAAGGGATAGACAGAATGGAGGGCAAGAAATAGGGGGGCCGTCTGTGGCAATCGCAACATGTTCTTTGGAATCACTTCTAAAAGAAATCTTTACAGAAGGAGGACAGAACCATGCACGACAAAAAAGAATTGTGTGAGAAGATCAGATCGATCTACCCGGACATCGGCAAATGCGGCATTGACGTGGATGTTGAATTCGACAAGGCAAAAAAGGCCTGGGTTGTCGACCTCAAGAAAGACAAGCACGAGCTTAAGACACACCTGGAGATTCAGGAAGCCAACGAGTGTATGGACGGAAAGCAGTGCGTTTCCCTCGGCCTCCAGATCGCTCAATTGAGAGCGAATATAGAGAGAATGCCTTAATGGGTTGGCAGAACCAGTTATTCGATTCGGCTGGGGCAGACCCCTTCCAATAAGGGTGCCGTGCAGCCGGGCCGGTGAGGTAGGTGGTTAGTGATGAGGTGGAAGCAGTTCCTCTTGCCGGTTCGCTCTATGGATACCGAGGAGGCCCGAGTCTATATCAGCAAGCACAAAGAAGGCACGTTCACGCTCCTTGATGTTCGTCAGCCGGGCGAATACGCCAAAGCTCGCATTCCCGGGGCTAAGCATATCCCCTTGCCGGAGCTTTCGGGTCGTCTGGAAGAACTCGACCCCAAAAAGCCTACAATCGTTTATTGAGCGGCGGGGGGGCGCAGCAGGGTGGCTGCGCAGCTGATGGTCGGGCAAGGGTTTGACGAGGTGTATAACTTGAAGGGCGGCATCATGGCCTGGCAGGGTCTCACGGCGGTCGGCCCGGCCGAGGTGGGGATGGCGTTGATCAGAGGTGATGAGACAGTTTCAGATATGATTGTACTGGCCTATGGCATGGAGGAAGGACTTCGAGGGTTCTACGAAGTCACGGCTGAAAATGCCGGCGATCAAGAAGTCAGGGAGATGTTTTTGAAACTGGCTGCCATCGAAAGACGGCACCAGGAAAGACTTTTTCAGGTCTACACCGTGATGGACGGGTCGGTATCCGACATGGAGAGCTTTGAAACAAAAGTCGTGACAAAGGCCATGGAAGGGGGACTGACCCCTGAAGAATTCCTGGCCCAAAACCGACCGGTCCTTCAGACGATTCAGCAGGTTCTTGAGGTCGCTATGATGATCGAGGCGCAGGCGCTGGACCTTTATCTCCGCTATTCGCAAAAAAGCAAAGAGGAGAAAACGCGGACGGTGCTCTTTGATATCGCTGAGGAAGAAAAGGCCCACCTGGCCGCTTTGGGACGTCTTTTGGATGAGAAAGGCCGGGGCTGAGGTCCCCTGGGGGAGAGGAGACACCATGAAACACTTCGAATACCAAATAACCCACCATCCGGGCGATGCGTTCCAGGACGTGGTCTACTTTTGTTCCGACACCGGAGAGTGCACCGTGGATCAGGTGCCCGCCGACCAGAGCCGGGTTCTTGTGGGGATTCTGAATGAACAGGGGAAGGATGGCTGGGAACTCGTTCAGGTATCATTCGGCAAAGATGGTGTCATGATTTTTTGGAAACGAAAAGTCAAGGACAAGGAGAAGCAGTAAAATTCAGGAGGAATACAGACATACTACGGGGAGCATCAAATAGTATACATCTGGCAGTAGGGCAAAACCGCTCACCTGCCTGAAGTGCTTGGGGTAGAAATGTAAACAACTTTATGCTCTTCGTAGTATGAACTTTTTGGCAGTACCCATCCGGACGAAGTAAACGGCCCATGACCGGACAA
>Ga0307423_1000016_pt1 | contig 88250 bp, 77 predicted proteins | sample SalMarWE160310MG_FD_202154 | JGI IMG/M metagenome (GOLD analysis project Ga0307423, IMG submission 202154) | Salt marsh sediment microbial communities from the Plum Island Ecosystem LTER, Massachusetts, United States - WE1603-10 | ecosystem: Environmental > Aquatic > Marine > Intertidal zone >...
GACTGCGGGATCAGCACCAGCGCGACGGTGAGTCCGGAGATGAAGTCGGCACGCAGGCTCGCACTGGTGATGCTGCTCGACCAGCGGAGGAAGGGGAGCATGCGGGAGATAATGGGCTCCCTGTCACCATTGCGCTGGGTGGCCATGCAGCCGCTCCTTACCTAGAGGCACTCGAGGAGCGCAGCGATCTCATGCAGAACCTCCACGGTACGTACTACGCCGACGACCTGTTGCTCGCGCGTGACCGGGACCAGGCTCGCCCCGTCGGCTGCCATGATGCGGGCGACCTCGAGCAGGGTGGCGCTGACGTCGACGGCGCTGCCGATTGACTGCATGACATCGCTGACGGGACGTTGCGAACGCGCGCCGAGAGCCTCGACGATCGTCTTGACCTGATCAACCGGCGGCCGCTTGCCGAGGCCGAACATCCGGCGCGGTTGCAGCTCGTCGAGGATCGATGCCGGATCGAGCCCGCCGAGGAGGTCGCGGCGCCTCACCATGCCGAGGAGCTGGTAGCTTTCATTGAACACCAGCACGACGCGCGGCAGCGACCCGCGACCGGCAACGGTAAGGCCGGCGCTCTCCAGCTCGGCAATCGCCTGCCGGAGGGTGAACCAGTAGGGGATGTGCGGGTATCTGTCCAGAGGGATCATGAGGTCGCCGGCATTCTTGAGAGTCATGACGCCACCTCGCTGCCATTGCTGGCGTGCAGCAGCCGCTCGATCGTGTCGACGGAGAGGCCCGACCGTCGGGCGACCTCCTGGAGGTTTCCGGGGACGACTCCGGCGAGCCTCCTCGCATAGGCCTCGCGGAACCCGGCCAGCGCCGCCTCGAATGGCTCGGTTTCGAGGATCTTCCGCCACTCCTCCGCCTCGCGCCGCGCCCGCTGCCATCGCATGGCACGCTCGACCGTGTAGAGGATCTGTTCCTTCTTGAAAGGCTTCGTGATGTAGTCGAAGACACCCAGCGAGAGCGCCTCGACGGCGCTCTCGATCGAGCCGAACGCGGTGAGGATGATCAGCTCCTCCTCGCGCTCGTGATCCTTCAGCCACCGCAGGAGATCGAGGCCGTCCATGCCGGGCATCTTCAGGTCGGCGATGACGATGTCGAACGTGCGCTCGTCGAGGATCGACGGCACCTCGACGGAGCTACTGGTGGTGGTGATCGCGTATGGCGTCTTCTCCGAGATGATGCGCTGCAGCAGCCGCAGCATGTGAATCTCGTCATCGACGGCGAGGATGCTCTGTGGCATCTTGTACCTCCAGCTCGGGCACGGAATCCGCAGCGGGCAGGGTGACGGTGAACGTCGTACCGGATGCGGCTCCGGGATGATCGACGCGTGAAACGCTCTCGCAGGTGATCTGCCCACCGTACTTGCGGACGATCCCGTAACACAGCGACAGGCCGAGACCGGTCCCCTCGTTGACCTTCTTGGTCGTGAAGAACGGGTCGAAGATGTGTGGCCGGATGCGCTCCGGGATCCCGACCCCGGTGTCGGCGACACTTATCAAGACGGCTCCGTCCCGGGGCCGGGCGCCGACCGTCAATGTGCCGCCCGCAGCAGCCATTGCCGCTACAGCGTTGTTGATCAGGTTGAAGATCACCTGCTGAAACTCGCGTTCGTCCCCAATCACACGCGGCAGCTCGTCGGCAACCTCCATCTTGACGTCGATCTTCCGTGTCATCAGCGTGTTCTTCGCTATCATCAGGACCTTCTCGAGGCTGCGGCGGATGTCCGCCGTGTCCTCGAGCCCCTCCGTTACGCGAGCAAAGCCGAGCAGGTCCTCGACAACCTTTTTGGCGAGGTTGGCTTGGTACTCGATCGCCTGCAGGTCCTCGTGCTCTGGTGTCGACGGGTCGGTACGCTCGAGCAGGAGATCGGTGAAGCCGAGAATGACGGCCAGCGGGTTGTTGATCTCGTGCGCCACCCCGGCGGCCAGGGTGCCGATCGAGGCCAGCTTCTCGGCGTTGTAGATCCTCTGATCGAGGAGACGGCTCTCGGTGATGTCGCGGCTGATTCCGAGCACGTACCGCACGTTGCGTTTGTCATCGCGGATTGGCATGAGCTTGGTGTCGAGGCGTATCTTGGTACTGTCGAAGTGGACGGTGTGCTCGTAGGAGATGGTGCGGCTCTCCTCCAGTACGCGCTCGATCTGGCGGCGCACGAAGTCGGCATCCGCCGGTCGCAGCAGCGTGGTGAGGGGCTTCCCGATGTACGTCTCTGGAGGCGGCAGCCCCTCCTCGTCAACCACCCACGGCACCCGGGCGAGGGACACGAACAGCTCCACGGTCTTGCGGTTAGCGAGGATCACTCGGGTTTCGAGGTCGAGGATGTAGATCAGGTCGCTGGCCTGCTCGACCACCCGCCGCGAGATGCGTTCCATCTCATGCAGGTCGGCCTGGGTCCGCTCGACCTCTCGCTTGAGGCTGTGCGAGATGCGGCGTTGATAGGTCGTGATGAGCGCGCCCAGGACCACCAGGGCGGCGATCAGGACCGCCTCTGCGGCAACGTGGCGCACGAACACGCGGTGTACCGCCTGCGCAACTTCGCTCTGGGGCGCCACCACGGCGATCGACCAAAGCCCGTCCTCGGCAACGAACGGATGCTTCACCGGCGTGAATGCGATCAGCTTGGGGATCGTGCCGCGCAAGCTGCCGTGCCAGCCGCTGACGTAAGCGCCGGTGCCCTCGTGGCCGCGGAGCATGTCGTCACGCATGATGCGGTTGATGCGATCGAAACGGATCTCGGGCCGGCGGTCGTGTCGCGCCGTGAAGGCGTTGCGGCCAATGAACCGGCGGTCCGGGTGGTAGAGGAATACGCCGTTGCCGTCGATGATCCAAGCGTACCCTGTCTTGCCGGAGCGGACGGTCGTGAGAACCGACCCGAGGAGGGACGGGAGGTCGACACAGGCGGCCAGCACTGCCGGCCCCGGTTGCTCGGGCCCGGCCGCCGCGAAGTAGGTCGCCCGCACCGTGGACAGAGCCTCACCCGGTCCACCTGCTGCCCGACGCAGGAGCGCGATTGAGGCCGACTCGGGAAGCGCCGGCACCGCAGGCAGAGATGCCAGGGCGTCCGGGGCGCCGCACGCGAGTGTCACGTGCTCGGTGCCGTCAAGCGCACCGATGGCGACCATCCCGGTGTCGCGGCTGCGGGCAAGCGCCGACTCCATCGCTGACTGCAGCTGGGACCGACTGAGGCGGGCGCCCCGAGCGAGTGTGACGAGGCTGTTGAGCTCACTGCTGACGTGTGTCAGCGTCGACTCGATCTGGGCCGCTGCCTGGCGCGCGAGGACGAGCTGCTCCTGGTTGAAGTCATCGTTGATCTGCTGGCGCATGGCGCGGGCGTTCTGCCACACCAGGAGGGCGACGCCGCCGATGAGGATCACCAGCGCGACCGCGGATGCGGCGAACAGAGGTGTGGTCCCGGTGCGGGGGAGTGCGGAGCGGCGGAGACGAGCGAGAAGCGGCACGATGTCTCGCCTCAGTGACCCGGCAGGCCAAGCTTGGCAGCGATGTCGCGACGGTACCAGTCTGCAACCGAGTCGCTGGTGAGCGCCATGTCGAGCTGCTTGGTCAGGATGTTGAGGCGTCCCAGCAGCCGGAGGGTTCGTCGAATCGAGCTCGGTTCCTCGTAAGCGAGTGTCGCGTCGAGGAAGTCTCCTGCGCTGGTGCTCTCGAAACCCATCCTGTCAAGCAGCTGGACGATGAGCTTGACCCGGCGAGCTCGGCGGTCGATTGGAGCGCCACCGGCCTTGTACTGCAGGCGAACCGAGTTCCGTCCCGCGTTTTCGCTACACATCGCCTCGACGGTGGTGAAGTGGTACCCCATGCGGAGGCTCAGCAGCATGTACTCGCGGGTCAGGATCGCGAAGCTGTCCTCCTGAAACTCGGAGCCGGAAGCTCCCATCATGTGGGTTGCCATCACCGACATGAGGCCCCGTACATCGACTCCCGGCGGCCGTGGCCAGCCCTCCTCCTCCATTCCCGCCCACAGGGCGGCCATCGGTGGGCACTGCAGCTCCGCCGCGCTCACCTCGCGGCGCCCCCGGAGCCTGAGGTGGACCTCGGGGTCGAGGTGGATGATCGTCACGGGGAGCGGAATCGTTGTCTTCAGGCGGAGGCCAAGGCGGCGGGAGGAGGAGCTCTGCTGGGCCGCATCGAAAAGCTCCTCCATCGCGCGCTGGTGAGCGAATCGCGTGATGTCGTGGACGGTTCTGCAGCTCTCGATGGTGAAGTCCGGCGTCGATGGGTGAAGCAGGTTCAGGGGAGCTACGCGCGTCAGCACCTGGCGCAGAAGAGAAAAGATGGGCTCCTCCTGGAGCGACTCATACTCGATGGTGCGAGCGGCGATCAGCTCCGCCTGCTCACCGTCGTAGACCGCACCGGCCGTGGCGTCGACCGTCACCACGCGGCCCTCGACGAGACTGTCGATATCGCCCGCGCCTACCAGCATTGGAACCCCGTACTCGCGGGCGACCGTGGCCAGATGACTGGCGAGCCCGCCGACGGCGACGACTATGGCGGCGACGGAATCGAGCACCGTGACCAGGCCGGGAAGAGGCCGCGGTGCGACGATCACGGCTCGCGGCGGGCGGGTGTCGAGGTCGGACGTCGAGCGAACCAGATGAACTGGGCCGGAGGCTGCCCCGGGGCATGCCGTCGTGCCGCCGCTCAGTACGACTGCAGCCTCGTCCGCCGCAGCTGGAGGAACGGCTCCCGTGCGCTCGCCGAAGACGCGCAACGGCCGGTTCTGAAGGAAGACGAGGTGACCGCCCTCATCGATCGCCCACTCGATGTCGCGCGGCGTTCCTGAAGCGGCCTCGATGCGAAGGGCGAGCTCGGCGAGCCGCTTTGCCTTCTCCGGGGCCAGCGAGGGCCGTGCAGTCTCGAGTGCGGGGAGGGGACGTTCCTCGACGCCTCCCTTGGGACTCGAGGTGAGCTCGAATGACTGCGGGCTGACCCTCGACTCTAGGATCTCGAGATTGCTGCGCGACAGGCTTACCACGTCCGGCGTGACCGCGCCGTCGACGAGCGGAGGCCCCAAGCCGCGGATACTGTGGATCACAAGGACATCGAGTCCGGGGCGAAGTGGGTCACGGGTGTAGACGACCCCGCTCACGGTTGCAGGAACCATCTCCAGACAGCAGACGCTCATCGGGTGACCGCCGGTGGTGGCAGCCTGCGATCTGAGGTAGGCAATGGCGCGGGGGGTGAAGCGCCCGGCAACGACCTGTCGATAGCGGCCGACGACCTCCTCGAGAGGCACGTTGAGAAACGTCAGGTACTGCCCGGCGAAGGAGAGGCTCCCATCCTCACCGAGGGCGCTCGAGCGGAGGGCGACGTGAGTGCAGCCGCCCCGCCGGCTGAGCTCGGTGACCCGGTCGCGGATCTCCAGCGCGAGATCGTCGGGCACGGAGCTCGCCAGGACGAGGTCACGGATCTCCTGGCTGGCAGTCTCGATGTGTTCGAATGAGGTGAGGTCGGCGCCGTCGAGCAACGCCGCGATGCGCCCTTCGAGGTCGTTGTTAGTCATGAAATGTCGGTAGGCCCAGGCGGTGATGGCGAACCCGTCCGGTACCGGCAAGGACAGTCGTGAGCGCAACTCCCCCAACTGAGCCGTCTTGTTGCCGACGCTCCATGCGCGGCTGCCGTCAATCGCGGACAGCGGTAGCGTGAGGCTGTCCTCACGGACCTCGGGCGTGTCGTCGAGCAGCGCGTCGATCTCGGCCAGGATCTCGCGCATTCGAGCCTTGAGAGGGGCGTACCGCCGCCCCCCGATTGCTGCCAGGTCGTCCGTCATCTCATCCAGCGCTGTCTCCAACTCCGCCAACGAGGAGCTGATATAGCTGGTGTCGAACAGGTACTCTCCACGCGCCTTCTCCTCCAGGTCGGCGATGACCTTGAGGACGTGTCCGTTGTGGTCGAGCAGACGTGAGAAGACGCGGAACTTCTCGTGGATCCCGCTGTGAGCCGGAGGTGGCTCCTCGGCGGGACGGAACAGGAGGTCCCGCAAGGCGCGCAGCGCCTCGAGGGGCCGGCGGCGACCGGACGTCGCGTCCGTATCTATCGCCCGCCTCGTCATGTCGCGTCCGGATCGCCCGCGAGCGGGTTGGTGCGGAGCACAGTTAGCTTGGAGCCTTTCACGGGTATTGTGATTTCATTCACGAGCCCTGTCAAGGCCGGCAGCCTGCGCGGTTGCGGGTCGGACGGGCTCACTGCGCGCGGGGGGTGGCGAGTAGGCGGTCCGGCTTGGGCGCCGCGGGAGGACTCCCCGTGTGGTGATATGAAAAGGCCGGCGGAGGTTCCGCCGGCCGCTCAACTCCGTAGGGAGGGGACTCAGTCCGTCGCTACTCTCGGCTTCACTGCGTCGAAGTTCTTGTTGTAGACCTTATGACTCTTGTTGAAGTAGATGGCCGCGGCGCCGCCTTCGCGGCGGGGGTACAACCAGAAGTCGATGCCCCGCTCGTGCTTCTTGTTGAGGTAGTACGGGACACCGGCGACTTTCGCGACCTCATCCTCCGTCATGCCCTTGGTGACGAGGTCGAACCGCTCCTTGGTGAGATAGCGCATGTCCTCGAGCTCGGCCATCTTGTCCACCAGCGTCTGATAGGGTTGAATGCCGATCGAATCGTAGTAGGTCTTGGCTGTCTGCAGGATGTTGAGCGCCTTCTTGTAGTCGCCGGCCTTGTCCACGGCATCCTCGGCCGTAAAGATCGCCTCGTCGGAGTAGATCTTGAGCCCCTCGGCGGTCTCAGGGGCATCTGGGTGGTCGTTGAGGGCCTTGGTCAGGAACGTTGCGAGCTTCTCCTGAACCTGGTCGTAAGCGGCCGAGTTCGCCTCGACAGCTTTGGCAATCTCGTCCGGCAGCGTCGCCAGCTGCTGCTTCTGGTCGGCGTCCAGCTTCCGCTTCGGTGTTGCCTTCAGCTCGTCCAGGGTCGCTTTCATCGTCTTGACCTTGTCCCGGCTGTCGTGAAGGTTGCTCCAGAGGGTCTTAATAGTGGTCAGCTGCTGCTGCAGCTGGGTTCTTGCCTCGGCCTCTTTCTTTGCTTTCTGACCGCAACCGGTCATCAGTCCAACCAAGACCGGGATCACGAGAAAACACGTCAGGGCACGGCGTTGCATCGTGACTCCTCCCTTCGGGTTGAAGCTAGCAGAATCGCGGCCGGCTGGCAACGTCGGCTGCAGTGGATCGCTCGTGAGCGAAGCGGCGCCGGGCACCGTCGGGAATCCCTCCGCGTACTGCGACGTGGGAGCTGCGGCGATGCCCGAGGGTATAATGGCGACGCTCGAGGGGAGGAGAGAGAGCATGTCAGGCCACAGCAAGTGGAGCACGATCAAGCACAAGAAGGCTCGTGAGGATGCCAAGCGAGGCAAGGCCTTCACCAAGCTCATCCGTGAGATCACGGTCTCGGCGCGCGAGGGCGGGGGCGACCCGGAGGCCAACCCGCGACTGCGCTCGGCGGTCCAGGCCGCGAAGGCGGCCAACATGCCCGCCGACAACATCAAGCGGGCGGTTCAGCGGGGGACGGGCGAGCTCCCTGGCGTCACTTATGAGGAGGCCAGCTACGAGGGCTACGGCCCCGGAGGAGTGGCGGTGATGGTCCAGGTCCTGACCGACAACCGCAACCGGACCACCGCCGAGCTCCGCCACCTCTTCTCGAGGCACGGGGGCAACCTCGGTGAGAACGGCTGCGTGGCATGGGTGTTTACGCGCAAGGGCCTGATCCTGATCCCGAGCGAGGGGGCCCCGGACGAGGATGAGCTGATGGAGATCGCGCTCGAGGCCGGCGCCGAGGACCTCGATATCGAGGACAGCGAGCTGTTCCGGATCTACACCGCCCCGGACGAGCTACACCAGGTGAAGGCGGCTCTCGAGGCGGCGGGTGTCAATCCCGAGTCAGCTCAGTTCGACATGGAGCCGTCGACCAGTGTTCGTCTCGAAGGCAAGCAGGCGGTGCAGATGGTGAGGCTCATGAATGCCTTCGACGACCACGACGACGTCCAGGACGTGTGGGCCAACTTCGACATCGACGAAGAGATCATGGCCACCGCGTGATTCGGATCCTGGGTGTCGATCCCGGATCGGCGGCGACGGGCTGGGCGATCGTCGTCGGGGCAGGCAGCAGATTCACCCTCGAAGCCGCAGGAGTGATCCGGACGGGAGCCGGAGAGAGGCCGGTCCGGCTTGCCCGCCTCGGATCGGATCTGTCCGAGGTCGTCGAGCGGCACCGACCGGACGCCGCGGCCGTGGAGTCCTCCTTCTCGGGCCGCAACCCGCGGTCGGGGTTGGCTCTGGCGGAGAGCAGGGGCGTCGTTCTCGCAGTGCTCGGCCGGGCAGGCGTCCCGGTGGCGAGCTACAGCCCGGCGCAGGTCAAGTCGGCGGTGGTCGGGTACGGCCGGGCCGAGAAGGGCCAGGTCGTGTATATGGTGGTGCGCCTGCTGGGCCTGAAGAAGCGACCTGCCAGCGACGCTGCCGATGCGATGGCCGTTGCCCTCACCCACCTCTGGACCGGGAGCAGGGTTCAGCTTGACCCCGATAATCCAACGTGTTAGCATTTTTTGCCTTTCGCCCTCGGGGCTAAGGCTATGACCCGAAACGAGGTAAGGCGACCCTCTTGTAACGGGCCCAGGAATAGGTAACAATGTCGACTCCGGCGGGCCCAGCCGACGGTCCGCAAGGAACATCACAACGGGAGGATTGATCGTGCATTTCGGAGATCTTTACACGTACTTCCGCCAGGGTGGACCGATGATGTACCCGCTGCTGTTCTTCTCGCTGCTGGCGCTCACCTTCATCATCGAACGGTTCATCGCGCTGACCCGCGCCAAGATCAACGTCAACGAGTTCCTGACTCGGGTCAGGAAGGCACTCCTTGTGAACCGGAACGTCAAGGAGGCTATCAAGGTCTGCGAGCAGTACCAGGGGCCGGTCGCATCGGTCATGAAGGCGGGCCTGCTCCGCTACGGGCACACGCGCGAGGACATCGAGAAGACGATCGAGAACGCGGCGCTGTACGAGCTTGACCGGCTCGAGCGAGGCATGGGAGTGCTGGCAACAACCGCCAACGTCGCCCCCATGCTCGGCTTCCTCGGTACCGTCACGGGCATGATCAAGTCGTTTGCAACCCTCGCGTCGGAGGGCCTGACGAACCCCGCCAAGGTGGCCGCCGGCATCTCCGAGGCACTGATCACAACCGCCGCCGGTCTCATGATCGCCATTCCGGCGCAGCTCGCCTACAACTACTACACCACCAAGATCAACCGCTTCGTGCGTGACATCGAGACCGCCACCAACATGTTGCTGGAGACGTTCATCGAGATGGACAGCCAACGCTATGGCCAGGGCAGCGAGGGCCAGGCGTAAGGAGGGGGATCTCGATGGCTATTATCCGAGGACGAGGGCGCAAGATTGGGGCCGGAATCTTCACGGCCTCGATGGCAGATATCGTCTTTCTACTGATTGTCTTCTTCGTGATTACCTATAACGTGGAGGTCGATCATACGCAGGTGCTGCTTCCGAAGACGATGGTGAGGAGTAAGATTCCGGAGCATGCCGCCTTCATCTCCATCGACAAGACGGGGGTGGTGCGGGTCTCGACCGGGAAGGAGATGTCCCTCCCCGTCGGCTCCAACGAAGAGGTCCAGTCCTTCGCAGCCAACGTCGTAGCCGAGAACCCGTACAAGGAGTTCGTGATCAAGGCCGACAAGGGAGTGAAGTACGAGGCGTTCGACCAGGTGCTCGATGCGCTCAAGCAGGCCAAGGCGAAAGTGATCTATCTGCTCTCGGAGCAGAAGACGGTCGACGAAGCGAACTAGGCGGGGGCCAGCATGAAAATCAAGAAGAAGGACGTCGAGTCAGAGATCTTCACCGGATCCATGGCGGATATCTCGTTCCTGCTGATCATCTACTTCATGGTGACATCGGTGTTCTCAGCTACTCGCGGTCTCGACTTCCAGCTGCCCGAGGACTCCTCCCAGACACCGGAGATCAAGCAAGAGGACTCGATCGACGTGCACGTCATGCCCAACGGCGTTTTGCAGGTGGACGGGAAGGCGATGCCGATCGACCAGCTTCTCCCCTACATTAAGGGTGTGCTCAAGCAGAATCCGGACAAGCCGGTTATCCTCCGAACCGATCCGGATGCGACCTACGGTGACATGATCGCGGTGTTCGATCTGCTGCGGCAGGCGCCGACGAAGATCGGGATGGAGATCAAGACGATTTCGATTCCCACCCAGCGGGAGATCCAGAATGTCTGGGCCCTGTTTGGGGTGCACTGAAGGAGTGGAGGAAGATCGTGAGTCAGTCCCAGAACAACGCGAGACAGAAGCCGGAGGAGCCCAAGCTGCCACCGACGGTGATCGAGATACTCGCTGAGGAGGAGTCTCGCGACAACAGGCTGTTCCGGTGGTCGATGGGGATTGCGCTGGTGCTCCACCTCGTCTTTTTCTGGATGCACTGGCCTTCATTCGCCGGCGCTTCGGCCGACTCGGCCAGGCAGAAGACCAAGATCTTCGTGGTCAAGCAAGTGAGGTTCAAGCAGCCGCCGAAGCAGGAGCTGCAGCAGATCCCAAAACCCAAGATGAAGATGGTGCCGATCCCCGATCCGACTCCGGACCAACCCGAGCCGCTTCGCGAAGAGGAGCCGCAGAGGGACATCGACTTCGTGCCGGATGACAACCTCGTTCTCGGCGTTCCCGATGCGCCGCCGCCGCCCGAGCCCGAGGGCCCGGTGCGGTTCGTAGCCGGGGGCAACATCACCGAGCCGGTCAAGATCAACGCTCCGCAGCCCAAGTACCCCGAGGCGGCCCGGCGTGCCAAGATGCAGGGGGTGGTGGTTCTCGAGTGCACCATCTCGAAGCAAGGGAACGTGGAGGGCGTCAAGGTGCTTCGCGGTCTGCCTCTCGGGCTGACCGAATCGGCAGTAGACGCAGTCAACAAGTGGAAGTTCAAGCCCTCAACGCTCAACGGCAGGCCAGTTGAGGTCATTTACGTTCTGACGGTGCGGTTCACGCTGCAATAGCGATGGCACTTCAGGGGTCCCTGTCGGAGCTTTCCCTACCGGACGTGATTCAGCTCGTCGCGGTATCGGGGAAGACAGGTGCCTTTCATCTGGTGAAGGAAGGTGTCGAGGGCAGCATCTTCCTCAAGGATGGTCAGATCATCGACGCGCGCATCGGCGAGCTGCAGGGCGAGCACGCCGTCTACGAGATGGCGATCTGGTCTGACGGCGACTTCGCCTTCACCCCGGGGGAGGAAGCCACCCAAGTCACGGTCAGGAAGTCGAACGCCAACCTCATGATGGAGGCGGCGAGACGGCTGGACGAGTGGCGCGTCCTGTCACGGCGGATTCCCTCGCTCGATCTTATCCCCTACTTTCCTGAAGGAGGACGGGGGCACGATCAGGTGACGCTGAGCCCTCAGGAGTGGATCCTGGTAACCAGGATCGACGGCCGGCGCTCGATCGATGTCATTGCCAAGCTCCTGCGCTGGGCAGCTTTCGATGTCTCCAAGCTCCTTTTCGGGATGATCACATCGGGGCTCGTCGCACTGCGGGAGCCGGGCACGGCCAGCGGCGGTGAGCGGTTTGATGCCGGTCCGAGCCCCATCACACTGCTCGGCCTGGCCGAGAAGATCCGCAAGATGGCGATCGCGGTCATCGGTGACGGTGGCGAGCGGACAATTGAGAAGCAGTACCAGGCAATCCGCACGCGTGTGGAGCGCGGAGATGGATTCGATGCGATCCGCGAGATGGTGGATCAGCATGGCAAGGCGATCTCTCTGCTCAAAGGAGCCGACGTAGCGGCCATGTTCGAGGAACAGGTCCGGCCTTTGCTCGGCGAGGACGGTGCGGCGGCGCACTGAGAATGTGACGGGAGGAACCGCGATGGACAGGAGAGGACGCCGTCTACTGACGGAGGTGCTTGTGGTTGCCGTGATGATGGGATCGGCAGCCGTCGTGATGGCAGACTGGCAGGCGGGAGTGGCCGCTTTCAAGAAGAAGGACTACTCGACCGCCATCAAAGAGTTCCAAGAGGTTACCAAGACCAACCAGGACTTCGCCGGCGGGTACTACATGCTCGGTCTGGCGCAGAGCCAGGTCGGCCAACTGAGCCAGGCCCTCGGCAACCTTCGCAAGGCGGTGGAGCTTGACAAGGGCAACGCACAGTACGAGGTGGCTCTCGGTCAGGGCCTGGTGCAGGCCAATCAATACGGCGAGGCATACGGGGTCCTCAAGTCTGTGGACCGGGCCAAGCTTTCCAAGGCGCAGCGGAGCCTGCAGGCGCTTCTACTCGCGAGCGCGGCGACCAAGACCAACCACGCCCAGGAGGCCGTCAACGTTCTCAGCAGGGAGGCTCGGGCAGAGCCTTCGAATGCTCGGATCCATCAGGCGCTCGGCGTAGCCTACAACGCCCTTGGTGACGACGCGAATGCGTACCACGCCTTCGCCACGGCATATCGGCTGGACCCGCGGGACGAGGAGAGCGGACAGTCGGCGGCCTATGCCGCCGTCATGGCGGCTCGGCGCAGCCGGTCGGCCCAGGACAAGAGCCGGCTGTACGCGGAAGCGGGGACGATCGCGGAGCGGCTTGCTGGTCAGCACGGGACCTTCGAGCACAACCTCCTGGCCGGGGAGGCGTGGCTCGGCGCACGGGCCTTTGACCGTGCCCTGCCCTGGTTCGAGAAGGCAAAGCAGCAGCGTTCTCAAAACGCACTCGTCTACTTCTACATCGGCCAGTGCCACTCCTCGACCGCCAAGTTTGACGAGGCGCTGGGAGAGCTGCAGCAGGCCCTGAAGACGGGACCGGAGGGCAAGCTGCGGCGCCAGATCTACGACCAGATGGGGTACGTCTACGCAAAGCAGAAGCGCTACCAGAAAGCGCTTGACATGTACCAGAACGCCGGCAACAGCGCCAAGGTGGCTGAGATGCAGACGAGCATCAAGTCGCAGCGGCAGAACCAGGCCGCGGAGCAGGAGCGGGCCGAGTTCCAACGCAAGATCCGCGCACTCCTCGCCCAAGCGGATGAGCTGGAGAAGCTCGGTCAGGTGGATGAGGCGCGTGCCATTCGCGACCAGGTCAAGGCGCTGCAGAAGAGCGACTGACAGAAGCGGTATGACTCTCTAGAAAAGGCGCGACCGAATCGCGCCTTTTCTATTCCTCGATGCCGAAGGTGGCATGGCGGGCGAGAGTGATCGCCGCCGTCGCGATTGGAAGAAGAACCGCCGCTGCGAACTGCGCCACGGTGACCCACCAGGGGACGGTCGGAGAACGCAGGCCGAGAACGCCCAGGACGCCAGAGCTCCAGATCGTCAGCAGGCGGGTCAGGCCGGAAGCCAGTCCCCCGGCCACGAGCCCGGTCAGGGCGACGACGACGAGAAACGGGCCGCGAACCGCCCCCTCTGCCGTGCCGACCAGTCGCATGACGGTGATCTCATCGGCATGTCGGTACATCTCGAGGTGGACCCAGACTGCAGCCAGCAGGCCGGCCGCGGCGAGCAGAAGGAGTGAGGTCACGCCGAGCACCCAGCGGACTCGCGTCAGGGCGGAGCGCAGCAGTGCGCCCAGGTTGGAACGCGGTCCGACGGCCAAGACGTCGGGGTCGTTCTTGAGGCCGGAGAGCGTCGCTGGGCTTGGGGCCAGGATCTCGACGAGCGGGGGCATGATCTCGAGGGAGCGGCGATCCATGATTCGTTCGAAGTACGGGAACCAGCGGGCCAGTCGGCTCGCCAGTTTCTCGGGCGGCACGACCTGGATCTGCCACTTCGGGTGTGCCGCGTTCTGGGCATCCACCCAGTGCTGCAGGCGCTGGCCGGTGACGTCGGGCCTGAGAAGCACCTGCACCGGCGCCGCCTCGGCCTCTGTGGCGACGAGGGGAGCGAGCCAGCGCTCGACCACCACGGTGAAGCCTCCGAGCGCGAGCGGCACGGCGAGTGCCAGTGCGAGTGCGAAGCTCACACCTGCGCGGCTCCGGAGGATCCCCCAACCCTCGCTGACGATCTGCCGGATCATGGCGGCCAGATCCCATCGTAGGCGATGGCCCCCCGCTGCAGCACCAGGGTGCGGGCGGGAATCGACTCCAGCAAGGCATGATCGTGGGTAGCGACCAGAACCGTAGCCCCCTGATAGTTGATGTCGCACAGGAGGCTCATCAGCTCGGCAGCCAGCTCCGCATCCAGGTTGCCGGTTGGCTCATCAGCGAGGATCAGCCGCGGTTGGTAGGCGAGGGCGCGGGCGATGGCGACGCGCTGCTGCTCACCGCCCGAGAGGGCGTCGGGGAACGCGGACTGCCGGTGCTGGAGCCCGAGCCGCTTCAGGGTCAGGTAGGCTCGTCGCTGCGCCTCACGGGGCGGTAGACCGTGAAAGCGGAGCACGAATGTGATGTTCTCGAGCACGGACTTGCGCTTGAGGAGCTTGAAGTCCTGGAAGATGACGCCCATTGTCCGTCGGAGGTGCGGGAGCTCGTGCAGCGGCAGCGTATCGACCCGCATATCGTTCACCCATACCTCGCCCGAGGTTGGTCGCTCCGCGGCGTACAGTAGCTTGAGGAAAGTGCTCTTGCCGACTCCCGAGGGGCCGGTGAGGAATACGAACTCACCGGGATCGACCGCGACCGTCACGCCCCTCAGCACGTTCCTGTGGTCGAAGGACTTGTGGACCTCACGCAGGCGAATCACGCTGACGCCTTCACCGGAGATTCAGGGTCGTGCCTGCCGCCGACGCCACGCGGCCGTGGCGGAGGCGGCGTCCTGGCTGCCAGGTGTCGGAATATCGAATGCTCTCCGGCTTGACTCGCACTCGCGGGCTCCTCACATGGCCGAGAACGGCGGCCCCGAGCTCCGCGGACGTGTGCTCGTCAAGACCGCCGCCTTGGGGGGGATTGTACCATTGGCGCAGCCGGTGCGACCGGCAAGCAGCGGTTGGAGGGGCGGATGTGGCGCGCGGGACGGATCGGTGCTGAGGACGCTCTCGTCTGTGAGCTCGCAGGCGCGCACCTGATGTTCGGTCGCGGGCCGCGACGCGGTGGTGGTTCGCACGGCCACCGCGCGGCATGCCTCCTCGATGCCCTCGGCGACCGGGTGGCTGGGCTGCGCTGGGGGGAGCAGGTCCACGGGCGTGCTGTCGCCTCACTCTCCGCGGAGCCAGGCCGGCCCCTGTCCGGTCCGACCTGTGTGGGCCGATGTGACGGTCTGGTCACCGACGAAGCCGGTTTGGGGGTGCTGGTGTGGACGGCCGACTGTGTCCCGCTCCTGATAATCGGTGGGGGCGTCGTCGCGGCGGTTCATGCGGGGTGGCGAGGTACGGCTGCCGGTATCGTACCGGCTGCGGTCCGCAGGCTCGAGGTCGAGTACGGTGTCGAGCCACAGCAGCTCGATGCGGCGCTCGGGCCGGCAATCGGAGCCTGTCACTACGAGGTCGGACCGGAGGTCATCCGGGCCCTCGATGGGTGTGGGGTAGCTGCAGATCTGTGGCTTGCGGGGTCGCGTGTCGACCTCAGGAACCTGGTCGCCGGCCAGCTCGCCGATGCTGGAGTCGACCCGGGTCGGATCAACCGTGTTGGTGGCTGCACTGCGTGTGACCCGGAGCTCGCCTCCTACCGGCGTGACGGAGCAGCTGCCGGTCGCCAGTGGTCGCTGGCCGTGCTGCGGCTCTGATGGAGCCCCTTGAGCTGTCCGCAGGCGGCGGCGACGTCGGTTCCCTTCGACCAGCGCACAGTTACCGTAAGCCGGCTGCTGCGGAGCCGCTCTGCAAAACGTTCGATGGTGGCATCGTCGGAACGGGTGAGCCCGGGGAGGTGGATGGGGTCCTCGTTGAGCGGGATGAGGTTGATCTTGGACGGTATTCCGCCCACGAGGCGGCTCAGCTCGTCGGCCTGTGCGTCGCTGTCGTTGAGGCCGCGGATCAGGACGTACTCGAAGGTAACGCGGCGGCCTCTCTCCAGCGGGAAACTGCGGAGGCTGGCCATGAGCTCTCTGAGGGGATAACGTCTCGTGATCGGCATGATCCGTTCGCGGAGCTCCTGATTGGGAGCGTTGAGAGAGACCGCGAGCTTGGGCCTCCGCTCAAGCTCGCCGAGGAACCGGATTCCAGGCACAATGCCCGATGTCGAGACCGTGATGCGACGGGGGCTGACGGTCTCGGTTAGGACCTCCAGTGCGGCGGCAAGGTTGGGCGCGTTGAGCAGAGGCTCTCCCATACCCATGAAGACGAGGTTGACTCTGGAGGCTTCGGTTTCGAGGTCGCGGAGCATCACCCGGTACTGGCCCACCATCTCGGCCGGCGACAGGTTCCGGCCGGCTCCGAGGACCCCGGTGACGCAGAATGTGCAACCGACGGCGCATCCGGTCTGGGAGGACAGGCACAGGGTGCTGTGACCGGTCTCAGCCATCGCTACCGACTCGACAGTCGAGCCATCCTCCAGCTCGAACAGGTACTTGCGTGATCCATCTCGGCTCGCCGTGAGATTGGCGACACGAGGATCATCGAGCGAGAACAGCTCCCCGAGCCTGCGACGGACGTTCTTCGGCAGGTCGGTCATCTGATCGAACGAGGTTGCGTTGCGGTGGACGATCCACAGCGCTACCTGACGGGCTCGGTATGGGCGATCGACCATGGGCGCGACCCGCCGTTCGATCTCATGAGAGCTGGAGCCGATCAAGGAGGCCATCTCCGGCCGTGGCAATGGGCCCTGGGACGCGTCGCGCTTCACGAGTCTGTCCATGCTACCGGGTCAGGATCATGGCCAAGGGGTCGGTCGCAGCCGGGTTTCGAAGAGCGCATGGACGCTGAGTGGTGCGAGCTCAGCTCGGGTCGGCCGAAGGAGGCCTGCTCGAGGACTTCTTGGCCGAGCTCGGGGAGCGGTGCCGAGACGGTGAGATTCCCAGCGACGCAAGGAAAGCGGCATCCTGGAGGTTCATCCGGAAGCTGACCTTTCCCTGTCCGGGTTCGGCGTGAATGTGCAAGGATGCCTCCTCGATCTCGGGCTCGCCGTCGTTGCGGCAGGCAACCGAGGCCTCGAGCATCATGACCGCTTCCCACCCGTGCTCGTGGAGCTGGCGCAGGCATCCGCGCACCTCGTCCGAGTTCACGACGGTTCCGTGGAGCGCCTGACCAAGGCGCTTGAGAAGCTCCTGCAACAGCTGTGTCCGTGACTGCTCCATCCTTAAAGCCCCCGTTCTGAGAACCTCTCGGGGGCCCCCCTCTCTTCCCTCAATGGTACACCAGGCAGAAGGCGTGGCATACTCGGCCACGGCCGCGATCGGGCCGCTTGGATGGTGTATGGAGAAGCTCTCATGGGCACGGGAGACCAAGCTTGCGGGCGATGCCTCGTACCGCAGCTACGCCCGTGTGGTTGCCAGCTCCGGGATCGCGGTGATTCGAGTGACCTATCCTCCAGACCGTGTGGACGCGCTTGCTCGAGACGACGATGTTCTTGCATGGCTGTCCGGGCGGGGATTCCGGGTGCCGCGCCGACTCCAGCTGGTTGGAGAGCCCAGACAGCTCTACCTGGAGGACCTCGGCGAGGAAGATGCCGAGCAAACCCTCCGACGGCGCGACGCTGGGCAACGCGGGGAGCTCATCGGGCGTCTTGCCACACCTCTGGCGACGCTGGCCGCGATTCCGCTCGACCAGCTGCCGGCCTGGAACCCGCCTCTCGGCTCCGAACGCTTGCGCGAGGAGCTGGCGGGCTTCGAGAGGTGGTTCTTAGGGCGTTTCACCGGCGTTGCAGCGAGCTCCGACACGGCCCATTGGCTGGACGATCTTGCGGCGAGCATCGGCCGTCACCCCAGGCGCGTGTGCCATCGCGACTACCATCTCAACAACCTGTTTTTCCTGCAGAGTGGAGAGGTCGGGGTCATCGACGTCCAAGACATCCTCATCGGCCCAGACACTTACGACGCAGTCTCTCTGGTTGGAGAGCGGGCCTTTCCGGAGCTGATAGAGGAGCAGGCGATCCGCGAGTGGCTTGCTCATTGGGCGGAGGTGACGGCTGCCGAGAACGGCTGGGAGCAGCGTATGCTCGAGACCGGGACGCAGCGCGCGCTCAAGGTCCTCGGCACCTTTGCCTGTCTCGACCTGGCCGGCAAGCGAGGGTATAGCAGCTGGATGCGGCCGCTGGCATGGCGAGCGACGCCGGCCCTGCGGGATCTCGCCGCACCACCCGAGCTGGTCAATACTCTGCTAGAGTGGCTCGAGGGAGGTTCTCATGTTCGGTAGTCTCGGGCTTCCGGAGCTCCTGGTCATCCTCGTGATCGTTATCATCATTTTCGGGGCATCCAAGCTGCCGCAGCTGGGGCGCGGTCTCGGCGAGGGGATACGCAACTTCAAGGATTCGATCAAGCCGGACGAGGATGACAGCGAAGACGAGGACAAGAACGAGAAGGGCTAAGCTCCCTCCCCCTACACTGTATTGGCCGCGCTCAACGCTACCGCGCCCGCCCGGTTGCGCTCGATGGCGGCTGAATGAGTTCTGCTACCTCAGCTCGACGCGTTCTCCAACGCCGGACCAGCCCCGACTGTTGAGAATCCGGGCTGTGGAGTAGTGCTCGCCGACAGTCAGGATTCCCACCTCGCCGAGCACGATTCTCGGCATCCCCGGAGCAGGGTTGTCGTGGAACAGGGTCGCGAATTGGCCTGGATAGGCTCCGTCCGCGGAACCGAGGTCCAGCATCACGAGGTAATCAGTACCGGTAGTAAAGATGCCGTCCTTCTGATAGACGACGTAGCCGGTCGGTTTGCCGTTCGGTGGATCACACCGGGTCAGCGGGGGGCTCTTGACGGCCAGCGGAACGGGAATCGGGCTGAACGGCTTGAGCAGAGCGCCCAGCGCGATGGGGTCGCAAGCCATCGTCACCTCGCAGATACTCGAGTGGTCCTGGGCGCAGAGAACCCGCAGCTGACCTACCTGCCGGTACAGAGTACCCATTGGAGTTCCCGAGACTGGATGGTCCAGGGGTTTGCCCTTGCTGAGAACGAAGAACTGGTCGCCGGCAGCAACTCCTTCTTCCGTGCCGCCGTTGATGTAGACGATATCGCCCTCGCTGTAGTCGTCCTGGTACTCGGTAGTCTCGGCAGAAACGATCGAGAAAGGGAACTCGCCTTCATTGTCGGAGAGAATGGCGAAGCAGTAGACGTCTGCGGTACTCCCGAGAGGTATCGCCTCACCCTCGAAACCGCCCTCTTCCTCGACCGGCGGCCCGGCCGAGACTCCGGTAGCCGGCGGCGCGACCTCCTTCTCTTCGACCGGCGCTGCGGGTTGAACGGCCACATCGATGACCACGGGGTCGCCGGGGTAGATCCAGTGGGAGTCACGAATATACGGGTTCCTCTCCCAGATCTGCGGCCAGAGGTAGGGATCGCCCAGGTACTGCTTGGCCAGATCCCACAGCGTGTCGCCCTTGACAACGGTATGCACGCGGGCGCCCTCCGGAAACTCGGTGGGTGGGCTGTACGGTGTCCAGTGGTCGCCCACGAGATGGAGGGGACGCGGGGGCGGGGCCACGGTCTGGGCCGCAACCAGTACGGGGAAGAGACCCACGAGGATTACGAACCTGAGGCTGCCTTTCATAAGCCGTCTCCCAACTCTTGGAACACGTTCAAGGTTACTCCAGGTAGGTTGCAGTCGTCAATCCTCCTTGGTGTTCTTTTCGTTCTTGCGTCTCTTCGCGATTTCCTCCTTGATGCGATCCCAGGCCTCCTGAGCCTTCTTCTGGAGAGCGTCGACCTCGTCCATGTGTTGGAAATCTGGGTAGTTCTTCTTGAGGTATTCAAGCCTCCACAACGTGCCAATCCAGCGCCTATTCCTGGCGTAAAAGAACGCGACGTCGTACTCGTGTTGAGCGAGGATTCCCTTGACGTTGGTGAGGCTTTCCTGTGCTTCCTGAGCGTGCTTCGAGTTGGGGTAGAGGTTGATGAGCTGCTGGAAAGTGTTCAGCGCGTCATAGGCGTTGGTGAGGTCGCGGTCGGGCCGCAGGCGCCTCGCCGTGTAGGTCCTCCCCAGCATCAGCAGTGCATAGTCACGCTCGGGATCGTTTGGGTAGCGGTTGACAAAGTCGCGATAGCGAAGGCGAGCCTCGGTCACGCTGGCAGTGTCACGGTATTGGAGGAACGTGTCGGCAACCCTCAGCGCGGACTTATGACCCAATGGATCGTTGGGGAAGCTGTCGTACAGGAAGGCGTACAGCTTGCGTGCCTGCTTGTACTCCTTGTCCGCGTACAGCCCCTCCGCCTGAGAAAAGATCGTCGCCTTGTCCATGGATGAAAGCTGCTGAAGTAGAGCTTCATCGGGCTTCGCACTCGAGCAGGCGATAGCCCATACAGCGGTTGCGGTCAGCAGCGTCAGCGAAAGGAACCTCTTCATGAAGCCTGTCCTCCGGTAGCGGCGGCACGCATGCTCTCGAGGGCCGCGCGTCGATTCTCAGCACCAAAGATCGCAGTGCCCGCGATCAAAGTCGTGGCGCCGGCAGACACAAGATCTTGGGCCGTTTCCGTGCTCACCCCGCCGTCCACGGAAATGTCGAAATCCCGGCCTCCGAGCGACTCGCGCAGGTGCCATATTCTGTCCGTGCTCTCGACTATGAACTCCTGGCCACCGAAGCCGGGGTTGACAGACATCACAAGAATGAAGTCCAACCAGGCTGTGATCTCGGTCACGAATGCGAGCGGCGTTCCAGGGTTGATGGCGGCCCCGGCGAGCATCCCTTGGTCCCGAATGACGGTCAGAGTGCGCTGAATATGGGGGCACGTCTCGACATGGACGGCGATGCGCGCCACCCCGGCGGCTGCAAGCGGGCCGATCAGCGGTGTCGGATCAGAGACCATGAGGTGGGCGTCGAGGGGCAGGGAGGTGTGGCGGGCGAGGCAACGTACAAGCGGCGGGCCAAAAGTGAGGTTGGGAACGAAGTGCCCGTCCATGATGTCGAGATGGATGAGGTCCGCACCGGCTCGCTCAACCTCGTGCACCTCCGAGGCCAGCTCAGCAAGATCGCAGGACAGAATGGACGGCGCGATACGAATGCTCATTGGCTGACCCACAGGGCCATGATATCCGAGCGTGAGAGAGGGCTGCCCGCGGCCGGATACTGCCGCAGGACAACCCCCGACGGCACCCCGGGGTAGGCAGTGCCATGGACCTGGCCGAGCCGGAAACGGTGGCTGCGGCAGAAGCTCCGCACCTCGGAAAGCGGGTGACCGAGGAACGACGGCGCGACCCACAGCGGCTGGCGAGGCGCCGTGTTGGACAGCAGGTCGACCACTGTCGCTGGGGCAACCTCTGCACCCTTGGGAGGGCTCGAGGCGAGGACGCTGTCCGCATCGGCCTGATCCGCGACCTGCGCCTGGCGGCCGGGGTCGAGGCCCAGGTCCTGCAACAGGTGGGCAGCGCTGCTGATTGACTGGTCGCTGAGGTCCGGCACCTTCACGCGCTCGCCGCCCAGGCTGAGCCGGACCCTGAGGCGGGCGCCACCCTTGACGTGAAAGCCCGGTGGTGGTTCCTGGAGGGCAACCGAGCCGGCCGGGATCTGCGGGCTGAACACGCCCTGGTCGTCGATGTCGACCGCCAGCCCGCGATCGTGGGCTGTCTGACGCGCCTCGTCGAGCGTCTTGCCTCGCAACTCGGGAACCGTCAGCGTGCCGGAATGAACCGTGTGGACGAGCGCCACCCAGAAGACCGTGGAGGCCGTGACCGCAAAGATGGCGGCGATCAGGAGACGGTCCCGCATCGTTGCGACTCTACCACGGTCGAGCCTCCTCACCCGATCAGCCGCGGTGCAGGAAGTGGTACATGTTCTCGGGCAGGACCTTCAGGATGTCGTTGTAGAGCACGACAACCATGAGCAGGATGAGGAGCACGAAACCGACCTCGAGAATCCGCTCCTTGACCCGAAGGGGCAAATCGCGACGGCGGACCGTCTCGAAGGACAGGATCGCGAGGTGCCCGCCGTCGAGGACGGGAATCGGCAGCAGGTTGAAGATCCCCAGCTGAAGTGAGATCAAGCCGAGGAACCAGATCAGCGTCCGGATTCCGCTGCGTGCCGCCTCCCCGGAGATCCTTGCGATGTCGATGGGTCCGGAGACCTGGCTCAACGAGGTCTTGCGACGGATCAGCTTGCCGAGGATGCGGAAGGTCTGGACCGTCATGCGCCGGCACTCGCGGATGCTGGTTGCGATCGCTGCCACGGGGGCGAGCTTCTCGAGCCGGGTGGGGAAGATGACGGGGATGCCGATCTTCCCCTCGCCGCCAACGTCGCGAGGCGTGATCTGGACCTGCTGGCGCTCGCCGTTGCGCACGTAGCTGACGGTGATCTTCTCTGCGGGGTGGGGTGAGATCAGCCGCATCATGTCGTAGAACTGATGTACGGGTTGGCCATCGATACTAACGATACGGTCGCCCGGCCGTAGGCCCGCGTGCTGGGCGGGGGAACCGGGGTTCAGCTCGACGACGACCGAGTCCAGGGGCGGCAGGATGCCGGAGTATCCGAAGCCGTAGCGGGAGAACTTCGTCGGTGTGAACGATACCGCGAGCTGCCGCTCGTCCCGTTGCAGCTCGACGTGCACCTTGTGACCGCCGGAGGTCAGGAGCGACGTCTCGAGGTCGCTCCATGCGTTGATCTTGAGGCCGTCCACCGCCGTCACCAGGTCGCCCTCCTTGACCCCGGCGCCGGCGGCCGGCGAGTCCGGCTCGACCCAGCCGACGCGCGGCGGCTGGCTCTGGTAGGCCGGCATCTGCACTCCGAGCATGAACGCGATCGCCAGGAAGCCGACGGCGGCGATGATGTTCGTCACCGGTCCGGCAAGCAGGATGATGCCCCGCTTCCAGCGCGGAAGGAGCTCGTCGTCCGCCTCGGCGGCGCCGGTGACCTGCGACTCATCTGGACCGAGGCCGACGACGCGCACATAGCCGCCGATCGGGATCAGGCTGACTCGGTAGTCCGTGCCGCCCCTCTTGAAGCCCCACAGCCGCTTCCCAAAGCCGACCGAGAACACCTCCACCGGGGCGCCAACGGCTCGCGCGGCGAAGAAGTGACCGGCCTCGTGGAGAATGACGAGGACACCGAGAACGAATATGAATGCAAGGAGGTTGATCAACATCAGCTACTTCAAACCTTCCGTTCCCTCGAACCAGGCACCCGCAGCGCGTATTTCAGGGCCGCTCCGGTCGCCTCCCGGCGGGCCTGTGAGTCGGCGGCAACAGCTTGCTCAAGCGACTCGAGGGGGCAGTTCCGGGCCGCGTGCCGGTTCAGCGTGTCGGCGATGACCTCGGTGATCGCCGGGAAGGGGATCCGATGCTCGAGGAAGGCGGCGACGGCGACCTCGTTGGCGGCGTTGAGAATCGCCGGCATCTCTCCACCCTCACGCAATGCGGCCCGTGCCAGGGCGATGGCGGGGAAGCGCTCCTCATCGGGCGCCTCGAAGGTCAGATCTGCCGCCGCGGCGAGGTCGAGCCCCTCGAACGGTGATGGCAATCGCTCGGGCCAAGCCAGCGCGTACAGGATCGGGAACCTCATGTCATTGATCGACAGCTGGGCGATCAGGGTGCCGTCGATGTACTCGACCAGCGAGTGCACCAGGCTCTGGGGATGGATCAGGACGGCGATCCGCTCTTCCGGAAGAGAGAACAGGTGGTGAGCCTCGATGATCTCCAGGCCCTTGTTCATCATCGTGGCGGAGTCGATCGTTATCTTCGGGCCCATCTTCCAGGTCGGGTGGGCCAGCGCCTCGTCGACCGTGGCTGCCTGAATCCGCTCTTGCGGCCAGGTGCGGAAGGGACCCCCCGAGGCGGTCAGAATGAGCCGGCGGATGCTCCCGTCGGGGCCGACGCGGAGAGCCTGGTGGATCGCGTTGTGCTCGCTGTCGACCGGCAGGATCGCCACGCCGCGACGACGCGCTGCCGCCATGACGAGCTCCCCTGCCACGACCAAGGTCTCCTTGTTCGCGAGGGCGATGTCCTTGCCGGCTTCGATTGCCGACAGGGTTGGCACTAGGCCGACCGAACCGACCAGGGCAGCGACCACGGTATCTGCATCGGGGTGGCATGCGACCTCGGTCAGGCCGTCCTGGCCGCTGACAACCCGCACTCCAGGGAGAGCCTGCCGGAGCTCGCGGGCGGCCTCTGGGTCGGCGACCGAAACGAGGTCAGGTGCGAACCTCTCGGCCTGCACGCGCAGGAGGTCGAGGTTGGCGCCGGCCGCCAGGGCGACGACCGAAAAGCGCTCGGGGAATGCCTCCACGACCGATAGGGTCGAGGTGCCGATCGAGCCGGTCGAGCCGAGGACGGCGAGGCGCTTCACGGCAGCACCCCGACCAGCAGCAGGTAGCCCAAAACCCATGGGGCAGCATAGAGGAGGGAGTCGGTGCGGTCGAGGAAGCCGCCGTGACCCGGCAGCAGCAAGGACGAGTCCTTGACCCCGAGGTCTCTCTTGAACTGCGACTCCACGAGGTCGCCGATCGGCGCCGCGGCCGCCAGCAATACCGCGAGCACCAGGGTGTGGCTCCAGGCCAAAGGGAGCCCGAGCGCTGCCTTGGCTACGGCGGCGCCGAGAAACGTGACGACCACCCCACCGGCGAGGCCCTCCCAGGTCTTGTTGGGACTGATGCGGGGGGCCATCTTGTGCCGTCCGAAGCTCCGGCCCACGTAGTAAGCGCCCGAGTCTCCGACCCAGATCGTGGCTAGGAAGAACAGGATCAGTCGCGGACCCCACGCATCTCCGGGGAGCTGACGGAGCCAGCCGAGGCAGGCGCCGGTGAAGCCGAGGTAGGCAACGGCGAGGACGGCCGCGGCGACGCCGACAACGGCGCCCGACGGCCGTGTGGCGTGCGCCAGCTGTGCCGTCGGCAGCACGATGACGGCGGCCCCAAGCACGATGAGGAAGGCACGACCGCCGCCGAGCCAGCCGGCGCCGAGGGCCAGTGCCAGCAGGAGCAGCGGCAGTGCTCGTCCCACCGGGTGTCCGGCGGCTCGGACCATCGTCAGCAGCTCGTTGGCGGCAAGCAGGACGGCTGCGGCGAGCACTGCCAGGAAGGCCCACGCCGGCAGCAAGACGATTGCGGCAACGAGGAGGGGGATGGCGACGATCGCGAACCCTTCACGAGCCGGCACTCAGGCCTCCGGGGGGCGTGAACAGGCCCTTCTCGGTCTCCGGCAGGCCGCCGAAACGGCGTTCCCGGTGCTGGAAGTCGACGACCGCTTCGAGCAGGTCGCGCTTGGCGAAGTCCGGCCACAAAACCGGCGTGAAGTAGATCTCGGCGTAGGCGAGCTGCCACAGCAGGAAGTTCGAGATTCGCTGCTCACCAGAGGTGCGAACGAGGAGGTCGGGATCCGGCAGACCGGCCGTTCCGAGGTGGGCGTCGACCCAGGCCTCGTCGATGTCCTCTGGCTTGAGGCGGCCGCCGCTTCCGGCTGCCACGGCCGAACGGAGCACGTCAGTCAGCTCCTGGCGCCCGGAGTAGTTGAGGGCGATCTGGACCAGCGGTCCGGTGCACGTCGAGGTCTCCTCGACGGCGCGGTCGAGCTCCCGCCGGACGCTGTCATCGAGCTCGTCGATTCGTCCGATGGGTCGGAACCTGAGGTTGTTGGCGCGGAAGGTCTCGAGCTCTGAGCGCAGGTACTCCTTCAGCAATCCCATCAGGGTGAGGACCTCGTACCGCGGCCGCTTCCAGTTTTCGGTCGAGAAAGCGTAGAGCGAGAGAACGGAGACCTCCAGCTCGGCGACTGTTTCCACGGTTTCCCGCACCGCACGAATCCCCGCGCGATGGCCCTCCACGCGCGGCAGGTGGCGGGCCTTGGCCCAGCGCCCGTTGCCATCCATGATGATGGCGACATGCTTCGGCAGCCGGTCCGGATCGATCCGCTCCAGCAGGGTACGCTCGGGGGTCCCGGGCGCAGCAATTTCGTCCAAGTGACGCATCTACAAACCCCTGGGACGTGGAGTCTACCACAGCCCAAGGGTGCTCAAGGAGCCGCGCGACGAGTCGTGGCAGGGCGTGTCGCAAGACGGTCTGGCGCTGCCACCGACGGTTTCTCCGCCCGCCTCGGGGTTGCCGTCCGTGGCTAGCCCGGGTCGCGGTAATACACCCTCTCCAGCGTCAGGCCGCGCGCGGGGGCAGTCCACAGGGAGGCGCCGGGGCTCGGTTGGGCAAGCAGTCCACGCAAGGTCTCGAGCGACTGCCGCCGCCACGAGATCTCCAGCAGGAGCCCGACCATGCGGCGCACCTGGTAGCGGAGAAAGCCGGCACCCAGGAAGTGAACGGTGAGGCGGCCTGGCGAGCTCGTCGTCCAGGCCCGATGCAGCAACCTGAGAGGCGGGCCCTGGGCCGGGTCGGGGACGGTGAACGAGGCCATATCGTGGCGGCCGGTGAGGAGCCGCAGGCCCTCTTCGAGGGCGTCGAGGTCGCGCGGCGGGTCGATGTGGGCGCGGCGGAGTCCGGCCCACGGAAGCGGCGGCCGGCCCCAGCCGACGCGGTACGAGTAGAGCTTGGCGCGGGCGCTGCGGCGGGCGTGGAACGCCGCCGGGACCTCCACTGCGCGGCGGACGCGGATCTCGGCGGGGAGGGCGGCGTTCAGGACTGCGGCGAGCCTCTCCACCGGGGGGCCGTGGGTGAGGTCCAGGTGCGCGGCCTGGCCACGAGCGTGGACGCCGGCGTCGGTTCGTCCAGCGCCCGTGATCGGGGTCCGGGCGGCGCCGGTGACGCGCGCCAAGGCGGACTCGAGCTCGCCCTGGATGGTCCGCTGACCCTGCTGCCTCTGCCAGCCGGAGAACGGCGTTCCGAGGTAGGCGACGGTGAGCTTGATCCTGCGCTCCATCGCCGCCATGGTCGCACGCGGCAGGCGATCCTGGAAGGGCGTTCGACGTGCCGCAGAACGAGACCGTACAGGGTTGCCAGCCGCGGCGGAGCTGTGGTAGCGTACTCGCCCCTGTGGCGCGTTCGTCTAGGGGTCTAGGACGCCGGCCTCTCACGCCGGTAACACGGGTTCGAATCCCGTACGCGCTACCACGCCTCCCTCGCAGTCGGCCACTGGTACGGAATCCGACGCTGCACCACCCACCCGACCCCTCCGCGTTCGAACCCGTACGCGCTACCATGCCTCCTTCGCGGTCGGCCACCGGTACGGAATCATGAAGAAGAGAACCACGGATTACACGGATTACACGGATTACACAGATGAGAACTAGGAGGAGAACTGACAGGCCGTTCCCTGCCCCGTGCTACCGGCCTCATAACAGCTGGCTCAGACGACCCTGTGCCCGACAAGGGCCTCTGCCCCGCGTTCTGAAGTCCGTGAAATCCGTGGTTGGACTCGTCCCTCACCCCTTACTCCTCACTCCTCACCCCCTCGACTTGCCGGCCGCCAAGGCGAGGACATCGTGTATCATCGGGGACGAGGTCAACGATTTCTGACAGCAGTGATGACGGTTCGATCCGTCAAGGAGGTTTGCGATGACGCCTGATGAGACCCAGAATCCCCCCGAGACCCCCGAGACCCCCGAGACTCCCGAGCCGCCGGCGCCGCCTGAGCCCCCACAGGCCCCGGAAACCCTGCCGCCACCCCCGCCGCCGGCAGCGCCTCAGTCTGCCGCTGTCGTGGGAGCGGGCAAAGCGGACCTGGGCAAGCGGTTCGTGGAAGCTCTGATTGACGGAGCGCTGGCGATGATCGTTGGTTTCATTCCCATAATCGGTGGGCTGATTGGAGCCGCATACATGCTGGTCCGAGACGGTCTCGAGCTCGACTTCATGGACCGGCGGTCGATCGGTAAGAAGCTGGTGAAGCTGCGTCCGGTGCGGCTGGACGGACAGCCGATGGACATTACCACTTCCGTCAAGCGCAACATCCCGTTCGCTATCGGGCCGGTGATCATGGTGATTCCCGTGCTCGGCTGGATCATCGGCCCGATCGTGGCCATGGTGATCGGCCTCATCGAGGTCATCCTCGTGCTGACCGATCCCGAAGGTCGCCGTATGGGTGACAAGTTCGCGGAGACCAAGGTGATCGAGGTCGAGGAGTAGTCTCGCTCCGTCCCCGGGGGGCCGGCGTCGCCAATGCGGTGACGGGGTTCGCCGGGACCTGCGAAGCCGCCGGGCCAGACACGACGGTCGGGCGTCCGAGGGCCGGGAGGGGTCATGGGGCTTCTCAAGCTGTGCCGCCTTCTGCACCCCGAGCGAGTCCTGATCGCTCCCGCGGTCGGGGATCGCGAGGAGCTGTTTGCGGCCTTCGCCGAGCTGTTCGAGCACGAGGGCCTGGTCGCCAGCGCCGCGGACGTCATCGCGCGCCTCGAAGAACGCGAGGAGATCCTGTCGACCGGCATCGGTCGCGGCATTGCGGTTCCTCATGCGCAGCTCGAGGGAGCGGGCCGGCTCCTGGCCGCCGCCTCCACGCATCCCGGCGGCATCCCCTACCCGTCGCTGGACGGCATGCCGGTGCGCCTGGCCTTCTGCCTCGTGGGTGACGCCGACACGGCGCCGGACCACCTGGCCGGCCTTGCTCGCATAGCCCGTCTGGCGCGCCGTTCCGACGAGCTGGACCCGCTGATCCACGCGCCGACCCCGGAGGAGTTTCTAGCGGTGCTGGCTGCTCTCGAGGTCGCCAGGCTCGAGGGGGAGGAGTGAGTGCAGCTACTGGTCGTGATCCTCCATCACGAGGAGGTCCTCGACGATGTCCTCTCGACACTGGTGGAGTTCGAGCTGGTCGACGCAGTGGTGATCGAGTCGCGGACCGGGCTCGAGCTGCTGGAGAGGGATCTTCCGGTGTTCGCGGGGGTGCGTGCCCTGGTCCCTGGGGGCCTCGATTTCTGCCGCTTGGTGCTGTGCCTGGTCGGCGACGACGAGACCGCGCGCCAGGCGCTGGCGGCGCTGCCGCGCGCCCCCTCGGCGCCCGCCCCGGGGGAACCGAGGACCGTTGGGATGCTGCTTCCGGTGACCGACGTCCGAACCCTCTGAGCCGTCGGCGGTGCCGGAGGCGCCGGTGCTGAAAGGTCCCCTGGCACTGGTGGTTCTCGTGGCTCTCGCCCTCGCCGGCGCGGAGATCCGTCGCCGCTTGCGTGCGCGGGGCGTCGGTGCGCCGGCCCTGGAGAGCTTCCTCTTCGTCGGTATCGGAATCGGCCTTGGCAGCCTCGGCCTCGGTATGTTCCCCGACACCGTCGTGCTCACCCTGCGGCCGGTAGTGCTGCTCGGAGTGACCTGGATCGGTCTCGTCGTCGGGCTACAGCTCGACTTCAGGGTCCTCGGCCGGCTCCAGGCCTGGCACCGGTGGGTCGGGCTCGGAGTGCCGGCCGCGGCCGGGGCGGTGGTGGCCGCGGGCTCCCTGCTGGCAGGACACCCGCCGCACGAGGTCGTCCTGCTGGCGGCGGTCGCCATGCTGGCCTCGCCGCGGGTCGTGCTGCTGCTGGCGCGGACGGCGGCGCCCTCCGACCGGGCTGCGATGCGCCTGCTCAAGCTCGTCATGGCGCTGTCGAGCATCCCCGCCGTGGTCCTCTTCGGCGCGGCGACGGGCCTTGCCGGCGCCGGCGGCGGGTCGCTGACTCAGGCCCTCGGCGGCGGCGAGCGCCTGCTGCTCATGGTCGGGCTCGCCGTCGTCCTCGGCTATGCCACGATCGTGCTGCTGGCCGGGGAGCGCACGCTGGTGCACATCCTCGCCGTCCTGATCGGTGTCACCGCGCTGTCCGCCGGCGCCGCACTCCTGCTCGGCGGTGAGCCGATGTTGATGGCGATGATCGCCGGCGCCGTGGTCATGAACCGGTGCCGCTTCCCGCACCGGATCCTCCGCGCCGCCCATGGCCTCGAGATGCCGATGCTGGTGGCCCTGCTGGTGCTGCTGGGCGCCTGGTGGCGGGCCGAAGCTTTCCCGTGGACGGTGCTGCTGCTGCTGGTCGTGGTCCGCGGCGCCGCGCTGCTGGCCCTGGGATGGGCGACCGCCTCCATGGCACGGCGCCGTGGAGTCGCGGTCCATCGCTCCGACCTGGGCGCCGGCCTGTTGCCGCAGGGGCCGCTGACGCTCGCCATTCTCATCGCTTCGGTGGCGCACGGCCAGACCGCGCCGGCGATCGGTGAGGCCGTGTTCGCGGCGATGCTCGCCAACCACCTGCTGGGCTGGCTGTGGACGCGGCGGGTGCTGTTCAAGAAGGCCGGCGCGACGGGAGGAGAAGAGCCGTGAGGTGGTTCTTCTTCCTCTGCGTTGTGGCCGTGGTGTGGGTGCTGCGCCTGTTGCTCGGCACTGCCGGGGTCGACGCCGACGCGTCCGCCCTCCTCGCTCTCGGCCTGCTGATGGTCGGGGGCGAGCTCAGCGGCGACGTCGGAGAGCGGCTGCGCGTGCCGCGGGTCACGGCCTACCTGGTTCTCGGAATGCTGCTCGGCCCGTCGCTGGCGGGTCTGATAACGAGCGGCGACCTGGGCGCGCTGCGGTTGTTCGAGGAGATGGCGCTCGGGATCATCGCCCTCACGGCCGGCGGCGAGTTCACGGTCAGGGCCCTGGCCCGCCGTTGGCGGTTGATACTTGCCGTGACCTTCAGCCACGCCGCGGGGATCCTGATCATGGCCGGCGGCACGCTGTGGCTCCTGCTTGGAGCGGTTCCCGTTCTCGGTGAGCTTTCGCCGGGCGCCCGCCTCGCCGCGTCGGCGCTGTTCGGCGTGATCGCGGTTGCCAAGTCGCCGGCGACAACGATCGCGATCATCACCGAGACGCGGGCCCGCGGGGACCTCGTCGACGTTGTCCTCGGCGTCACCATCCTCAAGGACCTGATGATCCTGCTGCTGTTCACGTGGGTCGACGGCCTTGCTCGCGGCTGGGTCGGGGGCACGGGCGTTGATGCGGCCGGCGCGCTCCACCTCGCAGCGGCGGTGCTGGCGTCGCTCGGCGTCGGGCTGCTGCTGGGGGTGGTGCTGGGGCTTTATCTGACCCATGTAGGTCTGCACCGGGAGATCACCGTCCTCGCCGTCGTTCTCGTGTCGATGGAGCTGGCGCACGGCGCCGGTCTCGAGCACCTGCTGATCTGCATGGCGGCCGGCTTCGCGGCGCGCAACTTCTTCTCCCGTGCCTCGGAGAGCTTCGTGCACGCCCTCGAACGCTCCTCGCCGCCGATCTACGTTATCTTCTTCGCGCTGGTCGGGGCGGGCCTCGACCTCGGCGTATTCGCGTCGGGGTGGGCAGTGGTTGCGGTCCTGGTGGCGGTCAGGCTGGTGCTGATCTGGGGCTTTACCGGTGGCGTAGTGGCGGTCCTCAAGGGGCCGGCGGCGACGCGTCGCTACGCGTGGATGGGCTTCGTCGCCCAGGCCGGCTTCTCGCTCGGGCTGGCGGCGCGGATCGCGCGCGAGTTCCCGAGCTTCGGCGGCCGCCTGGCGACGCTCATCGTCGGCGCCGTAGTCGTCAACCAGCTGCTGGGGCCAATCCTGTGGCGGCATGCGCTGGTCGCGAGCGGCGAGGCGGAGGAGGTGAGCAAGTAAGGAAGTGAGAAGGTGAGGAAGTCCCACCCACCCGCCCGGGAAGGAAGACGTGAGACGTGAGACGTATCCTCGCCCACCCCAGAGAAGGCGGGTGAAGCGCGCTCCAAAGCAGGTCGCGCTCCACCGGGCGTGCCGTCCTGGATGTTCTTCTGAAGGCCGTTCACGAGCCGTAGGCGTTGGCGAAGAACGTCAAGAGGGGCTCCCACGGGGAGGGTGTTCGCCCGTGTGGCCACACGATTGAAGAAGGCGGCTCGAGCGGGCTCCGGCGGTCGCCTCAAAGGCATCGATCCCTTCTCGTGTCGTCGCGACCGCCGGAGCTGCGAGACGGCTGACTGTGCAAGCAGCCAGCCGGCCGCCGGAGTGTCGGAGAACCGTCCCCATGACTCCCCATGGCCGGGCTCCCCCTCACGGCTGACACGTACCCCGGCCCGCCCCCAGATCCTTCCTCGCTGACGCTGGTCAGGATGACACGTGGGCGGCGAGATGGTTGCGGCCGCCGGAGCTGCGGAGATTTCCCTCGCCGCCGCACACAAGAAGGGCCGGGATTCCCCGGCCCCTTGGTGAAGTCCTTCAGAACCCGCGATTACTGTTGTTTGCCCCCATGCAGCAGGAACGGACCTGGCGGGCTCTGGCCGTCCAGAAAGGTGCCGTTGCATCCGGTGTTGTCGTCACCGGTCGGTGAGAACCCGAAGCCGGAGCCCACGGCGGAGACAGTGCCGCTGAGCGACATGTTGTTGGAGACGGTGAAGGTGATCGTCCAGGCCATGGTTCCCATGTCGGAGCCATCACCATACTGGTAGAGATTGTCGATCTCCACGCCGTTCGTGAACGCGCTAGGCACTACCGGAACGTACAGGGGGTCCTGCTCTGCCGATAGCTCGAAGACGATCGGGCAGTCGGCTTGGCCGTCCGACGGGGTGTCGTCCTTGTCGAAGTTGATGTAGCTCGCGACCAGGCTGGTCACGAGGCCGTTGGCGACCGTCATGGAGCCGCCGCCGACAGGACCCTGGGGAACGTAGATCGGGGTCCCGTTGTCGTAGACCTCCAGGTAGTATGTCCCATCCGGCGTCGCAGCTGCGGCTCCAGCCTTCCACCATGCCTCCAGGGTGGTGCCGTCGGAGAACGTGTTGTCGTTCTTGGAGGCCACCACGATGGCTGCTCCCGAGGTGACCTCGACATGCAGGGTGGCGTTGTCGAAGCTGCCGGCGCCGAGATCGCCGATCGGTGCGTAGAAGGCGGCGTAGGGCTGCAGCGTGTAGGACCGCGTTGCGAGCGTGGCTCCAGAGGTCGTGATCAGCTTGAACGTGATCGACGTCGTGGTGGGGCCGGTGTTGACGGCAAAGATGTTGGTGCGGAAGGTGCCGGGAAGGGTGCCGTTGTCGGTCAGGCCGACGATGTCGGTGGGCGAGCCGGGAGTGACCGCGTTGCCGGCCGAGATTCCCTCCAGCCCCTGTCCGAAGGTGCCGCCGGTGGCCTGGTTGTAGATGCGGCAGTTGGCGAGCACCTCACCCCCCGTGGCCACGATCCGGAAGGCGCCACCCTGACTGCCGCCGAGGCCGAAGGTGTTGAGGATGACGTCGGGCAGGACCAGCGTCTGGCTCGCCTGGACGGTGAAGCTGACCGGGGTCGCCGACGAGTTGTCGGTGTCGCGGGGCAGGTAGTAGATGTCGACGTTCACCGCCGTGGTGCCGGGATTGAAGATGTACAGGTCGGTGACCCACACCGAGGTCTGCTTGCCCTGCCCGCGTGCCGCGGCCGGGACGAACAGCTGGGTGCCTGGGTTGAGGGCGAGCGCCGCCGACGAGATGCCGAGGGCGATCAGGGCAACGAAAAGGACCGTTCTCCGGGACATCGGAAATTCCTCCTTACGCTGTGGGCGTCCCACGGGACACCGCTGAGTGACGCTGGCGGCGCCCCGACGTTGACGTCGTCGAGCCGTTCGCGCTCAATCATACCCGACCCGTAGCCGCGGTGGACACTCAGCGGTCACTGTGGACACCGGGTCGTGGCGCGGTCGGGAACGCCGGGCCAGCGGGTCCGGGGAGCCCAAACCCGCCCTTGACCAGTGTGCACAGAGGTCGAATCGAGACACTCTCGGGCTATGGAGCTCCCGAGGCTAGCCTGCCGCCGCTCGGGGTGAGGCCTGGGTTGCCGGAGACTCGGTCGCTCTGTTGGTCGGTTTCGCATCCTGGGTTACCATGCCCCCGTGACCTACCAGGTCCTCGCACGTACGTGGCGGCCACAGCGGTTCGCCGATCTGATCGGCCAGGACGCGGTCGTGCAGACGCTGCAGAACGCCCTGGGCGGAGGCACTCTCGGCCACGCCTACCTGTTTTCGGGGCTGCGCGGCGTCGGCAAGACGACGGTCGCGCGGTTGCTTGCGAAGGCGGTCAACTGTGCCGAGGGACCAACGGCCGAGCCGTGCGATGGCTGCGAGGCCTGCCGCGAGATCGCGGCCGGCTCGAGCCTCGACGTCGTCGAGCTCGACGGCGCCTCCAACCGCGGCATCGACGATGTCCGTGAGCTGAGGGAGCTACTGCGATACCGACCCTCTCGCGACCGCTACCGCGTCATCATCATCGACGAGGTCCATATGCTTACCCGGGAGGCGTTCAACGCCCTCCTCAAGAGCCTCGAGGAGCCGCCCCCGTACATCCTCTTCATCTTCGCCACCACCGAGCATCACAAGGTGCCGGCAACGATCCTCTCCCGTTGCCAGCAGCTCGAGTTCAGGCCGGTCAGCTCCCGCCTGATCACCGCCCACCTGGCGGCGATCTCACAGCGGGAGGGTTTCGGTCTCACCGCGGAGGCCGCGGCGGCGATCGCGCGTGCGGCGGAGGGAAGCGTGCGCGACGCACTCTCCCTCGTCGACCAGCTGCGTGCGTTTTCCGGCGACGAGATCGACGGCCAGGCTGTGGCCGAGGTCCTCGGCATGCCGCGGGGCGAGCAGGTGGCGCGGCTGCTGGAGCTCCTCGCCGGGGGACAGGCGGCGGCCGCCCTGGCCCTCCTTCGTGAAGAGCTGGGTGCGGGCCATGACGCAGTTGTTCTTTTCCGCGAGCTCGGACACGCCCTTCGGCGCATGCTCCACCTGCAGCTGGACCCGAAGCTCGAGCCGGAGCTGGCCGACGACGGCCGCGAGCGCCTGGCGGCGGTTGCCGCGGGCCTCGACAGCACGGCGCTGGTCCGCATGCTCGGCCTGTGGGTCGAGCAGGAGCCGCTGGTCCGAGAGGGGGCAAACCGCGAGCTCGGCCTCGAGGTCGCCTGCCTGCGCCTCGCGCGCTGGCCCGTGGTACAGGCGGTGGAAGCGGTCCTTGCCGGCACGCCGACACCGCCGGCGGCGGGCGGCGCTGCCGACGGCGGACGCGGGCGGTCGCAGGGCGCCGCGGCTGGCGGCGCGGGGGCTGACAGCCCGCACCCGAAAGGCTCACCCGGCCGGCGGCTGAGCGAGGCGCTGTGGGACGAGCGCCCTCGCATCGCGTCCGCCGTCGACAGCGCCACGGTCCTCTGCGACGACGGCGTGGTGCGCCTGGTGCTGCCCGCCGACAGGACTGCGCTCGCCGCCTACGCGCGTACGCCGGAGGCAATGTCGGTTCTCAGCGGCGCAGTCGGGCGCGTCATCCCGGACTGCAACGAGGTCGTCATCGAGGTCGATGGGGAAGGCGATGAGGAAGGCGGCCGCCCGCTGAGCTCGGAGGCCGCCGATGATGATGCCGTCCGCCTCGTGCAGCAGGTTCTGGGCGGTGAGGTCGTGGCGGTGACCCGAGACCGGCGGGAGGCCGAGTGAGAGACGGCAGGGGGGTGGTGTGGAGCTGAGGCCGGAGGCGGTGCGCGATCTGCTCGGCGAGCTCGAACGGCTGCCGGGAGTTGGGCCGCGCTCGGCCCAGCGACTGGTAGAGCATCTCCTGACTTGCCCCGCGGAGCGGGTTGCGCGGCTGGCCGAAGGGCTGGCGCAGCTGCGCGGTAGCGTCAGGCTGTGCTCGAGTTGCGCCCTGCTCACTCAGAGCGACCCGTGTGCGGTGTGCGCCGACCTCGGGCGCGATCGTGGCGTCATCCTGGTCGTCGAGGAGCCGACAACGGCGTGGACAGTTGAGGCGACCGGCGAGTACCTGGGCCTCTACCATGCCCTCCTGGGCCACCTGTCGCCGCTCCACGGGGTCGGCCCGGACGACCTGACGATCGAGCGCCTGCTCGAGCGCGTGCGCGGCGGAGGCGTGCGCGAGGTGATCCTGGCGACCAACCCGACGGTGGAGGGAGAGACGACTGCTCTCTTTATCGCCCGCCGGCTGCAGCCGCTCGGCGTTGAGGTGAGCCGGCCGGCCTCCGGAATCCCGGTCGGCGGCGAGCTGGGATCGGTAGACCGGGTAACCCTGGCGCAGGCGCTCCAGCTGCGTCGCCGGGTCTCGTAACACTCCTCGAAGAAGCTCCTCCCGTTTGAGTCGGGTCGTCTCCTCAGCAGCTCGTGATGCCTCACCTCTCACCCCTTCGGCCACTCAAGTGCCCGTGGCGGCGAACCCCCAGAGCTTGCTTGCGTTTGGCAACTGTGTTAGAACGAAAAGGTTCACGAGGGAGGCTGCAGCTGTGGACACCAGTCTGGTGATGTACCAAGAGGAGTTCGATAGGATCAGCGCCGTCCTCAACCGACTGCGGGTGGATGCGAATGCCAAGATCGTGTTCCTCGTGGATAAGAACGGCCAGCAGATCGCCGGCGCCGGAGAGATCGATCAGGTGGACACCACCTCGCTTGCTTCCCTGACCGCCGGCAACGTGGCCGCTACCGACGGGCTGGCTAAGCTGATCGGTGAGAAGGAGTTCTCGATCCTCTTCCACGAGGGCAAGAAGGACAACATCCACATCTCCATCGTCGGACAGCGCCTGATCCTGGTCGTGATCTTCGACGAGCGCTCCTCCCTCGGTCTCGTGCGCCTGCGCGTCCGCAAGGCGGCGGCGGAGGTCGAGGGAGTCCTGACACAGATGGAAGCAAAGGCGCGCGAGGTCGGAAGCTCGGGCCAGGAGTCGCCGTTCGCTGAGATCACCGACGAAGACATTGACGCTCTGTTTTCCGAATGAGCTTCATCAATTACGCCGCCAGGGAGATTAACGTCAAGATCGTGTACTACGGTCCCGGCCTGTGCGGCAAGACCACCAACCTCCAGTATATCTACGAGCGCTCGAATCCGCAGCAGAAGGGGAAGCTGATCTCGCTCGCTACGGAGACGGACAGGACGCTGTTCTTCGACTTCCTGCCGCTCGACCTCGGTTCGGTGAGAGGTTTCAAGACCCGTTTCCACCTCTACACGGTGCCGGGGCAGATATTCTATGACGCCAGCCGCAAGCTGATTCTGAAGGGGGTCGACGGGGTGGCGTTCGTGGCCGATTCCCAAGAGGCGCGCATGGACGCCAACGTGGAGTCGCTGCACAACCTGGTCGTCAACCTGCGCGAGAACGGCTTCGAGCTCAAGAACATGCCGTACGTGCTCCAGTTCAACAAGCGTGACCTTCCGACCGCGGTGGGGGTGGACGAGATGTACCGCAAGTTGAACTTCAAAGGCGAGCCGTCGTTCGAGGCCATCGCGACCGAAGGGATGGGCGTCTTCGAGACCCTGAAAGCGGTCGCCAAGCAGGTTCTCTACGACCTGCGGCGCAAGTAGGCACGCACAGGGATATCTGTGACACCGGTCGAGTGTTCGAGGCAAGTCTTCGCTGAGGGAGTGAGCCCATGAGATGGGCGGTCACCGTCCTTGCTGCGGGCAAGGGGACGCGGATGAGGAGCGACCTTCCCAAGGTGCTGCACCTGCTCGGCGGCCGGGTGCTCCTCGACCACGTGCTCGACACCGCGCTCGCGGTGGCGGGGCCAGAGGCCGTCGTCGTGGTCATCGGCCACGGCGCCGAGGCGGTACGAGCCCATGTCGCCGGCCGGGGAGTCGTCTGTGTGGTCCAGGAGCCACAGCTCGGCACCGCCGACGCGGTGCGGGTGGCATTGGGCGGGCTCGAGCCGGGCTTGGCGGATGCGCTGGTTGTCCTCTCGGGCGATGTGCCGCTACTGCGACGCACAACGGTGGCGCGGCTCCAGCGGCGCCTCGACCCCGGCCCCGCCGCGGCCATCCTGACCGCGGTGCTTGAAGAGCCAGCTGCGTACGGACGGGTGCTGCGGGATGACGACGGCTCGGTCGCCGCCATCGTCGAGGCCTCCGACGCGACGCCGGAGGAGCTGCGTATCCGTGAGGTGAACGCGGGCATCTACGCGTTCAGGGTGCCGCCGCTCGCGGCGGCGCTTGCCTCGGTCGCCACGGACAACTCCCAGGGGGAGTACTACCTGACGGACGTGGTCGCCGATCTCAGGAGTCGCGGCCTTGAGGTCGCCGCCGAGGTACTGGACGAGCCCACGGAGATGCTCGGAGTCAACACCCGCCACGACCTCGCAAACCTCGAGGCGCTCCTACACAGCCCGCCCCGCGCCGGATGAGCCAGAGCAGAGGGTTCGTGTCCACCCCACCCGATCGGCACGGCTCTGCTACGATCCGCCCATGACAGGAGCCGTCTCACCAGGCCCCACCGGCTCACGCGCGCGTTGGGCTTTCCGGCTCGCAACCACCTTTGGCCTTGCCGATCGCATCCCGGCGCCGGGGACGTTCGCGGGATCGCTGCCCGCAGCCGCGATCTGGGTGGCTCTCGCGCTCCTGCTGACACGTTCGTCGGAGCTGGCGATGGTAACCGCCGTCGGCGCGGTGGCGGCGGCGACCGTTGGGGTCTGGGCAGCGGACGAGGAGGCGCGGCGGCGGGGCGTCGAGGACCCGGGGCCGGTCGTGATCGACGAGGTCGCAGGCCAGTGGCTGACCTACCTCGTGGCCCTGCCGTGGCTCGAGCTGGGAGGCTGGTCCCACACTGCGTTGCTCGGACTGGCGGGGTTTGTCGTGTTCCGGGCGTTCGATGTCGTGAAACCGTGGCCGGTGCGGCGGTTGGAGCGGCTGCCTGGCGGGCTCGGAATCGTGGCCGACGATCTGGCGGCGGCGCTCTATGCCGGCGTCGCCCTCGCCCTCGCCGCCCACTGGCTGCTGTAGCCCGGGTCGCAGGAGATCGCGGGCGAATGGTCCCGGCCACGGCAGATCCGCGGCCTGCGGCCGCACCCCTCGGGGACCGTCAGTCCGTCCTCGAGGCAAGCCTCGGTCCGTCCTGCCGACCCCGAGGGGCCGCTGCGCTCGGATCTGCCTCCCAGGTTCTGTGAGAGGTCAGTGAGCCCCCACCCTTCTTGATAGGGGAGGGATCGCGCAGATGCGCCCTCTCGCATCCCGCCGCTGCGCTCGCTTCGTCGTCGCGACCACGAGGTCAGCGACTCCTCGCTCGCTGGCGGCGAGGCGCGATGAGAACGCCCTGCGCGATCCCGTGTGGACGGGTGTGGCGCGATCGCATGTCCCGTGCGGGCGGTCGCCCGCAGCCCGCCGCGCGGGCCGGCGGGGCGGGAACGGAGCGGTGCGTCGTCGAGCGGCTGCACCCGCCGAGGACGCCGGGAAGGACAGTGCTCGGAGGCTTACCCTCCGAGGCCGTCGGCCCAAGCCTCCTGCGCCCGGGTCCTCCCGCCGCCCGCAGCGGGATGGCCGCTCGCCTCCTTCCGCTCCGTCCCCGTCCCGCCGCGGGACCGTTCCTGGGGAGAACGCCCCTGGAGGGCAGATCCGCGGCCTGCGGCCGCACCCCTCGGGTTCCGTCAGTTCGGCCTCGAGGAGGACCTCGGCCCGGCCTGCCGGCCCCGAGGGGCCGCTGCGCTCGGATCTGCCTCTCACGTGCTCCGAGAGGGGGAAGGCTGGCCATACGGCCATCTCGCTTTCCAAAGGTTCACCGTCGCCGAAGGCGACGAGTAATCTCGGCCTCTTGCGTACCGAGTACGGTTACAGTGACGAAGAAGGCGGCTCGAGCAGGCTCCGGCGGTCGCCGCGGAGTTGGCCATCCGTACTCGTTGGCTTTCGACCGCCGGAGCTGTGAGACGGCTGGGTGCTGCGGCACCCAGACGGCCGCCGGAGCGCCAAAGATAGGGCCCCCCATCTTCAGGGAGAATGTCGGCGCGATGGCTGGCGTATTGCCGGTCGCAGGAGGTTGCCAGTGAGTGATCCGGGTTAGCCCTGATCGTTCGTTCCCTGGCCTGCTTCCAGCCAGTCGGGGGTCCTCTTGTGGTCGAGGAACGCACGGACCCCGAGACGACACTCGGGGTGGCTGCGCTGGGCAGCGTTGGCCTCGGCGGCCCGGTCCAGCGCCTCCCGCCAACCGAGCCCCACCGTGTCGTTGAGAAACCTCTTGGTGGCGGCGATCGCCGCAGGTGACGCCTTGCGGCAGATCGCCAGCGCCAGCCTTCGAGCCTGCTCGAGCGCGGTGTCACCCTCCACCACCTCGTCGACAAGACCGAGAGCGGCAGCACGGTCGGCATCGATCATCTCCGGATCGAGAAGCAGGCGGCGGGCGGCACGGCCTGAAACCCGGCGGGTGAGAAACGTTGAGACAAGAGCCGGGATGAAGCCGATCTTGACCTCTGTGTAGGCGAACCGGGCAGTGCGGTCGGCCACCACGAGGTCGCAGGCGGTCGCCAGCCCGCAACCGCCGGCCACAGCGGCGCCGTGGACCGCCGCAACCGTCAGCTTCGGGTGGTCGAGGACGGCGGCGAACAGCCGCTCCAGGCGGCGTGAGTCCTCGAGGTTGGCAGCCTCGTCGGCGCCGGCGGCGATCCCTTCGAGAGCCGCCAGATCCGCGCCGGCCGAGAAGTGGCGCCCGGCGCCGGTGAGGACCAAGGCCCGCACCGCGCGGTCGTCGGCCGCGCGGCCGAGGGCTTCGACGAGGGCGTCGGCCAGCGTCGCCGAGAGAGGGTTGGCGCGATCGGGATCGTTGAGGGTGAGGGTCACGATCGGGCCGTGGCACTGCTCGAGAATCGGTGCGTCCATGAGGATATCTTACGCGATCGCTCCCGCGGGGCGGCCGGTGAGGGGTGAAAGGTAGGGAGGATCGATACCCGATTCGCCCGGTGACTAAGTGATTAAGTTATTAAGTAATTAGGTGATTAGGTTCCCCCAACCCACCCGGAGAGCGACAGACCATCGCGCTCCAGACCATGTGACGTTCAGCGGAACGTGCCATCTATGACATTCTCGCTGTACGACCTTCACAAGCTCAGCGCGCTCGGGCGAAATGTCATAGGTGGCAATTCACGGGAAGGACGGTCGCCCGTGTGGCAACAGCCGCGATGGAGGCGCCTCGTTGCCTGACCGGAGCGGGCCGTGAGGGCGATGTACCGTTGGAGACCCTTGCCCGCTCCGAGGCAGGTGACGACGGGCGTCTGCAGAGCAGACGTCCGGGCGCCGGAGTCACAGAGAATGCGGCGTTCCCACGGCCTTTGGCGATCAGAGAACGGCCCCACGATTGGGCGAGACGTGCGGTCGCTTTGGACCGCGCGGCCGCCGGGGCTGGGGCAAACCTCTCCCCAAGGCCTTCGCCACCCGGCGCTACTTCTGATCCCGTCCGCTGTCGCTGTTGCTGGCCAGCACGACCTCGAGACGTTGGCCCTGGCTGGTGCGTGTCCAGCTGGCGGTCGCAACGCCGCGGAGCGGTCCGGCGAGGTGCGCGAGGAGGCGCAGGCGCGAGCGCGGCACCAGACCCAGGTCGGCCAGCAGGGTCGCCTGCCCGATCGCGGCAAGGGTTGTGGCGGCGCGGGGGCCGTCGGGGATGACAACCGCGGTCGCCGGAAGGGTGGTGGCCGGCCGCCGGCTCATCCAGTGCTCGAGCTGTTCATGACCGGTGGCGAGAACAACGGCGTCGTCGGTGGTGGCCACCCACCAGGAGGCCAACGGGGAGCGCCACCGCTCCACCGGGGTTCCGACGCCGATCTCACGGTGAGCGATGCTGCAGCCGAGAGGGCAGAGCACGCCGCGCAGGCGCGAAACGAGACGTGCGCGACGCGCCGGCTCCCGTTCTTCAACGCGCAGAGCGAGCTGGATGACGAGGCGTGGGCGCGGCAGCGGTTGGGCGGGGGCGATCTCGTCGACCCATACCAGCGACGGCCGTGACAGCAACGCCTCGACCTCTCGCCCGAGGCCGGCGAGGAAGCCGCTCGTCGGCAACCGGACCCCGGCCTCGGTCAGGGCCCAAGCCGTGTCGGGCACCGAGATGAGCGCAGCGCCATCGGATGGGAGCCGCGCGCTCTCCGGTGGTGTTCCGGTAGTGAGGGTCAGGCGGTCGCCGGACCAGAGGCCGCTCCAGGTCTTGCCGTGCACGCGGGCCCAGCATGAGAGCCGCCCGTGAGACGCGGCTCGAGTCGCCTCCGGTGGCCTCCAGCCCCATCCGTCGAGCCAGGCTGGCGACGAGGCCACCCGTAGGACGCCGTTGTGTATGCGTGAGCGCTGCCGTAAGCCCTCCGGCAACCATGACGGCAGATCAAGGGCGCCGCCACCGCGGACGGTGCCCTGGACGACCCAACCGTCGGCCCACCACGCCGTGACCAGACCGCGCGGCAGTTGGTCCAGGAGGGCGACCGCTGCAGCGGCAGGGCCGAGAGCGCCGGTGCGGGCGGCGATGGGACCCCGGATCTCGCGCCACCATGCTGGATCGAGCAGTAGGCGTCGGGCCGGGTGCCTTGCAAGGACGCGAGCCCAGGCGCCGGGCCGGGCGACGACGACCAGACCGAGGGGCTCGGCGGGCAGGTCGAGAGCCGGGTTGTCGAGGAGAAGGCGAGCGGCCGGTACCGTCGGCCTCTCCGGCCGTAGCCACCACCACGCGCCGGCGGCGAGCAGAGCGGCGCAGACACCGACCGCTGCGAGGAGGCGGAGCCGGCGGCGTGGTGTAACATGACGCGCACTCATGGAGGCCTCATTGTACGGGACGCTCCGGTTTTTCCTGCACCTGGCGCGAGACCTCGCTGGGACCCTTGCCGCCAGGTGGCGCCGCTTCTACCGGTGCGTCGTGCTCGGCGAACAGGAGGCGGCCGTCGGCGTCGACATCTTCCCGTTCTGCGAGCGAATGACGGGCGTTGGCTGGTACGAGTGGAACGTGCTTGCCGCCCTCGACGGGCGCCAGGACGGGCTCTTTTTCAACCTCTACGGACCCACCTTCCTGGCGCCGGAGGAGCAGCCGCCGGGACCAATGCCGGGCAGCGAGCGCATGCGCCTGCGTCTGCACCAGATTCCGAGTGGGTTCCTGCTGCCGCAGCGGCTTTCACTCGCCTTCTTGCGCGGCGTAGTGGAACCGCTGCTGCGCGTGCTCGACGGCAATGCGGTGCTGTTCGCGCCCAACTTCTTCGCACACCGGACGCAGCTGCCGTACGGGCGCTCGGCCGTTGCCACGGTCCACGACCTCGCTTTCGCCGTGATGCCGGAGACTGTCTCTCCGGCAACCCTCGCCGAGCTCGACCGTCATCTTCCGGTGGCCCTGTTCAGGAGCGAGCTGCTGATCGCGGTGTCCGACGCGACGGCCGCGGACATGGTCGAGCACCTCGCAGTCAACCGGCGCCGCATCCACACCATCCACGAGGGGGTCGATCCGAGCTTCGTGGCTGCGGGAGTGGACGGGGCGGAGGAGGACGATCCGCCCTTCGAGCTTCCCGCCCGCTACCTGCTGTTCGTGTCCACGATCGAGCCGCGCAAGAACGTGCTGACGGTGCTGAGGTCGTTCCGTCTCGCGGTCGGTTGGGGCTACCCGGGGGAGCTTCTCCTCGTCGGCCGTTGGGGGTGGCGGACCGAGGCCATCCGTGCCGAGCTCGAGAGCTCGCCGGTGCGAGCGCGCATCCGCCACCTCGACTACGTTGACCGCGCCCATCTGCCGGCCCTCTACCGCCGTGCCGACGCGCTCCTGTTCCCATCCTGGCTGGAAGGGTTCGGGCTGCCCATTCTGGAAGCGATGGCCTGCGGGACACCGGTCATCACCTCCGGACGCTCGGCGATGCCCGAGGTGGCGGGTCCCGCCGCCATCTACGTCGATCCCGACAGCGCGCATGGGATTGCGTCGGCGGTGTCGTCGCTGTTCGCGGATCGGGAGCATCGGCAACGGCTGGCGCGCCTGGGCCGCGAGCGCGCGGCCCGTTTCTCGTGGAATCAGGCCGCCGCGGCCACCGCGCAGGTGCTCCGCCAGGCCGCCGGTCTCGACATGGACGGCGCCGATGAATATCGCGTGTGACGCGCGCGCATTGGTCGGTCCGCGGACCGGTGTCGGCACCTGGACAGCGGCTGTGATGGGAGGGCTGGCGGGGAATGCAGGATGGCGGATCATCCTCGCAGCCTCGCGCCCGATCGACCTGCCGCCGGAGCTGGCGCTGCCCAGCGTCAGCACACTGCCGCCGCCGCGCCTGCCGGTGCCGGGAACGCTGTGGCTGAACAGCGTGCTACCGGGTCGACTTGCCGCTGCGGGCGCCGATCTCTTCGTGGCTGCCCTCGCCGTCGTCCCCCGTCGCTGTCCGGTGCCGGCGGTTGCCGTGGTCCACGACCTCACGCCCCGCACCCTTCCTGTGCGCCACACTCTCGCCAACCGTTTCTGCTTCAACGCCTACCTCGAGGAGTCGCTGGAGCGAGCGGCAGCCGTGGTCGCAGTCTCCGCCGCCACTGCCGCGGAGCTGGAGGCGACCTTCGGTTGGCTGCGTGGAAGGGTGCGGGTGATTCCGAACGGCGTTGACGAAGGCTTCGGGCCGCCGCCGGCCGGCGATGACGGGTATGAGCTGCGGCAGCGTTTCAGCGGCGGCCGTCCGTACATCCTCCACCTCGGGACACTCGAGCCACGCAAGGGAATCGCGAGCCTGGTGTCGGCGTGGGAGCTGCTCCGGGAGCGTGGTGTGGAGCCTCCCGATCTGGTGCTCGCGGGTGGCACGGGGGGGGGGGGGGGGGGGGTCGAGGAGCTGGTCGCGGCCGCGGCCGGGCGGCAACAGATCCACCTGCCCGGCTACGTGAGTCGACAGGACGCGCGCGACCTCCTGCGCCACGCGGAGGTGTTCGTTCTGGCCTCGGAGGGCGAGGGGTACGGGCTGCCGCTGGCGGAGGCGATCTGCTGCGGCACGCCCGCGGTGACGACCGACGTTCCGGCTCTGGTCGAGGTCGCCGGCGGCGCCGCGCTGCACGTCCCGGTCGGCGATACGAAAGCGCTGGCCGCGGCGATGTCGGGGGCCCTCGAGCCGGCCGTCGCCGACACGCTGAGAGCACGGGCCCTCGAACGCAGTCCGCAGCTGCGCTGGGGACGCTCGATCGTCGCCTGGCGCCGCCTGATTGAGAGCGTAGGGGCGCGTGCCTGGTAGGTGCACGATCGGCCAGCAGAGGAGAGTCCGAGCGCATCATCCCGACCGTGCCTACCCCTTCAAGTCAGGTTGTCTCTGCGCAGGAGCTTGATACCGGCGGGACGATGATTGAACCGCTACGACGCAAAGAACGCAAAGGCAAGAAAAGGGACGTTTTCTTAGCGAACTTGGCGTACTTCGCGGCTTCGCGGTTCAGAATCAAGCTGCAACAGCGCTCGAGACCGTGCCTGACAGAAGCGAGCCTGAGCGAAGGGAATGGACAGGATCCGGGCTACGCCCGTTTTCTCGTCTTTCCCTTGCTCTCGGCGCCCGGCTGCCTGGTGCCGAGCACCTCACGCGCGGTGAGCCACAGGATCCGGAGGTCGAGGGCGAGGCTCCAGTTCTCGATGTAGTAGAGGTCGTGCGCCATACGCTGGCGAATCGAGGTGTCGCCGCGCAGGCCGTTGACCTGCGCCCAGCCGGTGAGCCCGGCGCGTACCCGGTGGCGGGCCATGTACTCCGGGTAGCGTGCGCGGAAGCGTTCGACAAACTGCGGGCGCTCCGGGCGGGGGCCCACCAGCGACATGTCGCCGCGAAGGACGTTGAGCAGCTGGGGCAGCTCGTCGAGGTTAGCGCGGCGCAGGAAGGCGCCGACACGGGTGACGCGAGGGTCACGGTTGCGCGTCCACTGCGGGCGGCCGTCGCTCTCGGCGTCGACGCACATGGAGCGGAATTTGTAGAGGCGGAACGAGCGTCCGTCGAGCCCGGTCCGCACCTGCGAGTAAAGAACCGGGCCGCCGTCCTCGCGGCGGATCAGCCACGCGATGATGGGAAACAGCCAGCAGGTCGCCAGCAGCATCACGGCCGCGCCCAGGAGATCGACCGTACGCTTGACGATCTGGTTCCACCCCTCGAGCGGCATCTGGGTGAGATTGATCATGGGGAGGCCGTCGAGATCCTCGATCCCGGCGCGCAGCACGTAGTACTGCATGAGGTCGGGAACGACCTTGATCTCCACCAGCAGCTGACCGCAACGACGGATCAGCTGCGCGGTCCGGTGGTGTGCGGCGAGCGGCAGTGCTAGCACGACCTGGTCGATGCCGCTCGCGCCGACGACCGCCTCGAGGTCGTGCGAGGAGCCGAGCACGGGTATGCCCATGATGCTGCGCTGCTGCTTGCCGGGGTCGTCATCGAGGAAACCGACGACTCGGAAGCCGTACTCGCGGTGCTGCTCGAGACGCTCCACGACCTGGCGGCCGAGCTCACCGGCGCCGACGACGAGGACGTGCTGGAGGTTCCCTCCGGAGCGGCGGATCCGCTTCAGCACGGCGGCGATCAGCCAGCGCGTCCCGATCACCGCGATCATGTCGACGACCGCGAAGATGCCAAGGACGAGCCGCGAGTAGGAGAACTCGCGGTAGAAGGTGAGGCCGGCAGTGAGAAGCGCAGTGGCGAGGGCAACGGCGACGAGAACGCGCACCGCCTCGTCGAAGCGCGAGCGGGCGCGGGGGCGCTGGTAGAGCCCTTGAAAGTAGAACACCAACGGCCACAGCACCGTGGTCACCGGGATCAGGCCGAGGTAGGGGGCCAGCGGCGGCACGCCTTTCGTTACCGGCAGCATCTCGATATCGAAGCGCAGCCAGTACGCCAGTAGCAGGGCCGTGGCAGTGGCCAGGACATCCCCGACCAGCTGCAGTACGACCTGGATCTGCCGGCGGCGTGAGATCATGCCAGCGCCTCTTCGAACCCGAGACGGTCGACCAGGAAGCGAAACCGGAGTAGGAACTGCGCCTGTGAGAAGCAGAGTGCGCGGTGGCGGAGCTGCTTCTCGTCCCAGGTGTGGCCGAGGACAGTCGCGGCAGCATCGGCCAGCGCCTCCACCGTCGGCTCGGTTGCCAGCTCACCCTCGCTGCCGGAGCGGACGATGTCCTCTGTGCCCGAGGCGTGCAGCCCGATGACCGGCGTGCCGCAGGCGAGAGCTTCCACTGTAACCATGCCGAAGTCCTCGATGTTGGGGACGATAAGGGCCGCCGCTTGCCGGTAGGCCTCTCGGAGCTGCTCCCGACCCAGCCAACCCCGGAAGCTGGTGTTGCCGCGAGCTGCCCGCTGCAGCTTGCGGCGGAGGGGGCCGGTTCCGACGACCTCGAGCCGGCGTCCGAGCCTTTGGGCAACCGCCATCGCCATTTCTACACGCTTATACGGAACCAAGGCCGCAACCATCAGGAGATGGTCGCCTCGCCCGCCGCCGGGAGTGAAGAACTCGGTGTCGACCGGGGGCGGCAGGATTTCGGCGTGGCGGTTCCAGTAGTGGCGAATGCGCCACGCCACGAGGCGGGAGTTAGCGATCATGTGGTCGACGCGGGCCGACGACACCATGTCCCACTGCCGCAATCGCGCCAGCTCCATCTGGATAAACGGCCGTAGGAGTGCGGGATAGCGGGCGAGGTAGGCCTCGCGCTGGTCCCAGGCGTAGCGCATTGGGGTGTGGATGTAGCTGAGATGGAAGGCGCCCGGCGGCGGGATGACGCCCTTGGCGACCGCGTGGCTGGTGGAGATCACGAGGTCGGCGTTGGGAAAGGTGAACGATTCCACCGCCGCCGGCATCAGCGGCAGCAGATGGCGCCAGCGGCGGCCGCCGAAAGACAGCACCTGAAGCCACGAGCGGTGGATGGGATGCGACTCGAGCTCGTCCGAGACGCTCCCGCGCCGGTGAACCAGCGTGAAGATCTCGGCTCCCGGGAACAGAGAGGCGATCTCGTGCAGGACCCATTCCCCGCCGCGCATGCCGGTCAGCCAGTCATGTACCAGTGCGACCTTCACCTCTCGGCCTCTCCTCTCTCCCGGCGTTGGTTCCCGCCGCGCCGCGGCAGGTCACGATCTTGACACATCCGGCAGGCCCATCAGGCCAGCGCCTGCCGGTAGATGGCAACCGTGGCTTCGACCGTCGCCTCCCACGGCAGCTTGTCTGCCTTGCGGCGTCCCGCGGCGACCATGCGCTGGCGCAACGGATCGTCGACGAGAACCTTCTCGAGAGCCGCGGCGACCTCGTAGACGTCGAGCGGGTTGACCAGCCGCGCGGCTCCCTCGCCGAGCTCGCGCATTGCGCCGAGATTGGAGGTGACGACCGGAAGCTCGGCCCGCATCGCCTCCAGCACCGGCAAACCGAACCCCTCGTACAGAGCAACGTGGAGAAGTACAGACGACAGGTGGTACAGGCAGGCAAGGTCATGCCGTGGTACTCGGCCGAGCAAGCGGACACGGTCGCCGAGCCCGAGCCGCCGGGCCCGCTCGGCCAGGCGGGAGCCCAGGGCCGGACCGCCGACCATTACCAGCTGGCCGGGAATACGGTGGTGCCGGACGGCCAGGTGAAAGGCGCGCAATACCATCTCGACGTTCTTGTGCGGCTTGTCGTTGCCCACCACGAGGATGAGCGGCGGTCGCAGGGCGTGCAGAGACCGGAGCTCCTCGAGGTCCTCGCGAGGTGGGCGCTCGGCAAGCTCCGGATCGACGCCGTTGAGAACCACCGACAGAAGGCCGGGATCCGTGCCCAGCAGCTGTACGAGGTCGGTTCGCGCGGCGCGGGAGACGGTAATCACCCGCCGCGCACGACGGATGGCGGTACGCAGCATGGTGCGCACGTACAGCAGGGCGAGCATGCGCCGTCTTGCCGGTGGGTAGAAGAGCTGGATCATGTCGTGAACGGTGACCACGATCGGGTGGGTGAGGAGGGCTGGAACCACGTAGTGGGGCACATGCACGAGGTCGAGCTTCTCGCCCCACAGGGAGGCCGGCACGGCAATGTGCTCGGCCAGAGTGTAGCCGGCCGCCGAGGTCGACACGATCCGTGCTTCGGGCGCCAGGAGCTGAGCGCGCTGCTCGTGCCCCGAGCGCACGACCAGGGTGAGCTCGATGTCGCTTCGCTCCGCAAGACCCGCCAGGAGATGGCGGAGGTAGGTGCCGATTCCGTAGTCGGTCAGCTTGCGCGCGTCGAGGCCGAGACGAATCCCCACGCCACATTCTACCCATGTTATTGAGGCTTCAGCTGCCGGCGGCGGGTCCGCGTGTGATCCTGGTCAGGCGGTGGCAGGATGGGCGGCGGAGAGCTCAGAGTCGGCGAAGCCGAGCTCGGTAGCGATCTGCCTGATCTCTCCGACCTCCTCGGGGGCCAGGCGTCCATCGGCCTCTGCAACAGCGTACAGGCAACGGAGCAGGCGTTGTCGCCGCTGCTCGTCAAGCAGCGGCCGAAGGTCGCGGCTCTCGCGGTACTGGACCCAGCAGTCGGCCAGCTCGAGGCGGTGCTTCGCGATCTCGGCGACCAACATGGCCTGCTCGGAGGGAAGCCGGCCTTCCTCACCGAGAATGGTCTCGATGCGGCGCACCTCGGCCTCGCAGATGACGTGGTCTGCGTCGGCGACGCGGGACAGTACGAAGGCCAGCGCTGCCAGGTAGCGCGCCGTGGCCGGGTCGAGCCGGTCGAGCTCACGGAGGATATTGCGCACCGCCTGCTGGCGGGCGTGGCCTGCAGAAACGGAACCGTTGACCATGGCCGTCGAGCGACCTCCTCTCCTGGTCCTGCTGACTTCTACGCGCGAGGGCCCAGAAAGGTTCACAGCGCCTGCTGACTCTGACGCCGTTCGGTCTACCGATAGGCTCTCGAGATGGTGGGTATACTGATCGCGCATGGGCCCTGTAGAGGACCGGCCGGAAACCCCGGTACCGTCCGCAGGCTTGGCTTGCGGTCGATATCAAGGCGCGAGGAGGAAGCCGTAGCCTTGCTCTACTGCGACGACGAGCAACGCAGCGATCGGCCGCGAGCCAAGCTTGCCCAAAGGGTTGCGGCGGCGCGGGCCCATCTTCTTCGTTGTCGCGCCTTGACGATGAAACGACATCGCCAGCGGCACGACCCCTCGAATCTGGGCCCGTGGCGCTCGCAACGGACGACACTGGGGTTTCCGGCCGGACCTCTCGTCTCGTTGTGGGCCGCTCCCGCCGCGTGGGCCACCCTCGCGGTGGTCCTTGTGCGGTTGGGTCGGGTGGATGGCGTTGAGGCGGCGTCAGCGGCGGTGGTGGTCCTGGTCGGCGTCGGCCTGGCTCGAGCCGTGGCTGGTTGGCGAGGCGGCCTGCTTGGACGGCTCGCCGAGCTGGTGCTGTTGGGAGGCGCAGTCGGCTGGACGTTGGCCGAACCCTTGGCTCACCGGGTCGTCGTCGGCCTGGCCGTTGGCCTGGTGGCTGCGGCGCTGACCATGGCCGGCCTCTGGCCGCGGGCGAGCCTGGCGGTGCAGCAGCGTCTGGCGGCTGTCGCCGGGAGTTTGGTCGGGATCGTGGTCGCCACCGGGGTCGTCGGCGCCAGCCGATGGCCGCTCAAGGCGTTGCTGGTGGTTGCGGCCTCGACCCTTGTCGCCGCGCTGCTGGCGCGGACCGCCGGCCCCTTGATCGCAGCGGCCGCCGCCGTCGCGCTGGGCGTGAGCGTGGGACCTGCCCACACCGCCGGTTGGTTGCTACCGCTGCTGGTGGCGGCAGTGCTCCTCGCTTTGGCCCGCGGGCGGCCCTGGCTGGCGGCTGTGGCGGGCGCCGCAGCGGCCTTCCTGCCGCCGGCAGGGTTGGCGGTGAGCGCCGGGTCGCTGGTGGCCGCCGCTCGCCGGCGACGCTCGCCGGCGCCTCTGATGCTGGCTCTGCCGGTCCTGCTGGTTGCCTGGTGGCGACTGCCGTCCGGTTTGCACTTGATTGGTGGCTGGCAATGGGAGGCGGCGGCCACTGCGCTGCCGCTCTCGGCTACGGCGCTCCCGTTCCTGCTGCCGCTCGCCGTGCTGGGCCTGAGCGCGCGCCGTCCGGCGGTCGGCGAAGGCCGCGACCTGCTGGCGATCGGCTTGCTCGTGCTGCCGATGGTGGGCGCCGGTCCATGGACGGGAGGAGCGGCGGCGGCCCTGTGGCTGGCGGCGTTGCCCGCGGCGGCGTCGCTGGCGCCACGGCTGAGGGCGGTCAGCCTGCCGTGGACCCTCGGCGCCTCGCTGGCCCTGCTGTTGTCCGCCCCTTGGGGAGTCGTCGTGCCGTTGGCCGGCGCGGCGGCCCTCCTGACCGGAGGCTGGGCGGTGGCAACGCTGTTGTCCCTGAGCCGATGGCGTGTGGCGCGGCTCGCCTGGCTGCTGCCGCTCGCGGGTCTGGTGTGGACGGTTCCGGTCGAGGGCGTCGACCATCACCTTGCCGTAGGACAGGAGCTGCGTCTGCCGGCGCCGGCCAGCGGAGGTTGGGTCGTCATGGCGGAAAGCGCGGACCCAACGCTGTCGCCCGGACAGCCGCTCGTCGAGGCCGTCGACAGCCATCACGGAGCGCTCTTGACCGGTCGCGACGCTCCGGTGGCAGGCGCGCCGGCGCACCACCCGATGGCAGTCCTCGGTGGGCACGGGCGAGCGGCGAGGGTGACGGTTAGCGGCGTCAGTCGGCACGCGGTCTTGCGGCCGGTCACGGTGCGGGCGCGGGCGCCGGCAGTCCTCCGCTTCGAGGCCGCCGAGCGCTGGCGGCAGCGCCGGAACCGGCTGGTGGGGCTGGTCGGTGGCGCCCTCCTGCTTCTGGCGCTGGGCGGGGCGCTGCCGGGCAGCCGCGAGAGGGCCTTCGAGCTCGGTCTGGCCTTGGCGATCGGCGGTCTGCTGGCGGCCGGATCCGGCATCGCACCGCTCGCGCGCCCGGCCTTTCGCGAGGCTCCGGATCTCGCGCTGGCGATGTTCTTGGCCGCAGTCGCCTCGGTGTGGCCGCTGCTCAGCCGGTGGCGACTGGCCGCCGGAGTTGCGCTCCTGGCGCCGCTGGCGCTGGCGCAGCCGTTGCTGCGCGGGCCGGCCGGTGACGAGGTGTACCACCTCAAGCTGGCCGAGAGCATGGTTGCCGACCATGACCTCGACATCACCAACAACGTCGACCGGCGGGTTGCCTCGCAGGCGATGTACCTCCGCGAGGGCAGACGGCTGATCCACTCACCGGCGCTCGCGATCCTGGTCCTGCCCGCATTCATGCTACTTGGATGGGAGGGGGCGCTGCTGGTGACCGCGCTACTGGTCGCCGCAGCGGCTGCGATCACGGCGCGCCGGGCGTGCGAGCTCGGGGCGAGGCAGCGTGCGGTGTGGCTGGCCTGGGGCCTGGTCATCGCCAGCTACCCCGCAGTGACGTTCGCGACTCAGCTGTGGCCGGCGGCACTCGGCATGGCGGCGGCGGCGCTCGTGCTGGCGGCTGCTGCTAGGCCGTCACCCGCGGCCGCTGTTGGGGTGACCGTGGTCGCTCTTCTGGTCAAGGTTCGGCTGCTGCTGATCACCGGCCCGGTGGCCGCGGTCGCGGTGCTGCGCCGGCGCCGAACGCTGCGACTGATTGCAGCCGCGGGGCTGCTCGCGGCAGCAGCGCTGGCGGTAACGGCCATTCTGGGCGGGCCGCTCGGCCGCCATCACCTGGCCGAACTGCTGCCGAGCACGGCGTGGGCACCGCTGGTCGCCGCCTGGGGCCTGGCATGGGACGCCGCGGGTGGGCTCGCCTTTTCGGCGCCACTGTGGCTCGTCGCCCTCGCCGGGATGGCGGCGGTGTGGCGCCGCGGCGGCGCCGGCGAGCGCGCCCTGATTGCCGGAGCGGCCCTCACGTTGGCGGCTCTCCTCCCACGGGCCGAGTGGTACGGCGGCGGCTCGCCCCCCGCGCGGTACCTGGTGCCGCTGCTGCCGCTGGTCCAGCTCGCGCTGGTGGAGGTCGTTGGAACGGCGCGCGGCCGCCGACTCGTGCGGCTGGCCATGCCTTGGGCGGCGGTGGCCGCCTGGGTCGCGGTCACGCGGCCGCTGTGGTGGTTCAACCCCGGGGACGGCGGGTGGTGGTTGGCCGACGGGCTGGCACGGGCGCTCGGGGCCAATGCGCGGCGCGTGTTTCCTGCCCTACTGCGTCCGTCGCCGGCCGCCGTGATCGTGCCGGTGATGCTGCTGGGGATTGCGATGTGGTGGCGAGCCAGGCCGCGGGACGGCGCCGCTGCGCTGGCGTTGCTCGGGCTGATCCTGGCCCTGACTTGGATCCGGGGAACTCCCGAGACGCGCGTCGACCTGGAGGATCCGCAGGTGCACCATTTGGCCGGCGTAGCCGATCCCCCGCCGGGGAGCTTCTTCAGGGCGGCGCATCCGATCTCGTGGCGCCTCGCCCCCGGCCAGGGGATCGAGACGCCGTGGAACCCGCCGCTCGGCCGGCGTCTCGTCGCCCGCGTACGCGTCGCGGGTGCGGGGCAGGGCACGCTGCTGGCGGCGTGGGCCGGCGAGGCGGTGGTCCCGGTTCCGGTCTCCGGTGGAGGGTGGCGCAGTGTCGGTCTCCCCGAGCCGCCGGCGCTGGGACGGGGTCGGCTGCGGCTGGAGTGGAGGGGGGCGCCGGGGACCGCGGTCCTTCTCGATCGGGTCGAGGTGCGGCCGTGAGAGATCCCGCGGTGGTGATCCCGAGCCTCGGAGCACCGAGCCTCGACGGCTGCCTCGACGCGGTGGCCTCACTCGACCTGCGGCCGGCGCGGACGGTAGTCGTGCTGTCGGGGGAAGCCGCCAGGCGCCGGTTGCCTGAATGGGTGACCGCGCTGCGGTCGGACCGCCGGCTCGGCTTCGCCGCCGCCGTCAACGCCGGTCTGGAGAGCCTGCCGGCGCCATGGCCGGCGGTCGCCCTTCTCAACGACGACGCGGCTCCCGAGCCTGGGTGGCTCGGCGCCCTGGCTGCGGCGCAGGAGCGTGACGAGACTCTGGCTGCGGTCCAGGGAACCGTGGTCGACGCGGCGGGCCGCGTCGACGGGCGGGGGATCTCGCTCGACCCGTACGGTCTACCGGTACAGGTGGATCGCGGCCTGGCTGTAGAACCGGAGCCGCCTGATCCGCTGCCACGGCTGGCGGTCTCCGGCACGGCATGCCTGCTGCGAGGCGGCGCGCTGGCCGAGGTGGCACTGTCCGGTGGGGCCGTGCTCGATCCGGCGGTCGGGAGCTACCATGAGGACGTGGACCTTGGCCTGCGTTTATCCAGGCTCGGCTGGCGGGCGGCCTGGGTGCCGGCGGCCCTCTGCCGCCATGTCGGCTCGTTGTCGGGCGCACGCTTTTCGTGGCGGCACCCATGGTGGGTGCTCGCCAACCGTTGGCGCGCCCTGGCAGGCAACCTGACACCGACGGCTTTCTTGGGCTCGCTGCCGCGGCTGCTCCGTGGCGAGCTACGGGCGGTGCGGACGCTGCGCCGCTCCAACCCACGGGCGGCAGTGGTTGAGCTGGCGGTGCTGGCGGCGTTGCCGGTGCTGGCGGCTCGCGGCTGGGCCCGCCGCAGCGCCGGAGCTCGCCTGTCTCGCCTGCCCGGAGGCGAAGGGTGAGGGTCCTCGTGATCACCGACGACCGCGTCGGCCCGGTCATGGCGGGGTCGGCGATGCGGGCCTGGGAGCTGGCGGGCGCCCTCTCTGCGGCCGGCCACGAGGTGCGTGTGGCCGCGGCGGAAGGGTCGCGCGCCCCGGCCGCCGGCGGGCCGACGGTGGTTCGGCGGCCGAGCTGGCAGTGGGCCGAGGTGGTGGTGACGCCGCCATGGGTGCTCGGGCCGCGCGCAGCGGTCACCAGGAAGACGCTGATCATAGACGGCGCGACACCCCTGCTCGCCGAGCTCGCAGCGATGCCGGTCTCGCCGAGGGTGGACCGCCGCCGTTGCACCGCCCGCGCGCGCCTTCCAGTGGCTCTGGCGCGGGCGGATGCCGTGCTCGCCGCCGGCGCGGCGCAGGAGCGGTGGTGGCGTCGCCGGCTCGAGGACGCCGGGCGTTCCGAGGTCCCGCTGTTGCAGGTACCATTCGGCGTGCCCGAGAGCGATCCGGCGGCCGAGCGAGACGAGATTCCTGGTGTTCCCGCGTCGTGGGCGGTCGTGCTGTGGTGGGGAGGCGTGTGGCCGTGGCTCGACCTTGAAACCCTGCTCGCGGCTCGGGCCCGGCTTGGCAATGCGCCGGTCAGCGTCGTCGTTCCCACGGCACGACGTCCGGGCGCGGCGAGCCCCTCGATCGATGGCGTCATGCTGGCTGCGCTCGCGACCCGTCACGGCCTCGAGCCGCCACAGGTCGTCGGCCTCGAACGCTGGGTGCCGTACGGCGAGCGGCACCGGATCCTCAATCGCACCAGCCTGCTGGCGGTTCTCCACCTACCCGGGGAAGAGGCGCAGCTGGCGTTCCGTACACGCGCCCTTGACGGGGTGTGGGCGGGTGTTCCGTTGCTGGTCACCGAAGGAGGTGCGGTAGCCGATCTGGTGCGCGAGCGGGGATGGGGAGCGGTGGTGCCGCCGCGGGAGCCGCGACAAACGGCCGCGGCGATCGAGCTGGCGTTGGCCGAGCGGCAGCAGCTGCGGTTCCGGTCAGCGCTCGCCGGCGACCGCGATGCTTGGCGCTGGGGTCGTGTGACCGAGCCCCTGGTGCACCTTCTCCCGCGGCTGCCGGTGGCGCCCCGCGGTGCCCTCTGGTGGGCGGTGGCACGGGCGGCCTGGGCGCTGACCGGCGGACGTGGGGGTGCGGCATGAACGGCTCGGTGGGAGCGGTGATCGTTCGCTACCGCGGCGGCGAGGAGGTGGTGCGGTGTCTGGCCTCGTTGCGCGAGCACGGCGGACTGCGGCTGCAGCGGACGGTCCTGGTCGACTCGGGCTCGGGCGACGGCGGCGCCGAGCGGCTTGCCGAGGCGTTTCCCGAGGTCACCGTGGTGGCGCTCGAGAAGAACCGCTCTTTTGCCCATGCAGCCAACGAGGGCGCGGCCTGTCTGGACGCGCCCTACCTGTTGCTTCTCAACCCTGACGCCGAGCTCACCGCGGGGTGTCTGGATCGCCTCGCGGGCGTGCTCGATGGGCAGCCTGGGACCGCCGGGTCGGTACCGCTGCTCGTCAAGCCGGATGGCCGGCTGCAGGACCGCTGGCAGCTCCGCCGCCTGCCGGGACCTGCCCGCCTCGCTCTCGGCCTTTCCGGGCGGCCGGCCTTCAGGAAACCCCCTGTCGCGATCACGCCCGTCGCTCAGCCGGCCGCCTCCTGCTGGCTCCTCAGACGGTCGGTCTGGGACCATCTCGGTGGTCTCGACGAGGAGTTCACCCCAGCCTGGTGGGAGGACGTGGATCTGTGCAAGCGCCTCCAGCTGGGGCTGCAGCGGGGGGAGCTGCCCGTGCAACAGGGGTTCGTGTCCGTTCCACAGGCGAGCGTCTTCCATGTCGGCGGGTCGAGCGTTGCTGCTATAGGGGACGAGGCCTTCCAGACTGCATACTTCACCAACCTGACGCGATACGTGCGCCGTCACCATGCCGCCGCCGCCAACCTCGTCTCGGCTACCCTGCGCTTGTCGCTGATCGCCCGCGCCGTCATCCGTCCGCGACAGCGCGCGACCTACCTGAAGCTCGCACGCAAGCTGAGACTGTAGCTGTGGTTCGGAGAAGATGAAAACGCAAAGGCGCAAAGTCGCATAGACTAGTCCTGTGAGTCGAAGCGCAGCCGATCCCTGGCACACGGACCTGTTTCTCGAGCAGCTGGAGTGGGAACGTAATCTGTCGCCGCGCACTCTCTCCGCCTACCGGCGCGAGCTTTCCTCGTTCGTGGCCTTCGCGACCGATGAGCTGGGTCGAGCCGGGGCCGTCGCGGTGACGCCGCTGGACATCCGCTCGTACCTCGCCCACCTCCATTCGCGTCGTCTTGCAGCGCGGTCGGTGCAGCGTGCCCTCGCCGCCCTGCGCACCTACTTTCGTGTTCTCACCGGCGAGGGCCTGATCGCGGCCAACCCGGCCGAGATGGTCCCCCACCCTCGGGTCGAGCGGCGGCTGCCGACAAGCGTGACAGCCAGCGCGATCGCGGACCTTCTGGACCGGGTTCCCGACACGCCGGTCGGGCGGCGAGATCGCGTCGTGCTCGAGCTGTTGTACGGCGCTGGTCTGCGCGTGAGCGAGTTGGTCGGCATTGACCTCAACGACCTCAAGCTGAGTCAGAGGCTGCTGCGGGTACGTGGGAAGGGACGCAAGGAGCGGGTAGTACCGTTCGGCCGCAAGGCGGCGGAAGCCATCGTCGCCTATCTCCCGCTGCGGGCTGGCTGGCGGCGGCGGGCGGCCGACAACGGGGAGCCGCTGCTCGTCAACCAACGCGGCGGGCGCCTCACGGACCGGTCGGTGAGGCGGATTCTCGACGCCGCCGTGCGCCGCACCGCCGATCTCAGCCGGCTCCACCCGCACGCCCTGCGCCACGCCTTCGCCACTCACCTGCTGGAGGCCGGCATGGACCTGCGCGCGATTCAGGAGCTGCTCGGCCATGCCTCCCTCGCAACCACCCAGATTTACACCCACCTCGACCTCGCCCATCTGATGGACGTCTACCGCAAGGCGCACCCGAAAGCGTAGCCTTCTGCAGGCCACAGACCCGCAAGAGCGTCACATACGCAGCTGCCGAGACGGCCCCCGGGACCTACGGATTGCTCAGGACGAGGGTGGAAGTCAGAAGCCTGAGATGAGCACGGTAGGCCTTTCTGAAGGCGGCGTAGTCGGCGGCCGGCACGCTGCTGACCTTCCAGACGACGCGGTACTCGAAGGTGACCCCGCGGCCTTCCCGCCTCGAGTGGCGCTCGCACTCGAAGTACGGTGTCGACAGGGAGGCGGTCTCCGGGAGTGTCACCAGCTTGGTCTGCTCAGGCCACGTCCAGTGAACCCGTGTCAGAACCGTACGCCGTCGGCCGAGCCGCAGCTCCCAGCGGCGTGTGTGGCGACGGTACGGGTTCTTCTCGTTCGCTGTCAGAGGGTCCGGCAGGACGAAGAGACCGTCGGCAGTGCGCAGGGCGTAGCGCGGCATGGTCACGGAGTAGTTGGTTCGCACGTCGGCCTGCTGGTGCGAGAACGAGTGGGAGGAGAGCACGGCCCCGGGGATGACCCGTTGAATCCAGTTCCTGTACTCCGCGGCCTCGTCCGAATGCGTCAGTTGCTCGCGGAAGGATAGCTCGGAGAACGCAGACTGTCCGGTCTTGGTCTCCACGATCTCGGCGGCGGCCGAGCCGTCTGCGCGCAGCGCTGCTTCGATCTCGTAGCGGGTGACGTTATCCGACGCCGCGGACGACGGCAAGGTGATGAGCTCGCCACCGTCCTCCAGCGCCAGAAGCCCGCGCGTACCCTCGAGGCTCGTGGGCAAGAACGGCGGCTGGGTGATGCGGTCGGTCACATCCGCGATCAAGTAAGGCTTGTGGTCGATCTCGGTGTTGGCGAGCGTACGGGTGCCGCCGTCGAGTCGCACCGCGAGCACGACGTGATTGAACTGGTTCCCGACAAAATCCGGAACCACACGCCCGAACTCGCGCGGCTTGGCCAGGACCGGGTACGCGGCGATGCCGTGGGCCCGGAGCAGGGCGGCGGCGAGAAACACCTTGTCCTTGCAGTCGCCGTAGCGGCGGTCGAGAACGAAGCCGCAGTGTCGGGGGACGTAGCCCCCAGTGCCGAGCTCGATATCGACGTAGGCGACGTCCGCGGCCACGAAGCGGATCACATCCCGGATGTACTGCAGCGCGGTCGTGAACGGGACCAGCGTATCGGCTCGGGCCAGAGTCGCCGGGTCCATTGTCAGAGCGTCACTGGTGCGCTGCCAGTACCGGCGCCCGAACGAGCTCCACGAGCTGCTGGCGGGGCTGAAGGACAGGGCGAGAGTGGGCGTACGGTCCGCGACCGGCGGCATGTTGGGCTCCGGGCGGTACACGGGCAGGTGCCCGAGCAGAAACGTGTTCCCCTGTTGCTTCACCAGACCCTGCGGATCGTTGAGCACCGCAACTCTTGCATCATCAGGCACGGACACCTCTTCGTGCACCACCTCGAGCGACTGGCCGAGGGGCAGGCAGATGTCATCGAAAAACGTCGACCGCCTGGCCTCGTACTCGAAGGCGACGATGTCACCTTTCTCGACGTTCTTGAACGTCGCGAGGAGCTGCCGGCTGTCATCGGCGAAGTGGACGTTGGCAGCCACCCGCTTGATGTGATCCCGCTCGAGCTCCTCCAGGGGGCTGCCGTCGCCATCGAGCCGCCATCCCCGAACGTGCTCCACCGACGAGCTGCTGTCGTACAGGATGAGTAGCCGGCCCCAGGACAGCCCTTCGGTGCTCAGGATGCGGTACACCAGGCGCCGGCGGAGGACGATCTGACCGCCGTCACGCGATACGTCGATGTGGCCGTACAGCAGGCTGGCGGGAGCGTCGACGCTCTCCGCCAAGGGTTTCACCTGCGCCTGCTGCGCCACCCAGCCGGGTGCCGAGACCCCGGCCAGGACCGAACCGGGTCCGAGGAGGAACGCCGTCACAACGGCCAGCGGCCGGCAGCGCATCAGTCGGCCTCCTTCAGCACCACCGTCGGGCTCGACAGCGCGATGATCCGGTCATAGGCGTGCTTCAGCTCCGCGTGGGCCGCAGCCGCATACATGTTCCGTCGCAGCTCTTTGAAGGTCGTGACGCTGAACGTGTGGTCGTCGGTCCTCGCGGCCTCGATCCGGAAGGTCAAGGCGAGAGCGTGGACGTGCTCGGGCGCGGGCAGCGAGGCCACGGTCAGGTTGTCCGGGAGGTGGAAGACGACGTTCTGTCGTTCCTGGTAGCAGTAGGGAAAGAGGATGTTGGCGTACCGTTTGTCCGCATTGAAGGGGTTGGTCGTCTGCGAGGTCAGTCCGACCAGCCTGAAGAGGATCGTGTCGGCCGCCTCGTCGAGGTCGAAGGGGAGCGTGAACTCCTCCTCGACAACAAGGGGCTTCGCCGGATCGCTGAGGTTGTGAGTGTGCTGTGACACGAGCTCCGCGTCGCCGCCGAAGCTGTCCTTCAGACGTTCCTTGAGGACGTCGTTGATCTCATCCTCGGTGTAGTACGCGAGCTTCTTGCGCAGGGCGAAGCTCTGGTATGGGTTGTAGGTGGTCGTGCGCTTGATCCGGACCTCGTCCTCCCCCAGGGTGACGTCGGAGCTGATGTCAGTGACGACCTCCGAGGAGGGGCGCGGCTCGAGCTGCTCGAAGCGGGCGCCGTCGTCACCGAGCACAAGCAGGGGCACGCCCCGTGCGCCGTACGGCATCTCGTCAGCAGGGAGGAGCTTGGTGGCCGGGGCGAGCCAGTGGACCTTTCCGTCCAGGGTGACCTGTAGCATGGTGCCGTCGAGCTGCGCGAAGGTGTGGAGTGGCTTGACGAACAGGCGCCGGTTCCACGGGCAGTAGTAGACGTACCGGACCTCGGCGCCCTCCACCGCGGCGTGGATGAGCGAAGCCAGGAGGCAGTTCATCTGCCAGTCCCAGAGGTAAGGGAACTTGACCATCTCCGCGGGCCGATCGGCCTTCACCAGCTTCTCGAAGTAGTGCTTGTCGACCTTGGCGAGATCCGCCTTGGACATCGCGCTGAGTGGGGTGTAGTGCGAGGTCACGTAGTCGTAGGCGGCCGTCAGCGCCGCCTCGGGCGCGAGGCCGGCGAGCTCGTGGCCCGCGATCCGCTTGGTGGCCGAGCAGCGCTTCATGGCGGAGCGGAGCTCGCTCCGGTAGTAGACCTTGCCATAGTCGAGCCAGAAGTCGTCGTACTTGATGTTGCTGTCGCTGTAGTAGAAGGCCACGTACTCGGTACGGCTGGCGTAGGCCGCCGAGTACCCCTCCTCGGGCAGGGCCGGGATGTCCGTCATCGTCGCCGAGCAGGTGTCGTCTCCGCCGTGTCTGCCGCGCTCGACCTGGGGCTTCGCGTGCAGGTTCGCCCCCATGAACCCCCACCGGTTCCCCGGCCAGGGGATGAAGGTGACCTCCGATCGCAGGCAGTAGATGGGGTGTTGGCTGTGCCAGACGTAGAACCTCCGCGGCCACTTGTAGGAGCGGTAGTAGGAGTACTCGACAATCGAGCCTTCCGTCAGCCCGGGAAGCGCGAAGCTGATCTCGGTCCACTTGAGGCCCCACTCCTTCGAGACTTTCTTGGAGTGGATATCCTTGTCCTCGAGCTCGTGGACGGAGTCGTCGGGGTTCCAGACCGTGGCCCGGATGTTGCCGATGTTCTCCATCTGCGGATCGAACGACAGCTTCACAGTACCCCAGTCATCGATCCCCTTGTGAGTGAAGATCTTCATCCTCTGGACGTAGGTCTCCCGCGACAGGCGGTTGGTGAATGTGTCGTCGATCGTGCCCTTCTCGAGCAGGATCACGGCATCCTGCATCCCCCGCGCCGGATCCGGCTGGAGGTTCTTCTCGAAGCTCGAGACGCCGGCACTGGCGACTCCCGCTAACGCAAGGGCCAAGGTCCACGCTTTGAGTGTTCGTCTCATGAGTAATCTCCCCGGTCAAGGTGTCGTTGCACCATACATATCACAGCCCGGGGGAGCCCGTAAGCCGCCACGGCAGGTCGGTTGGAATCCTGAGCCGGGTGTGTGCCTTGTCCATGGTAGGCTTGCCGCGCTTCGGGTGAGCGTCCTCACGGAGGTTGCCGTGATTCCGAGCTTCGACGATATCGACTCACTGGCCATCAACACCATCCGCACGCTCTCGATGGACGCGGTGCAGCGCGCCGACTCGGGGCATCCCGGGACGCCGATGGCGCTGGCGCCGGTGGCCTGGCTGCTGTACTCGCGGTTCCTGCGCCACAACCCGGCCGACCCACAGTGGCCGGACCGCGACCGCTTCGTGCTGTCCTGCGGGCACGCATCGATGCTGCTGTACTCGACACTGTACCTGTCCGGCTACGACCTCGGCCTCGACGAGCTGCGGCAGTTCCGCCAGTGGGGCTCGCGGACGCCGGGCCATCCCGAGGTGAGGCTGACGCCCGGCGTCGAGACCACGGCCGGTCCGCTCGGCCAGGGTTGTGCGTGTTCCGTGGGGATGGCGCTCGCGGAGGCGCACCTGGCGGCCTGCTTCAACCGACCCGGGCACGAGATCGTCGATCACATGACCTGGGTGCTGTGCTCGGACGGCGACCTGATGGAGGGGCTGTCCAACGAGGCGGCGTCGCTCGCGGGTCACCTCGGCCTCGGCAAGCTGGTGTGGATCTGGGACGACAACCGAATCACGATCGAAGGGTCGACGAGCCTGGCTTTCACCGAGGACGTCGAGGCTCGCTTCGCAGCGCTCGGCTGGCACGTGCAGCGGGTCGGCGACGTCAACGATCTGGCGCTTCTCGCCGGCGCCATGGAGGCGGCACGTGCCGAGAGAGCACGGCCGTCGCTGATCGCGGTGCGCAGCCACATCGCCTTCGGCGCGCCGCACGCGCAGGACACCGCGGGGGCGCACGGCTCGCCGCTCGGCGAGGAGGAGATTGCAGCCGCCAAGCGCGCCTACGGGTGGCCGTCGCAGGAGCCGTTCTTCGTGCCCGAGGAGGCGCTGGCGAGGGGACGCCAGGCGCTCGCAGCTGGCGCGGAGCTGGAGTCTGCATGGCGTGAGAAGGTCGCCGCGTGGGAGCGCGAGCACCCTGAGCTCGCCTCCGAGTGGCGACGCCGCCTCGAGAGCGGCCTGGCCGAGGGCTGGGCCGGTACCCTGCCCGTCTACGCGGCTGGGGAGAAGGCGGCGACGCGGGCGGCATCGGGCAAGGCTCTGAGCGCGATCGCGGAACGGCTGCCGGAGCTGGTCGGCGGCTCGGCCGACCTCGCTCCGTCCTGCAAGACGCACCTCGGCATGTCGGGCGACGTTGAAGCCGGCGCGTGGGGCGAGCGCAACCTGCACTTCGGAATCCGTGAGCATGCGATGGGCGCCATGATGAACGGGATGACCCTGCATGGCGGCATCCGTCCCTACGGTGCGACGTTCCTCGTCTTCTCCGACTACGTGCGGCCGGCGATCCGCCTCGCCTGCCTGATGGAGCTGCCGGTCATCTACATCTTCACCCACGACTCGATCGGTGTCGGAGAGGACGGCCCCACCCACCAGCCGGTGGAGCAGGTGGCCGCGCTGCGTGCGATTCCCGGGCTGACCGTGATCCGGCCCGCGGATGGGAACGAGACCGTGGCCGCGTGGCGGATCGCGATCGAGCACTGGCAGGGACCGGTGGCGCTCATTCTCAGCCGCCAGGGGCTGCCGGTCCTCTCGGGAACGGCCGAGCTCGCCAAAGACGGCGTGGCGAGAGGCGCCTACACGCTCGCCGAGGCCTCCGGCGGGCAGCCGCGTCTGGTGCTGCTCGCCACCGGCTCCGAGGTGCAGCTGGCGACGGCGGCACGGCAGGAACTGGAGGCCGCCGGCATTCCGACGCGCGTCGTGTCGATGCCCTCGTGGGAGCTGTTCGACCTCCAGGACGACAGCTACCGGGCCGCAGTGCTGGGGACTGGAGTCCGGCGGCTGGCGATCGAAGCCGGGGTGACCCGAGGCTGGCGTGACTACGTCGGCGATCACGGGGCGGTGATCGGACTCGACCACTTCGGGGCCTCGGCTCCGGCTCCCGAGCTGCTGAAGCGGTTCGGGTTCACCATGGAGAACGTGGTCGAGAAGGCGCGCGGGCTCATTGAAGAGGAGGTGTGAGGTGGAGATTGCCGGTCGGGAGCCCGAGCCCAGGTTTGCGAGTGCCGGGAAGCTGGTGACGGGGGGATCGACGGTACGCAAGGAGGCGACATGAACCCGCTGGTGCGGTTGCACGAGGAGGAAGGGCAGTCCGTGTGGCTCGATTTCATCGAGCGCCGGCTACTCGAGGAGGGCGGGCTTGCCCGCCTGGTGAAGGAAGATGGCGTCCGTGGAGTGACGTCGAACCCGTCGATCTTCGACAAGGCGATCGGTGCCGGGACTGCCTATGACAGCGCCATCCGTGCGGCGCTCGGCGACAAGCCGGGGCTCGCCACCGAGGCGCTGTACGAGGAGCTCGCGGTCGAGGACATCCGTTCAGCGGCCGACGTCCTGCGCGGGGTGTACGACGAGTCGGACGGCGCCGACGGCTTTGTCAGCCTCGAGGTCTCGCCCCACCTCGCGCACGACGCCGACGGCACGGTGGAGGCCGCGCGCCGCCTGTGGAGCTGGGTGGATCGGCCCAACCTGATGATCAAGGTGCCGGCGACCGCTGCCGGCATTCCAGCCATCGAGACGCTGATCGGTCTCGGCATCAATGTCAACGCGACGCTGATGTTCTCCATGCAGGACTACGAGAGCGTGGCGGTGGCCTACATCAAGGGCCTGGCGCGCTGTCCACAGCCGGCGCGGGTGGCATCGGTGGCGTCGTTCTTCGTGAGCAGGGTCGACACCGCGGTCGACCGCGTGTTGGAAGGTCTCGGTGGTCCGGCCCTTGCGTTGCGTGGGACAGCTGCGACGGCCAACAGCAAGCTCGTCTACCGCCGTTTCACGAAGCTCTTCCACGGCGATGCCTTCGCGCCTTTGGCGGCGCGTGGAGCGCGCGTGCAGCGGCCGCTGTGGGCCTCCACGAGCACCAAGAACCCGGCCTACTCGGATGTGAAGTACGTCGAGGAGCTGATCGGTCCGGAGACCGTGAACACGATGCCGCTGGCGACCCTCGAGGCGTTCCGCGACCACGGCCGCCCGCAGCGCGCGGTCGACGGCGACCTCGTCGACGCGGAACGAAGCCTCGCGCAGGTAGAGGCCCTCGGCGTCGATTTCGACGCGGTCACTGCCAAGCTGCAGGACGATGGAGTGCTGGCGTTCTCGGACTCGTACGACGCTCTCCTCGCCGGCCTCGAGAAGAAGCGTCGACGGCTGGTGGAAGTTTCCTGAAAGCAAGGGTATCCTGCGCCGGCGCGACTGACGGCCGCGGCGCCGGCGGCGCCGGTCCGGGAACCTGCAATCCGCTCTCTGCCGAACTGACGACGGGCTACAATGGCGCCCGCCGAACCGCGCGCGGCACCGACATGGGGGAGTTATGTGCGGCATCATCGGGTATGCGGGATCTCACGAGACGGTACCGGTGCTTCTCGACGGCCTGCGCCGGCTCGAGTACCGCGGCTACGACTCTGCAGGAGTGGCGGTGGCCGGTGACGACGAGATCCAAATCCTGCGCGCCGCAGGAAAACTGGGCAACCTCGAGGAGCGGGCGTATGGAAGCCCACTCCGCGGCACTCTCGGGATTGGCCATACCCGTTGGGCGACGCACGGCGCCCCCACCGAGGCCAACGCGCACCCACAGACCGACAGCGCCGGCCGTGTTGCGGTCGTGCACAACGGCATTCTGGAGAACTACGCCAACCTTCGCCACGAGCTCCTGGCGGCCGGGGTCGCCCTCGCCTCCGACACCGATACCGAGCTCATCGCGCAGCTGATCGGCGCCCGGAAGGGGCCGCTCCTGGAACGGGTGCTCGCCGTGTTGCCGCGCCTGGAGGGACAGTATGCGGTGGTGGCCCTGTGCCAGGACGATCCCGGCACGCTGGTGGCGTTCCGCAACGGCCCGCCGCTGGTGATCGGTCTGGGCGCCGACGAGAACCTGGTGGCCTCCGATGTCACCGCGCTCGTGCAGCGAACCCGGCGGGTAGTCTTCCTCGAGAACGGGGACGTCGCCCGGATCTCACGGGACGGAGTCACGATCGTCGCTGCCGACGGCCGGGTGGTCGAACGACCGGTCGAGGAGCTCGACTGGGACCCGGGCAGGGCGGAAAAGGGTGGCTACCGCCACTTCATGCTCAAGGAGATCTGCGAGCAGCCGGATGCGCTGCGCAACACGGTCGTCGCCTACCTCGATGCCGAGCGCCAGGGTGTCAACCTGGACGGCCTCGGATTCGATCCGCGGCGCCTCGAGGCGGTGCAAAAGGTGCAGCTGGTGGCGTGCGGGACCTCCTGGCACGCCTGCCTGGTGGGCAAGTTCCTGATCGAACGACTGGCGGCGCTGCCGGTGGAGGTGGACTACGCTTCGGAGTACCGGTACCGGTCCCCCCTGGTCGGAGCCCAGACCCTGGTTGTCGGGGTCAGTCAATCCGGAGAGACCGCGGACACTCTGGCCGCGATGGAGCTGGCCCGTGATGCCGGCGCGCCGCTGGGAACGATCTGCAACGTCCGCGGTTCCTCGGCCTGGCGACTGGCGGAGGCGCGGCTGCTGACCCAGGCTGGGCCGGAGATCGGTGTGGCGTCGACCAAGGCGTTCACGACTCAGCTGGTGGCCCTGCTGCTGGTTGCGCTGGCGCTACGCCGCACCCGCGGCCTTGCCTCGGACGAGGATCGCGAGCTGGTGACCGCGCTGCAGCGGCTGCCGCTCGCGGTCGAGCAAACGCTGGCGACGCCGGACGCGGTGTTCCGGCGCGGTGTCGAGCTGGTAGGCGAGCACGAGGACTCGCTGTATCTGGGTCGAGGCATGCTGTACCCGATCGCCCTCGAGGGCGCCCTCAAGCTCAAGGAGATCTCCTACCTGCACGCGGAGGGGTATCCGGCCGGCGAGATGAAGCATGGTCCGATCGCGCTCGTCCAGGAGGGCTTTCCGGTGGTGGCGGTGGCCACCCGGACCGCGACCCGCGACAAGCTGCTCGGTAACCTGATGGAGGTCCGTTCGCGCGGTGCTTCGCTGATCGCGGTCGCGGAGCCGGATGCCGAGGAGGTCGCGCGGTTCGTGGACCTGGTCCTGCCGGTGCCGGCGGTGCAGCAGCTGTTGCAGCCTGTGGTCGCCGTGGTGCCGTTGCAGCTGCTGGCGTACCACGTCGCGGTCGAGCTCGGCCTGGACGTCGATCAACCCCGGAACCTGGCCAAGAGCGTGACCGTGGAATGAGTGCCGTAGAGCCGTTACGCGGCGCCCACCTTGGGGCGCTGAGGGACCGCCTGTACCGGGTGCTGCTGCCGGGGAGCACCGGGATTCACATCCTGGCGATCCTGGTGGGCTCGATCTCCGGGCTACTGTCGGTCCTGTTCTGGCACGCCATCAACCTGGTGCATACTTTCGGAGACGAGAGAGCGCTGGCCTGGGTCCAGCACCAGCTGGGAGCCTCATGGGTGCCGGGGCGGCTGTGGATCGCGCTCTTCCCCGCCGTCGGCGCCCTGCTGATGGGCTTCCTGACCCTGCGAATCGCGAGGACCCCCTCCAATCCGGGCGTGCCGACGATGATGCTGGATGCGCGGATCAGGCCGGGCTCGATCCCGCTCCGCTACCTCCCGATGACCTTCATCGCCGCCGCGCTGGTGATTGGCAGCGGCGGCTCCGCCGGAAGAGAGGCGCCGGTTGTGGCCATGGGCGGCATCATCGGTGGTCGTCTCGGCCGCTGGCTCGGGCTGTCGGCGCGACGGCGGCAGATCCTGATTGGCTGTGGCACCGGCGCCGCGATCGCGGCCGCGTTCAATGCTCCCCTGGCCGGAGTCTTCTTCGCGCTGGAGCTGATTCTCGGGGACTACACGGCAGGCACGATGTCGCCGGTGGTGCTGGCGTCGGTGGCCGGTACCGTCGTCTGCCGGGCGCTCGAGGGGGTGGGGGCGAGCCACTTCCGGGTTCCCCCGTACCATATCGGAGGCTGGCTGGAGATCGTCCTCTACGTTGGTCTCGGCTTGGCGGCCGGCCTCGTCGGACCGCTGTTCGCCCGCACCGAGAGGGCCCTTCACTCCATGTTCGCCAACTCCAGCCTGCCACCGGTCCTGCGCCCGGCGATCGGCGGGCTGGCCGTCGGAGCGGTGGCCCTGGTGCTGCCGCAGGTGATGGGGAATGGCTACGAGCACATGGAGGTCGCCCTTCGCGGCGACATGGTGCTGATCGTGCTCGTGGCGCTGGTGTTCGGGAAGGTGCTGGCGACCAGCATCACCCTCGGCTCCGGAGGTTGGGGCGGCGACTTTGCGCCGCTGCTGTTCGTCGGCGCCATGCTCGGAGGAGCCTACGGTGCGGGCCTCGACTACCTGCTGCCCAACCACGGCCTGTCGTCCGGCGCCTACGCGATGGTCGGGATGGGGGCGCTGCTGACGGCGACCCTCCGCTGTCCGGTGACGGCGATCCTGCTCCTGTTCGAGCTCACGGGCTCGTACCAGGTCATCTTGCCGATCATGACCTCGTGCGCGGTCGCAATCCCGGTGTCGCGCATTCTGCTCCGGCGCGGCATGTACCACGGCAAGCTCGAGGAGATGGGCGGTCCGGCGGGCGAGCACCCGGAGACGAGGCTGCTGGCCGGCGTCAAAGTGGCCACGCTCATGCGCCCGCAAGCGGTGACGCTGGCAGCCGCCACGCCGTACCGCGAGATCCTGCGTGTGATTGCCACCTCCGACCAGCTGGTGTTCCCGGTGGTCGGCGAAAGCGGCGGGCTTCTGGGCGCGCTGACCTTCCGGGAGCTTCGAGGACATCTCGATGCGGTGGAGCTGGCGGACCTCGTGGTCGCCGCCGATGTCGCTTCCGAGGACGTAGCCGTACTAACCCTGTCGGACAGCCTCGAGCACGCTCTGCAGCTGTTCGCGGCCGAGGAGCTCGAGGAGCTGCCGGTGGTGGAGGACCTGCCGGGGAAGCAGTTTGCGGGGATCCTCACACGACGCCAGGCCCTCGCCGCCCGCGCCCGCCTGTTGGCCGAGTGGGAGATCGAAGATCGTTGACCTGCACCCGTGCCCGGCATCGAGTTCCCGCGATCTGCCACGGCCGCCGCTGCTGCGCGTGGGAGACGGGCGGGCCTCCCGTTCGCAGCGAAGCGATCGGTGGCGTGAGGAAGGCATGCCTGCCGACGTCCCGGCAGGGTGGGTGCGATCCGAGATGAGCGGAAGGGTGTAATGGAGGCTCAGGAGCTCAACGAAGCCCAGCGTGAGGCGGTGACCCACGGCGGCGGCCCGCTGCTGGTCCTCGCCGGCGCCGGCTCGGGCAAGACGCGGGTGCTCACCTACCGCATCGCCCATCTGCTCGCCGAGGGGATGGCGCAGACGGGCGAGATTACAGCGGTCACCTTCACCAACAAGGCCGCGCGCGAGATGCGAGAGCGGGTCGAGCGCCTGCTCGGAGGCGCCGGAGCCGCCGGAGGGATCTTCCTCGGAACCTTCCATCGTTGGGCGTTGGAGGTCTTGAGGCGGTACCCTGACGCGGCGGGGCTACCGCCGCGCTTCTCGATCCTCGACACCGACGATCAGCGCGCCCTCGTCAAGCAGGTCATGGGCCAGCTGCAGGTGGACGCCAAGGCCAACCCGCCGCAGGCTCTGCTGGCGCGGATCTCGGCCGCCGTCAACGGCGGCCTTCGCCCCTCCTCTCTCGAGTCTGGAGGGGACCCGGGACGGGAGATGCTGGCAGCGGTCTGGAGAGCTTACGGTGAGGCCAAGCGCCGGGTTGGGGCGGTCGACTTCGACGACATGCTGGCCCTCGCCCTCGGGGTTTTCCGTCAGCACGAGGCCGTCCGGACCGCGGTGGCGCAGCGTGCGACGTGGCTGCTAGTGGACGAGTTCCAGGACACCAACAAGCTGCAGATGCAGCTTCTGAAGGCTGTCGTCGGTGGCGACCGCAACATTACGGTGGTCGGTGACGAGGACCAGTCGATCTACCGCTGGCGCGGCGCCGAGATCGACAATATCCTCACCTTCGAGAGGCACTTCCCTGGCGCCCGGGTGGTGGCGCTCGAGGAGAACTACCGTTCCACTCAGCCGATCCTCGATGCCGCCGGCGAGCTCATCCGGCAGAATACCTTCAGGCGCGGCAAGACGTTGTACACGAGCCGCTCGGGCGGTGATCCGGTCCGACTCTGCGTGGGCGAGGACGAGCGCGCCGAGGCGCGGTGGGTCGTCGATCGCATCCAGGAGCTCGAGGACCCGATCGCCCTCGGCTCGATGGCCGTGCTGATGCGAACTAACGCCCAGACGCGGCCATTCGAGGAGGAGCTCACCCGCCGTCAGGTCGCCTATAGGGTCGTCGGTGGGCTTCGCTTCTGGCAGCGGGCGGAGGTCCGTGATGCGGTCGCCTACCTGCGTCTGCTTGCCAACCCCGCCGACATCCTCGCCTTTCGCCGCGTCGCCAACGTTCCAGCTCGCGGCATCGGCGCGGCGACCATGGACACGCTCGAGCGACATGCGGCGGCGACGGCGCAGCCGCTGCCGGTGGCGGCCGCCGAGCTGCCGGAGAGCCTCATGCCGCGCGCACGGCAGGCCCTCGAGAGCTTCTTCGCGTTGCTCGACGAGGGCCGGCGATTGCGGATCGAGCTGGCTCCGGGTGATCTCGTCGGCTGGCTGCTCGAGGAGTCAGGGCTGCTGTCGCTCTACGACGGCGACGACCCCGCCAAGCTCGCCCGGCGGGAGAACCTCGAGCAGCTCGCAGCTGCCGTTGCGGAGGCGGATGTCCAGGGCCAGACGCTGGAGGAGCTTCTGGACTCGATCGCGCTCCTCGAGGAGGGGGATGAGGTCTCGGCCGCCGATGCTGTCAGCTTGATGACCCTCCACGCCGCCAAGGGTCTGGAGTTTGACGCCGTGTTCTTGGTCGGAGTCGAGGAGGGGTTGCTGCCCCACGGCTCGAGCCGGGACGACCCGGAAAGTCTCGAGGAGGAGCGCCGCCTCGCCTATGTCGGGATGACCCGGGCGCGGCGCTGGCTGGCGCTGTCCGCGGCTCGCAGCCGGTTCCTGTTCGGCCAGCGCCAGGGAACGAGCCCGTCCCGCTTCCTCGCCGAGCTGCCGGTCGGTACTTTCCTCGACGTCTCGGACGTTCCCGTAACGCTGGGGCGGTCGGAGGCGGCTTTCCGCCCCGTCAGTCCCGCGATGACGTCGGGTGGCTCCAAAGTGCCGGGGCGGGCTGCGCCGGCCGCTGCGCCGCGTCGCGGTCGAGCCGCGCGCGCCACCGTCATGGACGCCGCCGGCAACGGCTGGCGTCCCGGTGATCGCGTCAGCCACCGTCGCTTCGGCAGTGGCGTTATCCTCTCCTGCCAGGGTCGCGGACCCCAGCTCAAGCTGGTGATCTACTTCGATCGCGCCGGCCGCAAGACGCTGGTGCCGACGATCGCGAAGCTGGAAAAGGTGTAGCCTACCTCCGGAGTCTCCGAACCTCCTCGATGACGCGTGCGGCGGCGCGTTCGACCTCTTCCTCTGTGGTGTGTCGCATGACGCTGAAGCGCAGGGAAGCGGCGGCGAGGTCCGCGGGAACACCCATCGCCCTCAGCACCGGGGAAGGTTCGGGGGCGGCGGAGGCGCACGCCGAGCCGGTACTGACGGCCAGATCGGGAAGCGACGCCAGCAGCGCACTGCCGTCGACGCCGGCGAACGCGAGGTTCGTGGTGTTGGGGAGGCGGTGGCGGGGATCGCCGTTGCGCCGCACACCGTCGAGACCGGCCATGATGGTGTCTTCGAGACGATTGCGCAGGGAGGCGAGGCGGGGACCGTCACCGGCGACACGCTCGGCGGCCAGCTCGAGGGCTGCGGCCAGGCCCACAGCGCCGGGGAGGTTGGGCGTACCGGAGCGCAAGCCGTGCTCCTGGTTGCCGCCGGCGAGCATCGGCTCCAGCCGCAGGGGTGGGTGTTGCCGCCGTTGATAGAGGGCGCCGACACCCTTGGGGCCATACACCTTGTGCGCCGAGACCGACACCAGGTCGGCCCCGAGCTCGCCGACGCTCACCGGCAGCTTGCCCGGTCCCTGCGCGGCGTCGCAGTGGACGAGGACGCCGCGGGCGTGTGCCGCTGCCGCCGCCTCGGCCACCGGCTGCAGCACGCCGGTCTCGTTGTTGGCCAGCATCAGGCTGACGAGAGCGGTGTCCGGGCGCAGGACGCGCTCGAGCTCATCGGGCCGGATGCGTCCGCCGTCGTCGACGCCGAGGAGGGTGACCTCCCATCCCTCGCGCTCCAGAGCGGCCAGCGGCTGAAGCACGGATGGGTGCTCGGTGCGCTGACTGACGAGGTGGCGGCTGTGGCCGGCGCGCGCGGCCGCGGTCGCGCGGATGGCCAGGTTGTTAGCCTCGGTGGCGCCCGAGGTGAAGACAATCTCGGTCATTGACGTCACGCCCAGGTGCCGTGCGACGGTGCGGCGCGCCGCCTCGAGCGCCAGGAACGCCTCTCGTCCGGGGCCGTGCGAGCGGTTGGAGGGGTTGGCGAAGCGCTCGCCGAAGAACGGCATCATCGCCTCGACCACCTGGGGGTCGCACGGCGTCGAAGCGTTGGCATCGAGGTAGATCACATCCCGCATCTCGGTATTGTACGGGAGCGATTCGCGCCGCGAATCGCTTGGCTGCCGAAACCGTGACGGTTGCGTCTCCGTAAAATCATCGGAAGCCGGTTCCGTGGTGCCCATTGGTCCGGCCCTGACTTGCGGCGTGAAGGCAATGCGGCTAACATGCGCGCGCGGCGCGCGCGTCGCCTTGGGGGTACGTCATGAGAAAAGCTCTTCTAGCACTCCTTTCCTTGATCCTGGTCACGGCACCTGCGTGGGCCCAGCTGTCCGAGAAGTACGCGTCGTGGCCTGACGGCCCGGCCGGGCTTCTCCTGACGCAGCAGGAGAGGACCGACTACAAGACGATCACCACAGATGACGCAGCTCAGAAGTTCATCGATCTGTTCTGGGCCAAGCGCGATCCCGACCTCAACACCCAGGTCAACGAGTTCAAGGTCGACTTCGAGGCGCGCGTCGCGGCGGCCGACAAGGTGTTCGGCGAGGGCGAGACGCGGGGGGCCTTGACCGATCGCGGCAAGGTCCTGCTGCTGCTCGGACAGCCGGGGCAGCGCGGTGAGGAGTCGATCGAGGATTTCCTCACCAGTCTTTACGGCCGCGGCAGGCAGGACGCGAACTTGCGGTCAAGGGATTTCCACTCCGGCAGCACGCAGACCACAATGTTTGGAATCTCGTTCGACCGTGCCAAGGGCAAGGCCGCCGTCTGGCTCTACCCGAGCACCCAGATCCCGGCCAGCGTGGGCGTGCCGGAGCGCCTGACGTCGGTGATGTTCGCGTTCTTCGACGCCGAGGGCAACGGACACTTCGAGATGCAGCGCAAGATCAGAGACTCGAAGTGGGCGGTCGCTGCCCTCGAGGCGATGCCGGCCAAGGATCTCCTTCACCCCGAGATGACTGAACTCCCGACCTACCCGCTGCTGCCGGGAACGGTGGCGGCGACGGCCGCCCAGCTGGCCTGGCTGTCGACGGAGCCGGCGCCGTGGCCCGCCGGCTCAATGGCCGAGGTCAGCCAGGGTGTGACCACCGAGAGTATCTTGCCGGCCTGGATCGCGGTGGTTCTTCCCGGCAGTGCCCCGGCCGCCGATCTCATGGTGGGCCGCCTCATGAAGCCGGACGGCACCGTGGTGGGAACATTCCAGCGGCCGGTGACCGGACTCGCCGTCAAGCAGGGGCATCTGTACGAACTTTCAATGCCGGTGCCGGCCGGTGCCTCGAAGCTGCAGCTGGCGCTTGCCGCCAAGGGCGATCCGATAGCCGTCCGCGGCCTTGATATCGATCTCGAGAGCGTCGCGCCGGGCGCCACCTACATCACGCCTCTGGCCGCGGGCGCCGAGGTCCTCGACCTGAGTGCCTACGATGCGGGGGATCCCTTCATCTATGGCGGCCATCACCTGGTGCCGCGCCCCGAAGGGAACTACACCTCCGATGAGACCATCAACTACTTCTGTCTCGTGATTCGTCCTGCCGGCGGAGGGGACCAGCCGACCGCGGATGTCAGCGCCCGGCTGTACGTCGGCCACAACCCGGTTTCGCCGAAGCGGCCGCCGCGCGAGGTGAAGCTGTCCTCGGTCTCCCCCAACGTGTTCATGATGGGCTCAGGCCTGCCCCTCTCGTTCCTCACCATGCCCGGCCACTTCACGCTCAAGGTGACGGTTACAGACCCGACGAGCGGCGTGTCGCGGACCACCGACCTTCCGATCGTCATCTCGGAGAAGGGCCAGTAGGGGGGGGGCGTGGACGAGGCGACGCACGCGCGCGAGCAGGAGTTCGTGACCGTCGAGGAGGCCGTCCAGCGCCTCGCGCGCGGCGAGATGGTTGTGGTCGTCGATGACGAGGACCGGGAGAACGAGGGCGACCTCATTCTTGCTGCCGACCGGGTTACCCCGGAGGCCGTCAACTTCATGGCCCGCAACGCCCGCGGCCTGATCTGTGTGGCGCTCACGCGGGATCGCTGCGAGCGGCTCGACCTGCCGCTGATGGTCGAAAGCAACCGCAACACCTCGGCGCACGAGACCGCGTTCTGCGTCTCGGTGGAGGCACGCCGCGGGACGACGACCGGCATCTCCGCACACGATCGTGCAGCTACGGTGAGGGCGCTGATCGATCCGGAGACGGCTCCGGACGATCTGCTGCGGCCGGGCCACATGTTCCCGCTGCGCGCCCGTAACGGGGGGGTGCTCAAGCGGGCCGGTCACACCGAGGCCGCCGTCGACCTCGCCCGCCTCGCCGGCCTGACTCCGGCCGGGGTCCTGTGCGAGGTGATGGACGATGACGGGCAGATGGCGCGCCTGCCCCGTCTCGTCGAGTTTGCCCGTGAGCACGGCCTCGCCATGCTCACCGTGGCCGACCTGATTGCCCACAGGTTGCGCTCCGAGAAGCTGGTCGAGCAAGTCGCGGGGCCGAACCTGCCGACGGCCCACGGTGACTTCCGCATTCACGCGTATCGCAACCGCGTGACCGGCGAGGAGCACGTTGCGCTCGTCATGGGTGAGATCGATCCGGAGCAGCCCGTGCTGGTGCGCGTGCACTCGCAGTGCCTGACCGGGGACGTCTTTGCCTCCAGCCGCTGTGACTGTGGGGTCCAGCTCGAGGAAGCCCTGCGCCGCATCGGCGCCGAGGGTTGCGGGGTGCTGCTCTACCTGCTCCAAGAGGGACGCGGGATCGGCCTCTTCAACAAGCTGCGCGCGTACGAGCTGCAGGATGCCGGCGAGGACACTGTCGAGGCGAACGTCCACCTGGGCTTCCCGCCCGACCCGCGTGACTACGGGACCGGCGCGCAGATCCTTCTCGACCTCGGGGTAAGGCGGATGCGGCTGATGACCAACAACCCGAAGAAGTACGCGGCGCTGGCAGGCTTTGGTCTCGAGATCGTTGAGCGTGTGCCCCTCGAGGTGCCGCCGACCGACCATACGCGGTCCTACCTCGAGACCAAGAAGCAGAAGCTCGGGCACATCCTGAAGCTGGTGTGAGCCGGCCTGGAAGCCCAACCAGCAGCCGTACGGCGCTACTGCGGCAGACGACTCGTGACCTTACCTCTTCCTGATCTCAGTGACCTGGCCGCTGCCGTCCGGGGCGGCGGTCGGCGGTTGGCGATCGGCGGCGTCGTGCCCGGCGCGCGTGCCCTGCCGCTGGCCGCGCTCTCGCGCGAGGCGTGGCCCACGCACTGCACGCTGGCGGTCGTGCCCCGGGTGGGCGAGGCGGCGGAGCTGGTGGAGGGCCTGCGCCTTCTCGCTCCCGACCTCGAGGTCGGCCTGATCCCGGCGGAGACCGCTTCGCCCTACCTGGGTTCCGAGCCACCGTTTGCCGTGCGTCTCGAGCTGGCCAACCTCCTGGTTCGGGTCGCGGAGAGCTCTGTCCGACTGCTGGTGGCGCCGGCGCGCGCGCTGCTGGCTCCGATCCCGCAGCCAGTCGAAGTGGCGAGCCGCGTGCTGACGCTGGCGGTCGGAGACGAGGTCGACACCCGCGAGCTTGCCGGCCGCCTGGCCGGCCTCGGTTTTAGGCGCACGGACCTCGTGGAGTCAGCGGGGGACATGGCCTTCCGCGGGGCGGTCGTCGACGTGCATCTCGGTGGTGAGACCGCGGTGAGGATCGAGCTGGACGATGTCGTCGTCGACCGCGTGCTCGGCTTCGATCCGGCGACGCAGAGGAGCTGCGGAGAACCCCTCGCGGGCGTGACCATGCTGCCTCTGGAGCCGTTCTCTGCCGATGAGGAGCGGCGCGCGCGGCTCGCCGATGCGCTGGCGGCCGACTACCCGGCTCTCGCCGGGCTGCTCCGGGAGGGCGCCGAGCGGCGCTTGTGGTGGGCCATGCTGGCGCGAGGAAGTGGGGCGACCGACTGGTTGCAGATCGTCAACGACGTGGTCGTATGCGACCGCGACGAAGCCACCGGCGACCTGGCTCGGTGGCTGCAGCTGCAGGGGCGGGAGTGGGAGGTTCTATCACGGCGCCATGTGCCGCTTCCTCCTCCGCACGAGATCCTGAGTGACGCCGGAGTCGTCCAGCAGGCGCTGGAGAGGCCATCACTGCGGATCGAGCGGCTGGAGGTGGCGGACGGCGAGACGAGGTGGTGGCGGCTGCAAACCCATCCTGGGGAGAGCTTTGTCCGTCGCCTTCCCGACCTGGTGCCGACCTTGCGCTCGCGGCGTGCCCAGGATCTGGCGCAGGTTCTGGTGGTGGGCTCAGAGCGCGAGGGGCATCGCTTCAGCGGGCTCCTCGAGGACGGCGGCGTGCTGCCGGTCGCGGGCCAACCTGCCAAGGGTGCGGTGGCGATTGCAGTAGGCGGTCTCCGTCACGGCTTTGTGTGGGAGGGTGGACTCGCCGTCTACGGTCGTCGTGACCTGACGTCAACGCCGGTTCCCCGCCGCCGTCGCGGCGGCCTCGCGGCGTTCGCGTCGGACCTGCGCGACCTCAAGCCCGGCGACTTCGTCGTCCACACGGACCATGGGATCGCTCTCTTCAACGGCTTCAGGCGGGTCGAGGTGGAGGGCCGGCAGCTCGAGATGCTGGTGTTGGCCTATCACGGCAACGACACACTACTGGTGCCGGTGGAGCGCGCAGACCTCATCCAACGCTACACGGCGGGCGATGTCGAGGCAAAACCGCGCCTGGATCGCCTCGGCTCTGCTTCGTGGCGCCGGCGCAAGGCGCGGGTGAAGAAAGCGGTCCGCGAGATGGCGGCCGAGCTGTTGCGCCTGGCCGCTGTCAGACAGTCCGCGCGCGGTCACGCGTTTTCTCCGGACTCGCCGTGGCAGAAGGAGTTCGAGGAGGCGTTCGAGTTCGAGCTGACTCCGGATCAGGATCGGGGAGTCTCCGAGATCAAGGCTGACATGGAGTCGGAGCGGCCAATGGACCGCCTGCTGTGCGGCGACGTTGGCTACGGCAAGACCGAGGTCGCGCTGCGGGCGGCGTTCAAGGCGGTGCTCGACGGCAAGCAGGTGGCGGTGCTGGCGCCGACGACCATTCTGGCCGAGCAGCACCTGCACACCTTCCGACGGCGAATGGCGGCGTTTCCGGTGGAGCTGCGCATGCTGTCCCGCTTCGTAGCGCCGGCCGAGGCCGCGAAGGTGATCACGGGGCTTGCCGAGGGGACCGTCGACGTGGTCATCGGGACTCACCGCCTGCTCGGAGCAGGGGTTCACTTCCGCGACCTCGGACTTGTGATCATCGACGAGGAACAGCGCTTCGGCGTCGCGCAGAAGGAACGGCTGAAACGGATGCGCACCGAGGTCGATGTGGTCTCGATGTCGGCAACCCCGATCCCGAGAACCCTCAACATGGCGCTCTCCGGCATTCGCGACATCTCCCTCATCGAGACCCCGCCGCGCGACCGTCAGGCGGTCGAGACGACGGTGCTCGAGTTCTCCGAGGAGATCGTCCGCGAGGCGGTCCTGTATGAGCTGGAGCGCGGCGGGCAGGTGTTCTTTGTTCACAACCGGGTCCGTTCGATCGGTGCCTTCGCCGAGTGGCTACGGCGGGTGGTGCCGGAGGCGAGGACCGTCGTTGCCCACGGGCAGATGGCAGAGCGGTCTTTGGAGCGCGCAATGCGCACGTTCCTCGATGGTGAGGCCGACGTGTTACTGGCCACAGCCATCATCGAGAACGGCCTCGATATCCCCAACGCCAACACCCTCCTGGTGAGTCGGTCCGATCGCTTCGGCCTGGCTCAGCTGTACCAGTTGCGGGGCCGTGTTGGGCGTTCGGACCGGCTGGCTTTCGCCTACCTCTTGGTGCCGGCGGGGCAGGCGTTGACGCCGGTGGCGCGCGCGCGGCTCGGCGCGATCCAAGAGTTCTGTGAGCTCGGTGCCGGTTTCCGTATCGCGGCTCGCGACCTCGAGATCCGCGGTGCCGGCAATATGCTGGGAGCGGAGCAGCACGGCTTTCTCGAGGCGGTCGGATTCGAGACCTACTGCCAGCTGCTCGAGGAGGCGGTGGCGGAGCTTCAGGGGGGCCCGGCGCCGGCTCGCGGCGAGGTCGAGCTCAGGCTCGGCCTCGACCTGCAGCTGCCCGGTGAGTACATCGCGGAGCCTGCCCTGCGACTGTCGTTCTACAAGCGCCTTGCCACCTGCGAGGACGACGCAGCCGTCGCCGAGCTCGCCGACGAGGTCCGAGATCGTTTTGGACCCTTGCCGGTGCAGCTCGAGACCCTTCTCGACGTGCAGCGGCTGAGAATCGCCGCCCGCGCGGCTGGCTTTGCCGAGATATCGCGCCGCAAAGAGGTCTGGCGACTCCGCCTGGACCCGGCACTGGGAGCGCCGCCGCAGCTGGGCAGTGCCGTGGCCGAGTGGCCGGATGCCGTCGTTTCGGGTGGCGGCGAGATCCGTCTGCCGGGCCGCTCGCTGGCGGCGGTCGTGGCCTTCCTCACCCAGTGCGTCTGATCCCGACCCACCCTCCGGGGGGGTCACGCGCGGCGCTTGCCCGGCAACTGAGAGACTGGGTGGCGCCCTTGCCTCCCGCCGGTCGCAGCCGCCAGTAAGTGAATGATCCGGGCTGGGAGTGGTAGGCTGCGCCTCGTGATGAGAGGTACTTCGAAGGTGTGGCCGCGGTTTCTGGGCATCGCGACGGCGGCGGTGGTGGCCGTCGCCTGCGGCAGACAGGAGCCTGCCGACGTGATCGCGATTGTGGGCGATCAACGGGTCAAGATGGAGACCTTTCAAGCGTACGTCGAGGCTGTCCTCGACGCGAGCTGGGAGAGCGCGGACACCCGCCTGTCGTCACGGCTGCTGGACCAGTTCCTGGACCAGGAGGTGGTGGCCGCCGCGGCTCGGCGACGGCGTCCAGTGCGGATACCGGTCCGACCCGAGGAACGGTCGGCCGCCGTGCGGGCGCTCCTCGGCGAGCTTTGCGGACCGCCTCCGACACCGCCGGCGGCCGAGATCGAGAGCGAGCTCGCGCGGCTTTCGGAAGTACAGCAGCCGGAGCGGGTGCACGTCCGGCAAATCCTCGTGGAGAGCCGGGAGAAGGCGCTCGAAGTCGCGCGCAGGCTGGCGGCCGGAGAGGACTTCGTGGAGGTGTCCCGCCAGATGAGCCGTGCCGCCAACGCCGACGATGGGGGCGAGCTCGGGACCATCGCTATGGGCACGCTGCCCGAGGAGTTCGAGGAGGAGATCTCCAAGCTGAAGCCGGGACAGGTATCGAAGCCGGTCAAGAGCCCGGCGGGGTATCACATCTTTCAGGTGCTCGAGCGGACTCCGGCCGGTCTCCCCGCCCGTGCCGACGTCGAGTCCGAGACCAGGCACAGGTTTGCTGAGCGGGTGAGCCGGCAGCACATCCGGCAGTGCATCGGGCGGCTGGCCGCTGAGGTCGGTGTGCGCGTCATTCCCGGGCACCTTTGGTTCGGGTACGATGGACGGTATGCGGAGGGACGTCATGAAGGCAGTTAGAACGGCGATTGTGGCCGTGATGATCGTACTGTGTGTCGCGTTGGCTGGGGCCGCCAAGCGAGAGGTGGTCGAGGGCATACTGGCCCGCGTCAATGACAGGATCGTCTCTATCACCGATTTTCGCAACCGGTTGCAGCAGGAGCTGGAGCAGCGGCAAACACCGTTGCCACCGAGCGAGCTCGATGGCTTCGCTCGTGGGCTATTCAAGTCGATGATCGAGGAAATGGTGCTGCTCGAGAGAGCCGACGAGAAGAAGCTGACGGTGGACCCGAAGGACGTCGACCGTGTCATCCAGTCCCTGCGAGAGAACAACAAGCTGACCAATGATCAGGCATTCAAGCAGGCGCTGGCCAGCTCTGGGCTGACGGAGGCGGCCCTGCGGGAACGTTACCGCCAGACGCTGCTGCTGCAGAGGGTGGTCCAAAGCGAGATCAAGCCGACCGAGATTACCTCCCAGGAGTTGCGCGACGAGTACGACGCCGACAAGGCAAGCTACAAGACGCCGGACAAGGTTCAGCTGCAGCAGCTGTTCTTTGCGACTGCGGAGGACGGCCACGATCGCGAGGCGGTGCTGCGCCGCGTCCGCGGTCTCGTGGAACGGGTGCGGTCCGGGGCGGATCTGGCTGCCGAGGCAACACTCGCCGGTGTCCAGCTTCAGGATCTTGGGGAGATTCCGGTTGCCGATCTGCGCGATACCGTCCGCAAGGCGGTGGCGCCACTTTCCGAGGGAGCCATCACCGACCCGGTTCCGACTGCCGGCGGCTACCAGGTGATCCGCCTCGTCAAGCGGATTCCCGCGGGCTATGTCCCTTTCGAGCAGGTCCAGGATCAGCTGCGCCGCAACCTCTCCCAAAAGCGTTACCAGGAGCAGACGGATGGGCTCGTCAACCGGCTCAAGAAAGAGTATCTCGTCGAGGTTCACCAGGACCTCTTCGATCAGGTTCTCAAGGAGCTCGAACGTGGCTGACGAGCGCCTCTGGATCAAGGATCTGCGCCCGGGCTCCGAGGTTGACGAGGCCTTCGCCGTGCGCTCCAGCGACCTTCGCCAGAGGCGAAACGGCGGCGCCTATCTGGCGCTGACGCTGGCGGACAGGACCGGTCATGTTGCGGCGCTGGTATGGGACGATGCCAAGCGGCTCGCCAAGGTCTGCGAGCCCGGAAGGGTCGTCCGCGTACGGGGACAGGTGCAACGCTACAATCAGCGGCTCCAGGTCGTGGTACGTGACGCCGCGGTGGTGGCCCAGGACGAGATCGACGAGTCGGTGTTCGTTCGTGCGTCCTCCGTGGATCCCGAGCTGCTGTGGCACCGGCTGCAGGACATGATCGAGGCCGTCCGCGACGAGAGGCTCCGCCAGCTGCTCTTCCGGATCTTCTCGGATCCCGAAATCGCCGAACCGTTCAAGCGGGCCGCCGCCGCGCGGACGATGCACCACGCGTTTCGGTCGGGCTTGATCGAGCACACGCTGTCGATGACGAGGGTCGCAAAGGAGCTGGCAGAGCATTACCGGCTCGATGAGGACATGGTGGTTGCCGGGGCCCTCCTGCACGACCTCGGGAAGGTCTGGGAGCTCGAGCTGGGAGCGACCATCGAGTACACCGACGACGGTCGGCTTCTCGGCCACCTTCCGATGGAGGTGCTGTACGTGGATCGTCGGATCTCCGAGCTCGAGGGCTTTCCGGCGGAGACACGGCGGCAGCTCCTGCACATCCTTCTTTCCCACCACGGTGAGTACGAGTATGGCTCTCCGCGGCGGCCGAAGACTCCGGAGGCGTTGCTGGTCCACATGGCCGACAACCTCGACTCAAAGGTCAACGGGATGCTGGAGATCATGGCCGAGGGCGGCGAGACGGAAGACGCGTGGACGCCCTACTCGCCGATCCTGCAGCGGTTCGTCTACCGCCGCCGGCCCCCAAGCTCCGAGCCACAGGACAAAGGCGACTCCTGAGGGACCCCCGCCCGCCCCGTGACGGAGTGACGGAGTGACGGAGCCTCCACCCTCCCGGGAAGAGGGAAAACGGGAAACGGGAAACGCTCCCCCACCCACCCGCAGAACGTAGCTGTAGCGCGCTCCAGAGAATCTGACGTTCAAACGGGCGTGCCGGGCGCGGCATCTCCCCTGGAGCGCGACGAGCGGCCGAGCTCGAGGGGAGGGGAATGCCGACGCCGGGCTCCCTCGGCCGTTGGCGACAGGAGTATCGGCCCCACGATTGGATGAGGCGGCTCGAGCAGGCTCCGGCGGTCGCCACGGAGTCGATCATCCCCACTCGCTGCGTCGCGACCGCCGGAGACGCGAGACGGGCGGTCGCTCTGGGCCGCACGGCCGCCGGGGTTTCGGAGAACCTCCCGGAGGTTGCCCGCTCCGAGGCAGGCGACGACGGGCGTCTGCAGAGCAGAGGTCGAGGTACCGGAGTCACAAAACACGGCGCCACGGTTGAAGGGAGAACGCGCCGCCTATGCCTCCAGCTCGCGGATCATGCGAACTACCTCACCGTTTTCGGGGAACCGTCCGCTCTGCAGCTTGGAGAAGATCAGACGATCGTCGGCCACGATCTCGAAGGAGCCGGTCCGGCCGCCGGTCAAGACAGGCTTGAGCCCGAGTGAGCTCTCGATCTCGGCCGCCAGCCCGACGGCCCGAGGCTTGTAGTTTCAAACCACGCAGTACTCGATGCTGATGTCCATTGTCGCCTCCAACGGTCTCTGGAGCTTACGAGCCCGTCTGTGCGATATGGTAACGCGGCGCGGCGTGTTCGTATTGCTCTGCCGGAGCGGGTGCTACCATTCCCGGGGCGGCGTTCCCCAACGGCGACGGCGTGGGTTTCGTACACAGTGGGGAAGGGGTGATGACGAGAGCGAGGCTGAGCGTGGTTGAAAGCGGCGGTGACAACCGCGACGACAGGCCGGCGGACGATCGCAGGCTCGTGGACGCGGCGCGCCGCGGTGACGAGGATGCGTTCGCTGCTCTCGTCGAGCGTCACGCGAGCGGCATGCATCGTGTTGTGGCACGGGTACTATCGGACGACGCGGAGGCTTGGGATGTGGTGCAGATGGCTTGGTTGCGGGCGTGGCAGAGTCTCGGCCGGTACGACTCCCACTGGCGCTTCTCGACGTGGGTTTACCGGATTGCCTCCAACCTCGCGATCGATGTGTTGAGAGCGCGGGGCAGCCGCGAGCGGGCGCACGTCCGGGCGGGCGAGGCATGGCTGCGGCCGGCCTCGGTCGCGTCCCGGCCTGCCGCGCTGGCCGCCGAGGGAGAGGTGGAACACGTGCTCAGGGAGCTGGTCGCCGGGCTCACGCCGCAGCAGCGTGCCGCCTTCGTGCTGCGTGAGGTGGAAGGCATGGAAACGGCCGAGGTCGCCGATATTCTCGGCTGCACGGCGACAACGGTCCGCAATCACGTCTTCCAGGCGCGACGGACGTTGCGCGGGGCGATGGAACAACGCTACCCGGAGTTCCTGCCCAGAACGATGAGGGAGTGACATGGACTGCGAACGTTTTGGCGAGCTGATCGATGCCTACCTCTGCGAGACCATTGAAGACGAGGAGGAGAGGGCTCAGTGGCGCACTCATCTGGCTACCTGCCGGCAGTGCCGGGCGACGGCGCTGGAGAGGGAGCCGATGCTGCTGCTGGCTGCGGCGCCGCGGCGCGAGGCGGGCGCCTTCGAGGTCGCGGCGTGCGCGCGGAACGTGCGCGCCTTGGTCCATCAGCAACGGCTGGCTCACAGCCTGCACCGGCGAGTCTACCGTTGGCTCGCCGTCGCTGCGGCGGTTGTCGTTTTGCTGGCCGGTGGCATGGTTTGGCGGTCGCTCCGCGTTGCAGGGACGGCTCCGGAGGCCGCGGCGATAGTGCAGACTCAGGAAACGTCGCCGGCTTCGACACCCGAGATCGATGTCGAGATGGACGGGAGTGACGTGCGGGTATATCAGTTCGCGGTGGACGATCCCAACATGGCTGTGACGCTCATCGTCAACCCTGCGATGGAGCTGTGAAGATGCGACCCAGGATCTTGATGTTGCCGGTGCTGCTCCTGCTGGCTGCCGCGGCTGCGGCCGGCGAGCCGCCCACCACGGTCGTGAAGGACTTCCGTCTCAAGTACCGGACGGTGACGGAGGCCAGTCAGCTGGTGCAGATGTTCCTGAGTGACACCGGCAGCCTCACCGTGCATCCGCAGCAGAGACTGGTCACGGTCCAGGACAACCCGGATGTCATCAGCGCCGTCACCAGTTTGCTGAGGGCCTATGACACGCCGCCGCTGCCGTTCGTGCTCCGAGTCGAGCTGTGGCAGGCCTCCAACAAGCGCGACAAGGACAGCGGTGAGACCGTCGATCCCCGGGTACGACGCCTGTTCCAGTACGCGTCGTTCCGAAAGGTCGCCGAGGCCCGCCTGGAGAGCGACGGCGCCAGCCCGCTTCACGCCGACCTTGGGCCAACCTACGTGTTGCGCTCCGCCTCTCTGCAACGCCGGCTGCGGCTTCCGCGGTGGCCCAGGACGGGAGGGGGCGGGAGCGCGGCAGCTGTGGGGACAGTGGTAGCGGGACGTACGAAGGCGGACAAAAAGTCCGCCGGGACTCATCCTGCGGAGATTTCTCAAACCGAGATTCGTCGGCTTCTGTCGCAGGAGCGAATCGTACTCCAGAACCTGTCGCTGGAGCGCCGCGCGGCTGGCCCAGGAGGGAGTGAGCGTCTTCGTCAGGTGCTGCGAACCAGCGTCGTCCTCTCGCTTGGCCAGCGGGTGGTGCTGGGAGCCAGTGCCGCCGAGGACAGCGGCAGCGCCCTTCTCCTCATCTTGAAGGTCCTGCCGGTGGGACAGGGCGGAGAGAGCTAGGTGCCCGAGTATCTTTGCCGGCTCGGGGCACCGGACGGTTCGGTGCTGGAGCAGCGACGGGTGGCGGTATCTGCCGACGCGCTTCGCCGCGAGCTCGAGACCGAGGGGTTCCACGTCTTCGGGATGACCCCCCCGGCCTTGCGGTTCAAGATGCCGCTGCTGTCGCGCCGGGAGAAGGTCTCGGGGCAGGAGTTCCTGATCTTCAACACCCAGCTGCGGACGCTACTGCGCGCGGGCCTGCCTCTGGCGCAGTCGCTGGAGCTGCTTTCCGGGCAGCAGGCGAACCCGTACTTCAGGACGCTGCTGGCGAAGGTCTACCAGCAGGTGACGACCGGCATCTCGCTCTCCGATGCCTTTTTGTCGATGGGTGACAACTTCCCGCGGCTGTACGCCAACACACTTCGAGCCGGAGAAAGGTCGGGCGACCTCGAGGGGATGCTGCAGCGCTACACGGACTACCAGAGGCTGATGGAGGCGGCGCGACGGAAGATCGTCGGCGCCCTGACCTATCCTGCAGTGCTGATCATGCTCGCCGTCGGTCTCGTCGTCCTCCTCATGACCTACGTGATCCCGAACTTCACGGGGTTCTACAAGCAGTTCGACGCCACCCTGCCACTGCCCACCCGGATCGTGATCAACGTGGCCAACGCGTTCCACCACCACTTCCTGTTGATCGGCGGGGTCGTCTTCGCGATCGTCTTCGGGCTGCGGTTCTGGTCGCGGACCACGCGTGGCCGCCGGGTGATCGACCGCTGGAAGCTGCGCTTCCCGGTGCTCGGGCGCCTGACCCACATGTTCGCGTTGTCTCAGTTCACACGCTCGCTCGGTGTGATGCTGGGCGGCGGCATGCCGATGGTGCCGGCGCTGGAGACGGCGTGCTCCTCGGTCAACAATGCGCATCTGTCCGAACGCTTCATTCGCTGCGTGCCGGAGGTGAGGGAGGGACAGGCGCTGTCCGACACCTTGGAGCGCACGGAAATGGTCCCGGAGCTGGCCGTTGCCATGATGCGGGTAGGTGAGGCGACCGGCGCCCTTCCTGAAATGCTGTCCCACACCTCGGACTTCCTCGACGAGGAGATCGACTTCTTGCTCAACCGTGTCGTGACCCTGCTCGAGCCGGCCGTGCTGGTGTTCATGGGGATAGTGGTGGCGGGACTGCTGCTGGCGGTCTATTATCCCCTGCTGACCCTCGTGACCAAGATGCAGTGAGGTGAGGGATGAGCGACGAGAAGAGCTTCGAAGACCCGCTGGTGATCCTCAACGAGGTGGCCGCGCCTCGCGAGGACGACGACATGGAGCGTGCTCGCTCGCTGGCGGAGAAGCTCGCGCTGCCGCTGGACCCGCTCACCGAGTTCCACGTCGACCCGGACCTGTTCAGAACCATCCCGGTCGAAACGATGCTGCGCTACCAGTTCCTCCCTCTCGAGGAGCGGCACGGCGTGCTGCTCATCGTCATGGCCGACCCGTCGAACCTGCTTGACCTCAACGAGTTGGAGATGATCCTCGCCAAGCCGCTGGAGATCGCCGTTGGACCGGCGCGGCGAATTGCGGACGTCCTCGAGAAGTCGGAGTCGACCCAGCGCGTGCTGGATCAGGCCACCGAGGGGTTCCGGATGCAGCTGGTGCAGGAGGCGGAGGACGGCGAGGAGGTGCTGTCGATCGACCGCATCACGGCCGACGCCTCGCCCATCATCCGCCTCGTGGACTCGGTTCTCTTCAACGCCATCCAGCGCCGGGCATCGGATATCCATATCGAGACCCGGGACCGCGAGGTCGTGGTCAAGTACCGCATCGACGGTGTTCTTTACCAGGCCATGGAGCCGATCGACAAGCGCCACCACTCGACCATCATCAGCCGCGTGAAGGTGATGTCGGAGCTCGATATCGCCGAGAAGCGTATTCCGCAGGACGGGCGCTTCAAGGTCCGCTTTTCGGGCCGCACGATCGACTTCCGAGTCTCGATCATGCCGACCGTGCACGGCGAGGACGCGGTCATCCGCATCCTTGACAAGGAGTCGGCGAACAAGGAGTTCCGCACCCTCAACCTGAACGTCCTCGGTTTCGACGACGACACCAAGCGGCAGCTCAGGAAGTTCATCCGCGAGCCGTACGGGATGGTGCTGGTCACCGGTCCGACCGGATCTGGCAAGACGACGACGCTGTATGCCTGTCTGTCGGAGATCGTCAGCACCGAGGACAAGATCATCACCATCGAGGACCCGGTCGAGTACCAGCTCAAGGGAATCACCCAGATTCCCGTCAACGAGAAGAAGGGCCTGACCTTCGCGCGCGGGTTGCGCTCCATCCTCCGCCATGACCCGGACAAGGTCATGGTCGGTGAGATTCGTGATGAGGACACGGCGCAGATCGCGGTCCAGTCGGCACTTACCGGGCACCTGGTTTTCACCACCGTGCACGCCAACAACGTCGTCGACGTGCTCGGTCGGTTCCTCAACATGAATGTTGATCTGTACAACTTCGTGTCGGCCCTCAACTGCGTGCTCGCGCAGCGTCTGGTGCGGCGCATTTGCCCGCACTGCCGGCGCCCGGCTCGCATTTCGGACGAGCTGCTCGAGGACTCGGGCCTGGAGCCGGATCGCTATGCCGGCTACACGTTCTACGAGGGTGCCGGCTGCATCGAGTGCAACGGCACCGGATTCCTGGGCCGAATGGCCATCTCCGAGCTCCTCAACCTGTCCGACAATATTCGCGAGCTGATCCTGGCGCGGCGCTCGGCGGCCGAGATCAAGCGCGCCGCCAAGGCCGAGGGGATGCGCTTTCTGCGTGAGTCGGCCCTACAGAAGGTGTTCGCAGGAGAGACCACGCTGCGGGAGGTCAACAAGGTGACGTTCGTCGAATGAACTGGGCACGGTTCTTCAGAACGCCGGCGCCGGCAACCGGCTGGAGCCTCGACATGGCTTCGGCGGCGGCCGTGCGCCGAGACCGCAAGGGCCACCTCAGCGGTGCCGGCGAGAGGATCCCGGAGGGTGCCTTCGAGATCGGCGCCGTCGGCCTGCAGACGGTGGACCGCGAGCGCGTTGCGCCGGTGCTGCAGTCTCTTCAGCACCGTGTCACCGGCGCCCGCCGGGCTACCGTCATCGTGCCCATGAGGTGGCTGCGGGCGCACCTTCTGGAGTTGGAAGACCCGCCGCGCAAGCGAGCCGAGCTCGACGAGGTCATGCGCTGGCGCCTGAAGAAGCTGCTGCCGGTACGGCCGGGGGAGTTGCGCCTCGATCTGGTGCGCCTAGGTCGCAGCAACGGCGTCACTCGGTTCCTCTGCCTCACCGGGTTGGAGCGCGCGTTCGCCGCCCTCGAAGAGACATTCTCTGACGCCGGTGTGCAGCCGGCGCTGATCACCCCGGCGCCGTTCGCGCTGGCGATGCGTCGAACAGGCGGCGAGCCGCTGGGACTCGTGGTCGATCTCGGACCCGGGATGCTGACGGTGCTGCTCGAGGAAGAGGGGGAGACGAGGTTGCTACGGACCAAGCCGTTGCCGCCGACCGACGAGCTGTGGCCAATCGTCCATCGAGAGCTGCGGATGAGCCTGGTCTATATCCGCGAGCAGCTCGGAGTCGGCGACGTGTTGGCGACGGTGATCGCCACCGGCGGCGGGATTGCCCGGGAGCCTCTCGAGGCGTGGCTGCAGCAGGAGGAAGGTGTTCGCGCGGCCGGCGATGCCTCCGCGGAGATCGAGGATCTTGCCGGCATCGACCGGTCCCTTCTGGCGCCTCTCGTCGGGCTCGTCAACGGGGGCCGGTGATGATCCTCCCGAGCCTCGCCTCGCGTCCGTTTCTCAACGCGCGCCCGGTGTGGATCGTCACCGTGTCGGCGGCGATTCTCACCGTGGTGCTCATGGCGGCTAACGCCACGCTGTACTTCTCGAGCAGTGAGCATCTCAGTGCGGAGCTGACGCGGAGGGACCAGGCCGCGGAGCGGGACGGCGGCCTTACGGTGGCGCTGCAACGCGACGGAGCAGCGCTCAAGCAGGTACGGTGGTCCGCTCTCGGCAACCAGGTCGAGGCCATCAACGAGATCTTGCAGGCGCACGCTTTCTCGTGGCTCGACATGTTGGCCGACCTCGGATCGGTGTTGCCATACGGTGTCCGCCTGGTGAAGATCGCGCCCCGCGTCACGTCGAACGGCGTCGAGCTGTCGCTGTCCGGGGTCGCGCGGACCCGGCAGTCCATGCTCGAGTTCCTGCAGAACCTGCTCGACGACCCGCACTTCGACAGGCCGCTGCCGCGGTCGGAAAGCGGGCCGGAAGGATCGAAGGGCACCGGCTACGAGTTCCAACTGACGGTGCAGTACCTCGCAGCTGGAGGCGCCCAGTGAGGGCGCGAGGTGTCGCCTGGCGCCGGATGGTATGGGTGTGGTTGCCGGCGGTGGTTCTGTGCCTCGCCAACGTCGGCCTCTACGTCTGGCAGAGCGGCTGGACGGGCGGCAGGTACGCGAGCGTTCACAACGACTTCCAGCGCC